>CEQE01128969.1_pt1 | contig 211581 bp, 203 predicted proteins | sample 356201 | NCBI WGS metagenome assembly CEQE01 (sample SAMEA2619970, study PRJEB7988) | marine metagenome | biome: marine biome (ENVO:00000447); feature: mesopelagic zone (ENVO:00000213) & marine oxygen minimum zone (ENVO:01000065); material: "saline water (ENVO:00002010), including plankton...
ATGAAACTGCTGGACCAGCACAAGTCTGAGAACGGGTATACCGCAGCCCCCGCCCTAGAGTGCACGGGCCTGGTGAAGCGCTTCGGCGCCGTGGCAGCGGTGGACGGCCTCGACCTCAGCATCCCCAAGGGCCAGATACTGGCCTTGCTGGGCCCCAGCGGCTGCGGCAAAACCACCGCCCTCAGGCTCATAGCCGGGTTTGAAGAGCCGGACGACGGCATCATATCCATCGGCGGCCAGACAGTTAACGGAACCAACGGGAACACACCTCCGGAACGCCGCCGCGTCGGCATGGTTTTCCAAGAAGGCGCGCTGTTCCCCCATCTGTCCGTCGAACAGAACATCGCCTACGGCTTGCCGAAAGGCCAGAAGCGCGACGGACGAGTCAGCGAGGTCCTAGAACTCATCGGCCTGACCGCGGAGCGGCATCGGATGCCTCACGAACTGTCCGGTGGCCAGCAACAGCGGGTTGCCTTGGGACGCGCCCTGGCCCCCCAGCCGGAGATCCTGCTGCTGGATGAACCATTCTCCAACCTGGATCCCAAACTGCGGGAACAGGTCCGGCGTGACGTCCTTGGCATCCTTAGGGCCAGCCACGCCACCGCCATTTTCGTCACCCACGATCAGGAAGAAGCACTATTCGTTGGCGACGTGGTTGCGGTGATGAACGAAGGCCAGGTTGAACAGACCGCCTCCCCGGAGACCATCTTCCACCATCCGGTCACCAAGTTCGTGGCCCAGTTCATCGGCATGGTGGATTTCCTGCCCGCGAATCACGATAGTGGCACCCTGCACACCGAGGTCGGGTCTGTTGCCTGGCCTGGGATGCAGTCGAGCGCCCTGGATCACGTGAACTCCAACGGCGTTGATCCTGCCCGGGGCGGTCACATCGAAGTAATGGTCCGGCCGGACTGCCTGGACTGCCAGCCCTCCGACGACGGTGTCGGAGTCGTGGTCGAGAGAGAGTTCCGTGGGGCCTTCTATCTCTACCGGGTTGAATTGCCCTCGGGCGCGACGGTCCGGTGTCTGCTCTCCCATACCTCCGAATATGCCCTGGGCGCCAGCGTATCCGTAAGCCTCCGCGACGGCCACCATCTGCGGCCGTTCATCGGAGACCGCTTAGTGGCTGTGCCCCACGTTGGTAGCGCCCACGGCCACTGATTCAAAATTGGAGTGCGAGGGTTGGGGCGAATCTTTCCGGTGAGCATCGGCGGTGGTTTAGTAACCCTCAATCGCACTGTAATTCCGGCCGTGCATGTCGAGCGCGGTAAGTGATATAAGGAAACCCATGGCCCCACCGAGAAAACCGAACGGCAACGGGCACGGCGATTCAATCGACGGCGATTTGCGCCTGTCTCCGGGAACGGAGAATTACCTCCTATGCCTTTATAAGCTCTGGGAAGACGATGAGACTCCAACCATCACCCAGTTGACCGACACCCTGCGCCAACTGCCGGAGACCGAAGGCCTGGGAACCTCTGTGCCATCCGTGGCCGGCATGATTCGCCGGATGCAGCGGCAGACCCTGGTGGATGTCGGCCCCGACAAGCGGATCAGGTTGACCAAACAAGGACTGGAAGGCGGAGAGGACATAGCCCGCCGGCACCGGCTGGCCGAGTGGCTGGTTGTCAAGTTGCTGGGCATGGAGTTGCACCAGGCACACAATGAGGCCCACCGTCTGGAGCACGGAATGTCCCAGGACTTTCAGGAAAAGCTGGTGGAACGCCTAGGCCACCCCAAGCGTTCGCCTTACGGACGGCCCATCCCCGGCACCGGCGAACCCAAGATGCCGCCCGATGCCCTGACTCTGGACACGGCTAAGCCCGGCGAGTCTTACGTAGTGGATAGAGTTCCCGAAGAAAATTCCCAGTTGCTAAAGTTCCTGGCCGATTCAATGATCGTGCCGGAACAACCGATCAGCGTGGCAGAGGCCACGCCTTACCTGGGGGTCATGGAAGTCACCACCATGCACGACAAAGTGTCTATCGGCTACAACGTTGCCAGCCAGATAGTCGTCCGCCCCAACGTGTCGGCTGACCACGCCGAGTAAACCCTAACTACTCGGCTTCTCCCTCATCCGAAGAAAGGTTCTCCCGCACTTCAGCCCAGCCTTCGGCCATGGACCGCTCTGGGAACGGTAGTTGTATCCCGTCTCGGAAAACCTTCACCCTGACGAACACCGGGCCAGTCTGGCGCATCACCTCTTCCAGCCCGATCAGCAGCTCTTCTAGCCTGTCGAATTCGTAGGTCTTGGCGTAGCCGGAGCTTGCGGCGATCTGCACCAGGTCTAGGTTGTCCATCTCTTTGATGGGCAGGCCCGAGGTGGAGGAACTGGAGACGTCGTCGAACACGAAATGGACCAGGTTCTCGGGGTTGGACTCACCGATGGTCGCCAGACCTCCCAGGTTGGTCCGAAGCGTGGAATCGCAGTCCAGCACCAAGATTTTTTCTTCGGGCTGAGCCAACGCCAGGCCTAGGCCCACAGCCGGGGCCCGGTCCATGCAGTCAGACAGGTCAACGTCCAGGTCGCGACGCTCCGACACCTGACTCCATTCCCGCAAGGCCGATGAAGTGGAAACGACCAACGCGCCCTTACGGTGGAAGTTGACTGCCTTCGTCGCTTCCATCGAAGGAATCACCGGTTCCTCCGGCCCCTTCAATCCGGTCCTTGAGAGTGTCGTCACTGGCGTCGTTCTCCTTGCGAATCCGATAATTGCCGGCACCGAACTTGGCGAACAGGTCCTTCCAAACCCCGGTCATCAAGTACATACCCACGATGATCAAAAGGCCGCCCATGACCCCACTTAGTATGTTGGATTTCTCGAAGGCCTGGAACAAGAGCCAGAACCCCAGCGCCAACACGGCATACGCGACGATCCGGGGGAAGATGCCTCCACTTAGCATACGCCGTGCCGTCCTTAACTTGGTGTTTGGCCCAAACATAAACCGGGGCAGACGAACTAACGCTGCCCCGGTTTATAACTGCTGTGGTCTTTGACGCCTAGCGTTTGATGCCCAGTGTCTCGGGCAGGTCTGCGATGGCGGTGTGCACGGTCCGCTTGGCCGGGGTGCGGAACTGGACGGGCGTGTTTTCGATCTCGGGTTTGACCACCAGATGGATGAACACCGGGCCCACGGCGGCCAGAGCTTCATCGATGCCGTTGGTCATGTCTTCCAGGTTATCGAAGCTAAAAACCTTGGCGTAACCGGCCGATTTGGCCATGTCTTCCCAGTCGACGTCTTCACTGCCGGGGATAGGCTGGCCACCGGTGACAGCGTAGACCTTGTTGTTGAACAGGATGTGAACCAGGTTCCTGGGAGCCTTGTTGCTGATGGTCACCAAGGAACCCAGGTTCATCAGCAGGCTGCCGTCGCCGTCTAGACACATGATCTTGCGGTTGGGCTGGGCCAGAGCCAAGCCTAAGGCCACGTTGGAGGCCTTGCTCATGGCGCCGGAGACCGGAAAGTCGAGCTTCTCGTTGGAGGTAATCGTGGGCAGCCCGAAATTGACGTTGTTGGCGTTCATGGTGGCCACGAACACCGCGCCATCCCGCTTGCTGTCCAGAAGTTTTACTGCGTCCGTATTGTCGATCATTTAGTAATCTCCCTAAGTTTTGCGGAGGCTAGGAGCCGAACTCGGTGCCCACCAATACGGCCACCGGCTTCTGCGTGCGCTCGGCCTCTTCGATGGCCAGGCTGATGCGGTCGGCATCCTCGTCGGTCTCGATCAGGTAGTAAGTGATGCCCCAGGCGTGGAGGATGTGCTCGATGAACCGGGCGGCCGAGTCTCGGGTTAGACCGTGACGGCTCCAACCCCGGTAGCCCACCAGCATGACCAAGGGTTGGTTCACGTCCAAGCCTAGGCCGCGGATGGAGTCTCCGGCCTCGAATATGCCGGTGTTCTGAATCAGGACTATGGGGCGTTTGCCGCCCACCCAGAGTCCGGCGGCGATGGCCATGGTCTCGCCCTCGCGGCAGACCGGGACTAGGTCCAAGGTCGGCTCGTTGTTCAGCAGTTGGTACATGAAGTTGGTCTCGCTGTCCGGAAGCCAGACAACGTGAGTGATATGGTTCTTCTTCAACTCCGCGATGACAGAGGCGGGGTGGAGGATGACTTCTTGAGTGGCCATTTTGGCTCCTTACCAGAGAAATCAGACTGGAGGGCTCCAGCCTGTCAAGCTACATACGAGGACGCCAGCATTATATTCGCCAGTGGGAAATAGCGTCAAATGAAATGGGCTTAGTGCTATGACTCCTCGGTCAATCGGACGCCCGATTTGGCATCCGACCATGAGCTGCCGTGAGAGATTGATCCGCCTTCCACGTCGAGCCTGACAGTACGTTCAAAGCCGGTGACCACCGCTGATGCTGCCTCGTCGCCCGACGTGACCATGGCAGCCCGTCCACTTGGCCTCAGATATGACGCAGAGGAAGTCTCTAAGAGGGTTGCCGAGCCCTGGCCGCCTAGCCGGCCAAACCGGGCGTGGGAGAATATCGCCGGCGCCGCCAGGTTCTGGACCATGTTCAGCCACAATGTACCCTCGCCCCGGATATGCAGTTGCACCACTATGCGGGCGGTTTCCAAAAAGGTGTCCGCCTGCTGCGGCGTCAGAGCGTCGGGAACAGGCGTGCGCGGTTTGGCGGCGGTCAGGTAGTTGTAATAGGCGTTCAGTACCTCCTGCACCGCCAGTTCTTCCGATTGGACGTGCAACCGCAACTGGGCCCCATCCATGTAATTGGTCAGCCGGCCCGGCACCCAGTCCAGCATCAACGGATTTTCTATGAACGGCCCCGGCAGCGGGAAATCACCGGCGGTGGTCGACAGAGTCACGCCTGGATCAATTGGGTCCGTCGAACCAGATTTAGGGATGCTGTCGGCGTCGGCAAGGTACATAGGCAGCAGAAATGGTGGGTGTTCTTGCTGGACCAGGTCGCCAAAGGCCAGTAAATAATTCAGCCGAGCCAAGGTTACGGATAAGGGATCACGGTCCATTCCCTTGAACTTCTCAGGCGCCATGAACAACACGTCAATCGGGTCGCCGCCCTGCTCCGCTAAGGTTCGAGTCATGGCCCCGATAGCGGCGCATAGGAACGTCCCAGTGCCGCAGGAGGGATCCAGCAACGACAGACCGTCGCCAGGCAGGCCTAGTTCTTCTTCGACCACGTACTCTGCCAACCAGCGCGGGGGAGTCGGGCGGTAGAGGCTGTCCAAGATGCCGGGCGTGGCGCCTGTGAAGTCATGGGAAGCGAGGGCGTCCGTTAGTCCCCGCAAGGTCTCTAGGACTAAGTCGTCAAGGCTCAGTTCCCACCGGCTCTCCAGTGGAAGCCAAGAGAAGATATCCCCTTCCCCGAAATTGCCGATGCCCCGCCGGCTGAAGTAATCGACGTTGATGACCTCAAACAGCTCTTTGGAATTGGCGATGGCTCGTCGGGGTGCGACGAACTGCCGGGCGACTAGCCGGGCAAGCAGGGCCAGATAGGTCTGGAGGATGAATGATGTTTCGCCTGAGGATTCTTGACCTTGGAGGTTTTCCCATTCGCGGAACCGGACCGCCACCTGCGGGACATGCCCCGCTTCGGCGAAGATACGGCTCAGCCGTTCCGTGGTCTGGTTGAAGATGGGACTGCCGCGGCCGAAAGCGGCTTCTATCAGAGCGGGCGAGCCGCTACCTTGGCTGGAGTCGGGTGGCGGCAGGCTAGAACTCCGCGCTCTTGGGAGTTCTGGGGAAAGGGATGACGTCGCGGATGTTAGACACCCCGGTCACGAATTGGACCGTGCGCTCGAAGCCCAGCCCGAACCCGGAATGAGGGACTGTGCCGTAGCTCCGCAGGTCCAAGTACCAGGAATACTCGTCGTGGGATATTCCCGCCTCGGTCATCCGTCCCTCCAGCAGGTCGCGGCGTTCCTCACGCTGGCTGCCGCCGATGATCTCCCCGATGCGCGGCACCAATACGTCCATGGCCCGGACGGTCTCGCCGCCGTCGTTCAGGCGCATGTAGAAAGCCTTGATGTCCTTGGGATAGTCGGTGACGATGACCGGTTTCTGGATCTTTGTCTCGGTCAGGTAACGCTCGTGCTCCGACTGGAGATCGGTACCCCAAGAAACCGGGTACTCAAATTTCTCGCCCGACTCCTGGAGCAGTTTCACGGCCTCGGTGTAGGTGATGCGCTCGAACTGGGAATTGGCGATGCCTTCCAGAGTGGCTATGGTGCTGTCGTCGTACCACTTGTTGAAGAATTCCATGTCTTCAACGCAGCTCTCCAACACATGCCCGCACAGATGCTTCAAAAAGTCCTCGGCCAGCTCGGTCAGACCGTCCAACTGGCAGAAGGCAACCTCAGGCTCGACCATCCAAAATTCTGCGAGATGACGGGACGTGTTGGAATTCTCGGCGCGAAACGTGGGCCCAAAGGTATATACGTCCGACAGGGCCATGGCGAATATTTCCGCCTCCAACTGGCCGCTGACGGTCAAGAACGCGGGTTTGCCGAAGAAGTCGTCTTCGTGCTTAACGGCGCCGCCGTCTTTGGGCACGTCGTTCAGGTCCAGCGTCGTCACCTGGAACATGGACCCGGCGCCCTCGGCGTCGCTGGCGGTGATGATGGGTGTCTGGATGAACTGGAAGCCACGACCTTGAAAGAAGGTGTGGATGGCGTAGGCCACGGAGTTCCTCACGCGGGCCATGGCGCCAAAGGTGTTGGTGCGGGGCCGCAGATGGGCAATCTCCCTGAGGAATTCGGGGGAGTGGCGTTTCTTCTGAAGAGGGTAGGTCTCAGGGTCGGAACCGCCGAGGACGGTCAACGTCTTGGCCTGAACCTCATATCTTTGGCCTTGGCCCGGAGAATCGACCAATACGCCTTCTACGCTTACGCTGCAGCCGGTGGTGAGCGCCGCGGCCGCTTCATGGCCGGGATTGGCTTCGTCGACCACTATCTGAAGGTCTTGGAGGGTGGAGCCGTCGGTGATCTGGAGGAAGGTAACCAACTTAGACGACCGGCGGGTCTTGACCCAACCCTGGACAAGAACGTCGCCACCGGCCTGTTCCTGGATGAAAATATCCTTGATTTTGGAGCGCTGCATTAGCGCCTCCCGGAATTGATTTACGACTGAGGGCGAGGTTGCCGGGTGATTGCTGGGCAGCGGGCTGCAAGTTAAACCACGGCGGGCTCCGTGGCCCACTCGTCGGCCCACACCTGGATCGCTTCGGCCACGGTCCGGAATGCCGAACCCTTGGGGGTCAGGGAATACTCCACGACCACGGGCCGGCGGGCGTAGACCCGGCGCGACACGATGCCCTCTTCTTCCAGTTCCTGCAATCGCTGGGAGAGCAGGCGGTCGCTAAGTCCGTAAATGTAGCCAGATATCTCGGTGAACCGTCTGGGTTCAGCTAGCAGACAACGCAGGATCAGGCAGGTCCATTTCTTGCCCAAAACCCTCATGGCATTTTCGTATTTCGGACATGGTGTATCGCAGTTCATGATGCTCCTCGCCGCGACGCTCTCTGTGTTCAGGATAAACGATTGGTCCGAGTTCCTAGTTTAGATCAATTAGGCCGTTATATTCTAGTCGACTCTAACTAATAATTAGATACTTGACAAATGTTTTCTAAGATCAATTGTTAGTTAAGGTTTGAAATTTGGGTAGGACAAATAAATGGACGGGTTTGCAAAAACGGAATACGACCGAGGTTTCGGCCGGCATGCCCTACAGAACTACAGCCCACTTGTTGACTAGGATTGAAAATAGTCATGGCTACACTTAGCATCGGAAAAGCGAACTTCAACATCGGCGCAAACGACAACGGCTCGGAATCAATGATTGAGGGCTTGTTGTCGAACCTACAACGTTTCGCGGCCCCCGCCCAAGTGGCGGCGGACAAGTACGCCGACTACAAGTATACCCAAACCGACCGGCTGGCGATTCGTCCGGAAGGGCAATCGCCGACTGGTCTTTAGTTCCGGCCCTCCGCTTGGAAAGCGGAGGGCCGGAACTTTTTTAATTACCTAAATCTCCGGCCGGGCGGCGCTCCACTCAGTTGCAGCCTCGTAGGCGTGAGCCATCCGCAGCAGGGTCTCCTCGAAGAAATGTGGGCCTATGAACTGCATACCCACTGGCATCCCCTCTGAGAAGCCGCAGGGCACAGATAGGCCGGGCAGCCCGGCGATATTCACCGGCAGGGTGCAAACGTCAATCAGGTACATCTGCACCGGGTCTCCGATTTTCTCACCGATTTTGAAAGCAGTCACCGGCGAGGTGGGCGTGACCAACGCGTCGACCTCTTGAAACACTCGGTCGAAGTCCTGTCTGATCAGCGTCCGCGCCTGCTGGGCCTTCAAGTAGTAGGCGTCGTAATAACCGCTGGAGAGGGCGTAGGTGCCCAACATCACCCGGCGGGTGACCTCGGGGCCGAACCCGTACTCCCGGGTCTTCTCCATGGCCTCCCACATATCGTCGGTGTCCTGATAGGAGTAGCCGTATTTAACACCGTCGTAGCGGGCCAGGTTGGCCGAGCATTCCGACGGCGCAATGATGTAATAGCAGGCCAGGGCGTAACGCGTAGTGGGCAGTGATACCGGCCTCACCGAGGCGCCGAGCCCCTCTAATACATCTACCGCGGCGTCGATAGCCTGACGCGTGCCCGGGTCCATGCCATCCACGAAATACTCTTCCGGCACACCCAGGCGCATCCCCTTGATATCCTGACCGAGGCTGGCTGCGTAGTCGACGGGTTCGCGCTTCAGAGAGGTGGCGTCCCGCGGATCGTGGCCTGCAATGGCGTTCAGGGTCAGGGCACAGTCCATGGCCGACCTCCCAACCGGTCCGATCTGGTCGAAAGACGATGCGAAAGCGATAAGTCCGTAGCGGCTGACCAGACCATAGGTGGGTTTCAGGCCCACCACTCCGCAAAGGGATGCCGGCTGCCGGACGCTGCCGCCGGTGTCCGAACCCAACGCGTAGATGGCCTCCCCTGCCGCGACCGAGGCCGCCGCGCCGCCACTGCTTCCGCCGGGCACCCGCTCCAAGTCCCAGGGGTTCCGGGTGGGATGGAAGGCCGAATTCTCGCAAGAAGACCCCATGGCGAACTCGTCCATGTTACCCTTGCCCAACATCACCGCGCCCTGGGCCATGAGCTTTTCCACAGCCGTGGCGTTGTACACCGGGACGAAGTTCTCCAGCATGCGTGAGGCGCAGGTCGTGGGCACGCCCTCGGTGCACATCACGTCTTTGATCTGCACGGGCACACCGGTCAGCGGACCGCCCTCGCCGGCGGCCAACATGCGGTCGGCCGCTTCCGCCTGGGCCAGGGCGTTCTCCGGGGTCAAGGTCAGGAATGACTGGACCCGGTCTTCAACTGCGTCGATCTGCTCCAAGCAGGCTTGGGTTAGTTCAACCGAGCTGATCTGCCGCGAGAATAGCTGGGCGTGGGCGTCTTCGATACTTAGCCAATTGAGTTCTGGCAACCCCCTATTCCTCCAGCACTGCGTTCACCCTGAAGAACTCCCCCTCCCGGCGCGGCGCATTCTTCAGCACGTCTTCCGAGTCCAACGAGTCCTCAGTCAGGTCGTCGCGCATGATTGTCTGGAGTCCGCCGGCATGGCCGGTTGGCGTGACGCCCGAGGTATCCAGCTCGTTCAGCACTTCGAACTGCTCGAGTATCTGGGAGAGCTGATCGCCGAACATCTCTATCTCTTCGTCGGTGAGACCGATGCGGGCCAAGGACGCGATGTGTTTTACTTCCGACGGTTCAAGGGGCATGTCTAGACCTCTTTAGTTGTGGGAATGGCCGTGATCATGCTCGTTTCCAGGTTCTTCAGCATGATCGTGTTCATCTTGCCGAGTCCGTGCCGGTGTTCTTCCTCTCCGGCCAGGCCGCCGGGATCCACGTGCACCGTGGGGTTGCACAGGTACTTTAGGTTGTGAAGCAGTTGGTGGTGCACGTCTTCTGCGATGTCATGGCCTGCTACCACTCAAAGGCCGGGGTCCAAGGCGATGTTCGCTTCCGCCAACATCTTGTGCCACAGCCAACGCATCCGGACCTCGGCGACTTCCCGGACTCCATCGGTTACCGCAGCCACGTTTCGGGCCTCGTCGGGCACTTCTACCTCGACGCCGTCTAGCAGCCGGGAGAACACTGACTTGGAAGCCTCAACAACTATACGCAAAATGGCGGCGGATATCACCAATCCGACTATCGGGCCCGCCAGTGGATATCCCAGCCAGACCACGTTGGCGCCGAACAGGACCGCCAGACTTGTAAGACCGCCGACCCGCGCGTGATGGCCGTCGGCGACTAGCGCGGCGCTGCCGATCTCTTTGCCAATCTTCATTCGAAAGAGGGCAACGGCTTTATTGCCCAGGAACCCGACGATAGCCGCGACGGCCACGACCCAGATGTAGTCGATCTCCGGCGGGTCGCCGGCGGGACAGGGTGAAGGCCACCAAAAGTGGGATGGCAGTAGCGGCGTCGCCGAAATTGTGGATGGTGTCGGCCAGCAGGGCCACGCTGCCGGTGAAGCCAACGATCACTAATTGGACGACGGCTGTGGCCAACGGCACCTCCAAAGAGATCTTGGTGGCCCAGATTCCCCGGCTGCTGGCAAGAATATCCCCGTCTACCGTGCCGTGGGAATGGCCGTGACTTGCCCGAGCGTCGTTTTCGGAATCACTGTATTAGTGCATCTATTCGGCGCCTAAACCCCTGGTACTTACTTCGATAATGTATCACCTGGCGGACAGGTCCCATAGCCGTGCATCGGGCGAGAGCCAGGCTTTCTGACCACTGGGCCTTCATGGCCGCCAGGCACCCGTTGATGTATGATTGCACGGGTACTCCCCGTAGGCTATTTCGACTCCCCGGGTCCGATGCTTCAAAGATTTTTTAACTGGCGATTACGGACGCCTTTCTACTACGGCTGGCTGGTCCTGGCCATCTCTTTCATAGCTACCTTTGCCGCCAGTGGGCTCACCCAGGTGGTGCTAGGCGGCGTACAGGTCTACATCACCGACGAGAGTGGCTGGGGCGACGGCAGTTTGGCGTTCGCCGCAACCCTAGGCACCTGGTTGTCGGGCATGATCGCCCCGGCCATCGGCAGGTTGGCCGACCGGTTCGGTCCTAGGTGGCTGATGCCCTTCGGTCTTGTCGTCGCTGGGATCGCCTTCTTCGTCATCGCCGGGTCAAACTCGGTTGTGATGTTCTACGGCGGGTACGTGGTTGGACGGGCGGTGAGCAACCCGGTCCTGGTTGGACTGGTCCCGCGGACCGCGGCCGTCAACTTCTTCCGGACGCGGCGCAACATGGCCTTGGCCCTGGTTTCCACCTTCCGGCCCATCGCGGGCGCTATCAACATACAGATCATCTCGCTGATTGCGGCCCATCAGGGCTGGCGGGCGGCCTACCGGTACCTGGGCGTGTTGAGTCTGGTGTTGATCTTGCCCGTGATGCTGTTCGTCAGGCGTAGGCCCGAGGATATCGGCTTGCTGCCCGACGGCGCCAGCCCCGATCAGGCTGGAGCGGACGTTGGCAGCGCCCGGCCTGTGACGCCCGAGTTCAGTTGGACCGCCAAAGAAGCCGTCCGGACCCACGCGTTTTGGCTGCTCTTGAGTATCACGGCGCTGGGGACATTGGCTTCCAGCTCCGTCGGTTTCAGTCTGGTGCCCTTCCTAGTGCAGGACGCAGGACTGTCCACCGCGACTGCTGCAGGCGTGCTGAGTCTTGGAACGTTCTTGGCGGTCGCCAATCTGTTCTGGGGTTATTTGGCAGACCGCATCACACCCCGCCGTTGCCTGATAGTCATGATGACCGGAGCCGGTGGGATGATGGCGTTCTTGCTGTCGGTGGACTCAGTAGCCGAAGCGTTGTTGTTCGCCGTGATCTGGGGTGTGTTTTCCGGAGGACTGGGGTCTCTGGAGAACATGGTGCTGGCCGGATACTTTGGCCGAGGTTCCTACGGCACGATCTTGGGCGTATTCTCTCCGCTGCAGATGATCGCCCTGGGCGCGGGACCGGCCCTGGCGTCGACGGTCAGGTCGTTGGCCGGCGACTTCTATATCCTGTACTTTGCCATGGGTATGGCCTATTTCCTGTCGGCGGTGCTCATGTTCGTCGCGAAACCGCCGCCACGGCCCGCGCGCGCCGAGGTCGAATCGGCTGTTCCTGGGGACTGAGTACCGTTTCAAGGATCGACGCGATTTTCCGGTACGTTTACCGAACCAAACCCAATGCGCATCGTAATTCTTTACCGCCGCGAAAATCAGCTCAGGCGGCTACAGCCTAGCTCATCTCGGAGCCGCCGGACACACTAATAGAAAGACCGGTCATGTAGTCGGACTCGGCCGACGCTAAGAACGCGGCCAGGCGTGCGATGTCGTCGCCTTGGGCTATGCGGCCCATGGGGACTCTGAAAGACCGCTCCCGCACCATGTCGGCCCGGTATTCTTCGCCCGACTCGCCTTCAGGGGCTAATGCGCCAGCGATGAAGTCGACCCGTTCGGTGTCGACCAGTCCGGGGCAGATGGCGTTGACGGTGATCTTGTGGGCTGCCATCTCTTGGGCCATGGCTTGGGTCCACCCGATAATGGCGAACTTGGAGGCGCAGTAAGCGGCGTAACGGGCGATGCCCCGTTTGCCGGCGCCCGAAGATATGTTGATGATCTTGCCGCCGCCGCCTCGGTTGACCATGTGGGTCGCCACGGCCTTGGACACCAGAAAGGTGCCCCGCACGTTGACCCGCTGGACCTCGTCGAAGGCCTCTTCCTCCAGTTCAAGGACCGGCACCCGGTCCTTGCCCGGCCGGGAACCGGCGTTGTTGACCACAATGTCGATTTTTCCGAACTGGTCCAGGGTTTTGGCCACCATGTCGGCCACTTGGGGGCCGTCCGAAACGTCCGAGAACAGGCCCAGAGATTGGCGCCCCTTGGACTCGATCTCTTCAACCACGCTGTTCAGCCCCGCCCAACCGGCCTGCCGGTCCTCGGCTCGGATGGCCGTCGCGCTGGCCTCGATGTCGGTCACGATCACATCGGCCCCTTCATTTGCCAAACGGAGGGCGATGCTCCGGCCGATGCCGTGCCGCCCGCCTGCCCCGGTTACCAGGGCAACTTTACCGCTAAGGTCGTACATATTTTCCTCACAGAAACATGAAAGCTAATGCAGTGTAGCGACTCGTGGCCCAAAAAAAAAGAGTCGAGGTGTGCCAGTGGGCGGAAGAGGTCTGAATCAGATGCGAGCTTCTTCCGGCGGCAGAGGAGTCGCCCGCCACGCCTGCCAGACAACGCCTTTGCTGGAGGAAAACAGCATCGCCGCCATAAACAGCCCAGTGGCCACGACCACGATGCTTGGGCCGGTAGGCAGGTCGGCATGGAAGGACAGGTAGAGGCCAGCTACGGTCGAGATGAGCCCCGTAAGCACGCTGAAGGCCATGATTCCCGGCAGCCGGCGAGCGAGGAGGGTGGCGGTGGCAGCGGGGGTGACCAGCAAAGCCAGCACTAATACGATGCCTACGGCTTTGAGCGAGGCAACGGTGGTGACTCCAACCAACAGCGGCAGCAGGTACTGCATGAACCGCACCGGGATACCTGAAGCGGCGGACATGGTGGCGTCGTAGGCCGTGAACAATAGTTCTTTGTATAGGGCGGCTATTATCAGAAGCACGCCTCCGGCGACCAAGCCGATGAGCAACACCTCGCCCCAGGAAACCCCCAGCACATTACCGAAGAGCAGACCGAAGAGGTCAGCGGTGTAATTGCTGACCCGGCTCATCAGGATGATTCCTACGGCGAACCCACTGGCGAAGATTATGCCGATGGCCGTGTCCAACCGGATATTGGCCCTACGACTGATGAAGGTTATGGCCAACGAGGCCGGCAACGCCCAGGCGAAGGCGCCCCAGAATATGCTGCCTCCGAAGAAATAAGCCACCGACATCCCGGCCAAAGATGAGTGAGCCACAGCGTCGCCCATGAATGCCATGCCCCGCAACACCACGAAAACGCCCACCACCGAGCAGACCAAAGCGGCGAACGACGCCGCCAGCAATGCCCGGTGCATAAAGGCGAACTCCCAGGGTTCGATCAATGCGTCAATCATGGTTCAACCGTTTCTTCAACCGGATTATCAAAGCATCAATCATGCTCGTGGTCCGAGTGATCGACTTCCAGAGTGCCGTCAGTGTGGACGTGATGCTGGTAGGCATAGGCCTGACCGTCCAGATGCACCATGAGCAAATGAGTGCCGAAGGTGTCGCCCAGCACCTGCTCGTTCAGAACGTCTGACGGTTTCCCAAAGGCGATGAGCCGTCGGTTCAGACAGGCTGCCTTGTCACAACGGGACGATACGCAGGACAGGTCGTGGGTGCTGAGGACCACGGTTGCCCCCTTGGCCCGCAACTCGTCAAGCAGGTCCAGCAACTGGTGCTGGGCGGTAGCGTCCAGACCGGCCATCGGTTCGTCCAGAAGCAACAATTTGGGGTTATGGGCCATGGCCCGGGCCAGAAGCACCCGCCGCCTTTGGCCCCCGGATAATTCGCCGATCAGCCGGTCCCGCAGGTCGAACATTTTGACCTGTTCCAGGGACGCGTCAGCCGCCTCCCGGTCTTCTTTGGTGGTGCGCTTGAAGAGGCCCCGGCGGGAATAACGGCCCATGAGCGCGACATCGGCAACCGTCACAGGAAAGTCCCAGTCCACCAGCTCTGTCTGAGGAGTGTAGCCCACCAGGTGGCGCTCGGGAGTGCCTTCCGTGCCCAGAACCGAAACCTCACCCCGCATGGGCTTGACCAGCCCCAAAATACTCTTGATCAGTGTGGATTTCCCCGAGCCATTGGGCCCGATGACGCCCACCATGTCCCCCCAGTCAATCTCGAAGTTCACCGCTTCCAGGACCGGCCTGCCGTCGTACCCGGCCCACAGGTTGCGGATCGCCAATGCCGGGCTGGTGATGTTTTTTGTCTCTGTGCTCATAAGTGTTCGGGCTACCTGAGGAGCCTAGCCAGGCTCTTGGCGTTGAATAGCATCATGTCGATGTAGCTTGCTACATCTCCGTCCTGGACGTCGGAGTAGATGGGGCCTACCTCCACGCCCGCCTCTTCGGCGGCTTTCTCCAGCAGACCGGAGCTGAATTGGGGCTCGGCGAAGACCGCCGGGATCCCCTGTTCCCGTACCCGGTCCAGTATCTCGACCATCGGACCCGGAGATACCTGGCTGGCGTCACTGCCGACCAGCGATGTCACCTGCCATCCGTAGCGCTCCGCGAAGTGGCTGAATGCATCGTGGAAGGTGATCAGGTGCCGCCGGTCGGTCTGAATCGTGTCCAGGGTGTTGGCGATGTCAAAGTCCAGCTCGGTCAGCCGGTCTTTGTACTCTTGGAAATTGGACCGGTAGTCGGCAGCGTTGTCGGGGTCGGCGGCGATCAGGCCGTCCCTGATGCCCTCCGCGTACTGAACGGTGAAGACCGGGTTTTGCCAGAAATGGGGGTCGTCATCGTCCAGTTCCAGCAGCGACTCTGCGGCTAGGATGTGTACCGCGTCATCGGACGAAGCACCCTCGATCACTTGGTCGAGGAATTGGTCCAGACCGCCGCCGTTGGAGACCAGCAGGGCGGCACGGCCCACGGCCACGTTGTCGGCGGGCGTGCTCTGAAAGGAATGAACATCGGCGCCGGGCGGCACCAGTGCTGTGACTTCCACCAGGTCACTGCCCACGTTCTTCACCAGGTCCGCCAGCAGGGTGGTGGTTGTCACAACCGTCAAACGATCCGCGTCCGTCGTCGTGTTCGACTGGGAAGAGCCGCAGGCCGAGGCCAGCAGCAACAGGGCCATCGCCACGGGAAGTATGAGCCGGTGGAGATTCAGCCACCGCTGCCTCTGGTTGATCAGTTGAAGTATCAATTCAATTTGCTTTTGAGAGTAAGTATCAATACGGGTAAAAAAAGAGACTAGACCGCCGTCAGTTCCGCCGGCGATTCCGACTTGCTGCAGGACCGGCAGTGACCATAGACCTCCAGCCAATGTCCGCTGAGTTCAAAGCCGTGGTTGGCCGAGGTCTGTTGCAGTAACTCTTCTATGTCGCAGCCGAGCAGGTCCTGAGATGAGCCGCATTCGACGCAGAGCAGGTGGTGGTGGTGTCCCCGGTGGCTCAACTGGTAATGGAGATCGCCGTCTTCCAGCAGGATCCGGCAGAGCACGCCAGTCTCAACCAGCAGCTTAAGTGAGCGGAAGATGGTTGCCCGTCCGAGCGACGGCAACTGCTCCCGCAGGTCTTCGGCGGTGAAGTGCTTGTCCTGGTTGGCGATGACCTGGGCCACCGCACGCCGAGGCGACGTGGACCGGTAACCCCGCTCTTCCAGGGTCTCCAACAATTGTTCGGCCAGGGCGTTTACCCGTTTGCGCATGCAGTCCTGTGCATCTGGTCTCTTAATGAGACTAAGTATCTTTAATGATTCGACAATATCACAGTGTAATTGGGGAGTCAATTTGGGGACCAGAAGATCGCCTAATCCAGGTGCCAGGTGTCTCCGGCGGGGGGCCAGGGGTTGTCGTCTACTAGCACCTGGGACAGTTGGGTGAAAGCCCCTTTCATGCCGGCGGGGTGGAGCCAGATACTATTGAAGCCCAGGTTCACGTAGTTGGAGGTCGTCCTCGACGAAGTATAGCGGGCGTCCTGTCCCTTGAGGTAATCGTCCATGACTAGGGAGTCTTCGATCTCGTAGATGGTCAGGTAGATGCCCTCGCCGTAGCGCTCTAAGAACCGGGCGGATGGGACGTCGCTGCCGGTCGGCTGGGCCAGTTCGATGAAGGTGTCCTTGCCGCCTAGAGGGAGGACCGCGATCTCTAAGTCGGTGAAGCTGACTTGAAAGCGTTTGGTGGCAGTGATGCCGAACATCTTTTCCCAGCGTTTGATGGCTTCATCCAGGTCCCGTACTAGCACTGCCGTCTGGCGTATCTGCTTGGTCAACGGCTTGTGCTCCAGTGACTGCCAATCCGGCCCGGCTGGGGGCCAGGGGTTATTGCTGGCTGTGACCTCAATGACCTCCAAGAATGCCCCGTTTGTCGAGGAGGGATGTATGAATGCGTGACGGTAATCCCCGGTGGATGGTTCTTCCGAAAGCCGGACGCCCAAGGATTTAAGATGGCGAATGAGTCGGTCGTACTCGCTGGTCTCGAAGATCAGCATGTAAGGGGCCTCGCCGCGCCGTTCCAGGTAGCGGGCGGCTGAGGAATCTGCAGAGGTCGGCTGTAGCAGTTCGATGAAGGTGCCGTTGCCCGCCGAAAGGACCGCGTTCAGCAGGCCGTAGTTGCTCAGGTCCTCCGAGTGGCAGATTTCCATCCCCAGATGCCGCCGGTACAGCTCCTTGCCTTCCTCCAAGTCCTTGACTAAAAACGCCACTTGCTGTAGCCGTTCCAGCATTTTCTTACCTACCGGGGTCGGTTGGAGCCGCGCTGACTGCCTAGCGACTTGGGAGGGCGACTATTGCTTTGCCGCCCACGTAGCGTTCGCCCTCGGTGCCGGTCATGAGGATGTCACATTCCACCAGGTTTTCGCCGTCTTCTTCCCGCAGGTCGGTGATGGTGGCGGCCAGGGTGAGGGCCCGGTTGTGGGGTACCGGCTGCCGGAACACCAGGTCCAGGTCTTTGATCGATCCGGGGCCTCCCCAGTCGGTGAGTAATTGGGCCATCATGGCCATGGTCATGATGCCGGGGACGATGGTGCCCTTCATACCAGCTTTGGCTGCAATTTCGGGGTCGGTAAAACGGTTGGGTGTGGGTGCGCCCCAGACATCGCAGAAATTGGACACCTCATCATCGGAGGCTACCTTTTCCACGGGACCGATCTCGTCACCCAGTTCTATCTCGTCGTAATAGGGCAAAACTTCTCCTGATCTTGTCATGATCGCTTTCAGGTGTGAATCTCCGGTCTGCTAACCAAGTTTTCACTTGGTCATCCTTCTCTCTAACTCTGCCGCCGGTCACTCTCGTTTGGCGAAGGACTCTTGGACCTCGGCCACCACTTGGCCGTCCTGGTTGGTGAAGGTGGTCTCCCAGACCACGAAGACCATGGTGCCGGAGCGGCCGGTTTTGGCGTAGACATCTTTCAGGTGAGATGACGCGGTCAGTTGGTCTCCGGCGTACACCGGGGCCTTGGGTTCGACGCGCTGTCCGGCGTGCATTTGAGTCTTGCCGAACTTCACCTTCACATCGGGCAGCGACACCTGGCGGACCAGGATGCAGCAGAGGGTCGGAGGGGCGATGCGGCCCTGGTACCCGGCCTCTTTCGCGCCGTCGTCGGACTTGAACGCAGCTCCGGTCTCCCTGGTGCTGGTGTTGGCCCGGTCGATGATCTCGTTAGTTATCTCGAAGGGACCGGCCACGTGTTCTACTCCGTATAAAGACCGGTCGTATTCAAGTTCCATTGCCATGTGATCTTTCTCCTTATTCTGAGACGGCGCCGGTCTTACTAGGTAGCGCCGTTAACGACGTTCTCCAGCCAGACGGGCTGAAATTCTTTGCTGAGCAAGGCGTCGACCAAGTCCCCTTCCGACTTGATCGTCGCTTTGAAATCGGTCATGCAGGTGGCTATGTGGCTGGTCAGATGTGCGTCGCTGCCACCGATGCCCAGCAGGTTATGGCTCTCGCAGAGTTCGTCGGCCCGTTCATTTTCGCCGGGGCGGCTACCCCCGTTGAACTGCTCCACGATCGTCACATCGTCGAAGGCCTCTCCCTGGGCGATGTAGTCGGTCAGGCCGATGCCGAAGCGGCCGGGGTGGGCGGGCAGGGCGATGGCGTCGTGCTGGCGGGTGGCCTGCATCAGTACTCGGGAGTCCATGCGAACGTCGCCAAAGTCTATCTCTTGGGTCAAGGCTTGGGTTACGCCGTAGACCAGGAAGTGGCCGAAGCGGGTGTCCAGTTCAGACCCTTTAAGAATCAGCACGTCATACTGGCTGGCCAGGTTTGAATAGTCTTTGTCGAAGTCGAACTTTCGGTGCTCGGTGAGCACTATCCCATCAACGGTGTGGCCCCGTTTTCGCAGCACTTGGATCCATTTAACGTACTGCTCAACCGTGGCCCTTGAGTCGTCTGACGACACGGAATGGCTATGCATGTCCAGGTACAAACTTAGGAAGTTCCCCTGTCGGTGGAGTGGCTCGGGCCCGGTTAACTGCCGACGGCGATGGCCTAAAACGGCGTGCTGGCGGGCAGGCGAGAGCCTGGGTCAATCATAATTGTTGCCGACTGATACATCAACCGCCCAGCCTAGATTTGTGGCCAATTTCCCAGGCTGCGGGGAAGTCCTTCCCGGAAGGGAAGGACAGGATGGAGGGGTTCTGCAGACCTGTAAGCCGGGTTCTGTGTCTTTCCATCGCTGGAAGGTGGTGACCATCTATCTAGCCCAACCGTCAGCCTTGCGGCTGGCGGTCATCCGCCCGAAGGCGGAACGGCGTTACCGCCGGGGTCAAGCAGCCAACCCGGGGACGGGCCGGGCGCCTAAGTCCCCCTATTTGGCCTTGCTCCAGGTGGGGTTTAGCCGCCGCTGCGTCACCGCAGTCGGCCGGACGCTCTTACCGTCCGATTTCACCCTTATCCTTCCATCGCTGGAAGGACGGTATGTTTCTGTGCCACTTTCCGTCCCCGATTCCGGTTGACCGGTGATCGGGACCTGGGAGTTACCCAGCACCCTGCCCAGAGGAGCCCGGACTTTCCTCCCTCCTTCCAGCGACGGAAGGAGGGCGGTCACCCGGTCTGCATTGCCCTCCGTTTCGAACTCTAGCATAGGCATTCTAGGGGGTCAAACGGGGGTGTTAGGCAGCCAATATCCGGGTATGCCCGCAATAAAAAATGGCCGGTACAACCGGCCATTTACAGTTTCTATCTGGGGTGAGGCTATCGGAGAGCTAGCTGAGGAAGAGCATCCGTCCGCAACTGCTGCAGAGGACCGTTTGGCGTCCGCTGCGGACCCGCTGCTGCTGATGCGTGGGCAGGGACATCCGGCAGCCCTGGCAGAGGCCTCGCTCTACCTTGACCACCGCCACTCCACCCTTGCGCTTTCGAAGTGTTTCGTAATGTTCGAGTGACGTCGGGTCCAAGCCCTCAGTCAACTTGGAACGCTGACCCTCGAATCCTTTTTTCTCTGTGCTCAATTCCTTCAGAGCTGACTGCAATTCGGACTGGCGGACCTTCCAGGCGGCCTTTGCTTCGCCCAGTTTGCTCTCTAGTTCATTCCGTTTGGTTTGGGCTTCCTCGATCTTCCCGGAGATCTCTAATAGAGCAGCCTCTTGCTGTTCGACCAGTTGGAGGACATTTGAGGCTTCGCGTTCCAGGCTTTCCAAGTCTCGAGGGTTGGTGACCTCTCCCCCGTATAGCTGAGAGTTGAGGGTTTCAGACCGTTCTTTCTGAGTCTCGGCCTCTAGTTTGGTGGCCTTTTGTTGGAGTTTGGTTTCCTGGAGCCATTCTGCGTCTCGTTCCAATTCCGATTCCAAGGTGTGAACTTCATCCCCGTTGTTGAGTTCGTACTCTGCTTTCGCATGCTCATCCTGGACACGGTCTAGGATGATGTCCAATTCCTGAAGTGCAAACATCTGCCTAACGGTAGTCATCAACGTTATCCTTGCAAGGTTACCAAGGGTTCCCACCAGCCCAACCTAATCGATTCTAGAAACGGAAAGCCTTGTTGTCAACTTTGACAAAACCGCATAAAAAGGGGCCGCTTTTTGACGGCCTAAAGCTGGGCGGTGAAACTCGTCACGCCGCCTCTTGTTTCTTGACCCTTTTAGCCGACATAATCTGTATCGCGCCACTTTTGGGAGAACCCTGCGCGCGCCAACCGGGAAGATGTTCAGGAGATTCCCAGGATGACTCCCTAGGACGACTAAATGAAAATCCTTCATTTTTCAGATTTGCATATCGGGGTGGAGAACTATGGCCGGATAGATCCAGAAACCGGTCTGTCGACACGGCTGGGGGATTTCCTCGACTCTTTCGACCAGGTCGTGGAGTTCGCCCAGAACGAAAGCGTGGACCTGGTTTTGTTGGCTGGCGATGCATACAAAGGCCGGGATCCGACTCAGACCCACCAGCGGGAATTCGCCAAGCGCCTGAACCGCCTCTCTCAAGCTGGGATTCCCACGTTCTTATTGGTGGGTAACCACGACCTTCCGGCAGCGTCCGGCCGTGCCACTGCGGTGGACATCTTCCCCACTTTGGAAGTGGCCAATGTCCACGTCGGCAACAACCTGGAGACATACAACGTGGCCACTCCTTCCGGCCCGTTGCAAGTCCTGGCCGTTCCTTGGCCAAGGCGCAGCGCCATCCTCAGCCGGGAGGACTCACGGGGCATGTCCATTGAGCAGGTGAGACAAACACTGGAAGAACGGCTGACCGAAGGCATCGAGAGAATAGCCGACGAATTGGACCCCAATACACCAGCCATTCTCACCGGACACGTGACGGTCAACGGGGCCACCGTCGGCACTGAACGCTCCATGATGTTGGGCCAAGACCATGTGCTGCTGGTTTCTGCGTTGGACCGCCCCCAGGTTGAGTACGTCGCGCTGGGCCACATCCACAAACACCAAGTCCTCCGCCCGGACCCGCCCATGGTCGTCTACTCAGGAAGTCTGCAAAGGGTGGACTTCAGCGAAGAAGGCGACGAGAAAGGCTTCTGCGTCGTTGACCTGGATCCAGCCTTGCCCCAGGGCCAGCGGATGACCAATTTCGAGTTCCATAAGTTGGAGGCTCGGAATTTCGTCACCGTGGATGTTTCGGTAGAACCCCTGGATATTGACCCCACGGCCACCGTGGTTCGGGCCATCGCCCGCAAGGACATCGCCAACTCGGTGGTACGAGTGCGCATCTCCCTCGGAGCTGAGTCCGACGCCCACCTGAGAGAAACTGAGATAAGGGCGGCGTTGGAGCCGGCCCACTTCATTGCCTCGGTGTCGCGGGAGGTGGAGAGCACGCGGCGGACGCGAATATCTCCCACGGAGGGCGAGAACCTACAGCCGATGCAGGCGCTGGGGCTCTACTTAGACAGCAAAGAGATACAAGGCGAACGCCGCGATAAAATCATGCGGAAGGCCGAGGAACTGATCGAACTGGACTCGGCCGAGCTGTAAGCAGCCCCTAAACGAGCTTTCGAGCCAACGAATGACTGCCGTCGACCAGGTCTTTGAACACTTCTTGGACCGTCAATATCTCTGAGATCAGCCCAGACCCCGCGCCGGTGTAGGCTACGCCGGAGTCAAAATCCCCGTCGATGAAAGCCGCCCTGGTCCGGTCGATGCCCAGTTCCTGCTCCCAGGCCGCTGAGTCGTCTCCTGAGTCCAAGCCGGACTCCTTCATCTGCATGGCGATACCCTGTTTCAAGATTCTGGTCGGCCATTTCTCTCCGCCAACCACCACTGTTCCGCTGTCGATAGCGGCAACCATGGCCGTCTTGTATATCTGATGGGAGATGCATTCCTTGGTTGCAACGAACCGGGAACCCATCTGAACCCCCATTGCCCCCAGAGCCGTCGCGGCCACGTAGCCGCGGGAGTCGACGATTCCGCCCGAGGCGATCACCGGGATGGCGATGGAACCGACAACCTGTGGGACCAACACCATGGTGGAGACCTTGTCCACGCCGCGCAGGCCGCCGCCTTCGAACCCCTCGGCGATGACCATGTCCACTCCCTGGGCCTCGGCGCCGCGGGCATGCCGCACCGTCGTGATCTGGTGTATGACGGTCATTCCGTGCTCTTTCAACGTTCCGGTGTACAGCGCCGGGCTGCCGCCATAGGTGATGGCGATGGAGATGCCTTCCTGGGCAGAGGCCTCGATCAATTGCTCTATCTGCGGGTGGGAAAGGTAGAACGAGACGCCGAACGGCTTGGTTGTTAGACGCTGGACTCTGCGGATAACCGCGTGGAGGTCGGCGACTGGGTCACCTCCCACTTCAATCCCCGACGTTGGGTGCAATACTCCCAGTCCGCCGGCGTTGGTCACAGCAGCGACTAACTCTGGATTGGAAACCCAGGGCAGTCCTGCTTGAAGGACCGGATAGTTGATTCCTAATGCGGTGCTAACCGGCGTGCGTTTCATCTAATAAATACCTGTTCTATTCCCCAAGAAGTTTTGCCCAAGACGTTTTGACGGTTAAAACCGGCGGTTGAGCGCGGATTCGTTAACCTGATTACCCCTTTTAATCAGACCGGTCTCGAAGTGTGACCGATTGTAGGGCCACGCCTGGGTGGTGTCAACTGATTTCGGACGTCGCCCCTGCTGTCTTTGACCAGTCGCTTCTAAACGGTACAGCATGGTGTATTCCAACAGAGTTACCTGGAATCGGGTTGCTGAGGTTGCCCGGCTAGAGGATAATACGGCCTCAAGCAGCCAGCCTGGCTAGACCTCACCGATCTGGAGCGAATCCCCCATGTTGACTAGAGACGACAACGAAACACTGACTCGTACCGACCAGGGCACGCCGATGGGCGAAGTCATGCGGCGTTACTGGCTGCCCGCGCTTCTGACCAGCGAACTTCCGGGACCGGATTGCCCGCCCGTTCGAGTGCGGATTCTGGGCGAACAATTGGTGGCCTTCCGCGACACCGAGGGAAAAGTCGGGCTTCTCAGCGGATTCTGCCCCCACCGTCTGACATCCTTGTTCTTCGGCCGTAATGAGGAAGGTGGCCTGCGCTGCGTATACCACGGCTGGAAGTTCGACACCGGCGGCAACTGCCTGGACATGATGAACGAACCGCCGGACAGTGATTACCCCAGCAAGATCAAGACCACGTCTTACCCGGTAGTAGAAATGGGAGACCTCATCTGGACCTACCTGGGTCCGGCCGAGAAACAGCCGCCACATCCCAAATTCGAGTGGACCCAGGTGCCCGAAAGCCACCGTCTGGTCACCAAGAACTGGCAGGAATGCAACTGGCTTCAAGCCTTGGAGGGCGGCATAGACACTGCCCACGCACCCATCCTCCACCGGCGCATCACCGAAAACACCAACCGGCCAGGTATCGGGATCAACACCAGCCTTCTCACAGGTGAGGCGCCCAAGTTGGAAGTCGACCGCACTAACTACGGGTATCGCTATGCCGGCCTTCGCGACATGGGAGACAACCGGAATCGTATCCGGGCCTATCACTACGTGATGCCCTTCCACCAGTTCCGGCCGTTGCAATTCGGGCTCCAGGGAGAAGAACCGCGGTCTCTCATCGCCGGCCACGTGTGGGTACCCATGGATGATGAAAATTGCATGATTTACAACTGGATGTATAACTATGAGGGTGAACCGCTCAGCGACGAAGACCGTGAGCAAGAGACCGGCCTGGGCCGGGGCCCCGACGATATGCTCCCCGATTTCCGGACCAAGCGAAACAAGACCAACGATTGGATGATCGACCGAGAGGTCCAGAAGTACGAAACGTTCACCGGCATCGAAGGCATCAACACCCAGGACCAGGCGATCCAAGAGAGTATGGGACCCATCGTGGATCGCTCCGGTGAAAACCTTGCCAACAGCGACATGGCTATAGTTGTCGCCCGCCAGATGCTCTTGACCGCAGCTAAAACCGTGGCCGACGGAGGAGACCCGCCCGGCACCGGAGATTCCTACTACAACGTGCGCGCAATCGACAGCATCCTGCCCAAAGAAGCCGACTGGAAAAAAGCCCTGGAAGACCAGATGTACCCGCACTAGCCGACCCGTCATTCCTGCTAAGGCAGGAATCCATGGAATTATTGGGAAGTAATCTTGCCGGGATCTACAATCTTCGGGACAACAGCCCATTGCCTGGATTTCCGCTTTCGCGAGAATGACGAAAATAATCCGCTCATACGAAAAATCCCAAACGAGAGAACAACCATGAAAGCAGCAGTCCTGTACGAGAAGTTTCAACCGCTGGTCATCGAAGACCTGGAACTGGACTCGCCCAAAGAGCACGAGGTGCTGGTGGAACTGACCGCCAGCGGAGTCTGCCACAGCGACCTGCATTACATGAAAGGCGACCGCGAGCACCCCATGCCGGTTGTTCTGGGCCATGAGGGCGCGGGAATAGTGGTAGAGATCGGCCCCGGAGTCACCTACGCCCAACCAGGCGACCACGTGGTGCTTTCTTTCGTCCCCACCTGCGGGCACTGCTCCTACTGCGTCAAGGGAAGGCAGAACCTGTGCGACGCCCGCTACCAACTCAGAGGCAAGATGCTGGACGGCACGACCCGCCTCCACAGCAGCGCCGGTGACGTCCACCACTTCAATGGCCTATCCACCTTTGGCGAGTACGCCGTGGTGCCCGAGGACAGCCTGGTCAAGATTCGGGAGGACGCTCCCCTGGACCGGGTGGCCTTGATCGGCTGCGGTGTGCCTACGGGAGTCGGCGCAGTAATCAACACAGCCAAGGTCAAACCCGGCAGCAGCGTAGTGGTAATCGGCGCTGGCGGGGTGGGGCTGAACGTGGTGCAAGGCGCGGTATTAGCCGGAGCTGAAGCTATTATCGCCGTGGACATCTATGGCAATAAACTGGAGCATGCCCTAGATTTCGGCGCCACCCACATCGTTAACGCTGCCACCGAAGACCTCATGGAAAAGGTGAAGGACATCACAAGGGGAGAGATGGCCGATTACGCGTTTGAGGTGATCGGCTCCACCGACGCCATCAACCAGGCCCTGCTTACCACCAAGCGCGGCGGCACCACCGTGGCGGTTGGCGTAGCCCCAACGGGCGCCGAACTGACCATCGACCCCGACTTCTTGCACCTGGACCGGGTTCTGATGGGCTGCACCTACGGTTCCGTCTACCCCCGGGCCGACATGCCAATGCTCATCGACCTATACATGGCCCGCCGCCTCAAACTGGACGAACTGATCAGCGCGACGGTAAAACTAGATCAGATCAACGACGCATTCGAGGCGTTAGACCAGGGTGAAGTGGCTAGGACGATTATTCGGTACTAGTTGGAGGCAGCATGCTCTAGCTCCCGTCCTTGGAGCTCGCGCTGAAAGATTGTCATTCTGAGCCAGCCGCAGCGGCGAAGAATCTTCCAAGCCGCATCTGGCAGGCCCTTCGCTTCACTCAGGTTGATATTTGCGTGGTGCCGTTCATGTCCATTGCCTACCACCAGATCGTTTTGACCACCCAAAGGAGGGCCAACATCAAGCCCCCACCATCGCCCTTTTAAACGCCTTCAGCAAGATCTTGTTCAAAGGCATTTAGGCCCCCGGCGGCCGCATGGTGTGCCATGACGTGGCCTGTTCGTATGCGTGGGCCACTTTGAAGATTGTTTCTTCTGCTCTGGGGCGGGCGCCTATCTGAAGGCCTACGGGCATGTTCCGGTCGTCGAAGCCGCAGGGGACGGACATGGCCGGGCAACTGGCCAGGTTGAAGATACGCGTGAATAAGAAAGCCAACCGGCCCGCGGTCTCCTTGCTGGTGATGGGCGGGTCTTCCTCCCGCAGTTGGGCGCCCTTGCCGGATGTGGGTAGCACCAACACGTCGTACTTCTCCAGCGAGTCCAACACTTGCTGACGCAACAGGGTGCGCAGTTTCTGAGCCTTGTAGTAGGCCTGAGCCGGTAGCAGACTGCCGGTCAACAGCAGTAAACGCACATCGTGACCGTAGTCTTGGATTCGGTCCTTGATCCAGTCCTGTTGGGCCAGGGCCGGCTCAACTGCCAGCAGCACCGCCGACGCCACCCCGGCGTCCATGGACAGCGGGATGGACACCTCCTCCACCGTCGCTCCCAATTCCCCCAGCGTGGCGATGGCGTTGGATACGCTCTGTCGGACCGCCGGCTCTACCAGGTCAGATTCCATGAACTCGGTGATGACGCCGATTTTCAGGCCATTCAAGTCACCGCCCAGGGATTGCCGGTAATCGGGCACCGGCTCCGTGGAACTATACGGGTCCTTGGAGTCGTGGCCTGCTATGGCGCCCAGCGTTATGGCTGCGTCCTCTACCGTGCGGGAGATGGGCCCCACCGTGTCCATGCTCCACACTCCCTGCATCACCCCGTACCGGCTGACCAGACCCCAACTGGGCCGGATGCCAACCAGGCCGCACCAGGCGGCGGGGAACCGGATGGAGCCGCCGGTATCTTCTCCCAGCGACGTAGCGCAGAGGTAGGCCGCCGTGGCCGCGCCTGAACCGCTGCTGGAGCCGCCGGTGTAGGTGTCGATGTCCCAGGGGTTGCGGGGCGTGCTGTAGCGATGGGAGAACCCGGTGATGGCGAACTCCGTCATGTTGGTCTTGCCCAGCACGACGGCCCCGGCTTTCCTCAGTTTGGCTATAACCGTGGCGTCCTCATCGGGGACGAAGTCGGCCAGTATCCGGGAGCCGCCGGTGCTCCGAACTCCTTTGCTCCAGAACTGGTCCTTCACCGCCACCGGCACGCCGTGCATCGGCCCTCTGTGCTGGCCGGAAGCGATGTCTTGTTCCGCCTGCCCGGCGTCGGCCAGGGCCTGTTCACGCATGATGGTCAGGTAGCTGTGGAACCGGTGGTCCAGCGATTCGATGCGGTCGAGGTAGGCTTCCGTGGCCTCGACCGGCGATACCTCTTTGGACTGGATCAGCCGTGACAGATCGCCTGCGGAGAGAAAGGGCAACTCAGACTTGTTCATAAAGACCCCGTGTTGCGAGTTCTGGAGGGACGGGAAAAGGAAAATGTCCCCAACAAGTCGGGGACATCTCTAAAATTCGGTGTCGCGGGAAGGCTATGCCGGAGGGAGGATTATGGGGAGGGGCTCGACGTCGTTTAGGCCCGGCGGGTTGATGGCGTCCAGCGACTCTAGCAGGGCGTTCAGGCTATACATGACTTCAGTAAGCTCCGGATCCTGGATATCCAGACCCACGGCTTTGCCCATGGCGCGAATCTCATCTTTGTTTAAATCAGCCATCGGAACCTCCCGAAACCCCATTCAAGTGAGCGCATATTGCCTCAAAAACCATCCGGCGTCAAGATGGCAGGTAACCTGATCTCCTATGTCTTGAGGCGGCATTGCCGCTCGGCTATACTGGCTGGAACCCCGATTCGGGGATGAGGATGAGAAACAGCCGATGGCTACATATAAGAAGATCAACGTCGATATTGGTCTGGAATCCGAATTCACCAAACTGCCCGCGGAAGTGACTGTGGGCGACTGGTCCTATTTCCTGGCTCGGAACAGGAAGGGCGTCTACCAACTGCTATCCAACGTCTGCCCGCACCAGGCCGTAGAGGTTGTGGATTGGACCGGCGTGTTCATGTGCCCCGCCCACGGCTGGCGCTTCGAGTATACCGAGGGCGTTTGCGTGAACGGCCCCAACGCCAAGCTGGTAGGCTTTCCAGTCACAGTTGAAGATGGCCATTTGATCGCCGCACTCCCCGACGACTGACCCGCGCCTCTTTAGCTGCTGGCGGCCCTGCGTTTCCGAGATACCAGCCACGTACATCCGCTCACCCTCACCCTGAGCCTGTCGAAGGGCCATGGCTACTGCGCCTCCATGGTTCGACGGAGCTAACCAAGAACGGTTGGGACCAGAAATAATCGATAGGGACTAGTAGGTCTTGATCTCCAGGAGATAGCCGCTGGGGTCCGTGAAGTAGACGGCTTTGCCATCGCCCTTGGCCCCGATTGTTATGCCCGGAACCTGCATGTTGTCCTGGGCGAAAGGATTGTCCCCGTAGGGAATTTCGAGTCCTTGATCCGCTGGAACGAGTCCTCGAACTCGCCCGGCTCCATGGCGAACGCATAGCGGATGCTGCGGAAGTCTTCGTCTTGGTGGAAGTCCAGGTTCAGGCTGTCGTTCACCCGTACCGCCAAGAACGGCCCAACCTCCCCAAGGTCCTCGAAACCAAAGATGCGGGAGTAGAACTCCACCGCCTGCTGCTGGTCTATCACTGGGAGAATCATGTGGTCCAATACAACGGTCATATCGCTTTCTGAATGTCGCCTATCCGGCCTAAGAATCATCGGGTTTCGTGAGTGTATTGAGGTTGTGGTACTCTATTGGCTACCTTTCGAGGAGTCAACACAACCACGCCTGAATTAAGCCCGGCTCGTGCCCGGATAAGGAAAGTTTATGGACAAGAAAGAGCTACCCTTTCTGACCGCTATCCAGCTATCCAAACTCATCGAGACCAAAGAGGTCTCGCCAGTCGAAGCCACACAGGCCTACTTGGACCGTATCCAAGAAGTCGATCCCAAGTTGAATTCCTACATCACCATCACTGGAGAGCAGGCGTTGGAGGCAGCTCGGCAGGCGGAACAAGAGATCGCCGAGGGTGTGCATCGGGGTCCCCTACACGGCGTGCCGATGGCCGTGAAAGACCAGTTCAACACTGCCGGTGTCCCGACCACCGGCGGCTCCAGCATCCTTAGGGACAATGTTCCAGCGGAAGACGCCACGGTGATTACTAAGCTCAAGAATGCCGGGGCGATATTGTTGGGCAAACTCAACATGAGCGAGTTCGCAATGGCTGAGATCTATAACCACCCCTATGGCACGCCCCGGAACCCCTGGGACTTGGAACGAAACCCCGGCACCTCCAGCAGCGGTTCGGGCGCCGCTACCGCCGCATCGCTCTGTGCCACTTCCCTGGGAGAAGACACCGGCGGCTCCATCCGAGGCCCCGCCAACTTCAGCGGCCTGGTCGGACTGCGGCCTAGCCACGGCCGGGTCAGCCGGTACGGCGTGCTGGGCGGCTCCTGGTCCATGGATACGGTGGGCCCGATCTCCAAGAGCGTTGAGGACGCGGCCATAACCATTCAGGCCATAGCAGGCCACGACCCCAAAGACACCTACTCCTGGGACGTGCCGGTGCCCGACTACTTGGCGGCGCTGACCGGAGACATCTCGGGCATCAAGCTGGGCGTGGTCCAGGAGCGCATGGACTCTCCGAACTTGGACCCCGAGTTCCGGGACACCGTCGCCAAGGCCATCAGTGTGCTGGGTGAGCTGGGTGCGTCGTCCGAGGATGTGTCCATCCCCTTGGCCCCCAACGCCGGGGCATTGACCATGAGCATACTGAACGTGGAGTGGTCCAATCTACACCGTCCACTGTTCGAGCCGAATATCGACGAATTGGACCACAACAACAAGATCAGGTTCCTGACCGGGAGCGTCATCCCGGCCCAGTTCTACTACAAGGCCCAGAAGATTCGGGCCATGCTCCGGCAGCAGATACTGGACGCGCTGGAGAAGGTCGACGTGTTGGTTTTGCCCACCGGTCCTGTGACCGCCCCGCCGGTGGAGAGCGTCCCGGGCATCCAGAGCAAGGAACACGCCCTCACCGGACTGGCTGGTCGCATCAGTTTCACCGGCCCATTCAACCTGGCCGGCACCCCCGCCATCTCGGTCCCCTGCGGCTTTAGCGCCGTTGGCATGCCCATGGGCCTGCAGATAGTCGGTCGGTCCTTCGCCGAGGAAACAGTCCTAAAAGTGGCCCACGCCTACGAACAAAACACGGATTGGCACAACCGGCGGGCGCCGGTTTAGCTGACAGCCGTCGACGCAAGGAGACACCCTGGAGCGAATACATACCCAACCCCATGGACTGGGTGGCGGACCAGGTAGAACTCTACGAAAGCAGCGGAGGTACCCAAGGACTGACCCTGAGGGACACCGGTATTCCCTGCATAATCGTGACCAATCAAGGGTGGGAAACAGGCGCCATTCGCAAGACTCCTTTGATGAGAGTAATCGATGGAGATGATTACATCCTCGTGGCATCCTGGGCCGGTGCGCCAAAAAACCCGCTTTGGTATTACAATCTGAAGGCAGAACCAAACGTTGAGATTCGCGACGAGACTGAGGTTTTTTCGGCACGGGTCCGTGAGGTGGATGACCCAGCCGAGAGGCAGCGGCTTTGGGACATCGCGCTCGTAGCATACGATCGCTACCAAGAGTATTAGGAGAAGACCGAACGAGTAATTCCGGTCTTTGTTGCCGAACGCATAAATTGAGCAAAAGCTGACCGCTGGCGGCTGAATGCTGACAGCCGTCGACTCAGGAGACACCATGGACGACATCGGAGTTTTTGAGGCTATCTACAGCCAACGGCAGTTCACCCGGTACAAGCCGGACCCAGTGCCGCGTGAGGCCATCGACAAGATAATCGACGCCGCCACCAAGGCCCCCAGCGGCGGCAACAAGCAGCCGTGGCACTTCATCGCCATCACCGAACGAGACCTGATCGAGAAGGTCGGTGGTCTCTACCGTGACCTGTGGTTGGGCGCCATGGGGGCGACACCGCCGGCGGGTGAGCCTCCCGCCTACACCTCGGCTCGCTACCTGGCCAACCACATGCCCGAAGTCCCGGCCATGATCCTGGTCTGCGCCGACCATACTATGGGATCGGTGCCCTACGCGGTGGGCGAGCCGATTGAGCGGGGCCGGTATGCCTCATCACTATGGCTGGCGATACAAAACCTGTTCCTGGCAGCCCGCGCCCTGGGTCTGGGCACTCGCATCACCACCACCCACCTGCGGGAAGAACAGAAAGTAAAAGACTGGCTGGGCATACCAGACCACGTGGAAACCCTCTGCCTAACGCCGCTGGGCTATCCCCGCGGCCGCTTCGGCCCCACCGATCGCATCCCCTCGGCAGGCGTCACGTCGTACAATCGCTTTGGGGAAAGGTAGCTATCAGCTTTCAGCGGTCAGCTTGCTGCGACAATGAAATCAGGTTGTTCAGCGAGAATGAGACTCCTCGTTTCGCTCGTTGTGGCAGTTGGGCAAAGTATCGCCCCGGAAGCTGATTCCTGACCGCTGATTGCTTATAGCCTGAGGCTACGCCGTCCCCCACGTCTCCCCGAACTCGGCCCGTAGCACGTACTGGCCGGTCATTGTAGATACGTCTTGCAGGGCTAGGTAGACCGCAGCGGGGCCTACGGCTTCCGGCTCAACCCGCTGCTCCCAGTCGCGTTGGGTCCATGGAATGGCCGCCGAGCCTTCGGTCTTGAGTCCACCGGGCGACAGGATGTTCACGGCGATGTTGTGCTCCCGCAGCTCGTCGGCCAGGCAGTAGCTGAACATGTGTATGGCGGCCTTGGTCGAGCTGTAAAGCACTCCTCCGCCTTCCCCGGCATCGCTGCCCATGCGTGAGCCGATGTGGATGATGCTGCCGCTTCCCTGCTCAATCATCCAAGGGACGACCGAACGGCAGCAGAGGTATGGCCCCTTGAGGTTCGCGGCCACGCTCTGGTCCCATTCCTCGGGAGCGATCTCCAAAAGCGTTGAGCCCAGCACCATCACCCCGGCATTGTTTACTAACACATCTATTTGGCCGTACATGTCGATGGTCTGGCCCACCATGGCCATGACCTGCTCTTCGTTGGAGACATCGCAGGTTAACGCCATAGCCTCGCCGCCCGCATCCCGAATCTGCTGGGCGGTCTCCACGGCGGTCCCGGGCAACCCTGCTGGCGAGTTGCGGCGGGCGGATACGACCACCTTGGCGCCCTCCGCAGCGAACTCCTTGGCGATGGCCCTGCCCAAGCCTCGGCTGGCCCCAGTGACGATGGCCACCATACCTTCCATCTTGTTGGTGTGTTCTCGTTGCATATTCTTGCCCTAAGAAGCGAACTGAGTTTCCACCCAGCCTTTGTCAAATGGCGTCCAGAAATGGGACGTAAGAGTGAGGTACTTGAACATCCACCGCCCATCCACCTTCACGTATTCCTCGTCGTAGCGGGCCGAACCCCAGACCGCTTGGTTGCCCTCGGCGTAGGTGCAAGGCTGAAACAGGTACCACGTTCCGGTGGCCTCGTCTCCATCGACTTCGATCACCGGGTTGAGCACCATATGGATGGCGAATGGCAGGCGGCTGGGCGCGTTCTGGAAAAACGTTCGTATCGCTTCCCGCCCATCGTTGCGGCCTCGCTCCTGCCCGTCCCACACCGCATCCTCGGTGAAGAGCTCAGCCAAGGCGTCGGCGTTGTAATTGGCGTCGCAGAGGGCGCAGTAGCGATGCTTGAGCTTCTTTATCTCCTCGATGTCTTCAAGGACTTGTATTCTCTTTTCCAGGCTTTCGAGACTCATAGTGACTCTCCGTTTTTAGAATTTTCCCTAGGCGGACTGGCCGCCGTCTATCTCGATGCACTGGCCGACGATGAACTCGGCGTCTTTGCTACACAGCCAGGCCGCAAACTCCCCCATTTCCTGAGGTGTTCCGGCCCGGCCCAGGGGTATGGTCTGCAGCCGGTCGTCCCAGTCCTGGGAGCGTGGGAACCCGTAGAGGGTGTCGTTGCGGGCGGTATCGGTGGTGCCGGGACTGATGCCGTTGACCCTGATGCCGTGGGGCGCCAGTGCCCGGCCCGCCTTCTTGGTGAAGGTGTAGAGCGCTCCGGAGGCGGTGGCGTAGGCCAGGTCCGTCGCCCGGCTGATTAGTGCCTCCACGGAGATTACGTTCACGATGCTGCCGCCGCATCCCTGCCGCAGCAATTCTTTGGTGACTGCCTGGGTGCACAGAAATGCGCCGGTGACCTTGACGTCCATGGCATGCCGCCAAACCTCGGGAGTCAGGTCCTCGAAGGCTGCCCACGCGGCCATTCGTGATGCGCTGGCATTGTTGATCAGGAAATCGACCCGACCAAACTCGGCAACGGTGCGGTCAACTGCCTCTTGCACCTGAGCCGGGTCTGAAACGTCCAACACCAAGGGCAAGGCTCCGACGCCATGGTCTTTGACGATCTCCCGGGACACGCTTTCCACGTCCAGCCAGCTGGCTTCCCGTTCGTCATCTGGGAAAGTAGACGGGTCGCGGCCCGTGCCGGTGACAGCCACCGAGGCGCCTTCTTTTGCGAAGGCCAACGCCGCGTACCGACCGATGCCACGCATCCGGCCTGCTCCGGTGACCAACGCCACTTTGCCGTCGAACTTGCCCATAGATACTCCTAGATCGCGGTCCATCCGCCATCCACCAGCAAGAGGTGGCCGGTGGTTCCGGCCGAGGACTTGCTGGCCAGATAGATCACCGCGCCGACCATCTCTTCAGGGTCCATGCGGCGGCCCAATGGCAGGTGGGCTTCCAGGTCAGCCTGGACCTGCTCCGGGGTCTTGGTGTCGGCGGCCAGCATGCCGGGGGTGCTGGTAGGGCCGGGGCCGATGGCGTTCACCGTTACGCCGTGGGTCGCCCACTCGACGGCCATAACCTTAGTGATCCCGGCCACGCCGAACTTGCTGGCGCAGTACGACGACCGCCCCTTGGATGCGATCACCGAGAGCTGTGAGCCCAGGTTTATGATCCTGCCGTAGCCTTGCTCCACCATGTGACGGCCCGCCGCTTGGGCACAGAAGAACACGCCCTTCAGATTGATGTCGATGGTCGCGTCCCAGTCTTCCTCGGTGACCTCCAGAGCCGGCTTGGGGATGCGTATCCCGGCGTTGTTCACCAGGATGTCCAGCCGTCCAAAGTCCTGCACCACCTGGTCGATGGCTTTGGGAATGCCGGGAATGTCCAGGACATCCAGGGTATATACGCCGCTCCTAGATCCTTCGGCTTCCACCTTGGCCTTGGTCTCCTGCGCTAGGTCAAGCCGGTCGGGCCGGTCCGACACCGCCACGTTAGCTCCGGCTTGGGCCAGACCCACGGCCAGAGCAGCGCCGATGCCACGGCCGGAGCCGGTCACCAACGCCGTTTGACCTTTCAAACTCAGTCCCTCATAGGGCATTCAACTTCCTCCGAAACGCGCCTGCCCAGACTCGCCAGACGGTAAATTGGCCGTAGCATAGCACACCTACTCCGAACCTAGAATCAACTAAATCATCAGATGCCCACGCAAGAATTCTCGGCGAAATCAAGAAACTGAAAACTGACGGCTGATCGCTAATAGCTCACCCCCCCTTGCACACCCTTATCGCAAGTCTTAGAATCACCCGTGGCCAGAGTATTCGGAAACGATTGCATCGGCAAAGGACTTGATGGCGGAAGCAGTACAGAGACCGGCGGGGCGCAGTCGCAACTTTATCCTGGGCAGCCTCTCATTCGGCCACGGAATCTCCCACCTCTACGACCAAGGTTTCCCGGTATTCATGCCAGCCATCAAGGCTGCCATGGGCCTTTCCAACATCGAAGTCGCGTTCATGCTGGGCATCCGCCAGGGCGGGTTCGGCGCGGTCAACCTCATCGGTGGCGCCATCGTCGACGATATGAAGACCAGTTGGGGGCCGATATTAACCGGCTGCATGATCTGGGCGACCCTGGGTTTCTTGGTACTCGCGGCGTCTCCCAACCTGTTCGTGCTGACCATTGCCGTGGTCATCGTCTCCGTGCCCGGCGCTCTCTGGCATCTGCCCGCCACCGCCGCTCTTTCCCGGCGTTTTCCAGACCGCCGCGGCTTTGCCATATCGATGCATGGATTTGGCTCGAACATAGGCAACGTCCTGGCCCCTTTGGTGGCCGGTGGACTCCTGACCATCATGGCTTGGCGGCCCATCCTGCTGATCTACGCCGCGCCTGCCGCCCTGATGGCGATCTTTGTTTGGTGGTCTCTGAAGGACTTGGGGATTGAGGAGGGAGACCAGCAGGGCGAAGAGAGACCCCATCGCGGGGTGGTTGCCGGCTACCGAGAAGGCCTGGCCATGTTCAAGATTCCGGTGGTCACTACCTTGGTGCTGGCGGCGGCCATACGTGGGGTAGCCAACAACGCCTTGTTCCAGTGGGCCCCCTTTTACCTAAGGGAGTCTATCGACGGCGGGCTGGGCATGGGCTATTTCGAGGTCGGCGTCCACCTTTCCCTGCTCACGGGGATGGGCATCGTGTCCGCTCCCATCTTGGGATACTTATCGGATAGATATGGCCGGAAGCAGGTGTTGGTGCCAGGACTGATAGCCGCCTCCGTCTTGACCATGTTTGTGGTGAGCGCCGGCGACAGCCTCTACCTAGCCCTGCTGTTGGCGGGGATAGGGCTATTCAGCTTCGCCCTCCAGCAGATCATCCTGGCCGCGCTGCTGGACGTGGTGCAGAAGGGAACTGAGGCCACCGCCTCGGGCTTGATCTTCGGAATCAACGGAGTGCTTGGGTTCGGGTCGCCGTTCATCGCGGCTTGGATTATCGACGACTTTGGTGGCTACGGATCCATTTTCTTTTACGTGGGCGCTTTGACTGTGGCCGCGGCTGTGATCATCGCCTTCATACCCTTCCCCAACTACCGGGTGGAGAAGCCGGCGATAGTCTGATCTGATACATGTTTCTCGATTGACACCCCATAGGGGCCAGCTTAGAATATGTCTGCCATCCACCCGAGAGGGGGGTGAGCGCCAGGCACGGGTATCTAAATAGCATCGCCGCTGGGATCTGAGATGACCGAGACGGCCCGAAATATGAACTCAACTTCGAATTGCGCCCCGCTGCGTCGGGGTGTTTTCTTCGTCCGGATACAGGGCTCTTACAGCCTCCGGAGGCCCATTTGAACCAGACCATCACTGCCGTGACCGGGCTGGAAGCGGGCCACCACACCGACCTGGAACACGCCACCGGCTGTACCGTCTTCCTCTGCCGTGAGGGCGCGGTCGGCGGAGTGGACGTCCGCGGAGGGTCGCCAGGCACCCGAGAGACCGACTTGCTCCGGCCTGTTCACAGGGTTGACCAAGTGCATGCTGTAGTCCTCAGCGGAGGCAGCGCCTTCGGACTTGACGCCGCGTCCGGTGTTGTCGCCTACCTGGAGTCCCAGGGAATCGGCTTCAAAGTGGGACCAGAAGATAACGCGGTGACCGTGCCAATAGTCTCCTCGGCCATCTTGTACGACCTTGGACTGATCACATCTGAAGTGCGGCCAGGCCCTGAAGAAGGTCGCAGGGCCTGCCTGACTGCTTCTACCGACCCTATGACCGAAGGCAGCGTCGGCGCCGGAACCGGGGCTACTGTTGCAAAATTGGGCGGCCCGGCACGGGGCGTGAAGGGCGGCATCGGTTCCGCTGCGATAACCCTCTCAACCGGCCAGACCGTGGCAGTGGCCGTGGCGGTCAACGCCGTGGGCGGCATCTTCGATTACACCAACGGGCAAATTCTGGCCGGGCCTAGGCGGGCAGACGGCGGGTTCGACGACCCAGTCACCATGCTGCTGAAGGGCGGAGCCAACGCCCTGACAAGTCCAGTAAACACCACCATCGGACTGGTGGCCACCGACGCCCAGCTCACGAGAGAGGACGCCAACTACCTGGCCCGGGTGAGTCATGACGGCCTGGCCCTGTCGATCAGACCCTGCCACACCGTCCGCGACGGCGACACCATGTTCGCCATGGCCACCGGACACAACCGGACTCCCGCGGACCTAACTTCCCTGGGGGCGGCGGCCGTGGAGGCAACAGCCCAAGCGGTGCTCCGGGGGGTCCGGCAGGCAACCGGGTTGGGGGGTATTCCGTCGATCCGCGAGTTGGCAACCTAACGATCAAGAACCGAATCTAACCTGAGATTTACAGGTGTTTCTACATGGCGCAGACGATTCCGCACAACATGCGGGTGATCAGCACGAATAAAGAAATGTCTCAGGCCTGTCGCGAGGCCTTGAAGCCTGTTGGACTGGTGCCGACCATGGGGGCTCTTCACCCAGGCCACCTGAGCTTGGTTGGCCAGGCGCGGGCCGACAACCTAACGGTTGCCGTGAGCATCTTCGTGAACCCAACTCAGTTTGGCGACAAGAAAGACCTTCAGGGTTACCCCCGCGACATGGAAGGTGACATCAACTTGCTCCGCCAACACGGCGTAGACCTGGTCTACGCACCCAAGGTTGAAGAGGTTTATCCAGATGGGTTCGACACCTGGGTGGACGTGGGCCCTCTGGCCGATAAGCTGGAAGGGCTACACCGTCCCGGGCATTTTCGGGGCGTGGCAACCGTGGTTTCCAAGCTGTTCAACGTTATGCGGCCCGACCGGGCCTACTTCGGCCAAAAAGACGGCCAGCAAGTAGTGGTGATTCAGAAACTGGCTCGAGACCTGGATATGGGTGTGGAAGTGGTGATAATGCCCACGATCAGGGAACTTGACGGTCTGGCCATGAGCAGCCGTAACGTCCAACTGACACCAGAACAAAGACAAGCCGCCCCGGTGGTGCACAGCGCGCTATGCCAGGCGTATCTGCTCTGGACGGACGGGGAACGGGACGGAGACAAATTGAGGCAGGCCGCGCAAGAGATATTGCGGTCGGAGTCCATGGTGGACTCCATCGATTACGTGAGCGTGGCCAACATATCGACCCTGGATGAAGTGGAACGTGTCGAAGGCCGCGCCATGGTCTCGGCAGCCGCGCACATGGGACCCGTGCGGCTGATCGACAACTTGGTCTTGGAATAGATCGACGGCGAGCCTAGGCCTGAGTCAATTCCCGCAATGCTGCGGTCAGCGCCGGCAGAACGGTCTCCCAGTCTCCGACAACCCCGTAGCGGGCCTCTTTGAAGATGTTGGCCTCGGCGTCCTTGTTGATAGCCACGATGACCTTGGCCCCGGAGCAACCGGCCATGTGCTGGCTGGCACCGGAGATGGCCACCATTATGTAGAGGTCGGGGGTGATGGTCTTGCCGGTCAGCCCCACCTGGTAGCTCGAAGGCACCCAGCCCGAGTCCACGGCCGCCCTGGATGCTCCGACGGTGCCGCCCATAATCTTGGCCAGTTCTTCTAGGTGGGCGAAGGGTTCCGGTCCGCCAAGTCCGCGTCCGCCGGAGATCACGATGTGGGCGTCTTCCAATTTGATGCCTTCAGCTTCTTCGATCACGGTGTCCACTATCTTGGTTAGGGCCATCGAGGCGTCGAGTTCCACCGGGAAAGAGATAACCTCGCCCTGGCGTGAGGAGTCTTCTGTAGCGGACTCGTAGGCCTTGGGGCGGATGGCGGCGATCTGCGGGGTCTGGTCGCAACTCACCACGGCGATGGCGTTGCCGCCGTACACCGGCCGATTGGCCAGTAGTTTCTTCTCGGCAGGGTCCACCGAAACTTCCAAACAGTCTTGGGCCAGTCCGACACCCAGGCGGAAGGCCAACCTTGGGGCCAATTCCCGACCTTCGTTGGTGCGGGCCACTAGCACCACTCGGGGGCTGGTCTCTTTGCACAGGGCTTCCACTGCTGACAGGTGAAGGTCGACCTGATATTCGGCCAGCAGAGGGTGGTTCACCGAATAGACCTTCTGGGCTCCGTGGGCAATGGCCGTTTGGGCCGCTGCGTCCAGGGTGTCTCCCAGCAGGGCAACTGACAATTCTTCCCCTAGGTCGGCGGCGATTTTCTGTCCGGCTGCCAGCAACTCGAGGGTTGTGCTGCCAAGTTCTCCGCCCGAGGCGTCGCCAAGTATCAGTACTCCAGTGCCATCAGCCATCACGGCCTCCCGTGCTTTTGGAATGAATCGTCAGGTCTCAAAGGACCTTCAGACTTAAGTCTATGTCGTATTTGAAACTATGAACAAAGGGAAGGAAGGGGCGTTAGATAACCTTGTCTTCCCGCAGTTTCAGGGCCAGGAGTCGGCCGGCATCGGCCGGGTCCTCTCCCTCTATGATCTCGCAGTCTTGGTCGCTGACCGGGACGAATAGGTCTCGCAGGGTGATGCGTGACGCCGAATCAGCAGCGTCCATGCCCAGGTCAGCGGCGCTCCAGATAGTGGGCTTCTTCCGGGTGGCGGCCATGATGCCGCGCAGGGTCGGGTACCGGGGCTGGCCCAGTTCGTTACTCACCGTCACCAGCGCCGGCAGGGGGGCTTCAACAACCTCAAAGCCGTCGGCGATGATCCTTTCAACCCGGACCACGCCGTCGACAACATCAACCTGTTTGCCCAGGGAGATTGAGGATATGCCCAGAATCTCAGCCACGCCCAGGGGCACTTGTGCATTGTCCCAGTCGGAGGCTTGACGTCCGCATATGATCAGGTCGAAACCTTCCAGTTTGCGAATCGCTGCCGCCAGCAATTGGGCGGTCAAGAAACTGTCGATGGTGTTTTGAAATGCGTCGTCCTGTAAAAGGACGAGTTCGTCGGCGCCCATGGACAGCGGCTTCTTCATCACGTCCAGGGCGAATTCAGTGCCCGTGGAGATCACGGTGACCGTGGCTTCCTGGGCGTCCTTGATCTTGAGGGCGGCTTCCACCGCGTTCTCGTCAAACCCGTTGACGACCGGGGGAATGTTGGGCGGAGGGACCACTTTCTTGGACCCCTCATCAATCCGGAACGCGGCCATGGGCATCTCCGGGTCAATCACCTGTTTGGCCAGAACACCTATCTTGATAGCCATTGTTCTCCTATTGGCAAACGGCCCGGTTAAAGGCCGAAAACGAGTCTGCAGGAACCTTGTGAAACATATCACCAAGCTCCAAAAGTGTCAATTGAAACCGAGACTGGCCACGCTGGCGTAAAATTTTTTCCCACCCATGCATGATGCTATAATTTGGGCAGCTTGGCCGGGTTCTGCCAGTCTCTGAAGTGAGGGGTCTTGTTCGCGATGAATACAGTTAAAACATTCTTCTTGATGATGATCATGTCGGCTTTGTTGCTGTTGGTGGGCGCCATACTTGGCGGCGCCCCAGGCGTAATTTTTGCCTTGGTTCTGGCAATCATCATGAACTTCAGCGCCTATTGGTTCTCGGACCGCATCGCTCTGAAGATGACCCATGCTACCGAAGTTACTGAGAACGACGACCGGGAGCTGTACAGCATCGTCCGAGAACAGGCGTCGCTGGCTGGGCTGCCCATGCCAAAGGTCTTCGAGATTGATTCGGAATCCCCCAATGCCTTCGCCACGGGCCGGAACCCCAACCACGCCACGGTGGCAGTCACCACCGGCATCCGGCGGATCTTGAACCGGCAGGAATTGGGCGGCGTGCTGGCCCATGAGATGGCCCATGTCGGCAACCGGGACACCCTGATCATGGCCATGGTTGCAACTGTCGCAGGGGCCATATCTATGCTGGCCATGTTTGCCCAGATATCGGCAATGTTCGGCGGGATGGGCGGCCGGGGCCGGGACAACAACTTCATCGGACTGCTGATCGTCGCCATCGTGATGCCCATCGCGGCCGGCATGGTGCGGGCCGCGATCTCCCGGACCAGGGAGTACCAGGCGGACGCCACCGGCGCGCACACATCGGGCGAACCGTTGGCTCTGGCAAGCGCGCTCCAAAAACTGGAGTTGGCCTCGCAGGACCAGCCGATGAAAGTGGCTGAAGGGGCCTCACATCTGTTTATAGTGAACCCGCTTCGGCGCGCCAATATGACCAAGTTGTTCTCCACACACCCTCCTATGGAAGAGCGGATCAAGCGCCTTCAGAGCATCAAACCCAACTACTAGTAGAAGAGCGGATCAAGCGCCTCCAGGGCATCAAGCCGAACTACCAGCCCGCTTATTAAGCCAAAATGATAGGCCCGGCGCAGAATCGCGCCGGGCCGTTTTATTGCTCCGAAGGGGCCATGACAAGGGGCGTGTGTCAACTATTTACCCTTGCTAAAATCGGTGAAAATCATCATCTTAGTCTGGCTAGAAACGGGGACCTCGGGCATGACTAATCAGAGGACACTAGGCTAGATATGGGCTGTTTAATTTCGATACTTCGCCCCGGGGTAGGTCTGGTGCTCGGTGTTGTCATCTTCATTGGGTCTCTTTCCTTGCTGGTCCTAAATAACTTCTCCGAGAAACTCCAAAGCGCCGATTTTTACAAGACCACCATCGCCGCTGAGGGCACCTATAACCGTATCTACAATAAAGTGTTGCTCGACGATGAACTGAGTGACAAGACCTCCGAGTTCCTGGGCAACATTCAGGTCGTCAGTCATGACGAGATCGTGGGCCTGCTGCGGGATATCTTGCCTCCCGAATACATCCAGTCGCAGGTAGAAGGTTCCATCGACCGCACAGTCGACTACATCAATGAGGATGTAGACGTGCTTGAGGCCTATGTTGAGCTGACCGAGCCCCTCAACAACGTGAAACCGGTCATGTTCGCTTACATGGACAGCCGGATCGACAAGCTTCAAGTGAAGGACCCGGGCATCAGCGCCTGCTCGGCCACTGCGGTGACCGACTTGTCTAATCGGTTCCTTCAGAGGTTCGAGGGGCTGGCCAACGGCGAAGTCCCCACTTCGGTCCCGTCCCTAGAGGCCCTGGATCCCCTCTGCCGCCAGTTGGTCTTCGCTTCGGCGTTTGATCTGTTGCTGGTGTCTAGCAACCTCGATGCTGAAACCACCCAACTCGTAGAGAACAACCGCGAGGCGTTGCGAGGGCCATTTGAGGCCGGCGAAACTCTGGGTATGCTGAAGGTGTCGGCCCGGTTCTTGACCGAACCACTTATGGACGAGGCGATCAACGCGGTGCGGGAAGACTTGATCGAGGGCGACCGCTTCGACCTCATTCATCAATTGGCTGAATGGGATGACGGCACCACAGAAGCTGAGATCAGAGAAGACATTGAAACCGGAAGGGACTGGATCTCCAGGGCCAACAACTTTGGTAATCTCACTTCGCTGATCATGGTGATTGGCGGCGCGGTTGTCATGGGCCTGGTCTTCTTCCCCAAGCTTTCCGGCATGCTGCGGTGGCCTGGTGTTGCCCTATCGATCAACGGGGTGTTCTTCTTCGCGGCGGGCAAGATTGCCGAAAGCGAAGTCCCCGATAGACTGACCGGCGTCATCGAGGCAGGCGCCGATAAGGTCTCGGACGTGCCGCCAGAAATAACTAGCCTGGGCACCGATATCCTGGTCTCCTTCGTGTCTCAGTTGATCGATGGGTTCGTCGGCCCCTCCCTGACCCTACTCATCATTGGAGCAATCTTGCTCGGTTCGTCATTCTTCACGATCATGATCGGGCGGTTCGTGCCATTCGTTAGATAGGGGTTATTATCCCCTCACCGTCGCAACGCGGGAGGGTTAGGGTGGGGGCGACACTCCTTAGCAAGTCATCCAATAACTGTCAGAGTTGGCTTGCGTGGATTCCAGACTTCGCCGGAATGGCAACCCCCCGAAGACGCTCGTCCTGAGTCTGTCGACGGACCTGCTCTGCCAAACTCATTTGCAAGAAAACGGGAATTACCCGCAGAGGTGGTTCAACAGGCTCACCATGAGCGGAAATAGGGGGCACAGTGAAATGGTATTCCTTCGAAGAAAGGCCATAAACGACAAAAGGACGAGATCACTCCCGCCCATTTGATTTGTCCTGCCAGGCTCCCTTCCCTTAAAACAACGCGATGGGGCTAACCGGCGACCCGGTCACATTGCGGAGTCGGAGGGGCGCCAAGGTCAGCATGAACTCGTAGCGGTTGCGTTGGGCGCAGGCCGCGGCTAGTTCTTCCAGGTTGGCGTTGTCAATCAGCCACAGGCCCAGGGTGACCAGACACACGGTATGGAGCGGAGATCCTATCGTGCCGTAGTGGGACGGCCGGAAGTCGTTGGAGGTGTCGGTGCCCAACATGGCGATACCGCGCTCCTTGAATAACGGCGTGCAGGCCACCTGACAGGCCGTCATGGGCTCCAAAGCCCTTGCGGGAGGGTTGTCCAATCGCATCTTGTAGTTGCCGGTGCGGACCAGAAGTATGTCTCCCTCTTCCAACTTGACTCCCTGGGCCTCTTCGGCCTCCAGAAGGTCCACTGGCATCACCGGCTCCATGGGGTCCAGGTAATCGACTCCCCGCAGTTTTGGCAGGTCCAGAAGCACGCCCCGGGTGACGATGCCCGAGTAGGCCGCCTCTATCGAATGGGTCTGGGCGCCCTCCCGCGAGGTGATCATCTGGGCCGGCTTTCCGTTGTACAGATGCCCCTGCCAGGAGTAGTGGGACATGGCGTCGATATGGGTGATGCTCTGGCCGTGGAACACCATGCCGATGAACTCGGCGGCCCCCCGGCGAGTGTACTGCCGCTCAGTGGAGTCCTCGTTCCGCCCTTCGCCGCTGTCCACCATGAACCGCTGCACCTGGAACGTGACGTCGGCGTGCATGTCGGTGCTGATGGGGCGGGCGCAGCTCACCGGGATACCGTCTTGCACCAAAGCCGCCGCCTGCTGGCGTTTGGCCGGCGTAATCAGGTTGAGACAGCCGAGCTGGTCGTCGTCGCCCCAGCGTCCCCAGTTGCTGAGGGACTCCATCCAGCCTAAAACTTGGGCCTCGTCGGGTATCTGCCGGGAAGTTGCTTGAGCCATGGGTATTTCTCCTGTCGTGTATTTCCAGCAGGACCTTAGGGTTCTGCTGACATAGGGGCAGGGCATGCCCCTATGTATGTGCTGGGCCCGATAGTTGTGCGCCGATAAAATCTGGAGAACCGTTGAGAAAATCCTTGAGGTCGACAGCCCTTTTCCCCTCGAGTTGGACAACTTTCAATCCTAGGAAACCCTTGCTGGTCGCCACGGCCGCTGGAAGATCGGGATGATCTGTCCCGACCACCGTTCCCGGCTCGAAACCTGCGGAATCGGAGGCTACATATGCGACCGAGACAAGTTTCAGTCCGCTGCCTTCCCAGGTTGTATAAAGGCCCGGCCAAGGGGTGAACGCCCTTGCCCGCCGTTCCAGTTCGTCGGCGGTTAGCGTCCAGTCCGCCAACCCATCAGCCCGCTCAAGTTTTCGTGTGACAGAGACCAACGATTCGTCCTGGGGCTCGGACAGCAACTCTCCGGACTGCCATTGGGGAAGGCTTTCTTCAAGTAGTTTCCCGCCAAGTTTAAAGAGGGCCGTCGTCAGTTCGTCTGTCGTTTCGCTGCCCTTCAGAAAGAACTCGTGCTGGGCGATCAGCGGGCCGGTGTCCATTCCTTCGTCCAGCAACATGATGGTCACACCGGTAACTTGATCGCCATTCAGGATCGTCGTTGCGACTGGAGACGGGCCGCGGTGCCGGGGCAGCAGTGACGGGTGGATGTTCAGGCAACCCAGTGGCGCTACGTAGAGGACCGGTTTGGGCAACAGCTTGCCGTAGGCGGCGATGATGATCGCGTCCGGCTGTAGCGCCGCCAACTCGGCCTGGACTTCAGCGGAGCGGAAGTTGGCCGGCTGTTTGATCTCGAGGCCGTGTTCAACCGCGAAGTCTTTCACCGGTGATGACTGGGCCTTCCTGCCCCGTCCGGCGGGCCGGTCAGGCGGTGTGTAGACCGCCACCACCTCGCTCCCGTCCAGATCCGTTAGACCGGCGAGCACAGGGACGGCGAATGTGGGGGTGCCCATGAAGACGAGGCGCATGAAACAGTAGACCTTGAGCTCGATTCGATAGGCTGGTATTCAGTGTCTGGGGAAGGGCTTAGCTGACATAATCCGTCGTCATGTAGGAATAATTGTCTTGACACTGAAAAATAGCTGTTGCTAAAATACCTTAACCGCTTGGCGGGAATAAATGAAGGAGGTGAAGGTTTATGGATGATAGTTTAATACGCAGGGGCGATGGTAGGCATCAGTCTGGACACGACGAGGTGATCATTTCGTAGCGTTTAGCTCGAAATAGAAAACCCCGTACGTCGGGCCCAGGCCAATGTCTACCATCGCCCCTCGACCCCGGTTTGTACCTAGTAGGGCGAAAAAAGCAACCCAGAGTTGGCCGGGCCCGATTCTTTTGCCCGGCGACTTCGCCGGCTTTTTTGGTTTTTAGACCACCTAGATAATTACCCAGTGAGCAGTCGTGTAACGCCTACCCCAAAGCACGGAAAATAGGCGTCGACCGTTTGACAATGAATTTGCGCAGCCGTAAAATCGCCAGGCATGGGAGCCGCAATTAGGGCACCCAGGAGAATAGAACTTAGATGATTCGGATTCGGCTTGCTAGGGTTGGCAAAAAAGGCCACCCTTCTTACAGGATAGTGGTTGCGGACATCACCGCTCCCAGGGACGGCTCTTACCTTGAGTGGATCGGCAACTACGATCCCATGGCGGATCCCCCCGCAGTAACTTTGAAGACCGAGCGCGCCGCTCATTGGCTCAGCATGGGCGCGATTCCCTCCGACGCCGTTGCCAGGATAATGGACCAGAACGGCCTCATGGAGCGAACTCTCAACCACAGCACCGCCACCAAAAAATCTGGCGAACCAGAAAACGCCCCCGCCGTTGCTCCCGTCGCAGTTGCCGAAGTTCCGGCTGATGACGCTCCTGCCGACGATGCTCCTGCAGAAGAAGTTGCTCCGGAAAAGGAAGTTCCTGCCGAAGAACCGGCAGCCGAAGAAGAACCCGCCGAAGAAGAAGCTTCCGAAGAAACCTTTGGTGATGAAGAAGAGGCTGCTGAGTAACGGGTGGAGGTTCTGTACCCCGTCCTTAAACACCCTATGAAAGAACTTGTTGAATACATCGCCCGGTCTTTGGCCAGCGACCCCGACGCAGTGGTGGTCACTGAATCCATCGAAGACGGTCGCACCGTCTTCCGCCTGCAAGTCGCCGACGAGGACAAGGGCAAGGTGATCGGCCGGCAGGGCCGCGTCGCCCAGGCCATGCGCGTTCTCCTGCGCGTGGCAGCAATCAAAGACGGCACCCAAGCCGTCTTGGAAATCGTATAACTCCCTCCCAGCCTCTACCGGGCGTTGTGACTCCTTTGGAACTCGGCCATGTCTGATTCCTCCCCGACTCCCTCATCTGATCCCACTTCTCAAGAGCTTGTCGCCGTCGCCCGTATCATCGGCGCCCACGGGCGCGAGGGCGAGATTAGGGTGAAGGTCAGCAGCGATGTTCCAGGCCGTTTCGATGAAGGCCAAACATTGCTTGTGTCCCAGGACGGAGCTTACACCGACGGCCGGACTTGCCGGATAGCCAATAGCCGCTCCACCGGGTCCAAAGGCAACGACGTATTGATCATCTCGCTTCGGGGTTTCCGCGACCGCGACCAGGCCTTGAAACTAGCCGGGTTTTGGCTTTGCGTGGCCCAATCAGATGTCCCCGCGCCTGAAGAAGGCGAGTATTTCCACTACCAGCTAATCGGCCTCAAGGTTCGCACGGTGGACGGGGAGGACCTGGGTGAACTGGCTGAGGTCCTTGAAACTGGCAGCAACGATGTATATGTAGTCGCCGGCGACGGCGGTGACGTATTGGTGCCCGCCCTGAGCCGAGTTGTCCGGGAGATAGACATCGAAGCTGGACTGATGGTTGTGGATTTGCCTGAAGGTCTGCGTTGAAAACCCTTTGACCCTTACTCTGGCCTAGTGCTAAAATCGAGACTGAAGTGGTCTTCTACACTCTCCCTGTTAACATTCACGGAGCAATTACTTTTGGAGACTCGGAGCCGTCACGTTGCCCCACCTTCCGTGGAGGTCTGAACTATGTCCGGTCACTCTAAATGGTCAACGATCAAGCATCAGAAAGGCGCTGCCGATGCCAAGCGTGGCGTCCTATTTACCAAAATCAGCCGTGAGCTTACGATCGCGGTTAAGAATGATGGCGGCGCTGATCCAGACATGAACTTCCACCTTCGCCTGGTGCTGGACAAGGCCAAGAGCGCCAACATGCCCCAGGACAGCATCTCAAGGGCCGTGAAGCGCGGCTCCGGCGAGGGTTCCGATGGCGAGGTTCTGGAAGAGATCACCTACGAGGGCTATGGCCCCGGTGGAGGCGCCATCCTCCTCCAAGCCCTGACCACCAACCGGAACCGCACCGCCTCTGATGTGCGCTCTGCCTTCAGCCGCGGCGGCGGAAACCTCGGTGAGAGTGGTTGTGTCGCCTGGAACTTCGACCACCTGGGCGTGATCGGCCTCGAGATGAAAGACGAAGAACGAGGCGAAGAGCTGACTATGTTGGCCATCGACGCCGGCGCCGATGACGTGAAGCTGGAAGACCAATATTTGGAGATAATCACAGCGGTCGACCAATTGCAGACCGTGCAGAAGGCACTGGAGGGCGAGGGAGTCCCACCGGACGCAGCCCAGCTATCCATGGTCCCCAAGACGACCATCGCCTTGGACGACAAACAAGCTGAACAGACCCTGCGGCTTCTGGATACCCTGGAAGACCTGGACGACGTGCAGAAAGCCTACACTAACGCAGACTTCACCGCTGAAGTCTTGGAGCGCTACCAGGCAGAGGCCTAACAGTCAAGCCAATCAGGGCACACACAGTCCCTTCTCCCGCTCACGGGGGAAGGTTAGGTCCGACGAAGTCGAAACTCTCGACGTTGTCGGAGATGGGAGCCACGCTTTAACGGAAACCACGTTGTGCGAGCGACCCCATAAGTTAACTTTAGCAATCAGACGTGGACGGGCGGTGTGATGGGAATATTGGGGATAGACCCCGGCACTTTGAAGATGGGCTACGGAGTGGTCTCCGAGGGCCCAAACCCCCATGCCGACGACTACGGCGTGATCTCTCTCCCGCGCAAGATGCCGCTGGAACAGCGCCTCTACCAACTCCACACCCACATCTTGAACCTCATCGCTATCTTTCATCCGACGGCTGTGGCAGTTGAACAGCCCTTTGTGGGCAAGGGAGAAAGAGCTTTTACCGGTTCAGCCCTGGCCATCGGTCAAGCCCAGGCCGCGGTATTCATCGGCGCTGCCAGCCAGGGCATACCCATCTACAAATACGCCCCGGCCCAGGTGAAAAGTGCCGTGGCCGACTATGGCGCCGCAAGCAAAGAACAGATGCGTCAGATAGTGGCCGCCACTTTGGGGCTCCAAGATGTACCGGAATCAGACGCCGCGGACGCCCTCTCAGTGGGTCTCTGCCACCTGATCCAGGAACAGTCGGGTGTGGCGTTGGGCAAGATCATCACCCCCGGACAAGAGCGTTGACCCCTTACCGGTACAATCAAGTCCACGTAGCTGTTTATATGAAGGCGTGTAGATGCAGGTGTGTAGATGATAGTAGGCGTGCATGGGACCCTGGAAACCACCGGACCCGACTGGGTCCATGTCCGAGTCGGCGGAGTGACGCTTGAGGTGTCCGTCCCGGCGAACACGGTTTCCAGCCTCGGAGCCATCGGCTCACAAGTCACTTTGCACACCCACCTCCGTATCCGGGACGAGGAGCCAGTTCTCTTCGGGTTTTCCGACGCCGCGGCCCTTGGATTGTTTAGCATGCTCACCGGGGTATCCGGTGTTGGCCCGAGAACAGCATTAGCGCTGCTCTCCAGTCTTGACCCAGCTCGGCTGCAGACGGCTATAGTGACCGGGGATACGGCGGCGCTGTCTTCGGCCCAAGGGGTGGGCGGCCGTACCGCCAGCCGGATAGTGCTGGACCTCAAGGGCAAGCTCGAAGACGCCGAATTCGCTGAAGTAGCGTTCTCCGGCGATGTCGACAGTCAGGTCATCGCCGCGCTGACCGCCCTGGGCTACTCTCCCGTCGAGGCCAGAGCCGCCGCCGCCGTCCCGGCCGTTGCCGCCGAGACCGAGGTGGACGACCGCATCCGCGTCGCCCTACAGCAGTTCGCCACCAGGGGCTGAGCAATTAAGGCCACAGGTGGCTTTGTGGACAGATAATCGAAACGCCATTTTCCTCAACCGGTAACAATATGTGGATCATGGCAAAGTTCTACGTGCCTAGCAGCGGACCGGAAGACTGGCAAGGGTTTCTAACCTCTCCAGCCAACCAATAGCGAACCGGATAATCCGTCAAAACCCTCGCCCATTGCTGGGAAGCCGTGGAAGGGTTTCCTGAATCCGTGCTTCGCGTCTTTGCAGGCTCAAAAATCCCCGTGCCTAACAACATGAAGTTCGTCATCGGACTGCCGGAGTATCAAACTCTATTTGTTGGAGGCAGCGCTCCTTCGCAAATCGATATTTTGTCTTAGCGAGTACTGGCCGGAGGTTGATTGCGATGACCGTCGAGAGAAAGGTCGACGAATCATTCGGAAGTTCGTTGACCGGCGAATGGCTAGAAGGTGCCTCTCCGGAAAAAGAAAAGCGGCTTGCAGACCTGCGCCAACGCTTGGGTCTTTCCCGGAAACGAGCGGACCATATCTGGTATCAGTTGATACAGCGCACCGCCGCTGCCTTGATCGAAGCTGAACGGTTCTCCGCGTCCACCTCAGTTATGCTGGTCCATTCCTTCAGCCAAGATAATGCTCGCTTCGAAGATTACTGGGCTTTTGTTGAACTATTCGGAAAATCTGTGGAGCCGGATACGGTTACGTTTATCGGGCGCAAGAACGGTATTGTACTGTATACAGAATGGGTGCTGGGCGAACCTGAATTCCTAGCCGCTTGATCGTCGCAAGCCTGTTGACACGCAGGACGTGCGGCAACCGCTGCCACCTTATATAATATGCAGACGATGGATTCGCGAGGGACTCTTTAGACGATGGCAACCTACGCCCGCGGCAAGAAATGGGCCGATGCCGGCAATGACATCCAGAAGGTCTGGAACGCCGATATTTACCCTGAAGACCGGAAGTTCGAGCTGGTTGCCGATTTCCGGATGACCGGCGACCAACCGGCTGCTGTGGCACGCCTGGCGGAAGGAGTGACCAACGGCGCCACCAAACAGACCATGTTGGGCGTTACCGGCAGTGGCAAGACCTTCACCATGGCCAACATCGTCCAGCAGGTCCAGCGCCCGACCCTGGTCATGGCTCACAACAAAACCTTGGCCGCCCAGTTGGCCTCCGAGTTCAAGGAGTTCTTCCCCCATAACGCGGTGGAGTACTTCGTTTCCTACTACGATTATTACCAGCCCGAGGCTTACGTTCCCCAGTCGGACACCTACATCGAGAAAGACTCCAGCGTTAATGAGGAGCTGGACAAACTCCGGCTGTCATCGACCACATCTCTACTAACAAGGCGCGACGTTTTGATAGTAGCCTCGGTGTCCTGTATCTACGGCCTGGGCGACCCCAATGACTATTTCAACCTGGTAGCCCAGGTGAAGGTTGGTGAGACTCGCAACCGCAGCCAGTTGGTGCGCCAATTGGTGGACATGCAATACGAGCGCAACGACATGGACTTGGCCAGGGCCAAGTTCCGCATCCGCGGCGATACTCTGGAGTTGGTGCCTGCCTACGAAGAGGCCGCCGTGCGGATCCAGTTCTTCGGCGACGACGTTGAGCGCATCGTTCAGGTTGATCCTCTGACCGGCGAAATGCTGGCCGACATGCCCGAGGTGTCCATTTACCCGGCCAACCACTTCGTCACCTCTAAAGAGAAATTGGAAATGGCCGTTGTTAGCATTCGGGAAGAACTTGAATGGCGTCTGAAAGAACTGAAGGATTCCGGCAAGATACTGGAGGCCGCACGTCTAGAAAGCCGCACGCACTACGATTTAGAAATGCTCCAGGAAACCGGGTTCTGCTCGGGTGTGGAGAACTACGCCCGCCACCTGTCCCAACGCCCCCCCGGAAGCGCTCCGTGGACGTTGCTGGATTACTTCCCCGACGACTACCTGATGTTTGTCGACGAGTCCCACATGACTCTGCCCCAAGTCCGGGGCATGTACCGGGGCGATATGTCGCGCAAGAGCACCCTGGTTGACTTCGGATTCCGTCTGCCGTCGGCGCTGGACAACCGGCCCCTGAACTTCGACGAGTACGAAGAACACGTCAACCAGGTGGTTTACGTTTCTGCCACGCCCGGACCCTTCGAACTGCAGAGCAGCAGGTCGGTGGTCCAACAAGTCATTCGGCCCACCGGGTTGCTTGACCCCACGGTGGAGGTCAAACCTACTGAAGGCCAGATCGACGACCTGTTGCAGCAGATAAGAGAACGGATCGACCGTTCCGAACGAATACTGGTCACCACCCTCACCAAACGCATGGCCGAGGAACTTGCCGACTATCTCTCGGAGATGGGAATACGCAACACCTATCTGCACTCGGACATCCAGACGCTGGACCGCATCGAGATACTGCGCGACCTGCGCATGGGCGTTTACGACGTCATCGTCGGTATCAACCTGCTGCGTGAAGGACTGGACCTGCCCGAGGTCAGCTTGGTGGCCATCTTGGACGCCGACAAAGAAGGATATTTGCGCTCTGAGACCTCCATGGTCCAGACCATCGGCCGTGCGGCCCGCCACTCCAGCGGCCACGTCATCATGTACGCCGACCGGAAGACCGACTCCATGCAGAAGGCCATCGACGAGACAAACCGCCGCCGGACCATCCAGGCTGACCACAACAAGACACATGGCATCGAGCCCACCAGTATCCAGAAAGAGGTCCACGACATCACCGAGGGCATCAAGGCCATCGCTGAGAGCAGGAACCGCTACAACGTGGTGCGCAAAGAGATGTCCCGCACCGAAATGTTCAAAGTGGTCAAGGACCTGGAAGTGCAGATGAAAGAGTCGGCCAAGAGCCTTCAGTTCGAGAAAGCCGCCCAGTTTCGCGACGAGATCTTCGAGCTGCGCCGCCTCCTAGCCCTAGAAGAAAAGATCATCGGACCCGGCGACCTGATGCCAGAGGATACAGCCGCCGCCTTGGAAGAAGAATTGGCCTAGTCCTTCTCTCCACCCATAACCAGCCGGAAAAAAGAAAGGGCATCCCGATTCTATCGGGATGCCCTTTCTTTTTTAGTGTGTCATTCCGAGGCCCTGGCCCAGCAATTTTGTTGCCAACAACAAACACGTTTCTCGAAAGCATTGAGACCCGTTCGCTAGCGCTCAGGGTGACAGAAGTGTGGAAGGCTACTACTCCGTGATATCCCACCCCAAGAAATTGCAAACTGCCTGGCCCATGATGAGGTCCTTGTCGGCCTCGGATAGCCAGGGCAACTCCTCGGTGAACATGGTCACGCATTGTTTCCAGGAGCAGGGCATGCGGGTGATGTCGGTGCCCCAGAACATGCGCTCCGGACCGAAGGCGTCGTAAATCTGGTGCAGGTAGTCGTGGATGCTGCTGAAGGGATAGGCCCCGCTGGAGTAGCTGGGCGCGCCGGTGGCCTTGATGGCCACGTTGGGGTATTTGGCCAGGGTCAGCATCTCGGGCAGGGTGGCGAAGCACTCAGCGTCGGTGGCGCCACCGACACGACCTAGGTGGTCAACAATCAATTTCAGGTTGGGGTGCTTCTCGGCGATGGGGGCGACCATCGACATGTAGTTGGAGGCCATCAGCGCTATCGGTATGCCCAGTCGTTCCGCTTCCGGCCAGATCCATTCCATGGTTCCGTCGGTTGGCCAAGTCGCCTGGTGGGGCTGAGTGAAACTGAACCGGAACCCCAGCATGCCCGGTTGGGCCAGCCAACCATCAACCAGTGACTTGCTCTCGGGCTTTTCCAACGGAATCTTGCCCAAGATGGACAGCCGGTTGGGGTGCGCTTTGGCCGCGTCCAAGGCCAGCCCGTCGGAACCTGGGTCCCAGCTTGGCGGATGGATGATAGCTGCGTTGATTCCGCCCTCGTCCATCTCTTTCAGTAGGTCAGCGGCCTTGAAGTCGGGTATCTGACGGTGTCCGGGGTTGCCGGGAACATGGTTGGCCCAAAGGTGAACTTGTGCGTCTACGATCAGCATCTGTGTCTCCTAAGGTTAAGTCTGTTTTCCGATTGATAGAGCATAAGCGAAATTATCATTCCGAGGCGTCAGCCGAGGAATCTCGTTGCCGGTCACAAGCATGTTCCATCAAAGCAAAGAGACCCGTTCGCTAATGCTCAGGGTGATAATTGCCTTAGTGAATCAGCCGGAGCCGGGGCTCTCCACCGCCCGGTGTAGTCGGGCCAGCAGCGCTCCATTCTCTTCAGCCGAGAAATTGTCCACCGTGGGCACGGCGTCGCCAGTGGTGCCGTCCACTACTCCCGATTCGATCATCCCGTGGAGCATAGCGGTCTCGGACTCCACCGAAGGCAGCAGGTTCTTGCCGAAGATTCGGGACAGAGCGGCCACCAAGCCGTACCCGCCCCAATTGGACACGCTGGCGATGATCAGCCGGTCGACCTGGTTCACGGCGGGATAGTCGGGCAGCGAGTCTATCGTGGGTATGACCTCGGCTAGGTTGCCCATGCCAATCTCATTGCCTCCGTCGCCGATGCCCACCGAGGGGACATCCGAGTCGAACAAATAGTCCAAACGGGCGGTGTTCGGCGAGATATCTACGTAGCGCATGTTTAGATAGGTATCGTCCCGGGTACGGCCGCAACGTTCTATCGAGATCAGCAGTGAGGGTTTAACTTGCTCGAGGATGTCCTTGGCGTGTTGCTTGCTGGCCTCTATGCCATCGATGGGGAAGTCAATCACAGCAGAGCCATTGGCGTAGCGGCGCAGAACCGGGGTGGTGTACTCGTCGCTGACGTAGGTGACCGTGCGGCCCAACCCCTTCAGCGCCTCTCCGATGGCAATCGCCCCCGGCGGGCCGTCGGTCTCCGGCTTGCCGGCCATCACCACATAGAAGCCGGTTACGATGATAACGCCGCCCGGATTGTCGTCTATAAATTGCGCTGCCTGAGTACAGTAATTGTCGGGCAGATAAGGCCGCAAGGCCAGCATCCCCCGCTTGTCCTGCTCCAGAATGATATCTTCGATAGTCTCGCCCAAAACCCCTCCCTAAGAAAGCTGAAAGTTGATTGCTGACAGCTGTCAGCTACAAAACCGCGTAATCTGCGTCGCGCCCGTCTGTGATGAACATCCGGCCAGGGGCGTGGGTAATCATCAGGGGCGGTTTGCAGTTGAGTGCCACCGCCTGAGGAGTCACGCCGCATGCCCAGAACACCGGCTCCTCGTCGTCCTTGATCTCAACGGCGTCCCCGAAATCTGGCTTGGAGATGTCCGTGATGCCGATGTCGGTGGGGGTGCCTATGTGTATCGGAGCGCCGTGGGTAGAGGGGAACCGCGAGGTCACTTGTACCGCCCGGACCACCTGCTCACGCTTCACCGGCCGCATGCTGACGACCATTGGTCCGACGAATATGCCGGCGGGAGTGGTGGCAATGTTGGTGATATACATGGCCACGTTGTTGCCGGTCTGTTGATGGCGCAACGGGATGCCCGCTTCAACCATGGCGGTCTCGAACGAGAAGCTGCAGCCCAGCAAGAAAGAGACCAAGTCGTCCCGCCAATAGTCTTCGATGGTATCGACTTCCGCGGTGAACTGGCCGTTTTCGTAGATCCGGTACCCGGACGCATCGGTCCGGATGTCGGCGCCCGGTGAAGTGAGCACTGGCTCGACCTTGCCCGGTTCGATGACTTCTAACAGAGGGCAGGGCTTGGGGTTACGCTGGCAAAACAGCAGGAAATCGAACGCTAGGTCCTTGGAGAGGATGGCCAGGTTGGCCTGAACGTGGCCCGGCGCCACTCCAGAGGTGATGCCGCGCCAGGCGTTGGACCGAATCATCGCGCGAACCTCCTGGGCTGTGCCGGTGATGGTCTGGGTGCTCATAACTTCACTCCCTAACGGCCCTGAATCTTATGCTCAGATAGCTGCTGCCACGATACCGCCATGATAGTTGCGCGGTAGTTTAGCGTCAATCTCGTCTCATCGGGGTTTGGTGGGGTCAGTAAGCAAAACCTGTTTGATATACTTTTCCTGATAATCAAAAACACTCGGGAGTTTGGACCGGCACTTTGTATCACCTTTTTGTCCTGGTAAATCATGGAGGCGCACCCACAGTTCTGGCGGACACCGTCGACCGTGCCGGTATGTCATACCAGGTGGGCATCGACCTGGAACAACTCGACGAGAACGGCGTCACTTCTCCGGACGCTGTGCTATTGGACATGTCTTCCCTGGAGCATTCGGACGCCCGGCGCATGGTTGAAGAATGCCGGGACCGAAAGCTGCCGGTGCTGGCTGCCGTGCCCAGAGAGGCGATCACCGATTACGACCCGTCCTTAAATCCCGACGAGATGCTGGTCGGCCATGTGTCGGAGGGTGAACTGGCCGCCCGGGTGGAACAGGCGATGTTCCGGGTGAGCGGCCCTCCAGGCCCCCAGCTGCTCAAAGTCGGCGACCTTTCCATCGACGAAGAACGCTACGAAGTCACTGTGGCCGGCCGCCGCGTGGCGTTGACCTACAAAGAGTTCCAGCTTCTGGTTCTTCTGGCCTCCAACCCCGGCAGGGTCTACACCCGCGAAGCCCTGCTCAGCCAGATCTGGGGCTACGATTACCTGGGGGGCACCCGCACGGTGGACGTCCACATCCGGCGGCTCCGCTCCAAGGTGGAGTCCCCCGGCCGCTCATTCGTGGAGACCATCTGGAACGTGGGCTATCGCTTCAAAGCCCCGGCTTAGACTCAGGCATTGGCGTGGATAGGACGTCCCCCCGTCATTCCGGCGGAGGCCGGAATCCATGTAGATTGCCTCAGCAAAAACTTATCCACGGAGACCACCTTGGATTCCAGCTTTCGATGGAATGACGAATAGGCGGCGCTTCCCGTCACAGCCATGACTTGTGCGCATCCTTTGACAAGCTCAGGGCAGACCGATTTGGCGCGGCGAATCAGAACAATCGCAGTTCTCCTTGACCTCTCAGTTTGCCAAAGTATTCGGGGTCGGATAGCATAACCTGTTGCTTGCTTGTGCAATCGAATAGGGAACCTGGTACTGAAGAAGTTGGGAAGGGCGAAAGAAAACAAACATGACTATCTATAACTTTGCCGCAGGGCCGGCCACCTTGCCCGCTGCGGTGCTTGAAGAAGCGCAGAAGGACCTGGTGTCGCTGCCTGGCGTGGGCATGTCGCTGCTGGAGATAAGCCACCGCTCAAAACCCGTTGTGGAGTTGATCGACACCGCCGAACAGGATATCCGCAAGCTGGCCGGAATACCGGACAACTACCGCATTCTGTTCCTGCAAGGCGGAGCTTCCCTGCAATTCTCCATGGTGCCAATGAACCTTCTGAGACCCGGTGGCAAGGCCGACCACATTGTCACCGGGAATTTCGCCAACTTGGCGCTACAGGACGCGCAGAAAGTCGGCGATATACGGGTGGCCGGTTCCACTAAAGACTCGAACCACGACCATATCCCCAGCCAGAACCAACTGGACCTGGACCCCAAGGCCGACTACGTTCACTTCACCGGGAACAACACCATCTACGGCACCGAATGGCCCACGGAACCGGATGGGGGCGATGTGCCGCTGGTGGCAGACCTTTCCTCCAACATCTTCAGCAAGCCCATCGACGTCTCGAAATACGGCCTGATCTACGCCGGCGCACAGAAGAACTTGGGCGCGGCCGGTGTCACGCTGGTGCTGGTCCGGGACGACCTCCTTGAACGGAGCCCTGATAGCCTCCCCGCCATGCTCAACTACCGCATCCATGCCAAGGGCAACTCAGCCCACAACACGCCGCCCGTGTTCTCGATCTACATCCTGGGCTTGGTGGTCAAATGGCTGGTCCAGCAGGGCGGCCTGGAACACATGGAAAATCAGAATGATGACAAGGCCAAACTGCTCTACGACGAGCTCGACTCGTCCGAGTTCTTCAGCGGCCACGCTCAGCCGGGGCACCGGTCCCGCATGAATGTGACTTTCCGCCTCCCATCGCCTGAACTGGAGGCACAGTTCGCCAGTGAGGCCACCGCCGAAGGGCTGGTTGAACTCAAGGGCCATCGGTCGGTTGGCGGCATCCGGGCTTCGATTTACAATGCCTTCCCCAAAGAGGGCGTGGAGGCCCTGGTGTCATTCATGAAGGAATTCGAGCGCAACCACGGCTAGGCCGGCGACCTGAACCAGATAGATCGGAGCCAAGTATGACGACCATTATCCTGGCATCTGGAACTTCCGTGGACATTGACGACGCCCTGTACTCGTTCGTCAGAGATGAGGTCGTTCTCGGCACCGGTAAGACCGTGGATGAGGTCTTCACCATACTGGGTGATCTGGTCCAGCAATTCGGCCCCAAGAACGCCGAACTTCTGGAAAAGCGCATCGCCCGGCAAGAGTCGATCGACCAATACTATCTGGCGAAACGGAAAACAGGCTGGGAGCCCACCGAAGATTCAGCAGCCGGCGACGCAGTGGAGTTGGGGCAATTCCTGGTGGACCAGGGTTATCTGGAACCAGAAGCAGCCGTCCAAGTCGGCATGACCACCCCCGTACTCGACTTCGAAATGTCTCAGAACGGCCCTGAGTTGGTCACGCCGGTCAACATCGCCAGCATGGCCGTCGGCGGCGCCAACGCCCGGTGGGGCAGCCTCTACGACGCCTATTTCCTCAGCGACGTCAACGCCGAGATCGACCGCGAGACCAGCCGTGACGAACGCCTTCAAATGGTTGTCGACCGGACCAACGAGTATCTCGATAGCCATGTGGCCCAGTGGGAGAACGGTCTGGGGTTCAACGATCTCGTGTCCTATTCCGTCAGCCACAGCTCCGGCGGCGGCTACGTACTTAGGGGCCACACCTCGGACGGAACCGAGGCCGGACTACAAGACCCCGCCAAGTTTGTTGGCTTCAACCAAGACAGGAATCAACTGACCGAGTTCTTCTTGGAGGACAATGGTCTCAAGATTCAGTTTCAGCTCTACGAAGGCGGTACGGTCAACGCAGACAACGGCCAGTTCAAAGACCTAATCGTGGAGTCGGCCGTCACCAACATCGTCGATTTTGAAGACGCAGTGGCCATCGTTGACGCCGAAGACATGGCGCTGGCCCTGCGCAACTACCTAGGGCTGATTCGAGGGGACATTGAAGCCCAGAGTTCTCGCGGCGCTCTCAAGACCGTGAATCCAGACATCAGTTTCACCGGCGCCGACGGCTCCGGCCAGACCGCCAAGGGTACCAGCCTGATGTCGGTGCGCAACGTGTCGCTGCACATGTACACGGATATGGTGACGGTGGGCGGCCAAGAGATATCGGAGCGCATGCTAGGCGTTCTGCTGACGACGCTCATCGCCACTGCCCACGATAAGGGCTCAAACAACCGGGCGCCCAACAGCACGAAAGGCTACGTTTACCAGGTGACACCCAAACTGCAGACCGCCGAGGAAGTCGGCGAGCAGGTGCGTTTCTTCGAGGCTGTGGAAGACCGGTTGGGGCTGGCCAAGAACACTATGCTCATCGGCATCATGAACGAAGAGCTCGGCATGACCCTGCAACTGGCAGAAGCGCTGCGGTCTGCCCAGAGCCGGGTGTTCTTCACCAACACCGGATTCCTCGACCGCACCGGCTCCCAGATAAGGGTCCAGACCCACGCCGGGCCGGTCGACCTGCGGGACGACCTGACCCGTTCTGTTTTCAACACCAGCTATGAGCTGCACAACGTGGACGTGAGCCTTCGCGCCGGCGTCCACAACCAGGGGAAGATCGGCAAGGGGATGCAGGTCAGGAACCGGGCCATGGTGGAGATGCTGGAAAATAAGATCAACCATCCACGGAGCGGCGGGAACACCGCCTGGGTGCCGGCGCCCAACCCCAGCCATCTCCACTCCATGCACTACCATATGATCGACGTCGATCAGGTGCAGCGGACCATGGAGGACTCGCCCTCGCCGGACATATCCAGGCAAGACCTTCTCACTTTCCCGGTCCTGGATAACGGCAAAGTTGCTGATCCGGAAGTCAAAGAGACCTTGTTATTGAGCTACGCCCATAGTATGGTCGCCTACGTGGAGCCCTGGGTGCACCGCGGCATCGGCTGTAGCGGCGTGCCCAACTTCGGCCAGATTGAAGAAATGAAAGACCGGGCCACCGAGCGCATCGACGGCGCGATCATCGCCAACTGGAAGCTGCACGGCGTGGTCAGCCAGTCGGAGATCGAGGACGCGGTAACCAAGGCCACCGAGATATTGGACCAGCAGAGCCTGGGCAATCCCGAATACGTGCCGATGACCGACACCCCTGAAAAGCGGTCCGGCCTTTTGCAGGAGCCGGTGGTCTCTGCTGTGCTGGAGATCATCGATGACGCCCTTTCCTCTCCCAGCGCCTACGTGGAGCCCGCCCTCTTCAAATACCGAAAGGCGGTCAAAGCCAGCGGCAAGTAGCATGCCCAACCGCACCCTTTTCAGAGAGACGTAGATGGAAAACTCCTCTTCACGAATCCTGACCACCCATGTGGACAGTCTGGTTCGCCCGCCCGAGATCAGAGGCTTGATGCGAGGCAAAGAGTTCGGCCAAGAGTATGACCGGGAAGAACTGGCACGCGGAGTGCGGAGCGGGGTCGGGGAGGTGGTGCAAAGGCAGCTTGCGGAAAGCATCGGCATCCCCAGCGACGGCGAATACGGGAAATCCGAGTTTTCAGCCTATGTGACCGAGTGCCTCAGGGTTTTGAACCCCGTCCCAAGGACCCGAACCAGGGCATTTTACTCAATTGGGGCCGGGACCGGTCAATATTTCCAGAATTATATCTGGGATACGACCAGACGGCCGAGAGCGCACCCGGAGGGCCGGTCGTTTGCACCGGACCAATCACCTACCAAAGCCAAGCGGCTGCGCAGACCTAACGGTTTCATAAGGAGAACTTCATGGTGAGCGGACGTTTCATCGACCCCAGTGTCTGCGACGCGAAGGAAACTATCCTGTTGGCGCCCCGTGCTTCTGATCTTGCTGGCAAAGTGGTCGGGCTCTTGGATAATACCAAAGAGCAGGCGGATATCATCCTCCAGACCATCGGCGAGGCCCTGTGCGAGCGGTACGGAGTCGAGAGGATAGTTATCCGCCGCAAAGAACACTATTCGAAGCCGGCTGCCGCCGAGATCATCGATGAGATGGCGGCCGAAGTGGACGTGGCCATCGCCGGCCTCGGCGGTTGAGGGTCCTGCACGTTGTGCAGTGTGCACGACACCGTGGAGTTCGAGAAGCGGGGCATCCCATCGACGACCATCGTCACTGCCGCGTTCAAGAGGGCAGCAGACTTCCAGTTCCGCGGCAAGGGGATGGAAGGGCACCAATATATCGTGCTGCCGCACCCGGTAAGTAATCTTCAGCCGGCCGATATGCGGGAATTGACCTTGCAATTCGTAGACGAGGTCGCAGGCCATCTCAAAAGCTGAAGCAGGAAACAAAGGAGGCGACCGGTGAACGAACAGGTGGATGAATTCGAGTTCTTCTTGGAGAAGGACTGGTCTGACGGTTTACCGGTGGTCACTCCCACCGAGGAACGCATCGCTCGGATGCTCACCGGGACCAAACGCTCTCCCGATGAGGTGATCGGCCCCATCCCGCCCGCCATGGAGGTCGCCACTGTTGAGTCGGTGGCCGTGCACGCGCTGATGGCCGGTTGCAAGCCCGAATATCTGCCGGTGGTGATAGAGGCAACTGAGATGATGCTCCGGGACGAATTCAACGTCAACGGAGTCCAAGGCACCATGCACGGGGTCGCACCGATGATGATCGTCAACGGCCCGTATGCCGAGGAGATCGGCATCCACGGCGGAAACGGGTGCATGGGGCCCGGGTTCCGGGCCAACGCCGCCATCGGACGCGCCATACGCCTGGTCCTGATGAACCTGGGCCAGGGCATTCCCGGCGTTTCTTCGATGACCATCTTTGGCATGCCGTCGCGCTACACCTACTGCCTCACCGAGAACATGGAAGACCACCCGTGGGACAGCCTCGCGGCGTCCAAGGGCTACGGCCCCGATGAGAACGTCATCACCATGGCGATGGTCGAGTCGCCCCGGTTCTGCTTCGACGATGTAAGCGATGAGCCAGACCGTCTTTTGAACGGAGTGGCTGACACCATGGTTGCCATGGGGTCTTGGAACATGCACACCCGCTCGGATATGGTGGTGGCCATGGGGCCCCAACACGCCGCCATCTGCGCCAACGCCGGCATGAGCCGCGCCAATGTACACGCCCATCTTTGCGAGATCGCAGGCCGCAAGGTCGGTGACCTGAAGAACGGGGGCAACTGGCGAAAAGAGCGCGCCCTCGCCTTTCCTATCGATGTCGACCCCGATGATGACAACTTCTTCATCCCAGCCATCAAAGACCCGCAGGACCTACAGCTCATCGTGGCCGGCGGTTGGGGGCCTTGCACTGCGGTCTGCCATGGTTGGAGCGGTGGCAGCAGGGCAGTGCACGGGAGTTACGAGGTCTGACCGGCTAGGTTAACCCCGAGGCTCTAAATACGGACTATCAGCCGTGTCGACGCACCCCGGAATCTCGTGATCGAAGTAGTCGCCGTGCCCCTGATCCAATTCTATGGGAACGCCGAATTGGTCTCCAGAGTACATCAGGTCGTTGAGGTCATCACCTACGTGGGCCGACCGCAGCGACCCGTCATCGGAACCATAGTTGGTGGCGCAGGGAGCAGCGGTCGTACACCATTGTGACCGGCCGGTTGGCGCAAAGGTTGTTGCCCTGGTCCACTCGCTTGAAGAATGAGAATGGGAACGATACTGAGTTGTACTCAGCCTGCGCGCTGCAGATAACCGTATCGCTCCCTTCGCGAACCGACGGGTGCCAGACCGCGTAGATCTTGTTGGGGTCGTTCAAGCCGAGGCGGTAAAACTCTTTGGCGAGGGGCTCCCAAACATTGGGGTAGCCGGTCGGGGCTTACTCAGGTTCTGGGCCAGGTTTCGCGGCGGTCAGATCAAGGTAGTCAGTCTAGGATATGAGCTCAGTATAATGCCTGAAGTCGGCACCATAGTTCGTGGCCGGGATATCGGTCGCGATGACAGTTCCGCCCATCGGAAGTTCGTGTGGGCGGAATGCCCAAGGTATGAGGAAGAGAGATGGGTCCGGCACGACGGAGCCGCTCTGCAATCCGGGCGGCGCTATTGCAAGCGCTGTGTGGTTGTCTTGCAGAATGAGTTCAGATACGGGGCCAAGGCTTACCAGGCTTAGGCTAAGCTACGCTTGCGCTGGCTTGGTCGACGAACCGGGCCACCTGGGCGGCGATGGCGACGTGGTCCGGCAACTTTAACTCTGGGTCTTGTTCCATCAGCATGGTTGCCTCGTTTCGGGCCAGCTCCAGAAGCTGGCGATCCGAGATGTGGGCCATTCTCAGGCTAGGTAGACCGCTCTGGCGGGTGCCGAAGAAGTCGCCTGGCCCGCGCAGTTCCAGGTCGACCTCGGCCAACTGAAACCCATCGTGTATCCGCGCCAATGCCGAAAGCCGTTCCTTGGCTATCTCCGAGGCGCTGTCGGATAGCAGCATGCAGTAGCTCTTGTGCTCGCCTCGGCCGACCCGGCCCCGAAACTGATGTAGCTGAGCCAGTCCGAACCGGTCCGCGCCGTCGATCATCATCACCGTGGCGTTGGCTACGTCGATCCCCACTTCCACCACAGGAGTGGACACCAAAATGTCCAATTCGCCGTCCCGGAACTGGCGCATCACTTTGTCTTTGTCCTTGCCAGCCATGCGGCCGTGAAGCAGGCCCAGCGACAGGTCGGGGAATACGTCCTGGGACAGCCGTTGATATTCCTCGGTGGCAGCCTTGGACTCGATGGTTTCTGATTCGTCCACCAACGGGCAGACTACGAAAGCCTGTCTCCCTTCCTTCACCTGCTTGCGGATGAAGCCGTAAGCGGTGCCCCGTTGTTCCGGCTCCAGCCACTGGGTCGCAACTTCTTGGCGCCCCGCGGGCATCTCGTCGATGGTGGAGATGTCCAAGTCGCCGAAGAGGGTCAGCGACAAAGTCCGGGGTATGGGCGTGGCCGACATGATCAGAGTATGTGGGATGTCTTGGCCCCTTTCTTGAAGCGCCGACCGCTGCATTACCCCGAACCGGTGCTGCTCGTCAGCCACCGCCAGGGCCAACTTGGGCAGGGACACCCCTTCTTGGATTAATGCCTGAGTGCCCACCAGAATATCGAGGGTCCCGTCTGCAGCCATCTTGATCAGTTCGCGTTTCACCGGGGCGCGGGAACTGCCGGTCAGCAGGCCGATGGAAACGGGTCGATCCATGTGTTCCAGGTACACGGACAATAGATGGGGCTCTTGCACCGGCCGGGCTAGCCCGCTTAGCAGGTTGCGGATGCTCTGGAAATGCTGTTCCGCCAGTATCTCAGTCGGCACCATCATGGCGCCCTGGTGGCCGCTGGCGGCAACGGAAAGCAGAGCGGATAGAGCCACCACAGTCTTGCCGCTGCCCACCTCACCCTGCAGCAGGCGGCTCATGGGCGGCGTGCCTTTTTTAAGATCAGACTCGATCTCCTGGATGCAACGCCGCTGAGCCCGGGTCAGCGGGAATGGCAGGGTTTTGTAGAACCCGTCAATCACGTTAGACGGAGCGATAATCTCGACTCCCCTCACGTTGTCATGCTGCATTCGTCGGCGAGCTAGCACGGCCAGTTGGAGGGTAAAAAGTTCATCGAACGCCAGGCGACGACGGGCCAGCTCCCAGGTCTCCATCTCCTTGGGGTAGTGGGCCTGGTACACGGCGTCCAGCAGGGGCATCAGCTTGGTCCGGCCTAGGATATCATCGGGGAGTGCATCCTCCAGTCCGCCGACCCAATTCTGGACGGCCTGCCAGGTGAGACGGCGCATGTTGCGACGGGTCAGTCCTTCGGTCAGTGGGTAGATCGGCACCAACCGGCCGGTGTGGACACCCGAACTCGTCGTGTCCAGCATCTCGTGCTCTGGGTTCTCGAATACCAGTTGGCCCCGGAAAACCGAGGCCTTCCCACTTATGGCGATGCGGCCGCCCGGTTTGAGCGAACGGGCCAGGTACCGTTGTCCGAACCACACGACCCGCAGATTGCCGGTCTCGTCGCTGAGTACCGCTTCGGTGTCGCGGCGCCCTCCCCTGGATCCCTTGGCCACCTCCCTGGCTTCCCAGACGGTGGCCACCACTGTACATTCCACACCGGGCGATAGTTCAGATATCTTCACACCGGCGGAAAAATCTTCATGGCGGCGAGGGAAGAGGTAGAGCAGGTCGCGGATGGTTTCCACTTCCAGCTTCTTTAGGCGGGCGGTTAATTTGGTGTCCACACCACGCAGGCGGTCAACAGGGGCGTCTACTGTGACCTCGGCCGACGGCGCCTTATGAGTGGGGGTTTTCTCAGGAGCGGCCTTCTTGGCAGCGGCTTTCCCCTGGCGGGTTGCCGGGGCTAGTTTGCGCGGTCTCTTTGGGTCTGGCTGGTCTCCGAGGGCTTCCTGCCATTGGACGACCCATTGTTCCCGCACTGCGGGTGACATGGAGTCATACGGCTCTTTCAGGAGGAAATTCTCGTCGTTGAGGGCCTGCCCGGCCATTTCATCAGCGAACCGGGCGACGAACTTGTCTAGTCCGCCCAGCACGGCTTTGTTGTCAAAGCCGTGGGACTCTTCAAGTTTGAGGATGTTTTGGAAGGCGTCGGCCCAAGCGGGCGAGCCCGATTCTTGCGTGGCCATCAGGCGTTTACCCTAACACGCTGGATCAACCGGATTCGAGGCGGTAAATGCTTCACTTTCATCATTCTAGTCCGCCGTCCAAACGTCAATACTTGGATGACATAAGACGGCGGACTAGCGGGGTTCCTGAGTGACGGCCACACCCAGGGCGTCGGGGCCGATGTATGTGCCCAGGGTGGACCCGAACCGTGCTTCGATGATCTGGTCGGCCGGCAGGAGCCCGGTCAGGCCCTGCTTCAGCGTCGCCATCCGGTCCGGGTCGGTGCTGTGAATCACGGCCAGCCGGCGCACCGGGGCCAGCTCCGAGGCCAGTTCCACCAACCGGCGCATGGCCCGTTCCCGGTTTCGGGGCCGCTCCACCGGGTGGGCCTCGCCGTCCTGAAGCCTGAGTATGGGTTTCACGTGGAGAACCGAGCCCATAAAAGCGCGGGCCTTGCCGATGCGGCCACCCTTATGCAAATACTCCAGGGTGTCCAACGCGAACAACCCGTGATGCAGGCTAAGTTCCTGCCTCACTTTCTCTGCTACCTCCTGAAGGCTGCCACCCTCGTACGCTGTGGTCGCGGCGGCCAATACCGCCAACCCTAGGGGAATGGAGGCGAGCTGGGAATCGACGATCTCTATCTCTTCTCCATTTAATGACACTTTGGCCTGCTCGGCGGAGTTCAATGTGCCGCTCAGTTTCCCGGAGACATGGATAGAGAGCACCTGGTCACCCTGACCGGCCAGGTCCCGGTAGACCTCCTGGAAGTCGGCCACCGTCGGCTGGGCTGTGGTGGGGAATCTGCCTTCTGCTTGGAGGCGGCGATAGAAGTCATCGGGCTTTATCTCCACGCCGTCCTTGAAGGTCTGGTCGTCCACCAAGACGTAACACGGCAATACGGTGATTCCATGCTGCTGCACCAGATCTGCAGGAAGGTCTGCCGAGCTATCGGTAACTATGCGTACAGTCATGTTCCTCGTTTGCGGCTAGTTTATTTTATTCAACAGAGGCCAGATAGTGATGATGGGGTTGCCCGCCCTCGATCAGATCTACTTGGATGCCGGGAAACGATACTTCCAACTCAGCAGCTACCGGCTGCGCGTCTGAAGCCGTTTTCCCCGCGCCGTAGTAGATGGAGACGATGGCGTCGCCGCTGAGTTCGGCAAGCTCGAGTGTGAACCTTAGAGCCAGCTCGGGACTTTCTACCGCCGTAACAAGCTGGCCGTCCAGCAGTGCGATGTATTGGCCTTCAGTAACCTCGACCCCGTTTAATTCGACGTCCCTCACAGCGGCTGTTACCTCTACAGAGGCAACGTTGGAGAGCACGGCGGTCATCGCTTCCACGTTCTCCTGCCATTGGCCCTCTGGGTTGAAGGCCAGCAGCGCGGCCACGCCTTGGGGCACGTTCTTGGTCGGCACGACGTGTATCGATGGCTCGGCGGCGGCGGCCTGTTCTGCTGCCAAAATTATGTTGCTGTTGTTGGGCAAGACGATAACGTCGCCGGCCCCGGTGTCGCGTGCGGCGTCCAATATCTGCTGCACGCTGGGGTTCATGGTCTGCCCGCCTTCAATCACATCTGCGCAACCCGAGTCCCGGAACAGATGTGCCAGCCCCTCACCCTGCGCCACCGGAAGCAGCGCCAGAGCCGGGCCCTTCGTTTCGCTGCCATGACCGCCAGATGCGAACCGCTGGTTCTGGCTGTCAATGTTATCGATCTTGATCCCGGAAACAACGCCCAACGACTCTGCGTAGCTGAGGGCGGGAACGGTGTCTTCGACGTGGATGTGCACCCGCACGTTTCGTTCGTCCCCCACGACCACGGTAGAGAGTGCGATCTCCAGATAATGACTGCGCACCCGGTCCAGATCTAAGTCCTGCCCACCAACGCTGCTAATGATGAACTCGGTGCAATACCCCCATTCTTGTTCGAGGGTAGCGTTCAGAAAGCCGGTATCTATAGGGCCGCCGCCGTTGACCGCAGCCCGGAACCGGGATAATTCGGAAAGATCAATAACTGGGGAGTTTGCGCTGGATATCCATTGAAGGACACCGCCGATCAGAACCACGATACCAAGCCCTCCGGCGTCCACAACTCCGGCCTCAGCGAGCACTGGTAGCTGTTCGGGCGTGTGCTCCAAAGCTTCCCGGGCTGCATGGTAGGCAGTTTCCCAAAGGCTGGGTAAGTCCTGATCCGACCCCTGGACGGCTTCAGACGCCATCCTGATTACGGTAATCATGGTGCCTTCGACAGGGTTGCCCACCGACTTGTAGGCTCCGGCCGATGCCAGCTTGAGGGCAACGGCCAGGTCTTGGGCGGTGAGGCATTCCTTGTCGGCCAAGGCGTCGGAGAAGCCCCTAAAAAATTGGGAGAGAATCACGCCGCTGTTGCCCCTGGCCCCGTAGAAGGCTCCCTGAGCGAGGGCTGAGGAAACTGAGGCCACCGAATGGTCTTGGTCGTCGGGGCACTCTTCGGCCACCGACTGCACGGCCGCGCGCATGGTCAGGAGCATGTTGGTGCCGGTATCGCCGTCAGGCACCGGAAACACGTTCAGGGCGTTCACGGCGTCCCGGTATTCTTCCAGGCAACCGGTGGCCGCCGAAAAGGCCTGTTTCAGGTCCTGTCCCCGTAGCTGTTCCATGTTTAAACCGACACCATCGTCAATGCGATTTTCATGCCTTATATCAAGGTGGTGAATGGAGGGCTCCAGAAGGGTCGGCGCAATTATATATCAAGGTCACTTCTTGTAACTCGAAGAGAACCCGCCGGATTTAGTGTAGGAATTGCCCGCCGTATACGAAACTGTCCAGGCGGGATTGGGCACGAAATTCCTTGACAGGCGCAGGGGGCTACCGTAGTATTGAAGGCTGAGGATTATATGGATTACGCAGTATTTAAAACAGGCGGAAAACAATATCGGGTCAAGCCTGGTGACATGCTTGATGTCGAGCTTCTGCCCAACCCGGTAGACTCAGTAGCTGAGTTTGGTGAAGTATTAGCCCTCTCCGACGGCGGCGAGGTGACGATTGGCGTTCCCCTAGTGGAAGGCGCCAAAGTAACGGCCCAAGTCTTGTCCCATTACAAGGATAAAAAGTTAATGGTCTACAAGTTTAAGGCCAAGAACCGCTACCGCAGAAAGCGCGGTCACCGGCAGACCTACACCCGATTGCGCATTCAAGATATCGAACTAAGAAGGCCCCGCGCACCCCGGCGAAGGGCTGCGGCAGCAGCCACAACTGAAACTGAGATCGGAGAAAAGAGCAACTAATGGCCCATAAAAAGGCTGGCGGCAGCACCAGTAACGGCCGAGATAGCAATTCTAAGCGCCTTGGCGTGAAGCGGTACGGTGGAGAGCGCGTCACCAGCGGCTCCATCATCGTCAGGCAACGGGGCACCCGCATCAAACCGGGGACCAATGTTGGCTTGGGCCGCGACTACACGATCTTCGCAGTCATCGACGGCGAAGTGAAGTTTGAATGGGCCGCCAAAGGCCGCCGCCGGGTCAGCGTTTACCCGGTGGGAGCAGCTTAACCGTCGACCTAATCGGCCAGTAGATACCAGAGAAACATTTAGGAAAAGACCAGAACGAAATGAAAACAGAAACTCACCCTTATTTTTACAACTCCACGGTGACGTGCTCCTGTGGCAATGTGTTCCAGACTGGGGCCACGAAACCCACGCTCCGCGTTGAGGTGTGCAGTAAATGCCACCCGTTCTACACCGGCGAGCAGCGCGTTGTAGACACACAGGGGCGAATCGAGCGCATGAAGCGCCGCTATAATCTAGGTTAGTCCCAGCCGCATCCGGCGGGACCGCTGGTTAAAGCAACAACATCGTAAGAACGAGAGATCGGGGGCGCGTAGCCCTCGATCTTTCATTTAGAGAGATGGCACTCTGACCCATAAGGATCGGCTCCAGCCCGGCGAACCGGCCAGCGAACCAGTAAGTTGAGGACCTAAAGTTGGCAGACCAGGCCCCCCATATGTACGGCGGACAGGCCGTTATCGAAGGTGTGATGATCCGTGGCCGGGACCACTTTGGTCTCGCAGTCCGGCGGGAAGACGGGTCCATCGAACTGCACCACGAGCCCCTCAGCTCGTTCTACAACGGGCGTCCCCGGAAATGGCCGCTGGTCAGAGGTTTTCTGACCCTGCTGGAAACCATGCTCCTGGGGATAAAAGCCTTGCAGCTCTCCGCCAACATGGCCTCCATGGACCGCGACCCGGATGCGGAAGAGGGCATACCCGCGTGGGTGATGGCCACAACCTTGGGCATCTCGTTGCTCTTTGGCATTGGGTTGTTCTTCATAACTCCGCTGATGATCGCCTGGCTTTTGAATCCGGTGCTGAATTCCGACCTCCTCAGTGAGATCGTCGAGGGAGTGATCCGGCTGGCCTTCCTGCTGGGGTACATCACATTGATCGGCATGCTGAAGGACGTTAAAAGGGTATTTGCGTACCACGGCGCGGAGCATATGACCGTGCACGCCCTGGAGGCCAATCTGCCCCTAACCGTGGAGAACGTGCGGAAGTTCGGCACGCCCCACGCGAGGTGCGGCACCGCCTTCTTGCTGACGGTGGTGGTGGTCTCAGTGGTGGTGTTCGCACTGCTCTTGGGCCCGCCCCTGGAATGGCGGATCGCCTCCCGCATCCTGCTTTTGCCCGTGATTGCAGCGGTCAGCTACGAATTCCTCAGGTTCAGCGGCACACATCAGAACGCATGGTTCGGAAAAGCCATCGCCCAACCAGGCCTGTGGTTGCAGAAGCTGACCACCAGAGAACCCGACGATGCGCAGATAGAGGTAGCCATCCACGCCATGGAGACGGCCGTCGCCGCCGACGCCGGTGAGACTATCGCCAAGCAGATTCCGGCCTCCTAGCCAGGACAGGCGTAGGACGCAGAGAACGACTGAGGGAAGGAATCGTCTGCCGGTGGATGGGGCCACGCTCGTAGGTGCGGGTTTTCAACCCGCTCTGCGACGTAAATGCCACTCGCGGTGAGAAACGCCAACGTCCGCTGTATAGAAACAAAATCCGTCGCTATAAAATGGCCGGCAGCCCACCAAGGCGGGTTGAAAACCCACGCCCACGAAAGCCCGTTCTTGCGAGAGATGGCTAACTTAGGTTCCAACGGGGGTCCTGGGCGACCTGCTCCTGAAGGTAGTCAACGATCCAATCTTTGACTTCCTCGGCAATATAGAAAGTGGGTTTCACCAGTTCGCTTTCGTCTTTGATCAACCCCTCTTGCTTGGCTACGACGGCGACCTCGGTCCCCGGCATCACGCTGACTCCAACCCGCAAGCTGGCAACCGCCGGGTTGACGCTGCGCAGGAACTCCAACTTGTTCTCCACGCTCTCCCGGGTCTCGCCGGGCTCGCCGAATTGCTTCCCAATATTGTAGTGAAGGCCTCCGTCGTCGCACATGCGGCAGACCTCGGCCAGCGCGTCATTCTCCTCTACCATGCTGCCCATGTCGCCGGGGTTGCCACTGCGGTTGACCATCATTACCAGCCCGCAGCCGGCATCTTTCATCAGGCCAATGAGTTCAGTGTCGCAGTTGAAGGGCGCCAGGCAGGTGTTCCAGCGGATGTTGACGTCTGACTCGATCAACTGGCTGCACAGCGATTTTGCGTGGTCCAAGGGCAAGTTGAACCCGTTGTCGACGAAGAAAACCTTCTTCATGCCGTATTTTTCCTTCATGGTCTTGACTTCGGCAACCACCTCGTCGATTGGCCGAATAACCCGCCAGCCAGACTCGTCGATCTGGGCTTCGGAGGCGTTGGCAGGGTAGTAGAAGCCGCCGAGCTTGGTCAGGATGCCGATGCCGAAGCCGGCCTTGTTGTAGCGGGCCATGTCCAGGTCTTCCAAGCGCGGTGGCTTGGCGAACTCAGAGGTGCAGTAACCCTCGTTCGAGACGATCTGGCCGTCCTTCTTGTAGACCAGGCCGGGAAGGTCGAAGTAACCCGGTTCGCCGTCGTCCAAGCGGTCGGCCAAGGCAGCAAAGGTCTCACCGGCATCGCCCGCCAACCCCAGGTCGGCGCCAAGCATCTCCAGGCACTCCGGAGGCATGATACTGAAGGCCGGGCCGCCGCAGACTATGATGGCGTCGCTGACGGACCGGATGCGGTCGATGACCTCTTTGCTGATAGGCAGTGCCCAGATGGTGTTCATGTAACTGTGGTTGCTCAGGTTACGGACGGACATGCCGACCACCTGCGGCTTGAATTCCTTGACGGTGGCTTCGACTTCGGCCAGATGGTCTTCCGAGAACATCAGGTCAAGCACCTTAACTTCATGGCGCTCGTGGTCCAGGTGCCCGGCGATGTAGGCCAAACCTATCGGCATCGGCTGGGCGTTCAATCGGCTCTGGAGCCTGTCGTGGCGGTTGGTGGCGATCAATAAGACGCGCATTCAATCCTCCTAAAGTTGTTGGCCTAACCTGGGCCCAACATGACCGGGCAATTATCGCCCAGGACACAACGAATTACAAAGGGCCAAACGGCCTATTGCCGCCTGTTGGTATGGCTGCGACCAGCCCCCATCTGCTTTGCCGGCTGAAGTGTCCTATGGGCGCCCCTCCCCTCACCTCTCTTGCCATCTGAATTGTGCGATGGACGCTCTGACGTTTATTGACAAACAAACATGATTCCATTAGGGTTTCAACAAAGGCGTTTAGGCACGAAAATACTATATTATTGGTGGTGATATGGTTACGACGATTAACGATGACATGTTCACGCCGGATGTGATTCAGGATCCGTACCGTTATCTGGGCCAGATCAGGGACGAAGATCCGGTACATTGGAACGAACTATACGAGCTCTGGGTGATTACCAGGCACGATGACCTGGTCTGGCTTGCCAGGAACCACGAGCAGTTCTCCAACTCCGTGTTCAGGAACGACCCTCGCCCGGCCTACCCGGCTATCTTGGAGTCCGACACGGAACTCTACGATTACGTGCGGGACTACCAGGGCGACCAGTTCATCCAATACGACCGGCCGGACCACTTGGAGATGCGCAAGGTCGTTCACGGTTATTTCACCCCCAAGTCCATGGAAGAGTGGCGGCCGCTAGTTAAGTCGGCCATCGCGGACCTCCTTGATGCCGCAGAGGCCCGGGGGGGCGGAGTGGATCTGATGCGTGACCTGGCGGTTCCGCTGCCCGTTCTTGTCATCGCCGAGATGATGGGCGTGCCGGAGTCGGAGCGGCCCCACATTAGGATGTTGGCCGAGAAACTGCTGGCCATAGGCCGTGGCGAACCAGACCGCATGCGAGTCTTGACCGAAGGCATGCAGGGCATGCTGGACTACGTGGACCCCATGGTCGACGAGCGGATCGTCAATCCACAAGACGACTTTATCTCAGTATTGGCTAGTGGTGAGAAGTCCGGCGTGTTCAGCCGCCACCAGGTGCTTGTCAACACGTCGTTGCTGCTGTTGGCTGGTCACGAGACCACTATTAACCTGATCTGCAACGGCACCCTGGCCTTCATGAACAACCGCGACCAATGGGACCTGTTGAAGACCGACACCCAGGGACTGATGGTCCGGGCCACTGAAGAAGCTCTGCGGTACGACTCGCCCGTGAAGTCCATTCAACGCCTCGCCTCTGAGGACGTGGAGATGCGCGGGAAGAAGATCAAGAAGGACGACCGCATCCGGTGGTTCATGTCCTCGGCGAACCGCGACCCTAACAAGTTCGAGAACCCAGACACCATGGACATCACCCGGTGGCCGAACCCCCACGTGGCCTTTGGCTCCGGCGTTCATCATTGCCTGGGCGCCACTATCGCCAGGGTCGAGGGACAAGAGGTGTTCAGCGCACTGGCCGAGCGGTACCCCAACCTCCAGCTGAAGACCCACGACATGGAGTATCAAGAGAGCATCACTTTCCGCTCCATTAAGAGCCTACCCGTTTCGCTGAACTAGCAACAGGTGGCTTCAACAGGGATAACAGCCAATCAAGAGCTCCAAAGAAGGCTCCCGGTGTTTATTCACCGGGAGCCTTCTTTTATCTACACAATGTCCTTTCCCCTCGCAAGGAGGAAGGTTAGGTCCGACGAAGTCGAGACTCTCGACCGACTCGGAGATGGGGGCGCTTGTTCTCAAGAAACCAACTTCAGAAAACCCGCACAAAATCCCCGCCTCTCCTGTAACTCACCGTCATTGACAGATAAATATTATTCGTTTAACGTTCAAGTACCCTGGAAATCAGCCCTAAACCGGCTAAATATGGTGGTGAAATGGTTACGACTATCAACGATGACATGTTCACTACGGAAGTTATCCAAGACCCGTACCAGTATTACGGTCATATCAGGGACGAGGACCCCGTCCACTGGAACGAACTCTACGAACTATGGGTGATCACAAGGCACGACGACTTGGTGTGGCTAACCCGGAACCATGAACAGTTCTCCAGTCAGGTGATGGCCAATGACCCACGGCCCGCCTATCCGGCAATCTATGAGTCGGACAACGAACTCTACGACTACGTAAAATCGTACCAGGCCGATATGTTCATTCAGCACGACCGGCCGGACCACCTGGCGATGCGGAAGGTCTTGCACGGATTTTTCACCCCCAAGTCTATGGAAGAGTGGCGGCCACTCGTGAAAGCAGCCACCAACGACCTTCTGGACGCCGCTGAGGCCAGAGGTGATGTGGACCTGATGCGGGACTTGGCTGTGCCTCTTCCCGTGCTCGTGATTGCCGAGATGATGGGTGTGCCCGAGTCGGAGCGCCCTGTGATTCGGGCGTTGGCCGAGAAACTTCTGAACATCGGCCGGGGCGAGCCCGACCGCATGAGGGAGTTGTCAGAAGGGATGCGAGAGATGGACGAGTACGTCAATCCCATGGTGGAAGAGCGTCTCGTGAATCCCAAAGACGACTTTATCTCGGTCGTTGCCAGCGGGGAGAAGTCCGGCATATTCACCAGGGAACAGGTGCTGATCAACTGCGCGCTGCTTTTGCTGGCCGGTCACGAGACCACCATCAACCTGATCTGCAACGGCACACTGTCATTCATGAACAACCGCGACCAATGGGACCTGTTGAAAGCGGATCCCGAAGGCATGATGGTCCGGGCAACTGAAGAAGCCCTACGGTATGATTCGCCGGTCAAATCAATCACCCGGATCGCTGCCGAGGACGTGGAATTGCGCGGGAAACATATCAAGAAGGATGACCGCCTCCGCTGGTTTATCTCCGCTGCCAACCGTGACCCTGAAAAGTTCGAGAACCCTAACAAGATGGACATCACCCGTTGGCCCAATCCCCATGTGGCCTTTGGTTCCGGTATCCATCACTGCTTGGGCGCCACCATCGCCAGGGTCGAGGGACAGGAAGTGTTCCGGGAATTAGCGGAGCGCTACCCCAACCTTCAGCCCAAGAATACTGAGATGGACTACCAGCCCAGCATCACATTCCGCTCCGTAAAGAGTCTGCCCGTTTCCTTAAACTAACGCGCAGGCAAAACCTGTCAATGAGCCCGATCACTGGCTTCCGGTGAGAAAATCACTGGGAGCCAGTTTTTGTGGGCATACCCCACCTTTGAACAACGTCACTCCGTTACTGTCATTCCGAGGAGTGCCGTAGGCGGACGAGGAATCTCGTTGCGGGGTGAAGCATTGACACCGGGAGCCGGTTTACATATTGTGATAGCGTCTGTAATAATGGGGTCAACACAGCCTTGGGTTACACCAAGACCGGTCTAGAATCTGGTGGAAGAAGGGTTGAGGATGGGCCGCATGTTCGGGGCGATTCGGACAGACCAAAGGGCCAGGGATTTTATTGAATCCTCAAGTCTGCCGCGCTTAAGCCGTGTGCGGGCTTTTTTTATGGATATACGATGATGACCGGCCCAATGATGGAACGCAGAGTCGGCGAGGTCGTTGAGTCCACCTCAACCTCCTTCGTGGCCCAGTGCTACCAACTGGAAGGCGCTCCGGCCCTGGGTGGGTTGGTGCGGACTGACTCCCCGGATATCTACGGCGTGGTTGGAAGCGTAACCACCGAGCCTCTGGACTCGGCCCGACCGGTGCTGGCCCGCGGCGAAGATGCCGGGTCCGAAGAAGAGGTAATTCGCGATAACCCACAGTTGGCCCGACTGCTGACCTCTAGATTCGAAGTCTATATTGCCGGTCATGTGGAAGACGGCGTCATACACCAACACCTCCCGCCGCGGCCTCCGCGAGTACATTCTTTCGTGTACGCCTGTAACCCGCAAGAGATCGCCCTGTTCACTGGCCAGCTCGACCTGTTGCGGCTGCTGCTGAACTCGGGTGCGAACCATTCTGATGAGATAGTAGGCGCTTGCATCAGACAGGCAGCTCCGTCCCACGACCAACCGGGCGAGTTCCTGGCCCTTGCCTGCCGGACTCTGGCCGTTGGGCTCTCGGCCGACGTTGCCCGGCTGAACTCTATCCTGCGGAGAGTAGCGCCGTGACGAATTCCCACGAAACCAATGTCGTAGAACGCGGCCAACTCGCTTCCGAGCAAGGGCAGGCGCTGGGCATGGTCATCGAGGGCTCGGTTGCCAATGGCGTGGAAGTGCGCCTGGACCCCGGGGTTTCCGTGGAACAGGTGAAAGTCGGCACATTCGTGACCCTGCAGGGCGCCAACAACCGGTTCTTCGGCGTGGTCACCGACGTGGGCCTGGGTAGCACGGATCCCCGCATGAAATTCACTCCCCTTCCTGCCGACGATCCATTCGTGATTCAGGCATTACAAGGCACCGTGGCCTTCGGCACAGTCTCGGTGCTGCCGCAATTGACCATGCCCGACGTGCTGGGCGACGAACAGGGACCGGCCGCGGCCAAGAGTATCCCGTCGCACTTCTCCAGGGCGTTCACCGCCTCTCAGGAGGACGTGGAAACGGTCTTTGGCAGTGAAGAGGACGGCAATTTCTGGATCGGCAGTCCCTTGGATATGGAGACCAAGCTATGCCTGGACCTGGGCGAGTTGGTCAAGCGCTCCATGGGCGTGTTCGGCAAGAGCGGCACGGGCAAGACCTTCCTCACTCGGCTGCTGCTTACGGGCATCCTGCAGAGCGGCCAAGCGTCGTCGCTGATCTTTGACATGCACAGCGAATACGGCTGGCAGGGCCAGGACACCGACAAGGGAGTGACCGTCAAAGGCCTGAAGCAGCTATTCGGGGCCAAAGTCTCGACCTTCACTCTGGACGAAGAGCACTCCCGCCGCCGGGGCCTGTCCACCGACGAGACCGTGCACCTGGGGTTCAACCACATCGAGCCTGAAGACGTTGAACTGCTGCGGGAGTCGTTGAACTTGTCCGACGTCGCCGCCTCCGCTGCTTACAACCTGCGGGAGAAGTACGGCGAGGAAAGCTGGCTCAAAGAATTCTTGGACGCCGGAAAGAACGGCTCTCTGCTGGAGTTGGCCGAAGAACTCCAAGTCAATGCTGGAGCCTTGCGCGCGCTCTTCAACCGCATGCAACGGTTTACTCGCCACGGGTTCATGGTTGAGCACAGCCGGGTAGACACCGCCGCCCAGATGATCGAACACCTGGAGCGGGGACAGCATGTTGTCTTGGAGTTCGGCCGCTACGGCGACGACGAGGCCGCCTACATCCTGGTCAGCAACCTTCTCACCCGCCGCATCCACCGCAAGTACGTCGAGGCCAAAGAATCGGCCATGGGCGGCGCGGGGAAAGAGCCGCGTCCGTTGGTCATCGTCATCGAGGAAGCACACAAGTTCCTCAACAGCAGTGTGGCTTCTCAAACCATCTTCGGCATCATCGCCAGGGAACTTAGGAAGTACAATGTGACGTTGATGGTCATCGACCAACGGCCCAGCGGCATCGACTCCGAGGTACTGAGCCAGGTAGGCACTCGTTTTAGTTGCTTGCTAGACAACGAACGTGACATCGACGCCGTGCTCTCGGGAACGTCGGGCAGCCGCGCGCTCCGTTCCGTGCTATCACGCCTGGAAGCTAAACAGCAAGCCCTTGTCTTCGGCCACGCCCTGCCCTTGCCGGTGGTCGTCCGCATCCGCGGATACGGCCCAGCGTTCTACGAAACGGTTCAAGGCGGCGGCGACTCCGAAGAAGAGAAAAAACGCAAGATTGATGAGCTGTTTGGGGGCTAGGCCGTGGTCACCGGCAATGTCCGGAGCCCCAAATCGTTCGCGGCTAGCCACGTCGAACCACCTTTCTTACTGATAAACCATGTATCCGGCGAAGAACGTCCTTCAACAGGTCCGATTTCATCGTGACTCTCGACATTCGTCGGAGCTCAGGATGAGCGGTATCGTATGCCCGACGCTCAGCTCTCCCTTCGTCATTCGGGCGAAGGCCGAAATCCATGTAGCCTGCCTTATACAAAGCCGGAATGACGGGTGGAATCCCTTTTCCCACGCATGGGAGAGGGTGAGGGCGTCAGTTCTCCGTAAGTCAATCGGCGACTGCAAGACGTGGTATCCCTGGATTCCTGCTTTCGCAGGAATGACAGTGGAGGAGAGCCCCAAATATTTCAACGCTACCGCAGCCCTTCCAACTGCCTGATGATCTGTTCGTTGGTGGGGCGGTCGTTGTGGCGCCGGTCGATGTACTTCCAGCGGGCTTCGCCGCTCTTGTCTATGACGAAGACTGACGGGGTGGCGTAGCCGTCGCTCAGCGTGGCGTATACCCCGTATCTCTCGATTACCCCGGCTTCTGGGTGGAAGAGGATGGGAAATCCCAGTTCCAGGTAGTCGATGGCCCGCTCCGCGCCCGATAGCTGGTCGTTGCTCACCGCCAGTACCTCACGTCCAGCCAGATGATGGTGTCATAGTCCTTTCGTAGTTCAACGAGTTGCTCCCAGCAATGGATTCACCAGAGCCCTCGGTAGAAAACCAACACCACGTTTTGCTCCTCGGCATATGAGTCCAGAGACACTTCGCTCTCTATCCCACTGGGCAGGGTGAAGGGTTGCCCAGCCTCGGCGGTTAGAGTCTCTCCGGTCAGGGGACGCAGAGATTCTTCTGCAGACGAGAGTGTGCCCGCGTAAGCAGTAAAAACCATCGCAAATAGGAGGGCGGCAAAGGGCAGGAATTTTCTTGTGGTGATTATCGGCATCTCGCTGTAACCGTGCTTGCTCCGCCTTTAGATACGTATCCAGACGCCTGCTGGATGGGTGCTTAACTTGGGAGTGCCACGCCTCGGGATTGTCATTCTGAGCCAGCCGTAGCGGTGAAGGATCTTCATATCCTGAGTTTGGCAGACCCTTCGTTTCACTCAGGGTGACATATGCGGGAGATGGTTGCTCCACTAACAACGTGTGGCCGCCCTAAATGACGGGCCTCCTTACTCAAAAGGCTCGGGGTAGTCCATGGAGATGTGCCCTTCAGCTACTAAGCGGGCGTATTCAGATTCTGAGTACCCCAAGACCGTCCTGTAGACGTATTCGTTGTCCTCACCTAACCGCACAGGGCCGCGGCGGATGTCTGGCGGGGTCTCTGACATCGTGTAGGGCGCACTGGGGTACATATGGGTGCCGGTATCCTCTTGTGAAGCTTCTTGGAACATGCCCCGTTCCCGCAGATGTGGGTCATTATAGGCGTCCCGCTGGTCCATCACCGGCCCGGCCGCCACTCCAACAACCTGTAGCGCCCGCATCACCTCGAAGTTGTCCATTTGCTCGGTCCAGCGGCCGATGTGGGCGTCGATCTCGTCGTGGTGCTCTAAGCGGCCAGGGGCGTGAGCAAACCGGGGGTCGACAGCCCAATCGGGTCGGCCCAATGCCCCGGAGAACGACCGCCATTCTTCGTCGCTGTTGATAGTTATGCTGACCCACCGGTCATGCCCCTGTTGTTCGCTCCCCTTGCATGGATAACAGCCCTGGACCGCGGTGGGGTGGCGGTTGCCGGAGGTGGCTGCGTTTCGGCCGTTCATGGCGTAGTCCATGAAGAATTGGCCCATCATGGGCATGGCATCCTCCGCTTGCCCCAGCTCGATGTACTGGCCCTTGCCGGTGCGCCGCCGGTAGTGGAGGCCGGCCAGGACCGCGAACGCGCCTTGGCTGCCGCCTGCCGCATCGGCCACGTATACCGCATTGTTGGCGGAGGCGTCCATGTCTGTGTAGCCCCGTAGCAGCGTGTGCCCGATCACCCCCTCGATGTGCACGCCCAAGGCCCGGTAGTCGCGGTAGGGCCCGGTGCTCCCGTAGGCGGGCATGCGGAGCATGATGATGTCCTCCCGTAGCTTCTTGAGCATGGCGTAGTCGATGCCAAGCTGGTCCATGCGGTCGACCACGTTATTCTCCACGAAAACATCGCTTACTTTGACCAGGTCTTTGAATATCTCCATGCCTTTTGGCTGCGAGAGGTCCAGGGTCATGCTGAGTTTGTTTCGGGCGTGGGGATTGAATATGGGGCACCGGTTCCACGGCCGGTCTCCGGGCTGCCGGTCTGGGTATCCGCCCATGAACACCGGCTGAACCTCGAGGCTGGCCGCCGTGGGATGGGCTCTGACGCCCCGGGTGAGGGGCGCGAAGGTCGCCAGCGATTCCACTCGTATCACCTCAGCGCCCAAGTCGGCCAGGAACGAGGTACAATAAGGCCCGGCCCAGACCACCGTCATCTCCAGAATGCGTATCCCTTCCAGAGGCAACTTGCTCATATCACGCCCTGTGCCCGGAGCCGGGCTTGGTCACCGGGTCCATAACCCAGTTCCTGGAGTATCTCCCCGTTGTGTTGGCCCAGCAACGGGGCTGGGCGGCGAATCCCCCACGGGGACTCGGTCATGACGAAAGGTCGTCCCGGATACTTCAAGCTGCCGGCCACCGGATGGTCAATCTGGGCAAAGGCGTCCCGGCCGATGAAATGCTGGTCGTTGGCCACGTCTTCCATGGTATTTAGCGGCCCGCTTAGCACTCCGGATTCTTGGGCTGCCCGCCACGCATCCAATTTGGAATGTTGTAGGGTCCAGGACAAGAAATGGGCCTCGAACTCGTCCTTCAATTCGGGGTCGGTCTGGGACTCCGGCGTGTACCACCGCGGCTCCAGAAGCTCCGGCGGATTACCGAGAGCCCGGACGACCCTAGGGAAGTAGATCAGCCCGCCAGTCACCTCCAGGTAGCCGTCCTCGCATGGGTACACCCCTATTGGGTACCCTGCTGCGCCAAAGGGTATTCTCACGCTCAGTTCGCCAGTGTATTGGTATCCCACGAGCGCGCTCATGCGGCGGTCTACAGAGCCGATCTGGGTCTCCATGATGGAAACATCCACCTGTTGGCCCGGCCCGTTGTCTTGAGAAAGGAACAAGGCTCCGGCGCTGCCAACCGCCGCCACCGACCCCGCTTGATACAAGACGACGTTGGCCCCCAACTTGACCGGTTCCCGGTCTGCCAGACCGGTGGAGTGCATCTCCCCGCCCATGCTGTAGACCAAGATGTCTGAGGACTTAAAGTCGCGGTAGGGGCCAGTTTGGCCGAAGTTGCTGATGGACGTCATCACCAGCCGGGGATTCGACTTTTGCAGAGCCTCAAGACCCAGTCCCAGGCGGTCCATCACTCCGGGTCTGAAACTCTCGATGACCAGGTCAACTTTCGCGGCCAGCTCTTTGGCGATCTTCTGCCCTGCTTTGCTCTTCAAGTCCAGGGTGATGGACCGCTTGTTGGTATTCAAGTGAAGGAAAAGCCCGCTCTTCTCCTTATGAGGAATGTCTCCGGGGAAAGGGCCCAGGTTCCGGGCGGCGTCGCCAGTTCCTGGGCGTTCGACCTTGATGACATCGCCGCCATAATCGGCCAGGAGCTTAGTGCAATAAGGCCCCGCAACCTGGGTGGTGAAATCAAGCACGCGGACGTGGGACAGAGCGCTGTCGGGCATTTAGACCCTCATTGGTTTTCAAATTTAGGACCGTGACCAATGGCCCTCCTCGGTGAGGCATCCGGTCGCGGTTTACGGGCGGCCTACGGTGTGTAGATACGGACGTACTCATTGTCTACTACGTCGCCCTCGGCAGAGAACATGAAGTTAGAGGTGTTCAGTGCGGTGGCGCACTGAACTCCCCGTCGCCGCCAGTGATGGTTCAAATGACAAAGCCGTGGTTTATCCCCTCTACTGCTCTCGCGGCCATGTATCTTTTCCCGATGGTCTCGAATTTCACACTGTCGCGGCCTGCGTAGGTGAAGGTTCCAACCTCGTCAAATCCATCACTGTCCAAGACGACTTCGGATTCGAAAGTCACGGCCTCGCCCTTTGCGCCCGTTCCAGAGCATTCCACGTGGAAGGCGTTCTCCTTTCCATCAACCGGTACGCCTTTGCCCTTTGATTCTGTCGCGAATACGATCCCTGCGTTGTTGTCTCGCTGATTCTGTTTGATTCTCTATTGGATGGGCTCAGACGCTCAAAATGCTAGCATCTAATTCGGTGATGTCAAGATCGGCGATGGGCTGTGCAGGCTCGATTGCTACGCCAAACACCGCACCGGCTGTCCCCCGTTTAGGGAGACCATGTCGGCGACGACGGGGCCCAGGTCCAAGACCGTGCCTGCGGGCTCCCATCGAAGTTCGGAGTAAGCCCGGTGTAGGTTGCCGGCGATGCGCTCTGAGTCGTGCCAACCGGCGAAGCGGCCCAGGTCAGCCTGCCGGGACGCCTGCAGAGGGTCCAACCCGGCTTCAAAGGCGTCCCGGGCGGTTGTTTGAATGAAAGTTAGGTAGACTTCAATGTCGTCCATCACCTCCGGCCCGCACACTGAGCCGTGCCCTGGAATGATGGTTTCAGCGCCCAGCTCCCGCAGCCGCTTCAGCGCCAGGAGCGAGCCGGATACCGAGCCCATGGCCACGAAGGGCGTGCCTTGGTTAAAAATCAGGTCGCCGGCGAACAGCAGCTTGCGCTCCGGCAGCCAGGCGACGATGTCGTTGGTGGTGTGCGCCGGCCCCATGAAGATCAGCTCGACCTTGAGGTCGTCGATGTAGATGTCCATGTGGTCGTTGAAGGTGATATTTGGTGGGGCCAGCTCCAAGTCGCCCCATTCCACGCCCGGGAACAGTGGATGCAATGCCTGCAACCCGGTGTCGATGACCGTCTGCCGGCATAGCCTATGGCCGATGATCGCGGCCTCGGGGACCAGGTAATTGCCGTGGGTGTGATCGCCGTGGTGGTGAGTGTTTATGAGGGTCTTCATCGGGAGCGAGGACACACTGCGAATCGCTTCCAAATACGCCTTGGTCCGCGGCTCCGTGAAACAGGTGTCGATCAACGTCAGCGAGTCCTTGCCTTTGATGAACCCGGAGTTATTCAACCCCCAACTTCCGTCGAGTTGGACATAGGCGTAGATGCCAGGACTGACCTCCTCCATGGTTGGCGGAGGCAGTTGTGCCGCGTAATGGCCGTGGGCGGTGGTCATGTTCTTGTCCTTCTGGGCCTTATTTAGTCGGATAAGCGTGAAAGTGGAACAAATATAGTGGCAGGCTTTGTGGGGGTCAACCGGTTATGAAAACCTTTTACCGGTTCCGAGCCAAGGCTATAATTGCCTGAATACAGACTAGATATGCTGGCAGGAGAAATCTCCCATGTCCACCACCGCCCCTTACGGCTCATGGCAGTCGCCCATCACCACCGACCTCATCGTTTCAGGGGCCATCGGCCTGGGTCAGATCGCCCTTGATGATGAGGATATCTACTGGGCGGAGTTGCGGCCTTCCGAGGGTGGTCGCATGGTGGTGGTCAAACACACCCCCGATGGCGAGACAACCGACATCACACCAGCGCCCTTCAGCGCCCGCACCCGGGTGCACGAGTATGGCGGCGGGGCTTACCTGGTCCACGAGGGCGTGGTCTATTTCTCCAACTACGCCGACCAACGCATGTACCGGCAAGACCAAGGCGGAGACCCGCAACCAATCACCCCCGAAACTGACATGCGCTACGCCGACGGCTGTTTCGACTCCGCCCGCGACCGCATCATCTGCGTCCGTGAGAACCACACCTCGGAGGGCGAGCCGGTCAACGCCATCGTCGCCGTGGACGCCCTCGGCCAGGGAGAACAGCAAGTGCTGTCACAAGGGTCTGATTTCTGTTCCAACCCCCGCATCAGTCCCGACGGCTCCACCTTGGCCTGGCTGACCTGGGACCACCCCAACATGCCCTGGGACGGGACTTTCATGCTGGTTGCTTCATTCAATGATCGGGGGCAACTGGGCGAGCCCCAAGTAGTGGCCGGGGGCCGGGCTGAGTCCATCTTCCAGCCCGAATGGTCGCCCGACGGCGTGCTCCATTTCGTCTCGGACAGCAGCGGCTGGTGGAACCTGTGGCGTTGGGAGGACGGTCAAGCGCGGCAGTTGACCTCCCGTAACGCCGAGTTCGGCAAGCCGCAATGGGAACTGGGCTCCGGGACATATTCGTTCGTTTCCGAAGAATTGATCGCTTGCAGTTATAATGAGGGCGGGGTTTGGAAAATCGCCATGCTCCAAATCGAGTCGGGTATGTTGCTGGCCGTCTACACCCCGTTCACGGAGATGGGCCGCGGAGATATCCGAGCCGGCGACGGCAAGATCGTTTTCATAGGCGGAGCGCCGACTTTGCCAGTGTCTCTGGTGCTGTTCGACCTGGCCAGTAGCAAGTGGCAGGAACTCAGGAAATCAAGTGACCTGGATATCGACCCTGGCTACATCTCCGCGGCCCAGCCGGTTGAGTTTCCGACCGAGGACGGCAAAACCGCCCATGCGTTCTACTACCCGCCCAAGAACCCCGATTTTCAGGGGCCCGCTGGTGAGAAGCCGCCCCTGCTGGTCAAGAGTCACGGCGGCCCGACTGGCGCGGCATCTTCAGCCCTAGGACTAGCGACCCAGTTCTGGACCAGCCGGGGAATCGGGGTGCTGGACGTGAATTACGGTGGCAGCACCGGCTACGGCCGGGAGTACCGCGAGCGGCTGAACGGCAAATGGGGAATCGTGGACGTTGACGACTGCTGTAACGCCGCCCTACATCTGGTCTCCCAAGGCGAGGCCGACGGAGACCGTTTGGCCATCGACGGAGGCAGCGCCGGCGGATATACCACCCTGGCGGCCCTGACCTTCAAAGAAGTCTTCAAGGCCGGCGCTAGCTTGTACGGCGTCAGCGACCTGGAGGCCCTGGCCAAAAAGACCCACAAGTTCGAGTCCCGCTACCTGGACGGCCTAGTTGGCCCTTATCCGGAAAACCAAGACCTGTATAAACAACGCTCGCCCATCAATCACACTGATCGGCTGTCCTGTCCCTTGATTCTATTCCAAGGCCTCGAAGACCAGATCGTGCCGCCGAGCCAGGCCGAGATGATGTTCGACGCGGTTCTCGCCCAGGGGTTGCCGACGGCGTACATCCCTTTTGAGGGAGAACAGCACGGGTTCCGGCGGGCCGAAAATATCAAAAGGGTCTTGGAGGCTGAGTTGTATTTCTACTCTAGGGTCTTTGGCTTTGAGTTGGCTGACTCGGTTGAGCCGGTGAACATCGAGAACCTGCCTGATTAATGGCCTTCGGTTCAAACACTCGGCTGGAACCTACATCGCCCTCGGCATCATATCCATAGAACGGCGCAATACACAGATTTCACAGTGGCGCCACAGAGGTCCAATGGAGACCAGCCTTGAAGGAACCTTCGCCGCCGGCGACGCCCGGGGCGGCAGCACCAAACAGGTTGCCAGCGCAGTGGGCGAAGGCGCTACCGCCACCCTCATGATCCGCAACTACCTAGAGAAGCGGCAAGGCAACCGAGGGTATAAAGGGGACTAGGGGCTAATCGGCGCTGTTAGTTCGGGGAATCCGTCTGGTGGTTGCGGCGGTTGGCGCAATTGGGGCACCAGCCGTAGAAGTCGACACGCTGGCCGGTGAACCGGAATTCTGAAGTAGTCTCTAACCGTTGGCGCAGGTCGGCCACCATCTCTTGGCCGACGTCGGCGTCATGGACGCTGCCACAGCCGACACAGACCAGGTTGGCGTGGGGCGAGAGGTTGGCGTCATAGCGAGACTGCTTCTGGAAGGGCAACTCCCGGACTATTCCAGCCTGCTCCAGCACGGTCAGTGTGGAATAGACCGTTGCCAGCGTCACGTAGGGGAAGAACTCCTTCACTCGTCCGAAGATCTGCTTCACCGATGGGTGGTCGCCAGAGTTCACCACAACTTCGGCGATGGCCAACCGCTGCGGCGTAAGTCTGATTCCCAGAGTTTTTAGCTGTGCCCCTAGCTCGTTCTGGGTAGTCATAATACTGCTGCCTATTAAGTGGTTGAGTAAAGGGAGACAAAGTCCCCTTTTTTATTTAGCAGAATGCTGAAAGCTGTTAGCTGACAGCTCCTAAAGCCTTCCACCGCCTCTGAAGATGGGCTCTTGCCGGCGATAAACCTGGATGCGGTTGCGGCAGGACTCGACCACGAACACGCGGTCTTCGTTGTCTACTGCCACTGCCACCGGTCCCCAGAAGTCCTTCTCCCGCTCGATGCCCTGGGCGATTCCCCGCAGTTCCCACATCTCGGCGTTGCCGTCCAGTTTGTCCTTGCCCCATTTGGACATCGAGCCGTCGCCGGTGGTCAGAGTCACGAACTTGCCGGCCGGGTCGAACATCTGCATGCGCTCGTTGCCCCAGTCAGCCACGTAGATCATGCCGGTGCGGTCCACGGCGACGCCAGTGGGGCGGTTGAACTCGCCGGGCTCGGTTCCGGAAGTACCGAAGGCCATCACGAACTTGCCGCCCTTGGTAAACTTTTGGATGCGGTCGTTACGCCAGTCTGCGATGTAGATGTTGCCGTCCTTGTCCAGGTCGATGCCCCAAGGCAGATTGAATTCCCCGTCTCCGGAGCCTTGAGACCCGAACGAGGAGATGAACTTGCCGTCCTTGGTCAACTTCTGGATGCGGTTGTTCTGGCTATCGACGATCAAGAGATTGTCGTCAGTGTCGAATATCATGCCAGAGGGACGGTTCAGTTCGCCGGCGGCGCTTCCTTCCGTGCCCCACTTGCCGATCCATTCACCATCCTTGGTGAAGATGGAGATGCGGTTCAGCCACTCGTCGGCCACGTAGACGTTGCCGGCCTGGTCGAGGGCAACGCTGGTGGGCCAGATGAGGGAGCCGTCTTCGGTGACCATGTCGGTCACTCCGGCAGTATGGACGCCACGGGCGAACTCGCCGATGTATTCCTCATCGACAGTGCACATGGTCACCCGTTTGCCGTCGGGCCGGTACTCATAGGCCCGGTTGACTACGTACATGATGTCGTCCGCTCCCCTGGCGAGGGCCACGGGATTGCGGAAACCGGGGCCGGCGAACTCGCCGCGCCCGATGCTATGACTATATTGAAGGGATACGCCCAAAGCTTCAGTAGTCATCATTACCTCTTATAGTTGTTCGGTTCTGTTTCATCTGCCTGGTTGCTAGCAATTGCTTAGATGAAATCCATCTGTTCGAAAGCTCCGCCCACCACGGACTTAGCGTCTAGACCGATCCATTTTTCCAAGAGGGTGGAGTAGAGGCCCCGGAAATCGTTGTTGAAGTGCAGGTCGCCTTCCAGCAGCTTGCTCTCTTCCAGCGACGGATACTCGCCGTAGATTCCGCCCTTGACGTTCTCGCCGACGACGAAAGCGATTCCACCAGAGCCGTGGTCGGTGCCGGAGCCGTTGTCGCGCACCCGGCGTCCGAACTCGGTGAAGACCAGCAGCGTCATGTTGTCGGCAGCGTCGCTCGCGACCAAGTCGGACTGGAAATCACGCACGGCGGCCGAAACATCGGTCCAGAGCGCGGAGTGTCCCACCATCTGACCGGCGTGGGTGTCGAAGCTGTTGTAGGGGGCGGTGGTATACAGGAACCGGGTGCCGAAATCGGCGATGTGAGTCTGCGCGATGTTCCTCATGTACTGGGAGACGGAGTTATTCCCGTATTCAACGGTGGAAGAATACTTCTCAGGCGCAGTGCTGAGGATGTCGGCGCCCTTGAGCGCGTCCATGCCGGTGTGGGATAGATAGTCCATCACCTGGCCGCGGCCCGTTGCCGGGGAGTACATGCGCGAGAAGATATCCAGCGCTTCTTCTCTCTGCTCGTCCTCGATGCCTGTGAGCACGCCGTAGGTCTCCAGGTTGCCCACCGACGCCACCGGCACTCCGGGAGCTGCCAAAGAACGGGGGAGGCCCCGGCCGAAGTTCACGCCTGTGAGGACGTTCTCTCCCTTGGGGTCAAGGTCGCGGATGGCGCGGCCCAGCCAGCCTTCGTTGCCCACCTTCTCCGGCTCGCAAGTGTGCCAGATGTCCATAGAGCGGAAGTGGGAGCGGTTCGGGTTGGGATAGCCCACACCCAAGATGATGGCTACCTTGCCTTGGTCATAGAGCTCTTTGATGGGGGCCATGGCCGGATTGAAGGCAATCTTGTCGTCTATCTTCAGGACACTTTCTTCCGATACCCGGACCGAAGGCCGGTGGTCAAAATATAGAGGGTCGCTGTAGGGGACTATAGTATTCAAGGCGTCGTTGCCGCCCGAAAGCTGCAATACGGCCAAGACCGGGTCTTTTTTAGTTGAGGTCATATGTCGCCATCTCCTGGGTTCTGATCGGAGTTGAATCTTTGCCATTCTATAAACGAATTGTATTCGAGCCTAGGCGAACTGGTACTCCTGGGTCGCCACTATGAGCTGCAGAGTCTGGGCGACGATACCGCCGAAGGACTCGCTCCCAGGCTTCAATTCGCCGGACTTGTCGATATGGTCCATCAGATAAGCACGGGTTTCTTCGGGCAGGGAGTAGGCCCCAACCATGTCCAGGCAGCGGTCGACCAAGGCGGAAGGCTCGGTGATGCCCTCGGAACCTAGGCGGTCGATGATCGCCTTCACGCCAGGGTGGTCCACGTTCCCCATCTGGTCGGCGGTGAAATTGATGCGTTCGACCAACGTTCCACTGTCGATCCACTCTTGGCCGGTGTGCCAGCCCTCGACTGTCGGCGGGTTCATCAGGTCTTGGCCCATGTAGCGGATCTCCATGGCGATGGGGTGGAGGCCCGGCTTGGGGCTGGTGAAGTCTTGGACCAAACGCATGGTCCCGGCCACGGTCTCCGCCGGGCTCTTGACCTTCTCGAAGCGGGCGGCCTTGAACCAGTCGGAGTTGAACAGCACCCGCAGCATGGCGGTGAGGTTGTAGCCCGACTCGAAATAGGCGTCTTCCATCTCTTTGATGGCGTCCATATCGCGGGGAGGAGTCTCCTGCCATGCGGGAATCTGAGGCTCATCAGCCACGAAAAAGTTGTACAGGTGGCGGGCGATGAAACGGCCTGCGGAGGGTTGTTTCACGATGATCTCGATGATGTCGTCGCCGTTGAAGTTGCCGGTCTCACCTTGGAACGTCTTCTCGCCGTAGTCATGGTCGGCGGCGTTGAAGGCGAAAGTCGAAGGGAAGCGGCCGTATGGATAGCGAGGGATGGCGTTGGCGATGGTCCAGCCGGTGAAGGCCCGGGCACACTCCTTGACGTCTTCCTCGGTGTAGTTGGCGTGGCCGTCCATGCCGACGCCCATGGCGAACAACTCCAGGAGTTCCCGCCCGAAGTTCTCGTTGATGGCGTCCTTGTGGCTCATGCAGTTGTCCAGGTAGAAGACCATTGCCGGGTCTACCGAGAGGGCCAGCAGCAACTCGGGGAAGCTGCCCATACCCTTTTCCCGGAACATGTTCAATTGGGTCTGTATCTGGCCGCCGTGCTCACACTTGGAGTTGCCGACGCAGAAAATGCCGTGCCAGAAGAGGGTCATCTTCTCTTGTAGGGGGCGCTTGGTGTTGATCATACGGTAGGTGAGATACGCCTGGTTGACCTCAAGGGCGTTCATCTCTTTCCAGTCAATGAAATACCGCTCCAGCAGGTCCATTTCCAGGTCGGGCTGCTCCATGGGGCTGAGCAGTTCGTCCACCGTGGCCGCGTAGCCTTTGGCGGCGAACCGTTCCAGTTCTTCGTAGGTTGCGCCGAATCCGGCGCGTCGTATTAGGTGAGCCATAAGCTCGATATCGGGACTGGCCATCGGTATCGCTCCTTCCGCGTAAAGTCTGGGGTCCGGGGGAACCAACCGGATTTGGACCGGCCAGTTGGCGTTTTTTAGCGGGTTGTCGTTGGGCAGATTATAATGATTCCAATATAAGATTGTCTATAGGTAAGGTGTTGAGTGAACGTCCCATCCCTCCGGTCATTCTGGCGAAGGCCAAAATCCAGATTGATTGCGAAATTCAGTCTTCATGCCCTGAGAGCATCCTGGATTCCAGCCTTCGCTGGAATGACGAGTGGGCGCCTAGTTCCCGGCGCCCCCAGCTCGTTGGCCGCCAGACCGGCGGCGATGTTGCCTGAGAGTTCAATCGTCCATGATCACCGGAATGCCGGCGGCCTCCGCTTTGGCGGCCCATTCGAGATTGATTACCCCGTCCTGCATCCAAATATATTTCACGCCGATCTCGATGGCCTGCTCGACCACCGGCGCCACCAACTCCGAACGCCGGAAGATGTTCACCATGTCGATGGGCCCGGGGACCGATTTGAGGTCCGGGTAGCTCTTTTCGCCCAGAACCTCTTCGATCATCGGGTTAACCGGGATTATCCGGTAGCCCTGTCCCTGCATGTACCGGGTGACACGGTAGCTGATACGGTCCGGGTCGCCGGACAGGCCAACCACCGCGATGGTCTTGCTGTTCTGTAGCTGCTCGTCTACTAGGTCCATGGGTCCTCCGTTAGTTACCAGGATTTACTGGAGATGTACTTGAAGGTCGCGACGGCTGCCGTTGCGCCGTCTCCGGCGGCGGAGACCAATTGTGAAGAGGAGTTCTGCCGCAGGTCACCGATGGCATAGACCCCCGGGACTTCGGTTTCCATGGAAACATTTGTCGGGATGTGGCCGGCGTTGTCGGTCTTCAAGAGCCCGTCAACCAGGCCCGAGTTGGGCTCAAGTCCGATGTAAACGAACAACCCCGACAGCTCCATGGCGTTCTCCATGTTGGTCACGGTGTTACGCAGCCGGAGTCCCGAGACCGTATCGGCGCCCAGAACCTCTTCGACAACCGTGTTCCAGACGACCTCTATCTTGCGGTTCTCGCCGACCCGGTCGATGAGCGACTGTTGCGCGCTTAGCTGGTCCCGGCGGTGGATTAGAAGAACCCGTTCGCAGTACTCGGTGAGGGTGATGGCTTCGTCAGCCGCCGAATCGCCGCCGCCGGCCACGGCAACAACCTGGTTCATATATAGAGGGCCGTCGCAGGTGGCGCACTGGGAGACACCTCGGCCGAAGTACTCCTCTTCGCCCGGTATGCCCAACTGGCGTAGGGTGGAACCGGCCGCAATGATTACCGCCTTGGCCCGTAATTCACCGGCGTCGCTGGTCACCACACGGTAGTCGCCGTCTTTGGTGATTTTGGTCGTTTCGCCCATGATGAAATCAGCCCCGGCGTTCATGGCCTGTTCCTGAACCGCCGGACCCAATTCGGCTCCGGAGATGCCCTCAGGGAAGCCAGGAAAGTTGTCGATCTTCTCGATGTTGATGATGGACGCGCCGCCCATCATGCACTCAACGATGCCCGCTCTCAGTCCGTAGTTGGCGGCGTACATGCCGGCTGTCATCCCCGCCAGGCCTCCGCCGACGATCAATACGTCATAATCTGCCAAAAAGAGCACCTCCAAGGGGTCTATTCTCAGTCATGGAACAGGTTTGCCGCAAAAAGGCCCCGCCCGCTGGCTAACTATATGTTGACGCCTATTTCGTGTCAACATAATCTGGGCGTGTATATCGGTCTGGTTGCCGGTTAAGCGGCGCGCCCATAGAATTGACCGGCAGCCAGCCCTGACACAGATACAACGAGAAAGTGAAGATGCCCTTCGATAACCAGAAAGCCCTACATGAAGTCCACACCGAGTCCAGGGTCATGGTCGCCATGCGTGACGGCGTTCGGTTGGCCTGCGATATCTACCGCCCGGCTAAGAACGAAGCCCCATTAGATAGCGCTTTCCCGGTGCTACTCCAGCGCACCCCCTACAGCAAAACCAGGGAAGACCTGGTGCTGGAGGCGCTGTTCTTCACTTCCCACGGGTACGTGACGGTGGTGCAAGACTGCCGGGCGCGTTATGAGTCTGAGGGCGGGTTCACCAAGTACACGGATGAGGGTGAAGACGGTTTCGACACCATGGCTTGGTTGGCTCAGCAACCCTGGGGCGGAGGTAAAGTCGGCACCTACGGCCTGTCCTACTCGGCCCACGCCCAGGCGGCAACGGCCTGTCTGAACCCGCCCAACCTGGGCTGCATGTGGTTGGATTCCGGAGGGTTCTCCAACGCCTTCCTCAACGCCTGCCGCAACGGGGGCGCCTTCGAACTACGCCAACTGACCTGGGCTTATAAAGAGGCCGTCGAGAGCCGAGAAGCCTACGCGGACCCCGTCGTCATGGAGGCCATCAGAACCCAAAACATCTTCGATTGGTTCAAGCGGTTGCCCTGGAAGAAAGGGCACTCCCCGCTGCAATGGACTCCTGACTATGAGGACTATCTTCTGGACATCTGGACCCGCGAGAACTTCGACGACTACTGGAAGCAGATCGGTCTTTGTGTCGAGGAATACTACGATGTGTTCTCCGATGTGCCTCAGGTGCATATGAGCGCCTGGTACGACCCGTATTCCAGGACGGCCACCGACAATTACATTGCTCTGTCAGGCACGAAGAAAGGCCCTGTTTCCTTGCTGATGGGGGCGTGGACTCACGGACAGCGGGCAGTGACCCATTCCGGGAACGTCGACCTCGGCGAATCAGCCATCATAGACAACAACCTGGCCGAGGATTTCAACCATCTGCGGCTACAATTCTTCGAACGCTGGCTCAAGGGCGCGAATAATGGTTTGGAAGATGAACCGCCAGTAAAACTGTTCGTGATGGGCGGCGGTTCTGGACGCAAGAACTCACAGCAGCAACTCGACCATGGGGGACAGTGGCGGAGCGAACAAGAATGGCCGCTGGCCCGAGCCCTGAACACGCTCTTTTACCTCCAGCCCGGAGGCGGACTCGCCACGGAACGTCCCCAAGAACCCAACCCGCCCGACAAGTATCTATTCGACCCGGAACACCCCGTGCCGACCGTCGGCGGAAACATCTCGTCGGGGCAACCGGTGATGGTCGCAGGCGGTTTTGACCAGAGGGAATCCGCGGAGTTTTTCGGCTCCGAGCAGCCCTATCTGCCCCTGGCGTCCCGGTCTGATGTACTGGTGTTCCAGACCGATCTGCTTGCAGAAGGCGTGGAGGTCACGGGCCCGGTTACGGTCCAACTCTGGATATCTTCCAGCGCAGTGGACACCGACTTCACCGCCAAGCTTATCGACGTCTACCCGCCTTCGGCCGACTACCCGGAAGGCTACGCCCTGAACCTGACCGACGGCATATTGCGGGTAAAGTTCAGGAATTCCTGGGAAAAGACAGAACTAATGACACCTGGAGAGGTCTACCATGTGGAGGTGGGGCTGCTTCCGATCTCTAATCTGTTCGTCAAAGGCCACCGAATCAGACTGGATATCTCGTCCAGCAACTTCCCCAGATTCGACGTGAATGGGAACACCGGAGAGAACCCCGGGGCATCGCCGGTCAGAATCACCGCCCTAAACAGCGTTTACCACGACGAGAGCCGGCCTTCCAACGTCCTGCTGCCGGTGATTCCAGCGACCTGATTCGATCCATCCTTCCGCAATGTTGACCACAAGGTAATAAGGAGAAGGCCAAGAAACCTCTTCCCCCTGGCAAGGGAGAAGGTTAGGATGAAGGAATCCCCAGCTCGGGGTTTAGATCTCACAGGGTGAAGAGCCGGGCTGGTTTCAGATAGTGCGGTTCTTGATCAAAGTCGCCACGTAGTAATCCGAGTTCAAGTTAGTTGAGGTCTGAAATTTCAACTCGCTGCCGGCCGCGATCTCGCGTAGACCTTCAGTGGTGATGCGTACTTCTTGGGGTGGGCCGGACTCGGTCTCGCGCGGTTGCCACTCGATGATGAAGCACCAGCCGCCGGGCTTTAGCATCTCTTGGGCCGCGGATAGAAATCGCACCCGGTCGCTGGGATGATGGAGCACGACCGAAATGAAAATACCATCAACGCTGTCCGGGTCAACAGGGAATTCATACTCCTGGCATTTCAGGACCTCGACATTGCCCAGCCTGGCCTCGTTCAGCCGAGTCTGACAAGACTCGATCATCTCGTCCGAAGTGTCCAGGGCAAACACCTTACCATGCACCAAGAATTTGGCCAGCGGAATAGTGAAATAACCAGGTCCGCATCCGATGTCAGCGACGATGTCTCTGGGCGTCACCGGGCAATGGCTCATTACTCTGAACGGGTCCAAGGTCTCCGCCCGTTCTGGCCGCAACATCCGTTCTACAGAACTGGGCATTTCTGGGTGACCTGAATCTGTGGACATAAAAACCTGCTTCTCCATAGGTGTGCCATGTGCACCAGCCGATTACTTTACATGACTGGAATGTTCGTCGCAAATAGTCCGCACGAACTCCGTTGACACCCCTGAAACCCCATCGTACACTACCAGCAGAATCACTCTTGGATCCACGCCTCAAGAGAGCGTGATTCGCCACGTACTCTAACAGACATAACCTGTTAGAACTCCAACGATTTCCTCGTCATTAATACCCTTCTCAGGAGATACGCATGTCCGTCTTATTCGACGAAGATCCCGATGTAGCCCGAGCCCTAGAACTGGAAGACCAACGCCAGCGGGATTGCATCGTTCTCATCGCCTCGGAGAACTACGCCAGCAAGGCAGTTCTTGAGCCTGGCGCCAGCGTCATTAGCAACAAATACGCGGAGGGGTATCCGGGCCGCCGTTACTACGGGGGATGTGAGAACTCGGACGTCGTGGAGAGCTTGGCCATCGACCGGGTCAAAGAGCTGTTCGGCGCCGAGCACGCCAACGTCCAACCCCACAGCGGCGCCCAGGCCAACATGGCGGCCTACTTTGCCGTTCTTGAGACGGGAGACACCGTCCTGGGTATGCAACTTGATCACGGAGGCCACCTGACCCACGGGGCCAAAGTGAACTTCTCGGGCAAAATCTATGACTTTGTGCCCTACGGCCTGGATAAAGGCACCGAGACCATCGACTACGACGAGGTTGCACGGCTGGCCAAAGAGCACAAGCCCAAGCTGATCGTAGCCGGCTGCAGCGCTTATCCCCGCGTGCTGGACTTTGCCCGCTTCCGCGCCATCGCCGACAGCGTGGATGCCCTGCTGATGGTGGACATGGCCCACATCGCCGGCTTGGTTGCCGGCGGCGCCCACCCTTCTCCGTTCCCTTATGCAAATATCGTCACATCGACAACCCAGAAGAGCTTGCGTGGCCCCAGAGGAGGTTTCATCCTCTGCGACGAAGACCTAGCCCGCAAAGTCGACTTTGCCGTATTCCCATTCACCCAGGGAGGGCCATTGATGCAAGCCATCGCCGGTAAGGCGGTCTGCTTCGGCCAGGCGTTAAAACCCGAATTCTCCCGCTACGCCCATCAGGTCGTGGCCAACTGCAAGGTTCTGGCGGCCGACCTCTCCGAAGCTGGCATGAGGCTGGTTTCCGGCGGCACCGACAACCATATGGTGTTGGTGGACGTGACTCCCATGGGCATCACCGGCCAACAAGCCGAGTGGGCCCTGGAATCGGTGGGAATAATCGCCAACAAGAATGCCATCCCCTTTGACCCTCAGCCCCCCAGGGTGACCAGCGGCCTGCGCCTGGGCACGCCGGCGATCACCAGCCGGGGCATGGCGGAACCCGAGGTCAACCAGTTGGCGGCCATGTTGATCAAGGTGCTGGCGGACATCGAAGACAAAAAGGCCCACGCCAAAATTTCGGCCCAGGTCAAGGAACTGACGGCACGTTTTGCGGTGCCGGGTATCGATAGCTAACTGATCACGGATGAACACCCGGTTGAGCCAGGTGAGGCCCGATGCTATAATCACAACTGCTGCGTATTTTGTGTCTAACTTAGAAATACGCAATAACTTTACGTGTAATAATCCAAGGGGTACCGTTTGCGCCATTACGAACTTGTAGTTGTCCTTAGTCCGATGCTGAACCAAGAGGAGGTCTCCCAGACCTGGGACAAGATAAAGGGATTCATCTCCACCCGTGAAGCTGAGATCAGCCACGAAGAGCAGTGGGGCACCCGCCGCTTGGCCTATCCGATACGCAAGGGCCAGCACCGTTTCCTGGAGGGTAGCTACCACCTGACCCGTTTCGCCACAGAAAAAGCGTTCAACATCGAGTTGGAGAACTTCCTCAAGGTAGACGACGAAGTGCTCCGCTCTTTGGTAACTGTGACATTGCCGGAAGAGGAACTGGCAGCCCAGGCGGCCGCGGCGGCCCGGGCAATTCGGACTCCTCCTCCGCCCAGGCCTGCAGTAGATCCCGACGTCACGCAGTTGCCCGCTGAAGGAGCAGCCCCAGTGGCTGCCCCAACCCCGGCCTCTGATGCGCCTGTCGCCGAAACCGTAACAGAAGCACCTACTGCCGAAACTGCAGCAGAAGCGCCTGCCGCTGAGGCCGATCCGGCGCCCGAGGCATCTGTAGAAGCCGAAGAATCGGCTGCTGCTGAAGAACCGGAAACAGCGTCTGAAGCAGAAGAAGAACCGACTGCCCCCGAGGGCGGCGACAGTCCTGCCGAGGAGTCAGAGGAGCCTGCCAGCGAGCCAGACGATAGCGAGGAATAGAAGGGAGGAAGACGTGAATAAGATCATTGTCATCGGTCACTTGGGTAGGGATCCGGAGATGCGTTACACCCCCAATGGTCAAGCGGTAACCTCGTTTAGCGTGGCGTCCAGCCGCCGGTACACCACCAGCGCAGGAGAACAGAGAGATGAAACAGAATGGTTCAATGTCAGCGCCTGGGGAAAGCTGGGTGAGACATGCAACCAATACCTAACTAAAGGCCAGCAAGTCTACATCGAAGGCCGGATGAGCAGCCGCACCTATGAGGGGCGCGACGGCACGACCCGGGTCTCGATCGACGTGTTTTTGAACGATGTTCAGTTCCTGGGCAGAGGCGGAGATGGCGGCGGGGCGTCCGAGTCTACGCCGTATGAGTCAGGTGTCGGCGCGATGGCCGACGAAGGTCGCACAGAGAACGACCCAGTAGACGACCTACCGTTTTAATCGATCCCGATAGAGAAAACAAAAGGACTTGAACTAGAATGACCACTGAAACCCCTAGAGGACCAGGCGGACCGCCACCCAGATTTGGTGGTGGTGGAGGCGGCGGAGGCCGACCAGGCGGAGGCGGAAGACCCGGCGGTCCCGGCGGTCGCCCCCGTGGGCGGTTCGTCCGTCGGCGTAAAGTCTGTGCCTTCTGCGCTGAGAAAGTCACTCACATCGACTACAAAGAGATCGACAAGATTCGACGGTTCGTCTCAGAACGGGCCAAGATCGAGCCTCGCCGGCGCACCGGTGTTTGCGCCAAACACCAGCGCGCACTTCGGACCGCCATCCAGCGGGCCCGGCAAATCGCATTGGTGCCTTTCGTGGCTTACCACGCCTACTCGGGCGGAATCCGCCGCTAAGCGCATCCGGTTCAAGGCCCAACTACGTATTAATTAAGCCCGGCGGCGTCACGTCACGCCGCCGACTTCCTCTCCATTCCCACCCCAGGCACGTCGAGGTTAGACAATGCCATTTCCTTGGCTCGGAAGGTTTGGCTCTGTAAGTTCAGGCAGAGCCGGTCGACGCCGCAACAGGCGAGCCCAGCAGCAAGGCCAGGGAGAAGACCTCGTTCCGCAGGAAGTTCCCCAAGAAGTTGCTGAAAGACGCCAGCGCCGGATCGGTTTCGGGATTGGCGCCGTCTTTCTGTTCGTCGTGGCGGGCGTTGTCGCCTTCGGCTACTACCAAGAATTCTATAAACCGCCCAGGGTCTGGGCCGGTTCAGTCAATAACGTCGAGTTCACCATGGGAGACCTGGTCTCACGTATCCGGGTACTTCAGGGAGTCAACCGGTACCAGGGTGGACGAGTGAACCTGAGCACGGTGCCATTCGAGTACCTTCAGAACCTGGTGAATGCCGAGATCTTGCGACAGCAGTCCAATGCCTTGGGTATCAACATCCAAGATGAACATATCGAAGCGGAGCTGCGACGCCAATTCGTCCCGACGGCCGCCACCGGACAAGAGACCGACCCTGGTCAGTTGGAACGTGAATTCAGAGACAATTATTCAGGTTATCTGACCGCCACCGGGCTTTCAGACGCCGATTTTCGGGTCATCGTTGAGGAAAAACTGGCTGAGAGTGCCCTGGCGGGACGTTTGTCAGAGGACATCGATCTGCGGCAGGACCATGTTGAGATCCGGTGGATCCAACTTTCGGTAGACGGGGATATCCTCATCGGTGATGTTGCCAATCGTCTTGCCAATGAAGATTTCGTGAGGATCGCTCAAGAGCTGAGCGTCCCCAGCCAATTCGCCGACCCCAATGGCTACGTCGGTTGGGTGCCAAAAGGCGCATTCCCCGACCTTGACGAGACTATCTATGGCGACGAATCCAACGGCATCCCAGCCCTGTCGGTGGGCGCTGTGAGTGAGCCTATCTTCACCAATGAAGCTTACTATCTGATCAAGGCGATCTCCCCTGCCGAAGAACGGGACTTGAACAACATCATGGGTCATAAGCTGCTGCAAGAAACGGTGACAGCCTGGCAGCGCGAAAACCTCCTGATCGGGACTCAAGCGGGAACCGTGCGGATGAACTTCAACAGCCGCCTTTATGACTGGGTCACGGACCAGGTGTTTGTAACCGCCCCACGTATCGACCGGCCAACTCCGGTGCCGGACCTGCTTCCGGGAGTTCCGGGGATTCAACAGGGCCCTGGCAAAGGACCGTAGCGCTATGGCGGCTTCTAGTGGCATGCCTTCAGAATCCCCTGCTGTGATTCCAACCGTCGTCAATGTTGGCTTGATGGGTCTGGGCGTTGTGGGCACAGGCGTTGCCGCCCACCTGCTGGGTGACGGGCCGTCCCTTTCAGATATAGCTGGCCGCCCCGTGAAACTGAAGAAAGTATTGATCCGCGACATCTCCCGCCCCAGAGACATCAACCTTCCCGCGGGCCTGCTGACCACCAACGCAGAAGACATCCTGGCCGACCCCGATATCCACATCGTGGTGGAAGTGATGGGCGGCACCGACCCGGCGGAGAACTATCTCAGGCAAGGTCTGGCCGCCGGCAAACACGTGGTCACCGCCAACAAAGAGGTGATGGCGAAATCTGGACCTGAACTGATGGCCTTGGCCCGGAATAACGGCGCCAACCTCCTCTTTGAGGCCAGCGTCGGCGGTGGCATCCCCATCGTCGGCTGCATGATGAACGAATTGGCCGCTAATGACATTCGTTCCATCCGCAGCATCATCAACGGCACCACAAATTACATCCTGACTAGAATGGCCCACGACCGGACCAGCTTCGAACAAGCCCTGGGTGAAGCCCAAGAGCTGGGCTATGCCGAGGCAGACCCCACCAACGACGTTGAAGGCATCGATGCCGCCTACAAGCTGACCATCCTGGCATCCTTGGCCTACCGGCGTTCGTTCGAGCCGGTTGACGTCTATTGTGAGGGCATCTCCAAACTCGAGCCCCAGGACTTCCGCTACGCCGAGGAGTTGGGCTACGCCATCAAGTTTTTGGCCATCGCCAACTTGGATGACGGTGGGGTGCAATTGCGCGTATATCCGGCCTTAGTGCCCTTGGAACATATGCTTGCCAAGGTTGATGGAGTGTACAATGCCGTGGAGGTCGACGGTAGCCTATGCGGGCAGGTCCTGTTCCATGGTATGGGAGCAGGGAGAGAACCTACCACCAGCGCCGTGGTCGGCGACCTGATAGAAGTGGTCCGCAAGATGGGTAGCCAAACCCAGGCGGTCAACGCTCAACACGGTGCGGAACCACAAAATGGAACGCCGCTGACCGTCCGGCCCATAGGGGACCTCCAGGCGCGGTACTACATCCGCTTAGACGTGGCAGACAGCCCTGGTGTGCTGGCGCAGATAGCACAGGTCTTGGGGGACGGACAGATCAGCATCGCCGCGGTCCTTCAAAGGGACACCAACCCAGAGACCGAGAGCGCTGAAATCGTAATAACAACCCATCCCGCCAAGGAGGCGTCGATCCAGAAAGCCTTACAGGCCATGGCTGGACTGCCCCATGTGAAACGGGTTAGCAACACCATTAGAATCGAAGGATGATGCCCGCGCATCTATACTCCGGGGACATTAAGAGGATGGACTAACAACCATATGGGTGTTGGGGTTTTAAACACCTACAGGGAATTGCTTCCAGTGAATAGCGCCACGCCCATGATCACCATGGGGGAGGGCGATACACCGCTGGTCAAGTCCAACCGCCTGGGTAGGGAGTTGGGCTGTCCGGATCTGTATTTCAAGCTTGAGGGTTGTAACCCCACCGGCTCCTTCAAAGACCGGGGCATGGTGGTAGCCATCGCCAAGGCGCTGGAAGAAGGCACCCGGGCCATAATGTGCGCATCCACTGGTAACACCAGCGCGTCGGCGGCGGCATTCGGGGCCTACTGCGACATCCCCACCTTCGTCTTGATTCCCAAGGGTGAAGTCGCCATGGGCAAGCTGGCCCAGGCCATGATCTACGGCGCCAAGGTCATCATGATCAACGGAAATTTCGATGCGGCTCTGGGGCTTGTTCGCAAATTCACCGAACATAATGATGTGACTTTGGTCAACTCGGTGAATCCCCACCGAATCGAAGGCCAGAAAACTGCCGCCTTTGAACTGGTGGATAGCCTGGGAGACGCCCCGGACCTGCTTTTCATACCCGTGGGCAACGCCGGCAATATCACCGCATATTGGAAGGGGTTCTGCGAGTACCAAGACCTTGGCCGGAGCCAGACTCTGCCCCGAATGATGGGCTTTCAAGCCGAGGGCGCCGCGCCCATAGCCAGAGGAGAAGTCGTAGCCAAACCCCAGACCATCGCGTCGGCCATACGCATCGGCAACCCCGCCACCTGGCAGGGGGCCATCGAGGCCCGGGACGGGTCTGGTGGCGTCATCGATGCGGTCTCGGACGATGAAATTCTAGACGCCTACCGGGCTCTGGCAAACAAAGAGGGAATATTCTGCGAACCGGCGTCCGCTGCGGCATTCGCTGGGCTCGTTAAAATGCACCGTCAAGGGTTGGACCTGCACGACAAACGCGTGGTCTGTATCTGCACCGGCAATGGCCTGAAAGACCCTGACCTGGCGGTCAGCAGCGCCGGCGTGCAGGCGATCGAAGTGCCTGCGACCATAGAAGCCATCGAAGCCGCAACTCTAGGAATCGGGAATAGATGAAAGCCATCGAAGCCGCGACCCTAGGAATCGGGGAATAGATGGAAGCTATAGAGGCCGCAACTTTTGGAATCGGTGAGTAGGGGGAACCAAGACGGTCCAGCAACAGCGCATAAAGCAAGCGGTGGCTGAGATATTGGCCGCCATTGGCGATGACCCGGCCCGCGAAGGGCTGGTTGACACCCCAGACCGGGTGGCACAGATGTATGAAAGCCTATTCTCCGGTGTTGGAACGGACACAGCAGAGGCGATAGATACCGTCTTCGAAGCCGAGAACCATGACCCAGTCATCGTGAACGGCTTGGTTTTCTATTCCGTGTGCGAACATCATCTGCTGCCCTTCTTCGGCGAAGCTCGTCTGGGCTACGTGCCCAACGGCAAGATCGCCGGGATCAGCAAACTTGCCAGAGCGCTGGAGGTGGCCGCCCACCGGCCCCAGGTGCAAGAACGGCTCACCGCAGGCGTGGCCGACGCTATTTTTGACGTTCTTCAGCCCGACGGCGTGGTCGTCGAACTGGAGGCGGAACACCTCTGCATGGCCATGCGGGGCGTCAAGAAACCGGGCACACGAGTGCTTACCTCAGCCATCCGCGGCGAATTCAAGAACCATCCGTCGGGGCGGGATGGACTTCTAGCCTTGATGCACAGCAGATAGCCAGAAAGATAGATAATAGGAAGATAGTGGCAAATACACCAATCACATCGTTTCAAGATATCGAGTCCGAATGGGAATCGGTACTCCAAGACAGCCCAGCGGACACACTATTCCTGACACCCCAATGGCAGAAAGTTTGGTGGGACACCTTTGGCGACGGCCGGACCATGTGCGGGTTCTCCTACCCCCTTCCAGACGGAGCGTCGGGTGACGGGGTAGCCGCTATCGCGTCGTTGGCAAAGTCCGGCGATACCGTTTCGTTCATGGGCAGTCAAGACACTTTTGATTACAACGATTTCCCCATCCGGCCAGGGCACGAAGAAGGCTTCTACCAGACGCTTCTTGAGACCATGGAAGAACAAGACTTCCGGGAGTTACGCCTGGATTCGCTGAGGGAGAGTTCGCCTACTCTTGAGCTCTTTCCGGAGATGGCCCGTGGCCGGGGCTTTACAGTCGATATCGAGCAAGAGGGCGTGACCTCGGGAATAAACCTCCCTGCCACCTGGGATGAGTACCTTGGACTGCTGAACAAGAAAGACCGCCATGAACTGCGTCGCAAACTGCGGAGGATGGACTCACAGACCGACTGGAAATGGTACAGCCTAACGGACGCAGTCGAAGTGAAAGATCGCCTCGGCGAGTTCATAACCCTGATGCGCTTGAGCCGGACCGACAAAGACGAGTTCATGACTCTGGAACGAGAGCAATTCTTCTACAACATCACACAGCGCATGGCCGAGCTTGGCCAACTTCATCTGTACTTCCTGGACATGGACGATTCCACCGTAGCTACCAGCTTGTGCTTTGACTATGGGAGCTCCCGCCTGTTATACAATAGTGGCTATGACCCCGAGTATGGCTATTTCAGTGTGGGATTGTTGCTGAATGCGATGTGCTTGAAAGACGCTATTGACCGGGGCCTTATTTATTTTGACTTCCTGCGTGGCCCAGAGCCTTACAAGGCGCATCTGGGCGGGCAACAGAGGAGCCTTTATCAGATGGTGGTAACGAAGAGTTGAGCGTGGGGCGAGCAGCATTCATCACTCTCCACGCCTGCCCGCTGGCTGCCCCCGGACAGGGGAAATCGGGTGGCATGAACGTCTACGTTAGACAGTTGGCCGCGGCCCTGGGCGATATGGAGATGAAGATAGACATCTTCACCCGTGAGCATGCGGATGTCGCCAACCGCATCGAGACCATCGGCCCCAACGTTCGCGTGATCCACCTCAAAGCAGGCGAACCCGATGCCCACCTGGAAGACCTGTACGCTCTGCTTCCGGAGTTCCTAGCCCAACTTAATGTTTTCAGGGAAGAAGAGGGCCTGGAATACGACGTTGTCCACTCCCACTACTGGTTATCGGGATGGGTCGGCAGCAGATTGGCCGAGGCGATGGCCGTTCCCCACGTTGTTACCTTCCATACCCTGAGCCTGATAAAGATGCAGTCCCGCGCCGGGGAAGTTGAACAGTCTGAAAGACCGGTCGTCGAGGCCGAAGTGATGGCCAGCGCCGACCGTATTATCGCCTTCAGCCCCCACGAGAAGGACGCCATGTCGCGGCTATATAACGCCGACGCCGGCAAGGTCTCGCTGGTGCCATGTGGGGTTGACCTCTCCGTGTTCCGTCCCCTCGACCAGAAAGCAGTGCGGGACCGGCTGGGGCTTAACGGCGAAAAAATACTGCTCTACGTTGGCCGGGTTGAGCCGCTGAAGGGTCTGGACCTGCTTGTGGAAACCGCGGATCAGATGGACTCCGAGGATGGGGTGCGGTTGATGGTGGTAGGCGCCGACGTCAATGGCGACCGTGAGATTGACCGAGTCAAACAATTGGCCAAAGAACGGGACCTTGAAGACCAGATTGAATTCGTAGGCCAGGTCGATCACAACGAACTTCCTCTGTATTACAACGCCGCTGATGTCTGTGTGGTGCCATCGTATTACGAAAGTTTTGGTCTGGTTGCCTTGGAATCCATGGCCTGCGGGACCCCAGTCGTGGCCACAAGGGTCGGCGGGCTGTCGACCATCATCCAGCACGGCCGCACCGGCTATCTAAAGCCATGGCGGTGCCCCGACGCCTTTGCCAACTCTGTCGAGATGATCATCGCCAACGACGGGCTGCAACAGAGCCTGGGCGCAGCAGCCCGGAAGCGCGCCGAGGGCATGGGCTGGGACAATGTGGCTGCGATGATGCTTGAAGAGTACGACATGTTGACTGGGCAGCACGCATCAGACGATAATAAGTATTAACCGCCCGTTGTTTGGGTCGGCTCTGGCTGGATCTGGCCTCTCTTTTAGCCTTGGAATTATCCTCGCCATGGCTCTGTACCGGCAATTACCGGCCGTTTCCCCGGAGGAAACCTTGGCCCCTGATTCCCATGATCCGGACAAATATGTCCGCCGAAATTTCCTTGGCCCTTTCCGTCGGCCAGTCGTCCATTTCCAACGCACGGTAGGCGCTGGAATACTGGTGATCTTGCCCATCGGCATCACTGCGCTGGTGTTTAAGTTCTTCTTCGATCTTCTTGACCCGGTGCTGGAGCCTCTTGTGGACCTGCTTCCGGGCCGCTCGGTCGCCGGCACAGGACTGGTGGCTCTAATCGTTTTGGTCTACCTTTTGGGCTTGGCCGCAGCCCAGGTAGTGGGAAGGCGTTTGATCGGCGTCGGACACCGGTTAATGGAAGTGATTCCGGTGGTAAAGGGCATCTACGGCACCACCCGGATGGCGATCGATATTCTTACCCACAGCCAAAATGGCAACGGGAACAGCGATATCGACAAGAGCCGACAGTACGCAGGCGTGGTCCTGATCGATTTCCCGAGACCCGGCATCAAGTCCATAGGACTGATCACATCCAGCATGCTGGACACTGATGGGGAAGAAGTCTTATCGGTCTACATCCCCACCACGCCGATACCATCATCCGGGTTCTTGGTCTTCGTGTCGGCGTCCGAAGTAACGAAAACTGAAATGAGCGTAGAAGACGCCATGAGGGCGGTAATATCCGGGGGTATTCGGCTGGATAACGTGTTCCAGCAATCAGGTTTTCAGGTGCCGGGGAGAACTCGCTCGAACCAGTGACGCTCGCCCATGACCTTGAACCCGACGGATTTGTAGAGCCCCACGGCCGGGTCGTTGTTCCCATCCACTTCTAAGCCGATCTCAGCCAACCCGATAGAACGCAGATGTTTCATCCCCGCATGTAGGATGTGGCGGCTCACACCCTTTCCCCTGTAATCAGGCACCACGCCGATCATGCCGATGATCCCCCGGATCCCGTTATCTCCGGGCACCAGCACGGTCCAGCAATAACCGGCGGGATTGTCGCCCTCGAACATGAACACGATACCGGCATGGGACGTGTTTGGCATTTGGGTGCGGTATTCGATCTGGTTTTCGGTGTTGGGACAGAAACCCCAACTGCCTGTGAAAGCGTCGTTCTGGACTCGGGTCAGCAGCGGCGTGTCGCCCTTCTGGAACGATCGCACAGAAAAGCCCTGAGGAAGTTCCAAATTCGGCAGTTGGTCCTCGTTCCACAACATGTCCAGGTAGGTGCGGACCTTGGTGAAACCCACCTGTTCCAGCACTTTGTTCCTGCCCGAGTCAGGCATCACACATACGTGGGCCACCGTCAGTTTCGCGGCTTCGGTTAGCGCTAGCGCCCGCCGCACCAACTCCACCTCATCTGGGCTGTCGGCCAACTCCGGGGCGGTCATGATCTCGATGATCGAGCGGCCGATGGGGAACTCTCGAAAGACCAGAGCCAACCCCTTGATCTCGCCGGCATCTTCCAATACCAGACAATGCACCGTTGGATCAAGGTCCGGCTGGCCAAGAACGCCTTGAAACGTGCTCAAGCAAAGGTCGTGAATCTCGGTGGTTGTGTTGTCGTGGGAGGCGACGAATTCGGCCAGAGCCGGATTGTGCTTGTTTGTGTAGTTAACGACTGGCAAACAGGTCTTCCAGGCTGGTAAACTCTGAAACTGGGTGTTCGAGATTCAGGCTGATGGATTTCGACGCCGCTGCATGCGGCAGTTGGAAATTAGAGCGGTCAAAGTGAGGTAAATCGTGCCTGACAGCTTTGGCCGATTGTAGCAGAGTATCCCGCCGTTCACAACGCTAGTTGATTACGCTTGTATCAAGAGAAAACTCCTTGGGTGAATGCTACAGTTTTCCGTAATCATGCACAAACATGGCGAGTTTCGTAAAATAGACCAAATCGATTTGACTCCTTGGTTACGGCTGGGATTTTCTTAAACCGGCTCCAAGACCAAAGATTTCAGGAGGCCCCGGGAAGATGGATGAGACCCCGCAACGAGTTTTGGTAGTAACCCCGCACCCTGACGACGCTGATTTTTGGTGCTCCGGTACCATCGCCAAATGGTTGGGCGACGGAGCGACAGTCCGATATGTGCTCTGCACCGACGGCGGCAAAGGCACCACAGACCCCGATATCTCTTCGGCAAACCTATCCAAGATACGCGAGCAGGAGCAGGCGGACGCCGTGAAATCCCTGGGAGTTCAGGAGCTGGTGCTGCTGCATCACCCAGACGGCTCACTCGAGGACGATGACGAGTTTCGGAAGGAGCTGGTCCGGCAGATCCGCCAGGTGCAGCCTGACGTTGTGCTCTGCCCAGAGCCGTACCGCAAGAACCTGGCCTGGCACCGTGATCACCGCATAACCGGGCAGGTCACGCTGGACGCGGTATTCCCCTGCGCCCGCGACCACCTCCATTTTGTGGAGCTATGGCGGGACGAGGGCCTGGAGCCACACAAAACGGCGACCATATTGTTCTGGGGCACCGAACAGGCCGATACCAGCATAGATATCACAGGCTCGATGGACGCCAAGATTAAGGCCGTTGCAGCCCATACCAGCCAGATGAATGGCCGCAGCCCTTCTGAGATCGAAGAGTTCATCAAGGAACGTGCCCAACTATCTGAAGGGGGCTCCGGAAAAGAATTCGTCGAGGAGTTCCGGAAGATTGCTTTCCGGGTTTAAAGCGCTAAATCGCCTGGGTTATTAAGTAGCGCCGGCCTCAACAGCGGCAGAGCCGGGCCGCCGAACGATAGCAGGCGGTCGTGGAATTCCTTGAGGCTGTAGTTGCTACCTTGCTCTTGTTTGTAGTCCTCACGCAGCTTGAGGATCATCAGCTTGCCCAGAGTGTAATTCAGGTAACCCGGGTCGAAAGTCCCTCGCAGCGCCTCTCTCCGGGCCGGTAGCTCGGCCATGTAGGCGTTCTCCATGAAGAACTTGGTAGCTTCGCCCAGAGTCATCCCCTCGGTATGCATTCGGAGCGAGCACATATACCGGCAGTTGCGGACCAACGCCTCCAATAGTTGCGTCAATAACAACTTCGGCTGGCCGTCTCCGTACTTCGTCTCCAGCATCATCTGCTCGGTGTAGTGGGCCCAACCCTCCGTGAACGAATAGGCCGTGGCCACGCGGTTGATCAAGGGCAGGTCCCGTCCGTAGCGATTATGTAGATGATGGACGAAATGGCCGGGGTAGACCTCGTGGATCGAGATTATCTTGAGGGTGTCGTAGTTGAAGTTGGAGAGCCATTCTTCAGCCTGCTGAGAGCCCCATTCCTCCTCCACCGGAGTCACGTAATAGAACGACTCGGTGGCCTTTGTCTCCAACGCGCCGGCGGTGTCCATGGCGGCGAAGGCATATCGCATGTACGTAGGGGTCTCGATGACCTGACAACGGTCCTCAGACGGCACGCTAATCACATCGAAATCGACGAGCGATTGCCGGATGTCCTCCAGCATGTCGCGGGTCTCCGGTATCAGTTCTTGGGCCTGGGGGTGGTTGCGGCCGATCTCCTCGACTATCTCAGCGACAGGACGGCCCGGCGCGATGCTCTGGGCCAGCTCTTTTATGCGGGCCAGGTTATCTTCGAGGTTGGCCTGCCCGATGGCCGCTATCCGGCTTAGAGAGACTTCCAGGCCTTCTCCGGTGGCCAACATGCCCGAATAGAGCTCCGGTCCGATGGCGAACCCTTCCGGTCCGCTCTTCCCGCGGCCTTTCAGGCTCTCCACAAAACGGTCCAAGGCCGCCGCGGCTGCTTCTCGGGCCAGGTTGAATTCGGCCACGATCTCCTGGTCGGTCACACCTTTGGCTGCTTCCGCCAGGTCGACCCGGTAAAAGCGGGCCATGCCCGAATAACTCTCCACGCTCATGTCCACCACGTGGGATGAAAGACTGCCGGACAGAGCTTGGTCCAACACGTCTAGAAAGTCGAGAGCTTGCCTCATGGCCGCGGCCGCCGACCGCAGCCGGTCTTCCAGAGGGGCGTAGTCCCGTCGCATGTAGCCGCTCACGTTTAGGTACCCGGTCAGGCGCATAGGGTTGTTTTCCAGGGGCTTTAGGTCGCTGAAGATGAACAACTCACGGCGCAGGAACAGTTCCATCATCCGGTAGCTCATATGGCCGGCTTCGTCCAGGCTGCCGGCGTCCAATGTGCGCAGCTCGGTGAGGCCACGGCGTAGTTCGGCTTCCCGGCGTGAGTTCTGGGACGGCGATAGGTCAGGCAACCGGCCATCATATTCGTGTTGGCCGATACGGGAACCGGCTGTTGGGTAAAAATCCCAGTGCTCTTTGATCAGCTTCTGGGACAACTGTTGGAATGCTGCGTCCGTTTCTTGCTGCGCCATATTGCTCCTAAAATCAAAAAGGCGGCCCATGGCGGGCCGCCTTTGGTTTCCAGATACCCGCCTCGGTTAGACTAGGGTCTCGCTGATCTGGAACTGGGGCTTGATGTCGGTATAGTTGGGAAGGTCGCCCATGATTGCGCCGGCATGAGTCGTGAATGCCGCATGGACATCTTCGACGGTGTTGAAATAGAGGTGTGCTATAGCTACGTACGGCGCGGGGGCGTTGGGGTCGGTGCCTGAGACACCCTTTTCCATCTCGCCGTTGACCAGGCCCATGGGGCCCAGCAAACTTTGGACCAGTTTAAGGTGCGTGGTCGTCCAGTAACCATGGTCGAATGTTTTGCCTTCTTCATTGGGGTATAGGACTGAGACTTTAATCATGATCCAGGCTCCTGATTACCTTGAACAAATCGAGGATTTCCGCACGTTTTGAGACTGCTCAACCAAGTTTACTAGGCTCGGTGTCGGCTGGCAATACCGGGTTAGTTGAAACCCGCTTCCAGGCGCTCGGAGACCTCTGATTGCTTCTGATACAATTAGGCGTCTCCGGCCTAGGGGCATCCGACGTGACCGCGGCCCTGCATTCAAGAAAGATATGTTTCAAAGATTACCCTTCTTACTTAACAGGTTCCCTCGCGTGGCCGTCGTCACCGTTGCCTTGATAGCTGTCCTTGCCCTGGTGGCCTGTTCCGGCTCCTCCGAGTCTGATCTACCCACAGAAGACACCTCTGATGGCTTGGCGTTGGTCTGGGAAGCTTGGGAGCAGATAAACCTCAGTTACGCGAGTCCCGAAGCCCTGAACGCTGAGACTGTGGTCTCGGGGGCTATGGCTAGGGTACTAGACCTGGTCGACATCACGCCTTATCCTTTCTTGACTGAAATAGGGCGGATGCGCGGCCAACCGCCGGCCCATGTTCCTGGTGAGATGGTCGACCTGTGGCGCGCGGTGGCCAAACATCAGGCGGCAAACCCGGATTTCGAACCATCCACGGTGGCCGAGGCGGCAGTCGGCGGAATGCTTGCCGGCCTTGGCGACAATTCTGCGGTGTTCCTGAACTCTACTCAATATCCCCTGGCCAAAGAGAGCCTGGAAGGCGGCATAGAAGGCACCTACCTGGGCATCGGCGCCAGAGTGGTCTCACAGGACGGCCAGGTCGTACTTTTCCCGTTCGCTGGTTCCCCGGCCGAGAGCGCGGGAGTACTACCGGGTGACGTTTTGTCGTCGGTTGCAGGGGTTTCCGTACTGGGCCAAGGCGTTGAGGAAGTGGTCGACCAGGTGTCAGGACCGAAAGGGACTAAAGTCACATTGGAAGTCCTGCGGGTGGGCGAACCGGAACCCGTCTCCCTTGAGGTGTTTCGCGGCGATATCGAACTGCAGTCGGTGGCCAGCCAACTCATCCCCGGGGGCATCGGTTACGTGCGCATCTCCCGGTTCCGCGACAACACGGGCGAGCAGGTGTTTACCGCCCTGGAAAATCTAAACCGTTTCGACCTGTTGGCCTTGGTGTTGGACATCAGGACCAACCCAGGTGGCTCATCTGCCGCAGCCAAGGAGACCGCGGGAGAGTTTCTGCCCGACGGATCGGTCTTCGGTTATGTGGAGGATCGGAATGGAGAGCGAGTCGGATTGACAATCGACCCCAACGAAGACCGTTTGAATCTGGACGACCTGCTGGTAGCCGTGTTGGTCAACGAGCAAACCTCTCACGAAGCAGAGACACTGGCCGCGGCCCTGCAGGACTCCGGGCGGGCAACCTTGTTCGGCACGACGACCTTTGGAGACGCATCCGCCTATGAGTTCGTGGAGTTAAGTGACGGGTCGGCCATGTACCTGCCGGTGTCGCGGAGGTACACACCGTTGGGCCGGCTCTTGGCAAGGTCCGGAGTGACGCCCGACGTTGAAGTCCTGTCCGTGGCCGAGGAAGAAGGCTACGGCGGCGAGAGTCAGTTCAACCGCGCCTATGAGTTCCTAGACGAACAGTTGCCGCCGTTCCGTTAAGACTGGCATCGTTCTCCTGAATAGAAAAGACCTCTCCATTTGGAGAGGTCTTTTTCATTGACTGCACTAAGTTTGTTTGCTGGTTGACCGGGGGATCAGGCGCAGGCGGCGTCTTCCTGGCAACGCAAGCACACAAAGGTGCTTACGTCCCCAGAGAGGCTGTCGCTGGCCACGTTGCGCTTACGGTTACACATCGAACAGACAACCGTTTCCGTTTGTGGTGGCGGCACCTGGGTGACGGTCACGGTGTCCAACCCGCGGTACCCAACGTAATCGGGGTTGCATTCCTGTAAACGCTGGAAGCGCTCCCGGTCCTTTCGGCCCAATTGGTCCTCCTAGGCTAGCAAAGGCGGGTTACTTAACCTCGACAGAGGCTCCGGCCTCTTCCAGCTTGCCTTTGATGTCGTCGGCTTCTTCCTTGGCGATGCCCTCTTTGATGGCGGTGGGAGCGGATTCAACCAGCTCTTTCGCCTCGCGGAGACCCAGGGAAGTAACTTCACGAACGGCCTTAATCACGTTGATCTTGTTTGGGCCGATGTCACTGAGACTGACCTCAAATTCCGACTGGTCTTCGGAAGCGGCGGCGCCTTCGGTGGGTGCTCCACCGGCAGCGGGTGCGGCGGCAACGGCCACCGGGGCTGCGGCGCTGATGCCGAACTCTTCTTCCAGGGCCTTAACGATGTCGGACAACTCGACCACGTTCATTCCCTTGATAGCTTCTACGATCTCGTCCTTAGTCAAAATATCTCCTCTATTCCTATTGGGCTGATTGGTGCGTTTGGTAAATTTGGTCTCTTTATTGAATGTGCTGCTAGCCGGTTACCCCGACTCTTCCTCACCAGGGGCTTCTTCAGCAGCTTCCGCAGCCAGCTCGGCTTCGGGCTCTGCTTCCGGTACTGGTTCAGCCTCTGGTTCTTCTTCTGCAGGCGCCTCGCCCACGAGCGCTTCAGCTTCTTCTTCCTCTGCAGAGGCTTCGTCAGCAGGCGCGTCTTCCGCCTCAGGGGCGGCTTCGGGTTCGGCGCTGGCTTCAGGTTCTGGCGCGGGGGCTGGGGCTTGTTCTTCCAACTGGCGCGCGCGGGCTTGCAGCACGTTGCCCATGCTCTGCAGTGGACCATTCATGATGGTGAGCAGCCGGGCAAGAGGCGATTGCATCTGGCCCAAGAGCATGGCTAGCAAAACCGACTTGGGCGGAAGCGCGGCCAGCCTGGTGAACTCAGAGGGGGACATCGCTGCCTCGTCACCCATGATGGCTCCGAGAACAGCCAGCGAAGATCCACCGGTGCGGATGTAGTCGGCCATGGCTTTGGCGGCTTCCACTGGGTCGTTATACCCGAATGCGATGGCCGTGGGGCCGTTGACGATCTCTTTCAATTGGGGTTTTTGGGCTTCGTCGGCGGCCAGAGCGAGCAAGGTGTTCTTGACGATGGTGAATTCTACGCCACTGGCCCGCATGGCCCGGCGTAGTTCAACCATCTGGTTCACCGGGATGCCCCCATAGCTGGCGGTCATCACGATGCTGCTGCGCTCCAGCCGATCCTTGATGTCCTGGACCCGGTCTATTTTCTGCTGGGTGGGCAACTCATTCCTCCAACACTCTCTGTGAAAATTCGTTTATAAGCTTTTGATCGTAAATCTCCGGAGACATATGGTCTCCAGAAATAAAAAAATCCCTACGACAAACACGCGGCGTAGGGAGTCGGTCACTCCGAATTACTATCCGTCGCGCCTGGGCGGGCGGCTTGCGCATTTATCCCCCTCGGGGACCCGCGGTCTTTGGCGTGTTGATGCCTAGATTGTAAATCCGGCTGGTTAGGCCGGTTGCCTGGCTATTCCGGCGATTCTAGCGCTTGCAGGGCCGGCAGGTCCAATTGGACGCTGGGACCCATGGTCGACGTGAGGTAGGCCGATCGGAAGAACGGTCCCTTGATGCTCTCGGGTCGTTCTTTGACTATAGCACTGGCCAGCGCGGCCAGATTGTCCACCAGTTTGTCGGCGTCAAAACTGACCTTTCCGACTGACGAATGGATGATTGCGGTGCGGTCGGTCCGGTACTCGGTTCGTCCACCCTTGGCTTCTTGGATTGCCCGGGGCAGGTCCTGTGGTTGGACCATGGTGCCGTTCCGGGGATTGGGCATCAGGCCTTTGCGGCCCAGTACTCGACCTAATTTACCGATCTTAGGCATCACCTGAGGGGTTGCCAGTCCGACTTCGAAATCGTCCCAGCCCGCTTCGATCTTCTCGATGAGGTCGTCTTCGCCAACGAAGTCAGCTCCTGCGGCCCTGGCCTCTGCGCCGCCTTCGGCTCCGGCAAACACCACCACGCGGATGGTCCTACCCAGGCCGTGGGGCAGGCTGCAAACGCCACGAATCATCTGATCGGCATGGCGCGGGTCAACGTTGGTCCTGATGTGTAGCTCAACGGTCTCGTCAAACTTGGCGGTGGATACTTCTTGGAGGAGTTCCATGGCCTCTAGAGGCAAGTAGTTCTTTTCCAGGTCCACCTTTTCCGAGACGGAGGAGAACCTCCGGCTATGCTTGACCATGGTTGCTATTCTCCTACTTCGATGCCCATGCTGCGGGCGGTTCCGGCGACTATCTGCATCGCTTCGTCAACGCCGCTGGCGTTGAGGTCGGCTAGCTTCGACTCGGCGATCTCTTTCAGTTGTTGCTTGCTGATGCTGCCAACGGCGCCCTCGCGGAATTCTGAAGCACCTTTTTCCACTCCCGCAGCCTTGCGCAACATGTCCGACGCCGGGGGCGTGCGGGTCACGAAGGTGAAGGAACGGTCCTCGTAAACGGTCAGATGCACTGGGATGATAGACCCGGCCTGCGTGGCGGTCTTGGAGTTGTATTCCTTAACGAAGCCCATGATGTTTACGCCGTGTTGGCCCAAAGCGGGGCCTACCGGAGGGGCGGGTGTTGCCTTTCCGGCTTCCAACTGCAATTTGATGATGGCCCTAACTTTCTTCGCCAACGGGTGCTCCTTAAGTTTCTCTGTTGAATGATTTCAGGCTGGGGTTAAACCCCAAGGTTAGATTCTCTCTACTTGGAGGAAATCCAGTTCCACAGGCGTTTCGCGCCCGAAGAAGGATACCATAACCCGGACTTTTCCTTTGCCTTCGTCCACGTCGTTGATGGACCCGATGAAGTCCACGAACGGGCCTTCGGTGATCCGTACAGTCTCGCCGCGCTCCAAGCCGATGTTCACGCGGGTGGGGTCCGAGTCCACCTGCCTGAGGATGTCTTCCATCTGCTTGTCTTCCAGGGGCACCGGCTTGGGACGCTTGTCATGCTCGTCCTCGGTTGAGACGAATCCGGTGACGCCTGGGGTGTTACGAACGGCATACCAGCTTTCGTCATCCATGGTCATCTGGACCAGGATGTAGCCGGGGAACAGTTTCTTGCGTTCCGAACGGCGTTGGCCGTCCTTGAAGACCACCTCTTCCTCAGTGGGGACCAGAACCTCGTTGATGCGGTCCTGCATATCCAGGCTCTGGATGCGCAGGCGGAGGTTCTTTTCCACCAGGTCTTCCTGGCCTGAGTAGGTGTGGACTATGTACCAACGAGGACCTTGAGTTTCCTCGGTTTCCGATGTGTTGCTAGTAGTCATGATGCGATATCCGATGCTGGGTCAAGCAGAAATGAGCAGCGCCTAACGACGCCCCTCATTCCCACAGGTACGCTTTATTAATACCGGTCCCGGTTTGCTTTATTGATTTGCTCTAACGGAAGATTATCCGGGAGAACGCTTCAGCGAAGACCCGATCCAGGCCTCCCAAGAAGAACCCGGCTGCGATGGCCAAAACGATGACCACCATAGTCAGCCGCGCAGTCTCTTCCCGGCTGGGCCAGTGCGATTTCTGCAGTTCCGAGAAGGTCTCCCGCAGAAAAGCAACTGGGCCGACGCGCCCGCCACCTGACGGGGCGACGATCCGTGTACTGCGCGTTGATGCCCTAGCCATAGGGGGGTTACCTCACTTCGCGGTGGGTCTTGTGCTCGCGGCACCTGGAGCAATACTTACGCAATTCCATCCGGTTGGGATCGTTGCGCCGGTTCTTGTTCGTAGTGTAATTCCGCTCCCGGCAGTCGCCGCATTGCAGGGTGATGATCTGCCGGACATCCACTGTTTTTCTGGCCATGGCTTAATCCACCACCTTAGTGATAACTCCGGATCCCACGGTTCGTCCGCCTTCCCGGATGGCGAAGCGCATCTGCTCTTCGATGGGTACCGGGCTCATTAGTTCGATGTTCATCTTGACGTTGTCCCCAGGCATGACCATCTCAACGCCCTCGGGCAAGGTGCACTCGCCCGTGATGTCGCTGGTCCGGATGTAGAACTGGGGCTTGTAACCGGAGAAGAACGGGGTGTGCCGTCCGCCTTCGTCGCGGCTAAGGATGTATACCTCGGCCTCTGCTTTAGTGTAGGGCTTCATGGTTCCCGGCGCTACCAAAACCTGGCCGCGCTCAACCTCTTCCCGATCCACACCGCGGAGCAGGATGCCAACGGCGTCGCCAGCTTCGGTGGTGTCCAGGTTCTTGTGGAACATCTCCAGTCCGGTGGCCACGGTCTCACGAACGTCGCCCCAGCGGATGATCTCAACGGGGGAACCCACTTTCAGGGTGCCGCGCTCGACGCGTCCGGTGACTACGGTGCCGCGGCCCTTGATACCGAAGACATCTTCAATCGGCATCAGGAACGGCCGGTCAGTTACGCGCTCGGGCTTGGGAATGTACTCGTCCATGGTCTTAACCAGTTCGAGGACCCCGGCTACCGCGGCCTCGTCACCTTCGATTGCCTTTAGGCCGCTGACGCGGACGACGGGCGTGTCGTCGCCAGGGAAGTCGTAGCGGTTCAAGAGGTCTCGGACCTCAAGCTCCACCAGTTCCAGGAGCTCTTCGTCGTCCATCACGTCGCATTTGTTCAGGGCGACAACGATGCTGGGAACCTCAACTTGGCGGGCCAGGAGGATGTGCTCACGGGTCTGGGGCATGGGACCATCGGGGGCGCTCACAACCAAGACTGCGCCGTCCATCTGGGCCGCGCCGGTGATCATGTTCTTGATATAGTCGGCGTGACCTGGGCAGTCTACGTGGGCATAGTGCCGGGTCTCCGACTCATACTCCACGTGGGCAATAGCGATGGTTACGCCACGGGCCTTCTCTTCGGGCGCGTTATCGATGCTATCCATGTCCAAGTAACTGGCCATACCTTGATCCGCCAGCACCTTGGTGATGGCCGAGGTCAAGGTAGTCTTTCCATGGTCCACGTGGCCAATCGTACCTACATTGACGTGGTCCTTCGTCCTGTCGAATTGCTGCTTAGCCATCTTTTAGGTGTCCTCCCTACTACTCTTACTCGGGCCCTGATTTTAAGATTCGGGCCGATTCTTTCTGGAGCCCAGAGGCGGGATTGAACCGCCGACCTCGTTCTTACCAAGAACGCGCTCTGCCGCTGAGCTATCTGGGCTGATAGATTAACGGCTGCCTGACGCCATTGGGTTTTAAACCGTAATTGATTCTTCCTGTGCCTCGGCCAGACTCTTGTCCGAATTGGCCAATTGTGGTGGAGGGGGCAGGATTCGAACCTGCGAAGCCCTTCCGGACGCCAGATTTACAGTCTGGTGGCTTTAACCACTCACCCACCCCTCCAGGCATAGGAATCTTCGCATATTAACGGGTATCGGCGCAATCAAATTCGCTGTAAAAAGTAAACTCGGTCTTGCCTAGCCCGATGCCGCCGGAAGTGGTGCCAGCGGTATTGAATTTTAAAAGCCCCAGAGGGGATTCGAACCCCTAACCTGCCAATTACAAATCGGCTGCGCTGCCATTGCGCCACCGGGGCACGGACGCTCCCGGTTCCGGGCCTAGCCCTGGGCTCAGCATCGAAATGCCTTACACTAAAAAATAGCCCCGCATTCGTGGGGCCATTTCGTAACCAGGAATCAATTAAAATTATATAAATTCGACTGGAGAAAGTCAATCGAATTCACGCCCAGGGTTGACGAATTTCGGCGGCGCCTTTCCTCAGCTGCTTCATCTTGACGCCGCGAGTGTCGTAATCTACACTCCTAGGCACGGACCAGCAACAACTTTACCCTACCTACAAGCCCTGCAACCGGCGCGAATATCTTCGGAACCTCGATAAAAGGACTGGACAATGGTCAAGGGGCCATGCCCCAACCGGTGTCTGGCAGTGCAAACCATATGGACCTGAAAGGATACATCAGAGATGTGCCCGATTTCCCGGAGCCGGGAATCATCTTCAAAGACATAACGCCGCTCTTGGGCGACGTCAGCGCTTTCGATTTTACGATCGCTCAGTTGGTGGAGCGCTATAAGCACGCCGATTTCGACGCCATCGTGCCCGTCGAGTCACGGGGTTTCCTGTTCGGCGCGCCGCTGGCCCGTGAACTGGGCAAGGGAATCATTCCCGTCCGCAAGCCCGGTAAACTCCCCGCCGACACCCTCTCCACCGACTACGAGTTGGAGTACGGCACCAACACCATGGAGATCCATGTGGACGGTGTGGAAAAAGGGCAGAAAGTCCTGATCATAGACGACCTTTTGGCCACCGGCGGTACACTAGGCGCCACCGCAAGACTGGTGGAGATGGCCGGCGGCGTCGTTTCAGAGATCGGGGTAATCATCGAACTTTCCTTCTTAGAAGGACGAAAAAACCTGACCGGCTACGATGTCTACTCAATGATTCAATACTGACCGAAGATTATCCCCTCCCCCATTGCAATGGGGGAGGGCTAGGGTAGGGGCTCCCCCTCGCCGCCAAACTGACCAGATACACAAGTACGCGGTTGCTTAAATCAAAGGAGCGATACATGGCCGATATTAAAGTGGGCAACGTTGAAATCACATTCGTATTGGACATGCTGCCGCCGCCACGCGACCCATCGGCAATGTTTCCAACCACCGACTCCCACGATTGGGAGCCGTACCACGACGCACTGGAAGACTGCCAGCTACAGCTTTATTACGGGCATTTCTACCTGCGCAGCCAGGGCCAGACTATAATGGTGGATACAGGTATGGGGCCCGGCCCGCACCCAAGCCGCGACAACCGCACCGGCGACATGATGAACCAACTCAAGATCTCAGGCGTTAACCCGGAAGACGTGGACCTAGTTCTCATCACCCACATGCACATCGATCATGTTGGCTGGAACATCGACTACACCGGCTCGGAACCCAAGCCATACTTCCCCAACGCCAGGTACCTGGCGCCGCAGTTGGATTGGGACCATTTCATCAAACCGGAGTTCGCCAAAGACGCGCCCTGGGTGGCCGAGAACATCCTGCCGTTGGAAAAGATGGGCCTGCTGGAGCTGATCGGGGACGGCCACGTTGTGAATGACGATATCAAAGCCATCTCCACGCCGGGCCACACACCCGGACACATGGTGTTCGACATCACCTCGCAAGGCAAGAAAGCCATGGTGGTGGGCGACCTGCTGCACAGCAAGGTGCAGGTGGAGCGGCCGGAATGGACCGCCGGGGTCGACACCGATAAAGAGGCCAGCCGCACCAACCGCAAGATGATCCTTGATAGGGCCGAAACCGAAGATATCGTCATCGCAGCTGGCCACTTCCATCCCGACGACCACATAGGCAAGGTTATCCTTAAAGACGGCAAGCGTTACTGGCAGATAATAAAATAGCCGTCAGCTTTCAGCATTAGAATCTGGAGATATCGTGAGTCCCGAAGAGAACCCGCAAGACGACGCAACAAATTTGGACCAAGCTGCCTTAGATTTCCGGCAGCGCTATTACGGTCCGGACAATAACCCCGTGCCTCCGGCGGCCATGGCCGAACTGGCGCCTGAGGTCATGCGCCTGGTGGACTCGGTCATCTACGGCGAGATCTACAACCGCCCTGCCGTGGACCTGAAAACCCGCAGCCTCTGCACCATCGCGGCCTTGGTGGTGTTGGGTCACAGTCCGCAGATGATCAAGAGGCACATCTCCGGCGCGCTGCACATTGGCGTCACCCGTGAAGAGATTTCGGAGATCATCGCCCAGATGGTCTTCTACGGTGGAATGCCCGCAGCGGTCAACGCCTTCCGCATGGCCAAAGAGGCCTTCGATGAGTCTCCAGACGGACTGGGCGACGAACCCGAGGCCGAACCGAAAAATAAGGTCGAATATAAAGAAGACGGCGCGGCCTACGGCATAGCCCCGGCGCCTGAACCCCCAGAGCCGAAGCCCGAACAAGATCCGGAACCTGCTGCCAAGCAAGAAGAAGAACAACCGCGCCTCCGGGCCCTGGGACAGCCGCCAATGTCGGCCCAGCGGCCGGTGAGACGCCCATCCGACCAAACTAGGAGAGAACGCGATGAAGTTAGGTTTCATCGGGACCGGCAACATGGGGAATCCAATGGCCGCCAATCTGATCAAAGCAGGCCATCAGCTAACCGTGCACGACCTTCGGCGCGAGGCCGCAGTCAACCTGCTGGAGATGGGCGCAGATTGGGTGGACAGCCCAAAGGAAGCCGTCCAGGGCAACGAGGTGGTGTTCACGTCCCTCCCGGTGCCAAGGGACGTGGAAGCAGTGGTCCTGGGCGAAAACGGAATCCTGGAAGGGGCAAGTAGCGGACAGGTTTTCTTCGATCTTTCTACCAACTCTCCAACGATGATACGGCGGCTCCACCAAGAATGTGCCGCCAAGGGCGTGTCGCTGCTGGACTCTCCGGTTAGCGGCGGAACCTACGGCGCAGCCGCTGGCACACTGGCGGTGATGGTCGGAGGAGACAAGGCAACCTTTGAGAAATTCAAACCGGTGCTGGATGGCATCGGCACCCACGTGGTCTACTGCGGAGACATCGGCAACGGCTCGGTCTGCAAGATCTGCAACAACCTGATGAGTATGGGTACCGGAGTTCTGCTGGCGGAGGCCCTCACACTTGGCGTCACAGCCGGCGTAGACCTGGGCACCCTGGCCGACGTCATCAACAACAGCACCGGAGGCTCGAAACGGTTGGCCGATAAATTCCCCCGGTTCTTGTTCCAGGGCAACTTCGAGCCCGGTTTCGCCACCGCCCTGGCCGCCAAGGACGTCCGCCTGGCCACCGACCTGGGCCGGGAGTATGGGATTCCCATGGAACTCTCAAACATGGTTGACCAGCGGCACGTCGAGGCATTGCTCCGTGGTTGGGGTCCCGAAGACTCCGACGCCGTGGCCAAGCTTCAAGAAGAAAAATCGGGGATTCAGTTGCGGCTGCACGACTAAGCGTTATATAACTTCCCAAGCTGACAATTATTTCGGAGGCAAAGAATGACCACCAACGATATGGAACGCTCCAAGATAGTGGAGTCCAGCGACACCATCGAGGCCATCGAAGAATGCTACAGGATGGGCTGGAGCGACGGCCTGCCCGTTGTCCCGCCGGTCGACTACAAAGTCCGCGAGATGCTGGAGATGGCCGGTCTCACCGGTGAAGAAGAGATCATCTCCCTGGAGATGCGGAACCGGGTATTAACCTCCGAGAACGTGGCGGCCAACGCCGTGATGGCCGGCTGCCTGCCCGAGTATTTCCCCGTATTGACCACCACCCTGAAGACATTGGAAGAAGAGAAGAACTTCGTCCACATGGCCTCAGCGTCAACTAGTTCTCCGGCCATCATGATGTTGCTGAACGGGCCAATCCGGGACGAGATCGGCGCCAACTACAAGGACGGACTTCTCGGGCCCGGCAACCGGGCCAACGCCGTGTTGGGGCGGGCCATACGTCTCTGTTTCATGAACGGCTTCGACGCCCGGCCCGGCACGCTGGACCGCGGCACCCTGGGCAACCCCAGCAAGTACACGCTGTGCTTCGCCGAGAACGAAGAGGACTCGCCCTGGGAGCCCCTGCACGTAGCGCGCGGACATAAGAAAGAAGACAGCACGGTAACAGTGGCGGTTGCCTACAACCCCGTCACCGTGAATGCGGCATACGGCCACACCGGAGAATCCGTGTTGATGGCCATCGCCGACACCCTTAAAAGTGCCTCCATGGCCTTCCGGTACCCCTCTCAGTGGGTATTGGTCATCGGCCCGGAGCACGCCATCACCCTGAACGATGACAACTGGACCCGCAAGGGCATTCAGGACTACATGATGGAGAACGCGGTGCGCCCGGTGAGCGAACTCATCCGTCTGGGCATCGCCCAGGGACCGGAGCGCGAGGGCGACGACAAGATCATTCGCCGTTGCGCCCAAGACCCCGAAGACATCCTGGTGATGATGGGCGGCGGCACCGGCGGAAGAAACAGCGCCATCATAGACACCACCCGGTTTCAGATCAGGACCACTAAGATCGAGAACATAAAGGCTTAATAAACAATTTCGTTCCTGCGCGGTCTGGTGATAACCCAGGCCGCCAGAGTCTTGTATAATGCAAGCTCAGGTGTATTATTAGGGGAACGTAATAGTATCTATCTCCATACCGGCCAGAAAAAAGTTAAGAATATCTGGGAGGAATCATGGCTGAGACCGTTACAGTTAGAAACATGAGACTGGTCAACCCCACCGGAACGTCATTATCGTCCGGTGCTTTTGAATTGAATGAGCGCCCCGACACCCTCTCTGGCAAGACCCTGGGTCTGCTGGAGAACTCCAAGGCCAACTCGGACAAGGTCCTCCACGAACTGGGCCAGATGCTTAAAGAGAAGTACGATCTCAAAGACATCGTCATGTTCAATAAGCATTCGGCTTCCCTGCCCACCAAGCCCGATGTCATACAAGACATGATCAACAAGGTGGACATTCTCATCACCGGAATCGGCGATTGAGGCTCCTGTAGTTCGTGCAGTGTGCACGACGGAATCGAGATGGAGCGCCTGGGCCTGCCCACGGCTTCCATCATCACCCACGTATTCAACAACACGGCCAAGGCCATGACCCGCATGATGGGCGTGCCCGACTTCGAGTACATCGTGGCCGAGCATCCCCTCTCCAGTCTGACCGACGAGCAGTGCCGGGAGCGGGCCGAGACCCTTTTCCCCGACGTTGAGCGCATCCTGGTTGGGAGCGCCGTCGCCAAGTCCGACTAAATATCTAGAACTAGCACTAAAAAGAGAGGGGCGAGATTGACTCGGTCCTCTCTTTTTAGCCAAATAACGGGCATACCAATGGAACAGAAAGGGCGTCCCAGTCAACCTGGGACGCCCTTTTGAGGTTCGCTAGCTGCTATATCTTAAAGCGCCGATCCGGTCACCGTTTAGATCTTCTTTTCATTATTCCGTACTCCGTGGCGGCGCCCACCGCTATCCCGGCCGCGATCCAGAGGCCAGGTCTACCGGTCACAGCCCCAATCACCACACCGATTATTATTCCGATCGCTACCGGAAATCCCTTACGGTTCTTCAGGTCATCAAACATGGGGCAATCTTATCACCGAGCGACCCGCCAGGTATTCTGCCGCTGCATACCCGGTTTTGGCTCTCTCTCAATCGTTGATCTAGGGCTCTATTTCTGGTTGAATCACCCTCAGGCCTGTGTTACGATTTCGCTTGGATTGTTACTGATTTCACGAACTTAATTTTCCACTGTAAACCACGTATCAAAACTGGCAACTAAACCGTAGTGAAATCCTCGCCAGCCGGACCCGCCCCAAGCCCGATTTTTCAGGAGCCCCGACCATGAGTGGGCTAGAACAGCGGATACATGACGCAGTCCACGGCCAAACGCAGCCGACCGTCACCGTACTGTCGTCCCTGCTTGCCGTTGAAGATGAGTTGGGTTACATACCCAAAGAGGCGTTGGAATTCGTGGCCGGATTCTCCAACGCAACGGTCAACGACGTCTGGGCAGTTGCCTCTTTCTATCCCAACTTCCGTTTTGAACCCCCCGCCGAGCATGTTGTCGAGGTCTGCTGGGGAGCTTCTTGCCATCTGGTCGGAGCGATGGGCGTTTTCAAGTCCGTTTTGGAAGCCGCCGGCCTGGAAAATGAGGGCGACACACCGGACAAACGACTCACCGTGAGATTCAACACCTGCCTGGGGGCGTGCTCCCAAGCCCCGGTGATGGCCATGGACCACCACCTGGCCGGAAGGGTCAACCCCGAGTCCGCCGCCAACAACGTAGCCCGCCTCCTGGACCAGGAGGGATATGCCTAGTAGTTTCTTGGAAATCGGCATCGAGGCCGGGAACCGCTGGCAGGCATTAATTGCCGGCGAGCGCCCTTGGATACGCATCGGCACCGCCCTTTGCGGCGAGGCTGCCGGAGCATTCGAAGTGGCCCACGCTGTCGAGTCAGAGTTGGAAAAACAGGGCATATCAGCCGAGGTCAGCCGCGTCGGCTGCCTGGGCCTTTGTTTCGCCGAACCGCTGCTGGACGTGCAACTTCCCGGCCAACACCGCATCTTCTACGGCAATGTCGACCCAGACAGCGTGGCCGAGATTATTTATTCTCACGTCTTTGGCGGAACTCCCGTGGCCGCCAAGGCATTGGGTTACCTGGCCCAAGAGGGCAGCGATGCCCCGGTCCCAGACAGCATACCCGACCTGGACCAACACCCCATGCGCATCTGGGAGAACCGCATCGTCCTCCGGAACGCCGGCAATATCGACCCGATGGACATCTATCAGTACGTGGCCAACGGCGGCTACGGGGGTCTGCATAAGGCCCTGACCAACCTGGATCGAGAACAAACTCTGGATGAGGTCAAGGCTTCAGGACTCAGGGGACGGGGCGGAGCGGCATTTCCGACAGCAACCAAGTGGAGCTTCCTGGCTGGTAACCCGGCCACCGAAAAATATGTCCTCTGCAATTGCGAAGAAGGCGACCCCGGTGCCTTCAACGATAAGAACATCCTTGAGAGCGACCCCAACACCCTCGTCGAAGGCGTCATCATCGCCGGGTACGCCACTGGGGCGAGCAAGGGATACATCTTCATTCGGCACGGACATGAAGGCCCCATCGACCGCTGCCGGGCCGCCGTAGACCAGGCGCGGGAATTGGGCTTCCTGGGCGATAACATCATGGGCTCTGACTTCAGCTACGAGATTGAGATTGCGCTGACCGGCGACTCTTACGTGGCCGGCGAGGAATCGGCGCTGATGGAGGCCATCGAAGGCAAGAGGGCTATGCCCCGGTTCCGCCCGCCCTTCCCGGCCCAAGTCGGCCTCTTCGGCAAACCCACCAACATCAACAACGTGAAAACACTGGCCTACGTCCCCGAGATCGTGTCCAAGGGCGGCGAGTGGTTCGCCGGCATTGGCCACGACACCAGCACCGGCACCGTCATCTTGTGCCTCTCCGGTAATCTGAAATACACCGGGATGGTGGAGATGCCCCTGGGCATCAACCTGAAAGATGTCATCTACGAAGCGGCCGGGGGCATGAAAGACGGAAAAACTCTGAAATTCCTCCAGACCGGCGGCCCCTTGGGCGGCGTGCTGGGCGCGGACAATGTCGACATTCTCTTGGACTTTGAAATCTTACGGGCGGCAGGAGCGATTGTAGGCTCCGGAGGCTTGATCGCCGCCGACGACAGCGTTTGCATCGTTGATCTGACCCGTTCGCTGATATCTTTCTGCCAGTACGAGTCCTGCGGAAAGTGCTTCCCTTGCCGGATGGGCATGAGCCATCTGCTGGAGGTCTTGGAACGCATATGTAATCTGGAAGGCACGTCCGAAGACCTGACACTCATGAGGAGCATCGGCGAGAACATGCAGGCCGGCTCACTCTGCGGCCACGGGCAACTGGGCTTCAACCCTGTGTCCTCGGCCCTGCGTTACTTCGGACCGGAATTCGACACCCATATAACGGACCGGAACTGTCCGACCGGGACTTGCTTGGAGCCCCGGTTCTCACCGTCGCTGTCCCGCCGCTAACTTAACCAGACTAATGGCCGGTCACGACCTGGCCGGAAGAACATAGAGGCTGTAGAATGGCCGACGAAATCACAATCACCTTTGATGGCCAAGAGGTCAAGACCGAGACTGGCAAGATGGTCTTGGAAGCGGCCATCGACGCCGGGGTCTACGTTCCTTACCTGTGCTATCACCCTGGGATGAAGTCCTACGGCGCTTGCCGCATGTGCGTGGTTAGCGTGGAGGGCCAGCGAGGCTTCCCCGCCGCTTGCACCCTGCCCGTGGCCGAAGGCATGAAGGTCCAGACCGAGTCCAAGGACGTGAACGAACTGCGCCGCTCGGTCATGGAGATGCTCATCGCCGAGCACCCCAACGGCTGCCTGACCTGCCATCGCATCGACATCTGCGGCCCCACCAACGTCTGCTTGCGTCACGTTTCGGTCAACGACCGCTGTGTCACCTGCCCCAAGAACGAACGGTGCGAACTCAAAGACACGGTCCGTTACCTGGGCGTGAACCTGGAATCGCCGCTGCAGTACAAGTACCGGCAGATTCCCCTGGAAGTAGCCGACCCCTTCTACGACCGAGATTACAACCTGTGCATCGTTTGCGCACGCTGTGTCCGCGCCTGCGAAGAACTGCGCGGCGACGACGCCATCGGCATGACCGAGCGCAGCGGACAGGCTTTGGTGGGTACGTCCTTCGGCACGTCCCTGCTGGAGTCAGGATGCGAATTCTGCGGCGCTTGCATCGACGTCTGCCCGGTGGGCGCGTTAGTCGAGCGGGACAACAAATGGGACAAACCCCGCAAGATTGAGCGCACCATCTGCCCGCTGTGCCCCGTGGGCTGCCAGATGAACGTTGAATACGACGGCGACGGCACCCTGATCAGGGCCATCCCTGAGATCAATTCTCCGGCCAACCATGGCCAAGCCTGTTTCAAGGGCAAGTTCGGCCTCCAATTCGTGAACGACGTCAGCCGCCTACAGACCCCTCTGGTCCGCCGCCACGGCCAACTGGTTGAAGCGACCTGGGACGAGGCCATGGACGTGGTTGCTGCGCGACTGGCCGATTATTCCGGTGAGTCGTTTGCTTTTCTGACCTCGCCCAACAGCACTAACGAAGAGCATTATCTGGCCCAGAAATTCGCCCGCACGGCCATGAAGTCCAACAATGTCGACCAGACTTCCGACACCCAGCCCGAGTTGACCCGGGGGCTGGAGCAGTCGCTGGGTTACGCCGGGGCCACCAATCCCATCTGGGACCTGGAGCAGGCCGGCTGCATCGTTGTTTTCAATAGCAACGTCACCGAGGAACACAACGTGGTGGGAGTGGCCATCAAACGGGCCGCCCGGAAAAACGCCAAACTGGTGGTCATCGACTCCCGGGAAGTCGAACTGACCCGGTACGCCCACGTATGGCTGCGCCCCGCCCCGGGCACTGAACAACTGCTGCTTGGCGTACTGCTGAAATCGGTCATCGACCAGGGCTTCCAGAAAGACGACTGGCTAGCCGAGAACTGCGAGAGTCCGGCCACCTTCCAGTACGCCCTGAGCGCCCTGGACTTAGACGAAATAGCCAAGACGACCCAGGTGGACGCCGCCGACATCGCCGAGGCGGCCCGCCTCTACGGCGAAGCCGAAACGGGCGCGCTGGTCTACGCCTCGGACAATGTCCAACGGAATATGACCCGCGACTGCGTTCTGTCCTTGGTCAATCTGGCCTTGGTAACCGGCAACGTCGGCAAACCCGGCGCGGGTATCTACCCCATGCGCCCCGGCGCCAACGAACAGGGCGCTTGGGACGTGGGTTGCGTGCCCGACCGGCTGCCCGGATACCGGTATGTATCCAACCCCGAGGACCGGCAGGCACTGGAGGCCCTCTGGGACACCTCCATCTCCGAGATACCGGGACTGGGTCTGACCCACATCGTCGACGGCGCCGCTTCCGGCCGGGTCAAGTCTATGTTTTTGATCGGAGACAGCCCCAACTTCATAAACGGCAAGCTGGGCGACGGCTTGGCTGCCCTGGACAACCTGGAATTTCTGGTGGTCTGCGACTCATTCTTGAGCGCCGCCGCCCAGCGGGCCGACGTTGTTTTACCCCGCGCCACCTTCGCCGAGAAAGATGGCACTTTCACCAACCTGGAGCGGCGTATCCAGCGCCTCAAGCCGGGCCGTGACCTGCCCGAGAACGGCGCGCGCCCCGAATGGCAAGTGATCTGCGACGTGGCCCGCAAGATGGGAGCGCCTGGCTTTCTACTGGCGTCACCCTCTGAGACAATGAATGAGATAGCCAAGGTCGCGCCGGTTTACGAAAACGTTTCCTACCAGGCCCTGTCCAACCAGGGCGGCCTGGTGTTCAAGACTGATCTGAAGAGCCCCCAGCCGACCCAGATGCTCTACGCCAGCCGGGAGGACCGGGGCCTGCAGTGGCCGGTCCAGCAAGACGGCAGCGGCTCGTCGGTCCTGTACGAAAATGGTTTCAAGGACCGGAGAGCAGAGCCAATCACGCCGGTCTTCGTGTCGGGTGCCGACGCGACGGACACCGATTATCCGCTGTGGTTCGTGCCTGGCCGAGTCCTGTTACAGCAGGAACGGGAGATCAAGATAGTCCAAGGACGGCGCAACAGCATCCAGCGAGACGAGATCGTGGAATTGAACCCCGCTGACGCCGCCTCGATGTCGATCGAGGAAGGTGGCCAAGTGGTGGTTGAGATGGCTATCGGACGGCTTACCGGGTTGGCCCGCATCAACGAGGCCGTTCCCGTGGGCGTCGTAGCCTCCACGGCCCTATTTGGGCAATTGGCGGTGGACCTCCAGAGTTCCGAAGAGATGGAGCCAGCATCCCGGGTGCCGGGACTAGATATACGCCGGGCCCGCGTGAACAAGGGCGACTAGAGCATTGGATTGGGACTTGGCCAGAAAAGCCGAGTTTGGATAATCAGCGGGTAACGACTTGCTCAAGGAGTCACGATGGCAGAGGTAACAACCCAGGAATCTGGCGGCGCTCCCGATCTTACTCCCAACCCGGCTTTCCCCACGGCGACGCTGGTGGAGCGCCGGGACATGACTGAAGACCTGATGGTCATCAAACTGCAGCCTTCAGAGCATTTCGACTTCAAGCCAGGCCAGTACTGCACCCTGGGCCTGGGCAAGATAGAAAGAGCCTATTCGATCGTCTCGGCCCCCTACGAAGACACTCTGGAAATCTTCGTGGAGTTGGTGCCCGACGGCGAACTTACGCCCAAGATGTGGGCCCTTAAACTAGGCGACAAGATGTCCGTCCGCCCCAGGGCCAAGGGAATCTTCGTCCAAGATCAGAAGATGCACCACCACTTCATGCTCTCCACCGTCACCGGCGTGGCCCCGTCCATGAGTATGGTGCGCCAGTACCTTCATGAAGGCGGTGCCGACGGCGCCTCTGAAAAGCAAGTCTTCTACATCATGTACGGGGCCAGCTATGTCGACGAGCTCACCTACGACGTTGAATTCGCCGAACTGGCTGCGAAATACCCTGACGTGGTGAAGTTCGTGCCCACCATTAGCCGCCCCACCGAGGATCGGAACAACGGTTGGACCGGAGTCACCGGCCGGGTCAACGCCATCGCCGAGGAATACCTGGCAAAATTCGATCTTCCCAAAGACGACACTAAAGTCTACGCCTGCGGCCACCCCGGCATGATCGAAGAGATGAAAGAAAAACTCCCCTCGCAAGGTTGGAATTTCATAGAAGAACGCTTCTGGAAGCCCTAGCCTCTAAACCCCACGCAGAAAGAAAAATACCCTCTCCCGCTCACAGGAGAGGGTTAGGGTGAGGGCCTTCCAAACTAGAGGAAGCAACCTCCCACCCGCGAACGAATAACCACCCGGTGACCGCAAGATGCCCCCACCGGATGAAAATGGTAGTAGAATTCCCGGTGTAATCCCCTAGCGCAACCGAACGGGAAGAGTTGGGTAGTGACACCGATTCGCCGCCAATACCTCAAGATCAAGGGCGAACATCCGGACGCGATACTGCTGTTCCGGATGGGCGATTTTTACGAGACCTTTGACGACGACGCCGTGCTCGTCGCCAAAGAACTTGAGATCACCCTCACGTCCCGGAGTATGGGCAAGGGCCTACGGGTCCCCCTGGCCGGGGTGCCAGTCCACTCTCTGAATAGCTACCTCTCCCGCCTGATCAAAAAGGGACATAGGGTCGCCATCTGCGAACAGACCTCCGACCCCGCCACCTCCAAAGGTCTGGTTGACCGGGACGTGGTCCGAGTCGTAACCCCCGGCACCGTTCTCGAATCGGCGCTCCTCGACCACAAGACCAACAACTACCTGGCCGCCGTTTCAGAACACGATGGGCGAGCCGGGCTGGCCTACATCGACATCACTACCGGCGAGTTCTCGGCCACTGAACTAGCTCTCCAAGAATTGCCATTGGAACTGGAACGCATCGAAGCCGCCGAGGTGCTTGTCCGGGATACCGGCGACCTCCCACTCTGGACCGACCAAAACAACGGTAACAGCCCTAGCTACGAGTTGACGCCGGTGGAATCCCGGATGTTTCACCCAGACGAAGCCCGCCGAGCGCTCCTGTCCCACTTCGAGATTTTGACCTTGGAGTCATTTGGCTGCGAGGGTATGTACCTGGCCATAGCCGCCGCCGGGACAATCGTCGAATACCTGGCCCGCACCCAGAAGGCCGCCAAACTAAAACTGGGCAATCTGGTCATCTACGCCACCGGTAGCTTCATGGCCCTGGACCATCAGACCCGCCGCAACTTGGAACTCTTTGCCGCCGGCCGCAACGAAAGCAAAGAATTATCTCTACTGGCGGCTCTGGACCGCACAAAAACGCCCATGGGCGGCCGGCTGCTGCGTCAGTGGCTGGGCCAACCCCTCTTGGACCTGCCGGAGCTGGAACGACGCCTGGACGCCGTGGACCACTTCTACTTGGACGGCCTGAAGCGGATGAATTCCATCTCCGCTCTGAATAAGGTCTCTGACCTAGAGCGTATCGTCGGGCGCATCGGTTCCGGCACGGCCGCTCCCAGGGAATTGATCGCCTTGAAGGACGGTTTGACCGCCGTGCCCAGCCTACGGGATTTGCTGGACGGCCCACACGTGGCGTGGCTCCAAAGCCAATTACTCCCGCTGCCCGAGGTGTGTGCCCTCATCGAAGAGTCCATCGCCCCGGACCCGACGGGCGTAGTGGGTGACGGCAACGTCATCAGGCCCGGTTTCGCGCCCGAGATGGACAAACTGAAAAGCTCTTCAACCAATGCCCGGCAGTTCATCGCCGGACTGGAACAGCGGGAACGCGAGCGCACTGACATCAAAGGCCTCAAAGTCGGCTACAACCAGGTCTTCGGCTACTACATCGAAGTCAGCAAGGTGAACGCCGATAAGGTGCCCGAGGAGTACATCCGGCGTCAGACCCTAACAAACGCCGAACGCTACATCATCCCGGAATTGAAGGAATACGAGTCCCTGGTGCTGAACGCCAGAGAGCGTCTGGAAGAAGCAGAACGGGCCGTCTACTACCGGGTCTGCGGCCAATTGGCCGAATCGGCCGCCGCCATCAGCCGGGTCGCCTCGGCCATCGCCAGGCTTGACGTCTTTACAGGTCTGGCCGACGCCTCAGTGGAGAACGGCTACGTCCGCCCGAAGTTGGACCAGGGCAACACCATTCGGGTCACCAACGGCCGCCATCCCGTCGTGGAACGGGTCTTGGACACCGGGGCCTACGTGCCCAACGACGTTAATCTCTCCAACGACGACACCAGAGTTATGGTGCTGACCGGCCCCAACATGGCCGGAAAATCGACCTATATCCGGCAGGTGGCCATCATCACCCTAATGGCCCAGATTGGCTGTTTCGTGCCTGCGTCCGAAGCGATCATCGGTCTGGTGGACCGCATCTTCACCAGAGTTGGACTGCAAGACGACCTGGCAACCGGGCAGTCCACGTTCATGGTCGAGATGGTCGAAACCGCCGCCATCTTGAACCAGGCCACGCCCCGTTCCCTGGTGATACTGGATGAGATCGGCCGAGGCACCAGCACCTACGACGGCCTGTCCATAGCCCGCTCAGTGATCGAACACATCCATAACGACCCCCGGCTGGGCTGCAAGACGCTGTTCGCCACCCATTACCACGAACTGACCCAGTTGGCGGCCAGCCTGCCCGGAGTGCGGAACTGCAGCGTTGCCGTGACAGAAGAAGTCAACAAGGTGGTCTTCCTGCACAAGATCGTGCCTGGCGGAGCCGACAAGAGTTACGGCGTCCACGTGGCCCAACTGGCCGGGCTGCCCCAAGGCGTAATCAACCGGGCCTGGGAGGTGCTGGCCGACTTGGAGACCCAGAGCAGTCAAAACGGCAGCCGGGTCCGCGCGAAGATAGAACCTGCGCAGCAGATGGCCCTGTTCAACGACGGCGGCAAACTGCAAGGATTGCTCCAAGAGTTGGACATCCCGAACCTGACGCCCCTGGAAGCCATCAACAAGCTCTACGAGCTTCAGAAAGAAGCCCAGGAAGGGGTTTAAGCTTCTCCTTTATGCTAAAGAGGTTGCCCTAAAACTGTCATTTTGAGGAGCGCCGTAAGCCGATGAAGAATCTACCAATCATCTCCTTGGCAGACCCTTCGCTTCGTTCAGGGTGACGTCAGTGCGAGTCGTACTCGAAACTGCAAAAAAGTGCGGTTGTCAAGAACGTCCGCGCTTTTTTTCAGACCCTTTGCACTGTCATTCTGAGGCGTCAGCCGAAGAATCTTCAAAGCATGATCTTAGCAGACCTTTAACTAGGCCAAGAGCGACATGGGTGCAAGGTTTCTAGAAGTAGATCCCAACCTGAGGCCAATGAACCAGAAACATAACCCTCTTTTCTCAAGGCCCCTTGCGGGTATAAAATACGCCGGGGATTTTGAAATCCGGCCTTATAACCCAATCTCCCAAAGGGTTTTGGAGGTTCGTTGAGCCAGAAAGTCGAATTCTACTGGTGGCCCCGTTGATCGACCTGCCGCAAAGCAAGAGAGTTGCTCTTGCAGAAAGGGCTTGAGGTCGCGGATCGGGATTTCTTCAAAGAGACCTTCAGCGAATCGGAGATCCGTGAGCTGGGCGCCGTGGTTGGCACCGAGAACATGTTCGCGCGCCGCAGCCCCAGCCTGAAGAAGCTGGGCTTGGCTGACAAAGAACTCTCCGATGACGAAATGGTCAACCTGATGCTCCAGGAGCCAAAATTGATACGCCGTCCCCTGATTAAAGTGGGCGACAAATTGATGGTCGGAGCCGGGAATGCCGCAGTCGAAGCAGCCATCGCCGAAGCCGGTTAAATAATGGACATAATCGGCATATCTGAAACAATAAACCTACGGGATGCCTGGGCTATAATCCTAATCCGTGAGATCAATTCTTCTGGAACATAATGAAAAAGAGGGCCCGTTAGCAGCCGATGAATATCTTTTTTGATGTTGATTACACCATCCTCGGGTTAGACAATAGCCTGAGGCCGGATACCAAGGAAACTTTCCAGGCGTTATTGGATGAAGAGCACAAGATCTATATCTGGTCCGGGATGGGTGAGCGTTGGGAAGTTGTCAACAAATTCGAACTGAACCCATATGTGAGCGGAGTATACGAGAAGCCCACTCACCACTTCCACGAGCGTCTAGACGAGCTGGGCGTGCCTTTCGAGCCCGATTTCGTTATCGACGACTACCCGGAAGTGGTCTCGGCCTTTGGCGGAGTGTGGGTCCCGCCCTACTTCTTCAAGCGGTCCGTCGACCAGGAGATGCGGCGCATCTACCGGATAGTCAACGACTTCAATACCACAGGAACATCGGAAGACAAGCAATACCGCAAGAAGGGTTCGATCGTCCCTCTTTTCTGATCCGTTTCCAGACAGGACTTTTTGATGTCGATTAAAGTCCTACCCCCAGACCTGGCCGCCAAGATCGCCGCCGGAGAAGTGGTGGAACGCCCCGCTTCGGTGGTGAAAGAACTTGTCGAGAATTCCATCGACGCCGGTTCCAGCCAGATCACCGTCGAGATCAAGGCCGGGGGCGTTGAGCAGATCAAGGTCATCGACGACGGCCACGGCATCCCCACCGAAGAAATCGCCATCGCCTTTCAGCGTCACGCCACTAGCAAGATCGACAGCCAAGAACAACTTGACGCCATCGCCACACTGGGATTTCGGGGCGAGGCCCTGCCCAGCATTGCCGCCGTCTCCCGCACCGTCATCATCACTCGCCAGCCCCTGTACCCGGGCGGCTGCCGCTTGGAACTGCTCTGGGGAGAACAGGTGTCATCGGGGAGCCAGGGCTGCCCACTTGGCACATCAATGGAAGTATTAGACCTGTTCGGGAATCTGCCGGCCCGGCGCAAGTTCCTCAAGTCGGCCTCGGCGGAGACGTCACGTATTCAGGAACTGGTCAACCGCTATGCCTTGGTCTTCCCAGGGATTCGCTTCCAGTTGCTGGTGGACGGTAAGGTTTCATTCACCAGTCCCGGCAACGGGCTGCACAGGGAAGCCCTGCTGGCGGTGTACGGGCCCCAGGCTGCCACGGCCATGCTGGAGGTCCACGGCGAGGACCCGGATTCCGGCTACCAGGTTGACGGGTTCGCAGGAGCGCCCAGCCTAACCCGTGCCAACCGCACCTACATGACCTTTTTCATTAACCGCCGATGGGTCCAGAGCCGGATGTTGTCCTTCGCCGTGGAAGAGGCCTACTCGGGATTGCTCCAGATGAAACGCTATCCGATGGCCGCCCTGAACATCAACATCCCCTATGACGAGGTGGACGTTAATTCCCACCCCTCGAAGCGGGAGGTGCGCTTCCGGGAGGAAAACCGGGTTTTCTCCACCGTGCAGCGGGCCGTCCGTGCGGTTTTGGTGGCCGATTCGCCGGTCCCGAACCTGGCTCCGCCCCCGGACTCCGACTACCCGGCCGCAGTCGCGCCGTCGTTCTTCCCCAGGAGCGCCTTCGGTGACGTACGGAACGGCGCGGGCATGCCCGAATACCAGGGCGGGTTTCGTGGAGGCCCATCAGACGCCGCCGCGCCCCGTCAGGACGCTCCGCCGTTGAAGGTGGTTGGGCAACTCAAGTTGACCTATATAGTTGCCGAGGGGCCAGGCGGGATGTTCTTGGTGGACCAGCACGCCGCCCACGAACGGGTGCTATTCGATCGTATCCGCCAAAAGACCTCGGAGCGAGAACCTCAGTCCCAGCCCCTATTGGAGCCGGTGTCGGTAGAGCTGTCTCCCTCCCAAGGCGACACACTGAAGTCGCACGAGGAATCGCTGCAGGATTACGGGTTCCAGTTCGAGCCCTTCGGAGATGGGAGCTACCTGCTGCGGGCGGTGCCGGCCATCTGCGGTGCTGGCGACTCGGCCAAATCGCTCTTGGACGTATTGGACATGACGGCCTTCGAGGGGTTGGTGCGTCAGAAAGAGGATGTGACTGCGGCGTCGATAGCCTGTCACGGGGCGATAAGAGCGGGGAAGTCATTGACCGAGCAGGAGATGGCCGCGTTATTGGAACAACTGGAGGCCACTCCCAATCCACATACCTGCCCCCATGGCCGGCCCACCATGGTGCATTTCAGCTCGACTCACATGGAGCGCGAGTTCGGCCGGCGTTAGCTGTTGCCTGGGTGCGATTTCGTGCGGTGATTTATTCGCACGCCTATCATTCTGAGGCGCTAGCCGAAGAATCTCGTTGCTAAACAACCAACTCTGGTCGAGAACAATGAGACCCCTCACTTTGCTCGGGGTGATAGAAGGAGACGGTTGGGACTTGAAAAAGTGGTGGCGTCAGCGGTGACAAAGAGTCCTTTCTCCCCCGCCGAGAGAACGTTAGGTCCGATGAAGTCGTGGCTCTCAACGTAGTCGGAGATGAGGGCGTCCCTTCGAGTCGCGGGAGTTCAGCCAGTTGAAGGCTTGCTGTTGCGGCGGGGGTCCTGCCGGGGGTCTGAGGCCGGGTGGAAGATTGAGGACTCGTCGGGGAAGTCTTGGGTAGCGGCTTTCTTCTGTTGTTCGCCGCGGAAACGGCCAAGCATTCCCAACGGTCCACCCACGATGGCGAGTGCGCCGAGACCCAGGCCCATTTTGGCTAGGAAATTGCGGCGGGTCGGACCCGATTTTTGTTGCGGTTCTATCTCGTTGGCCAAGGTATTCTCCTAGGGGTCTGCCCAATCGTGGGCTGGTATCTCTAGAGTCAGATAGATTGTACTAGACAGGCGGGGATTTGCAACACATCGTTTCGGTGGTTATTGGGCAGTCTTATTTTCGCAGACTAGGCGGAAGCGTCATCGACCACCATGCGGGCCACCTGGCGGCCCATGCGCACCGAATAGTTGGTGCCGCGGTCTTCGGGGTAGATCTGGGTTGTGTTGGCCAGGTACAGCCCCTGGAGTGGCGTGCGGTGTTCTGGGATGCTGTCCCCATAGTTGATGCCCACGATGGGCTGCGCGCCGTCGACCCGGTGGTGATGGTACTCGAGCACCCATGAACGGTCGAAGTCGTGGTTTATCTTCTGCAGATGGGGCAAGAATAGGTCCATTAGTTCTCCAGCCGACTTCAGGTACAACTCGCTGCCTCTGACAGGATAGTTGCTGATGTACAGGATGTGCGTTCCGCCGTAGAGCTCTCGGTCGATCAGATTGGTGTGCTCGATCAGGGCCACGAAGGGCATGTCCGGGTCCGCGATATTCAGCCAGTACTTGTCGGTGAATGGCCGGTCCATCACCAGCACCATCAACACCGCTGATAGGTAATCCGTGCCATCGAGTTGGGCTTGATAAGCCGGTGGCAGGGGTGGCGAAAGACGGGTGAATACGTACGACGGAGTGGTGGCAATGATCGCATCGTAGTCACGGCGTTCGGTCGTGCCGCCGATCAACTGCACATCGAGGCTGGTAGCCGGTCCGTCGGAATCCACGATCTTCGTCACCGTTGCGGATGTGTGGACCACGCCGCCTTGCCGTTCGATATCCGCCGTCAAATAGTCGATCACCTCACCGAAGCTGCCCATGGGGTAACCCAGGTGTTCCTTCTGTCCGGTCCCCTTTCTGGACGCCACCCGGAGGATCACCTTATTCCAGATCCAGGTCATGCCGATCTTGTCGTAAAATTCCCCAAATTTGCCCCGGAGCAAAGGCTCCCAGATAACCTCGTAGCCCTTACGTCCCATGCGGCGGGACAACCAGTTCTTAGCCGTCACGCCTTCGAACTTCCGGTAGGACTTGGTTTTCTGCAAGAGCAGGGTCCAGAGGCCAACCCTGAGTCGACTGAGTAGCGGCAATGGCTTGAACCGCAGGAGGTCCATGGGGCTGGCGAAGTCCCAGATCGTGCCGCCGTGATAGAAGCCGACGCTAGACTCCAGCCAAGCCAGTTTGTCACCCAAGCCCAGCTCGTCGATCAGCTCGGTGATCTCGGTGTCGCTGACGAAGAGGTGATGGTAACCCCGCTCCAGCCTGCCGCCGAACACGTCGAAAGTAGAAGCCTGGCCGCCCAGGAAGCCCGCCTGCTCGAAGACCTCCGCGAAATGGCCTTGCTTGGTCAGATGGTACGCTGCAGCCAATCCGGCCACCCCGCCCCCGATGATCCCGACTCGCATCAGTCGCCGTCTCCGGCCGGGCTGGAGGCAGATTTTAAGCTGTCGGCCCGGCTGGCGGCGCTCATCTCGCGGAGGGACAGGTTGTTCTTCCACAGCAGGGCCAGTCCGGCCAGGTTCACCGGCAGCCACAGGGCCACCAGGTGCATGAACCCGCTGTAGGCGCCGGCCAGAGAAGCCCCTACGCCCAGGGACATCAGCGTCTGTTGGGCGACTATTTCAAAAGGTCCGATGCCACCGATGGCGCTGGGCACGGACGTCGCCAGGTTGGACGTGGCGGTGAGGAGCAGCACCACCAGCAGCAGCACGCCTACCGAGTCGAAATGTTCGTCGATGCCGAAGGAGTAGGCTAGCATGAAGTACATAGAGCATTCCAGCAGCCACACCGGCAGCGAGTAGAAGAAAAGGGCCAGGTGCTTGGAAGGCGAACTCAGCACCGCCAAACCGGCCACGAAGGTCCGGAAAAGCTTTTTTGCCTGGGGTCCGGGCCCGGCAGGGACGACGTTCAACCAACCTTCCATACGGTCTGCGAAAGCCGGCGAGCTGCCCAGCAGGGTGAATACGGCCAGCAGCACACCGAAAGCGGCGATCGTCCCGGCTAGGAAAAGCAACCCAGTGGTGCGGGAAATGTCGGCGGCGCCGTCGAACTCTCCTAGCAGCAACAGCCAGGGCGCGGACAGGGCGGCGAAGGCCAGCAGGGTTATGCCGTCATAGACGCGCTCCACGGCGATGGTGGCCAAAGCCGAGGTCGCTTTGACGTCCTCCTGGCGGGCCAGGAGATAGGAGCGGACAAACTCACCCAGGCGCACCGGCAGCAGGTTGTTGGCCATGTAACCGATGATCACCACCGGGTAGAGCCGCCGGACGGGGAAGAGACCGATGGGTGTCAGCAGGTACCGCCAGCGGAGGGCCCGGAAGAAGACCGCGATGAAATAGACCACGATGGAGGGCGCCAAAAGGACATGGTCGGCGTTCCGGAGAGCGTCTTCTAGCTCTCCCATGTCCACCTGGTAAAGCAGGAGCAGCAGCAAACCAACGCTGAGGCCTCCGCCCAGCCAGAACTGCCATTTATTGGTGATCAACTTATCGGGTCCTCATCTCGTGGATAAAACCAGGCCAAAGAAGCCTGGATTCAGTATACCCGTGGCTTTGGTCGCCGGGCGATAAATATCGCCTATTGACTATAGGTGTAATAGTCGCCGGTGAACCATTCCTGCCGCAGGTCTCTGAATATCCAATAACTTAGCGCGCTGCGCCAGGCCCCACGGCTGGAGGCCACGTCCTTGAAGAAGTCCAAGTCCTTCTTAATCTCGTCCTTCCATTCCTCGTCCTGGCGTGCCTCCGAGGGGCGGCGGTAGGTCTCGGGGAACCACAGCAGACTATGCAGCGGCTCGCTCTCCTCGTAGCCTTCTAGCTCTCCGTTTTTCCGGCCTGCGTGGTCCGAAGCCAGCAAAATCGAGTCCGGTTTGAACTCGCCCTCCCCTGGCGCCGTGTCCAGAGAGTTGCAGCTACTGTTCCAGCCGTCGTCTCCCTCATCCTTGAAGCAGGTGAACCTGAGCAGGCCGCCGGACTCAGCGTCACGCACGTACCACTGGAAGGGGTACCAGATGTCATAGTCCACCTCCACGGCCCGGCGTGGAGTGAAATCGGTGTCGGGATCGCCGGCGGGCGCCGAGAAGACTTGCTCTTCTAGGACGGCAAAGGTGTCCTTCAAGTCCGAGCCTCCTTGGGCATAGACCAGAATCTCTCGGTTGGAGTCGTCAAAGGTGTAGCTGGCTCGCAGTGCGCTCCAAGTGCCGAACCCCAGCAGCAATGCGGCGATGCCCAAGGCCGCCACGGCCCCACCCTTGGCTGGAGACGTTATGCGCACCAGGTAGGCGGCGATCACCAGCACCAGAGCCGAACCTGACAGCACGCTCCAGTGTTGGCCGCTCAGCGCGCCGTCGTTTCCGGTGTAGGCGTAGAGGAAGAACAGTCCGCCCAGGGCCGCCATCGGCGCTAGGAAGAACAGTCCGCCCGCGCCCTGCCGCAGGGCCTGCTTCCAGCGGACCGACTCAGCCAATTCGCCCAGGAACTTAGCCGACAGGAAGATTAGTGGGAGGGAGATGTTCACCAGCAGCCAGGGCATCTTTTCGCTGGCCAAGGTGTAGGCCAGGAAAGTAACGCCGGCCCAGAGAGTCAGCGACATGCCCAGCATGTCGCCCCGCTTGACGAAATAGACCGCACCCACGACGCCGAAAACCGCCGGCAGCAGTTCATAGACCGGCAGGCCAACGAAGTAGTAATACCAGGGCTGGTTGCCGCGGGCCACGTCCTGCTGTGCGACCCAATAGCCCATCCCCTGCCAAGACCCGCTGAACACCCCCGACATGTGGGTGAATATGGTCGTGTAGAGCGCGGCCCAGACCAGGTAGAAGATACCGGCGCAGAAGAACCAAGCGCCGCCCAGCCAGCGCACTCCCAGGACCACTGACAGAATGATAGTGCCAGATAAGACTCCCACGGCGACCACATAATTCACGGGCAGTCCATTGGCCGCGGCGCCGATGGTCACCTCACTGGGCAGGATGCCATCCACAACCGCCTGCAGGTCAACAACTGGAGTGAATAAGACGGCGTACAGGGCGGCCGTCAAGGCTGGGACGGACACCAAAATTCCGCCGCGCTGGAACGGGTACCGGTGGTAGACCAGCGTCGACACAGCAGCAATGACCACAAGAACAGCCAATGCCAGGTCCAGGGCCGGCACGCCTCGGGTGTCGATCACGTCCGCCAGAGGTCTGTAGAGCAGCAAAGCCACTGCCAGGGTCATAGCTAAAGGGGCTCCGGCGATGCAGGCGATTCGGCGGGTCGTCAGTTCTCCCCGGCTGAGCAGCCAGGCCAACACGCCCAGGCCCACGAGGAGCACTGTGGCGTGCACTCCAAGGCCAAGGTATCGTACCGGTAAGAGTAGGGTCTCACCGGCCCAGGCAGGAGCTCCCACTAAGCCGACGGTGCCGTCCACATTAGCCACGTTGCTACCCGTTTGCGGGTCGGGGTTGACCAGCGTCAGCCCGAATATTCCTTGGAAGAAACCCGAAAGCGCCGACCATTGGGGCAGAGAAAGGGTAGCCAGCAGCAGGAATAAGCCGACCGGCCGGCTTGCTTCGCTGAGTTTGAAACGGCGCAGCGACCAAGGCCGCAGCTCAACCGCGATCAGCAGCAACATGATCAGCCCGAAGATTCCCACCACCAGGTAGGCCGTCTCTTTGGTGGCGGTCATCAGGCCCAACACCGCCGAAGCCAGGTAGAGGTAGCGGCGGTGGCCTTCCTCCAAGTACCGCCACATCAACACCAGAAGCGAGGCCGCAAAGAAGGCCATGATGATGTCGTTACGGCCGAACCGGCTGAAATAAAGGAGGGTTGGCGAAAGAGCCAGCATCAGCGCTGCCAGGAACGCGCCGGTACGGCCCAGGTAGTCGCGGAAGAAGTAGGGCACCGCCACTAACGCTGTCCCAAATAGGACGTAACCCAGCCGGGCGGTGACGTCGGTGTCGCCGAAGATGCGGAACATCAGGGCGGTGAACTGGATCTGGAACGGACCGTGCATCCAAGGTGAGTGGATGTAGTCAGTGCCAAATACCCAGGGCCAGCCCAGGAACGCTCCGCTGCTCTCGGACAAACGCCAGGCGAAATGCAGGTGGATGGCCTCGTCGTAGTGCACGGTGCGGCCGCCCAATTCCCAAAGCCGCATGACCAGGGCCACGATCACGATTGCCAAGAACCCGGCTTCCAACCGGCCAAAGGTGCGGCCGGCCCAAAATCGGGAGATTAAAGTCATGGGTGAAAGGGCCGATCTGCTTCGGTCCGGCGTCTTATCGCTGGTCATCGGTTCTGACCTGTTGGTTGGACCATCTCGTAGACTATTACGCCATCCCACTCGTGGGATGTGCTGAAAAAGTCGAAGTCAGCCAGGTTTTCCCCACCGTAGGTCCGACGCTCCCGGGCGCCCAGGTAAACGTAGCGCACCTCGTAGGAATCCAATAACCGGCGCACCTCGCCGGGATCCCGGCTGCTGAAGATGGTCCTCACGTCGTCCTCCCGAGTCCCGAATGACGATGATGAGCCCCGCCATTGGAGCTCGTGGCCCTTCCAGCCCAGGACGGTCGGCAGACCGGTGCTTGCGGATACCCGAGCGAATTCGGTGTAATCGTCGCCCACTGCCTCGACCATGCGGCCGTAGGGCGCATCGTCCCGCAACCACTCGATGGCGGCGTACTCTCCCGGCGAGTCCTGCTTCAGGAACGCCAACCCGTCCAAGGTGTTGTCGCTGATGGTGTGGCCGTCCTGGAACACGCCGGTCCGGGACAGCACCGCCCCAACAGGGTAGTAGAGAGAAGCTACTAACAACAAGACCGCTCCGCCGACCCAAACGGCCTTTCCGGCGCCCAGTACCCGGTTGAACAACCCCGTGCCCATATCCATGAAATCCTCTGCTTCGGGACGCAGCGACCACAGGTAATACAAGCCGTAGGCCCCGACGATGCCCAGCAGCAGCCAGGCCTGATAGTACGTCTTGAACACCGTGTTCATGCGCCGGAACCCGTCGCCGAACTGATCGACGACGTAGAACAACTCGGCCCCCACCAACAGGTAGAAGGCCAGTCCTGCCAGCAGTAGAGTGAACGCGGTGGCCAGTCCGTTCTCCAGCCTGGTGCGTTGTAGGGCGCTGAAACCGGCCAAGGCCACCAACGCCAGACCCGGCACCACCAAGATCGCTCTGCCGCCGATCTCGCTGAAGGCCGCGCTTGTTCCGCCATCAATCCAGGTCACTATGAAGGCTGCCCCGATCCAGATCAGGAACGGAATCGCCACGACGATCATGACCAACACCGCCGCCGAGCTGTCGGAGTCATTAGGCCGTGACAATTCTGTGATCTGCCGAACCATGAACGAAATGGCCAAGAGAATCAGCGGGCCCATCACCAGGAACAGCAGGAAGGGCCTAGTGTTTACGCCCCGCAGCGGCAGAATGCCTGAGGTTGCCGCGTCGAAGTCGAGATAGAAGGGTATGAACAAGATAACGGCCAAGATCAACACGGGCGCTACCACGACTGCCGTGCTTCGTGCAGCCTCCGCCAAGTCTCCGCCGAAGTCTCCGTAGGCCTTCACCAGGACCGCCGACCCGAATATGGCGGCGATGACTGGGAGGTCCCAGATGTTGATGAACGCCAGGGACCCGATGAATAGAGCGATGGCCGCTGCTTCCAAGACGTTGTCCTGCAGCCAGTCCAGTCCCATCCGCTTTTCAGACAGGAACAGATTCAACGTCAGTCCCAGTCCCAAGATGACGAAGGGCAGGTTTGTCACGTGGGGGTGCAGGTCGCCCAGTATGAAACTGAACAGCGGGAACTCAGTGATGGTGTAATCCAAGCTTTGCGAACCGGCAAGTGTGTCGATCACCCTGGTGGACCTGAACCACCACCAACCGCTGTCGGGGAAGGCGCCCGAGCCTGATTCCGCGCCCGTTAGGCCCTTGATGCCAACCCATTCCCAGAACCCATCGGTGCCCCAACCTCGGAGGTTAACGAACTCCATGATCCCTTCCAGGTTTCCGGCCAGGAGTATGAATACCGGCCCGGCGGCGCCGAAGATAAGACCTGCCCTGAGGGTGCCGCCCGACAGCCGTACTAGGTTGTAGACCAACCCGAAGGCCCCCGCGGCAACCAACGCCGGCACCAAGGACACGCCCATGTTGTAGCCCACGTTGGAAGTAACGCCGGACAACTGGGTCAAGAAGGCTATCATGAAATGGCCGAAGTAGTAGTAACTGATGTTGTTTCCCGATAACCAGGGGTCTTCCACCGGGAAGAACCGGGCCTGGAGCACGGCGTTCATGAACCCGAAGTCCATGGGTTTCTCGGTGTGGTTGATGGCTGGCACTTCTGAGACAATGGCCAGCCAGACCAGGGAGAACCCGATAAAAAAGGCCTCGGCAACCACCAGTACGGTCCAATTCTTGCGCACGAAATCTACTATCTCACCGAAGTTCCGGAAGAGCAGGTAGATGTTTGGGACGGCCGACACGGCGAGAATCACGACGATGGTGAATTGGGTGTTGGGAGCGATATGGGTTAGGCCAAGCACCCAGAGGATATAGGCGAAGAAAACCATGCCGGCGGGTTTGGCCAGCGTGAACCCACGGTCAGGCAGCCGCCGGAATAACACGAACGCGGCTGGGAAGGCCAGGATGCCCAGGGTCTGGATGGCGATGTACCAGCTAACAACGTCTAGCATGGCTCACTTATCGATCGCCTAGGTTGGGTAGGACCGGAAGTTAAAGTAAGGGTCAGTTGACCGGCGCCAGCAGCGACTCCACGAAGTCCCGGGTGTCGAACGGCGCCATGTCGGTGAAGCCCTCGCCCGTGCCGATGAACAGGATCGGCACCTGAAGTTCCTGCTTGATGGCCAGAACGATGCCGCCCCTGGACGTTCCGTCCAGTTTGGCCAGGAATATCCCGGTACAATTCACTGCATCCTTGAACGATTTGGCTTGGGCCAGACCATTTAGGCCGGTCGTGGCGTCCAGAGTCAAGATAACCTGGTGGGGTGCTCGGGGTTCCAGCCGGCCAAGGACCCGGCGTACCTTGCGGAGCTCCTCCATCAGGTTGGACTTGGTGTGCAGCCTACCGGCGGTGTCGATGATCAATACGTCGGCGCCCCGGGCCTTGCCGGCCTGATAGGCGTCGAAGGCTACTGCGCCGGGGTCTCCTCCGGCTTCGTGCCTGATAACATCTACGCCGATCTGTTTGCCCAGGATCTCTAGTTGCTCAGCGGCGGCGGCTCTAAATGTGTCGCCAGCGCCCAAGATAACCTTCTTACCCTCTTGGGTGAAGTGGTGAGCCAGCTTGGCGATGCTGGTGGTCTTGCCCACTCCATTGACGCCCACCATCAATATCACATATGGGCCCTTTAAGTCAGTCTCATCCACCCAGACAGATTCGGCGTTTTCAGGCTCCATGCCTGCCACCAAAGAGTCCTTCAGCGACTCGAACATCTCTTCGCCCGACTCCAGCCCCCGGTCTTTCACGGTGTCTTTCAGCTCTTCGATGATGCGGAGAGACGTTTCAACTCCGACGTCAGAAGATATGAGAATTTCTTCCAGTTCTTCCCAGAGGGCGTCGTCCAGCTTGGATGATCTGAGTACGTTGAGTATCCGCCCGAACCACCGGTCCCGGCTGGGTTGAACGGCGTCTTGGGTGTGGGCGATATCCTCTTTGCGGTCTCGTTTGAAGAATCTGAGCATTTATGGTCCTGGAGTTAAGTGATGCAAGTGAAGGGCTACGATCTAGACCTGGCCGGTCAGCGTGGCCAATGCCGCCCGGGCTGCGGCGCCTTCGGCCTCGGACTTCTTTCCCCCAGCGCCGGTGCCCACCACCTGCCCGTTCACTAGCACATTCACGGTGAAAACGGGGCCGTGGTCGGGGCCTTCGCTGCTCACCAGGTCATAGGTGGGGGGATTCAATCCTTGGCCTTGGACCATCTCTTGGAGAAGGGACTTGGGGTTCTCCGGCGGCCCGCCTGTCTGTTCGGCTTGGGCAAGCTCAGCGTCGAACAACTGGAGGATGGCCTGTCGGGTAAACTCGTTGCCTTGATCAATGTAGATGGCGGCGATCAGCGCTTCGAAGGCCGCCGACAATACAGAGTCCTGTTCGCGTCCGTTGCTGGTCTCTACGCCATTGCCCACGAATAAATAGCTGCCCAAGTCGATGCGGCGGGCAACCTGTGCCAAGGTCTCGCGGCGAACCAAAGAGGAGCGGGTCTTGGTGAGTTCCCCTTCGTTGGCGTCGGGGAAGCGGAGGTAAAGTTCCGTGGAAACGGCCAACTCCAAGACGGCGTCGCCCAGGAATTCCAGCCGTTCATAGGACTCAGACTGTTCCAGGCCGTGCTCGTTGCAGTAGGAGAGGTGCATCAGGGCCTGGCGTAACAGGCTGGGGTTCTTGAAAGAGAACCCCAGCGCTGATTCAAGGGCCTTTATGGAGGTCCCAAACGGTTCGGTACGGTCTCTAGATAACCCCATGAGGCCACGGGGGCTGCGGGCGCTTGAACTCGCCTACGTGGGCGAATTCACTCATGGCTTTGGTCATGGTCTCGTAGATCTCAACAGCCTGTTCGTCCGGGGGTATGAACATCTTGAGGAAAGTGGCGTTGCCTCCGTCGGAAACGAAGGTCGGCACGCCAAAGGCCCCATGCTCTTCCACGGCGATGGTGTGGGAATCTGCGATGTCTTTCAGCAGTTCTGGGTCGGTCGCGTCCTCGCGGAAGCGGGCCATGTCCAGACCGGCGGCGACCGCAGCTTCTTCCATGACGGCCGGGTCTAGCAGGTCTTTTTTGTCTTCATGGCGGGCTCGCAGCAGAGCCATGAAGAAGCCTTGGAACGCCTCCTCGCCCTGACGCTTGGCGGCAAGGCCGGACATATGGGCGAGGAAGGTCTTATCTGTCCCGTCTATGACCTCGGGCTGCTCCCAGAGCTTGACTTCGTTATCAGCATTGTCGCTGTTGACCTGGGCCAAAGAGAACGGCTGCCAGTCGATCTTGATTGCCTCTCCGGATGCCTCTTCTACTTTCGACAGCCACACGGCCGCGTTGTAGACAAAGGGTCAACGGAAATCGTAAAAGGTGGTGAACTGGACATCGGCCATGGTGTTACCTCCCAAAATTGGCTAGGCCGCGCGCCAATGCGCACGTTCAGCCTTTGCGTACGACCTTTGCGTACGGATGAATTGTATCCACAGCGCCACCCGTTGTCAAAGTACAAAAAGCAGCTAATTTAACGTATTCAATGCGACATAACTGGCATGCCACCACGCCTAAGTGTCGGTCCTGCCATGCTATAATTTGTGCCCCGCGCTGTTCTCAACAGGAGGCCCTCCCACGCCTGATTCCCGGCCCCCAACCCACATCTCTTTGGACCGAGTCGCCGGCGGCGTCAACGGCGGACAGTTGGCGGTTTTTAACTCGATGCGCCGGCGTGCCACCGGAGAAGGAATCCCGGTTTATCTGGTTGGCGGACCGGTCCGAGACGCGGTGCTGAATGTCCCAACCAGAGACCTGGATTTTGTCTTGATCGGAGACGCCCCGGCGCTGGCGGCGGACGTGGCTGACGAGCTTGGCGGACAGGCTACCGTCCACCCTAGGTTTGGAACTGCCACCGTGGAAGTCGAAGGCCACCGGATGGATGTGGTCACCGCTAGAAAGGAGAGCTACCCATCCCCTGGCTCCTTGCCCGAGGTTTCGGCCAGCAACCTTGATGACGACCTGGCTCGGCGAGATTTCTCCATCAACGCCATGGCGCTGCCTTTGTCAGGGGATTCTCCCGAGGTAATCGACCCCCACGGAGGACTGGATGCTTTGGCTGGCAAGTCAGTAGGCACCCTCCACCCCAGCAGTTTCGCCGACGACCCGACCAGGATGCTGCGGGCCGTGCGCTACGAGCAACGGCTGGGCTTCCAGATCACCACCGATGCCCTGTCCGAGATGCAGCAGGCCATTAACGGCGGCCATGCAGACGCGGTTTCAGGAGACCGCTGGCGGCAGGAATTTCAGAAGATATTTGAAGAAGATCGGGCGGCAGAGATGCTGCTTCGCGGCATCGAGCTAGGGGCGCTGGCCGCGATTCACCCGGTGCTGACCGATGGCAAGGGACTTACCAGACTGGCTGGCGAAGGCGATTTGGGTCCGAACGACTTTCTGGTAGCACTGGCTGGGTCATTATCTGCCGTCGTCGGAGATGGATTTGCCCGCCGATTGAACCTACCCACTGATTGGGCGCAGGTGGTACGTGATACCATTGCATTGAGAGAAAAACAGTCTGCGATATCCGGACGTTCGGTAATGCCCTCCGCTGTTTGCGCGGCACTCGACGGTCTGAACCCGGACGCCATCGCGGCGTCGGTCCGGTTTACGGATGATCCCCAGGTTGCGGCAAGGTTACGTCGGTATCTGGACGAATGGCGGCTGGTGAGTCCCGCATTGACCGGCGACGACCTGCTGGTGATGGGCGTGCCCTCGGGCCCGATGGTCGGTGAGGCGCTCCGGGAATTGACTTCGGCCAAACTGGACGGCCTGGTCAGCGGTGAAGAGGGCGAAAGAACCCTGGTGCATCAGATTATCTTGCGAGGGAGTTGATCTCCTGATAATGGCAGAACAGACAGGCATCCCAGATAACCTGGAAACACCCGAAAACGAATTGGAGTCCTGCGTCATCTGTGACAAGGCGCTGGATGGTATCCAAGAAACATCCTGTCAGATGTGCGGCGGTAAATTCCACCAGCCGTGGAGCCAGGACAGCGACGTGCCCCAATGCGGCCGTATAGGCAGCCACGAGGACGCCCTGGCCATAGTATTCCTCTGTGACGATTGCTACTACGGACGCCGCCCCTAAACCCCTCGGCATCAATTTTTCGAAAAAAACTGAAAGCTGACGGCTGGTGGCTGAAAGTTCGGTCCCAAGGAGAACACGGCGATGAAAGCAGTCTATATCGAAGCCCAAGGCGGCCCCGAAGTCCTGACCTACGGTGATCGCCCGGAGCCCGAGGCGCAGGCTGGTGGGGTCAAGGTCCGGGTCAAAGCCACCGCTCTTAACCGGCTGGACCTCTATACCAGGGCTGGCGGCCGGGGTCTGGACCGCGAATTCCCGCCACCCTTGATCCTGGGCGGAGACTGCGCCGGCGAGATTGTGGCAATCGGCGATGGCGTGACCACGCTTAAGGCCGGAGACCGTGTGGTCGTTAATCCCCGTATCAGTTGCATGCAGTGTGCGGCGTGTTTGGCGGGACAGGATGACCTCTGCCGCAATGAAAACTTCTTGGGCAGCGCCATCGACGGCAGCTATGCGGAGTTTGTGGCGGTCCCAGCGGTCAACGCCCATCTCCTGGCCGATAGCGTTTCTTTCGAGCAGGCCGCGGCCGCCCCGACGACCTACCTGCCTGTGTGGAACATGTTGGTGCGCAAGCTCCAACTGAAATCATGGCAGACGGTTCTGGTTCTTTCCGCCTCCGCGGGGGTTGGCGTCGCTGCCATACAGGTGGCCAAGGACATCATCGGCGCCAAGGTTATCGCCACCACCAGCAGCCCGGAAAAGGCCGCCCGAGCCACAAAATTGGGCGCGGACGTGGTCATCAACTACAATGAGGAAGATATCCGGGAGCGGGTCAGGGCGATAACCGGTAGAGCCGGCGTAGATTGCGTGGTCGACCATGTGGGGGCCGATTTCTTTGGCCCAGCATTCGCGTCATTGCGGAACGGAGGCCGGTACGGCATCTGCGGGGCAACCACCGGACTGCGCACGGAATTGCATCTGGGCCAGCTCTTCAGCCAGCGCAAAGAGATCTACGGTGTGTTCATGGGCACTAAAGAGGACATGCGGGAGATCGTTGAGATGCTGAACCGGGGCGCCGTCAAACCCGTCGTCGACCGGACTTTCCTCTTGTCCGAAGCCGCCGCCGCCCACACATACATGGACGAGACCAGTTTTTTTGGGAAGTTGATACTGACGCAGGATTAGCTATCAGCTAACACCAGTCAGCCGTCAGTTTTTTCTTTCCGAGGCGTTGTTGGTGCCACTCTCGTCATTCCCGCGAAAGCAGGAATTCAGGCAAGCCAGGTTTGCCGATTCTGGATTACTTGCACCGAGCGCTCGCCCTCAACCTAGCCCTCCCCTCTCACGGGGGACGGGAGCCCTCTTTCATCTAATCAGCTTTCTTCCTGAGCCTTTGCCCATGGAATAAGTATTGTTGGGCGTAGCCGCCGTAGCGGCCGAAGTGTTCTTGAGCCCATTCAAGCAGCACTCGGTCTGGCGGGACCTTTTGGTCCGGGAAGTACCATTCAGCCAACGCCCGGCGGATCCAGACGTCGATAGGGAAGGCCTCCAGCTTGTCCAGAGAGAATATGGCGATGCAGTCGGCTATCTTCGAGCCGATGCCCTTGATCTCCATCAACGCTGTTTTGGCCTCTGGGTAGGGCAGCTGGACCAATTCCGCCAGGTCAAGACTTCCTTCCAATACGGCTTGGGATGCCCCGAAAACATAGGGCGCACGGAACCCGAGTCCCAACCTCCGCAGTTCGCCTTCGCCGGCTTTGGCCAGGTCGGCGGGGGAGGGGAAGGTGTGACGGGTCTGCCCGTTTAGGGCCAGGGGAATGCCAAACTCGTCCGACATGCGTTCCATCAATTGGTGGATGCGTGCGATGTTGTTGTTGGCGGAGCAGATGAAGGCTACCAGGCATTCCCAGGGCTCGGTGCGCAGAATCCTCAGGCCCGGATATTTGACGACCATGGCCGCGACCCGGTCGTCGCGGTTGATGTCTGAGTAGATGGCATCGATGTCGTCGTCGAACCGGAAGTAGTCCCGGAGCATGGCCGCCGCCGTGGCCTCCGGCGACGGACCCGACGAGAACTCGACCATTTGGCCCTTCTGGCGTATTTGGATGAACTCCTTGCGGACCACCCCCTGATACCAATCGTCGGCCTTCTTCCACCGGTGCGCCTGGCCACTTTCCAAGCTGGCCCCCAGGTCAAATGGCTGGTCGATGGTCAGTTCCACACTTCACTCCTATTCGGCCCGACTAGTACCGAATTATCGATTAAGACTAAATCCATAAACGACTACCGGGTTTATGGACCTGACCGCTGAAAGCTAGGCCACCCACTGGGCGGCGGCCTGACCGATGGTGGTAATGTTGCTGGGTTTGAGGGTGCATGGAGGTAAGGACTTCAGGAACGAGCTGCCGTAGTTTTTCGCGGTGATCCGGTTGTCCATGATGACGATAGTGCCTTTGTCTTCTTTGTTGCGGATCAGTCGGCCGAAACCCTGACGGAATCGCAGTACGGCCTGGGGGACGGAGTACTGGTTGAACGGGGAATCGTATTGATCGGAGCGGGCCTTAACGATTGGGTCGGTGGGCACGGCGAAGGGCAGCCGGGTCAAGACGAGGGCTTTCAGCAGCCCCGGCGGCATGTCGACTCCCTCCCAGAAGCTAGCGGTGCCGAGAAGCACGCTCTCAGGTTCCTCGGCGAAGCGGGTCATCAATTGTTGGGCTGAGCCGTCGATACTCTGGGCAAGCACTTGCACTCCCTCGCCCATCAGCGGGGCCCGCAGCCGTTGGGCCACCGCCCGCAACGAGGCGTAGGACGTGAACAGGGCCATGGTCCGGCCCTTCATGGTGGTGCCAAGGTCGGTCAACACCCTGGTCATGGCGTCGACGTATTGGTCCGAGTTGGGTGGCGGCATGTCCTCGGGAATCAAGAGCAAAGCCGCTTTCTGGTAGTCGAAAGGCGATCCCACCAGCAGTTCCTCGGAGTCGCTGCCGACGCCTACGCGGCTCTTGAAATACCCAAAGTTGCCCTCGGTGCTGAGGGTGGCGCTGGTCAGAACTACGCTATCTTTATGCTGGAAAAGCTCCGCGGCCAGAGTGCTGCTGATATCCAGGGGGGCGGAGTTCAAGGAAACCGTTGCGTTGCCCCGGATCTGGTCATTGCTGATCCAGTGGATATCGTCGTCCATGGGGTTGCCCAAGATGGAGCTGAACTGCTCTCGCAGGGTTTCCATGTCGTCCATCAGATTAGCGGACTCCATGATCAGGGCCGGCTGGTCGCCGGCGGCGGGCAGCTTGGTCGATTCCAGGAACCGGTGCAGCCTTCCCACGTCCCTGGCGGCCTGCTGCAGTCCCACGTCCAGGTTCTCCCAAGCCAGGTGCAGGTCGGTCCAGCTCTGGGTGTTCCGGACCTGGGAGGTAATCAGCATCTGGGGCCCGTTGTCGGACGGGCCAGACTTCTGATTGGCCTGGAAGCGCTCAACTTCGACCCAGAGGCGCGCCCATATCTGGCGTATTTTCGCGCCCTCCCCCTCGACGGCAGACACCGCCGTCTCGGATTCTTGGCGTATCGAGGATGCCAATCCCTCGGCGGCCGTGGCCTGCCTGATCTGGGTGGTCAACCTGATCTGAGGCTCCCAGGCCTCGTCCAGCTTGTCCTGGGACACGCTGAAACCCAATTGCCGGGTGGCTTCGTCTTCCAGGTTGTGGGCTTCGTCGATGACCAAGTGTTGGTATTCGGGGATCAGCCCGCCGCCCCGGGCCAGATCGGACAGCAGCAGGGCATGGTTCACCACCACTATGTGTGCCTGCTCAGCGCGCTCCCGGGCAGCTCGGAGAAAGCAGGGTGAGCCGTCGCGCAGTCCAGGGCAGAACCCTTTCTCTCCTGCTGATATGTGGTTCCAGGAACCAAAGTCACGGCCCGACAGATTGATCTCGGCCCGGTCTCCGCTCACGGTGTTCTGCATCCAGACCGAGGTCTTGGAGAGGAGACGGGCGTCGTCGATGGTCGGTGATTCGCTGCGGGCCAGGTGGTTCCAGCGTCTCAGGCACAGATAGTTGGCCCGGCCCTTGAGCAGGGCGGCTTTGAGCACTCCCGGATCGACCAGGCCCGATTCCTCTAACACCTGCGTGAGGGCGGGAATGTCTTTATTCATCAACTGCTCTTGCAGGTTGATGGTGTTGGTAGAGATCACCACCCGCTGTCCTTTGGAGATGGCGAACAGGGCCGCAGGCAACAGGTAGGCCATGGACTTGCCGACGCCGGTGCCGCCTTCCACGACTAGGTGTTGGTTGTGGTACATCGCCTTGGTCACGGTGGTCAGCATCTCTTCTTGTTCGGGGCGGTGCTCGAACCCGGAGAACGCCTTGGCGAAAGGCCCATTCTGGGCCAGCAAACCGGCCACTTTCCCCTCCCTCAAATCGCTCAGGGCGGGGTCGGCGCGGCGTTTTTCAGGGGAACTCAGCCTGGCGGACAACTGCTCCATGTCGAGGCCGGTTAACCCGACCGAGGAGGTATGAGCGTCACCGGTGCCTTCAAGTCCGGCCAGGATGCCACTGATGGACCACCGGCTGCGAGCGGCCAGGTTGGATAGATAGCTTAAAAGGCCTGAATCTTGCTCGGCGGCGAGGCGCAGCAGCTTGATGTAGACGTTCTTGGTGGCCATGGCATCGGCCAGCGCCCGGTGGGCGTCGTTATGCTCCACCTGGAAGTGGGTGGTCAGGTATTTCAGGGAATACTGCCGGGACTGAGGCATGAAAACCGAAGCCAGATCCCAGGTGTCGTAGGAAGGGTTGTGGATCGGGACGCCGTTGTTGGTCAGGAACCCGATGTCGAACTGGATATTGTGCCCTATGATCGGGTCTTCCCCGAGGAAGTCCTCGATCTCGGCGGCCACCGAGGAAAAGAAGGGCGCGCGTTTGACCTGCTGGGGGGTGATGCGGGTCAGGCGCTGGATGAATTCGGGGATCGCAACGCCGGGGTTTACCAGGGTCTGATAGGTCTCGATAACTTCGTCGCCGCGGAAACGCACGGCGCCGACTTCGAGAATCTGGTGACGGTTGGAGTCCAGGCCAGTGGTCTCCAGGTCCAGGGCCACATTGACCTGCTCAAATGGGGAGATGTCCGTATTGAAAAGTACCATTTGACTCCCGTCACAACCTCACATACTGTTCGCCGCCAGCCATACCAATGACTGGGGCAGTTTAGCACGGTTCTGACGCGGGTTCGACCCCAAAGTTACAGCTCTTGTAACTGACGGTGGACAAATCTTGGGCTGGGTCCGGCCGTCTCTAAATGGCGTAGGGTTGGAGGTTGCCTGTCCGCAGGCCGGTCACGGGGTGAAACCGCTTGGAGTGGAGAGCTTTGAGGAACTCGGCTTCGGTATTGACCTCGTCGGTGAACTCGGTCAAGAACTTGCCTAGGCCGTGGGTCGAATGGGCGTCGCTGCCACCGGTCACCGGCAGCTTTAGCTTTTCGGCCACCGCCATTGCGAAGTCATTCTCCCGGTCGATGGTGCCGCCGTTGGCCACTTCTACGGCGTCGGCCAGCTTGAACACTGGATGGTCTAGAGCCTCTTCCGGAGTCTCCGGTAAGGGGCCGGGGATGGACTGGTAGATGAGAGCGCGGCTGCGGTGTCCGCCGCTGAGCACGCCTCTGAAGGGATGGGCGGAGACCACGAATCCGCCGGCTGTGGTTGCAGCCTTCCGCAGTTCCGCGGCCTTGTTATAACCGGCCTGATAGCGGTCCAGACCGAAGGCCAGCATATGACCGTAGTCGGTCTCCACCTCCATGGCACGGATCAACACCACGTTGTGGAGGCTGGCGAATTTCTTGAACTCGTGCCGGTCCCAGGGACCGGAGTGCTCAGTGAGGCAGAGGCCGCGCAGACCGAGACGGTCGGCTTCTAGGATCAGGTCTTCGGGCGTCAGGCTGCTATCGCTGCTGCCTTTGGTCGTGTGGATATGGAGGTCAAATAATCGAGCCATGGATAGCTATCAACTCTCAGCGGTCAGCGTTCAGCTAGCCGCGGAAGGGGCGTACCCAAGTCTAGCCAGGGTTACGGATTTGGTCAACGGTATTCGTGCGCTACTTCTGATTGAACGAGGTTGCTCTGGCCAGTTCGGGAAACTGCTCTATCGGAAGGACTTGGCCCGTTTCCTCAAAGTGAGTGACCAACTGCCGGATGGCGTCGGGGACCGGTTGGCTGGTCTCGGTCGCGGCGTCGTAGCCCACGTAGACAGTCTCTACGGAAGTAAGGAGCCGATCGCTGCCCTCTGGGTAGATCTCTAGATTTAGGGTCAGGCTGGTGTTGCCTATGTTGGATACCCGGACATGAAGCTCGATGATCTCGTCAACCTTGGCGGGGGCCTTGAACTCTTGGGTGCTTTTGACCACTGCGAAGTCGAAATAGCCGCTCTGAGGGATGATATAGATGGCGAAGCCCAGGTTACGGTAATACTCCGCCTGCCCAATTTCTAGGTAGCCCAGATAGGCACCGTTATAGACGATGCCCTGGGCGTCGCACTCCATCCAGCGGACCCGGACCGGTGTCATGAATCGAAAGTCGGATTTGGCCATAGTTGTTCTAGTTCTGCTCCGGTTGTTTCGGCGGTTGGTACCCCAGGGTTGCCAGGTAGTTGAGGTCGGCGGGGCTTAGTTTGGCTGTGAGGAGCATGTCGGGCCGACGCTCTAGGGTGCGCCGCAGCGACTGCTCCCGCCGCCATTTCTCGATGTTGGCATGGTGGCCGGACAGCAATATCTCTGGCGTCTCCATCCCCTGAAATTCAGCGGGGCGGGTGTATAGCGGGTGCTGGAGCAGGCCAGAAGAAATGGAGTCCTCAGCCACATTTTCCGGCGAACCAATCACCCCCGGCACCAGCCGGGACATAGCGTCTATCAGCGCCATTGCCGGTAGCTCCCCTCCGGTCAGAACGAAATCGCCTAGGCTGATCTCTCTAGTGGCGAGGAAGTCTGGCACCCGGTTGTCGATGCCCGCGTAATGGGCGCAGATCATGGCCACGGCCGGAGATTGGGAAAGTTCCTCGACCACCTGCTGGGTCAGCATCTCGCCTTGTGGGGTGAACAGGATGATCGGTATCTCTTTTCGTTCTACGTCTGAATAGCCCGACAATGCGAATTCGGTGGCTTCGAAAACCGGTTCGGGCTTCAGGACCATGCCGTGGCCGCCGCCGAACTGGTAGTCGTCGGCTGTGTGGTGCGGGTCGTGGGAATAGTCGCGGATGTCGGTGACATCTATGGATACCAGGCCCTTTTCAATGGCGCGGGCCAGCATGCTGTATTCCAGGGGGTCTCGGAAGGCGTCCGGGAACAGGGTTAGGACATGAAAACGCATCGGTCAATCATACAAGAAAATCTCACTGGGCCGATGCGTTTTCGTTTCTTCCGGTTGGCTGATTTAATCTGCGAGCTGAGGTTCCGCGATCGGCAGCCTGTCGATGTAGGCTACCCCACCTTTCATCACCATTTTGATCCTTTCCTTGTTGCGGATGACGCTGATGTCCTTCAGCGGGTCGCCGTCCACGACCAGGAAGTCGGCGTATTTGCCCTTGCCGACGGTGCCGAAGTTCTTCTCTTCGCCGATGCACTCCGCTGCCCAGCCTGTGGCGGTCTGGATGGCCTGCATGTTGGAGAGACCCCGTTCGACCATCAACTCGATCTCCCGGGCGTTGTCGCCGTGGACGAACCCGCCGGCGTCGGTTCCCGCGGAAACCTTCACCCCGGCGGAGACGGCCAGATGCAGGCTTTCCTGATGTATCTGCATCAATTGCTTGGTCCGCTCGATGATATGCGGCGCGCTGATGGTGGAATGAAATTCGTAAACCTCAAACGTCGGCGTGAAGAAGACGTTTTTGTCGGCCATCATCTTGGCCAAGTCGGGGTCTTCGGCCAGGTAACAGGCGTGCTCGACCGAGCCGACCCCGGCCTCGATGCACATGCGCAGTCCCGGGCCGCCCACAGCGTGGCACATCGTGTACTTCTCTTGGGATTTGGCTTCATCGACCAACGCTTTGACCTCGTCGGGACCGAAGGCGATGTCCTTGGGGCCGTGTCCGGAGCGGGAACTGGCGCCCCCGGTGGTGGCGAACTTGATCACATCTGCGCCCACCCGAACCAACTCACGGACCAGTGCACGAATGGCATCAGGGCCGTTGGCCACGCCATCCACGTGCATGGGGTCGTTGTTGAATGGATTTCGGTGCCCCGACCCGGCAACCCGGTCTCCGATACCGCCTGTGGGCGATACGATGGCGACCGATGTCAGCAGTCGAGGGCCGTTCAGCAGGCCTTGTTCCACCGCATATTTGAAACCTGAGTCCAGACCGCCGGCGTCGCGGATGCAGGTATAACCAGCGACCAACGATTCTTCGATGGCCCTGGCTGTCTTTAGATGGTGCACCGAGGCGGGTTCCTCGATCTCCCACCGGCTGTCCAGACTGTAATTTTTGTGGGCCAGATGGTCGTGGGTATCGATCAGGCCGGGCAGCAGAGTAAGGCCGCTGAGGTTGATCTCTTCAGTGCCTGGAGGCAGGGTGACGGCGCCTCTGGGTCCCACCTCGGTGACTCTTTCGCCGTCGATCAAAATGGCCGAATCCTTCAATACCGGCCCGCCGGTGCCGTCGATCAGGTCGGCTCCAATTAATGCTTTCATGGCCTACCTCACAATCTGTCAGTTATGAATGTGGCGAATTCGCAGGATGGGCTGATGCTAGTCAAGGCACGCGGCGGTGTCAAGGGCTCGCTTACGGCCGCATCGTAGTGCTCAATTTTCCTCCAATCCGGCTGGCGCAGCAAGGTCAAAGAGCGGTCGGTGTTGGCTATAATCACTGGCTACGGGGCGCTTCCGTATAGATACCGGATGTGTGAGATGGGCGGATTGAGACATTTCCTACCGGCAAGAATTCTTGGCTTCGCTCCTCTTGTGCTGACGGCGCTGGTGATTGCCTGCGGCTCAGGTGCAGACAAGATCACCTTTGTGTCAGAAGTGGACGGCGATGCCGAGATCTACGTCATCGATCCCGAATCGGGCATCGCCACTCCTCTGACCGACAACACGAGCGAAGACTTTGACCCGGTCTGGTCGCCGGACGGCAAGCAAGTGGCCTTCGTCTCCGACGGGTCTGGAGACCTAGAGGTCAACCTTGTTGACGGGAAGGGGAAAAAGATCGAACGCCTGACCAACGCCGCCGGAAATGACGAAACCCCCCTCTGGTCTCCTGACGGCGAGAACCTGGCCTACATATCCCATCAGGAAGGCGGCGCCGATGTTTTTGTGATGACTGCCGATGGCGGCCGGCCGGTGCGGATCACCGCCGAATCTCCCGATGACCGCCTCGGCGCCTGGTCCCCCGACGGGGTGTGGCTGGCGTTCGCTCGGGGCGGCTCTCAAGAGGAACGCGGTCTGTGGCTGCGCAATCCTGATGGCGTGAACCTAGTCCACCTGACCGAAGAGAACGACTTTAGCCCGGTCTGGTCTCCCAACGGGAAACACATCGTGTTCGTTCGCGTGTTCGAGGGCAATTCCGACCTATACTTGGCCAGCCGGCTCAAGGACGGCACCTGGCAGGACGATGTGGAACTGACACGTTTGACTCAGCACGAAGAAGACGACCTGGCCCCGGCCTGGTCTCCAGACGGAGACACCATCGCCTTTGTGACGTTCAGGGACGGCAACGGCGAGATCTACATCATGGAGTCGGACGGTTCCCGGCAGTTACGGCTGACCACCAACGAGGCCGACGACCTTGATCCGGTTTGGTCGCCGAACGGAAAACAGATAGCGTTCGTTTCTCACCTGTATGGCCCCGGCGAGATTTTTATCATGGACGACGACGGCGAAAACCAACTCCGCTTAACCACCAACGACGCCGAAGACCACTCCCCCGACTGGTAGGTCGCACAGCGATGGTTTGCTGGTGGTCGGCATTTCCCAGTGCTACACTTTCCAGGTTGAGAGTAGTCTGGGATTTATCGGGAAGACCGACATGGAACACTCCGAGATAGCGCCGATGATGGGGAGGCTGTGGTCGCCTTTGGCGGCGGTCACCAGCCACTGGCAAGGCAAGGACAACGTGCAGATGGCAGTGGCCATCGCCGCGGCGTCGATCGTCCCCGATCGCCCCAGGGTTGTCGTCCAGCTCTACAAGACCAATCTGAGCCATGCAATGGTGCTCTCTGCCGGGGCCTTCGCCCTGAATTTCCTTAGACCTGAACAGTTGGACCTCATCGGCGATTTCGGCCTGGTATCGGGCCGGGACGAGGACAAACTGGACGGCGTTGGCAAGACCACCGGCAAGTTTGGCAGCCCGTTGCTGACTGATTGTTTTGGCTACATGGACTGCCGGGTGATCAACGCCATGGACGCTGGGGACATGACCTGCTTCCTGGCCGACGTGATTGACGGCCAGACCCTGTCTGAAGGCGAACCGCTGTGGTGGAGGGACGCTCGCCGCAAACTGCCCTCGGAATGGCTGGAACGGTGGGAGAATAAACAAAGTGCTGAGATTGCAACATCCCGTTCCACCATGGACCAGATCAGCCACATCCCCTGGCAGTAAAGTTCTTAGAGACAATCGAAAGTCTCTTCCCCCTCGCGAGGGGGAAGATTAGGATGGGGGAGCCCTTTCAGCCAGATCCAGACTGGACTTTAGCAAGTAATTTGCCCCCTCCCTAGCCCTCCCCCGCAAGCGAGAGAGGGGACAATTGCCGGAAAGAGAGCATTACAATATGGAAGAAACCCACCCACACATAGAGAAAATTCATGCCACCCCGCAAAAGGCAGTGGTGGCGGTGTCGGGAGCTGGCACCCAGGCAGTGGCTTGGTTGTTGGGCGTGGCCGGCGCGTCCAGGACCATCTTGGAGGCTTTGGTGCCCTACGGCCGTGAGTCCATGAATTCCTTCTTGGGCTTTGAACCGGAGCAATCGGCCTCGGCGCAAACCGCTAAAGACATGGCCAGGGCCGCCTATCGAAAAGCCAGGTCCCAACTTGAAGACGACTCCCCGCCGGTGGGGCTGGCCTGCGCCGCAACTATCGCCACCGACCGACCGAAGCGGGGCGAGCACCGGGCCTACGTCTCAGCCTGGGACCAGACTGGTAATACCCTCTATTTGCTGAACCTACACAAAGGTCTCCGGGACCGGGCCGGCGAAGAAGAAGTGGTCAGCCGCCTGCTGGTCCACGCCCTGATGGTGCTCTCTGGTCTGGAGTCCGATCTTGAACTGGGTCTTACCTCCGGCGACACACTTGAGATCGAGCAGACAGATCATCCGGCGCCCTTGGCCCAACTGCTCTCCGGGGAATCGAACTGGGTGGTTTTCCGTGGCGGGTCGATGGGCGTTGAAGGGGAAGCCCCAGGTACCCTACTGCCTGGCTCGTTCAGCCCGTTGCACCTGGGCCACCGTGGTCTCGCTGAAGCCGCAGGCAAGATGTCTGGGACCGAGGTAGGGTTTGAGTTGTCAGTGACCAACGTGGATAAACCGGCCCTGGAAGAATCGGAGATACTGAAACGATTGTCCCAATTCACGGACGGCGAAACCGTGGTGCTCACCAGGGCTGAGATATTCTTCAAGAAAGCTAGGTTATTTCCGGGGCGGACGTTCGTGGTCGGCTGGGACACCGCCATCCGCCTGGTGGCCCAACGCTATTACGGTGACGATCCCGACGCCATGATGATGGCGCTGGCAGAGATGCTGGCCGCTGGCACCAAGTTCCTGGTGGCAGGCCGCGAGGACAACGGAGTTTTCAAAACCCTCGCGGACGTCGAGGTGCCACAGGGGTTCAGAGGGTTGTTCAAAGATGTGCCTGAAGACTGGTTTCGGGAAGATATCTCGTCGACCCAACTGAGAGCAATGGATAGTGACTGATTTTCCCGTCGGCCAGGCGTCGAAATTCGTTGACACTGTTTGCCTGCCGATGGTATATTTCGGCTATAAATCGAGCCTATTTTATCTGTTCCACCGATACCCCAACGACATCCCGGTGGTCTGTTATTTCCCTCGAAGATGACACTCGAAACATTTAGCCCTGAACTGTTCACGCAGAACTGGACCGCGGTAGCCCTGTCCGCGGTTGTCGCCGCTATGGCTATCGGCGGTATGTTCTCAGCCTCCAGGTTCCTCTCCGCCCGCCGCCACTCCGATGCGAAACTAACCACCTACGAGTGCGGTATACCGCCTACCCCGTACACCTGGTCCAACATCAATGTCCGTTTCTATATCTTCGCCATCTTGTTCCTGATATTTGATGTAGAAGCGGTTTTTCTTTTCCCTTGGGCCGTGATCTTCATGCAGGAAAAGATAAACGAGGCCAACGTGCTCCCGTTTTACGCCATGATGATGTTTCTGGGCGTCCTCTTCTTCGCCATCGTTTATGCGTGGAAGAAGAGAGTACTAGAATGGCAGAAATAATAGTAGGATCGGGGAATCAGCCCGGCCCTAGTTTGTATGACCAGGCTATCAGCGGAAAGCTGCCGGGCATCATCACCGCATCCACCGACCAACTGTTCGCCATGGCCCGCAAGTCCTCCCTCTGGACACTTTCATTCGGCCTGGCCTGTTGTGCCATTGAGATGATGTCGACCTACATGGCCCACTATGACTTCGACCGCTTCGGCGTGGTCACCTGGCCGTCGCCCCGGCAGGCAGACGTCATGATCGTGTCGGGCACGGTGGTCAAGAAGATGGCGGACCCCATACGCCTGCTCTACGAACAGATGCCCGAGCCCAAGTGGGTGATTGCCATGGGCAGTTGCGCCACCAACGGCGGTCCCTACTACCGCTCCTATTCAGTGGTGATGGGCGTCGACCACATCGTGCCAGTGGACGTGTATGTGCCAGGCTGTCCGCCCCGCCCCGAGGCTCTTTTGTACGGCATCATCAAACTCCAGGAAAAGATCATGAAGGACGCCGGGAAATAGTGGCTGAGCAAGAAGAGAATCAAGAACCTGCGTCACCGCCAGCCGAGTCTAGTGAGACCCCGGCGGCCGCTGCTCATGCCGAACCGACCCCCCCCGCCGACCCACTGGAAGCGCTGACCCCTGCCGGAAGAGAGTTGCTGGATGATTTCCTAGACGTGCTCAAGGAATTCGATCCCCAGGCCGGCGCATTGGACGATATCCCTCAGGTCAGCATCGACAAGAAACACACGCTGGATGCCTGCCGGTTGATGAAGGACGACCCCCGCGTCGGGGCCCAGATGCTGCTCTGTTTGTCCTGCGTCGACTACACCGAATATTTCCAGATGGTCTACGTGTTGCAGTCTTTGAGACCTGAGCGAACGTTGGTCCTTCGCACCGATATCCCATATTCCGACGCCACCATCCCATCGGTGACCTCCGTTTGGCGCGCGGCCGATTGGTACGAGCGCGAAGCCCACGACCTGTTCGGTGTCAGCTTCGACGGCCATCCGGACCTTTCGCCCCTACTGCTTTATGAAGGTTTCGAGGGGTATCCCGGACGCAAAGAATTCCCATTCAACGAGTACCAGGAGTTTTAGAGAAATCATGGAGAATGTGCTCCTGACGGCGAAAGTTGACTTGTTAGAAGACAAGTACGTCGCGCGCATCGACGACCTGGGACTGGTAGGCGAAGGCGAGACCCTGGAAGCCGCCCAAGACGACCTGATACAAGTCATGCGGGCCTGGATCGAGTCCCACGATGGAACCGACACCCTGAGCAAGGTCTTGGAAGATGCCGGATACCCAGGTGTCGAAGAAGAGACCGAGTTGCAATTGGAGTTCGTCGAAGCGGCATTATCCACTGAATCCGCGGACCCTGTTTAACGGTTGATGACTAACGGTTGATTACTATGGTGAAGAAACAAAAACCAACCAAGGACCTGCCTTTTGACCGAGTCGTCTACCGGATCGAGGAATCTCCGGCCGGCGCTGGGTATGAAGCGCTGTGTCCCGAGCTGGTGATCTCCGGATTCGGCGACACTGCGGAGGAAGCCAAAACCATGCTGCGCCGCCAGGTGTCGGAATATCTGGAGGACTGCGAGAAGCTGGAAATCCTGGAAGAGACCCTGATCGAGGCCGGATTTTACTTCAACGGCGAAGTCTGGATGAGCAACGAGGTTGAGCCAGTGGGTGAGCCCAAGATTCGGTTTCTCGGGCGTCCGGCCGAACAGGCTTCTGAATAGATATGACCCAAACGTCTGAAAACCCGGGCTCCAATATAACGCCAAACGGCGAGCCCATCGAGATGCTGCTGAACATGGGTCCGCAGCACCCCTCGACCCACGGCGTGTTCCGAATGGTGCTCTGGGTGGACGGCGAGAAGATCGTTGACGTGGTGCCCCACATCGGCTACCTGCACCGGGGTTCGGAGAAACTGTGCGAGGGCGAACAGTATCACCAGATAATCACGCTATTCGACCGCATGGACTACATCGCCAACTTCAACAACGAGCATGTCTACTGCCGGGCAGTTGAGAAGCTCATGGGCCTGGAGGTCTCCGAACGCTCCGAATACATCAGGGTGATTCTCTGCGAACTGAACCGCATCGCCAGCCACATGTTGTTCATCGCCACCATGGGACTGGACGCCGGGGCCATGACCCCATCCATGTTCTGCTTCCGGGGACGGGAGCGCATCCAAGGGCTCTTCGAGTCCGTTTCCGGCGCTCGAATGATGCACAACTACTTCCGCATCGGCGGCCTCAAAGAAGACGTGCCCGACGACTTCGTTTCCCAGGTAAGAGAAGTGCTGGAACAGGTCAAAATAGATACGGAGGAGTCGGACAAACTCCTCAGTTTCAACGAGATTTTCCTCGCCCGGCTAAAGAACATCGCCGTGATGTCCGCCGAGGACGCCATCGACCATGGACTGACCGGGCCGTGCCTACGGGCGTCAGGAGTCGATTACGACGTACGGAAAGCGGCGCCTTATTCGGTCTATGACCGGTTCGACTTCGATGTGCCCATCGGCCTAGACGGCGACTGCTGGGATCGGTATTACCTGCGGGTCCAAGAGGTCTACCAGTCCATCCGCATCGTCGAGCAGGCCTTGGACCAACTCCCCGACGGCGAGGTTGCCTCGCCCTTGGGGCGGCGCTTGATCCGGCCTCCCGCCGGTGAAGTCTACATGCGGGCTGAGAATCCTAGGGGCGAGATAGGCGTCTATCTGGTCAGCGATGGGACCGACCGGCCCCACCGCATAAAGGTGCGCCCGCCTTCATTCTGCAACCTTGCGGCGCTCAAACACATGCTGAAAGACTCATGGATCGCAGACTCCGTGGTGATCCTGGGGGCGCTGGACATCGTGCTTGGCGAGGTGGACCGCTAGTGCCCGCCACTATCCTGTTGACCATTAGCCTGACCAACTTCATCTGGTCGGTAGTTGGGCTGTTCATCATGTTCTCCGCACTATCAGGGGTGGTGCTTTCGCTCACCTGGCTGGAGCGCAAACTCCTGGGGCGGCTCCAACTGCGCCTGGGCCCAACCCGCACCGGTCCGATGGGCATATTGCAGCCAATGGCCGACGCCCTAAAGTTGATCCTCAAAGAAGACATCATCCCGGCATCGTCGGAAAAGGCCCTCTTCTGGGTGGCGCCGATCATCGTAGTGGTATCGGCCTTCATGATCTGGATAACCATTCCCGGAACACATAACGCGGTGATACAGAACCTCGACCTGGGGCTCTTCTACATCATCGCCTTCTCGGTAGTAGGAATCTTGGGACTGGTTTTGGCGGGCTGGGGCTCGGCCAACAAGTACGGAACACTGGGCGGACTCAGGGCGGCAGCTCAGCTCATCAGCTACGAGATTCCCATCATCATGGTGGCCATCTCCGTGGGCATGCTGGCCCAATCGCTGGACTTGCGTGAGATAGTCAACCAGCAAGACGACTACATCTTCTTCTTGGTGCAGCCTCTTGGACTGGTCCTCTTCTTCATCGCAGGCCTGGCCGAGGTTGGCCGGACGCCTTTCGACATCTACTTCGCCGAATCTGAGATTGTCGGCGGGCCTTTCGTCGAATACAGCGGGGCCCATTGGTCGGTGTTCTTCTTGGCTGAATACATCAATACCTTCGCCATCGCCGCGCTCACCGTGATCCTGTTCTTCGGCGGCTGGTCCGGCCCTGGTCTGTCCGGCGACTGGGGAATCATCTGGTTCCTGTTCAAGGTCTACCTGGTCATCATGGTGATTTTCTGGGTGCGGGGCACCTTCCCCAGACTGCGCATCGACCAACTGATGGCTTTCGCCTGGAAGGTCATGGTGCCGCTGTCTTTCTTGTCCGTCGTCATGACCGCCGTGTACCAGTTCTACGGGTGGCCGGCCTGGACGCTTACCCTCATGTCTTCCGCCGGACTATTGGTGGTTGGCTTCATGATCTACAAACGAATGACCGAGCCCTCACGCATCGTGGCCGAGGTACGGCAAAGACGGTTGGCATTGGAAGCCCGGCAGGAACTCCAGCGCCGCGCCGCTGCCCGGGCGGAGGGAAACTAGATGTTCAATAGCCTGAAAGGCCTGGCCGTAACTTTCGTGTCAACGGTGAAAGGCCTTCGTGCTCCGGTGACCCGGCAGTACCCTGACACCAGTGACCTTTTGATGCGAAGAACCCCCGAGCCGACTCCTGTGAAGGACCGGTTCATGGGATTCCCGTCGCTCACTTGGGACGACGAGATCGGCGAGCCGTTCTGCACCAGTTGCATGGTCTGCATCCGCCAATGCCCGACCCAATGCATGTCGTCGGTGATGAAAGACAACCCCCTCCAAGCCGAGGGAAAAAGTAGTCGTAGAAAGATCGTTGATAGCTTCGAGATCAATCTCAACCGGTGCATACTTTGCGGGATTTGCGTAGAGGTGTGTAACTTCGACGCCATCGTGATGACCCACGAGCACGAGATGAGCACATTCAGCCGCAACGGCGACCGGGTGGACCTGCCCAAGCTGCTTGAGATAGGTCACAAGTTCCAGAAGGAAACGGCCTGGATACCTCCGACCAAGCGGGCCAAGGTCGGGAAAGACGAGGAACCGGATGCCGCCAAGGCTGGTTCGGAGGCTGAGTCCTCTTAGATGGCCTGGTTCGTTTTCATATTGCTGGCCGTGTTGACCATTGGTGGTGCGCTGGGCGTGGTGGTTACCCGCAATGTGGTACATGCTGCCCTAGCTCTGTTGGTCTCCCTGATAGCCGTGGCCGGAGTCTACCTGGTCCTATTCGCTGAGTTCCTGGCCCTGGTGCAGGTGCTGATATACGGCGGGGCGATCATCATAGTGCTCATGTTCGCTATCATGCTGACCCGGAGCTCCGATTATCCCCGCATAACCGACAACAAACAGTGGCCCCTAGCCGCTGTCGCCGCCCTGGCCTTTCTCGGCGTTCTCGTGCCATCTTTCCTCATAAACAAGGTGGAAGGCACCGAGGCCCACAACGCGTCATTCATCGGCATCGGCGAGTCTCTTTTCACCACCTGGGCCGTCCCCTTTGAGATTGCATCCCTGGTGTTATTGGTGGCCCTGATCGGCGCGATAATCATCTCCCGGTCGGACGAGGAAGAAGGCTAGATATGGTTGATCTGGTCTATTTCCAACTTCTGAGCGCGGCTCTGTTCGTCATCGGCCTGTATGGCGTGATGGCCCGGCGTTCCGCGGTGCTCATCGTGATGTCCATCGAGCTGATGCTGAACGCGGTGAACATCAACCTGATCGCCGCCGCCTCCCACATGGACGGCACCGGTAAATTCGCCAACTTTGATGGTCAGCTGATCGCCATCTTCGTCATCACCGTGGCCGCGGCAGAGGTAGGCCTGGCCCTGGCCATAATCCTCCGCATGTTCCGTAACAAGTCCACCGTCAACGTCGACGAGATCAACTTGATGAAATGGTAGAAACCAAGACTCATAGGATGAACACCTGATGGAGTGGGCTTGGCTCACACCTATTTTTAGCTTTGCCGCCGCGCCTGCGGTTATCCTATTCGGCAAATACCTGCCTGGAAAAGGGGCAGTGCTGTCGATCTTGGCTATCGGCGGCGGGTTCACGGTCTTCTGGTTCGTGCTTGACTCTTGGCTGGGCGCTAATACGAGCACCAGCGGCTGCTTCACCAGTGAGAACACCGGCCTCCTCACCTGCGATTACGAACGGAGCTGGTTCAACGCCGGGGTAGTCGGGGCGGTTGGCAGCCTCAGCCTGAATTGGGGCATCCTGATCGACCCGCTGACCATCGCCATGCTGGGTCTGGTCACTTTCGTGGCTCTGATGGTCCAGGTCTACTCTTTGGCCTACATGAAGGGCGACCCGCGCTTCGGCTGGTACTTCGCCGTGCATTCCCTGTTCGCCGCTGCCATGCTGACGCTGGTGTTGGCCGACAACTTCCTGCTGCTGTACGTGGCCTGGGAGTTGGTGGGAATCTGCTCCTACCTGTTGATCGGCTTCTGGCACGAGCGGCCTCAAGCCAGGGAAGCCGCCAAGAAGGCATTCATCGTCACCAGGATCGGCGATGTTGGTCTACTGATCGGCATCTTGCTCATCTGGCGCGACGTGGGCAGCTTCAGCTTGTTGGACGCCTTCGAAGCCGTCCGTACCGGCGCTATGAGCGAGGGAGTGGCCACGGCCTCCGCGATACTGCTGTTCCTGGGCGCGATGGGCAAGTCGGCCCAGGTCCCATTCCACGTCTGGCTACCCGACGCCATGGAGGGCCCAACCCCGGTCAGCGCGCTGATCCACGCCGCGACCATGGTTGTCGCTGGCGTCTATTTGGTGGCCCGCACGTTCCCTCTGTTCGAGGCCTACGATGCCGACCCGTTGATGGTGGTGTCCATAATTGGCCTGGTCACTGCACTGGGGGCCGCAACCATCGCCCTGGTGGCAACCGACCTGAAACGGATACTGGCCTACTCCACCATCAGCCATCTGGGCTTGATGATGCTGTCCCTTGGCGCCTTTGGCTATACCGCCGCCATCTTCCATATGATGGCCCACGGCTTTTCCAAGGCGCTGTTGTTTCTGGGCGCCGGCAGCGTCCTTCACAGCACCGAGTCCCAAGAGACCGGCGAGATGGGTGGACTGAGAAAGGTCATGCCACTGACCGCCATCGTTTTCTCGATCGGCGCGCTGTCCCTGGGTGGTATACCGATATTTGCCGGGTTCTGGAGCAAAGACGAGATATTGATCGCGGTGAACGACCACCGGAACGTCACGTTTATCGTGCTTACTTTGGTCACAGCCCTGTTGAGCGCGCTCTATATGGCCCGGGCGATGTTCCTGGTGTTCTGGGGGCCGTTGAAGGACCAGAACAGGCACGTCCACGACGCCCCCCCAGCCATGGCTCTCCCGATGGCATTGCTGGGAGTTTTGGCCCTGGGGTTCGGTCTGATCAGTTTCAACTGGCCAGGCAGTTATGGCGGCATCGGGACATTCGTGTTCTTCGGGCACGGCGAATCGTTCCACTTCGAGGTCTGGCTGGGCGTTGTGTCTATCGTCATGGCCGTGGCGGCCTTCGTTGGCGCCTACAAGGTCTACGTCGATCGAAGCATCTCTTTGGAAGGTGTCCGCTCCCGCAATTCCGGGCTCCTGAAGATTGTTGAGAACAAGTACTACTTCGATGAGGTCTACCAATGGACCATCGACCGGGTGGTACTGGTCTTCTCCCGGTTCATCGCCTATTTCGACCGGGCGTTCGTCAACGACATCTTGGTGAACGGCCCGGCTGACGCCACGCGCAAGTTCGGAATCATGATCCGGGTCCACGTCACCGGCCACGTTTACAGCTACACCCTGGCGATGGCCCTGGGGTCGGTTGGGCTGGGGATTTTCGTTTGGCTGAGGGTGGTGTAGTTGAACGAATTCGACGACGTAGCGCTACTGCTCCTCATAGTCGTGCCCCTGTTCGGGTCGCTGTCCATGATGTTCATGCCTGGCGGCCAGAGCAAGGAGTCGTGGTACTTTGCCATCTTCATTGCGGCCCTGTCTCTGGCCTTAGCGCTGATCGTATTTGCGAATTACGACTACGACGAGGGCGGGTTCCAATGCATCGCCAGCTACGAATGGCTACCTGGACCGCTGGACATTGCTCTGTCATTGGGGATAGACGGCATCTCGGCGCCCATGGTGCTGCTGAACGGCATCGTTTTGATGGGCGGAGTGCTGGTCTCCCAGACCGTGAAACACCGCACCCGCGATTTCTTTGTCCTGTTATTTGCTCTGTCGGCCGGGGTCTACGGGGTGTTTGTGGTGCGCGACCTGTTCTTTCTGTTCTTCTTCTACGAACTGGCCGTTCTGCCCATGTACTTGCTCATCGGTATCTGGGGCAGCAGCACCGATTTCAAGACCTTCGTCCGCACGAAAGAATACGGCGCAATGAAACTACTCATCTTCTTGGTTGGAGGGAGCATCCTGGTCTGGATCGGCATCTTGGCGTTGTACGTCGAGGCTTCGGAGGCCGGAGCGGCGACGTTCTCGCTCACAGGTCTGGCTCAACTGGCCGAAAACGGGCAGTTCGACAGTGACTTCCAAACGCTGGTATTTCCTTTGTTCATGCTGGGATTCGGTGTTCTGGCCGGCCTCTGGCCGTTCCATACCTGGTCGCCCGACGGACACGTGGCTGCGCCCACCGCGGTGAGCATGCTCCATGCCGGGGTGCTGATGAAATTGGGGGCCTACGGCATCATCCGTGTCGGCATGTTCCTACTGCCCGAGGGCGCCGATGCCTGGATGCCCGTGTTGATCACTTTGGGCACGGTGAACGTGCTCTACGGCGCTGTCTCAGCTATGTCCCAGAGCGACCTGAAGTACATCATCGGCTATTCCAGCGTCAGCCATATGGGCTATGTGCTCATGGGCATCGCAACGCTCGATAATATCGGTGTGGGCGGCGCGGTCTTGCAGATGTTCTCCCATGGCATCATGACGGCCCTCATGTTCCTTCTGGTGGGCGCGATCTATGAGCGGACCCATACCCGGGACATCAGCGTCTTGAACGGGTTGGCCAAGCGGATGCCCAAGAACACCTTCTTCTTCGCCATCGCCGGTCTGGCATCTCTGGGATTGCCTGGCCTAAGTGGGTTCATCGCCGAGTTCATGGTGTTCACAGGGGCATTCCGTACCTACTTGCCTTTGGCCATCCTGGCGGTCATCGGCGCGGCGCTAACGGCGATCTATATCCTGCGTTTATTGGCGCGGACCTTCATGGGCGAGCCGGATGAACGATGGAACGACCTAACCGACTCCAGTCCCATTGAGATGAGCGTGGGCGCGACGTTCGTTGGAATAATACTTTTCGTCGGCATCTGGCCAGACCCGTTGCTGCGGGTGATAAACGTCGGCGTCCAGACCATAACGGGAGTTTAGTAGGCAGTGACTTCGCTATCTGAAAATATAGACCTGCTAACACCTGAGTTCGCTCTGGCGGGCTTGGCGTTCCTGGTCTTTGCCATTGACCTTTTTCTGCCGGAAGGCAAAAAAAGTTACTTGGCGTTGCTCTCTATAGTGGGACTGATCGCCATCATCGTGTTGTCCTTGGTGATGCTATGGGACGAGCAGGAATCGCTTTACGATGGTCTCTTGGCCGTGGACAATTTCGCCCTCTTCTTCAAGGTCTTCTTCCTGGGGATGGGCATATTCATCATCTTGAGCTCCATTGACTTCGTGGAGAGCAAACTCAAGCATCAGGGTGAGTTCTACGGTCTACTGCTATTCTCCATCCTGGGCATGAACGTGATGGCCCAGTCGCGGGAGCTGCTAACGGCCTACATCGCCTTGGAACTGCTCAGCTTCAGTCTGTACGTGCTGGTGGCTTACGCCAAAGATAGCGCCAAGTCCAACGAAAGCGCCCTTAAGTACATCATCGTCGGCGCGGTGTCGTCGGCAATCCTCCTCTACGGCGTGAGCATGGTCTACAGCACGCTAGGCGTGACTAAATTTGAAGACATCGCCGTTGGGTTGGCGTCGGCCTCAGAGGTCTCCCCCGCGCTCTGGGTGGGCGTGGGCCTAATCCTTGTGGGGCTGATGTTCAAGGTCTCCGCGGCCCCATTCCACATGTGGGCTCCCGACGTTTATGAAGGCGCTCCCTACCCGGTAACAGCCTACCTGGCGATTGGCTCCAAGGCGGCGGCGTTCGCCTTGATACTGCGCCTGGTCTCAGAGGGGTTCGTTCCTGCTGCGGAACGCTGGGAGCAGTGGCAACTTGTCTTTGCGGTGCTGGCCGCAGCCACGATGCTGGTCGGCAACCTGGTAGCGCTTGCGCAGAAGAACTTGAAGCGTCTGATGGCCTACTCCAGCATCGGGCATGCCGGGTTCATCCTGGCGGGTATCACCGCCCTGTCCTTCGACTCGGACCTTGCATCCAATGGCGTTATGTTCTATCTGGTGGGTTACTCGATCACGAACCTGGTTGTCTTCGCGGCGATAATCTCCTTCTTCAACATGACCGACAAGGAGATGATTACCGACCTGGGCGGCCTGGCGGACCGACAGCCATTCCTGGCTGCGTGCCTGGGCATGGGCTTGTTCTCGCTGGCCGGACTACCGATTTTTGCCGGCTTCACAATGAAGTTTTATCTCTTTACCGCGGTGGCGGCCGAGGGATTCCTCTGGCTGGCTGCATTGGCCGTCTTCGCCAGTCTGATCTCCCTGTACTACTACCTGCAGGTGCTCCGCCAGGTCTACATCGAGCCTGCCCCACTCGAAGAAAGCGGCGCGGCCATGCTGGACGAACACCCCGCACTCACGAAGATACCGTCTCTCTCGTTGTTGACCGTTTTAGGCACTGGGGCCGGGGCGATGATTTGGTTGGGCGTCTATCCCCGGCCATTGATCGGAGTCATCGAGGCCGCCAGCCGCGCCCTCTTGTCCTAATCTATCCCGGATGGTAATAGAGAATGGGATTGGTCTGATATAATCGGGCTCCGTCGGCTAACCCGGCTACCAGGCATGATCATTACTTCATTAAAGGCTAAATTAAGATGATAATCTCGGTGATCGGCAGCAGTAACCCAGCGACCAGATTGCATGTGGATATGGCGGAAGAGGTGGGCCGCGAGTTGGCACGCCGGGACATCATGGTCGTCTGCGGCGGACTCAGCGGAATCATGGAAGCCGTCTGCCGAGGCGCCAAGTCCGAGGGCGGCACCACCATCGGCATCCTGCCGGGCCGGGCGGCCGCTGAAGCCAACAGCTACGTGGACATCCCCATCGTCACCAGCATGGGTTACTCTCGGAACGTGATCGTGGTCCACACCGGACAGGCGGTGATCGCCGTCGGTGGGGCGTACGGGACCCTTTCGGAGATCGGCCACGCCCTCAGTGATGGCATCCCTGTTGTCGGCCTGAAGACCTGGCCCCTGACCACCAATGGCGACGGAGTAGACATCAACGGATCAATCATTCAAGCCGAAAATCCATTAGACGCGGTTGACAAAGCTCTGGCTGCTGTTGCCAGCAGAAACCACCGCTGATTCCACGATTAACTTCAACAAACGGGTTTTATGAGCAGCGCTAACAATGGCGTGACAATCACGACTGTCCGAGGCCGCCAAATCTTGGACTCCCGGGGCAGCCCCACCGTAGAAGCGGACATCATTCTTTCCACGGGCCTGGCCGTCCACGCCGCTGTTCCGGCCGGGGCCAGCACCGGCAGCCACGAGGCTTTGGAACTCAGGGACAAAGACCCCGCCCGGTTTGACGGCAACGGTGTGCTGAAGGCCGTGGCCAACGTGAATGACACCATCGGCCCTTGGCTGGTGGGACGCTCCCCCAGGGACCAAGCCGCAATCGACGCAGGGCTGAGCGAACTGGACGGCACGGCCGATAAGAGCAACCTGGGGGCCAACGCGGTATTGGCGGTGTCCCTGGCAGTTGCTAAGGCAGCCGCCGGGGTTAGCAGCCCCAATGGCTCGCTCTGGCACTACCTTTCTGCTGGAGCGCCGGTCACGCTCCCGGTACCCATGTTCAACATCCTGAACGGCGGCAAGCACGCTTCGAACTCGGCCGACATTCAAGAATTCATGGTCATGCCGGTGGGTGTGAACAGTTTTTCCGACGCGCTGCAGGCAGGCGCGGAGATTTATCAAGCACTGAAATCACTGCTGTCCGCCGGGGGCCACAACACCACAGTGGGTGATGAAGGTGGTTTCGCCCCCAGCCTACCGTCCAACCGCGACGCCCTCGAGATAGTTCTGAAAGCGGTCGAAAAGGCGGGCTACACTCCGGGCAAAGACGTTCACATAGCCCTGGACGTTGCCGCCACCGAACTGTTCGACGAGAAAGACAACCTATACGTTCTTGAGCGCGAGGGCCGGAGTTTGACTCCTGAAGACATGGTGAACTTGTACCAGGATTGGGCCGGTGAATACCCCATTATATCCATCGAAGACGGTCTTTCCGAGGACGACTGGTCCGGCTGGACGAGCCTGCAACAACTTTTGGGCGGCTCAATCCAGATTCTTGGCGACGACCTGCTGGTCACCAACATCACCCGCATCAAGCGGAGTATCGACGAGAAATCCAGCAACGCAGTGCTGCTCAAGCCCAACCAGATCGGGTCCCTCTCGGAGACCCTCGCCGCGCTCAAGATGGCCCGAGAAGCAGGATGGGGCGCCGTGATGAGCCACCGTTCAGGCGAGACCGAAGACACGACTATTGCCGACCTGGCGGTGGCCTGGGACGTGCGACAGATCAAGACGGGCGCGCCGGCACGGTCGGAACGAGTGGCCAAGTACAACCGGCTGCTACGCATCGAGTCCGAACTGGGTGACAAAGCCGTTTACGCGGGGCAATCGGCCTTCGATTACCTCGGTCGCTGATAGAGTTTTTCAACCTGCGGTTAGAGCATTCCCTCGCATTGCGAGGTACGTTGGCAAAAAGAGGCGATTTTCTCTTTCCAAGCGCACCGGCAACGGGTATCATGAACGCGTCTTTTTCAGGCTAATGGACATAACGTTGCGATTACCGGCTAGGCCGGGTCGCGAAAAATTATAGGTATTCTGGAGGTGGAGCATGGTAACTAGGATCGGTATCAACGGTTTTGGCAGGATCGGGAGGTTGGTGCTGCGGGCCAATGAGGGCCGGAACACCGGGAAGGTTGAGGTGGCTGCCGTCAACGATCTGACCGACGCAGAGACCAACGCTCATCTATTGAAATATGACACCAGCTACGGCCGCTACCCCGGCAAGGTTGAGGCCAACAACGGCGACCTGGTCGTCGACGGCCGCAGCATCAAGGTGTTCTCGGAGCGCGACCCAGCCCAGATCCCATGGTCTGAGATGGGCGTAGACCTGGTGATTGAGTCCACCGGCATCTTCACCGACGCCGACAAAGCCGCCGGTCACCTAAAGGGCGGCGCCAGCAAGGTGATCATCTCTGCGCCGGCCAAGGGCGAGGACCTGACCTTGGTGTTGGGCGTGAATGAAGAGATGTACGACGCCAAACAGCACAACATCATCTCCAACGCCTCCTGCACCACCAACTGCTTCGCTACCATGGTCAAGGTCCTCCACGATGCCTTCGGTATCGAACACGGCCTGATGTCGACCATCCATTCCTACACCAACGACCAGGCCATCCTGGACCAGCGCCACGGCGACCTGCGGCGCGCCAGGGCGGCGGCTGAGAATATCATCCCCACCAGCACCGGCGCGGCCCGGGCAGTGGGCTTGGTTCTGCCGGAATTGAACGGCAAGCTGAACGGAGTGGCCTTCCGGGTGCCCACAGCCACCGGCTCTATCACCGACTTCACCGCTCAGGTCTCTAAAAATGTGACCATCGAGCAGATCAATGAGGCCTACATAAAGGCGTCCGAAGACCGGATGAAGGGCATCTTGGAGTTCAACGACGAGCCACTGGTCAGCTCCGATTACAAGGGCAACCCTCATAGCTGTATCATCGACGGGCTGTCGACCATGGTTATGGCCGACCAGATGGTCAAGGTCATGGGCTGGTACGACAATGAGTGGGGTTACTCATGCCGCACCGCCGACCTGGCTGCTCTGATGGCTGAGAAAGGTATCTAACGGCCTAGCTAGTCTGTAACCCAGACGGGGCTTTCAGAAGCTCAACCAGACTTAGCAAAATCCCTCGCCTCCATTTTGTTGGGGACGAGGGATTTTTTAGACACAGAGAAGTCCGGCCCCCAATATAATGTTTACTCATACGCTGGATAGCGTCCTATCTTGTCCCTGGCGTTAAGGACTGGTTTTGGCGTTTAGGTCAGATCATTTTCTGAGCTTCGGCGGACGCGTTTCCTGGTCGTTCTACGTGTTGCTGGTCATCCTGGTTGTCGCCCTTGGATTACGGCTGAACGGCATCAACTGGGACCAGGGCTTCGCGTTCCACCCCGACGAGCGGGACATCTACATGCGCTCCGGGTGCATGTACGACCTGCTGACCGACGCGCCCGGCGCCCAAAGCTGTGGTTACCTCAGCGCCGAACCCGATGCCGAGCCAGGGTTGCCTGGCATAGGCACGCTGCTGGATAAGGACCGCAGCCCCCTGAATCCCCATTGGTTCCCCTTGGGCAGCATACTTATCTACGTGATGGTCTTCTTCCGGTCGATCGCGGAACTGTTCACCGACCTGAACTCCCTGGATATGCGCTATTTCGGCCGGCCCCTGTCCGCCTTGGCCGATGTGGGGACCGTGGCCATGGTCTTCGTGCTGGGCCGCAAGTTCTACGGCACCGGAGTGGGCCTGCTGGCGGCTGGGTTCACCGCGCTGTCGGTGATCCACATCCAGAACAGCCATTTCTTTCGGCCCGAGACCTTCTCCGTGCTCTTCACCCTGGCCAGTTTCTGGGCCATGTGGCGGATGTTGGAGCGCAAACGATTGCGGGACTCGGCGATACTTGGCCTGTTATTGGGTCTGGCCATCGCGCCCAAAGTAAGCATCCTCCCTATCTTGGCGCCCATGTTCTTGGTGCATTGTTACTGGGTCCTGGACGAGGCGGATGGGCAGTGGTCGGAGATCACTCCGGAACTGGTGCAGCGCATCTTCGGCCACGCCGTTCTGGCCGGGGTAGTAGCGCTGGGTGTGTTTTTCCTCTCGGCGCCCTACGCTTTCTTGGATGTTGGCGCTTTTGTGGGAGACCTCGGGACACAGACGCGCATGGCCCGCAATGCCGGACTGTGGCCCTTTACCATCCAATACGTTGACACGCCAGCTTTCATCCACCAGATCCAGCAGTCGTCGGTCTGGGGTTTGGGCATTCCGCTTGGAATAGTCGCCTGGGCGTCCATACCTTTCACTATCGCGGTGGCCGCATTCAGCGGGGCTACCCGACGCTCTGACCTGTTCCTGTTGGCCTGGGTGGTGCCGGGCTTTGTCTTCTTGGAGACATTCGAGGTCCATTTTCTGCGGTACGTATTCCCACTGATGCCCATCATGATCATCATGGGCTCGCGGATGCTGCTCTGGATGGTGACCGCCTACCGGCCGTTGCAGGTCCATCTGGTAAACCGGAGCGTCGATCCAGCCAGGTTTCTGCCTGGCTTAGCAATCGCTTTGGTGGCCCTGGTGGTGGCCGCCACCGGTTTCTACGCCCTGGCGTTCCAACGGGTTTACGTAGAGGACCATCCGGCGGTCACGGCGTCCGAGTGGATCAACGACAATGTGCCCCGGGGAACAGCTATCGTCAGCGACAACCACTGGGACGAGTTCGTGCCCAACCTGTACTCGTACAACGTTTGGCAGTTCCCGGTGTACGAAGACGACACGCTGGGGAAGATGGACACCCTGGCCGGGAAGCTGGCTTCGTCGGAATATGTGGTCTTCTACAGCAGCCGGCCCTACGCCAGCGCCGCCCGCGACCCGGAGCGGTTCCCGTTCAGCAACCTGTATTACCAGGGCCTGTTCAACGGTAGTTTGGGTTACGAATTGGACCGTGAATTCACCAATTACCCGGAACTGCTCGGCGTGTCGTTCCGGGATGATGCCATTGGCCGCGCCGGCCTGCAGCAGCCACTGGCGTTGAACCCAGTTGAAAGCTCGGCAATCAGTCTGCATTTGGGGTACGCCGATGATAACGCTGTCGGCTATGACCACCCGCGGGTTCTGTTGTTCAAGAACTCAGCCCATCTGACCGAAGACCTCATTGGTATCCGGTTGAAGATCAGCCCGCAGGCGGCAGACGGCCGCAAGGTGGGGCTGCTGCTGTCCGACGAAGACCTGACTGCCCAACAAGAGGGCGGTACGTTCTCTGACATCGTGAACCGGGACGGATGGACCAACGACCTGCCGGTGCTGGCCTGGTTGCTGGTGGTGGAGTTGATCTACCTGGCGGCCTTGCCGTTCACCATGTTCATATTCCGGCCGTTGCCCGACCGGGGAATCATCCTGGCCCGCATCTTCGGACTGCTGGCGGTCAGCTACGTTGCTTGGATATCCGTGTCTTTTGGATGGATGGAATTCTCCCGGACGGCCGTCTACCTGGGACTGGTCGTGGTCGCCGGGCTATCGGCGGCTGCCCTGGCGCTCATATGGGAAGAGATAACGGGATTTCTCAGGGAACGCTGGCGGTGGTTGCTCTTCGGCGAGATCCTTTTCTTGGCCGCATTCTTGGGATTCGTCTTGCTGCGGCATGCTAATCCGGACCTTTGGCACCCGTTCCGGGGCGGCGAGAAGCCCATGGAGCTGGCCTATCTGAACGCGGTGGTCCGCTCCACCACCTTGCCGCCCTTCGACCCCTGGTTCGCCGGCGGCTTCCTGAATTACTACTACTGGGGATACTTCACGGTCTCCAGCGTCATTCGCGTTACCGGTATCCTGACGACTACAGCCTTCAACCTGGCCGTGCCCATGTTCTTTGCCTTCACCGTCACCGGGGCGTACAGTCTGGTCTACAACCTGGCCGAGGGCGTCCGGCAACGACCGGCGGCGGGCCATGAAGTCATGGTGCCCGGCATCGGCATACTGCCATCGACCACCCCCGGTGATGACCGCTCCCCGTGGAAGCAGCGGGTCTGGAGTCCGGTGGGAGCGGGGGTGACGGCCGGGCTATTTACCGCCGTTGTAGGCAACCTGGACGGCATGGTCCAGATAGTCCAGAATTCCTGGCACAGGGTGATGGATGGCGTGCCCTTCCCGGCCTTCGACTTTTGGCGCAGCAGCCGGATGCTGCCGAATCTAGAGAACATCGATCCCAACCCCCTGGCCTTCTGGGTGCCGGAGAAGCTGGCGGAATTCTCGGACGTGTCTTTCCACATCACCGAATTCCCCTTCTTCACCTTCCTTTTCGCCGACCTCCATGCTCACATGATGGTGATCCCTTTCACCCTGCTGGTCATCGGCCTCGGGCTGAACCTAGTGGTGGGACTGAAAGATGGCGGCTGGTTGTGGACCATCGTCTCGGCAACGGTGCTTGCCCTGGGACTGGGCTCGCTGTGGGTGGTGAATAGCTGGGACTTCCCGTCATACCTGATTTTGACCGTTGGCTTGCTGTCGTTGGCGGTGTATTTCACCGAGGGCTCTCGCAGCGAGAAAATGGCACTCTTGACGGCGCTGGCCTTGGGGGTCATTGCCGTTAGCATATTGGCGTTCTGGCCATTCCATCAGACCTACGAGACGTTCAACAGTGGGTTGGACGTATCCAAGTGGCGGACGCCGGTGGACCGGTTCCTGGGCATCCATGGGCTTTTCTTGTTCGTCATAGCGTCGTTTCTGCTCTATCAGTCGCGTGGCACACTGAAAGAACTGGTCAGCGCCTGGGGTTCCAGCGACTTCGAGGCCACCGTGCCGGGAATCGCCTATATGAGGGTCTGCGTGGGCGTGGGTGTGTTGGCAGCGGTCTTGTTCGGGGCCGCCGGGTTCTGGAACATCACGTTGTTGCTGGTCTTCCTGACGATGGTGGGCTTGGTTGCTTGGCGGGTCTTTGCGTCTAAGAGCGAGGAGCGCCCCTATGAAGTGGTGCCTTTGGTGCTGCTGGGTCTGGCGCTCTTCATCGGCATCGGAGTGGACCTGGTCCGGGTTGAGGGCGACATCGGCCGGATGAACACCTTCTTCAAGTACTACTTGGAGATCTGGGTGCTACTCAGCATCGTCTCGGCCTACATGCTTTGGCAACTTGGGTTTTCAGGATTCCTCCGGCCGAAGTTCGGGTTAAGGTCGGGTGCCTGGGTGGTTGTTCTGGCCGTGCTCATGGGTTCCAGCCTGATCTACACTGCCCTGGGCAGCCGCGCGCGGGTTGCGGACCGGTTCACCGACGGGCCGTCAACGTTGGACGGCACGGCCTATATGGCGGCGGCGCAACACCAGGAGCAAGAGCAGACTCTGGAGCTGAAATGGGACCAAGAGGCCATCGAGTGGATCCAAGACAACGTTACAGGCTCTCCGGTGATTCTGGAGGCCCACATGAGCCAGTATCGCTGGGGGGCCCGCTTCGCCAACTACACCGGCTTGCCCACGGTCATCGGCTGGCCTTGGCACCAGATCCAACAGCGCACCGCCTACTCCTTTGCCATCAACGACAGGGCGCAGGACGTCAGGGAGATGTACGAGACCACTGACGACGAACGGGCTCTGGAGCTGCTACGCCAATACCGGGTGAAATACGTTGTGGTTGGCGACTTGGAGCGTATCAACTACGTGGGCGGCGGCTTGGACAAGTTTGAAACCCTGGGCGTGAAGGTCTTCGAAAACCAAGGGACGGCCATCTACGAAGCCCGTTGGGACTGACATAATCAGTGTTTTGCCCGGATAAATAACGTTGTCAAGGGTTCCGTAGGGCGGATTTACACGACGATTGGCCTCAATTTGACATAAGGGTATTCTTTGGTTAACATATAAAAATATTCTTAAAAACTTTTTAAACTACATTTTAAATGAATGAGAATATTTGAACTAAAGCCAGTTGAGGGGGCGTCTGTTAGAAATCGGAAGCCATTAGATAAGACGGGCGCACAGGCCTAGTGCCTCAAGTGTCAGACTACCGCGGAGGGCGATCATCGGGTGGACTGACAGTACAAGGCCTGTCCCGGTCGGCCCTTCTCCAATCGGTTGACCAGCTAAGAAGTGTAGTGTGCGGTGTTTGGGATTCTTAGCAATGCCACTGGAGGAGGGCCGACGCTTTTTCTGGCACCGGGTCTAGGCCTCGGGATTCCACCTAGGGTAGGACCCCAACACTCGCAACATGTCGATGGGCTGAGAGAGGGCCGACAAGGCATCCCTCATGGGAGATTCTTCCCGGTGCCCGGCACAATCCATCAGAAAGATGTATTCCCCCAGGTACTGCTTGGTTGGCCGTGATTCGATTTTGAACAGGTTGATGTTCCTCTGGCCGAACTCCCTCAAAACCCTGTAAAGCGACCCCGGAGTATCTTCCTCAAATGTGAAGGCCATGGACGTCTTGTCGTATCCGGTGGGCGTGTGGTCTGAGAGGCCGATCACGGCGAACCGGGTTACGTTGGTCGCCACGTCTTGTATGCCCTGGTCTAAGATATCTACATCGTAGAGTTCCGACGCCCGGCGTGGTGATATCGCCGCGGCTGGGACCGGGCTTTCAAATGAGTCGGTCACGCAAAGGACCGTGCTGAGGGATGCCATCTGCTCCGCTTGAGGGTAGTTCTTCTCCAGATATTCCCGGCATTGGGCCAACGCCTGAGGGTGGGAGTAGATCACTTTGATCGATGCAGGGTTCGTCCCCGGTTTGGCTAGCAGATAGTGTTCGATGGCCAGGTCGATCTCGCCTCGGATGAACAGCTTTGGCTGGCTGATCAGAAGTTCCAATGTGGGGATGACCGAGCCGGCCAGGCTGTTTTCGATGGGTACGATCCCCTCGTCGACTTCACCCGAAACCACAGCTTCACCAACCGCAGCGATGGTCGGGTAAGGATTGCCTGAGGTCGGGTCATAAAGCAGGGCGGCTTCTTCCGAATAAGTGCCCAGAGGACCCAGGAATCCGATGGTGCGGGCCATGGCTACACCCCAGTCAGGATGTCGTAGAGAATCTGCTCGTCGCCCTCCAGGGTAACGGCCACCAGTTCATCTTCAGGTTCTACCACCGACCGGCCCGTGGGCAGCGTTGCACCGGTCTTCTTGACCATCAGCGTGATGAAGCTGTTGGGCGGAAGCTCGATCTCGCTCAGGCGCTTGCCGATGATGTTGGAGTCGGCAGGTATGGAAACGCTAACCAGCTCCATGCCCGCCACCCGGAGATTCATGAGATGGACCAGCGGCCGACCCGGTATGCCTTCCTCAAGACGGGCGAGCACCAAGTGAGTGGAGTTCACTACCACGTCAACGCCTGTCTCATGGAAGATAGGCTCGTTCTTGGGGTCTTTGATCAGGGCCATGGTCCGAGGTACCTGGAAGATGTGCTTAGTCATCTGTGAAATGACCAGGTTGGTGGCGTCGGTCCCCGTCAGGCTGACCACGACGTCAGCGCGGGCGATGCCGGCGCGTTTCAGGGCAACTTCGTCGGTGCCGTCGCCCAACAGGGCCACGCTGCCCAGTTCTTCATTGAGTAGTTGGTAACGCTCGGGGTTCTTGTCGACAACCACCACTTCATGCCCACCTGCGATCAACGCTTTAGACAGGTGGTAGCCGGACTCGCTGCAGCCAACAATTACTACGTACATCAGGCCCTTTGGATTATCTCTCTATGGCCTGGCGGACATCCTGCAGCAGGCCGAGGGAATAGCCTACCACGTCCAGACCGAGGGCTGCATACATGACCTGCAATTGGGGGCTACCCAGATGGCAGACCACCTTGGAGACGTTGTAGATGTGCTTGGCTATCTGAGAGGCAAGGATGTTTTCATGGTCGTCGCCGGACATGGCCAGGAAGACGTCGGCGTGGTCGATACCGCCTTCTTGCAGATAGTCCTGCATCAACGGTTCGGCGGTGAGGATGACCCGGACACCGGGGTGGGTGACAACGCTTTCCAGGCAGTCACGCTGAGCACCGAGCACCATTATCTCGTTGCCTTCTCCGGCGAGATCGGCGACCAGACTGTTGCTGAGCCGGTTACAACCGAATATCAAGACTCGCATGCACGGCCTCTATCGTAATCTTTGGCTTTAGCTTCCAGGATTAGTCTCTGGGGAGCGAGATGGGAGAAGGGGCTTGCTCGCGCCAGAACATCACCTGGCACGACGCGTTGTGGAAGATGTAGGAGGCCGTATATCCAAAGGTGCAGGACCCGAACCGTCGATTGTATGGAACACCCACTATCAGTAGGTCCATGAACCGTTCTTCGGACTCCAACACAATGGCCGGTCCGGCCTGTCTGGCCCGCAAGAACCGGGCCTGGAGGCCTTTGTACTTCTCTTCGGATGCGATGGCCTCGATCCGGGCCAATATCTCTTCGCCCTTGTTGATGTCGAAGGATATCTCGGATTCCAAGGGCAATTCCAGAGGGACCTCGATCACGTAGACCGCGTGGAGTTCTGTTTTTGATTCCCGGGCCATCTGGCACGCCCACCGGAATGTGCGTTCACTGTATGACTTGCCGTTCACCGGCACCAGGAGCCGCTTTGCGTCCAATCGCATAGCCGAACACCGTCCTGAATCAGGAGACATAAGCTCAACCAAGGAGGTTATTCTCCTATCGTGGCCAATAATCAATGGCAGATTATACGAGCAGTGTCCACCTAATACAATAAGATTTTGGTGAATCTAGGACAGCGTCTGAAACCGGCGGTGGTTCGCTAGTTCCCTGGCCGTGAGCAGTGGTCTGAAAGTGGTTATTCCAGACGAATTCATGCTTGGTGCATACCAGTGTGTGCATAAGGGGCAACCGGGTCAAGCCGTCGGCGCGAGTATCAGGCGCCGTTGCGGTGGCCGTGGGCCTTATTTGAAGCCGGTTCTAGGTGCCGGGCTATTTCCGATATCTTGCCCAAATGCTCGTTTGTGGCCGCTACTATCAACACATCGCCGGCCTTGATCTCTTCATCTTTGGCTGGGTGCAAGAACGATGTCCGGCCCCGGCGTATGGCCAGGACAGATATCCCATGGCGGTCGGCAGTCCCTGCCAGCCCTGCTTCTTCCAAAGTGTGGCCCAGCATCTCTTCAGGTGGCCGCAGCTTGCTGATACCGAAGTCGGGAACGATTGGCATGTAGTCGATGACTCCGGTCTCGAAGCCAACATGGGCGGTGCGGCGGGCGCTTTCTGACTCGGGATAGACCACCCGGTCCACGCCGATACGTTCCAAGGTGGAGCCGTGTAGCTCGTCGGCGGCGCGGGCGATGATGAAGGGAACTCCTATGCTCTTGAGCAGCACCGAGACCAGGATGCTGGACTGGATGTTCTCACTGCCCAGGGAAACTACGCAAACGTCGTATTCAGCCACGTCCAACTCTTTCAGGATGGACTCGTTGGTGGCGTCGGCGCGGACGGCGTAAGTCGCCCGGTCCAGTTGGTCTTGCACTTTGGCTTCATCTACATCGATGGCCAGTACGTCATGACCGCTCTGGAACAGTTCATGAGACAATGTGGATCCAAACCTCCCTAGGCCGATCACACAGACTTGTTTCTTCGCCATATCAAATCCCTTTTAGCCCCGTTGGAACGCGTCAGCCTATTTTAACGCTTTCTTGGGCAAAGCGGTACACCTCTGTATCATCTTCGGTGGACAATGCCAGGGCCAAAGCCACTGGACCCAGCCGCCCAACGTACATCAGCGTCATGAACAGTATTTTCGAGGCCAGCTCCATATCCGTTATGACGCCGGTCGAGGCCCCAGTGGTGCCAAAAGCGGACACCGTGTCGAAGATGATGTCCAGGAATGGCACATCCGGTTCTAGAGTTGTCAGCACCGTGGCCGAGACCACGATAAGGGCGAAGCCCAGGACGGCGACGGTGAGTGCCCGGTGCAACTGGGACTGGTGGATCTCACGGCCAAAGGCCTCAGCGTGGGGCCTGCCGCGTAGCGATGAGATCACCGCTGCCATCAACACCGCGAACGTGGCGACCTTGATACCACCGGCCACCGAACCGGCCGCGCCACCGATGAACATCAAGCCGGAGAAAGTGGATTTGGTGACATCCTTGACCTCTGCGAAGTCAATGATCGAGAACCCGGCCGTGCGGCCGCTGACCGAGCTGAAGATGGCACCGATGGTTTTGTCGAACCAACTGAATGTGTCCATCGTGGCCGTGTTGTTAAATTCGGCAAGAAACAGGACGCCCGCGCCCAACACCCAAAGCAGAATGCTGGTTACGAGTACCAATTTGGTCTCCAGTGAGAACCGGGAGATACGGTGCTTGCGGAAGATGTCCACCACCAAGACCCAGCCTAGGCCTCCCAGGGCCATCAGGATGGTCATGGTGATGAGCAGTCCCGTATCGGACACGAAACGGGCGACGCTGCCGCCTGCCGCTTCCGGGAATATCTGGAAACCAGCGTTGTTGAAAGACGACACCGAGAGGAATAGCGAGTGCCATAGTTCGCGGAAGGTGCTCATCCCTTCCACAGTGCCCTGTATCTGGAGGAATAGCACCGCGGCGCCGACCAGATACAGCAGGAAAACAGCAAAAATCACGGCACGCCCCAGATGACGCAGTCCGCCCATCTGGTCCACGCCCACCGTGTCGCGCATCAGGTCGCGGGTAAGAAGCCGTTCTTGCAGTGTCGACCGTTGGCCGATCAGCAACAAGATGAATGTGCTCACGACCATGAACCCCAGACCGCCGACCAACATCAACACGAAGATGACCGCCTGTCCGAAGGTGGACCAATAAGTGCTGGAATTGACTACGGTGTGACCGGTGACTGTCACCGCTGAGACAGACGTGAAGAAGGCGGTTTCCAGTTCGGTGAACCCAGACCCGTTCTGGGCCATGGGCAGAGTGAGCAGCCCGCCGCCGGCCACGATCAACATGGCAAAACCCAGTAGCAGGATGCCGGTGGTCCCGAGAAGCGGCTTGTTGTGCCTGGGTGGCTCTACTTCTGCGACGGCGGGTGACAGTTCCCGCCTTCTTCGGAGCCTGATGATGCTGTCGACCGGCCTGGGCCGCCGTCTAAATGCCATGTTCAGTGCTCGTCAGGTCGATTGAGGCCGGCCACGGCACAGTGGATGGGAACCGGCAATATGAAAAGGCTATAGGCATCTGTCAAAGGTGGGAACTTCCCGTTGGAAGACGTGTGGGAAAAACGTGGGGAAGGGCAGGCGAAACACGGCTGAAACCGTATATCTTGACCCGATCTTTAAGAAGAATATATGTGGCAGCTAGAATTTTAGGATTCAGCGATTCTTGTGTCAATGAACCGGGCGGGTCTATTCCACCGAAAACCTGAATCCCACACCGCTCCATTCCGAGACTGGAACCGCTGGTATGCTAATATGATGGGCACGAGAAACGTCGCCCTTGCATCGGGATTCGACGGCGCCCAGGACTTGAGGAGACCATAGATGACCAGCAGCCCCCGGCAGGGCGAGCAAGCTTTCGACCCCGCCGTGATCGACCGTAAATGGCAGGCCCGTTGGGAAAAAGACGGCCTGCATAAAGTCACCGACGACGACGCTCGTCCCAAGTGGTACGAGATGACCATGTATCCGTACCCATCGGGCGATCTCCACATAGGCCACTGGTACGCCATGGCCCCGGCCGACGCCCACGCGCGTTTTAGGCGGATGCAAGGCTACAACGTGCTCCATCCCATCGGTTTCGACGCCTTTGGACTGCCCGCTGAGAACGCGGCAATCAGCCGTGGCATCCACCCCTATGAATGGACCATCAGCAACATCGAAAATATGCGCCGGCAACTGCGCTCGCTGGGGGCCATCTACGACTGGGACCGGGAAGTGGTCACCTGTCAGCCAGAGTATTACCGCTGGAACCAATGGTTCTTCCTGAAATTCTACGAGAAGGGCCTGGCCTACCGGGCCAACGCGCCGGTGGTCTGGTGTCCGTCCTGCCAGACGGTGCTGGCCAACGAGCAGGTGGTCAACGGCGCCTGCGAGCGCTGCGGCACGGAGATCACCCGCCGTGACTTGGAGCAATGGTTCTTTAAGATCACTGACTATGCCGACCAGCTCCTGGATTTCACCGGCCTCGAAGAATGGCCGGACAAGATTCTGACCATGCAGGAGAACTGGATCGGTCGCAGTGAAGGAGTGGAAATAGGCTTTGATATTTCCCAAGCCGGTCTGGAAGAGAAGGAGATACGCACCTTCACCACGCGTATCGACACCATCTTCGGCGTGACATTCATCGTATTGGCCCCGGAACATCCCTTGGTCCCGGGAATGACTACCGAAGAGAACCGGCAAACCGTGGATGATTACATAAATACGGCCCGCCAGACTTCTGAGATCGACCGCCTTTCCACGGAAAAAGAGAAGACCGGCGTGTTCACTGGCTCTTACGCCGTGAACCGCCTGAACGGCGAACGGGTCCCCGTGTACATCGGCGACTATGTGCTAACGACCTACGGCACCGGCGCGGTGATGGGCGTACCGGCCCACGACTCCCGCGATTTCATTTTCGCCCAGAAATACAAACTGCCCATTCGCATAGTGATTGCCCCCATCGAGTGGGACGGCAAAGAGTTGCCCGAGGCCTATCTGGACGAAGGCTTCATGACCAACTCCGGCGCCTACGACGGCATGACCAACAACGAAGGCAAGACGGCCATTGCCGTTGACCTGGAGAAGAAGGGCTGGGGGAGTAGTACCGTTTCTTTCCGTATGCGTGACTGGCTGATATCGAGGCAGCGCTACTGGGGCACGCCCATCCCCATGATTTATTGCGATGTCTGTGGCGTGGTGCCGGTGCTCGAGGCCGACCTGCCGGTGCTACTGCCCCAAGACGCCGATTTCACGCCTACCGGGGAGTCCCCCTTGGCGGCCAACCATGAATTTCTCCATACCTCGTGTCCCAAGTGCGGCGCCGACGCCCGCAGAGAGACCGATACCATGGACACGTTCATGGACTCGTCCTGGTACATGATGCGCTACCTGGACCCCCATAACGACGACGACCCAGCCGACTCCAAGCTGCTGCAGCGTTGGATGACGGTTGACCAGTATACCGGCGGGGCCGAACACGCGGTGATGCACCTGCTCTACTCCCGTTTCTTCACCAAGGGGATGCATGACATGGGCCTAGTGGACTATGACGAACCTTTCTTGAGGCTGTTCAACCAGGGCGTTATCTTGGGCACCGACCACGAGAAAATGAGCAAGAGCCGGGGCAACGTGGTCAACCCAGACGATTTCGTCGGCACCCTCGGGGCCGACGCCGTACGCTGTTTCCTGATGTTCATCGGTCCTTGGGACCAAGGCGGGCCCTGGAGTGACGTGGGCATCAATGGCACGGCCCGCTGGCTAAACCGGGTCTGGTACATAGCCACGCGCGACGCCAATAAACTGGGCGGCTTCTCAGTAAATTCGGACGTGGTGCGAGACACGGAACGCCTGCTGAATCAGACCATTCGCAAGTGCTATAACGACCTGGACCGGTTCAAGTTCAACACAGCCATCGCCGCCCTCCACGAGCTGACCAACCACCTCAACAAGGTCTGGGCCGATGGCAGCATTGACGCCAAGATCTGGCGGGAGTGCACCGAGAAACTGCTGCTGATGTTGTCGCCCATGGCCCCCCACATGACTGAAGAACTGTGGGAGATGAACGGCCACTCCTACAGCATCCACCAGCAGGAATTCCCCTCTTGGGACGATGATCTCGCGGCAGAAGATGTCATCACCTTGATCGTTCAGGTCAACGGCAAAGTCCGGGATAAGATTGAGGTTTCTGTGGGCATAGAAGAGGCGGAGGCCCAGGCGTTGGCCTTAGCCAGCCCCCGCGTCCAGAGCCACGTGGAAGGCAAATCGGTGGCCAAGACGGTCTACGTGCCGGGTCGGCTGGTCAACGTGGTCGTCATCTAATCCTCGCCATATTTCTTGCCCAAGCGGTTTTTAACTCCAGAACAACCGGTGCGGTAATGAACGTCGAAGAAATCTATCGTCAGTTCACCAGTGGCAACAGTAGCGAAGCCATCAGGGCTACTTGGGTTGGGCGCTACCTCGAATCGGCCATCACGTTTTGGTGCAGCCTCCACGCCCCCGCGGACGCAAGAGACCCGATGAACGACCAGATGCAGCACATCTTCGACATCGGGAACAATCATCAGGAACGGGTCAACGGCCGGCTTTACCCGGGCGGTGTCCAGGCGGTTTTCACCACCGAAGAAGAAGGATTTCGCCAGACTTTAGGGTTTATGTCGGCAGGGGGACAGTTCATCAAGGACATGCCCCTGGTCTGCTGGCCCCAGGGCCTCACCGGACGCCCAGACGTATTGGAGCGCGTGGACGGCGTTCCGTCCGTGTTCGGCGATTTCAGCTACCGGGTGGTGGAGATCAAGTCGGGTCGCCGGCTGCGTGAGTCCCAGATATTGCAGGGCGCGCTGTACAACCGGGTGCTCGGACTGGTCCAGGGCTACGAACCACCGGAGTTCCAGATGATCAACGGCGACATGGACGTCGTCCCGGTGATCATGGAGGAGTACGACCTGCTTCTGGACCGGGTGCTGGCGGAAGTCAGAGAGATTATGGCGGGAAAACCGGTGGACTTCTGTTACGGCGTCGCCGGATGGCCATGGACGACCTACGTCGATAACCAAGCTATCGAGGCCAACGATGTGTCTCTCATCGTCGGCGTCGGGGAATCGGTCCGCACCAGTCTGGTTGAGGCGGGCTATGCGACTCTGGAGAGCATCGCCAAGGCCAATGAGACCGAGCTGGTCAAAGTGAGACTGATCGGCGCCCCCACGGCCAAGAAGATGGTGGTGTCGGCCCAGGCGATCCAGGGACAGAAGCCGCTGCCACGGGCAGAACTAGAAGAATTGCGCCACGGCACGACTGAAGTCTTCTTTGACTTTGAGGGGGCCCATGAGACTTCCCAAGGTCAAGAGAATTTCGACGGCAAGGATATGGTCAATTACCTCATCGGCGCGGTCCACCGAACAGACGGTGGAGAGGGTGGTTACATACCATTCTTCGCCGATTCCTTCGACCAGGAAGGCCGAAATCTGAAAGAGTTCCTGGAGTGGGCCAGCTCCCTGGAAGACCCTGTGTTCTACCATTGGCACCACTACGAACGTACCCACCTCACGAAGATGGCCGAGCGTCACGGCACCGACCCCGATTTGGCAGCCTTCGTGTTGGACCGGTTGGAAGACCTGTCACCATGGGCGACCAAGGGTTATGCTTTTCCCACCTACGGAGAGGGGCTCAAAGCCATCGCCAAGTGTCTGGGTTTCAGTTGGCAGCAGGACGACGTCTCCGGTGTCGGGTCCATGGACCTGTACGTGAAATATGTCGACTCCGGGGGCACTGACCAGACCTCAAAGGACAAGATAATCATCTATAACGAAGACGATTGTTTTGCTACCATGCATATCTACGATTGGGTCATGGCACAACAGGGTTGATCCGGTCACAGAATCGAACTTTCACCTTGCAAATGCGGTTTAGAGTAGCTGTAGAATGACAACCATCGGCGGTAATAACGGCATCGGTGGCTTTTACGGGATCGGCGTCGGCCCCGGCGACCCGGAGCTTTTGACCATCAAGGCCCACAAAAAACTACAAGACGTAGCGGTCATCTGCTTCACCCAACTGGACGACGGACAAGAGAGCTATGCGCTCAGTGTGGTCAGGGGAATTCTTGAGGCTGCGAACCCGGTATTCCTGGCCATCACAATACCCTCGGACGACGACACTCCCATCGACCCGCAGACCTGGGATGACGCGGCGCAGGAGGTCTCGCGCCATCTGAGGAACGGCGGAGACGTGGCCTTCATCACCGAAGGCGACCCCATGCTCTACAGCGAGTTCTTCCAGGTGCTAGGAAGCGTCAAAGCGGTAGTGCCCGACCTGGACGTTGAGGTTATCCCCGGAGTTTCTTCCGTGATGGCTGCGGCGGCCAGTTCTGGGATGCCATTAGTCACCCACGGACAACGGCTGACCATCCTGCCCAGGGTCTACGGCATTGACGACCTCATGGAGGCCATCGCCAACTCGGACACAACCGTTCTCATGGAAGTGGACCGAGAACTGCTGCAGGCCCTAGCCAGCCGGGAAAAACTCGGTCTCTCCGGCAAGGCCACCTTCGTGCGCCAGGCCAGCACCGCCCGCGAGAACGTGGTGGAAGACATCTCAAAACTAGAAGCAGAAGACCTAGACTACTTCTCCTTGTTGATCATCAAGCGTTAAACAGACCGGTTATTAACTTCCGGCCATCTGACGGGAAGGTATGGACGAGACTGGTAATTCGCCCCGAGCCCAAAGCAGGTATGGTGACGCCGCCTTTGTCGGTCGACACCATGCATTGGAAACGCTGACTTCGGCCTTGGAAGATCCGGTAGCGGGGCGGGGCCGGGTGCTGATGCTGGGGGAGCACCTGGAATCGGCAAAACCCTGTTACTTGCCCCAATTTCCTGCCGCATGCCTCGCTGATATACCATCACCGACTAATTGGACATCACAACTACCTGAATCTTTCCAATGATTGGTAAAAGAATTTAAATCTTCATAAGCATCGGCCTCTAGCACAGCAAATATTCTATGAGAAGGTTGGTTGAGATACGCAGCAATCACCTTCACTTTGTCATTACCCTCCATCCAGCGGCCGCTTCCTCTTTGAAAGTCGGTTATGTCTTGTCCCGATTTTCGTGCCGCTACCCCTCCGCAACTCAAGTGGTCATGTTGAGCGGTGATATGGAATAACATGGCATTACCTCCGAAATTTGGAATGATATTTGGGAATACTAAAGCTTTTCGCTCACCGTGGGAAGGAATGGTAAGGAGAGCGCCTACCGCTGGAGCTAGGAGGAGTTGGAGATGGTGTACAAGATTGGCTTTAAACCGACCGATTGGCTAACCCACAGGTAATGGTTCAGGACATCAAGGTAATCGAGGTTGAGATTGACGGGCGTATCTTCTGGGTGCACCCCGTCGGCTCCTGGGTACTGGAATTTAACAACGTGGTGGCCGACGCCCTGGCGGTATCGCTCGCCACCAGACAGTCGTACATGAGCGAAGAGTCCGAATCCGGACTTCTATAGACCTAATTCACCCCGGTCTGCACCCGGGTTTATCAAAACAACAGGGCACGGTACTCTGAGCCGTGCCCTGTTATTATTGCCGGTTTACCCCTTCGAGAGCGCCATTCTTGCCTGGATTTCAGATGTCCAAAACCAACTTGATCAACCCATCTGCCCTGCTGGCGTACTTCTCGTAGCCGGCGGGCGCGTCGTCGAAACCGTAACGGTGGGTAATCAACCATGACAGGTCGACTTCGCCCTCGGCATAACGGTCCACCGCCTCCTGGACGGGCTTGGCGGGGGCCTCGCAGGTGGCGCTGACCGTTCCAATCATGGTCAGTTGCTTGGAGATGGCCGCCAGATAGTCGAAAGTGACCTGTTTCTCCTCGGGAATGCTGAAAAGCACCAGCGTGCCATGCATCCGCGCCATGTCGGCGCATTGGTCCAAGGCCGTGGCGTCGCCGCTAACATCCACAACCATGTCGGCCCCTTCGTTGCCGAACACCTCCCGCACAACCTTCTCCGGCGCCACCCTGCTTGAATTGATGGCCAGGTTGGCGCCCAGCCTCCGCGACATGGCCAACCGGTTCTCATTGGGGTCTATGGCGATGATCTTCCTCGCGCCCATCTGCTTCAAGGTCATGGTAAATAGCAGCCCGATGCACCCCTGACCCAAGACCGCCACGTTCTTCCCAGCAACGGGCCCAACCTTCTCCAGCGCATACAAGACTGTGCCCCAGGGCTGGCACATCAGCCACTGGCCCATGTCGCCGTCGTCGGGCAACGAGACCAGGGTTTCTGGCTGGGCTACGACGTATTCTGAACCGCCGTTTAGATTCAACGTGGGCAGGTAGATCACCCGACGCCCCACAGGCCATTCCGCTATCTGGGACTGGACGATGGTCCCGGCGCACTCGTGGCATGGAATCCCTTCACCCAAGGGATATTCTTCTTCCGGTTGGGGGTGACGGTAGGCCATCATGTCTGAACCGCAGACCGACATGGCCTCCAGCTTGACCAGCACTTCGCCGTCGGCCGGCTCGGGGACAGGCGCCTCTTTTAACTGCAGTCTGCGGGGGCCGGTAACCTGGATGGTTCTCATGTGTATCTCTTGAGTGTGACAGATAGCGGATTTCGGCCAGCTTAGCACACCTACTGCACGCTTCAATCGTATGCTAAACTGACCCCCAATTCACCGCACCCCAGTTATGAAGGAGATGAGATGGCCACATCGGTGCAACCCAAGGACAAGACGGTCAACGTAAACGGCATCAACCTGCATTACCTGGACTGGGGCAATGAAGGCAAGCCCAAGGTCCTGCTGCTGCACGGCCTGCGCGGTCATGGCCACTCGTGGGACGACGTTTCCGCCGAATTCTGCCAGGACTTCCATGTGCTAGCCCTGGACCAACGTGGCCGGGGAGACAGCGACTGGGCGCCGGGAGGAGACTACTCCAGCGAATCGTTCGTTGCTGACTTGGAAGGCTTCTGCCAGGCCGTTGGCTTGGATTCCTTCACGCTGATCGGCCACTCGATGGGCGGCCGCAACAGCATGGCTTTTGCCAAGAACAACGCCGACAAGATAAAAAAATTGGTTATCGTCGACATCGGCCCCGACCTTGATCCCAAAGGTTCAGGCCGCATAACCCAAGAGATGATCGACGTTCCCGAGGAGTTTGACTCCTTTGAGGACGTGGTCGCCTACCAGAGCAAACAGAACCCGTTCTGCTCCGACCCGGTACTCCGCCGCCGCCTGACCTACGCCACCAAGGGACTGCCCAACGGCAAATTTGGCTGGCGTTACGACCTCGAGGTACGAGAACAACGCCGGAACAATACCGGGTCGAAACAACCGGACCTCTGGCTCAACTTGCCCGGCATCGAGTGCCCAGTTCTGATCGTCAGGGGCTCCGAGACTGACACTCTGAGCCTGGAGACCGCCGAGAAGATGGTCGAAGTGCTGCCCAAGGGCAAGCTGGTCCACGTCGACCGGGCCGCCCACATGGTCTTCGAAGACAACCCCGAGGGTTTCATATCTGCCCTCCACGATTTCTTAGACTAGGTTTAGATATGCCAGAAAAGCAACCAAAATCCATGGACGAACTGATGAGCATCCGGGACGTCGAGCCGATCGACCTCCCGGACGGCGACGTTGGAGAAGGACTCCAGTTCAAGACCAACCGAGGGGATTTCGCCGCGATCCTCCACCGCGCTCCTGACGCCGATCAAGCGGTGATCTGGGTCTGCGGCGCACGTGGCGGTTTTGGCGGTCCAGGTCCAGGCACCTACGCCCGTATGGCTGAGAAATTCACTGGAGAAGGCATAACCTCTTTACGGTTGGACTACCGTTACGCCAACGACGTGTTCGAGTGCGCCCTAGACCTGCTGGCAGGTGTGGCCTACTTGAAGAGCGTCGGGCACAAACCGATCGTTGCGGTAGGGCATTCTTTCGGCGGGGCTGTGGTCATCGCCGCCGGGGCGAACAGCGCCCACATCAAAGGCGTGGTGGCGTTATCTCCCCAGACCTACGGCGCAGGCATGGCGGGGCAACTCGCCCCCCGCAAGCTGCTGGCGGTACACGGCAAGGCCGACACCCGATTGGCGTACGCCTGTGCCCAACAGATCTACGATTGGGCCAACGAGCCCAAGGAATTGGTGCTCTACGAGGGCGCGGAACACCGCCTGGAAGAGTGCCGCGAAGACCTTGAAGAGCTGCTGGGCTGGTGGATCCCGGAGACGCTGTCAGCCGAGATCGGGCCGATTCAGGCGCCCGTCCGGCAGTAGCCCCTAACTTACGGAGGGCCAGATGCTGGACGTAATCATCAAAGGCGGAACTGTGGTCGCGCCTGGAGGCGCGTCGGTGATGGATGTCGGCATCGAGGGCGAGAAGATCGTTGCCGTGGCCTCACCTGGCACGTTGGAGGCAGGAAGCGCGCGGGTGATAGACGCCACCGGCAAGATCGTGCTCCCCGGCGGAATCGAGCCCCACACCCACATCCATGTTCCCGTCCCCGACTACTGGGCCGGCGGCAAGAGCGAAGTGTTGACTCAGCCTCCCGAATCCGCCAGCCGGGCGGCGGCTTTCGGCGGGGTAACCACCTACGTCGACTTCGCCGGAAACCTCCCGTTGAACCCAGGAGCCGTGCCGCCCGCTGACCCTATCATGGCCCAGATCGACAAACGCCGTCAGACCTTCACCGGTCATTCCTACATCGACTTCACATTCCATTACATCCTGGCCGGCGCGGTGTCTCCCACGACCATCGGGGAGATTGGCGAGGCCATACAATCCGGCCTGGCTAGCTTCAAGGTGTTCACGACGTTCTTCGCCAAGATACCCACCGGGCACCTTTGGGCTGTCTTTCAGGAGGTGGCCAAGCACGGCGGCATCATGGCCGTTCATGCCGAAGAAGACGACATCGTCACCTACATGGAAGACAAGTTGGTCTCTGAAGGCAACGACCACGGAAGCAACCTACATCTGGTGCACAACAACCTGTCCGAGGACATTGCCTTCCGAAAGGTGATCCGGCTGGCCGAGAGCACCGAGACTGGCATCTACTTCGTTCATACCACCGCCAAAGAGGGCGTGCTGGCCGTGGCTGAGGCCCGCGCCAAACAGCTTCCCGTCTACGGCGAGGCCCTGCACAACTACCTGGAGTTCACCAGCGAGGACTACAAAAAGCCGGACGGCCTGGCGATCCACACCTACCCTGCCATCAAGTATCCGGACGACCGCGACGCCCTGCAACAGGGCTTGGTTGATGGTCCCATTTGCACAACGGCCACTGACGAGTGGACCACCTACAAAGAGGTCAAGCTGGCAGGTGACACCATCAAGACCGTCTGCGGCGGCCACAACGGCATCGAGACCCGCATGCCGGTCACCTTCACCAAAATGGTTTCCACCGGTCGGATGTCGTTGGAACGATTCGCTGACGTCACATCTTCCAACGCCGCCAAGATATTGGGGATGTACCCCCAGAAAGGCGCCGTCGCTGTCGGCAGCGACGCCGACATTGTCCTATTCGACCCCGACATCAAGAAGAAGCTGACTCTGGACGACCTGCACGCCGACTCCGACTACTCCATCTGGGAGGGATTCGAGTGCAGCGGCTACCCGGTGCTGACCATGCTCCGGGGCAAAGTAATCGTCGAAGACGGCAAACTGGTGGGTTCCTCCAGTGACGGCAAATGGCTGCCCCGCCGGGTAGCCCCCAGCGTGCTGGCCCAGCCGGTTGCCTAGTTTATTCTAGAAACAATTTGAGGTTATCAAACGGATGAACGTACTTTTCGTATGTCGGGCAAATCTAGAGCGTAGCCAGATTGCTAGCGCCTTTTTCGACCGACTTTCTTAGCACACGCCCGAGACCATTGTGGCGATGATCGGAGGAGAGGGTCGGACAATGCTGGAACGCGTTCAGGGCAACCCCGAAGAAAATCCCACCTTAATGATGGACATTATGACCAAGATAGTGTGAGCATTTGGTCAGGGGTTCAAACCCAATTCACGCCTGACTTGGTGGATGCCGCCGACAGGGTGATGCTTAAGGCGCAAAAGGATTCCTGGCCCGAATACCTGTTTGAAGGTGAAACAGTGACGTTCTGGGACATCGAAGACCCACTCAAGGCCACGAAAGAGACGGCGTAACGGGTGGTTGACCAGGTCTAGGCCAATGTAGACGAACTAGTCCGGGAGATCGAGTAAATCTAATCCCATGGTAATCCATGATTCCAGCGGAAGCTGGAATTCAGGATGCTCGAACGGTGAGATAACCGGCTTTCGCAACCAACCCGGGTTTTGCCGAAAGCCAGATTGACGGTGGGGCATGACCTACCGCGTCGGACATCGAGTCGCCCGGTCGTCCTGAGCTTCGACGAATGTCGAGAGTCTCGATGAATCGGACCTGTCGAAGGGCCTAAACATGCAATGGCTAATTTCACCCGCCGGATGAAACTCCGGTTTCACACTCATTCCACCGCCGTTCTTCTTCTGTTGGCAATATTCGCCGTTGCCTGCGGCAGCAGCAGCCACAACCCCGAATCGTCTCTGGTGGATGTGGGCGGGCACCGGCTGAATATCAGGTGTTCCGGGGAGGGCTCTCCGGCGGTGATTTTGGGCTCAGGCTTGGCCAGCAGCAACCATGACTGGTGGCCGGTGGAAGAGCGGGTTTCCGAGTTCACACTGGTCTGTAGCTACGATCGGGCCGGACTGGGGGAGAGCGAAGCCACTGATGGTGTACCCACCGCTCAGACCGCATCCGACCGCCTCCATTCACTGCTGGCCGGCGCCGGAATAGGTGGGCCAGTTGTGCTGGTCGGCCATTCCTACGGCGGATTGGTGGCCCAGTTGTATGCCTTTCAGCATCCCGAAAACGCCGTCGCTTTGGTCCTGGTGGACAGCTTGGAGCAGAACAACCTAGTCCGTACCGGTGAGATTCTTGGAGAGCAGGCCATGGCGGCTTTCTTGCGGGCGACGCAGGCCAACCCGGAAGGCGTAGACGTGATGGCCAGTATCGATCAGGTGAAATCGGCCGGTGGCCTGGGCGATCTTCCGCTGACTGTGATCACCGCTGTGGTGCCCGATCTGCCGCCCTTCATCGACCGGAGCATCCGGGATCAACTGGCCCGGTCGTGGTTGGAGTCACAACAAGACCTGGTCCGGTTGTCCACTGCCGGGGTACACGTCATTGCCGAAGAGAGCGGGCACTGCGTCCAATGCGACCAGCCGAAGTTGGTTGCAGATTCTATCCTCAGAGACGTGGCCAGGGCTCGACACCGCTAAGGTCTGTTTAGACCGCTCCCGACTGGCTTAGTGCTTTAATCTCGCCTTCGCTGTACCCCAAGAGTTCGTTCAAGACGCCGGAGGTATTCATGCCCAGCGTCGGCGGGGGGTCGAACCTTTCCTCCGCTCCGGTCTTGATGGGGTTGCCGGCGGTGTTGTACTTCCCTGCAGTCGGGTGGTCGACCTCGACCACCATATTCCTCAGCAACACCTGGGGATCGGCTAGGGCTTCGGCGATGTTGTTCACCGGCCCGCCGGGCACGTCCCATTTCTGTAACAGCTCCAGCCACTTGTCCCTGGGTTTCGAGGCGAAACCCAGGGACAATGCGTCGTCCAGGTCGTTCCGGTTGGCCATCCGATCGTTCTGGGACTGAAAGCGTGGGTCAGTATCCATGCCTGCCAGTTCGGCAACCTCGCCGGCCATCATTTGAAGGGTCTTCGTGGCGAATTCCTGGCTGGCGCAGTGGACCTGGATATAGGAGCCGTCGGAGGTCAAATAGGCTCCAACCGGCAGATTTGAGGGATGGCTGGAGCCGATGGGTTTGGGGACTTCTCCTGACACCAGGTAGAACTGGCCCAGGTGACCCTGTAAGGCGATCTGCACGTCCAACAGGCTGATGTCCAAGTGTCGACCCTCTCCCGTCATGCTGCGGCCATATAGAGCCGAGGCGATGCTGAGCGCCGCCACGTAGCCGCCCACCATGTCGCCAACCGGGAATCCCATAAACACCGGCGGCTGGCCCTCGTTGCCCGTGACGCTCATCCCGCCGCCCATGGCCTGCACGATGCCGTCGAACCCAGGCCGCTCGTGATACGGGCCCTCTTGTCCAAAAGCCGACAGAGAACAGGCGATGACCGTAGGGTTCATCTTTTTGAGCGATTCGTAGTTCAGGCTCAGGCGGTCCAGCACCGAGGGACGGAAGGCGTTGAACACCACATCTGAAACCGCCACCAAGCGCCGAAAAACCTCCTGACCTTGTTCCTGGCGCAGGTCGATGGTGACGCTCTGCTTGTTGCGGTTGAAATTTAGGTAGTAGGCGCTTTCACCACCAAGGAAATGGGGTCCGATGCGGCGGGACATGTCGCCCACGCCCGGTTGCTCCACCTTGATGACCTCGGCACCCATGTCCGCCAGACTTCGGGCGGCAAAAGGCCCAGCGATGGCTTGGGCCATCTCCAGAACCCGAACGCCTTGAAGGGGATGCGTAGCCATCAACTGTTAGCGGTCAGCTTTCAGCTTCGGGCTGTTGCTGAAAGCTTTTCCCTTCAAATTAATCTGTGCTCAACAGTGATGCGAGTTGGCGGACGTCGTCCAGTTGCTCCAAGGAATCGACGGCGGTCATTATTTCCTGCTGGCGTTGGCTGCTGATCACCGGCGCTGAGAGGAGGTTGAACTTGGTCCGCATCTCGTCCCAGGTTACGGGGTTCTCGGGGTCTCCCTTGGGGTAGGTCAGCTCGCTGCGCATGGTGCGTCCGTCCTTGGTGCGCACTTCAGCCCAGGCCGGGAATAACTTGGGCGTCTGGGCGTCCAACTGAGGGTCGGTCACGCACTCTACTCGGTCCATGATATGGCGCACCTCGGGGCGCTCCGGCACGCCTAATGCGTATTCGTTCAGGGAAGCGCTGCCGTAGCTCAGGGCCACGGCGGCGGCGAAGGGCATGCTGAACTGCATGTCGACCACCGACTTGGGGTTGCGCTTGGATTCCACCGGCTCGGCGACCAGCCTCATACCTTGGCTGAGTAAGCCGATCTTGACCTCTTCGATCTCCATGGGCTGGAAGTCGTTGGCCTGCCCGATGTCCAGCAGACAGTCGATGGGGCCTTGGTTGTATCTGCAGCAGGCGTGGGGCTTGATTCCGGTCTGAGTGAGCAGATATTCATCGCCCAGGTCCTGTAGCACCAGGCTGGGGTCGGGGTCACCAGAATAGGCCGATAGGAAGCCGTCGCGGCCCTCGAAGATGGTGGTGGGGCCAGTGTATCCGGCTCGGGCCAATAACGCCGCCCAGATGCCGCTGTGGGCCGCCCAACCGGGGTGCAGGCGCTTGGTCCAGGCGCCCTGTGCCAGGTATTCCATGCTTCCCGCCGCTTGGCTGCCGGCGATGCCCAAGGCATGGGTGTAGTAGTCTCCTTGTAGTCCCAGTAGACGCGCGGCAACTGCGGCTCCGCCGAACGCCCCGCAGGTGCCGGTAGGGTGAAAACCACGACCGTAGTGCTCCTTGGGCTTCAGGGCGCGGCCCAACCGGACGATTACGTCGTACCCGGCGACCACTGCCGAGATGAACTCTTTGCCTGATACCGGGGCGATGTCGGCCATTGCCAGGGCAGTGGGAAATGCGACCACGCCGGGGTGCAGCGACGCTTCGTTGTTCACGTCGTCCATCTCGATGCTGTGGAACGCGGTCCCGTTGGCCATGGCGGCGTACTCGGGTAGCACCCGTTTATTGGTGCCCACGATAGCCGACGGCCCGGTGCGGCCGATGTCGCCCAGGGCTTTCACCACCGCCTTGGCCGAGTCGGTCCCGGCGCCATTCAAGGTCACGCCGGCGAAGTCGAGGCACAGGTACTTGGCCCAGTCGACCACTTCGGGCGACAGGTCTTCATAACTCACGTTGGACGCGAATTTGGCCAGGGTTTGGGTTATTCCGGTCTCATTGTTGTTGCGTACCATAGTGTCTACCTCGCCGTAGTCGATTATTCAAAGTTTTAGGCCTGATTCGTACAGGAAGTCTCCGGTAGAAAAATCTTTCAACAGATGCCGGGCGATAAGCACTCGCTGGATCTCATTGGTGCCCTCGCCAATCATCATCAATGGCGCGTCGCGGAAGTGTCGCTCAACCGGCAGGTCTTGAGTGTATCCGTAACCACCGTGGATGCGCATGGCGTCGATGGTCACTTCCATGCACATCTCGCTGGCAAAGAGTTTGGCCATGCCCGCTTCCATGTCGGCCCGCTCGCCTCGGTCCTTCTTCTCCGCCGCGTGCAGGACCATCAGGTGGGCGGCCTGGACGTTGGTGGCCATGTTGGCCAGCATGATCTGGATACTCTGGTGCTCGCCGATGGGCTTGCCGAAGGTCTTCCGTTGCTGGGCGTATTTGGTGGCTTCTTCCAGGGCAGCGCGGGCCACGCCTAGGCAGCGAGCGGCCACGTTGATTCGGCCCAATTCCAGCCCGCTCAATATCTGGTAGAACCCCTGCCCTTCCTCACCGCCGACTAGGTTTCCGCCCGACACCCGGTAGTCCTCGAAAGACAGCTCGCAGGTGTCCACGCCCTTATAACCCAGCTTGGGGATATCACGGACCACGTTGAAACCCGGCCCCTTCTCGACGATGAAGATGCTCATCCCCTTGCGGGGTGGGTCAGCATTGATATCGGTCTTGGTCACCAGGGCAAAAGTGTTGCCGTGGCGGCCGTTTGTGATCAGGCTCTTACTGCCATTGACGACATATTCGTCGCCGTCGCGCACCGCCCTAGTCTCAATAGCCTGGACATCGCTGCCCGTGTTGGGCTCGGTGATGCAGATGCCGCCCCGCTTCTCTCCCGAGGCCATGAGCGGCAGATAGTGATTTTTTTGTTCCTGGGTTCCTTTGGTGGTGACCATGTAGGCCATGATCAGGTGGGAGTTCAGGATGCCGCTCAGGCTCATCCAGCCCCGGCAGATCTCCTCGATGATCAGTGCGTAGGTGCTGACGTCCAAGGCCAGGCCACCGTATTCTTCCGGGATGATCGCGCCGAACAGGCCCAGCTCTTTCATGCGCTCGACCAGTTCGAAGGGGTACTCGTCGTCGTGCTCCATCTGCATTGCCACCGGGTTAACTTCCCGGCGTACGAACTCGCGGATGGTGTTGACGATGCCACGTTGGGCTTCAGATAGTGGTGCCAAATCGGTGTTACCTCTTGTCTGGGATGATGGCATTTTAACATGCCTTGCGCGGGCGTTTAGGCGGCATCCACGCCCGATTGACACCCCCCACCAGCCGCACTAAACTCCCCCTCACAACCAGGCGTAAACGCCCTCATCAAGAAACAGTAGCGGGAGCAGTACCGATATGACCTCCAAACCCGAGTATGTAGACCTTCTGAACGATATCCGACTCCAGGAACACCGGGCCGGTGTGTACTTGGAAGCGTGGGCCAATAAGACCGACAACAAAGACCTGAAAGAATGCCTGTGCTTCGTGGCGGCGCGAGAGTACAGCCACGGCGACATCTTCGACCGCAGGGTCAAAGAGCTGGGTTTCGCAACGGTCGAAATAGAAGACCCTGAATTCGCAGAGAAGGTCCGCGTTGTGTCTTCAGACATATCCGACGCCGACAAGATCGCCTGGCTCAAAGAGTCGCGGTCACGTATGCCAACCCCCAGCGTGCGGGAGCGCTACGAGGCCGCCACGGTTGACGAGTCAGTGGACGAGTTGACTCGGTCGCTGTTGCGTTGGTTCACAGATGTTGAGAACGACTCGGTGGTCAGCATGAACAAGGTCTACAGCGATATCGAAAAAGTAGGATAACAACATGAAATTCGGCGCGTTTTTCGTTGGCCAACGCCCCCAACTGCACGAGCAGTACGACGATGAGCACAAGGTCAACCCAAACCCGGTAAGCCGCACCGATGTCCAGGTCTATGAGGACATCCTCAAGGGTGCGGAACTGGCCGAGGAGCTTGGGTTCGACTCGGTCTGGATCGCCGAACATGCCTTCAGCGAGCACAGCATCATCAGCTCGCCGCATAGCCTGCTGGCCGCGATAGCAGCCCGCACCAAGAAGGTCAAGATCGGCGTGGCCTGCACCATCGTGCCCTGGCACGCGCCCTTGCGGCTTGCCCAAGACCTGGCGACCATCGATATCATCAGCGGCGGTCGGCTGGAAGTGGGAGTCGGCCGGGGTTACCAAAAACGGGAGTTCGACATCTACGGCATCGACATCGCCGAGTCCCGCGAGCGGTTCGTCGAGGGGATGGACATCACCGTCAAGGCCTGGACTGAAGAGCGCTTCTCCTACAACGGAAAATTCTTCCAATTCCCTGAGGTCATGGTCATCCCCAAGCCGGTGCAGCAACCGACCCCGCCGATAATGATGGCAGTCACGCATAGCCCCGAGTCTGTGGAGATCGCGGTCTCCAACCGGTGGGGTCTGTTCACTGTGGGCAGCAGCTTTTTCCCCGCATCGCCCGACTCCGACCAGAACCTAATCAGCCTGTACCACCGGCGTATGGTCGAGGATGGCGTGGCCCCCGACGATATCGACATCGCCGCCGTGCGCAATGTCTACGTGTCTTCCACCGACCAAGAGGCCGTTGATCTGCTGACGCCCCGCCTGCAATGGGCCGGCGACATGGGTGAATTCCTCCGCAGGCCCGTCTCCGTGATGGCCAACGCCCCCGGTGGGCTGCGGGGCTACGAGAACTATGTCAACGACCCCTTTATTGAGCATGACCTGCTGGAAGAGCGTGGGAAAGAGGGAATGGCGGCCATCGGCAGCCCGGAGAAAGTCACCGGCGCCATCAAGGAACTAGAAGACAACCACGTCAGCAATTTCATCAGTTACCTGGACGCCGGCGGTCTGGACTTCCACCAGGTATCCAGCTCACTGAAGCTGTTCGCAGAGAAAGTGATACCAAACTTCCGCTAAGCGTATCTCAAATCATTTCTCCGGCCGCTTGGTCGCAAGCCGGAAAGGAAACAGAAAAGATGGCGACACTGGACGTACTGACTTACGGCTTTGCCCTCACGACAGACCAGGGGTCTTTCGGCTATTCAACAAACTCGCTGCTGCGGGTGGGCAACCACAACATCTTGATCGACACCGGACCGTCGTCGAGGCGCCCGTTTTTGGTCAAGGCGCTGAAAGCCAGAAACCTGGAACCCGCTGACATCGACATCGTAATTTTGACTCACATGCACTGGGACCACTGCCAGAACACCGACCTGTTCACCAGCGCTCGAGTCCTGGTAAACCCTACTGAGATCGATTACGCCCGCAACCCCAACAAATGGGACCTCGCCGTGGCCGCAGGGATGGCCGAGATGATGGGCAAGATGAAAGTCGACACCGTTTCTGAAGGCGACAAGATAGTGGACGGCGTTTCGATCATAGAAACGCCTGGGCACACTAAAGGCCACATGAGCATATTGGCCGATATCGACGGCGAGAATGTCCTCCTGGCTGGAGATGCCATGCCCGAGAGCGGCACCGTGGCCCGTGGCCTTCCCTACAACGTGTTCTGGGACGTGGCGGACGCCCAGGAGAGCGTAGAGAAGATGATCGCTGCCTCCAACGTGTTCTATCCGGGACACGATAGGCCCTTCCGCGTGGAAGGCGACGAGATCAACTACCTGGAAGGCCCTGAGAACATCCACGTCATGGACAGCACTGAGGGCGGCGGCACCGCTTCATTGACGTTTACTGTTTCGGCGACACGCACCGTGAACGTGGACATAGTTCAGAAATAAAAGTCCTAAGACTTTCCCGAGTTACTAGAGGGGGTACAGCTCATGAACGTCAAGATTCCATCGATCCCTGGGGCAACGGATGTGGACCTCAAGCACATTGGACATCGGGGCCGAGCAGGCCAGGAGGCCCACAGGTCTCAGCGCATACCATCTCCAATGACGGCTCCATCCACGTGGGCGTCTGGGAATGCACGCTGGGCGGTTGGCCGATCGTAGACCGCGAGGGCACCTAGGTGGCCACCACAATTAGCGGCAAAGGCGTCATCACTGACGCCGACGGCAATGGACAGAGCCTGCTCCCCGGTTCAGTTGTAACCCTCCCCAAGGGTTGGTCTGGCCGCTGGGACATCACCGAGACCCAGCGCAAAGTTTACGTGATCGTCGTATAGCTCAGCTTCCGTGGCAGTCGGCCCCGCAATAAAGATTGAATTACCCGTAGTATAGGTGGAGAAACGACTCGCTTATGGCAAACACCACGCCCGGCGTCGACCCAGCCCAGCCTCTGGCCGCCCATGTTGTTAACACCGGCGTGGCGGATGTCCCTGCCGCCAGTCTGACGGCGACCCGCCGTGATGTTCTTGACACCTTTGGTGCCATGCTGGGCGGAAGCGGCGCACCTGGCATACAAGAATTGGCCACAGTCACTGGGCGCTGGGGCGGCAAGGAAGAGGCCAGTCTGGCAGTTCTTGGTGGGAAGATGCCCGCCCACCACACGGCGCTGGTCAACTCAGCCATGGGCCACGCCCTCGACTTCGACGACACTTTTGATAAAGGCGGACACATCCATCCTGGCACGTCGGTCCTGGCGGCAAGTCTGGCCGTTGCCGAGTCCTTGGGTGGCGTTAACGGCGATGAACTGATGTTGGCCGTCACCCTGGGTTTGGACGTGTCTTGCCGGTTGGCATTGGCGCCAGACAAAGACCGGGGCTGGCACCGTACCGCCACCTTCGGCATATTTGGCGCGACTGCCGCGGTTGGAAAGCTGCTGGGATTGTCCCAAGAGGAGATGGTCCACGCATTTGGCATCGCCTACAGCCAGGCGGCCGGCAACCGGCAGAGCATCGTCGATGGGGCGTTGACCAAGCGGTTTCAAGCCGGCCAGGCGGCCCACGGCGCAATTCTCTCAGCCTTCCTGGCGAAAGAGGGTTTCACCGGAGCTGACAACGTGTTTGGCGGAGAGTATGGCTTCTATTCCATGTACCAGCCGGAAGGCCACGACCTATCGGTGATTTGCCAGGGGCTCGGGAAGGAATTCATGGGAGACCAGATGAGCCTCAAGCCCTACCCCTGTGGTCGTCCCACCCATGGCTACATTGACGCTGCGATAAAACTGCACCACGAGCTGGAACTGTACCGGAATGCAATGCGGACCGTGGTTGTCCGCACCGACCCGGAGACGCATTCGTCCCGCTACAGCGTTTCATCCGGGATAGTCCGGCCCCGGCAGCAGGTTGAGGCACAATTCAGTCTGCCCTACCTCATCGCATGCGGCCTGGTCCTCGGCGAAGTGGGCATCGACCAGATAACCTCGTTCGGCAAACCAGCGGTATTAGTCGCCTCGGGCCAAATACAGGCAGAGAGGAAAGAGGGCATGCCCAAAGGCTGGGGCGAGATCGAAGTGGTCTGTGCTGTTGGAAGGTCGGGATCGGCTGAATTGGAGCCGCCTTCGGGTTCGCCGGACAACCCATTGTCCATCAATCAGCTTCAAGAGAAATTCAGGGACTGTGCCGCCCACGCCCTTCAGCCGCCAACCGGAGAGTCGGTTGAGAAGATGATCTCGTTGATCCTCGAGCCGGGCGTCATGGCTGATTCCAGAGACTTGATCAAGCTGTCCACATCCAGAGCCAGTTAACCGAGAGGAAGATTTGTCCACAGAAGACACGATAAACGACGCGATGGACACCCTGATCAGGGCCCGGCCCGGTTTCTGGACCCGCACGGCCTGCGGGGTGACCCGGTCCCTGGGCCAGATTCCAGCGCTGTTGGACCGGAACGCCTACTCGGTGGCGACTTCCCGGACCAGGATACTGCTGCTGGGCGGACTGACCGGATATCAAGCCGACGTCGATATGGCGCTCCATGCTTTGGAACTCTTCGCGGGTGGTGGAGATGCCCTGTCGTTGCGCATCGCCCTCAGCGCGGTGCCCTGCGCCAACCCCGATGGCCTGCGTCTGAACTCCGCTCCTGGCAACGGTGCGGGTGGTAACCCCTCCGGCGTCTACCCGCCTGATGGCAAGTTCTTCTACGACCCGGAAGACCCCGAGAAGCGCTACCTGTGGAGGTGGGTCTGCTTTCAAGCGCCGGACCTGGTACTGGAATTGCAATCGGGCGACTCGTTGACGTGGGAGTACAACCAGGCTGCCCAAAGCCTGGCGCCAGGCCTCGCCGCAAAGACCATCTCCGGAGAGCAAGGTTTCTTGGCCGCCCTGGGCACCGGCCACCCCGATGGGCTGGGCACGATTCCTGGTATTCGCTTAACAGCGACAGACGGGCAACTACCCCGTGAATTAGGTCGTTTGTTCAGCATGCTCCGCCAGTTAGAGGTGCTGACCACGTCGGAAGCCCGTAAAGCCCTCGACACACGCCGTAGCCGGCCCAAGACCGAGATTGCCAACGCGCTGGCCACGGCCTACGGCCACACTTTTGAACCAGTGGTCTACACTCAGGGCGTGCCCATCAGCGGACGCCTCCGGCTCCATCAGTTGGAACCCACGGGAGAGAACCCGGTTCAAGGCGTCGCCAGCCTGTTGGAGCAATTCACAGCCGGCGGCGTGCCCGAAGATATAGCGCCATCGGCCCTGGCGTCAGTGGTCTGGGCCGATGAGTTGGCCGACGCCACCGGGCAGACGCGCTACAACGAATTGGTGCTCCAAGCCGCGGAACGTTTCGAGTCCAGAGGCCAGGGCAGCGCCCCCAAGCCTTGCGACCCAGACTTCCGCACCGAAGATATGTTCATGAGCGGCGCCATCTTGGGGCGAGCGTTCAATCTGACCGGTAATGCAAAATACGCCGATATCCTGGCCGATTTCCTGTCAGACGGCAAGATTCAGCAGACTCATGGACTGTTCTGGCACTGCCGCTCGGCCGCCTATTACTGGGGCCGGGGCAACGGGTTCGCCGCCATGGGCTTGGCCGAGTCATTGACTTACCTGCCGGAGGACCACCCGAAGCGCCCCGCGATAATTGCGATGTTTGGCCGTCTGATGGAGTCGCTGCGCCGGTTACAGCACCCGTCAGGCCAGTTGAACCAGGTGTTGGACATCCCCGGCTCATACTTGGAGTTCACCGCGACCTGCATGATGGGCTACTCCATGGCCCGCGGCATACGCATGGGCTTCCTCTCGGACGATTTCCAGGAGTCGCTTGACCTGGCCTGGCAGGGAGTGTCAGAAAGAGTCGACGATGTCGGCAACGTGGTCGACGGCTGCGCTAGCACCGGGGTGCAGAACAATGTCCGGGAGTACCTGGACCGCCCTGCCATCTTCGGTTTCGACGACCGCAGCGGCGGAATGGCCCTCTGGTTCGCCGTGGAGATGGAGCGGCTGGCCCGGGGTATCTGATAAAACAATCTAACTAACGATCATGGAGGTGGCCTAGTGGCCCCACCTTTGACCTACACCTATAACAGCGTGGCCCAGGAAATGGTCTGCTCTGAAGACGCCATCAGCGGACTTGTCGGCATCGTAGACCGGATGGGCGGCACCCGAGTAATGGTGGTCTGCGGACCGTCCATCTTGGAAAAATCCAACGTGGTCACCAGAGTTCAGGACGCGCTTGGCGACCGTTGTGTCGGGCTCTTCTCGGGCGTGGCGCCCCACTCCCCGGTGCACACCCTGGACGACGCGATGCGGCTGGTGCACGACTCGAAACCGGACGCTCTCGTCAGCGTCGGCGGCGGCAGCACCCACGACACCACCAAGGGAATCGCCACCCTCCTTGGTGAGGGCGGGACCATCCACGACCATCAGGTGATCTTTGAGCCGCCGGACAAGGTGATTCTCCCCAAATTCTCGGGAGACCGGGTACCGATTATAACCGTGCCAACAACCATGGGCGCGGCCGAACTCAGCAGAGGCGGCGGTTTTACCGACAAAGAACTGGGGCGGAAGATAGTGGTCGCAGACCCTGCGACCATCCCCCGCTCCATAGTCATCGACGGCCAGGCTTTGGCAACCACTCCAATGAGCATCCTCTTGTCCACTGCCATGGGGCAGATGCGCATCGCCGTGGAGTCAGTCTATTCGACGAAACACAATCCCATCTCCGATTCTATGGCATTGCACGCAATCTCGATGCTGGTGAAATACCTGCCAGAGTGTCCCGGACTGGACCCGGACTGCCTGCTGAATACCAAAACTGCTGCTTCAATGGCGACGATAGCCGGAGGAAGTTATGGCCTGAACACAGCCATGGCCCATCACGTTGGCGGCCTCTACGAAGTCCCCCACGGCGATGCCAACGCCATCATGCTGCCCCACACCATGCGTTTTAACTCAGAGGCCTCGGCCGACCGTCAGGCGCTGATCGCACAGGCGATGGGAATCGATACTGCCGGCATGAGTGACCATAGCGCTGCCCTGGCAGCGGCGGATGCCGTGGAGGACCTGCGCAACTCCCTTGGCATTCCTGGAAGGCTGCGCGATGTGGGCGTGCCGGAAGAAGGCTTGGAGTTGATCGCCGCAGCGACTCTGCATGACCGTTCTCTGTCCACCAACCCATCTCCAGTGACCGACGCTGGACCAATCATGTCGGTGCTGCGGAGTTCCTGGTAAACGGCATGGCTACAAAGTTGGTCACGACAGAAGCCGGGGAAGGGCCGAAAGTCGCTGTCGTCATCGACGCTATGGCGGTCGAAGGCAGCCGAATCATGTCGATGGCCCAAGTTTTGGGCCTGGCCCTGCCGGGAGCGGATGAGCGCACGGTATATGACGGGTTCTGCCGTGAGTGGACTCCGGCCTATTACCTGGCCAAACGGCAGATATTCCACGTCCACGTCTTCAAGTCTGGCATCCGTGGCAGCATGTTCGTGGGCGTGCGGGCAATGGAACCACTGATAATGGCGTCCCCACACGTGCCTGACCACATCAAAGAGATTGTGGATAACACCAAAGGTGGCAGCGGCACCAAGATGCTCAAAATCCCCTTGGCGACTCCGGAAGACGTGGTCGGCTTTGGCAAGTTGGTCCAGGTCAAATGGGAGTTTGAATTGGATCGGCTGGGTTAGGCGAAAAAATCCCGGACCAAGCGGACGAATTCCTCGGTCTGTTCCATCTCAGGATGGTGACCGCAGTTCGGTATGGTCTCAAGTCGGGAACCTGAGATGGCATCCCGATACGCTTCGCCTGCGCTGACCGGTATCACCCCGTCTTGTTCTCCCCAGACTAACAGCGTGGGTAGGTTGGTCACCCGGCCCAGAAGATGAGGCAGTGCCGCGTGGTACATGTAGGGACGCCAAGTTAGGCGAGCTGACTCTTCCCTGGATTGCTCCCAGATTTCCACTTGTTCTGGGCTCGGTTCCTCTGGGTAAGCAGTGAGGTATTCCGGGGTCGAAGCGGCGTTCAGGAAGCCCTCATCCATATAATCTCTCGCCACGACCAAGAACATGTCGAAGATTTCGCCGATGGGAGGCTTGATGCCCGTTGGGGCTACCAGGGCCATCTTGTTGATCGACTGTGGCGATTGGCAGGCCATCTCGGCGGCAAGCCAGCCGCCTAAAGAGAACCCCAACACGTTCACCTTGCCAAGTCCCAGGTCCTCAATCACCCTGAGGTACCAACTGGCCAGGTCGCGGACACTTATGATCCAGTCAAGTTGGTCGGTGACGCCGAATCCGGGATGGGCCGGCATATGCAGACTGAAGTCCTGGGCTAACGATTCTGCGTAGCGGAGAGGGACCGTTTGTCCATTCTCGTCGTGAAGTACCAATATTGGGTCGCCGCTGCCGCCTTGGATGATGTGCAGATCGGCGCCGGCTACCTGAGTTTTTCCTTCCTTCCAAGTTAAGGAACCAGTGGACATGGAGTTGCTCCTGCTGAAGGTTATTTGACCCGGCTCAAACCCGACTGGTCACTGAGCGAGCATAGAATCGGGTCGTTGTTGATTTTGTGTTGTGCCTCGGTGATTGTCAACTGTTTAGAGCACCTTTTAGAGTCGACGGTGCGTGTTATATTGGCTGCCGTTACCGTTTTGACGGGCGGCTAACTCCGAGTGTTATCGGTTAATGTTAAGGCTGCCACTGACCGTTGGCCCATGTCCAGCCAGCCTTGGTGATTGATTTATGCGGCGCTCCAGATATCGCCAGCCCTCTAGGAACGACCGGCCCAGCCCTTTGGCTAATTTGGCTATCTTTGCCGTTCTGCCCTTGATCCTGACCGGAGTGCTTGATCTGAAACTGTCAGGCGACGGAGAGGTAAGTGTGCCGGAAGCCCTGTTGCTTGGCCCAGTAGGAGTTGTCATCACTGGCCAGGACGATGTGGAGCTTACCTCCGCCGACGGGGTGGTGACGGTGTCTATCCCAACGGCGTCCGTCTCCTCCCCGGTCACGCTTAATTACCAAGAATCCGGTCCTGCGGAGGTCCCTGATCTGTCCACGGGGTACTTGAGCACCGGGCGTTTCTTCGGGTTGTCGATAACATCGGTCGACGATGCCGGCATTCAGGTCGTGTTCCAGAACATGTCGTCCATCAAGACGGGAATCGGGCCGGACGAATTGGCGCTGGCCGGAAACAATTACTCCCGGTTCTTCATCCAGCATTTTCTTGACCGTTCCCAGACTTGGGGTTTACTGCCGACCAACGCTGATGGAAACGACGAGATATAAGTCATGGGCGCGGACGGCTCAGCTCCACAGCGTTTGACTACGGACAACGCCGCCGACACATCTCCTACCTAGTCTCCGGACAGGACCAAGACCGTCTTCGTGTCCCACCGGGACGGCAACGGTGAGATTTACGCGATGAATGTTGATGGGGCAGGGCAGTCAAACCTAACGAACGGCGTTGGCGCGGACTCCGGCCCTGCCTGGTCGCCCGAAGGTGATCTGATCGCGTTCACCTCCTACCGCTGCGGCTTCTGGGTGATGCGTCTGATGAACGACGACGGCTCGGGCGTGTACCGGATAACCGTAAACGAAGACGTTAACGATTCGCCTTCCTGGAAGGCAGGGAGCTTTCAGATAGCCTTTCAGAGCGACCGTAACAGTAATTTAGAGGTCTATTGAATGACTGTGGGCGGGCCCTTTAAACAAACCTGACCAACGATGGCTCGGCGGATAGCGCCCCTGACTGGGAGCCGTGATCCGGTGATTTGTATATTATCAGCCTGAATGGCAAAATGTCCGGGCTCACCGTCGCCTGCGATGTATTACGGCGGTAAATCCCCCAGAAATCAGGAGGGCCAACGTGGCTTCAATCAGAGTAAATAAGGCTAAGCAAAAATTGCATAATGGGGAGGCCATCACAGTTATCTCCGGATTGCAGAGCAGTGACATCATCGATTTTCTTGGGCCGATCGGATTCGACGCTGCATGGATCGAATGCGAGCACGGTTCGGTGGACTGGGACGCTTTGGGTGATATGACCAGGGCCTGCGATCTTTGGGAGATGGCCTCAATCACCAGGGTGAATTCCAACGACCCGGGCCTGATCACCCGGACGCTTGACCGTGGTTCTATGGGCATCGTTGTGCCCCACGTGAACTCCCGCGAGGCCGCCGAACAAGCTGCCCAATCGACGAAATACTCCCCTTTGGGCTACCGGGGGATGTTCGGCGGGCGTCAGTCCTTCGGGGTGAGCGATTACTTCCACCAGGCCAACGACCAAACCATGGTCGTAGTTCTCCTCGAAGAAGCGGAAGCGCTGGCCAACCTGGACGAGATTCTGACGGTGCCAGACATCGATGTGTACTTCGTCGCCCCTTCAGACCTCTCCCAGACCATGGGCCACATCGGAAACGCCGGCCATCCGGAGGTCTTGAAGGCCATCGACGAAGCCATCGCCAAGATAACCACGGCAGGCAAGGTGGCGGGAACTTTGGTCAACGACGCCAACTTGGAAGAATACAAAGGCAAAGGGGTCCAGTTCTTGATGACCTCGTGGAACGCCTGGGTTACCAGGGGCGCCACTGAATTCATCAATAAGGCCGATAGTACCCGCAAGTGAAGCGAAACTAGCTTTAAGCGCAGCGCATGGACTAAGAAGCAGATGGGGGAGCGGCGTTTCTGGAGGCGGACTCTCGCCGAGTCGTCTTCAGAGGCATGAGCAACAAGGCGCCGAGGACGAAGAACGCCGCCGCCCCTGCGATCAGAACTTGGTAGCCAAAGTCGTCGGGCCGGCCAGGTATCCGGTTCAGGCCGTCGATTCCGGGCCCCAGCATTTTCGCCAGAGCTGCGCCTCCGATGGTTGCCAGATTCACTATCCCTATGTGCAACCCCGCCTGGCCTTCGTCCGCGAGTTCGTTGGCCAACGCCCAGTTGGCGCTGAGCAAGACCCCCACGGACGCCCCCATCACGCTGGCAATGATCAAAACATGAGTCGAGCTGTCCGCCGTCAGCATCCATAGCGTGCTGATGGCCGCGCCTATGGCCCCCACCATGACCACCGGTTTTCTGCCCACTCGGTCTGAAACCCATCCGGAGATATACACGGCAATGGCCAGCGCCCCGGCAATGACCAGGATCATGCCTCCCAACGCCTCTGCCGGATTTTCCAACCCCACTGAGTCCCGGAGAAAGAACAGCCCATAGGTCTGGAACGATGCTATGGAAGTGATCATTACCAGCCGAGAAACTAGAAACAGCCTCATTTGCGGGTTCAGCACCGAGTGGACAGGCGACCCGACGTCGGACCACTGTGAGTTGGAGGGTTCCCTCAATTCACGCCGGGATACCACGACCGTGGTGATGGACACGGCCATGATCATCAAGAAGGCAAGTATCCCAAAGGCGATCCATTCCCAGTCGACGGATGTTCCGGTCTTGCCGATCAACGCGCCGGTGACGGCGATCATCACCGCTCCGCCGGCCGCGTCGAACATGATCTTCATGGACGAGGCCATGCCGATACGATTCAGCGGGACACAATCCCTGATCAATGCGAGACCGGGCCCATAGGCGATATTCACGTTGGCCTGGATGAATATCCAGACTGCGAACAGAACTCCGAAGTTGGGCGCCAATCGCACGCCGATGAGGCCGATGGCGGCGAATGCAGTGCCCCAGAAGATGAACGGGACGCGGCGGCCCAGCGGGGATTGGGTGCGGTCGCTGATGCGTCCGATGGTCGGTTGCACCGCGGCCGCCATAAGCAGGCCGCTGATGCCCAAGATCGCCAGATAGGTGTTCTTTAAATCGTCCGGCGCCACCGTTAAGACGATCACCGGCAGGACCACGGTGTCCATAGCCAAGATGAACCCCGTTATCCCGAAGCTGAAGGAATTCAGCTTCAGGAGGTCCCACTGGTTCCATTTCTCAACCCATGAACCCTGGGTCATTCTCTGCGTCCGCCTCGGATAGGTTCGACGTGCGTCGTTCGTCGATAACCGGCCCGGCGGCATTAGCGCCAGACTCAGCGATTGACCGAGGTCTATAATATATCAGCTTCTACACCTGAAACCCGTACAGGTCGGCTGGGTTTCTCCGGCGAAATCCAACGGCCGGGTGGGCGATCAAGGTGTAGGTGGCGTGGGACATCGATATTCTAGACGGAGGATGTCAACATCGGCATGAAGATCTGCTCTCTGCTTCCCAGTGCAACCGAGATATTATTCTCACTGGGCCTGGGCGACCAGATTACCGGCGTTTCTGACCTTTGCGACTACCCGGCCGAGGCCAGGTCAAAACCAATTGTCAGCCGCAGCAAAGTCGACCCATCAGTCTTGTCCAGCGACGAAGTGGAAGCCGTCATGATCCGTATATTGACCAACGGCGAGAATCCCTACGATCTGGACAAAGAATGGCTGGTGCGAGAATCTCCTGATGTGATATTGACCCAGGACCTTTGCCACGTCTGCGAAGTGGACGCCGGACAGGTGACAGGGATGGTCGCTGGGATGAAGGTCCAGCCGCAGATAGTGGTGCTACAGCCCAAAACTTTCGAAGGGATATTGGATTCCATTACCCAGGTGGGCCGGGCCTGCGATGCCGAGCTACAAGCCGCTCAGGCGATAATCAGCATGCGTCAACGTGTCCAAATAGTCCAAGAAAAACTGCCGCCCGTGTCAAAGCGGCCGCGGGTGTTCTCGATCGAGGGAATCAACCCGCTGGTTATCGGCGGCCATTGGATCCCAGATATGTTGGACCTGGCCGGAGGGAACCAGGACATGTTTGCCCCGGGCTGCCCGGCTAAAAGACTGGACTGGAGCGAGGTCCGTGAATACGACTCCGACAAGCTGTTCATCGATCTATGCTCGTCCGACCTGGCTAGAAACCTTCGGGAAGCGCCGTGGCTGGAGCTGCAGGAAGGTTGGCGGGATCTAACCTCGGTGAGAAACGGAGAAGTCTATCTGATCGACCATTCTTATTTCAGCCGTCCTAGTCTCAGGACCGTTGAAGGAGTGGAGTTGCTGGCCGAACTCACGCATCCTGATATCTTCTCAGGCATCGCTCCAAAGGGGTCTGTCGTCAAGCTGGACGCAGGGCGTTACGCAACTCATCCAGACGGCGCGATCGAGGAATGCTTCTTCCCTTACCCCTAATTTCTTAGAACACGAGCACATGCCGCGCTGGCACCTCGATATTTGAGCGTATATAATATTGTCAATTTCACCTGGATCACTCTTAGTGTAGGTACAACTTGCTAGACACAGATGAGTTTCGGTCTGCCCTAGGTCAGTTCGCCACCGGCGTGACTGTTATTACGACCCTCGATGATGAGGGTGAACCCCATTCCATGACCGCCAACGCTTTCTCTTCCATATGTCTGGCTCCCCCCACGATCATGGTCTGTATCGCCCACGGCACCAATACCCATGGCTTCATGGAGAAGACCCACCGTTTCGGCGTGAATATCCTGACACAAGAACAGCAGGACCTGGGAGCTTATTTCGCCCGGAGACCAGAGAACCGTATCGGAGACGTCGAGTACCACTACTCGGAGTCTGAGAACAAAACACCGGTTTTGGACGGCTCAATGGTGTTCTTCGGTTGCGAAGTCTTGGGCTCACATGTGTACGGGGACCACACCATCTACATCGGTCTGGTAAAAGAAATACGCCGAAACGAGTCCGGTGCACCTTTGATGTTCTATAACAGTGGTTGGTACAACCCGGGCGGTAACTAGGCCGGGTTCCAGCTAAGGGCAAGCCTTTATTTCAGGCTTGCCATGAAATGCTCGATCTCTTCGTTGACCATTTTGAATTTCTCCATCTGGACGAAATGTGATCCGCCCTCGATTATTGTTTTCCGGGCATTTTGCATGTGCTCCGTCAGGTAGTCGGCATACTTGACCGGGGTCATGACGTCCTCACTCCCGCATAGCACTTGGGTCGGCAGGTTGATCTGGCCCAACTGATCCATAACGTCGAAGTTGTCACAGGCCAAAAGATCGTTTAATTCTACCTCTGGGCCAAGCTCCACAGCCCTTTGGGACAAGACTGGATGCATGTCCGTGGCCACACCCTTGAATGACTTCATATATCTGGCCAGCCACTTGGAGTTGCCAGGGCCAGGTTGGCGGCACCGCTCCAGATAGTCTGGATGTACGTGCAGCCGGGCGCCGGTCCCCATGAGGATCAGACCTTTCAACTCTTCCGGGTACCTCAGGGCATACTGCAAGGCTATGGCCCCACCCATGGCATGCCCGCAGAGGACTACATCCTTATAACGGCGGGCCGTGATGAAGCCGCGCACCCATTCCAGGTAGCTATCGATGTCATGGCACGCTTTGCCCGTCGAATGCCCTGGAAGGTCTATGGCTTTTGAGTTTCGGAAGTGGCGGAGCTGGTAGTAATAAGACAAGCTGGAACTACCGGCTCCGTGCAGAAAAACGAGCTTCATTGGTTAATACTCACTGAGATGATATTTACCATCATTATATTTGATAATAAACGATGTTAAAGTATTCGAACATATGTTGGTATTTTATCTAAAAAAAAGCAGGGTTTCAAGCCGAAATCAGAGTGTATAAAGTTATTT
>CEQE01131672.1_pt1 | contig 189110 bp, 159 predicted proteins | sample 356201 | NCBI WGS metagenome assembly CEQE01 (sample SAMEA2619970, study PRJEB7988) | marine metagenome | biome: marine biome (ENVO:00000447); feature: mesopelagic zone (ENVO:00000213) & marine oxygen minimum zone (ENVO:01000065); material: "saline water (ENVO:00002010), including plankton...
TGCCTTCCTTGACCTTGAGCAAAAATCGATATTTTTCAAAGGTCTCACAGTTGGGTTTGGTTTCAGCGACGTTCCCTTATTCTCGCGGCTTTACCCCTCAGTTTACGCAAATAATAGATCTTTGCCCTGCGGACACGCCCCTTTGAAATCACTTCAATTTTATCGATGATTGGAGAATGGAGCGGGAAAATACGCTCGACACCCACGCCGTATGAAACTTTTCTTACTGTAAATGTCGCATTGGTTCTTCCTTTACGTTTACTGATAACAACACCCTGGAAGATTTGGATACGCTCCTTTTCACCTTCCCTGATCTTGACACTCACTTTAACCGTATCACCGGCAGAAAAATCAGGGTGATCAAGCCGCATCATCTCTTTTTCAAGCTGCTCTATCGTTTCCATAATTTTATCCTCTTGCATTATACCCCAATTAAGCGAAAAAAAGCTCAATCGGGGGGTATTAGTTAAATGGTAATGGTTATTTGTTTTAATCCCTATTCCTCGTATAAATGAGATACAATGCTGAAAATTCCGGTTTTTTTGCTGATCTGTGCCCTTTAACCGACAATTGGGATTATTGCAATGAAATTTATCGTCCCATCAATCGATCCAAAATAATTGATGCTGCTGATCGGACCGAAAGGTGATTGTAGCCGGTACAGCCGGTGACCGGTTCAAGCAGGTAGTCCGCTCTGGCGAGGATTCTTTCGGAAAGCCCCCATCCCGTGCCAAAGATTAACAGATAGACGTCCTCTTTTTTTAGCATCGCGCGAAACTGGTAAAAACCGATTTTTTGCCGATCGTTCATCAGCCTCTGATCCGCACCGGTGACAACCGTTACCGGCGTCACTTTTTCCTTTGCTTTGATATGTTCGATCACGCCATCCAACGCGGTTTTGATCCTGATCAGTTCTAACGCGGCACGCCGTTTTGGATTGTATCTTGAGCCGACTCCGCTGACCCAGTGTGAAACTATTCTGTTAACGAGGGCTTGCTGATCAATCAAAGGGGTCACTACATAAAATGCTTTCACCCCGTATGTCTTTGCTACCCTGGATATGTCATGCAAGTCTAAATTGGTTACGGCAGATGCAATGGTGTCGCCATTTTTATTGATTACCGGATAGTGCAGCAGGGCCACGTAAAGATTGGAAGCGAATAATTTCTTCAATCTCGAAACACCACTTCTTTAAGATATATGACTCTTGTTTGGTCAAAATTCTGTCTTTCAACAGATCTTTTCTTTTCAAAAAGGTCCGAATCAACGCTGTTTCAAGGCGCCATTTTTCAATGTCCTGATGGTTTCCCGACAGCAGCACTTCAGGGACACTTTCTCCCTCAAAGGTTCGGGGTCTGGTATAATGAGCATGTTCCAACAGGTCATCGGAAAACGAATCTCTCTCGGCTGAGTCGGCTCCCCCCAATGATCCGGGAATCAAACGGGTGATGGCATCGATGATAATCATCGCCCCGAGCTCTCCACCTGTTAAGACATAATCGCCGACCGAGATTTCATGATCGATAAAATCACTGCAGATCCGTTCATCTACGCCCTCGTATCGGCCACAAACCAGAATGAGCCCCTTTTCGGATCCGAATTTTAGGGCTATCTTTTGATTAAAAACTTGCCCCTGAGGTGTCAGGAGAATCGTTTTTGAGTCAGGGCTTTCATTTTGGGCGTATCGAATCGCTGCTGCCAGCGGCTCGGGCTTCATCACCATCCCACAGCCACCGCCATATGGTCTATCATCTGTCGTCTGGTGTCTGTCCTTGGCAAAATCTCTGATATTGACGGCGGAAACGCTTATCGTCTTTTGATCGATCGCCTTTCTAATAATTCCATGTTCCCAAAACGGAAAAAAAAGTTCCGGAAAAATTGTCAGATTGACAAAGCGGATAACCGGCACCCGGTCGCTATTTTTTGATCCAGCCTGTTTTTCCGATCCCCTCACAACAGTCCTTCCGGTAAATCGACCTTCATGATCCTTTTATCAAGATCAACAGCCAAAACCACTGATTCGAGGGCCGGAATCATAATCTCGGAACCATTTTTTTGCTTCGGATCTTTTACCACATAGACATCGTTACTCCCCGTGGGCATGATCGAATCAACTTGGCCGAGGTATCTTTCATCTGTCGTAAAGACAGAAAGACCGATGATGTCAAACCAGTAATAAAGACCGTCTTCAAGATCCGGAAGTGTTTTCTTCTCAATCAAAAGGTCAGAACCGATCAGCGATCCGACCTGATCGCGATCGGTTATGCCCTTGAGAGATAAAAGAACTCCACGGGTATGCGATTTGGTCCAATTTATTTCAAATGTCTTTTCCAACGCTTTTGGCGTTCTGACCAGAATCCGGCTGCCGGGTTCGAAAACCGACAGAGATTCAACGCAAGCGTATACCCGTATGGTTCCCTTGACACCATGGGCTCCAACAATTTTCCCCACCGGGAGCAATCTGTCTTTTTTCACAAAATTATTCTATGATCTCAAGGACGGCCCGTTTTTTTATTTTCGCAGATGCCGCGCTGAGTATGGTCCGCATCGCCCGAGCCGTCCTCCCTTGCTTTCCGATAACTTTGCCCAGGTCCTCTTCGGCCACTTTAAGTTCCAATACCGATGTCTGGTTGCCCTCCACTACTTTTACCGTTACCTGCTCCGGATTGTCTACCAGTGATTCGGCAATATACTTGATCAAATCTTTCATAGCTCCATCTCCTTTACAGGTCGTGAGAATTCGGGATAACGTCACTCAGCAGGATTAGCGAAAAAGCCCTCTTTTTTCAAAAGGCTTTTGACAGTATCTGTGGGAATGGCACCCTGATCGATCCAGTATTTAATTCGATCCTGTTTCATCGACACTTCTGCCGGGTCAAGCAACGGATTATAGGTGCCGACCATTTCAATAAATTTTCCGTCACGTGGGCTTTCAACGTCGGCAACAACAATCCTGTAAAAAGGTCTTTTTTTTGCGCCGTGTCTGGCTAATCTGATTTTTACTGGCATATCAATTCTACCTCAAATCGGCAACATTCCGCGGTCGATTCCGTGAATACCGCCCTTGTTGATTTTCTTCATTATTTTCATTACTTGTGCATAATTTTTTAACAATTTGTTCACATCCTGCAGGCTGGTACCGCTCCCATTGGCAATCCGCTTCCGACGGCTCCCATTGATGATGGTATGTTGGCGACGTTCCTGAGGCGTCATGGAATTGATCGCCGCTTCTATTCCGACGAATTCTTTTTCGTCCACCTTTAGATTCTTTAGGTGTTTGTTGTTACCCATCCCCGGGATCATATTGATCAGTTCGGAGAATGAACCCATTTTGCGTATCTGAACCATCTGGTCCCTGAAGTCTTCCAAAGTGAATTGATTTTTTCTCAGCTTTTTTTGGAGGGCTGCCGCTGCTTTTTCGTCAACTACTTCTTGGGCCTTTTCGATCATCGTAAGGACATCCCCCATTCCAAGTATCCGAGAGGACATCCGGTCAGGATAAAAAGGCTCCAGTGCATTCAGCTTTTCGCCGACACCAATAAATTTTATCGGCTTGTTTGTGATTGACCGGATCGAGATCGCCGCCCCGCCCCGGGCGTCACTATCCATCTTTGTCAGGATGACACCACCAATGTCGAGCGCACGATCAAATGATTGGGCGATATTCACCGCGTCCTGGCCGGTCATGGCATCGGCCACAAGAAGAATATCAGAGGGCTTCACCGCGTCCTTGATCCGAGAGAGTTCACCCATCAACTCCTCATTCACGTGAAGCCGGCCGGCTGTATCGAGAAGGAGCGTGTCACACCCTTCATGCTGGGCAGCTGTTCTAGCCTCACGGCAAATCTGAACCGGATCCATTTCAATGTTAGAAGGAAAAATCGGTACAGATAACTGTTCTCCCAGTTTTCTTAACTGGTCGATCGCTGCCGGCCGGTAAACATCGGCCGGCACCAGATAGGGTTTTCTTCCTTCTTTTCTCAACAAAACAGAAAGCTTGCCTGCAGTTGTAGTTTTCCCGGATCCCTGGAGGCCGACCAGCATGATCGATATCGGTTTGGTGCCCGATAGTTGCAGCCCCTTGTGCTGGGATCCCATCAGCGCTGTAAGCGCTTCATTTACGATTTTTATGACCTGCTGCCCGGGTGTCAGGCTCGCCATCACCTCCTGGCCCAGGGCCCGTGTCTTTATATCTGAAACAAGTTTTTTCGCTACCTTGTAATGGACATCGGCTTCCAGCAGAGCCATTCGGACTTCTTTTAAACCTGTCTCAATGTTCTTCTCCGATAGTTTGCCGTGGCCCTTCAGCTTCTTAAACACAAACTTGAGCTTTTCACTGAGATCTTCAAACATAAAAAACCTTTCATATTAACTAAACCATTAGAAATATTATTATATAGATGCTATGTCAAGGTAATAATGATACATCTATCTAAAACAACAGATATAAAAGAGCTTTCCATCGATCAGCTGACACTTTGGCTCCAAAACAGAGGGTTCAGGCCTTTTCATGCAGGTCAGATTTTTAAGTGGGTTTATCTCCACCAGGCAGACGCCTTTGAAATCATGACCGATTTGGCCAAGGAATTGAGGCTCTTGCTTTCGGCCCGCTTTACAATAAACCGCCTGGATAAAAAACAGATAGCGACATCAAAAGATGGCACTCAAAAATACCTTTTCAAACTGGCTGACGGAAAACATGTTGAAAGCGTGATCATTCCTGAAAGGGATCACTACACACTTTGTATATCAAGTCAAGTGGGGTGTGCCCAAGGATGTAGATTCTGTTTGACCGGCCGGTACGGCTTGACCAGAGACCTCACAAAAGGTGAAATTGTCTCTCAGGTACGCGACATTACAAAAGAGATGAACGATTCCGCACGCCTGACTAACATCGTTCTGATGGGGATGGGTGAACCGCTGGCCAATTATCAAAACGTTGTCCGTGCCCTTGAAACGATCACAGACAGTGATTTTGGTCTAAAATTTTCAAACCGCAGGGTGACCCTCTCCACCGCCGGCCTGGTCTCCAAACTACCTGATTTAAGTCGGGATACCCGGGTCAATCTGGCCGTATCTCTAAATGCGACAGAAAATAAGACCCGCGACATGTTGATGCCGATCAACCGCAGGTTTCCGGTGGAAGAATTGATGGCTGCATGCAGGAGATATCGTTTGCACGCCGGCCGGAGGATTACTTTTGAATATATTCTAATTCAAGGTGTAAACGACTCGGTTGAAGACGCCGAACGCCTCGGTCAACTCATCAGACCGATCAAGTCCAAAATTAATCTTATTCCGCTCAACGAATACAAAAGTTGCGAGTTCAGACGGCCGTCAAACTCCGTCATCGAACGGTTTCGCGAAATCCTGCATCAAAACGACTATACAGTCATCATTCGGCAGAGCAAGGGGCAGGATATATCTGCTGCCTGTGGCCAATTGAGTGCCCACCCGACGCCACACCGGATCAAACCGGATATCGCCTGACCGGTTTCCAGTAGAGCTGTGTTGCTTTTTCGATAAAAGATGCGCCGCGTGTTTTGGTGGAAATCAACAGGGAATAAAGTGTGGGGACGACGATGAGCGTCAGAATAGTTGCAATCATAAGTCCAAAAATAACCACAAGCGCCATGGATTGCCACCATTGGGTCGATTCGCTGACATAAGACATGCTCATTTTGTGAAAATCGAAGGAGATGCCGGTCACCATCGGCAAGAGGCCTAAAATGGTGGTAATGGCGGTCAGAAGGACCGGACGAAGCCGGGTGGCACCTGCGGATATAACCGCGTGGTTCAGATCCATTCCTCTTTTTATGAGTTTGTTGGTATAATCGATCAATACGATGGCATTGTTGACAACAACACCGGCCAGAGAGAACACCCCGACGCCTGTCATGATGATGCCAAAAGGGGACTTAAAAAGGGCCAGGCCAAGAAACGCACCCCCCAAGGATAAGATAACTGATGTCAGAATAATCAAAGGCTGGGCCACGGAATTGAAAAGGGACACCAGGATGAGAAATATCAAAAACACCACGACTACAAACGTTTTGGAGAGAAATGCCTCTGATTCTTTCTGGAATTCAAATTCACCGGTAAATTGAATCCGATATCCGGCCGGGAGGGTAAAACCTTTCAGCATTGTTTCCGCCTGCGCACGGGCAACCGGACCGGGAATCTTTGTTTCATCCACATCGGCTTTAACGGTGACAACCCGGTTGTGATTGATTCGGACAATATTGCCGATACTCCCCGAGTAATCGATGGATACGATGGAGGTCAGCGGGACCAGTTGTCCTGAGGGGGCAGGCAGCATCAATTTATAGAGCACATCCAAGACCGATCGGTCTGCTTTACGAAGGATGACAGAAATGTCATAATCTTCATCTCCCTCACGATAAGTAGAAATATTCAAGCCATTATATGCGGTTTTTAGAGCAAATCCGATAATCTCAGTCGAAAGACCGAAAAGAGCGGCCTTTTGCCGGTCCACCCTGACGCGTATGGACGGGATCAGCGAAACATAGTCATCCTGGATATCCTCAATAAAGGGTATTTTTTCGAGAACCCCTCTGATCTTTTTTGCCATATCTCCCAGCACCCGGAAGTTATCGCCGGAAATTTCAATATTGATCGGTGCGCCGGTGGGCGGACCCTCTTCTGCTTTGGCGACTGTGATTGTTGCCCCCGGGGTCCCCTTTACCCGGTTTCGAATCTCTTCGACGGTCAATTTCGAAGACCGTCTGCGATCTTCCAGGTCAATAAACTGGACCCCGATATGGGTGGGTGAGTTGGGACTAAACACATCGCCTCCCCCGGACAGGACAATCGCCTTGGCATAAATATGCTCAATATTATCCATGTGACCGGGTGCAAGAAACTCTTCGCCACTCGCCTTGCGATGCGATCGAGGCATGTAAAAGGATTCGTAATGATCGATGGGAATCATGGGTGGGCCGTCGATTTCTTTTTCCGCCTTTTCGAGCAAGGCCATCTCTGTTTTTTTAACAATACGATCGACGTATTCCAAATTCACTCCTTGCGGCGGGACAATGTTGACATAAAGGCTGTGGGGTTCGATATCTGGAAAAAATTCTACCGGTTTTTCCAGTCCCACCGCCAACAGCCAAAACTGAAAAAGGAGGATCAGGGATGCAAAGGATAGCATGACGACGACGACCCGATGTTTGAGGGCTTTAGTGAGGAGGCTTGCGTAAGATCGAAGCAGAAACCCTTTGATTTCCACCGGTTTTTCGCCGGCCTTTTTAACCTCATCCGCGCTCAACGGGGCATGGGCGTCTTTGCTCTGATGCTTGAGCTTTGCAAAGATAGCGGTGAGTGCAGGGTTGATAACCAGCGCGACAAAAAGACTCGATGAAAGGGTGATGACCAGGGTGATGGGCAGATATTTCATGAATTCACCCATGATTCCGGGCCAGAAAATCAAGGGAAAAAATGCGGCCAGGGTGGTGAGGGTGGAGCCGATGACCGGTTGTGCCACTTCGGCAGTGGCCTGCATGGCTGCCTGGATTCTGGAGACGCCCTGCTCCATGTATCGGTAAATATTTTCAATGATCACGATGGCGTTGTCGACCAGCATCCCCAATGCCAGGGTTAACGAAAAAAGAACCACCATATTGAGGGTGATATCGAGTGCATAAAGGATGGCAAAGGATAACAGCATGGAAAAGGGAATGGCAAGACCCACCAAAACGGCGTTTCGAAACCCTAAGGCAAAAAAAAGAACGACGATGACCAGCACCAGTCCGGAAAGGATATTGTTCTCCAGATCCGCGACCATCAACCGGATATCTTTGGCCTGATCCATCAGCTTGGTAATCCGGGTTCCTTTTGGCCAGGTTGGTTTTTTTTGTTGAATCAGTTCTTCAATCTGATCGGCGATGGCGATGATGTTCTCACCCACCCGTTTTTTGACCGAAATATTGACCGATTCGCTGCCGTCCAACCGCGATCGGCTGGTTTCGTCTTTGAAGCCGTCTTTGACTTTGGCAAGATCCTTCAGATAGATCGGGTTGCCGTCCACCACGTTTACCACCAGGCCATAGATTTCGTCCGGTGTTGAAAATTCCCCGGGAACGCGCAGCTGATAACGACCGTCTCCGAGGGTGATGGCGCCACCCGAGGTGTTCTGGTTCTCGCTGTTGACTACGGTTTGGAATCTTGTCACCGGTATTTGATAGTAGGCAAGCTTGTCCGGTTCGACTTCGATTTTGATTTCGCGCTCGAGCCCACCGGTGACATCCACCTCCAAAACACCCTGAATCGATTCGATGTCTTCTTCAAGATCATCGGCGATCTCCTTTAAGCAGGTGAGTCCGCAATCACCTGATAGAGCGTAGACAACAATGGGTAGCTCGGAAAAATTGACCTCAAAGACCGATGGGTCGTCTTCCAGGTCTCCCGGAAGGTCTTTTTTGGCCTCATCCACTTTGTCTTTGACTTTTTGAAGAACCTCATCGATGTCGGTTCCCGGAATAAATTCGATATTGATCTGCGAGTCGCCCTCAGCGCTGACAGAGTGAATCTTTTTTACCCGGTCAAGCCCTTTGAGTTTTTTCTCTATGGGGATCGTGATGGAGGTTTCAATATCCGAAGAGGAGACACCCTTATAGCTGGTTGAGATAAATACATTGGGAATCGTGATATCCGGCGCGCTCTCCCTGGGGAGCACCATATAGCAGTAGATCCCGACAACGAGTATAATAATGCCAAGGACCATCACACTGATCCGGTTTCGGATAGCGGTGCTTGAAATGATCATTTCATCAAATCCTCCATATCCTTGATGCTACGGACGATTTTAACTTCCTGGCCTGGATTGACATTTCGTTGTCCCACCACGATCACCCGATCCCCTTTTTTGAGTCCGCTTTTGATCTGTACGCGCCATCCGTCAAGCAATCCCAACTCCACTTTTCGGGTACGGACATGTTTATCATTGACAATATAAACAATTTTTTCCTTGGATCGGTTGATAACGGCATAAATAGGTACTGAAATACCGTTTAGAATCTCTTTTTTTACAATCTCGACCCGAGCAAACATATCCGGCAGTATCTCTTTGGTGACATTTTCGATGACCAGATTTAAATTATACAACCGGGCCATGGAGTTAGCCGTGTTTGACAGAAAATGTTTTTTTGCCCTAAACGTCTTTCCGCCCAGGGCATCGATCTTAACTTCAAAAACATTCAAATGTCTGACCGCATCCACATCGGATTCAGGGATACCCACCTTGACCTTGACCCGGTTAATCTGGATAATGTCCGCCACCGGAGCAGCGGCGCTCAAATACTGACCTTCTTCGATAAAAAGACGGTTGACGATTCCGCTCAACGGGGAGCGGATGACACATCGCTCCAGATCCAGTGCAGCGTTTGCCATGGCGGCCTCGAGGTTATCCACCCTTGCAAAGGTTTCATCAAGTCGGGCCTGGGTCGATGAGCCTATTTTTTGTAATGTTTCAATCCGATTCAGGGAAGCTTTGGCTGCATTGTAGGAAGATCTGATGGAAAGAAAGTCGTTTTTAAAATTCCTGTCATCAAGACGTGCGATGATGTCCCCCTTTTTGATATGTTCGCCCTCTTTAACGGATTTCTTGAGCACTTTTCCCTTCACTTCCGATAATACCTTCAATTGAATCCAAGGTGCGGCCACGCCGGGCAGGTTGATACGATCACGGATGGGCGAGGGGGCGATATCGAGAGTCACCACGTTCACAGCGGTTTGCTCCTGAGCGAGACCGGCTGATTTTTCAGCGGCAATTCGCTCCTTTTTGATTTGAATCCGTTGAAAAAAAATCGCGATGATTAACACCAATACAATTAGAAAAATAAATGGCAGGGTCCCCCAGATTTGTTCGATCCATCTCTTTTTTGCGCAAGACGGTTTGGGCTGTTTTGTTGCTGTGTTTGCTTTCATCGGCTTTTATTGCAATATGATCCGGTAGCTAAAAGCATTATAGGTTGAAAGGGCTGAAAGCTGATTTTCCACTCCGTATTTTTGGATCGTTGAGGGTATATTCTTCCAGAAACGGTTTCTTGAGAACCATCCGGAGGAGATGGCACAGATAATAATCCATCTGTTCCTTTAGGTTCAGGTAATTTTCAGATACCAGGCTGTGTAAACCGACACCATCAAGAAACGCTAAAAAATTCACCGCGATCTTTTCGGCATCCTTGGCGATTTCAGGTCGAAAGAGACCTTTTGATATGCCGTCAAGCAATATATCCACCACCATCTGGCGAGATTCGACAAGGATTTTCTTTACCAGATGACGCTTTTTAAAGAGAACCCCGTTTTTAACCATGGTCTGCTGCATGACCTCATATATCAGACGCATTGACTTCAAATCATCAGGATCGCAGATCTCGGCCATTGTCTCGGCGACGGCATAGAATTGCCGAACCGGATCCTCGATACCCTCAGTTTTTCCGGCGATACGCCGCCACAGCTGTGCAGACCACTCCCTGATGGCGGCCAGAAAGATTTCTTCTTTGGTCGTGAAATACTCATATATGGTTCCTTTGCCGATATCGGCGCCTTTAGCAATTCGGCTGACACTGGTGGCACGGTAACCTTTTTGAGAAAACAATTTCAACGCTACCCGGACAATCAGTCTTGTTTTTTCTTCCCTGTTCACAATGATAGGTGACATGATTATAACGAGAGTATGATATCCATATTCAACGAGTTCGGGATCTTATTGAAACATCTATTCCGACCGATGGGTCTAGTATAAAACAGACATATGGCTTGTCAACACTTATAAGCATATTTTTCTATAACTATATAGTATTATTAGTTATTAAGCTAAAACTAGCTTATAAAAAAACAGCGTAAATTTAAGTAAATGGCCAACTGGTCGGTCATTTTGATTGGAAAGACCCAATTCAACCCGCAGGTGGAGATTGAAAATACCACTTGACTCATAGCATTCTTTTCCTTAATTTCATGAACACATTCACCACATTGGCGAGGCCGCAAATTGCAAAAAAGAATAAATGGCAATCCTTTATTTAAAACAATAGGGTGGAGGGGAAAATGTTTGAAGAGTCACTCGGGGATTTGTTTAGAAAATCCTTTTTAACCCATCAAAAAAACAATGCGATCACTTTTCTTAGAAATGGAAAGGTCGAAACAGAAATCTCATATATTGAATTGGACCGGCATACCAACCGGATGGCCCACGGGTTTCAGACTCTAGGAATTAAAAAGGGAGACCGTGTCATTCTGTTCATTCAAAAATCCCTGTTTTTGGTGGTTTCTCATTTAGCACTTCAAAAGCTAGGGGCTGTCTCGGTACCATTGAATCCGGGGTTTAAGAAATCTGAAATGAAATATTTGATCCTGGACGCAAAGGCAAAAGCAATATTATCCGAGCCCGCCAAGGAAGCCCTCATCAGGGACATAGATCCGAACCTCACCAATTTGGTGATTGATTCTCAAAAGCCTTATCACGATATCGATATTTTCAACGTCATCTCAGAAAAATTTATCCCGAATAAAATCAAATCAGATGATCCCGGACTTATCATCTACACCTCCGGCACCACCGGCAAGCCCAAAGGGGCGATTCTCACCCAGAAGAACCTGATCCATGATGCTCGAAATATCATCAATATTTGGGAAATCACCAATTCAGATGTATTGTGTCACGCCCTCCCACTTTTTCATATCCACGGGTTATGTTTTGCACTCCACACCGCTTTGATGGCAGGCTCTGTGGTGCTCATGCTCGATGAGTTTTCGCCGGACCGGATTTTGTCTGTTTTGGGGAAAGAACACGGGCAGTATATCACCACGATTTTTATGGCGGTCCCCGCCATGTATGGCAAATTACTCAACCATGTTGGAGACAAAAAACTCGATTTTGAACATCTGCGTTTGTGTACATCCGGCTCCGCCCCCTTACTCCCAAAAGATTTTAAGCGGATAAAAAGAGTGTTTGGCAAAGAACCGGTGGAACGTGAAGGTATGTCAGAAACCGGGATGAATTTTTCTAATCCATTGAAGGGCAAACGAAAGCCCGGATCCATTGGGCTGCCCCTGCCGGATCTTGAGGTGAAGATTGTGGACCCCAATACCTTTGAGGTTATGCCCCAGGGTCAACAAGGCGAAATTTGGCTAAACGGTCCTGCAATCACGTCGGGTTACTGGCGTAAGCAGGAAGAAACCGCCCTGGCATTTGAAAACGGATGGTTTAGGACTGGGGACATTGGGAGGATCGATGAGGACGGGTATTACTACCTCACAGATCGCATCAAGCATATCATCAATTCCGGTGGCGAAAATATGTCCCCCAAAGAGGTAGAGATAATCATTAACCGGATTGGGGATGTGGTAGAATCATCTGTGGTCGGTATCCCAGATGAAAAGTGGGGAGAAAAGGTTGTCGCAGCAGTTGTTCTAAAGCCCGGTTCAATGGTTAAATCAGATGATATTAAGAAATTTTGTAATGACCATCTTCATAGCTGGAAATGTCCCAAAGAAGTTGTTTTACCCAAAGAGCTACCCAAAAACACGATGGGAAAAATACTGAAAGAATCGGTAAAAAAATTGTTTAATGGCCAAACAACTCAAGTTGCGCACCTTTGATTTTACAAAGGCCAGCCTCTGATGCTTTTTAATTTTTGAAAACCGTAAAAGGACACCGGTTAATCGGAAAATTGAGACGAAATCGATAAATGAGGTTTAACCGTGCTGGAAGACAAGGTCAGAGCCGGAAAAGTTAGAAAGAGATTACGATTGACGTATCCCGAAGTTACGACGCAGCTCCATTACAGAACATCCTTCGAACTTCTTGTTGCGACCATATTGTCCGCCCAATGCACGGACAAGCAAGTCAACAGTGTGACCCGTGGTTTGTTTAAAAAGTTTAATGCGCCAAAGGATTTTACAAAAATTCCTTTAGAATCCCTCGAGCAACTTGTCCGTGCTACCGGCTTTTTCCGCAACAAGGCTAAAAATATAAAGGCATGCGCCCAGGCTCTCGTTGAAAAATACCATGGAAAGGTCCCTGAAACACTGGAGGAATTGGTATTACTTCCGGGGGTCGGCCGTAAAACCGCAAATTTGGTGCTAGGTGCGGCATTTGGGATTCCGGGTATCGTGGTCGATACACACGTGATACGAATTTCAAAGCGGCTCGGGTTTACGGAAAGTAAAGATCCGGCAAAAATTGAACGCGATTTGATGAAAATCATACCCAAAATGGCGTGGAGCGATTTTTCCTTGCATCTGGTCTATTTTGGGAGAGAATTTTGCACTGCCAGAAAACCCAGATGCAAAATGTGTCCTCTGATAAAACTCTGCCCCTGGCCTGATAAGAATCTCTAATTTCTGTTTAAGATCACAAAGAAAGCGTGAAGCTACCCTTCATGAGCATGCTTGACCAGGTGACCTAGTTCAGGAAAAATTAGAGCCTTGCATGCGAGTTTACATGCTTTAAGACTTCCCGGCATGCAGAAGAGAATGGTCTTTTTGACCACACCTGCAGTTGCACGGGATAAAAGAGCGGCAGAGTCGATCTCTTGGAGGCTGAGATGGTAAAAAAGGGGGCCGAACGCTGTAAGCTCCTTATCGAATAGCGGGCGCACGGCTTCGATGGTGACATCTTTGCCGCTGATACCAGTACCGCCGGTTAGCAGCAAAACCTGGACATCGTGTTGTTCTATGCTATCATAAATCGTTTGGGTTATGGTCTCGGTTTTATCCGGGATCACCCGATGAAGCACTACTGCATATCCTTTCTTTTTGGCCCGTTTGCTAATCCAGTGACCACTCTTGTCGTCTTTCAGGGCTCGAGTGGTTGAAACCGATATGATGCCGACTTTAACCTTCTTGGGAGCGCTTTTTTTGTGTTCTTTTGTACCCATCATTTATTCCCGTTCAGCGACCATTTTATTTTCATCGTCCTGTTCTTAAAGCAACGCCTTGACCAGCTCCTGACAGCCGGTTCCAATAAATTTTACCACATAGTTCGCCTGAATCAAAAAAGCCCCGTACCCTTATCCAGCCTTAATGGGAAGGGTAAAAAGGGGGGTAAAATTGCCTTGATTTTACCTGATTTCGTCTTTATAGTAAAGCGCAATTATTTATTTTTTACCTGTTCTTGTTAGGTTTCTTTGAAATGAAGTATCAATGCAGCGGTGTGATATTGGCTGGTGGAGCAAGCAGCCGATTTGCCGGGCGAAATAAAGCGTTCATAAAAATCAAAGACAAACGTATTCTGGATCATATATGTGGTGTCTTTAAAGAACTGTTTAAAGAGGTTTTACTGGTAGCCAAGGATCCCTTGCCGTATATTCAGGAGGATATTCAGATTGCCACAGATCTTTTTCCGGTTCGAAGCTCCTTGACTGGGATCCATGCCGGACTGTTCTATGCTAAAACACCCTATGTTTTTTTTACCGCTTGCGATACACCTTTTTTAAAAAAAGAAATGATCGAAACAATTCTGGACCATATTGAACAGGGATCCGATATTGTTATCCCCCAAACCGATGAAGGATTGGAGCCCCTTTGTGCGGTCTATTCGAAAAACTGTCTCCCTATTGCAGAGAGACATCTGGTTCACAATAAGCTTAAGATTTTACGGGTATTTCAACGGACCCGCATTAAAACAATTCCAGAAAAAGTTCTACGTTTAAAGGATCCCGATCTCATCTCCTTTTTCAATGTCAATACACCCGATGATCTTGCAGGGGCCAAAAATTTTTTTTAGAGATGATGACGGAAAATATCGTTACCTTATTTTGTTTATAAAATCGAAATAAATAACAAGGGGATGTTTCATGGCTTCATTTACCCACATCGATAAAGAAGGCCGTGTCAGGATGGTTGATGTTACTGAAAAAAAACCGTCCGTCCGTGTTGCGACAGCCCAGGGGATGATTTCGATGAATCCGGAAACCTTTGAACGGATTCAGAATAAAAGCGTAAAAAAGGGGAACGTGCTTGAGACTGCCAGGATTGCAGGTGTCTTGGCTGCAAAAAAGACCTCTGATCTTATCCCCATGTGCCACCCATTGAATATCACGCACGTGTCAATCGATTTTTTTATGGATGAGGCAAAAAAATCAATCCGGATTGAATCTGTTGTCCGCATTGTCGGACAGACGGGCGTTGAAATGGAAGCACTGAGCGCAGTCACGGTAGCGGCTCTCACCATCTATGATATGTGTAAATCGTATGACAGGGAAATACGCATTTCCGATATTTTCCTTCTGCAAAAATCAGGTGGAACAAGCGGAACATTCATAAGAGAGAACACAGATTAAAATTGCGTTTCAGGATCAGACCCGATCGGTCTGTTTTATTTGGCAAAAGCATGAAAATAAGGATTGTTTCCGGTCGAATCATTTTTGTTGTTTTACTTTCCGCTTTATTCTTTTTGAGTTGTACGGCGCTTAAAAAAAACTCTTCCCCCGTCAACAAATCTGTTCTGATAAAATTGCCTCCCTCAAGGTATCCTGATTTTATAGATGATATGAATTATGAGGGTCTAGAACACGCTATCGGACAAAGCATTGCATACCTTAACCGGATCTCCCACCGTCAAACCTTTTCAATTGGAAAAGAAGAGGTTAATGCCGTTCAAATGATCGACTCCCTTGAACATTTTCTTCGATTTATACGGACAGCTCCCTCCAAAGGTGAGCTGAACCATTTTATTGTATCGAACTATTGGGTTTATAAGTCTGTTGGTGCCGCCCATCCTGAACAGGTCTATTTTACCGGATATTACGAACCGATCTTGGAGGGAAGCGCTGAGAAAAATGGAGATTACAAATCTCCTGTTCACACCCGCCCCGGTGATTTAGTCACGATCGACCTTTCTTTGTTTTCAACCCGGTTTAAGGGCGAAAAAATCATTGGAAGATATATGGACCGGGCGGTTGTGCCTTACTGGGAACGGAAGGAAATCGTGGATGAGGGCCGACTCGAGGGAGTGGTGCCCCCTTTGGCCTGGGTAAAGGATCCGGTGGATATCTTTTTTCTTCAAATTCAGGGTTCCGGAAAAATTTATCTGGATAATAACACGGCAATTAATGTTCATTATGATACAACAAATGGCCGGCCTTATCGCAGCATAGGCAAGCTCCTGATCGATCAGGGAAAAATACTCCGGACAGAAATGTCGATGCAAAAAATTCGCGAGTATTTAAAAAACCATCCAAAAGAGATTGAACCGATCCTCAATCACAACCCCAGCTATGTCTTTTTTAAACTCGAAAAAGAAGGGCCTATCGGTTTTCTTGATGTAAAATTAACGCCTGGCAGATCCATCGCGCTGGACAGACGCATCTTTCCCTTATCCGCCCTGGCCTTTATTGAGGCCCAACAACCGTTCATCGACGGCGGCGGCCGGATTCGAAAATGGTCCCCTTTTGGTCGTTTTGTGCTGAATCAGGATACCGGAGGGGCCATCCGGGGTCCGGGCCGAGCGGATCTTTTCTGGGGAAACGGCCCCTATGCGGAAATTGCTGCGGGGTATATGCAGCATATGGGCACGCTCTATTTTCTCCTCCGGAAGGTCGACCCATGATCGGATAACCCAAAAAGGGCGATTATCTTTTGTTAAGTTCACTTTTTAGCACGCTTGGTTCCAAATGCTTGACACATCTGCGGAAAATAAGTAGAGGTATAGACTTTTTAGCACTATTCCCAAGATACGTTATATTGTCCTGGGGATAACTTTTTCGCCTTTCTTGATTTTGGGCAAAATAGAGCGTTTGGAAACGACTTTTTTCATATTCTGTTTTCAAAGCGTTCATATAGGAGTCTATTATGTTTGGCATTGGCATGCCCGAAATGATCTTAATTCTGGCCATTGCATTGATCGTTATCGGTCCTAAAAAACTTCCAGATCTTGCAAAATCGTTGGGTCGTACTCTGGGTGAATTCAAGAAAGCCACACGGGATTTTAAAGAAACCATCGAACTCGACGCTGATTTCAAGGATATCAAAGATGTAAAAAAAACCTTTGATGATATAAACGATGATTTCAAAGAAACCATCGATGTTAATCTTGAATCTGAAAATGAGAAAAAATCCGAATCTTCTCCCATTGACGGGAAAAAACAAGAGCCTTCCATCACTGATGAAGAAAAATTCGAATCTTCTCCCCCTGATGAAGATAAAACCTGAAAAGATAATTGAAATGTGATGACTAGAAAGGTTTTTCCGAGATGAATGAAGAGACCAATGAAACCGGAAAAATTCCCTTTACCAGCCATCTTGAGGAGCTTCGGAAACGCCTCATTGTCTGTTTTGTTTCTGTCGGTATCGGGTTCGCCCTTTCCTACGCTTTCAAGGAAAAGCTTTTTCAGATTCTATCCCGTCCATTGATAGCGGTGATGGCGGCTGATGATAAACTGATTTTTACCGGGCTACCCGAGGCTTTTTTTACATACTTAAAGGTCGCTTTTCTATCCGGTATCATGCTGTCTACACCGATCATCCTTTACGAATTTTGGATGTTTGTTGCACCCGGCTTATATCAAAAGGAAAAGCGCCTCCTACTGCCGATCGTTTTTCTCTCCACATTCTTCTTTTTGGGCGGCTCACTTTTTGGTTATTTTATTGTTTTTCCGTTCGGATTCAAATTTTTTCTTGGATTTGCTTCTGAAACCATCCAGCCCCTTCCTTCAATGAAAGAATATCTAGGCTTTTCTGCGAAATTGCTCCTCGCATTTGGACTTGTTTTTGAACTGCCGCTCATCATTACTTTTCTGTCAAAAATGGGTCTGGTTACGGTGGATTATTTAAAGAAAAACAGAAAATATGCCTTGCTGTTGTTTTTTGCCGGTGCAGCGATATTAACGCCACCTGATGTGGTAACACAGATTATGATGGCACTTCCACTGATGATACTTTATGAAATCAGTATTATCGGTGCAAAGATCTTCAGCAAAAAAAAATCAACGGAAAACGACAAGAGCGTCGATTGACCGGTTTTCCCATTTGACAAAACATTTTTGATTGTTAGGTAGTCGGCACTTTTCAGCTTTTATGGAAAGCAAGAAAAAAAGGAGGTGAAATATATTTATGAATAAAAGATTTTTGCTACCGATATCACTGGTTGTCGGAATCGCAGCTCTTATTGTTGTGACCGGAGTTTTTGCGGGCACAGAAGTGAAAGATGTGATCCGGTTTGAAAACGAAGCATATAAAAAACACAAAAGACCGATTACCGTTTTTTCACACAAGAAACATCATGATGACTATTTAAAAAAATACCCGGAGTTTTACGAATCGCCCTGCGGAGAGTGCCACCACGATAAAGACAATAAGAAGCTCGTAAACCTGAAAGAGGGTGACGAGGTAAAGAACTGCATCGAATGCCATAAAAAACCCGCATTTATCACCGGCAAAAAGGCAAGAAAACTGACAAAGGAACAAAAGCGCGAATACCATGGCAATGCGTTGCATGACAATTGCAAAGATTGCCATAAAAAGTACAACAAGACATACAAAAAGAAGAGTAAAAGCGAAGGTTACGCCCCGAACACCTGTAAAACCTGCCACCCCAAGGAAAAGAAAAAGAAATAGCAACGGGCTGATATTTAAATCAGATCATCTTTTTGTTCTTTGATAAAAAATTGCATTCCTGACCATTGCTCGAGCCCAGGAAGGTGTGCCCAGGGCATGGATATGGGTAAAGGTGGCCAGGACATTTTTATAGCAGACCCCATCTCTTCGATTATGGAAACCGGTTCCTCGCTTCATGGAAAACACCATATCCCTATCATTGCCGTCCCACCTTAAAACCCTCGAATAATGGAATTCGTGGCCCTTAATTTCCGTCCCTACTTTGAAATAGGGGTTTTTGGAGTCGACCTTGACAACCGTATAGCCATGCCCTTCCGGTTTTTTCGAAAATCCTAAACCGATCGGTAAAACGCCTGCCATTGCATATGATTTTCCATCCAGGATCAACTCTTGCGCCAGATACATCAAGCCGCCGCATTCAGCATATATCGGGAGGCCGTCTTCGGCCCAAGACCGTAACCGGTCCTTGAATGTCACATTTTTCGCGAGCTCTTTTGCATGGGTTTCTGGAAAGCCCCCTCCGATATAGAGGGCATCTATTCTTGGAATCGTTTTGCTTTTAAGCGGGCTTATAAATATCGGTTCTCCGCCTTGAAGGGAAAGGGCATCGATATTTTCAGGGTAGTAAAATTGGAAGGCGGCGTCTTTTAAAATACCGATTTTGGGCTTTGGCTTCTGCAGAATCGCCTTTGGCTTTTGGCGGCCGAGATTTCTTTTCTGACGATTTTCCGATGAACCCGCTCCGCTCGATTCCATCTTAAAAACAGGATCAGAACCGATGTTTGCGATCCGGTCGAGATCGAGATGGGTTTGTGCAATTTCTGCGGCAGCATCGACAGAATCCTTGGCCCATATAGATTCAAATATCGGAACAAGCCCCATGTGGCGTTCAGGAAAATCCTGCCAGCTCAGTTTTGGGACCGCACCGAGAACGGGAATGCCGCAGTAATATTCAATGTTCTTGCGGAGTATTCTTTCATGCCGAGAACCGGCAACGTGGTTTAAAATGACGCCGCTTATTGTCACATCCGGATCAAAATGAATGCACCCGGAAACAACGGCAGCCACCGTTCGTGTAGCCTTTGTACAGTTAAGGGAAAGGACAACCGGCACGTTGAGAAGTTTGGCCAGTTCTGCCGTGCTGGTGCGACCTTCAAGATCGATGCCGTCAAAAAGACCTCTGTTTCCCTCGATGACGGCGACATCCTCAGGTGAGGTGTGGGCAGAAAAAGATTGTAGAACTCGGGTTTTTGAACAAAGGAAAGTGTCAAGATTATAACACGGCCGATCCGCCGCCAGGCTGAGCCAGCCCGAGTCGATATAGTCAGGGCCTTTTTTAAAAGGCGCTATTGATTTGCCAAGCCTCCTCCATGCCGCAATGATTCCGATGGATAGAATGGTTTTACCCGATCCTCCCCGCAAGGCCGAAATAATGATTCTGGGGAAATCCACGAGTCTTTTCTCCTCCTTTTTCCGTTGAACAAATTTTCGGTACCCTCGGTTTTGATTTTAGCAATTTTGCCGGTCGGTTGAGTAAAACAAGGTTTTTTTGTTTACCTCCCCCGCCGAGCATGGATTTTTTTAATGTACTGTGGGCAGAATCGGTCGATAACGGTCGTTGATGAGGATAAAAATATAAAATTAATATGAACTGCTGTCAATCGAAAAGGGCGGTGTTAACTCCTGGAAATTTTAAGCATCAGTTGCGGCTAGAATGGATGAAAGATCTTGATTTCCTATCGATACAGACCGCTTTTTTTATTGACATAATATTGTAATTTTTCTACGGTTTTTTAAATAAAAAGTTTCTTTTACAAGGTATTTTTCTATGTCACCATTCTTCTTGAAAGGAGGATTATATGATCTCAGGATGTTATACTGCCATTGCGACCCCTTTTAAAGATGGCCTTGTCGATTATGAAGGGTTTGATCAACTCATTGGGTTCCAAATCGAAAATAGTATCACCGGCATATTGGCCGCCGGTACTACGGGCGAAAGCCCTACCCTGAAATGGGATGAACACAATAGGGTAATCGATTTTGTCGCTGAAAAAACCAAGAACAAATGTATTGCTATCGCCGGAACCGGGAGTAATAACACCGCGGAAACGCTCGAAGGAAGCGAACATGCGGTTAAAGCAGGTGCAGATGCACTTTTACTGGTTGATCCCTATTATAACGGACCGAGCTCTCTGGAAATTCGTAAAGAATATGTTGCGCCTGTTGCCGCCGCCCATCCTGAAGTGGAAATTATCCCATACGTAATCCCGGGTCGAACAGGATGTCAGCTATTGCCTGAAGACCTTGCACTTCTTTTCAATGAATATAAAAATGTCAGCACGGTAAAGGAAGCCACTGCGAATCTCGACAACATGAAACGCACCCGAGAATGTTGTGGACCCGATTTTACGATACTCTCAGGCGACGACGGCATGACAGTGCAAATGATGGTGGACCCTCAAATCAAGGCTGCAGGTGTTATATCTGTCGCATCCAACGTCATTCCAGGAGCAGTGACGGAGATGGTGCGTTTGCTCGACAGGGGTGAAACGTCTGAAGCCAAGAACCTCCTGTCAAATATCGAACCGCTTTTCAAACTCGTAACCGTTAAAACAATGGAACAAACGCCACATGGCAAAGTAGAATGCCGGGCAAGAAATCCACTCGGCCTGAAGGCGCTGATGTCACTTTTGGGCTTGCCTTCAGGCGGTTGCCGGCGACCTTTGGGGAAAATGACCCGGGCCGGCTTTCAAAAAGTTCTGGATGCGGCCCGGACCGTTCAAGCAAATAATACCGACATTTTTCAACCGGTTGCCGATTTTTTCAATGTCGATATTGAAGAGCGGTTGAATAACCCGGCGAACTGGGAGGGGCTTTGTTACGGCGCGTATTAGTTTTTTAGTTCCGATTTTTTTTCTCTCGCAAAGGCGCAAAGACCGCCAGGAATTTTTTCTGTTTTTGTGGAAATCCGCCTGCGCTATGCGAGCAACATCCACAAATATTCAATATTGACAGTCTCGTAAAAAGTCATTTGCGAACGACTTTGAGCATTTTGGGATAAAGCGTTTTGATAGGTGGTACGTTAAGAATATCACGCTGTTTAAGGAACTTGCGACGAGTTCTTGAAATTTAGTATCACCTATGGAAACGCCCCAAAATGGTCATTCAGAGAGCAATATGGTCTTTTTACGAGTTCATCAATATTCGATATTTATTTTGGTTTCGGTTTGAGTTGAAACGCCCCCTTTTTTTCCCCCCAAAGTCAAACGATATCCAACCGCAGCTACATGGAATCGATGGATCCATTCATGATCAAAACGTCCGCGTTGAATGTACAGAAGATATTATGCTTTTTACAAAAGAAAAAGATTGTCATGGAACGAGAAGGATATCGTATTTTCCATGTTGACACAGGGGTTTTTTCAACCCTATTATCTGCTGTCGATAAAGGATTTCAGAAAGAAAAAGATCGAGGGAGTCGAAAGATGATAAATCTCAGTGTTAACGTCAACAAAGTGGCTACTTTACGTAATGCCCGCGGGGGCGACGATCCAAATGTTATAGAGGCGGCCCGCACCTGTATAGAAGCCGGGTGCCAGGGCATCACTGTCCATCCGCGGGAAGACCAGCGCCACATACGAACCACGGACGTCCGGGAGCTCGCCCCAATTTTAACCGTTGAATTTAACATAGAGGGAGACCCGAGACCCGATCTCATAGATCTGGTCATGGAAATCTGTCCCGACCAGTTTACGCTGGTCCCGGTTGAAGCGGATGAAATCACCTCCCACCATGGCTGGAATATTCAAAAGGATCAAAAAGTTCTCAGGCCGGTCATCGAACAATGCAAGGCAGCGGGTATCCGTGTAAGCCTTTTTATGGATGCCATACCCGAAACCATGGCAGATGCCTCAGCTATCGGCGCTGACAGGGTCGAGCTGTACACCGGGCCGTATGCATCGGCCAAAACCGATGCTGAAATCTCCAACGAGTTTGCCAGAATCCAACAATCCCATGATGCGGCCCGCGATGCCGGCATGGAGATTAACGCCGGACATGACCTCAATCTGAACAACCTTCACCGGCTGCAGAAACTGCAGGGAATTAAAGAAGCGTCAATCGGACATGCTCTGATCGGCCACGCCCTATATGTTGGACTTTCCCAGGCTGTCAAAGACTTCCGAAAGGCCTGCGGACAGTAGTTCTCTTTCATCCAACGCCCATGGAACAAGCGGATCGCGGAGATGTTGGCATACCTTCCAGAGCAAAAGATCATCCCATTGTTTTGTTGGTTTTCCATCGAATAAAAATAAATGATAACAGCATGTTAAATCAGAAAGGCAATTGACATGGAACCGCTCCAGCAAACCGAAGGCGATGTCAATATTTCGCCTAAAAGAACAAAGTGGCAAGAAAAGCATATCGATGCTGAAGCCCGAGTTCTTCTAAAAGAGGATGCCCGATATTTTCTGAAACAATCTTTATCTACACCGTGTCTCAACGCTCTCCGTGGTTGCGATGGGATATACATTGAAGATTTGCAGGGCCGGCGTTTTATGGACTTTCATGGCAACAACGTTCATCAGGTCGGTTTTGCAAATCCGGTCGTCATTTCAGCCATAAAAAAACAACTTGATGAACTCTCTTTTTGCACCCGGCGGTACACCAATCGGGTGGCTGTCGATCTGGCAAAAAAACTGGCTCAGCTCGCTCCCGGAGATCTGAACAAAATCCTTTTTTGTCCAGGAGGAACCGGTGCTATTGGGATTGCCATGAAGCTGGTGAGACTCGCCACCGGGCGTCACAAAACGATTTCCATGTGGGATTCTTTTCACGGCGCGTCTTTGGATGCGGTTTCCATCGGCGGGGAGGCTGTTTTTCGTCAAAATATAGGCCCGTTGCTGCCCGGTACCGAACACGCCCCGCCACCAGATGAGTATCGATGTATTTTTGGTTGCGACAAAAGGGGCGGTTGTGATTTGTCCTGTGCAAAATATGTGGAATATATTTTGGAAAAGGAAGGGGATATTGCGGCGGTTATTTCCGAACCGATCCGCAGCACCCCCTATATCCCCAAGCCAGAGTACTGGCAAACCATCCGCCGAGCCTGTGATCGTCATGGCGCACTGCTCATTTTTGATGAAATCCCCCATGCCTTGGGTCGAACGGGAAAAATGTTTACCTTTGAAAATTTTGAAGTTATACCGGATATCGTGGTCATCGGCAAAGGCTTGGGTGGCGGCATTATACCCCTCGCGGCGGTTATTGCCCGCGAAGATTTGGATATCGCGGGTCATCAGGCACTGGGACATTACACCCACGAAAAGAACCCGGTGGCGTGTGCTGCAGCGCTGGCTGCAATCGAGTATATCGAGAAACAGAACCTGGTTGAACATGCACGGGAATTGGGGGAATATACGCTGAAGCGTCTAATTGATTTTAAGAATAGACACCCAATGATCGGTGATGTACGCGGCATCGGTCTTTTTTTAGGGATTGAATTGGTTAAAGACCGGATAGGTCGTGAACGCGCCTGCGATGAAGCTGAGTCGGTGATGTACGCTGCTCTTTCAAAGGGTCTGAGCTTTAAATTGACCATGGGAAATATTCTCACCCTGACACCGGCCCTGACCATTACGAAGGATGAGATGGATGAGGCTCTGGGCATCATTGATGCATGTATCACTGAAGTGGAACAAAACAGATAATGTCTGACCCGGACAGGCCTGCTCGCCACCGATTTTGTCAAGAACACGCATATAATTACTCAAGTTTCACTGTTCAGACCATAACGAAAAAAAGGTACGGATAAATGAATCTTAATCAGTTAAAAATCTTTTATCTTTCCTCGAAACTTGGAAGCCTTAGTGCTGCCGGAAGGGAGCTCAACATTACTCAGCCGGCGGTAACTAAAGGGATTCAAAGACTCCAAAATTATTATGAGATTAAGCTGGTCAATCGTTTTGGTAAAAAAATGGCGCTGACCGATGCAGGAGAGGTCCTCTACGGTATTGCAGAAAAAATATTCGAGATGGAAAAACAGGCTGAAGAGAGTATCTGTGATTTTCAAAGACAAAAAAGAGGGTATATTCAGATCCACGCTAGTGAAAGTTTTGGTGCGTATTATCTTCCGAACATCATCAATCCGTTTGTCAAGATGAATCCCAATATTCACGTTTTGGCCAGCATTTTGCCGACCGAGCAGGTGGTAAGCAATACCGCCAATTTGGAGAATGATATCGGATTTCTCTCCTATCCGTTAGAAAATAACAAGCTGGTGATTCGGGAGGTTATTGAAGACCGCCTTGAAATCATCACCCCTCCCGGCCATCCGCTCGCACGGAATAGCAGTATTGAACCTTGTGACCTGGAGGGCCGGTCGATCATTATGCATGAAAAGGGGTCAGCTACTGCAATGATGTTTGAAAAGTATATGCAAAAAAACGATCTATCGATCCATATTCCCCTGGAGTTCTCCAGCAATCGGGCGATAAAACTGGCTGTCGAAGATGGGATCGGTATTGGGATCACATCCCATAGAATTTCAGAGGATGAAATTGAGGCGGGGAAATTGAGCGCCATTCCTTTCTCAGACCGCTCTATGAAGCATAAATATTATCTCGTCCATCACAAGGACAAATACCTGTCAGAGACACTCCAGCGGCTGATTCAGACAGCCGATGAATGGTCAGCCGACTATACCGAAAGCCTTTCCGATCATTAGTTTTCATTTTTTTGAAGATACATCCACGCCATTTGAATTGACAGAATCGTGAGGGCATCGGTTGCCACGCCACTGCCGATCATATCGACAACCTCTCCAAGCGGATACTCGACGACCTCCAGAATTTCATCCTGATCGAGACGCTGTTTCCCAGAGGTGAATTTTCTGGCAAGATAGACATGGGTTTTTTCATCGGAGTAGGCCGGGAGGATATGGACCTCCGTCAGTTTGATAAACTCTTTTGCCTTCAGCCCGGTTTCTTCTATTAATTCCCGTCGGGCACAATCGAGGGGAGATTCTCCGGGTTCAATGGTGCCGGCCGGGATTTCAAGCAGAAAATCCCGCACAGGATGTCGGTACTGAAGGATCATAACGACCTTCCCGTCTTCTCGCAAAGGGACAATAGCTGCAGAACCCGGATGCCGGACCATTGCCATCTTTGTTTTGGTATCGTTGGGAAGCGTAACATCTTCAACTACAAAAGAGAAAAGCCTTCCCTGGTAAACCGGTTCCGTCTGTTCGACCTTTAGTTTTTTGATGAATGAGTCTTTTTTATCCATTCTCAATCACCACCTGTTTTAGGTGTCATTTTACAATTCCATCGCTGATTTATTGTGATTCAAGTTTCGCACCCGATATTTTGAGAAAAACCGCATCCGGCATAGGGTAAAGAGAAATTTTTCTGAAAAAAAATTGATGATGAGCACTTTGACAACGGCACAAAACCTTTTAAAAGTTAGCATTCCAGAAGCAACTGATATTACATAAAAATCTAAATCACCGCGTGCCTGTGCCCGGAGATTACCTTATGGATTCCGGTTCACAACGGCTGCCTCATTGTTTTTCCAAAAAAAATATTTACCCCACACCAGATGCGACTCCGTGCCCCATTGGAGATGCGAAACTTGAGTTGTGATTCTAAAAATGAGGGCTTACGCCCATATTCGGATAAAGCAATCTGACAAAACAGCTGATTATCAAATTAAGTATAAGAGATGATGAAATTCGACCCGGCTGTCAAGTTAAAAATAATGATTTTTTAGCCATGATCTGCAGGGTCTTTTATATTTTACTGAGAAGCGTTTCGAGATCGATCAGTTGATCCAGCCGGTGAACAACCGGAATAGACGTTTCTATGTCTGGCCAGGAACGCTTTATTCCTTCATGTTTCAGCCAGATAGGGTGCAATCCGGCATCCTTAGCCCCACAGATATCGATTCGCCAGTCGTCGCCGACATATACCGATTCTCCAGGTAGAAGCTGCAGATTTTCCAGACAAAGACGGAACGGTTCAGGGTGGGGTTTCGGGGGTACTCCCCCCTCACCCGCTACGATGACAATCTCAAAATACGGCTCCAGTTCCGGGAACATGTGCATGCGATGGGTCCCGTATCCCTGTTGACCCTGGGTGTTGGTGATAAGGGCGACCCTGTATTTTTCGGCCAGGGATTTTAAAACCGGCTCGGCTTTTGGGAAAAGGGTTGTATGGGCTCTTACCGTCATCCAATATTCCCTCTCCCAGGTTTCGAGCAGGCTTAAATCCGATTCCTGGCTATAATAAAAATAGACCTTTTTCCAGAGCGTCATCCTGGAGAAAACCGATTGTTCATGTAGTTCTTTTCTGAATCGGCGGTAATTCTTTAAGAAATCTTCTCGAAGCGATAGACCGAGATTTGAAAATATCTTGGCCTGTGCATCTTTTTCTGCTTTGCGAAATCCAGTTGCAGAATCGACCAATGTCTGGCCAAAATCAAAGATAACCGCTTTTATCATGGTATGGTTCAGTTCAAAATACGGTTTGAAACATGGTGAAATATCTGGAAACCTAAGCCCGGTCCCATTTTTTTAGGTAGTCGCCACAGAGCTCCTCTTCAGAAGGGATGTACTCTTCTTTGGGAATCGACAGCAAAGTATAATTGAGGAAGTGACTCCAGTTTATATTCTCACTGACGATGTTCCCGGCCCAGGAGCCACAGCCCAGCGTATCTGTGGCCGGTAGACCGGTGTTCCAGCCACCGCTGTTAGCATGCGCATGGGGCATGTTGCAGACAACCCTTCCCACATTGGCCCTTAGGGTGAGCTTTACACGCCGCTCATCGTTCTCGGAATGGATGGATACGGAGTGGCCTTCGCCGGAAAACGCAAGGATATTTTCCAATCGATCAAGCATTTCATCGAAGTCTGTCCATTTCCAGACGGTGAGAACCGGTGATATTTTTTCACCGGAGAAACGATCTTCCGGACCGACCTTTTCGCCAATCACCATCAGGAATTTTGTGTTTTTAGGAATAGACAGCCCTGCATTTTCAGCAATAAAGGTTGCAGGTCTGGCCACGATATCACTGTTGAGATGTTTCCCGTCGGGCCACATATACTGTCTCAGTTTTTCACGTTCCGCGGTGGTGCATAAATATCCGCCTTCTAATTTTAGGGCGTCGAGCATGTCGTTGTAAATGCTTTCATACAATGCAACCGCATTTTCAGATGAACAGGAGGCAGAGTTGTTGGCGATTTTTGAGAGTTTGATTTTATGGGCCGCGGAGGGAATATCGGCGGTTTCGTCCACAATGGATACCACATTTCCGGCCCCGACAGTATGGGCGGGTTTTCCGGCTTTATAAACAACTTTGACCAGGGCAGCACCCCCGGTGGCTACGGCAAAGTCACAGTTGGCCATCAGTTCGGAGGTTTTGGCATGGCTCGTCTGTTTGATGCACTGCACAAGATCTGCAGGAGCACCGATTTTCTCAAGCGCCTTTCGTACATGTACAACCGTTTCATAAGTCGTTTTCTGGGTCCGCGGGTGAGGAGAAACGATCTGGGCATTTCTGGTCTTTAAAGTGCTCAATGTTAGACAGCAGATGGTGGATTCCGGGTTTGTACAAGGTACGACATTGGCAATTACACCGATCGGTTTGGCGAATTTACGAATACCCAATGCCATGTTCTCTTCGATCAGGCCACAGGTCTTAATGTTTTTCTGGTCCCACAACGTGCCCAAGGTCTTATTCTTGATTTTATTCACTTTGTCTTCAGCCACACCAATACCGGATTCATCCACCGCCATATGGCCGAGCTTATGACGAACGTCTTCTTTTAAAAGCTCCCAGGCCACCGCCTGGACCATCTCGTCGACCTTTTCCTGGGGCCAGTATTCGACCGTGTGAAACGCTTTTCTGGCCCTTTGATACATGTTTTGAATATTATCTTCCATCATATGTTCTCCCTCTTGTTTAATCTGCTGGTATTCAATTCACTCCGGCCGGAATGACTGGCCATATTCCTTTCTGAAGAATGCAAGTGGTTTAGCGGTTCAGCGGCAGCGTAAATCCCATTTTTTTAAATGAGTCCTTGGCAACCACAAAAAAGTCTTCCACGTCTTTGTAGGTTATCTGCCCCAGATTACACAGCCGGAATGTCTTTACCCCAAACATTTTCCCCGGATAGATGGTAAACCCCCTTTCGTAACAATCGTCATGGAATTTAGTGAAATCGAATTGTCCACTCTCAGGCGCTTTGACTGTAACCACCAGATGTCCCTGAATCTCTTTATCGATGACCGATTCAAGACCCATTTCGTTTAACCCCTTATGGATGGCTTCCCAGCATTGGGTCAGACGCTCCCAACGGGCGTGTTCCCCTTCCTCCCAGTATTCCTTGATGGCCTGCTGCAAAGCATATATGGTCTGAACCGGCGGTGTAAAATGTATCTCTCCGACCCGTTTAAAAAAATCATACTGCATGAACAGGTTGCAATAATAGGAACGCTTAGGATAACTAGCTGATTTTTCAATCTCATCGATTCTGCCGACGGTCCAGGAAGCGCCGACCATCGCAGCCAGCCCTTTCTGAGCAGAGGACATGAGAAAATCTATATTCTCTTCTTCTATCCGGATCGGTCTCAGCCCATAGGTTGAAATGGTGTCGACCACGAAAAGACACCCCTCTTGATGGGCAATCGCTCCGATCTCTTTAATCGGGTTCAAGACACCGGTTCCGGTTTCATGATGAACCGTGGCGACGACCACAATCTCCTTGTCTTTCTCCAGAGTTTCTCTGACCGTATCAAGGTTCGGGAGACCGGTTTCCGGAAATTTCAAGTTCACGCAGGGGATATGATAATGGTTTGCAATTTCAACCATTCGGGCGGAGTAGGCACCGTTATTCACCACGCAGATCTTTTTTTTGTCAGGGACAAGTGAATTGACACAGACATCCTGGATAATCGTTCCAGACCCGGTAAAAATAACCGCCGTGTACTTCTCCGGATCACCATGGACGATTCTGACCAGTTCTTTCCGGACCCGGTCCATGACTTCAATGAACTCCGGTTCTCTTGGGCAGATATCCGGAACCACTTGAGCATATTTTACCGTGTCAGATGTGGTTGCCGGTCCGGGGTTTAACAAAATGTTTCTTTTAACAGGTTTTACCACTTCCATATTTTTCATCCTATAGTTTTCCGACTTTTTTTATGCCTGATTTTTTGCTGGGATCTTTGACCTCTTCAATGATGCTGAACCCGCTGCCGCTAATGTTTTTCATCTCCTCAAAGCGATTGGTCCATTCCTGAGGTGTTTTGCAGATTACCGATTTGGCGTATTTGGTACGGTCTTTCAAGGGGGGTACCGGACGATCTTCGGGGCCGTCATAATCTTCCTTCGGGGTCAGCTCCTGTCCGAGTCGTGTATATTCATCCCTTTCGATCTCTTCGATGTAATGGGCGCCTGCAGCAAATGCGCGGGTCACCGCCAGGATGGCCCAGGTCGCCTCAGGGGTAAAGCCTAGATCCATCATAGTCGCCCCGGTGGCGCCGAGCATATCGAGATCCACGGGACTGTCACAGATCTTTTGAGCCGCTTTGACGATTTCCTCGGTAAAGGCGATGTATCTGCCGGAAATTCCAAGCTTTTTCGCACGCGCAAACATGCGTTTGGCGGCAACGTCTTTGGTCATCAGAGATGAGACGCCCAGGGCTTCATCATTTAGATTTTCCTTTACCAGTAATGCTGCGCCCGCTTCCAGCGAGCATTCTCCATTGTCTATTCTGTTTAGATACTTTTCCAACCGGTTGCCAAAAGCAGAATATGCGCCATAGGCGTGCCCAAAGGCAAGAATTGAAGTCCCGCATGCCTGGGTCAGAAACGTCTTTGATTTAGCAACAATTCTAGACAAAACCGCTGGCATGGACAGACCGTCTTCAAGGGCCATGATCATGACGTAATTGAGCATTTTTTCTTCTTCAATAGTCGGTATTCTGGCCTGATAATCCACAAAAAGCATGTCAACAACACCGTACCCTTCCTCCATAAGCTCGGTGGTATCATATCCCCTGGAAACAATGCGATGAACATTTTTATATGCGACTTCGCTGACCCACTGAAACGGGGCTCTTTTTGTGTCCCTTGGAACGGTTCCATATTCCCGGTCATAGTAATCAAACGGATTTTTGGGGCTATCCAGGTTTCCTATTTTTCTTTTTCTTTTGATCTCGTTTAGATCACCCATTTTTTGTATGCTCCATCCTTTTTCTGTTTCTTGGCATATGCTTGTCGTTCCGTCTGTTTCGGAACAATTCTGTCTTCAGGGCCGATATATTTTATCATGGACAGATCGATCATCTGTACCATCGGTTCATTTCTCGACGCTCCCCAGGCCCGCCCTTTTTTCATGTTGTATAAGGCATGGGCTGCGCAGCTGAAACCTCGGGCGACACTGCCAATACACCAGCCGGCGTTCGGTGAAAACCCGATCTCCATTAGTGCCGTATTCCCGGAGCCGACCACATTTACACCCACATATGATCTGCCTTCAGCCTTTCTCCAGGCATGAAAATACTTTTCTAATGCTCTTTGAAATTCAAGATAAACGCCCTCAAGTTCCAATTCCTCCTGTTTGAGATGGATCGGCTCAGCACGGGGGTCGCTGTCGATATGCTGAGGCTGGCCCATCCCCATTACCGGTTTTCCAGCATCAAAGTATTCATCGACCAGGGTCTTGGCCATCTCATCAACCGATTTACCCTCTTCCTTTGCCCGTTTAAGGTATTTATTGAGCATATATCCGTGGGCGGCACCCGGCCCATGAACCCCACCGAACGTCATCACCGCCGAGGCGACAGCACAGGGCAGGTTGGGCCTGCCGGCGCTAACACCGATGGCGCCCACCGCAGAGGGTGACATGGAATGCTCCATGAAAACACCCATTTCGTATTTAAGCATTTTTTCTTCTTCTTCTGTGGGGATTCTGTTCTGGAATAATACAAACAGAGCGTCACCAAAAGAATACCCTTCTTCTGCCAGATCACTTAGATTATATCCGCGCATGACTGTTTTTTCCTCTGTCTTGTAGGAAATGGCTGTTTTCCTCCGAACCAACGGTTTTCTATCCATTATATTTTCCTCCTTTGGATGTCTGGTTGCACATTGATGGCCAGAATTGTTTTCCTTTCACGATAATGGATTCAATTGCCAATATTGACAGTCTCGTAAAAAGTCATTTGCGAACGACTTTGAGCATTTTGGGGTAAAGCGTTTTGATGGGTGGCACGTTAAGAATTTCAAGCTGTTTGAGGAGATTACGACAAGTTTTTGAAATTTAGTAACTCCTAATCTAAACGCCCTAAAATGGTTATTCAGAGAGCAATATGGTCTTTTTACAAGTTCACCAAATATTAAGAGAGCATTTGTAATTCTTTTAATCTATAAGTCAAGTTAATAATAATCATACTTTGAATGACAAAAGGTTATTAATTCAAGTTTCGCACCAGTATTTTAAAGAGAGTCGCATCCGGCATAGGGTAAAAAGAAAATTTTCTGAAAAAAATCCAGAAGCAACTGATAATAAGAAAGAAACCAGACCATCGCGTGCCTGTGCGCGGTGATTACTTTATGGATAGCGGTTCAAACTGATTGCCGCGCGGCTGTTGGTCACCTCGCCCCCGATGATTTTATGGAATTGGAATTTCCCTACATCCTGAAGATTAGGGACTCGGTTAAGAGCAAGGACATGCTTGTCAGCCATTTCTTTCAAAAGAATCCCGAGATCCAAGAAGAGATCTACGCAGAAGGCATGACCTTGATGGGCATACCAGTGCCCATGATATTTACCACAAACTACTATTATCCAAAAAGAGGCTATTTCCCGTCTATGGAAGACATCGTGAAAGGCCATCAGACGGCACAGAAAAAGGGGTATCCGCATATGATTTGTTTCCTCGGTCAGTGGCTGTACGATACCAGTGCGGGGGAAATAAGACGCACAATCATGCGTGTTTTTGATGCAGTTGGGCCAGTGAGCATCTCAACAACTAACGTACCAGCCGGTACTCCTGTAGAGAACATAGATGCCTACACCAGAGCAGTGCGCTCGCTGAATATGCGCTGAAGTATGCCTTTCATATAGAAAGGAGTATTTGATTAGATGGATGAAAAGAGAGGAAAATTCGGTTTATAATTGTAAATTTTGGGTATAAAAAATTTTTGGATCGGAATTGGACTCTCTTACAATTCGTAGATGAGATAACTATGGATACATTTGTCTGTTAATAGCTTATCTAGCAGGTAATAATAGAAAAGTGAGTACTTATGGTATCATTAGTGACTACTTAATTACTTTAAATTCATCTTGATCAATACTACCTCACCATAAGCCCAAATTATTTTTCCCTCATATGGCCATGAAATACTTCAGAAACGTGCCAATCTATATATTCATCATTTGGACTGCGTATACAGGTAAATCCCCGGGTTACCGGATTTTCACTGCTGCCGCTTTAATTTCACCAACCTGCCATTGTCGTCTATCTGCGCTTCCAAAGAGCAGGTGCTGTAGCAATCCCGCGGACATACGGTCTGGATTATTTTCATAGGATTCTACCCCTTTGTTATTCAAATGGAATAGATTTCTAATATGGCAAATCATGGGTGTCAAACATCTGTGGCGTTTTCAAAGGCGGAGCCGTCATATTTCAAAAACGTCCATATCAGCTGCAAATTATAGAGGAAAAAAGGACGCCTTAATCTCGGTGACGATCGTTACCCACAAAAAGCTGGATTAATACCGTCGCTTAACATTCATAATGGGTATTTTAATTAGGTATTAAGTACCGGAAAAAAGAGTATTGTTTTTTTTGTCCCATATGATAAAGAAAAATTTCCTGTCTTTGTTAACTTATTAACTACATTCTTTATAATATCCAGACGCCTTAAACGGTTGATGGCATGGATTGGATAATAAAAATCAACTGCTAATCTGTCCAATGGAAAAAATTTTTGACATGGATACTGTGATTTATGTTAATATCAAAGAACTTGTTCCCCGTTTGATACGCTGCAAGGCCTCGGACGGGGTTGTTTTTTTGTCGAGGAATTATGAGCGGTGAACCCCTTAATAAACGGGCAATCGCTTTCGTAGATGGACAGAACCTTTACCACTACGCCCGGGAATCCTTTGGTTATACCTACCCTAATTATGACGTTATGGCCCTGGGCCAAAGAATCTGTCTTCAAAAAGGCTGGAATTTGACTCAAGTCCGTTTCTACACCGGTGTTCCTGATCATCATGACAATCCCTTCTGGAACTATTTCTGGTCACACAAATTAGCGATGTTGGGAAGGCAGGGTGTGATTACCTACCACCGAACGCTTCGCTATCGTAATCAGGGGGTCAAGCTCCAAGATGGTACCAAGCATGTTCTTTTGGTCGAAGAGGAAAAGGGAATCGACATGCGGATAGGAATCGATATTATTCGCATGGCACATCAAAACAAATATGATATTGCTATTATTTTTAGCCAGGATCAAGACCTCTCAGAAGTGGCCACAGAAATTCGCACAGTTGCGCGGGAACAGGATCGTTGGATCAAAATAGCCAGTGCTTTTCCAATAAGCCCAACCAGCGCAAATCGTCGCGGGATCAACAAGACCGATTGGATTCCTATCGACCGAGCGACCTACGATGCCTGCCTTGATAAAAGAGATTACCGGCCAAAAACAAATTAATCATAGATGCCAACAGAAAAAATCAATGACGCCATGTTGTGCTATCCACACCATTGACAATCTTGTAAAAAGTCTTTTGTGGGCGACATCGAAGATTTTCGGAGATAGCGGAATGAAATGCTGAGCGTTAAAATTGTAAGCTGTTTGAGGGTGTTAACCTGAGTTCTTACAATTTAAAGAAGCATTTCATAAAGCCCGAAAATTGTCGCGGAGCGAGCAAAATTGGACTTTTTACGAAATTGTAGCCATTGACCATAAAACATCAGTGATCGGTTTTAAAATATGACAAATTACATAGACAAAATCCATTTTCAAGAACTGGCCAAACAAGATCCGGCAGATGTTTGCAGGCGAGCAATATGTAAATATGATGATGTGAAGAAGTTTTATACTCTATCTGTCTGGGGTGAGGAATACGCTATATATCCTCATGAGTTTAAGATTGATCGCATCGGCAAAAATGTTCAAAGCTCCCATGATTATTTGTATCTTTTCATTATACATTATCTTTTGAAATCAAAAGAAATTGACATAAGCAGAGACTGGATATCAGAAAAAGATATTCCTGGCGGCACTACATTTTTCCGCGGACCTCACGCAATACCAACCCATCTAATCTCTGAGCGATTCGGCAATAATATTAAAAAACTCAGGAGAAGATGTGAACAACTTCATGGTATTCCACTTGATATTGTAGATGTGGCATATCGCTTCGAAATAACAGCGCATATTCCAGTGGCAGCTCTATATTGGGAAGGAGATGATGAGTTTTTGCCTGAGGCGAAAATACTATACGATAGAACCATTATTGAACATTTGGCATCTGATATTATATTTGCTTTAGCCGTTGGAATCTGTACAAGATTAGGAAGCCCCTATAGGTAATTCAGCTCTTCCGGTCCGACTGACCGATATCGGGTCCGATCAGCCGGGCCAGAAGATGAATTAAGATGATCACCACCGCGATTGGTACGATCACGGTAATCCAAGCCATCGGGATTTGCAGCCCTTCGTTGAGTCGATGTAAACCCCGATCCAAGAAACGACTACTGTGATAGAGAACCGGTCCCAGAAATACCACTACAGCAACGGACCGCACCCAGGCGTAACCGATGATCCGGATCTTTGAGCCGGTTTGCGGCGGCTGAATCAACCTGGGGTCGCGGTCGGCCCTGAACGCCACCGTGGCGCCGAATAAACCACCCCAGATCATACAGTAGCGTGCGGCATCCTCGGTCCAGACCGGCACGGCCTGGAAGATATACCTGGCCAGCACCTGAAACAGCACCAGCAGCATCATCAGGCTCAGGAATCCGATGCCTGCCGCCCGGCAGAATCTATCAATTCCGTAGCTGACCAACGCAATGGTCCGGCGCATCGACTTCCCCCTATCGTTGTTTCTCAGCCGCCTGAATAAACATCGTCACAATTTTCTCAGGTGAGATGTCGGTGTAATTGGGTCTGATTAACGCAGCAAATTTGGCCTTTTCTTCCGATGAGTTGATATAAACCTGCATGCCGGCCTTCTTGAGGGCATCTAAACCCTGCACCTCCGCCTTCTTGACCCACGCCTGAACAGCAGCGTTCGCTTTTGCAGCACCTCCATCGACAAGTGCCCTGTCCTTATCGTTCAGCCCTTTGTACCAGTCTTCGGAACAAATTGCGATCCGAAGTGCCGGCGCCAGTTTAACGTCCGAGTAGTATTTGAGTACTTCGGTGTGTTTGAACATGATCGGTACGAAACCCGGATTCATATAACCGTCGGCCACGCCGGTCTGCAGCGCGTTGTAAATTTCAGGCCATGGGATGATCACCGCGTTGGCGCCCCAGATCTCCAACCATTTGGCCTGTTTTTTATCCAGGGCACGCATGCGGATGCCCTTGAAGTCGGCGGGGGTCTTGATGAATTTTTTGGTGGTGATGATACCGGCCATGTCTCCCACCGGGATCAGGCCCAAGACACGGACACCCCGCTTGGTTGTTCCAGCATTGATTTTGGCTAAAAGGTCGGTGTTTTTGAGCACCCGGAAAAAATGGTCCATGTCTTCAAAAAGAAACGGGAGGTAAAAGCCGAATATCGTAGGGTCAAGGCTTCCGGCTTTGGCCAGATCAGAATTGGATATTTCCAGGAGCCCCTGGCTGACCTGGTCCAGTTTTTCGGCTTCGCCGCCCAGGGCGTCTTTGGCGTAAAGCTTGACTTTAATTCCTTTGGATTCCAGATCGTCGGCAAATGTCTTAGACCAGAGATAGGTGCCGCATTTCCCCGGATCGGGCGGACAGTCCAGGGCTAGCTTTATCTCTCCCCCGGCAAAGACCTCGCCGCCCATTAACAGAACTACTGCCAGGCTGATGATAACAGATAGGATGGTTTGAGATTTCTTCATGACTTTGTCTCCTTTCGTTTCTTATAAAAACCCCAAGATACGGGGTAGGTAAAGCGACAGCGGCGGAACCAGCGTGATGACCAGCAACACGACGATTTCCACCAGGATAAAGGGCAGTGTCGCCTTTGCCAATGTCCAGTAGTTTTCGCCCGATATGGCGGAAACAACAATCAGGCAGCCGCCCAGGGGCGGAGTGATAAGTCCCATTGTCAAGTTTAGGCACAAAATGATACCCAAATGAATGGGATGAACGCCCTGCGCCACTGCGGCCGGCCCAAATAACGGCACCAGCAGAGCCAGCGCCATCGGAATATCCATGAACATCCCGGCGATCAGGAATATCAGATTGATCAGCAGCAGAAAAGATGTGCCGGTCAACCCGGTTTCAATGGCAAGTTCAGCTATGCGTTGGGGCCATTGTTCCAGCGAACCGATGTAAGCGGCGCAGGCAGCCGCAGCTAGGATCATAAATATCGATCCGACCAAAATGGCGGACCGTTCGAAACATTGCCAGATGACTTTGGGACTCACCCCGCCGTAGAAGAAACCGGCCAGCAGTGCGGCCGCTACAGCCACCCCGGCAGCTTCGGTGGGGGTGGCGATGCCGAAAACGATGCCGCCCAGAATAATGGTCGGCAACATCAGCGCCGGTACTGATTTAAGCAGGCTGGACCAGAACGCCGGAACCGGCGTGCCGCGGCCGCCCGGGTGACCGTGGCGGTGGGCAAAAACGGCATTTGCCAGCATCAAAACAGCCCCCAACAAAAATCCGGGAAATATGCCGGCGGCAAACAGACCGCCGATAGAGACCTGCATCCACGCGCCGTAGAATATGAGAATAATGGAAGGAGGAATAATCGGGCCGATAACAGAGGAGGCGGCCGTAACAGCGCCTGCATATTGATTGGTGTACCCCTGCTCCCGCATGGCCGGCACGAGCGTATTTGAAAGCGCGGCGGCATCGGCCACTGCCGAGCCGCTTATGCCGGCAAAAAAAATGGATGTTAAAATATTTACGTGACCCAAACCTCCTTTGAACCGCCCAACGATGGACATGGAGAAGTTGATGAGATAGCGGGTTACGCCGGTGCGATTCATCACTTCCCCGGTCATGATGAAAAGCACCATGGCCATCAGAGCAAATATGTCGAGTTGACTGAATATTCGCTGGGGCAGCACCGCCAAATAACGGGCATTGTCGCTCGCGATAAAGGTCAGTACGGCAGCAGCGCCCACCACATACGCCAACGCTGCGCCGGCTGTCAGAAACAGGACTGAAAGGATGATGACTATCCAGAACAAAAAATACCTCTCTGTAGGATGCAGGTACAACTTGGAGGTCTATTTTCTCCGATCATCATGGTATTTTTATCGCAACGTGCTGATAAAATAAATTTGAATGGGGTAGCAAGTGTATTTCAGAAACATGCGTTTCCTTTACGGTTTCAATACGCTTTGGGTGGGTCGTCGGGTTTGATCGTCTCTTTGAGATGCCCATTTCGTTGTATTGTATTTGCCATGGGATATCATTTAAAAGGACGATTATGTTAATTTCGGTCGAATGACAACGCTTTTTTGCAATGGAGGTACCACATTGTGTGTTTACAGTAGAATATTTTAGTAGCATTTAACCTCTTTGTCCAGTCAATCCATATTTTTGGAAAAACCATTTCGAACAGCGCTATCCCTTTTTGGAGCACCTCTCCGGGGTCGCAACCGGGTACTTTTTTCACGGTCAATAACCATTCGCCTGTTTAATGCAATGGCTTTAGCACGATGCCGGGCTTTTTTTTTGTGTGATTTTCGTCCTGGATAACGAACCGGCCGTTGACGAGCACATGGGATATGCCTGCGGCGTATTGATGCGGATTGTCGTAGGTGGCCCGGTCGGATACAGTGGCAGGATCAAAAACGACAAGATCTGCTGCAAAACCCGGCCGGATCACACCCCGGCCTTTCAGCCTGAGTTTTTTTGCCGGCAGACCGGTCATTTTAAAAACAGCCTCCTCCAATTTGAGCACTTGCAGATCCCGCACATACCGACCCAGGACGCGGGGAAATGCTCCGTAATTACGCGGATGGGGTACGCCTTTGGCCATTGGGCCGGTAGCGGTCAGGCCGAAACCGTCCGTACAGATCATCATCGAGGGAAATTGAATTTCCCGGCGCCGATTCTCCTCGGACATTCCAAAAACTGCCATGGTCATATCAAGCGCTGTTTCCAAAAGAGCATCGAAAACCCAGACGTAAGGTTTTTTGCCGGCCTGTGCCGCCAAATCAGAGACATAGCGGCCTTCATAAGCTGTGCGTGGCGGCGATGAGGTGATCAAAACCATATTCCATTCGAATCCACGTGCAAATCCTCCGGTCTGCATGTCGGCGATCATTTTGGCGCGGGCGGCGGGGTCGGCCAGCCGTTTCATGGTCTCTCCGGGACCGCCCACATGGGCCCAATGGGGCAGCATGGTAGCCAACGTGGTGCTCCCGGCCCGGTAGGGGTATAGGTCAGCGGTCACGTCCAAGCCTTCGGCCTGGGCCTCGCCGATCAACTGCAGTGCGTGAGAGGACTTATCCCAGTTGTCCTTGGGGGCTGCTTTAAAATGGCTGATTTGGACCGAAGTCCTGGTTTCGCGGCCGATGCGGATGGCTTCTGCAACCGCGTCCAGCAGGGTATCGCCTTCACCGCGGATATGGCTGAAGTAATAACCGTTTTTGGAGGCGACGGCCCGCGTCAGTTCGATCAACTCTTCGGTTGCGGTAAAGGAACCCGGTGGATAGATAAGCCCGGTGCTCAATCCGATAGCGCCCTGGGCCATTGCACCGGCAACCTGGTTTTTCATTGTAGCCATCTGGTCCAGGTCGGCTCGCCCCTCGCCGAGCCCCATGACAGACGCCCGGATTACGCCTTGACCCACCAGCGGCAGAACATTAATGGATACACCCTGGCGTGTTAAAAACTTCAGATAATCGCCGACCGAAGACCACTCGTTCCATGGCATGGCCTTTATGCGTTCCCCGAAAAAACCATTCAAAACCGCAACCGTCTCTTCGCGGGTCTTGTCCGGCAGCGGCGCCGGAGAAAGGCCGCACTGACCGACGACGGCGGTGGTGATCCCTTGGTGAAGCATGCTATCGGCAGTCGGCCAAATCGGAAGAGAGAAGTCGGCGTGGGAATGCATGTCGATAAAACCCGGGGTGACGGCATGGCCTTCGGCTTCAATAACATGCCTGCCGCCGTTCCGGCTCAGATCCCCCACATCCGAAATTTGGCCGCCGTCTACCGCCACATCGGCCTGATAGGCCGATTTTCCGGTACCGTCGATGATGTCGGCGTTCCGGATGATGATATCGTGCATTTTTACCCTCCCCTATTGTACCGATTTTCTCTAAATAGATTTAATCGTCGGGATTTGCAAGAGCAACCCACCTGTCCAGGAAAAAACGCTGTTTCGCCTGTCGGGCTAGATGGTGAAAATTATCAAAGGATAAAATACGACACAGAAAACATCATGAAATCATTTGCCGGAAATTGATTATCTGGCCTTATGCCGCAGCTCCTGCGGTAGCTGGAGTATTGTGTTACTTCCTTTTTAACCCAACTGTGGGGATCATCGCCCTTTATATGAAAATCTTAGGGTATGAATGGAATCACAGTCTGAATGGGGGGCAGGCAATGTTCCCGGTGATCATTGCAGCGGCCTGGCGGGAAATCTCTAACAATTTCCTTTTTTTTCTGGCCGGACTTCAGGCAATCCCCAAGCCTTTTATCGAAGCGGCTGCGATTGATGGAGCCTCACCGCTAAAACGTTTCTGGACCATTACTTTTCCTCTATTGTCACCCACCGCTTTCTTTTTAATTGTTATGAATATTATGTATGCCTTTTTCGACACCTTTGGCGTGATCCATGTGATAACTGATGGCGGACCCAATAATGCGACAAACATCGTGGTATATAAGGTCTATCACGATGGCTTTCTCGGTCTGGATTTAGGCGGTTCCGCAGCCCAATCTGTTGTCCTGATGATTATCGTTATCTCCCTTACAGTGATTCAATTTCGTTATATTGAGAGAAAAGTGAACTACTAAAGGAGTTATTTATGGTTGAACATCGCCCCTGGCTTACTTTTTTAACCCATGCAGTGCTAATTTCGGGCATGTTGCTTCTTATCTTTCCCATTTATGTTACTTTTGTGGCCTCATCTCACTCATTGGATGAAATAACATCAAATTTTACGCTTTTGCCCGGGAGTCATCTGGTAGAAAATTACGGTCGAGCCCTCAATGTGGGACCAAGGGATGTTGAAGCAACCGTAGGTACCATGATGTTGAACAGCCTGATTATGGCGCTTGGAATCACAATTGGAAAAATCGCTATTTCCCTGACATCCGCCTATGCAGTTGTCTATTTTAAATTTCGATTCCGAATGTTCTTCTTTTGGATGATTTTTATCACATTGATGTTGCCCGTGGAAGTGCGGATTTTGCCAACTTATGAGGTTGCAGCCGATTTGAAGATACTTGATTCGTACTCAGGGCTGATTTTTCCCCTGATTGCTTCGGCTACGGCCACTTTTCTGTTCCGCCAGTTCTTTATGACAGTCCCGGATGAGTTGTGCGAGATGGAATCAGTATCTATGGCCTTTACTGATTACTACGGATGAGAGTTATTATACGCTTCTAATCGGGATCAAACGGATGTTAGACGTGGGAGAGGGGCAAGCAGAATGACAGATCATCATGGCCTCTACCATGCTGGCAATGATCCCGCCAGTGCTTGTAGTTATCTTCATACAGAACCAGTTTGTGAAAGGTATGACAGAAACCGAAAAATAAGGGCTTGATTATGGCAGATGTGAGTATAAAGGATGTATACAAAACGTTTGGAAAAACCGAGGTGATTCATGGTATAAGCTGTGATATCAAAGACGGCGAGTTTGTAGTCGTTCTGGGTCCCTCGGGCTGCGGCAAGTCTACCTTGCTCCGCATGGTTGCCGGACTTGAGGTTATTACGAAAGGAGAAATCGCAATCAATGGGGCTGTGGTGAATGATTTAGAACCGGCAGATCGGGATATTGCCATGGTATTCCAGAATTATGCGCTTTACCCTCATATGAGCGAAAAAAACATGGCTTACGGTCTCAAGATACGCCGAATGCCAAAGGAGGAAATAGAAAAAAGAATCCGTAATGCTGCAAATATTTTAGAAATAACTGAATTCCTGGATCGCAAGCCCAGACAACTTTCAGGCGGCCAGCGCCAGCGTGTTGCCATGGATCGATGTATTGTGCGGGAGCCAAAGGTCTTTCTATTTGATGAACCACTGAGCAATCTTGATGCCAAACTGCGGGTCCAGATGCGTCTTGAAATCAGGAGACTTCAGGAAGATCTGGAGGTCACCAGCATTTCTGTCACCCATGACCAGGTAGAAGTCATGACGCTTGGTGATCGCTTAATTATCATGGACAATGGTTATGCGGCACAGGTTGGTTCACCGTTGGAAATTTACGAACGGCCTGCTACCAGATTTGTTGCAGGGTTTATTGGTTCGCCGGGAATGAATTTTCTCCCGGTTCCATTGAGTGCCGATGGTCAATGGGTGGAACTTCCCGGGGCCACTCGTTTACCACTTCAAAATGGAGGTATACCCAGCCATAGAGGGCAGGAGATCATCCTGGGAATTCGGCCCGAGCATTGCGATCTCGCCGGGGAACAAGCCGGTATGATGCATTTAAACGTAGATCATGTGGAGATCCTTGGGGCTGATACACTTGTTTACGGACACTTCGGAGAAGATAACGCTCTTTTAGCGGTTCGTCTTCCCGCCATACATCATTTTGAAAAAAATACCATCTTACCCCTTGTTGTCTCCACAAAAAATATGCATATCTTTGATAAGGAAAGTGGGAAGCGTATCGGGGATTAAAAAAAATCGAGCGCTTTCGTGAGATCTTCGGGCGGCAAGTTCCAAAAAAGTGTGCCATATAATATTGTTGCCTCTATTGCGGTATACATTCCTCTAATATAAGATTTTCACATAGAAGAAGTTGATTGATGAAATATACTCGATTAAGTTTAGCGATAAACTCATTTGAGATCAGAAGGTTACATGTGAGGATAGAATTTTGATATATTCTTACTCAAAGAAAAGAATTCGAGAGGCGAAAGGAAAGAAAATGAGCAAAGGAACAGGATTTGGAAAAACAATTTTAATCGGTGATCAGTTTGTTTTGCATGAAGTTCCTGCGATTGTCGCGGCACTGCCATTTGAAACCGTGGCAACAGTGGAACTGATTGAAGGGGTGGGATGGGTTCTGGAAGACAACCGTAGCGAAGTACCCGGATACAAAGAAAAGAAAAAAGAGCAACAGGTCGATTCCATCAACCGGATTCTTGACGTTATGAAAATCGATGTTCAAAAGAATCCCATCAAAATCACTCTGGGGGGAACACTGCCGGCCGGGAGCGGTGTGGGCGCCAGTGCGGCCGGTTGTGTTTCGCTGGCTTGGGCATTAAACGAGACGTTTTCCCTGGGTCTTTCCATTGATGGAATCAACCACGTGGGTTGGGAGGGTGAATTTGCCTATCATAGCACACCAAGTGGGGTCGATAATACCGCGTCAACCTATGGCGGAGTTCTGTTTTATCGGGTAAAAAACGAAAAAAAAATGTTTGATCAACTACAGATTGAGCATCCATTTGAGATCGTGCTGGCCAATAGCGGCATCACCGCTGACACCTCAAAGCTGGGTGGGTATATCGCTCAACTGAAACAGGAGGGTCCAAAACACTTTGGCTCCCATTTGAAAACGACAACAGAACAGGCCTATGAAATGAGAGAAGCCCTTGAAGCAAACGATTTAGAAAAAACAGGGGCAATCATGTCGGAAAACCATACAATTCTCATCGAAATGGGTCTTTCCCACGATATATTGGTCCATTTGTGCAACCTGTGTCTTGAAAAGGGAGCGTTTGGCGCAAAGGTTACCGGGGGGGGGCAGGGGCGGATATATGGTGGCGCTGACCCCGGGGAAAGATTTTCAGAAATTTGTTGCCACGGCAATGGAAAAGGAGGGATACAAAGTCATCCTGGCTGAGATCGGCGGAAATTAGTCGGCTTACACGAAATTTCTATTGTTTTTCACCTTTTTTTTGTTGCAGAATTGGTCTCTTTTCTGAGAGCGTCTTATCGGGCGATGGTCAAAGCAAAAATATTAGACCACACTCATTTTTATTTCTTCATGCAAGATTGTCGGAATGGAAAACTTGGCATAGAAATATGGGACAATTTCGGTTTTTGATGAGTAATCCTTGGAGATAAAAAGACAGCAGCATGCTTCCAAAAGAAACACAGGTATTGATCATCGGCGGTGGAGCGACCGGTACCGGTCTTGCCCGTGATCTCGCCATACGGGGTGTTCAATGCATCCTGGTGGAGCAAAAAGACATCAATGCAGGAGCATCCGGCGCCAATCACGGCCTTTTGCACAGTGGCGGCCGTTATGTTGCCTCAGATCCGGGGAGCGCGAAAGAATGCAGGCTGGAAGCGAAGCTATTAAAGGGACTGGCTCCACACTGTATCGAAGACACAGGGGGTCTGTTTGTAGCGGTTGAAGGCGACGATGAACAATATGTGGCGGATTTTCCCCATCTGTGCAGTCAATCGGATATCCCGGTAAAAGAATTGAGCGTTCAGGAAGCAAGGGAAATGGAGCCAGTGCTTTCTGAAAAATTAATAGCGGCTTTTATGCTCGAAGACGCCTCCATCGATCCGTTTAAGCTTTCGATGGAAAATATTCTTCAGGCCCAGCATTTGGGGTCCACATTGCATTGTTTCACGAAAGTGGTCAGATTTGACAAAAGAAGCCATCGGATCCAGGCCACCCGTTTGTTGAACACGCTCACCGGTGCAGAATTCACCATCGAAGCCGAACAGGTGGTTAACGCCACCGGTGCCTGGGCCGGCGTTATTGCGGATTTAGCCGGTGTGACGATCCCGATACTCTTTTCCAAAGGGAGTCTGTTGATCACCCACAACCGGATCTCCGACCGGGTGATAAACCGGCTGCGGCCATCCTCAAGCGCCGATATTCTGGTCCCGGGTGGAACGGTATCCATCCTCGGGACAACCTCCGTCAGGATCGATTCGCTGGACCGAATTCACCCCACAATCGAAGAAGTGGACGCCATTGTGGAAGAGGCCGCGGCGATGATACCGGTGTTGGAGGAGAGTCGTTATATCAGAGCGTATGCCGGTGTCCGGCCTCTGGTCGGATCGAAGTCTTCCGGTGACGATCGAAGTGTCAGTCGGGGGTTTGCCCTTCTGGATCATGCCGAAGACGGCGTGGAAAATTTTACCACCATCACCGGTGGAAAACTCACCACCTACCGCTACATGGCGGAGAAGACGGCGGATATGGTCGGTAGCAAGCTGGGTGTCTCCAAACCCTGCCTGACCCGAACCGAACCGCTCCCCACTACCCAGGCCGGTCAATGGACGGAGGCGGGACTGGCACCAAAACTCTGGTTGGCACACCGCGATCCTGAAGACATCCTCCTTTGCGAATGCGAAATGGTACCCAAAAGTGTTGTGGACGAGATCATCGCCTCCATCCACGAACAAAAAGGTCGGTCTGATCTCAATGCGATTGGGCTCCGGAGCCGAATCGGCAAAGGCGCCTGTCAGGGCACTTTTTGCGGGCCCAGGGTGACCAGTTATCTGTATGATCAAAACCAAGTGTGCCCGGATCAGTGCCTCCATCACCTAAGAGAATTTCTTGCAGGCCGATGGAAAGGACAACATCCCGTCCTCTGGGACAGGCAGCTTATTCAATCGGAACTTTTGGAAGCCATGCATTGTGGATTTTTCGGACTGGAATTGGAGAACCAACCTTAGCTATGCCCGAATCTGAATCGATTACATATGACCTTGCCATCATCGGTACCGGTATGGCCGGTATGGCTGCCGGATTGTTTGCCGCCAACAGGGGGCTGTCCATTGCCCAGATCGGCGGTACCAAGGAGATCATTTTTGCCAGTGGCCTGTTCGATTTAATGGGCGTTCATCCAGCAGAAACAGGGCATTTGTGGCAAGACCCCTGGGCAGCCATCGATGCCCTTGTCCGGGATTTGCCAAGCCATCCCTATGCCCGTATGAAAAAAGAGGACATTCAAGCGGCTTTTGACGAAATTCTTTCCTCTTTTCAAGAGGCGGATTTTAATTATTGCAGGCATCGGAACCGAAATGCAAATCTGTTGACTCCGATGGGAACCACCAAGACGACCTACTGTGTCCCCAAAAGCATGTGGAACGGTGTAGAGGCCCTGGAAGAAAAGAGTTCCTGTTTACTCATCGACATCCGAGGCCTGAAAGGGTTTAGCGGCGGGCTCATCAAAGATGCGGGAAAAGACCGTTGGCCGGATCTATCTCATCATCGAATCGTATTTCCCGGAACCGAGCACCTGACTGAAGTCTATGCGGAACACCTTGCGAATGCTTTGATATTATCGCAAAACAGGGAAAAACTGGCCCAGGTCGTGCGGCCCCTTGTCAAGAATGTCCGGGCTGTGGGCATGCCCGCTATTTTAGGTCTATACCGGCCCGATGAGGTGATTGCCGATTTAGAAAGAATGATCGGGACGGCGATATTTGAAATCCCCACCATGCCGCCTTCGGTCTCCGGTCTCAGGCTCAAAGAAGCCTTTGAACGTCAGCTTCGTTCCAAGGGGGTTCGATATTTTTCACGAAAAAAAGTATTGGAGACCAATTCAGGGATCGACGATGATTTTGAACTCGGCATCGGAGGTACAGCGGTTGAAAGAAGTGTGAAATCAAAGGGGGTCATTCTGGCCAGCGGCCGATTTTTAGGCGGGGGGTTGCATGCTGACAGAAGTCATATCCGGGAGACGGTTTTCGATTTGTATGTCCGGCAACCTGAAAAGAGAACGAAATGGCACCACGAAAATTTTTTGCACCCCGGAGGACACCCGATAAACTGCGCGGGCCTGGAAACCGATGACGAATTTCGACCGTTGGGGGAAAATAGCCGCCCCGTCTTTGATAGGCTCTTTGCAGTCGGATCGATTCTGGCCCATCAGGATTGGAAACGACAGAAATGCGGCGCCGGGCTTGCCATAGCCACCGCCTATGCCGCAGTAAACGCCTTTGTGCGGCGTTGACAACACTGCTTCCACTTATGGGGGGTTGTTGCTCTATCAAATTAAAGAAAAGAAAAAAATGTTCGAACAGATAAATATCAGAGAACCTCTGCGGGTCGTGTTAGCGAACAGCGGCATCACCGCAGATACTTCTAAACTGGATATTTACGTAGAAAGAGAGAGAGAGCGGGATCCTGCCGGATTTCTGTCTCGGCTGGATACCATTCGGGAGCAGGTCAATGAAATGAAACAGGCGCTGGAGGCATACAACCTTGAAACGGTGGGCCGGATTATGACCGCCAACCACCAGATGCTTATCGAAATGGACCTATCCCATGAAAAATTGGTTTATTTGTGTGAAAAAGCCATCAGTATGGGCGCATTGGGGGCCAAGTTGACCGGTGGTGGACGGGGCGGGTATATGGTGGCACTTACACCTAACGAGGGACTTCAAAACAATATCGCCACCGCTTTTGACCAGGAGGGGTTTAAGGTGATTACGGCGATAATCGGCCAAATATGATCTCCCTAAGAGTGTCTTTTGTCATTGGGCGAAGATAACTTTACAATAATCAAAATTAAGATTTGATGAACTCGTAAAAAGACTATATTGTTCTCTAAATGATCATTTTGGGGCGTTTAAATAGGTGATACTAAATTTCAAAAACTCGTCGTAACCTCCTCAAACAGATTGAACTTCTTAACGTACCACCGATCAAAACGCTTTATCCCAAAATGCTCAAAGTCGTTCGCAAATGACTTTTTACGAGTTCATCAAGATTTGACAACCACCAAATTTGATGTCTATAGTTTTATCAGAGTTGGAATCATTTCAATAAATCTGCAACCAGCTGATATTTGGTTTTCTGCAATTAGCATAATTACAATTAGTTAGTGCGCCATACCAATGATCTTATCCAAATCGACATTAACTGCGTTAGTTTATAAAAAAGGAGGTCAAACTACATGAACAGAATCAAAATCGCAATTGCCGGGGTGGGAAACTGTGCCAGTTCACTGGTACAGGGGATACACTATTACCAAGACAAAAAGCGCGAAGATGCCATCGGCCTGATGCATTGGGAAATCGGCGGCTTCAAACCCGGTGACATCGAGACTGTAGCAGCTTTTGATATAAACAAACGCAAAGTCGGCAAAGATGTCACTGAAGCCATTTTTGCTCCGCCCAACTGCACCACGGTTTTTTGTGATAATCTACCTGCCAGCGGGGTCAACGTGCACATGGGCCCTATCCTGGATGGTTTTTCCTCGCACATGCGGGAATACGAAGATAAATACACCTTCGTGCCCGCCAACCTGCCTGAGCTCGATCAAACCGAAATCGTTCGTATTCTCAATGATAGCGGTGCCGAGATATTGCTGAACTTCATGCCGGTGGGCTCCGAGCAGGCTGCTTGTTTTTATGCCGAATGCGCCTTGGAAGCCGGGATTGCGTTTATCAACAACATACCGGTGTTTATTGCCTCCAACCCGTATTGGGCCAAACGCTTTGCGGACAAAAATCTGCCCTTGATCGGCGACGACATCAAATCCCAGCTGGGGGCTACTATCACCCATCGGGTGTTGATGGATTTGTTTAAAAAGCGTGGCGTGAAACTGGAGCGTACCTATCAGCTGAACACCGGGGGCAACACGGATTTTTTAAACATGCTCAATCAGCACCGTCTTAAATCAAAGAAAGAATCCAAAACAGAAGCAGTGCAGTCGGTGACCGCGAGCAGACTTAATAATGAGAACATTCACATTGGTCCCTCGGATTATGTGCCCTGGCAAAAGGATAACAAGGTGTGTTTTATCCGCATGGAGGGCAAGTTGTTTGGCGATGTGGCTATGGATTTGGAGTTGAGGCTTTCGGTTGAAGATTCACCCAACTCTGCTGGTGTTGCCATTGACGCCATCCGTTGTGCCAAACTGGCTTCAGACTGCGCGCTGGGAGGAGTTTTGGAAGCACCATCTGCCTATTTTTGTAAGCACCCTCCACGTCAGTTTACCGATGACCAGGCTTTTCAGATGATAGAAAATTTTATCGCAAAAGATAAGCCAAACGAGCAGCGACATCTCTGACTCTCGAAGCCGACAAAAAGAATCGATTATTGCATGTTGAGCTCAATTGGATGGGCCGGGCTCGAAGGAGGCAAGCCGATCCTGGTCGGGCAGCCGGGCATGGAGAACCTGGATGTGGTGTTGCCTCGGCAGGGCACTACCCTGGGGAATGCATGTCTTTTGTTGATACATCACTTCAGCATGATGGGGATTCTGTTGGTCAACAACCTTAATTCGATCCGATCGGACAAAAAACAATTTTTTGCTTTGCGAACCCTGTCCGCAGTCCGTATTCCGGCGCCCGACACTGTGCTGGTGAACTCAGTTAAAAGTTTGGAGGATGCACTGGCATGGTTCGGCGGTTTTCCGGTGGTGGTGAAAAGGGTGAACAGCCGGTTCGAGAGATCTATATTGAAACAGAAAAATCCTTCTCGGCGGATATCTCCTGCAACCCGCATTCCTTTTTGGTCGGATGCGTCATTCCGGCCATGCATTTTGGTGAAAAAAGAGGGTCGTCCTGGATGCTGAAATCCGCCCCAGCTTGAAAGAATGGTCTGGCGGAAAATATGCGCCTTTGGCCTTCGAAGCCAAAACAAGTTCTGTAGTCTATCCATCAGACAGTCAGCGGCAGGCAGGACTTTTTCTATCCGGTGGAATAGATTCTCTAGCTGCCTTGCGGATCAACAAAAAGGTCTATCCAAAAGAGCATCCCGGTCATGTCAAAGACTGCTTGCTCGTCCACGGCTTTGACATTGGGGGCGTCATTGAGCGTGGAATGAAATACCATGTCTTTGATCGGGCCAAGGCCGCGCTTTCAGGGGTCGCCGAAGACGCAGAGGTAAATCTGATCCCGGTTGATACAAATATCAGACACTTATGCGATGAAAGAAATCTCTGGCTCGATAAGTTTTTCGGCGCTGTTCTTGCCTCGGTCGGGCATGCTTTTGTCACCCGGCTGTATATGGTCTATATTGCCTCGTAATACGATATTCCGAATTTGGTTCCATGTGGTTCACACCCCATGCTGGATCCGGAATACTCCAGTTACAATATGAGAATCAGGCGTCGAGATGTGGCGTTATCCAGACTGAACAAACTCAAATTAATAGCGAAGTGGGGTGTTGCTTTTCAAAACTTCAGGGCCTGTTTGGCGAATGTGAAAGGTCGATTGAACTGTGGAAAATGTGAAAAATGTGTCCGAACCATAACTGAGCTTGTGGCATTGGGAATACTCGATAAAACAAAAGCATTCATTGAAAATGATATCTCTGCAGATCAACTGTCTATTTTTAACATAAACATTAGACATCGTGAACCCTTCTATATGGAGATGCTTCCTTTACTAAAAGAACGCGGTCAAGATGACCTGGTAGACACGATTTGCAAAATGATCGAGGGAAAAGCGGGTTAGTTGCTCACATGATCCTGCCGAAGGATTTTTCAAAAAACCGGAAGGACCAGCTCACCCATGTGGGTCGACCATGGGGGCAGTGTGACGGATTGTCACATTTTTCCAATTGTTCAAGGAGGCTATTGATTTCCTTTTCAGAAAGGGGGTGGTTTGCCCGAATGGCTCCATGGCAGGCCATAAGGATCAGGCTTTGGTCAATGGCACGTTCAATATCAGCGGCAAAACCCGACTCGGCCATTTTTTCCGCGATTTCGACAACAAGCGGTTTGATTTCACGGTGAGCCAGAAGCGCAGGTATTGACTTTACGATAAAAGTGTTACCACCAAAGGGTTCGATTTCGAGCTGGAGTGTTTTGAGCCCTGGAATCATTTTATCAAGCGCATCTGCTTCCCTATAACCCAGGTCGATGGTTTCGGGAATGAGGAGTTTCTGCGCTTCTTTCCCAAATTTCAAAGACCGGTTTTTTAGTTGTGCGAAAAGGATGCGTTCGTGGGCTGCGTGCTGATCAATAACAATGAGTTCCTCATCCGATTCACAAAGGATGTATGTGTTGTGAAGTTGCCCAATTAAACGCAGATCACCAAATCTCTTTTTTTCCCAAAGGTTTTCCTGCTTTTTTCGTTCTTCTAACCTTTTATTTTCTGAGCCTTTGTTTCCGATACCGATCCTGGGAAAATGTGAAACCGGCTCTGATACGGAATGTTTTCTTAGTGGGAAAGCGGAATTGGTAGGCCAGCCAGGGCGGTCTGTAGATCGCAACATTTTTGATACGGCGTCGGCAACTGCATCATGGATCCTTTTTTGTTGCGCGAAACGAATTTCATGTTTAGCCGGGTGCACATTAACATCCACCTGATCAGCCGGGACTTTCAGCAGTAGGACGGCCAGGGGAAACCGGCCTTTTTGAAGTCTTCCGGCATACCCTTCAAACAGGGCATGCTGTATGATCCTGTCCTTAACATTCCTCCCGTTTACATAAACATAGATTCCCCGAGACGTGCTGCGGGTGATCCGGGGAGACGATACCCAGCCGGTAATGGACAGGTCGTCGATATTAAGTCTGATGCGGTGAAGATCATTTTTTATGGTTTTACCGAGAACGTCTACCACCCTTTCCATCAGGTCTGATTTTATCGACCATCTGTTCACCAATTTGCCGTTGTGCAGGAGCTTAAAATAAGTACCTGGCCACGCCAAAGTTATCGCGGAAACGACATCTGTTATATGTCCCATTTCGGTACCGGTTGTTTTCAAGAATTTTTTTCTTGCCGGCATATTGAAAAAAAGCTGTTTGATCGTGACCATCGTCCCTTTGGGCGCGCCGACTTCAGAAACTCTCTTTATTCTTCCACCTTCCACAACAATTTCAGTGCCCGTGTGGGCGGTGTCATCATTGGTTGTCAGGGTAAATTTTGAAACAGCTGCAATGCTTGGAATTGCTTCACCCCTGAAACCGAGGGTGTTTATCGAGAACAGGTCCCGATCTTTATATATTTTGCTGGTTGCGTAGCGTTCTAAGGATAGAAGCGCGTCATCATGACCCATTCCAATGCCATTATCCGCAACCCGTATCAGGGAACGCCCGCCGTTTTCCACCTCGATGGCAATACGGGTACTTGCAGCGTCCAATGCATTTTCCACCAGTTCTTTGACAACTGAAGATGGTCGCTCAACCACTTCACCGGCAGCAATTTTGTTTGACAGGATTTCAGGTAGGATTTTTATTTTTGACATCTAAACCGGTTTGTCCTTAAGGGATGTGGATCGGAGTAAGAATTCCGCATCCATCGGCGAAAGATCGAATTTTAGACAGGCCTCCTCGATAAGTTCTTTCAACATTTTTTCCGAATTAAATTTCTTCTCTTCTAAAACCCATGTGACCGCTTTTCTCAAATTTTCACCTTCCGGCTGTATATTCATTACGAGCTTCCTTACAATACCGGTTTTTGGATATGGAAATCGGTGGCCTTCTCAAAATTGTGCGCCACTTTGAACATCACTTCTTCGTTAAAATGATTTCCCATGATCTGCAATCCGATCGGGAGCCCTTCGGAAGAGAATCCGCAGGGGATCGACATGCCCGGTATTCCGGCAAGATTGGCTGAAAGTGTAAATATATCGGATAAATACATAGTAAGTGGATCGTCGTATTTTTCCCCTATTTTAAAAGCCGGGGTCGGAGCCACGGGCGACAAAATCACATGGCAAGTTTTAAAGGCCCGGCTAAAATCCTCCATGATTAACGTCCTCACCTGTGATGCTTTCTTGTAATATGCATCATAATACCCCGCAGAAAGACAGTAGGTTCCGATGATGATTCTTCGCTGGACTTCTGTCCCGAATCCTTTTGACCGGGTACTTCTGTACATTCCCAGCAGGTTGCCGTTGCCTTTATCTCTGAAGCCATATTTAACCCCATCATATCTGGCAAGGTTCGAACTGGCCTCGGAGGAGGCGATCACATAATAGGCCGCGACCGCATATTCCACATGCGGCAGGGAAACCTCGATGCAATCGGCGCCTATGGCTTCAATTGTTCTAACCGCACTTTTTATTGCAGCGGAAACTTCAGGATTAAGCCCTTTTGTCGATTGATACTCCTTTGGTATGCCGACGGTAATTCCCTTGAGACCATCTTGAAATAATAATGTATAATCCGGAACATCTTTGGGTACCGACGTTGAATCAGAGGGATCATAACCTGAGATGACTTTCATCAGCATTGCACAATCCCGGACATTTTTTGTCAATGGGCCGATCTGGTCAAGGGAAGATGCGAAGGCCACCAGCCCGAACCGAGAAACCCTGCCATAGGTGGGTTTCATCCCCACAACACCGCAGTGGGACGCGGGCTGACGGATAGATCCCCCTGTGTCTGAGCCGAGAGACCCTAAACACATATCGGCTGCCACCGCCACGGCAGCACCACCGCTTGATCCTCCGGGAATTCTCTCCAGATCCCAGGGATTGTGGGTTAATTTCATACTTGAATGCTCAGTTGAAGAACCCATGGCAAATTCATCCATGTTCACTTTTCCAACGATCACCGCGCCTTCATTTTTCAGCTTTTTTATAACGGCGGCATCGTATGGTGGAATAAAGTTTTCGAGAATTTTAGACGCACATGTGGTGCGGATTCCCTCTGTACAAATAAGATCCTTAATCGCAATAGGAATTCCGGTCAGCGGTAAAGTATTCCCCTCGGAAATAATTTTATCAGCCAACCTGGCCTCTTCCATCGCTGTTTTTTCTGCCACCGTAATGTATGCATTTGTTTTTTCGTCAACCGTTTTGATGCGGTCAATAACAGCAGCCGTCAGTTCCTGGGAAGATACCTCCTTTTCCGATAAAAGTCTGTGAGCTTGTTGCATGGTGAGTTCATAAAGGTTCATATCAATCGGTTTTTATCCTCCAATTATCTTTGGAACAATAAAGTGTTCCTCCTCTTTTTCAGGCGCATTGGAAAGCGTTTTCTTCAAATTAAGATGGTTTTTCTCTTCATCTTCCCGGAACGCATTGGTCAAGAAGATCGCGTGGGTTGTGGGTTTCACTCCTTCTGTTTTAACGGTGTTCAGCAGGCCAATGTAGTCTATAACCCTCCCAATTTGGTTGGCAAATGTTTCCATTGATGCTTTATCCAGTTCGAGGCGGGCTAGATTTGCGACATGAATCACTTTGTCCTTGGTAATTTTCATGATATGCCTAATTGAGTTAGCGGTGAATTAAAAACGCCTTGCGGTTCTCTTTTTTTAACCGGGCCAGCATTTGAGTGGCGTCCGCTCGGGCTTTAAAATAACCGATTCGAACTCTATACCATATACCCTTCCCCGGTATCACGCCGATCGCGCTGTACGCGGGATATTTTCCTTTTTTTAATTTTGCTACCAACCTGTCCGCATCTTTTTGATTTTTAAACGAAGCAACCTGGATCGTAAGGTTGGAGGTTAGACCCGGTATTTTTTTTTGATAAAGGATATTGTCTTTGTGGATCGATTTATCAGAACTTTTGTTTTTGTCAGGGACGGTTTTTTTTGAAGTTTTCTTTTGTTTCTCGCCAAAAGGATTTTTTTTCGACTTTAAAACCGGTGTGGGCGGGGGCGGCCTGATGTCATCTCTACCTTTTTTAAGATCTTCGTAAAAATCGAGATCCGCCTTATGTTTGTCAAAATCGGAGCCTATTTTGAATCGGGTAAGTTTTTCATTAATATCCTCAGCCTTTAGGGCGGCCAATTTTTTTTGAAGCTTTTCGATATCAAATTTTACGGGAGCCGTTCCCCTTCCCACTAGAATACCGAGGAAGAACATCCAGGCTGCAACAAAAAAGATCACTGAAAACCATATCAAATATTCTTTGTGTCTTCCATTAACCCGAGGCTTCTTTCCTTTTGGCAAAGACTTCTTACTTTTTGCATTATTTACCATTTCTGAAATAATTACATCTTCTCTGGAGCTGACACACCCAAAAGGGTGAGGCCGCTTTTTATTATCTTTTTCACGGCAAATACCAGATAGAGCCGTCCGTGGGATAAAATGGGGTCATCGGTGAGCACCCTGTGTTTATTGTAATATGCATGAAACAGTGCGGAGAGATGTGTGAGATAATGGGTAATGTGATGGGGTTCCAATGAATTCGCGCTGTGCTGAACCACATCCGGATACCGGGCCATAGCCTTCATTATTTGAATTTCCTCCGGCGTTCTCAACCTGTTGACCGCTTGTTTATCCCATGTCACATCTGTTTTTTCCCTATCCGTTCCTTTGCGGGCAATGCTTGAAATTCTGGCATGGACGTACTGAACATAATATACCGGATTTTCATTTGTTTTTGTTTTAGCAACTTCTAAATCGAAATCGAGGGGACTTTCATGATGCCGGGTCAGAAAAATAAACCGGGCAGCATCGCGGCCGACTTCATCGATGATATTCCTCAGGGTGATGAATTGACCCATACGGGTGGACATGGCGACCGGCTTTCCGCCCCTTAAGAGATTGACCAGATGAACAGAAATGACCTGAAATTGGTTGGGATGTTTCCCGGATGCCTCTATTGCTGCCGCAACACGGGGGATATATCCGTGATGATCTGCCCCCCACACGTTGATTACGCGATCGAATCCTCGATGATACTTATCCATGTGGTAGGCAATGTCTGAAGCAAAATAGGTCGTCTGCCCGTTTTTTTTGACTACCACTCGGTCTTTTTCATCTCCGAACTTACGAGTGTTAAACCATAGGGCACCATCTTTTTGATAGATTATCTCCCGTTGTTGAAAGTTGTTTATGATATCGTCCACCCTGCCGGCATCATAAAGGCTTTGTTCACTGAACCAATTATCGAACTCCACTCCGAAGGCGCTTAAATCTTGACGGATCCCAGAAAGGATTTTTTTTGCCGCCAGTTTTGCACAATAGAAAACGGCATTCTCCTCATCCATATCCAGAAGCTCACTCCCTTTATCCGCTTTTACAAAAACAGCGAATTCTCGGATATAATCTCCCTGATAACATTCCGGGGGAAAGGAGATAGGTTTACCCAGCAGTTCCTTATAGCGGAGGTACACCGACCGACCCAGGGTATCTATTTGCCGGCCGGAATCGTTTATATAATATTCTTTTTGAACCTCATAGCCGCAAAATGAAAGGATATTTCCGATGCTGTCCCCAACAGCAGCTCCTCTGCCGTGTCCGATATGGAGTGGTCCTGTCGGGTTAGAGCTGACAAACTCCACTTGAATTTTTTCTCTGTTACCCACGTTTGAAGAACCATATTTTGAATCCATATCATGGATTTTCCGAAGAACCGGATACCAAGAGGGTGCCTTTAGAAAAAAATTGATAAACCCAGGTCCTGCAATCTCTATTTTCTCAATTATTCGACCAGGATCGTCCATTTGATCGATGATCACTTCTGCGATCTTTCTGGAGGATATCTTTTGAACCGATGCCATTTTCATTGCTATGTTTGTCGAAAAATCACCGTGTGCATCGGATTTAGGCTCCTCTATATCAACTTCAGAAAGCTCTCCAGAGGGTAAATCCCCTTTTTGATACGCGCGTGCTGCCGCTTTTAAAATGAGGTTATTAATCGTTTCTTTCATATGTCATACGGAAGCTGACCAAACTGATTTTTTCAAATCAAAATTGTTATGAAAAAGTAATCATGTTTAGAGGCTTTTCAAATTCAAGTCAAGATTGAACACAAACAGACGGGTTGCTTTACAATGGTCGGGAAATAGATATATTTATAATACTGTGGATTTGGAGTGTGAAAATTAGGATCATCTTACTCTCAAAAGGAGGATAAATTCAATGGGCGATACGATATTTTTACAATTTTATAATCAGATTAAAGATTGATGAACTCGTAAAAAGACCATATTGCTCTCTAAATGACCATTTTGGGGCGTTCAGAAAGGTGATACTAAATTTCAAGAACTCGTCGCAAGTTCCTTAAACAGCTTGAAATCCTTAACGTACCACCTATCAAAACGCTTTATCCCAAAATGCTCAAAGTCGTTCGCAAATAATTTTTTACGAGTTCATCAAGATTCATATTATGATTTATGCAACGGTTTTTCGGATACCTATGACCTCTGCCGAAGTAAAGGAGACTTTTTTTGGACCGAACACGAGATCGATAGTTCCAAATGGTATTCAGAAAAGACCTATGTCGGGAGAGAATTGTCAACTCGGTTGAGATAATTTAATAGAAGATGATCTTCGTGAGTTAGAAGACCTCCTGGCGCAAATCCCTGAAGGCCCGATTTTAAATATGCAGGTCCGATGGCTTTTTGGGCATCCGTACACTGAAATTCACGATAGTTATCAGGGCGAAGAGATAAAATTAGGACCTTTTTATATCGGCTTTTGCATGGAGACAAACTCGAGCCAGATCGATTTAAATGAGCGTGCCAGTGAAATGGTAGAAAGGTACGGTCGGATCAAGCACTGCAAGCTCGAAGGATTAGGAAGTATCAGATCTGATTTTTTTGCAGCAAGGGGTTAGTTTATTAATAGCGAAACTTTAGCTCTTAATTTGTTGGATTGGGGACAATGGGTTGCATTATGATAGATAGATGTGGTAAGGAACCAATTCAAAACGCAGGTCTTTCGCTTTTGACTTCTCATTTTGGCGTTTCAAAATCGTTTTTAACGACATACATTGATTCCACCGGAAAAAACCTTTAAAGGTGAAATTAGATGGAGGATTACGGCCCATGCATACCGTTTTTTCGGGTTAAAATGTATGGGCTTTTTTGTAATATTTTGAAGTTTTCTTGTGGCCAATGATCCAACTGCAAGCCCGTAAGCTTGATTAAGAAATGTCTGCTCACAAAAACAACGCAAAAAATCAGGAATATGATGTTATTATTGTCGGTGCTGGACCGGCCGGCCTCTTTGCGGCCTATTATTTGGCCGAGCACTCGGGCCTTGCCGTGCTTGTGATTGAAAAAGGTAAAAGTCTGCCGAACCGCAAATGCCCGATTAACGATGGACAAAAGTGTCATAAATGCAAGCCATGCAATATTTTGTGTGGCATCGGCGGCGCAGGGCTCTTTTCCGACGGAAAATTAAATTTTATCCATAAACTGGGTAAGACCGACCTAACGCAGTTCATCCCGCTCGAGCAGTCCAAAGCGCTCATCGATGAAACCGAACAGATATTCAACAGGTTCGGTATGGATGGCCGGATTTATCCCACCGATATGGCGAAAGCCAAAAATTTCCAAAAAAAAGCCAAGCAATACGGTATCGACCTGCTCCTCATCAAACAAAAGCACCTGGGCAGTGAATGCCTGCCGAAATACATTACAAACATAGCTGATCACATCAATTCACAAGGGGTAACCATCCACACCTCCGAGGAAGCCAAGGACGTCATTGTCAAAAATAACCGAGCGGTAGGCGTTCTTACTAACAGGGGAGAATATTTAGCAGACAATATCATTATAGCGCCAGGTCGTGTGGGAGCAGACTGGATCGGAAAGATCGCAGTAAAATACGGTATCGGAAGAGAGCAGCGAGGCATCGAGGTAGGTGTTCGTGTAGAAGTTCATAATGATATAATGCAGGATCTGTGCGAAGTAATTTATGACCCCACTTTTTTCATTCAGACCTTAAAGTACGATGATCAGACGCGGACCTTTTGCACGAACAAGGGGGGTTTTGTTTCCTTGGAGAACTACACTAACTTTGTTTGTGTCAATGGCCACGCCTTTCGGTATAAAAAATCCGATAACACCAACTTTGCTTTCTTATCTAAAGTGGTATTGACTGAACCGGTTACGAACAACCAGGCATATGGCGAATCTATCGGCAGCCTGGCTTCCCTGATCGGCGACGGTAAACCGATCCTCCAGCGTTGTGGGGATCTCAAGCGCGGCAGGCGCAGTACCTGGCATAGGATCAAAAAGAGTTATATTGAGCCGACACTAAACAATGTGATTTGTGGTGATATCGCCATGGCCCTACCTGAAAGGATACTGACAAACATAATCGAAGGATTGGATAAACTCAACTATGTGGTCCCGGGGGTGTCCAACGACGAAACACTGCTCTACGCACCTGAAATAAAGTTCTTTGCGACGCAGATCGACACTGCGACTGATTTGGAAACAAAGATAAAGGGTGTTTACGTGGCCGGTGATGGACCGGGGGTAGCCGGTAATATTGTTTCGGCCAGCGCCACAGGCCTGATACCAGCAAAAGCCATCATTGCCAAGTCAACAAAATAAACGAAGATACTTTTTATGATCAAGTCATATAAACAAAGAGAAGTGAATCCGAGGAGATCGCCTGGCATTCGGCTGGAGGCCTTCGTCTGTAAATCCATCGATCATACATGGGAATTATTCATGAAGTTACGAGAAGCAGGTTCCGCCATTTTGCTTGTATCTGAAGATTTAAACGAGATAATGGCGCTGAGTGACCGGATCGCGATAATGTATAAAGGCAGAATTGCCGGCATGTTTGAAGGTAGCGAAGCAAAAAGGGAGGAGATTGGGCTCATGATTGCGACCGGTGCTACCAAGACACAGAGTGATTTTTTTTATGGATAACGCCTTCAGCGATTGATCTGGTCCGGCGCAGTTGTGATGATGGTCACCCCCGCTCCCGCTCCGATCCTATCGGCTCCTGCAGCTATCATCGCCGACGCCGTGGCAAAGTCTTTAATACCGCCGCTCGCCTTAACCCCCATAGTAGGGCTGACAACGCTCCGCATTAATACCACATCCTCTATAGTCGCCCCACCGCCGGAGAACCCCGTACTGGTTTTGACAAAATCAGCACCTGCTTTTTTCGCGATTTCACAGGCCCGGATTTTTTCCTCTTCCGTTAGCAGGCTAGTTTCAATGATGACTTTCAGCACAACCGGGCTTTCGGAAACCTGACGCACGGTCCGGATATCCGCATCAACGGTTTTTAGATCACCGCTCTTTAGCGCACCGATGTTCAGCACCATATCCAACTCCTGGGCACCGTCTTCAATTGCCTTCTCGGCTTCAAAAGCTTTGGTCGATGTGTGCATGGCTCCAAGCGGAAATCCCACCACAGAACAGACATCAACGCAGTGACCCCGGAGCTTGCATGAGACATAGGCAACCGAACCGGAATTGACACACACGGCTTTAAATCGGTATTTTATTGCCTCCTCACAGAGTTTATCCATCCCATCAAATGTGGCGTCGGGCTTTAGCAATGTGTGATCGATGTATTTGGCCATCTCCGCGGCGGTTATTGGGAAATTTGTGTAAGCACTATTCATCACCCCTCCTGTTCGCTATCATTCCTCTGCTTCAAAATACTCTAGATTAATCCTAGGGGCCCATGATCCGAGTAGCAGTTCGACGGATTTACGTTGAGTGATCGCTGCGGGCTTTTCCACCAAAACCACACGATAAATGGATCGATCTTCCCCAATCGTATCCATGTTCATACATAAAATGGCTGTTTGAAGGGGTGTCAGGCTTGGATTGTATGCAGCAGATTCCACATACCGGCCACTGTAAATCTTTCCAGTCACGGACTGCATGGCGCAGCCGGCAAAATTCTTTGTATATGGAGCGTATGATCGTTCTGCCGCCAAAAGGGCCTCAGAAATAGTCCGGTCCTTGGCGGCAACTTCCAACCTGAGCCTTCGATCCGGTGAGCTGATCGGCATCAGGGTGCTTTGGTTGTTGAGATCAAACGGGCCAAAAGCTTCTGGTAAAAGGGCTGAAAGCGGCGTCTTGCGATAGGTGAAATCTTCTCTGACAGGGGTGGCAACAGCCATTTCATCATTTTTCTCGAACTCATTGAGAAACTGTCTGCAGTATCCGCACGGTGATTCGGAGACGGCGACCGCATGCAGAAGTTGTGCTCCCCGATGCCAGGCATGCATGGTTGCCGACTGCTCGGCATGAATCGTGTAATTCAGGGTCTGGTGCATAAATTTCATGTTGGCCCCCAGGTAAAGTTCAATTTGATCAGCGTTACCCTTTGCACCTGCCATGGCAACAGCACCCACTTGAAACCGTGAAACCGGTGCCACGGCATATATCTTTGCCAGCGGAAGCAATCTCACCATGAGTTCTTCCAGGTCGATTCCTGGGTTCTTGATCAGATCGGTACATTGTTGGGCGTTAAGCCAGCCGGCCTGCACGGGAACGGTCCGCAAAGTATCCCGCACCTGTTTTGGAAACAGGTTCAGGTGCTTTATGAATTGCTTTTGTCGATCTTTCATAATGGGCTGAATTTTTCGACCTTATTTCCAAAGACCCTTGCATAGAAAAGCTTCGGCAGATCACATTGTAGGTCTCCGATGGCATATGCGTTCAGAAACTTGACCTTTGCCGAATTGATCTTTTGTTTGTCACCATCCGAGTAAAAAACAGCCAGCGGTTCTCCCTTTTCCACTCGGTCACCGACTTTCTTTTTCAAAACGATTCCAACGGAAAGATCGATGAACTCATCTGGTTTCTTTTGGCCGGCACCTAGTATTTTTGAGGCCGTCCCGACGTTCAGAGCATTGATTTTCTCAATAAAACCAGAAGCTTCGGATTTGACCTCTATTTTGACCTTGGGCTGTGGCAGCAAATCGGAGTTTTCGATTACTTCTGGGTTTCCGCCTTGGGCTTTGATGAGTTCCCCAAGTTTTTTCAAGCCTTTTTTTTCTGTAATATTTGCTTCTATCATTTTTCGGGCTGCGGACCTGGATGATGCAATCTTGGATATCATGAGCATATTGCTCCCTAGCTCCAGCACCAGTTTCACCAGATCCCTGGGGCCGGATCCTGCAAGGGTGTCAATGGCCTCCTTTACCTCAACGGCGTTCCCAATCGCATTTCCCAATGGCTGCTCCATGCCGGTAATTAGGGCAATCATTTTTTTGCCGGCGCCTTCACCGATATGTAACATGGTTTTAGCCAACTCAACGGCATCTTCATATTTTTGTGTAAAGGCACCGGCACCGGTTTTGACATCCAGAACAATACCATCTGTACCGGCCGCCAGCTTCTTGCTCATGATGGAGCCTGCAATCAACGGTATAGAGTCCACCGTTGCCGTCGCGTTTCGCAAGGCATATATTTGCTTGTCCGCAGGTGCCAATCGATTTGTTTGGGTAATAAGGCTGACACCAACCCGATTGGCTACTTCGATGAATTTTTCTTTGGGCAGCTCCAATTTCATACCGGGGATGGACTCCAGCTTATCCACGGTGCCACCGGTATGACCGAGTTCCCTGCCGGTCATCTTGGCCACAACACCGCCGCTTGCCGCCACCAGAGGAGCGAGTACGAGGGTAGTCTTATCTCCCACACCGCCTGTTGAGTGCTTATCGAGCTTAAAGCCTTTAATTTTGGATAAATCAACGATCTCTCCGGATTCCACCATGGCCATGGTCAGATCGACAGATTCCCGCTTACTCATTCCGCTGAAATATATGGCCATCAAGAAGGCTGCCATTTGGTAATCCGGAATCCGGCTGTTTAAAGATCCGCCGATAAGAAAGCTGATCTCCCCCTTGGACAATTCACGCCCGTCTCTTTTTTTCTTAATCAGTTCATACGGATTCATCGGCTTTTTGTTTTTATATCTAAATTCGTTTGATAAGGTCCTTCACCAGCGCTGTTAATTTTGGTGAGGTATTCTGGGAGGTCTCAATTACTTCTTTATGGGAAAGCGGTTTGCCGCCCATCCCTGCCGCTATATTGGTGATCATTGAGAGCCCCAATACCTTTATCCCCAAGCTGTTCGCCATGATCACCTCAGGTACGGTAGACATGCCCACCATATCAGCCCCCATACGCCGCAGTGCCTTGATTTCAGCAGGGGTTTCATAGGATGATCCACTGAGAGCAGCATATACTCCTGACCGGAGTTTTATGCCCAGGTTGTCTGCTGTTGTTTTGGCCAGATCTCTCAAATGACCACTGTACGCTTCTGTCAGGTCCACAAAACGGTTTAGGCCCCTTAAAGGATTGTCCCACATAAAATTAATGTGATCTCTGATGACGACAATATCTCCCGGTTTGTAGGATTCATGCACTGCCCCAGCGGCATTGGTAATAATGACGGTTTTTGTACCCAATGCCGCCATGACCTGAATCGGAAACACGACCTGCTGCATAGAGTACCCCTCATAATAGTGAACTCTTCCTGAAAGCGCAAAGAGACTTACGTCAAAAAGGTTTCCGGATACGACTTCTCCTCGATGACCATCAACCGAAGATACCGGAAAATTGGGTAAGTCCTCAAACCTGACCCTGACCGGATTCTCAATCTCTTCAGCCAGTCCGGCAAGCCCGCTACCCAGTATGATTCCGATTTTTGACAGATGGTGGATGCGGTGTTTTAATGCAGTTACGGTTTCAATGAGCTTTTCATTTACAGATGGTATTTCTTTTGAAATGTTTTTCATAAGTTCATCTTTCACCGCCGATAACCCTGGCAACTATATGTTTGAAAAAAGATCCAGGTGCGTTTTATCACTGGGGTCCGTAAGAACCTGTAAACCATATCAAAATCTTGCAGGTTAATAAAGATCAAACCTTTTTTCCTCGTGCGGCATTGATCAACACAAAAACCGTCAAAAGTCAGTTGAATTATTGTAAATTTACATTTATAATAAATAAAATTTTATTGGTTTTTGTTTCTGTTTCAGTTGTCTGCATCACCATAAATATACCATCTGAATGACTGTTATCTCCGCTTTGATCATCCAGGCTTCCGGTTTGCACTATGTCTGAGTGTTTTTCACAAAAAATTGATCGCCGATCGATTTGCGGAAGTCGATAAAATAAAAGAGATATGGGGCAAAAGATTTATTGTGCTGCCAAATCCGACCTATGGCGATTGGAAGGGTGCCATATATAAAGGCGACTGGGGCGCCAGTGCTGCAGAAAAAAACAAGATGAGAAAAGGCAACCTCAAGTGCTGGGACTTTCACCCGTAATAGGCCGACATCATTACTTTAGGTATTTACCCACCAGCAGCTCTAACTTTTTTCGGGTTTCCTGAGGTATGGCAGCTGCATCTGTCATAATGGCGGTTTTAAGGGCCATGGCACATAGACACGCTCGCTTTTTTGAAATTTTCGGCACCACAATCTGTATAATCTTTTTTGCAATGGGTATATTTTTTTTCAAATTGTGGACCACCGTCTCCACGGTTACCCCAGATTCTTCTTCGTGCCAGGAGTCAAAGTCGGTAACCAGGGCCAGGGCGGCATAACAGATTTCGGCTTCACGGGCCAGCTTGGCTTCTTGAAGGCTGGTCATACCGATGATGTCCATTCCCCATTGACGGTACACATGCGATTCCGCCCTGGTGGAAAATGCTGGTCCTTCGATGCATATCAAGGTTCCACCCATGTGCACTGACGGGCCGGCTATGGTCGCACATTCATAAATCAGCTTACCAAGGTCGGCACATATGGGATTAGCAAATGTAATATGGACCACCAGCCCGTTGTCAAAAAAGGTGCCAATCCGTTCTTTTGTGCGGTCGTAAAATTGGTCGGGGATAACGATGTCCCCAGGGCGGATTCGCTTTTTTAGGCTTCCAACCGCGGTAACTGAGATAAGATACTCGATGCCCAGTTTTTTAAACCCGTATATATTTGCCCTGAAATTGAGCTTCGAGGGGCTGATCCGATGACTGCGACCGTGTCTAGGCAAAAAAGCAACCGGGATGCCCTCCAAGTGTCCAATAATATAATTGGCCGATGGAAAACCAAAAGGAGTGTCCAGGGAGACATGTGTAACATCAGTCAACCCCTCCATCTCGTATAGCCCGCTGCCACCGATAACGCCGATCCTGATGTCGCTGTTCACCATTAACCTCGAAGGATTGTTGTTCGTGTTTCAACCAAGACCAATTTCCGGTTCCGCTGAAGATCGATTGTTTTAACGAATTTGGATTAACTATCTGAAAAAATAGCAGGTTGGCAGTATAGTTGTCAATCGACCCCTTTACCTTCTTGGTAACGATGCAGAGATCGAATTCATGATCATTTTGAAACAGGTACAAACCGATCGCTTATCTCTCGAACGGTGTAGTGGCAAGCGGATTTTCAGAGACCGACCGCGTTAGAGAAACTCAAAGCCTTGGGGCAGGCCCATATCTGAAGAAACCATATACTTTGGAAAAAACAGGCGTAGCCGTCAAAATGAATATGGAGCGAAAATTAAAGCCATTTCCCCCAATGCGCCTTTCATTAATCGGCATGGCAGGATCGGGGAAATCGTACTGTTCTATGAAACTGGCCGAACATGGGTTCAGGCGTTTTGGTTGTGATGAGTTGATTGCGGAAAAACTCGCCCATGAGCTATTCGGATCGGATGGTCGTCCTATTGAAACGGGCGAATGGATGGGATTTCCTTACGAGCGACAGTATAAGAAACACGAATCCAAATACCTGGCCTTTGAAAAACAGGTCCTTTCTGAAATTCTAGACTATCTTCAAAATCCAAAGATCGACCGGGATGAACACATCGTTGTCGATACGACCGGGAGTGTCATTTATACAGGGATGGAGATGATGGAAAAACTTCGCCAAAATACGATCGTCGTTTTTTTATCTACCCCGCCTGAAGTCCAAAAACAATTGTTAAACGCGTATATAACCAACCCCCACCCCATGTTGTGGCGGGATGTATTTCACAAAAAACCGAATGAAACCAACCAGAAGGCATTGGCTCGTTGCTACCCGCGGCTTTTTTCTGAAAGGGAACGATTGTATTTTCGATACGCGGATTTTACAATAGACTACCATAGCTGCCGTAAAGACGGATTTGGGGCGAACGATTTCTTAAACAAATTAAGATGAAATCTGTTTTAACAGCGATCGGTTTGCTGGTGATGTTATAAGGGGCTATTTAAATGGCAATCGTTTTGCTCACCGCTCCAAAAACCCTGTTCTTATTGATACCAGCTATATTGCTGATTTCAATGAGACGAAAAGATCGTAAAGCAAAAAACCGACAAGTTTTTCACCACTGTGAAACCATGAAAATTATCTCAGTTTTTTCTTGACCCTGGGCTGTCATATCTTTTAGATAAGTCTGTTTTTTTATTTATCTGAACCACAACCTGTTCTATTGTGAGTATGCAATGGTAAGCATCACCCTCCCTGATGGGAGCATAAAACAATTTGAGAACGCCCCCACCGGGCTTGAGGTGGCCAGAAGCATTTCAGAAGGTTTCGCACGGAACTGTGTGGCCATGGAGGTGGATGACCTCATGGTTGATCTGAATACGACTATCCACCGCGACGTCAGACTCAGGCTGATTACAACCAAAGACCCAAAAGCCCTTGAAATCCTCCGCCACAGTGCGGCGCATCTTTTGGCTCAAGCGATTCTTCACCTTTATAAAGATGCAAAGCTGACCATTGGTCCGGTGGTTGGAGATGAATTCTACTATGATATAGACATGGAACCGGTGTCGGAGGATGATTTTCCGAAGATCGAAGCAGAGATGAAAAAAATCATCAAGTCAAAAACACCCATTCACCGCAAAGAAGTGTCAAAATCAGAAGCAATGCGGTTTTATGAGGATGAGCCGTATAAACTTGAAATGATTTCAGAACTGGTCGACGGGACCATCTCGTTCTACCAACAGGGAGATTTCACCGATCTTTGCCGGGGGCCTCATCTGCCCCACACCGGATTGATCGAGGCGGTCAAGCTGACAAAGGTTTCAGGCGCATATTGGCGTGCGGATCAAAGCCGGGCCCAACTCCAGAGAATTTATGGTACAGCCTTTTTTACCAAGAAAGAACTGGATGACTATCTTCATTTCATAGAAGAGGCAAAAAGGAGAAATCACCGGAAAATTGGGACAGCGCTCGATTTATTTAGTTTTCACGATGAAGCGCCTGGAATGCCCTTTTTCCACCCAAAAGGAATGGACATTTGGAACGCCCTGATTCTTTATTGGAGGGAAGAACACCGCAAGGCAGGGTATGTAGAAACCAAAACACCGATCATGTTGAACCGCGGCCTTTGGGAGAAGAGCGGTCACTGGGACAACTACCGGGAAAACATGTATACCTCTGAGGTTGACGGTATAGAGTATGCAATTAAACCGATGAACTGCCCCGGCGGTATGCTTATTTACGGAATGAAGCCCCATTCATACAGGGACCTTCCTGTCCGGGCAGCTGAGATCGGGGTTGTTCACCGACATGAATTGAGCGGTGTACTTTCCGGTCTTTTCAGGGTCAGAGCATTTCATCAGGATGATGCCCACATTTTTATGGCACCCCACCAGATTGAATCGGAAATCCTGGGCGTTCTTAAATTGGCGGAACGGATTTACAGCACTTTCGGACTCGGATTTCATCTGGAGCTGTCGACACGACCAGAGAAGTCCATTGGAACGGACCAACAATGGGAAACCGCAACAGAAGGTTTAAGAGCAGCACTCGAAATCTACGGCAAGGCGTATAGAATAAATAAAGGTGACGGTGCGTTTTATGGTCCCAAGATAGATGCTCATATTCGGGATGCGCTGGGCCGTACCTGGCAATGCGGAACGATCCAGCTCGATATGGCGCTGCCTGAAAGATTTAATCTGTCTTACATCGATAAAGATAACGAAAAATATCGTCCGCTCATGATCCATAGGGTCATTTATGGTTCTATTGAACGGTTTTTTGGCATCCTAATCGAACACTTTGCAGGGGGGTTTCCTTTATGGATGGCACCGATTCAGGCTGAAATCCTGGCCATCAACGATGATCTGGTACCCTATGCCAATGATGTAAAAATGAAACTCGAAACCGCGGGGCTGCGGACAGAAGTGGACAGCAGGACCGAAAGCCTGAACAAAAAAGTTAGGGAGGCCCAGCTGAATAACATTCCATTGATTCTTACCGTCGGTTCAAAGGAAAAGGAAAACGGAAGCCTTTCGGTAAGAACGCTGGACGGCAATGTCCGATACGGTATCACCTTTGAGAATTTTTTCCAGAGAGTCCTGCAACACATTGACAAGAGAAGACTAGACCTGGATATATTTCCGACATCTTAAGGCGGGTGGACTTATAATTGGAGAATTGATTTTCAAAATTGTTAAGGCCAACCGATGAAGGATAACGCGGGAATCACCACCTATCAGATCAAGTGGTGTGACCTGAAATGCAAATATGCTGATTTTGCCAAGGTTGACGCCCTGGATGGAAGCTGCCGTACCTTTCAGTCCTTGTGGTGCGGCAAACTTAAAAAACACGTTACCAAAAATTCGCCGTGTGAGGTGGTGTTTGGAAAAAGACGACCTGCAACCAAATGGTGAACCGGAAAACTTCGACAGACCCAACAACGGTCCGAAAACCGTTGCCATTTTTCCCAAGACGGCAATTTTAAACCCTTTGGGCTAAAACAGTTCATGGCCCGTGTATTTAAATACCTTTTATACTACTGGTTTCCTGTTTTCATCTATTGTTTGTTAATTTTTTTGCAATCCTCCTATCCGTCACCTGCAATCGTTCCTGCCGTTCCACATATGGACAAATTCCTCCATTTCATGGCCTATGGTATTTTAGGGATTCTATTTTTCAGGGCTTACAGCACACTGCGCATCAAAAACAACGTAAACCTACTGATAATTAGCAGCATTCTTTCATCCAGCTTGTATGGGATAAGTGATGAACGTCACCAGTATTTTGTTCCCTGCAGAGAGGCTGAGCTGATGGACGCACTCGCGAATCTGCTCGGGAGTATTGGCGGGGTGACTGTTTATTGTTTATCAAGGTTTCGGTGTTAATTAAATAGGTGCTCGAACAACTTAATGGCATTATCAGAGGCCCAGTCTCGGGCCCCCAGAGCGCCCCCAATCAGGTACCCCTTGCGGTCAACCAGATAGGTGATTGGAATCGATCTGATAGCATACATTGACCCAACCTTGCTGTCAGAATCCAAAAGGATGGTGAAATTCAATTTAAATTGTTCTTTGAATCGCTTCACCTGGTGCCGGTTTTCTTGAAGATCAATCGCAAATATGATAAAATCATCGTTTTTGAATCGGTTGTGGAGCTTTTCCATAGCCGGCATTTCCTCCCTGCAGGGTGCACACCAGGTTGTCCAAAAATTTAAAAAAACAATTTTTCCCCGATGATCCTCCAGGTTTACCTGGTTGCCATTTAGATCCCGAAGGATAAAGTTTTTAGCTTTGTGCCGTTCATTGAAAACAAACATGGAAAGGGCTTCCATGTAATCGGTATTTCCAACGGCCCTGTCCTTAAAAATAACAGGATTAAAAAAGAAAAGAATCAGGACAATGGAAAATGATGGATAAATTTTTTTAAGTTTTCTTATCATATGATCCTCCAAACTGGAAACTGCGGCCAGTTATTTCTCAACGTAACTGGAACAAACCGGATTTTCAGTGGAAAACAAATCAAACCGGTTTAGGGATTTTAAAAATGGAAAAGGAAAGGATGGGAAGGTGTGGTTCCGTGATATCTGCAAACAATCGCCAATGCGATGACAGGTCGAGGCAAGAGGAAATTTGATTCTCCAAGAGAGCATCGGTTTTTAGACCAACCCCGCAGTGAGCATGTGGGGTCTGATCATTTTCAGCCGATTCGTTGGCACCGATTAGATCCGAAGAACAAATCGAAACGGAGAAGAGATATAAAAAGATAAGCATTCCTAAAAATGCTTTATTATTATATTTAAACACCACTTTAAAAGCTTCCCTTTGATGAAACATAGTATGAAAAATATTTGACTGAATGTCAATATTTATATCAGTTCGGGTACTTTTTTATGGGTAACAGATCAAGGCGGGGACACATCTCAGTCTGTCATGATCAGATGGGTTTGATACACTTTTTCATTTTACAGTCAAGGGGTCTTTGGATTCTCGACTACTGTTTATTAACCCATTGATCTGATTTATATTTTGAAAAGCTTTACAAGGGACAACCCGTGAGTTATGGTTGAAATCTTTGCAAAAATCAAATGTGTGACGCTTGATTTGATAGCAGAAAAAAGAGGTTTTCATGGACCAGCCAGTGCCCCTGGTGATTGCCACAACAAACAAGGGCAAAATTCATGAGATTCGGGATCTATTAAAAGATTATTCCGTTAAAATAATGGAGTTGGAAGAATTTGACCCTATCCCGCGTGTGGAGGAGGATGGAAATTCCTTTGAGGAAAATGCGTGCAAAAAGGCAAGCTTCACTTCAAAAGTGCTGGGTCTTCCCGCTTTGGCCGATGACTCAGGGCTTGTGGTGGAAGCGCTTGGCGGTTTACCTGGCATCCATTCCGCACGCTATGCAGGAAAAAATGCAACCGATGAACAGAAATGCGCCAGAATTTTGATGGAAATGAAGGACCGGTCAAATAGGAAGGCGATTTTTGAATGTGTTATCTCCATTGCGGTTCCAAACGGGAATGCATTGACATATACTGCACATTGCAAAGGCTTGATCGCCCCTAAACCCGGCGGTCAAAATGGTTTTGGGTATGATCCTATTTTTTACTATCCACCGCTTCAAAAGACCTTTGCAGAATTGACTCAAAAAGAAAAGGGCTGTATCAGCCATAGAGGTAAGGCTTTAATGGCTCTTAAAAATGAATTTAATGCGACCGTAGTTTGGATTTGCCAACATATGCCGGTTCAAAAAAAGATTTATATGTAAGGGAGATTAAAATGATTGCAGATCTTGTCAGAAGAAACAGAAGTTGCCGGAGATTCTACCAGAACCATGCGGTGGCGTTGGAAACGTTAAAGGGGTTGGTAAATCTAGGTAGGCTTTCCGCTTCTGCAGCCAATTTACAGCCTCTAAGCTATATTCTTTCTTCTAATCCACAGCAAAACGATCAAATTTTCCCTTGTCTTAACTGGAAAGGTTATATCAAAGAATGGTCAGGACCCAAAGATGGGGAAAGGCCATCCGCCTACATTATTGTCCTCGGCGATACCGGTAAAACAAAGAACTTTGGATGCGATCACGGTATTGCGAGCCAGAGCATTCTCTTGGGGGCCAGGGAAATGGGTCTTGCGGGCTGCATGGTCGGTTCAATAAACCGAAACAAACTTAGACGAATCCTCCATATCTCTCTGCAGTATAAAATACTCCTGGTTCTTGCCATTGGAAAACCAAAAGAGCAGGTCACAATAGAGAAAGTTGGTGCTGATGGTAGTATTCAGTACTGGGTGGACGATCAGAGTGTCCATCATGTGCCCAAGAGGAATTTAAACGATATTATCGTTGATGGTGATTAGCGACCGGATTAAAAACCCGTCGAGAAAGGAGGAATATTGTATGCTCCAAAAAGAGACCGGCATCGATATCTTAAATGCGATTGGCGGAATTACATCTTTTGAATCTGCCCTGCGGGTGTTTGAAAACAAAATGGATGAGGCAAATTTTTCAAAGATAAAAAAAAACGCCCATCCGGATGTCGCTATAAAGATTGCCAATGCGATTGCCATGTGTGACCCGGAAACAATTTTTATCAATACCGGATCTGATGCTGATATAGACTATGTCAAAGAACTGGCCATAACAAACGGTGAAGAATCCAAACTCCCCATGGAAGGGCATACCATCCATTTTGATCTTCAGAAGGAACAAGGTCGGATTATCGATCGTACCTTTTACATTGCAAATCCGGATGTAGAGATCAGCTCCCTCGCAAATAAAATTGACCGGACAGACGCACTCCTTGATATAAAGGAGAAGATGACCGGTATTATGAAGGGAAAAACCATGATCATCGGATTTTATATTCGGGGCCCTGTCGGTTCTCCTGTATCAAATCCGGCTCTGGAGATAACGAGTTCTGCCTACGTGATCCACAGTGCGGAACTTCTTTACAGGAATGCCTTTTCTTATTTTGACAAATTGATCGATCAGTTAGGTCATTTTTATGCCAACATACACAGTCAAGGTTTAAACCGGCCCGAAGATTTACCCCATGCACGGGTGTACATGGATCGAAGTTATCAAACAACCTATAGCATAAACTGCACATATGCCGGTAATACGCTGTTGTTGAAAAAAGGGAATCATCGATTCTCCGTTGATAGAGCTGTTTATGAAAAAAGGGGAGCTGAACTTGCGGAACACATGTTCATCACCGGTATCGAAGGGCCTGGCGGACGGGTTACCTGGTTTACCGGGGCGGCACCCAGCGGATGTGGAAAGACGACTACAGCCATGTCCGGTGATCATTTTGTGGGCGACGATCTATCCCAAATGTGGATAGACCATGAGGGTGTCATACGGTCGATCAATCCAGAGTGTGGTGTATTCGGGATCGTAAAAGATGTTAACTGGGAAGGGGACCCCAGACTCATGGAATGCCTCAGGCAAGCCGGCACAGAAGTGATATGGTCTAATGTTCTTATTGACGAAAACGGTACACCACAATGGAGTGGAAACGGTGAAAAAATGCCATTGGCGGGTGTTAATTTCCAAGGGCCCTGGAAAACGGGTTTACTGGATGAACACGGGGAAGAAGTTCCGATATCTCATCCAAATTCAAGGTGCACCCTTTCATCAACGGCACTCGCAAACTATGCTGAAATAGCAGAAGACCCAAAGGGTGTGGAAACAAGGGTTGTCACTTACAGTGGCAGGGATAGTGATACCATGCCACCGGTTTGGGCGGCAAAAAATTCCGACTACGGTGTTGTGATTGGTGCTTGTATTGTATCGGCTGCAACAGCCACCGAGGTCGGGGCGACCGGCGTCAGACGGCAGCCTTGGGCAAACGCGCCATTTATTCCAGGATCACTGGGAAATTATATGGAAGCCCAATTTAAATTTTTCGGGAACGAGAAAATTGCAAAAGATAAGCATCCTGTCATGGCTGGGTTGAATTATTTCTTAACACGCCAAGCCAGGGGCGGTGATTCCAAGGCGCTTTTGGGGGAAAAGAATGATGTAAAAGTCTGGTTAGGCTGGCTTGAAAGAAAAGTTTACAATGAGGTGGATGTCATTAAAACACCGATTGGGCTTCTTCCCGTGTTTGGAGATCTCAAGATGCTTTTTCGAAAAATAATCGAAAAGGAATACATGGAGGATCTTTATGTAAAACAGTTTTCTCTCTATGTTGATCATATCATTGCCAGGATAGATCTGCAATTACAGTCATACCGCAAAGAATCGAATATTCCGGAAACACTCTTTCGAATTCTTAATGAGCAGCGAGAGGAGCTTCTCTCCCTAAAAGATGCATACGGTTCGATCGTTACTCCCCGTCAACTCAAGGAATTTGAATCGGTTGGATGGTAACTGGAACCAAAAAAATACTTTTGCCCCACGCCGAAGGCGAGTCTTTGTAAAATTTAAGATGCTAAATTTGAGTTAGGAAGACCGACTCAGAGATCCCATGCAACTGCCAATTATCGACTGGATCATCATTCTCATATACCTGGTTTTCAGTCTTCTTTTGGGGGTCTACTTTTCAAAACGGGCTCTTAAAAGTGTGAACGACTACTTTGTTGCCGGCCGCTCTTTTCCATGGTGGCTGGCGGGTATGTCCATGATCGCTTCGGCCTTTGCCATCGACACCCCTTTAGGCATCACCGGACTTATTGCAAAAGATGGAATTCCAGGGGTATGGTATGCATGGTCCTTCGTGATGGGCGGGGCGGGCGCCCTGGGGGCATTTATATTTGCCCCTTTGTTGCGGCGATCCGAGATCATCACCACCGCCGAGCTGATCGAACTCCGCTATGACGGCAGGTCAGCTGCCTTTCTGAGAGGGTTCAAAGGGGTTTATTTCGGTATTTTGGCCAATGCAATTACCATCGGCTGGATCATCAAGGCAGTCTGGACGGTTGCTAAGGTCGTGATGCCCGGATCTGATCCTGATTTTGTTCTTTTTGCGATCCTTTTTTTTACATTATTCTACACCACTATATCGGGTTTATGGGGAATCGCTGCTACTGATTTTTTTCAGTTTATAATTGGATCGGCCGGTTCGTTGATTTTGGCTGTCTTTGCCTGGAATCATATCGGCGGAACGGAAAATTTAATCGCCGGGATAATCAATCGGTATGGAACGGCGGTTGCCGCTGAACGCTTGAGTTTCTTTCCATCTGTAGGCACACCGTTTTTTGTGACATTTGTTGTCTTTATTTCTTTAAAATGGTGGGGAAATCCTCCCCCAGCGATTACCCAGAGGATCATCGCATCAAAGGATGAAAAACATGCATCTTTTGCGACCATATTTTTCGCTCTGATCGCCTTTGGATTCAACTACTGGCCGATGATATTCGTGGCCATGGTTTCACTCGTGTTGTACCCTGAACTGAAAATGGCGGAGGCAGGGTATGTAATGCTGATCGTCGAACTTCTGCCCACGGGACTGCTTGGCCTGATGCTGGCTTCCTTGATGGCGGCCTTTATGTCCACCGTTGATACCCACATCAATTTTGGCGCTTCTTATATGGTAAATGATATCTACCGTCGTTTTATCAGGAAAAGCGCTTCAGAAAAGCATTATGTCAGGGCATCCCAAATCAGCACGGTTTTGATGCTCACATTTGCCGTCGCCATCGCCTACAATCTTGATTCGGTGAGTGACGCCTGGTACTATATGTCAATGCTTACCGCCGGCTATGGAATTGTAGTTGTGATCAGATGGTTTTGGTGGCGGGTAAACGCATGGGCAGAAATCGCAGCGCTGGCGGCATCCGGTATTTCAAGCACCCTTTTATCGCCTAAATTTGGGAAAATCGCCGGTTACTGGGACAGTATCCCCCATCTCGATTGGCAATATCGGTTTTTGATTGTTGTCTCATTGTGCACGGCATTCTGGACCACGGCCTGTTTTTTCACAAAACCGACATCAGAGGATCACCTGATGAAGTTTTGTGCTAAAGTAAAACCTTTTCCCACTTTTTGGGGACCGATATATAAAAAATATCCGGATATCGGATGGAATCCGCATTTCAAAAGATCTTTTCTCCATTGGACATTGGGTGCCGCCACGATCTATTCATTCTGTTTTGGAGTGGGAAATTTCTTATTTTCAAATATCTTCTCAGGATCAACACTGGTTTTGGCAGCCACCTTGATGGGGCTGATCATACTCGTTACATGGAAAAAATAATGGTTTCATAAAAATAGTCCAGTGAAAAAAAACATACCTGCCCGAACTCATCTTAAGCGAATCGCCGAACTTCAAAAGAAAAGAGGGGAAATCCTTTCATTGATGCCTGAAAAGGCTCTAAAAGAAATACTTGAAGCCCATCAACCGGCCGCTCTTGTTCACTCATTTCCTGAAGAAGATTTTTACTTCCTGGTGAACGATATTGGACCTGGGGACGCGATTGAGCTGCTGTCCCTTGCTTCCAATCGGCAGTGGGAATATATTCTCGATTTAGAAGTTTGGGAGAAAGATCGGATTGAAATCAAGGCGGTTACAAAGTGGTTTGATTTGCTTTTGAGATCCGATTCGAATCGTTTTCTAAAGTGGATACTGGATGAAAAGGTCGAATTTTTTGAATTTTATCTGTTTCATAGTATCGAAGTCAAGATAAGAGAACATGATCAGGATCCGTCTGTTTTTGGGGAAGATTTTACCACCTTGGATGATATATTTTATATACGGTTCATTGATCACCCTTTTAAAATCGAATCCAATGACAGATACAGTGAACATCGTAAAGAACTCCTGTCGACACTAATTCGCCGGCTTGCAGATTATGATCATGTCACCTATCAAAAGGTTTTACTCGAGGCATCTTCTATCATCCCGGCAGAGTCGGAAGAAGAGACTTATCGCTTACGGAATGTGCGACTGGCGGAAAAAGGTTTCCTACCCTCTGATGAGGCCATCGGAGTCTATCAACCGATGGCTCCTAGCAAGTTTAACAGACAAGGTGTGAAATCGATTTTAAGCAATTCCCACCAATTACATCTTCCGGTTCCGCTTTATCATACCGGTATGTTGGAGGAGGATAATCTTTTTACGCTTGCCTTGAAAAGGATTGAAAAAGATGAAGTTCTCCAGCAGATTCAGACAGAATTTGCCGCTTTGTGCAATCGGATAATCGCTGCGGATCTCAAGACGATTCGAGAAAGGGGGGAGTTAAAGAAGATCGTCCAAAAGGCTTGCGGGTATTTAAGTATCGGGTTAGAGGGACTCACAGACAAGGATCGAACCCCTGACACCGGTCAAGCCGCCGCATTCATCACAAAGTTTCCGCTTTATCAGATATTCAGAGTCGGTTTCGGTTTTGCCCTTGAGCTGAAATGGCAGGCAGAAAAATGGCGAAAAAAAAGTTGGTATGAAAAAGTGGGGCTATCTGTGAGTTTTTGGGGCGAAGAATGGCTGGGTGTTCTTGACGGGCTTTTGATCAAACGCCCTCTGTTTTATGACAATTACAAAAGTGGTTTACTCTACAGAGAATTTGTTTCCATGGAAGACATAAAATGGGCCAGAGGAGTTTTAGACCAAATCATTTATTTTGATAATCTTCTTTCCTTGATGGAGATTAAATTGGATTCGGTTTTCTCTTACAGTCTGCTCAGTCATAAAAATTTAGTCCTTACCCTTTGGGCTAAGGATCACCTGAAAATCGACAGGACATCAAACAGATCAGAACTGTTCCGACCGATGTCTTTTTCTGAGGTTAAAAGCTTCTTTGAAAATCTATGGCTCAATGAGAAAAAACCGCGTAAGATAAAAATATCGATGAAAAAAGCCTTTTTAGATTGGCTTTCAGACAAAACCGGTCTCATCGATTATGAAATTACCGACAGATTGGGAAGAACATTCGAAAACATCTTTGATGAAATAGAAAATGAATATGGGGAAGTTTCTGAAAAAGAAATGGATCCAAGATATATTCATCTCTTCTTAATAGAGGGGCGGGAGATCAGCCGTCGGCTTTGATCCGACGTTCCAACTGATTTAAAATACGGCTCATCACCTCCCCTGCATTTCCTTTAATCAGGTAATCACTTGTACCATCGGTTAGAGGCGTACTTTCCGGATTGATCTCAATCACCTTTGCGCCAGACTCCTTTGCAATCACAGGCATAAGGGCCGCGGGTTGCACCACCGCCGATGTTCCAACTACCAACATGATATCGCAGTCGGAAGAGAGCTGCCTGGAGCGCATGAGATGATTTGGAGGGATGATTTCACCAAAAAAAATAACTTCCGGCCGGTAGATGCCGCCACATTCGCAGCGGGGAGGAATATGTTCTAGATTTATATCTGCGGTTTCACAACGTTTTTCACAATCCAGGCACCGATGCCACGCAAAGTTTCCATGAAACTCAATGACGTCTTTGTTCCCGGCCTTCTGATGGAGGCTGTCGATGTTTTGTGTGATGATCGTCTTTAAAATTCCCAATGATTCGAGCCTTACAAGGACTTTGTGCACATCATTCGGTTTCGCTCGGTCTATAATCCCTTTCATCTCCCTGAGGAGAGCGTTCCAGACCTTTGCTGGATCTTTTGTAAAAGCGTCGATATGGGCGTATTCCATGGGATCAAATTTTTCCCAAATGCCCCCCCTTCCCCTGAAAGGCGGTATTCCACTCTCTATTGATATGCCCGCACCGGTCAGGGCGATCGCCGATTTTGAATTTGCAAGATCTTTTGCCGCTTTATCGATTAGGTCATCCATGGTACCGGTAAAGTTCAAACGGATTTTCTTATTATTTTACAAAACCTCAAATGACATGTCAGATCCCACCGCAAAACAGTCGAGATTGTGATCCTTTTCATTTATCATTTGTTTGCAACTTCCAACGATGTGGCCCATCTCCTGGTCTGTTCTTTCCTGGTTCAGATGGAACAAGCCCAACCCTCTGACACCCGATTCAAAGGCTAGATTTAACGCATCGATATAAACCGAGTGACCCCAGCGGATCGTAGTTGCATATTCCTGCGGTGTAAATTCAGCGTCATGAATAAGAAAATCTGCACCTGAAGTAAATTCCAGATAGGCCTCAAATGGTAGACCGGTCGGATGGATAAATCTGAGTTCATTATCAGTTAAAAAAACTAAGGATTTACCATTTTCAATGAACTTGTACCCATGGCCACCGTTTGGATGACTGAGCGAGATCGGTATGATGGTTACTGAGCCGATTTCAAACTGTTCGGGGTGATCATCTTCATAACAAATATTCGCTTCAATATCTGAATATTTTACCGGAAAGTTGGGGGGTGACATGACCCTGGAGGGCATTTTTTTTGGGTATCGATTGTGAAAAGAACCGCTGTGCATATGTAATTGGGATTGTTTAAACAACAAGGGCTTGAAAAAGGGAAATCCCATTATGTGATCCCAGTGGCCATGGGTGAGAATAAGATGATATTGGTAATGTCCCTCCTCAATTAAGTGATTGCCTAATCGTCGAATTCCCGTTCCTGCATCAATGATGATAATGTCATTGCTCTTTGTTCTGATCTCTATGCAGGTGGTATCTCCACCGTATTTGAGGTAATTCTGTCCTGAAACAGGAATGGAGCCTCGAGATCCCCAGCATTTAATCAACAATTAGAATATTCCAGACGATTTCTTTATGCCATCGGCACTTTTCAATTCAACTTGTTTTGGGCAACTGTTCTAAATACCACTCCAGAGGATCAATCAAAATGAATCCCATTTTTTCAAGTTTTTTCTTAACTCGACTGATATCTTTAGTCAGAAGGTATGGGAAGACCGCCCGCTTTTCCTTATCCCAGTATTTCGCTACAAGGATGCTTCCAAAAGAAATTTTTTCTTCAGTGATGGCGTCAACAATTTCTTTCATTTTGCCTGTCTGTTCCTCCACAACAATGCCAAGAAGCATTCCCGGTTCTCCTATACCGAGAACGTTGATAAAGGCCCGAATAAGATCCCGGACACCAACAATGCCCTTTAGTATGTCGTTTTCGTCTACAACAGGCAGTACGCCGACCTTTGTCTGCTGCAACAGACAAAGGGCGTCCTGGAGCGTATAAGAAGGAGAGATAGTGATGGGGTCAGGAGTCATGATATCCGCCACCTTGAGCTTTGACAGTTTTTCCCTTTCTTCCTTGCTGTTGTAATCGTGTGAGATAATAGAAGGCATGGCGCTTCTGATGTCGCGATCTGAAACGATACCAATGAGGCGATTGTCATGCTCAACCACCGGCAGATGCCGAATCTTGCGGTTTATCATTTTATCCGTTGCGTCCAAAATATTTGCTTTCTTATCAATGGTAACAACATCCCTTGTCATTGATTTGCTAATAAACATTTTCTCCTCCATTCAGCAAAATCTCAACATGATTCTTTGCCAACTCAGGAAGATGCTTTAATGAGTATCCACCCTCAAGCACGGAAATCAGTTTTCCGTTTGCATATCTTTCTGCCATATTGAAAATCATTTTAATTATCCACGAAAATCCTTCTGTTGAGAGATTTACGTCTGACATCTTGTCATCCACATGTGCGTCAAAGCCGGTTGAAACGATGATCACTTCAGGGTCAAATTTTTCGAATTCCGGCAGGAGATCCTTTTTTATAGAGAGCTCGTATGCTTCATCGCCCTGGCCTGGTAAAATCGGCGAGTTCTTTGTAAAACCCAGGCCATCTCCATCTCCCTCCTCAAACTCTCGACCCGTTCCGGGATAAGCAAATGAGGGGTGCTGATGGATGGAGTAATAAAATACCGCAGGGTCGTGCTCGAAAAGGTGTTGGGTTCCATTTCCATGATGGACATCGAAATCGATGATGCCGACCCTTTTAACTCCCCATTCAATCTGCAGATACCTGGCTGCAATTGCCACATTATTGAAATAACAAAAACCCATGGCCCGATCACTTTCAGCATGATGCCCAGGGGGCCTCACTGCACAGAACGCATTGTCGATTTTTCCCTCCATCACCATATTTGCCGTATTCAGAATGCCACCCACAGCCAGTAGCGCTGTCTCATAAGTTTCACCGCACATCTGGTTATCCGAACGGTCGAGTGTTTCGTAACCGGAGATGCAGGCATCGCTAAAGCGATCTATATAGTGTTTATCATGGATGGTTTCAATCCATTTTAAGTCTGCACGACTGGTCTTGATCAAAGTGAGCTTTGGAAGAAGCCCCGCCTCCTCTATACCCTTATAAATCGCCTCAAGCCTTTCAGGTGTCTCAGGATGATATGGGCCGGTTTTATGCAGCAAAAATCTTTTATCAAATAAAAACCCTGTTTTTTTCATATTTTCATCATCAATATATTGATTATTTGACAATATGATCAAAAATCTCGAAAGCGGCCCGCACTGCCTGACTGTTTTCAGGCAGGTGGATTGTCGGGTCTCCTTGGAGATCATACTCATATATCATCTTATCTTCCGGAACTGTCCCTGCGAGTTTCAGGCCGTCTTTTTTCACCATGTCCAAAAGTGCGTCAGATGGTGGCGCCTTGATCTGATTGATGACCAGATAGCTTTCCTTGACACCGATGTTGAGGTCTTTTGAGAGGGCGTTAATTCGAAGTGCCGCCTGAACCCCACGCCTGGAGGTATCAGAAACGATTAAAAGAATATTGACGTTCTTGGTGGTCAACCGGCTGATGTGTTCCATCCCGGCTTCGTTGTCAATAACGATATAAGGATAATTATCAGTGAGCCGCTCCAGAAACCCGGAAAGGAGTGTATTCGCAGCGCAATAGCAACCCGTTCCTTCAGGTTGTCCCATGGCAACCAGGTCATACCCCTTTGATTCTATGACGGCCTGCTCCAGTTTCATCGACATAAAGACATCCTTTGTCATACCCGGAGGAACTTTTCCTTTCTTCATCTCTTCGCGGGCATTTCCCAATGTTTCTGAAACTTCAAGGCCCAGAACTTCATTCAGATTCGCATTGGAATCTGCATCAACACCCAAAATAGGTGTCTTACCCTTTATAGCAAGATATTTTATCAGTATTCCCGCCAGAGTGGTCTTTCCTGTTCCACCTTTCCCGGCCAGGGCGATTGAAAATGCCATCTAAATTGATTTCCTTTCCGTTAAGATTAAAAAAACGGAATTTAAGTTATAGAATCCATGTTTAAGCTTACACCATTATTATCAGTTGGTTGGGTAAAACAGTCAAGCAAGTTTTGCAACCGGAAAGTGTCGTTCATTCGTTTTTCCCTCAAAAATATGGCGACTTTGTAAAAGTTACACAGCTTGAATTTTTCGGGTACCCATGTTACCTTTATTTACAATTGGCAAATACTGTTCATGATTCTTTAAAGTCACAGATGTAATACCGACCTGAAAACTTTTCATCTCGAAGGATTGACATATGAACGCTGCACAACTTTTTGTAAAATGTTTGGAAAACGAGGGTGTTGAATATATATTTGGTGTTCCCGGAGAGGAAAATGCACATTTTATGATGGCTCTTGAAGCGTCTTCGATCAAATTCATTCTGTGTCGTCACGAACAGGGAGCGGCTTTTATGGCGGATGTTTATGGACGGTTAACAGGCAGAGCGGGGGTTTGCATGGGAACGTTGGGGCCAGGTGCAACCAATTTGGTAACCGGCGTTGCCGATGCCAATATGGATCGATCACCGGTGGTTGCCATTACCGGCCAGGCGGACAGCCGGCGTCAACACAAAGAAAGCCATCAGCATATGGATATAGTCGGGATGTTCCGCCCGATCACAAAATGGGCTCAACCAATTTTGCACTCTATGAATGTCCCGGAGGTCGTCCGTAAGGCATTTAAGCTGGCGACAATGGAGAAACCGGGCGCCTGTCATATTGAACTGGCCGATGATATTGCAGCCTATGAGGTCGATCATGTACCGTTACCGGTTCACCATCCCCGGCGTCCTGTTCCGGATGACAAAGTCGTGGACCAGGCTATCGATCTCATTTCAAAAGCGAAACGGCCGATTATTCTGGCAGGAAACGGTGCCATTCGAAAACGGGCATCAAACCAGCTTCGGATTTTTTCAGAAAGGACCGGAATCGGTGTCATCAGCACTTTTATGGGAAAAGGTTCTGTTTCGCGCCACGCGCCGTATTGTTTGTTTACAATTGGCCTTCAGTCCAAAGATTATGCATGGATAGCGCTGGATAGGGCGGATCTGGTTATTACTCTCGGATACGATATTGTAGAGTATCTTCCGCGATTTTGGAATAAGCATCATTGTTACGACAAGAATCGGAAAATAATTCATATCGATTTTCTGCCTGCTGAGACCGATGACCATTATCAGGTGGATGTTGAAATTACAGGAGATTTGGCACATACGCTATGGATGCTGAACAGTCGCCTCAAAGAAGGTGCATTGTCATACGATCTATGCCACCAGGCTGAATTGCGGAAAGAAATGTTAAAAGATTTTGCAAAACACAGCAAAGACGATACCAAGGGGTTTATCCGCCCTCAAAAGGTAATATGTGATGTCCGGGAAATCATGGGATCCGGTGATATTCTGCTGAGTGATGTCGGTGCGCACAAAATGTGGGTTGGGCGATACTATCATTGTGATGAACCAAACACCTGCCTTATTCCAAACGGATTTTGTTCCATGGGATTTGCCCTCCCGGGAGCGGTTGCCGCAAAATTGGTCTATCCGGAACGAAAAATACTTGCCATCTGTGGTGATGGCGCTTTTTTGATGAATGTACAGGAATTGGAAACCGCGCGGCGAATTGGCACCAACATCGTGATAATGATCTGGGAGGACAATGAATACGGTTTGATTAAATGGAAACAGGAGAGTCAATTCGGTAAATCCACAGACTTACGTTTCAATAATCCCGAGTTTATAAAACTGGCAGAATCTTTTGGATGCGCGGGTATGCGTGTGGAAAACGCCAGAGATTTGGTTCCAGCCCTTAAAAAGGCGTTTACATATAAGGTCCCTGTTATTCTGTCTGTCCCGATCGATTATCGTGAAAATACAAAACTAACAGATCGCCTGGGCGATATCCAATGTCCAATTTAGGGGAAAAACAATGTTAAAAGAAAATTATCCGTTTTATCTGGCCAATCAACCGCTTATGCCGAATACTGATCTTGAGGTAACAGATAAATTTTCAGGTAATGTTGCAACCCGTGTGGCCATGGCAAATGAGGATGCCATTGCCGAGGCGATTCGTATGTCGGTGAAGGCAACTGGGCCGATGCGAGAGATGCCGGCTTACAAGCGACAGGCAGCTATAGAGCATTGCGTGACTCGATTTAGGGAAAGAGCGGAAGAACTTGCGCAGGCCCTTTGCATTGAGGCTGGGAAGCCGATCAAAGACAGCCGTGGCGAAGTGACCCGGTTGATCGATACATTTAAGATTGCTGCTGAAGAATCCGTACGGATAACAGGGGAATACATGCCGCTTGATCGAACCCCCCGGACTGGCGGATACGTCTCGGTGTGGAAACGGGTGCCGATTGGTTCGTGCTCTTTTATATCGCCATTTAACTTTCCATTGAACCTTGCTGCTCACAAGGTTGCCCCTGCTCTGGCGGTCGGTTGCCCGTTTGTGCTCAAACCCGCCAGTTTGACGCCTATCGGTGCCCTGATCATCGGAGAGACCCTCGCGGAAACTGATCTTCCCGAGGGCGCCTTTTCGATTCTTCCCTGCAAAAGAGATGGCGCCCGGATGTTTTCTGAAGATGATCGCTTCAAGCTGTTAAGCTTTACCGGATCGCCTATGGTGGGATGGGACCTCAAATCCAGGGCCGGAAAGAAGAAGGTTGTGCTCGAACTCGGCGGCAATGCCGCCTGCATTGTTGACGAGAATACTGACTTGGATGATGCGGTCTCCCGGATTATTTTCGGCGCCTTTTATCAATCGGGTCAAAGCTGCATCGGCGTTCAACGGATTATGATTCACAAGGAAGCCTATGGGATATTTAAAGAAAAGTTTGTTGCTTCCGCGCGCTCCTTAAAGATGGGAAATCCGATGGATGAAGAGACGTTTATCGGACCGATGATCTCTGAAAAAGAAGCGCTGCGCCTGGAATCTTGGATTAATAGCGCTCTAAATCATGGCGCCAAACTCATTTGTGGCGGAAAACGGGAAGGTGCGATGCTGGAGCCGACTGTCCTTGAAAATGTACCTAAAAATGAAATGATTTGTGCAAAGGAGGCCTTTGGACCCGTTGTGGTTATCTCTTCATTCAAAGATTTTGATGAAGCATTAAAACAAGTGAACGACAGTATTTTTGGCCTGCAGACCGGAGTTTTCACCCGGGATATTCATAGGGCGCACCATGCCTGGAACACATTGGAGGTGGGTGGGGTCGTCATCGGTGACGTTCCATCCTGGCGGGCAGACCAAATGCCATATGGAGGGGTAAAGGAGAGCGGTTTGGGGCGTGAAGGCATCCGCTATGCAATGGAGGATATGACCGAGATACGACTCATGGTCATCCGCAACCTTCCAACTTAAAATCCTGTATAGAACCATGGAAAAAGCAGCCGAAAAGAAAACCCGGATGATCGATGCTGTTGTTTCAAATAGGGAGGGAAAAATTTTTGAGCTGGAAGGATATGCTGCCGTTGGGATGGAAGGGCCATCCATAGCGCCCCTGCAATTGAATGAAACCATTTATATGCCGTTTGGAAGCGAGCTGATGTTTCTACCGGACCGAAAACCGATGCTCTACAATATCCGTACCGGCAGTTTCGAAATTCTGATCGAAAACCCTCATATGCCAGGTGAGGAAATCTTTCCGGTCGCGATCTTTAATTCACCCGGTTACGTAATTTCTTGTGTGAGTGCCTATAAAGAAAAGAAAAATGCTGGATATCTGCCCCTTTTTTCTTACGGTGCGGTTGGATGGCATAAAGGTCGATTCAGAAGCGCAGCCATTCGTGTTGACCGGGAGAGGCGGCAGGATCTCAGATTGATGAATAAGCAGAAAGTCATTGCCGGCATAAAGAAGATGAGAAAAAAAATGCCCAAAAACCGGCTGAGAATACAATTGGAAACATGTGCCCTGACTTTTGGCTGTCCAGCCGGAAAAAATTTTTTTTTAGAAAGGTATGAAGCACCCCTACCGACCTCCAAAGGCTGCAATGCCAGGTGTCTGGGGTGTATTTCTTTGCAAAAAACAGACGATATTCCGATCAGTCAAAAAAGAATCTCATTTAGGCCATCACCTGAAGAAATATCAGAGATCGCATTGGAGCATATTCAAAAAGTAGATAAAAGTATCGTCAGTTTTGGACAGGGATGTGAAGGCGACCCCCTTTTATCGGCCGAGGTCATAGAACCGGCTATCCGTATCATTCGTTCAAAAACCAAAAAAGGGACCATCAACATCAATACAAACGGTAGTAAACCCGATATTTTGAAAAAACTGTTCACAGCAGGCCTTGACAGTGTCCGCATCAGCATGAATAGCGTAAGAAAAAAATGTTATCATGCCTATTTTAGGCCAACCGGTTACACGTTTTCAGATGTTACAAAGAGCATAGCGGTGGCAGGCCGTGAAAAAAAATTTATATCCCTAAATTATCTCAATATCCCAGGGTTTACGGATACCCCTGAGGAGATTGAGGCACTTCTGACTTTTATAAAAAGTCAAGAGATTGACATGATTCAATGGCGAAATTTGAATTTTGATCCTGTTAGGTACTTGAAAATTATGGATGGTGTTTCGAAACAAGGGAAGCCGATCGGCATGAAGAAGCTGTTGGCGGTGGTGAAAAATTCTTTTCCCAAGCTGAAAAACGGATACTTCAACCCGCCCAAAGAAAAATTCAATTTAGCATAAAAAAGTACTCTAAAAGAAAGCATAAGCAAGGCAAGTTTATCGAAAACAAAGCCGAATTGAAATCGTGTGCAACGAATAATCAACCCTGGTGATTCATGGGTGGTTTCAGGAAACGGACGCTTCGAAACACCTGCTGCTGTATTATTGGAAGACCAGTGGCAACACCGGAAGAGGCAAAAAAGAAATTGGGAATACTACGATGAAGAAAATGGCACAAATATGGCTGAAAGGTGTAATGAATATCCACGCAATGAATACGATGTAGGTTGTGCAGAGTCGTCACAGTGGTTTTTCGATCGGGGAATGCTGACCAAAGACGAAATAAGTGTTGGACATGTCACTCCGGATACGACTGTCGACTACAACGGAATAATGATTCAGAGAAAGCGAGGCGTCCTCCCCAACTCTGCGAGCAAAACACATGTTGCTCATGAAGTTGGGCACCTTTTAGGTTTTAAACATTCTGATGGCGCAGGAGACCTCATGAATACAGGCATCGGCGAAGCCAATGACAATATCTCTCACGACAATCTCCACGATATGCTGGACAAAATGAATCTAGAATGTCGCTGGACAATGGAAGTCCATGAAAACATGTTTTTTATCAATAATGCATCTACCTGTCCGGGGAATCAGTGTATAGCTAACATGGACGGTAACGCACGGATAGACTTTACTGTCGAATCTTATGATGACAATCTGATTGGCAAAGGCACTGTAAATTATAACAGTGTAAAATATCCCCTTGTGAGCAATTCCGGAAATTGTTCATCTTCTGCGGTTCCAAAAAATGGAAACTTTAAATTAACCGGAAATATTCAGTCGATTTCAGGCTCTTCTCTGGACTTCATTACTGCTGATTATCCGATGGCCTATACGCTCGAAATAAAAACTGACTATTCACAGGAACCACAGGAAAATGCCACGCTCCATACGGCCCATGGAAGTTTTAATGTTGGTGCTACGATTTTAAAAAACTTTCTCTCCGGCGGAGGATTTGATTCCTTCAAAGTCATCTTGGGAGATCCAAACGATCCAAAAAATATCATTCAGGATGTCAACTTTAGCTCGAAGGCTCCCAGTGTAAATAAGGGATGTATCAACTTGACTCAGGAGATGAAATCTGACGATCTGGCGATCACAAAAGTGGAGACGTTTAAGAGAGAGACGATATTACACAATTTTCAGGAATATTTAGAAGACTATTTTAAATAAGAACTGACTTGGATAAACTGAGAAGTCATCCCCTTTGGGGAAATATCCTTGAAACTTTCCTTATGAGCGAGGTTTACAAAAGAGTGTACCACTGTCAGCGTTGTTCCCCGGTGAAATTTATAAAAATGGTCCTGGTTGCCAGCCTTATGAAATTTTTCAGGAACTGGGCCGAGATTTCAGTTTCACACGCATGAATTTCTGAAGATAGCATTCGCCCCATGTCGGATTTAATGCTCCGATCGATTGGGTAGGCAAAAATAGCCTATGGGTTTTATTTTCCTTTAATGAGATTATTTGCGATTACCAGACGCATGATTTCATTGGTCCCTTCATAAATCTGGCATATCTTTGCATCCCGCATGTGCCTTTCCATAGGATATTCCTTGCAGTAACCATATCCGCCTAAAATCTGAACGCCTTCCACAGCAGCTCGCATGGTCACATCCGACGCATACATCTTGGCCATGGCAGCAGCTTTTTCATAGGGTTTCCCATTATCCTCCAACCAGGCAGCCCGTAGGGTCATCAGTTCGGCGGCATCCAGTTCAGTGGCCATATCAGCCAATTTCCACTGGATGGCCTGGAAGGATGTTATCGGTTTCCCGAATTGTTCACGCACCTTGGCATATTCCAGCGCCTCATCCAGAACGGCTCGCCCGATACCCACTGCCTGAGAAGCAATGCCGACCCGACCGCCATCTAGGGTTGTTAACATTTGCTTAAAACCCTCGCTTTTGTTACCGAGCAGACCATCGACAGGCACTCTGGCATTTTCAAAGATCAGTTCAGCTGTGCCGGAAGCATTAATACCCAGCTTTTCCTCAACACGGCCGACTTTAAATCCAGGGGTTTTTTCCAGATCCATCACAAAGGAACTGATCCCTTTGTACCCTTTTCCTTTTTCGGTTAAGGCGGCGACCACCGCGTATGAGGCCACATTACCACTGGTGATGAATTTTTTTTCTCCGTTGATAATCCATTCATCTCCATCTTGGATGGCGGAGGTGAGGAGGCCGGAAGGATCCGAACCGGCACCGGCCTCGGTCAATGCGTAGCACCCTGTTTTTTCACCACCGGCAACAGGGGGAAGGTATTTCATCTTCTGTTCGTGGGTTCCATAAGCCATCACCGGATAACAATAAAGAGAATTGTTCACAGACATGATTGCACCCGTACTGGCACAGGCCTTGGATATTTCGATAAGTGCCAGTACATAACTGACGTTATCCATACCCCCTCCACCATATTCCTCAGGCACTGCAATGCCCATCAATTTTAGTTCACCCATTTTCTTGACGATCTCTGCCGGATGCTCATGGTTTTCGTCGAGTTCTGCGGCCACGGGTTTGATCTCTGTCTCGGCAAGTCGACGAGCCATATCCTTAACCATCAGTTGTTCTTCTGTAAGTGCAAAATCCATTTTTTGCCGCAGCCCCCTTTCAGTTCAGGCTTTCTCTCATTCTAACTGGTCGTCATTACATCTTTTCTCAGAAAAGGCGAATGAATAGTGGATGTCGATTCAAATACATATAGCTTTCTATTTTTGTCAACTAGTTAGTGCCCATCCATAAATGGCCCTTTTTGCCCTGCTCGGCGTTCTCTGATTATCTTAATCCCACAGCCGAAAGAGTTGCAGATAATTTAAAGGGTCAGTCGCCAAACAACGATATGTCGTTTTGCCCATTTCGATATCGGTTACATTTTCAACAAACTTTTGTCCATGAAAGCGCAACAGAAGACGAAACAATCGCGGATAACGGTAAACCAATTTTGCAAAGATATGAACCGAATGTAATTCGGGCAATATTTTTTTCTTAATCTCTGACTCAAATATATTTTTTACCCCGCTTTTCCGGAAAGCGCCGTCAAGCAAAGCATAGGCCGCGGTTTGGCCGCTTAAAAGTGCAAAAGAGATCCCTTCTCCGGTAATGGGATTCGCAAATCCCGCCGCATCTCCTGTTAAAAGGACTCTCCCTTTCATAAATGCATCATTTCTGGGCGTTACGGGGATTAAATATCCGTAACGTTTTGATTTTTTTGATGGATCTATTTCTAAAGCTTTCAAATAGTTTCCCATCATGTCATTGAGTCTGACCGTATTTTTCCGCATGCTCAATACACCGACGGAAAGATGGGCTTTTTTTGGAAAAACCCATCCATAACCGCCTGAAAATAGACCAAAATCAAATCTGGCGGAATGACAGAATCTATCCATTTCCTCTTGAGAAACTAACATCTCAGATTCGATCGCGGGAATCAGGTTACGAGTTTCCCGCCACCCTGATTTTTTTGCCACAGCGCTCAAACTGCCGTCAGCTCCTACCACAAACCTGGCGCGAAATGGCCCTTTACTGGTCATCAGGTCAACCATATCGACCTTGCTCACCACATCCACAACCCGGCATTTTGAAAAAATATCCGCACCCGCTGCCCTGGTAGCCAAAACCAGCCGATAGTCAAATTTATCTCGCATGGTCATGGAAACAATCGGTCGTTTTCTTTTTGCGGAAAAATGAAGATGATGCGGAATATAATTCAATTCAACCCGATAACATTCCCGTTCAATAATTTCTGCAACATCAACCGGTAGAAGCTGCATAGCTTTTCGAACGATTCCACCGCCACATGGTTTATACCGGGGTAAGGTCGATTTTTCTAAAATCGCAACACGCACCCCCTTCTTTGCCAGACAAAACGCCGCCATCGCTCCAGCGGGTCCACTACCGACCACCGCCACATCATATATCTTATGGAAACCCAATCCGGTTCTCCGCGAACCCACCTAATTTAATCCTAATTGAGCGAAAGCCGAGGATGTCCCGGGTCCAAGGCATCAGGGCCGCAGCTGTAGTCGTCTACCGCAAGAACCTGATGACACCGGAGATGGAGTATCATCGGCTTTCCCGAAGGGCAAATAAAATGGAAATTTGCTGTTCTTTTATATTTCCTCTATTGAAGAGATGCTAATGTATTCTTAGTTCGATGCAACCCTTCACCTCTAAAGATTTTTATATTCGTTTGCCATTTTATTTACGCTCGATTAGGGTTTAATCCTGTTTCGAGCCGTATGTGTCGTCATCATGCTTTATATCCACAAAGATGTCGACAAAAATGATTTTAATTGATTGATAATCCGGTCGGGAAAATAATATGCTTAAATTCGACGGACTCACAAAAAGACCATATTGCTCTCTGAATGACCATTTTGGGGCATTTAGATAGGTGATACTAAATTTCAAGAACTCTCCGCCAAGGCGGATCAAACAGCTTGAAATTCTTAACGTACCATCAATCAAAACGCTTTATCCCAAAATGCTCAAAGTCGTTCACAAATGACTTTTACGAGCCTGTCAATATTCAACGGAAAAAAAGGATGAAATGGATTGAGGCAAAAGTGATATTTGACGTTCACAACCATCAGTTAGCCACGGACCTGATTGCCAATATATTTTATGACTTGGAACTATCGGGTGTCGTTCTCGAAGATCCGACACTTGCATTGATGAACAAAGAGACCGGTGAAACCGACAACGGCCCCGATCATTATGCAGTAATCGGTTATTTCCCTAAAAACAGGAAAGCAGAAAAAAAGCTATGGATTCTGGAAGAAAAATTGATACGGTTGGAAAAAATAAATCGGATTCAATCCAAGATTGTCTATCGGGAAATTGATGAGGAGGACTGGGCTGAATCCTGGAAAACCTATTTCTGGCCACAGAAGATCAGCCATAGAGTGGTGATAAAGCCGACATGGAGAAAATATATTGCCGATCCAGGGGATATTATTATCGAAATCGATCCTGGAATGGCCTTTGGTACAGGCACACATCCAACAACTGCCATGTGCATCACCATGATCGAAAATTACCTGAAAGAGGGGGCTTCTTTTCTGGATATGGGAACCGGGTCCGGTATTCTGATGGTAGCGGCAGCCAAACTGGGGGCTCGAAACGGCCTGGGCATCGATAAAGATGAAGATGCCACGAACGTGGCGCGGGAAAATTTGTTGCTCAACAATATTCAAACCGGTCATTTCAGGGTGAAGACCGGCAAATTATTCGATGGGGTGGAAGAAAAGTTTGATCTTGTTGTTGCCAACATATCAACAGATATTGTTGTTATTCTTCTTGAAGGCGTACGGAAGGTATTGGCGGGCAGCGGCACATTTATCTGCTCCGGGATGATCGAAGAAAACCACCATCGGGTAATGGAAAAGATGGACGATGTCGGGTTGGAAATCCTTGAAACACGGATAAAGGAAGGGTGGGTAACCATTGCCGGTAGAAAAAACAGTTGAAATTGAGATCAGAACAGCAGAGTTAAAGATCGACTCCGTAGCCATATGGCCTGATTTAGAGCCTCGTTTCGCCTAATTATTGTTTCAAGCAAAAAGGTTTTGCAGGGCTCTAATTGTTCAAAGACCCAATCACTGGTAATTTTTTTCTTGGATCATTTTTTGTTAAAAGGATTCGGATGAATTCCTCTACAGTCGACGATATTGAAGGTCTCCCCAGACGTTTATATTTACGCCGCGCATTTCTCAAGCCGTCCTTTACCCGCTCGGAAATGATGCTTATCTATCTCTGCTATGTAGATAACCAAAATTGCTTTTTATTAAAATCCGGTTCTTTTTTTACTTTTGAGACTTTGCAGAGCATCGTTCTCAGATTGGTTGTGCCTTGCGCAGGGTCATAAGGCCCATCCAAAGAATTGAGGAGATTAATATTGGATTCCCAGACCCCATAAAAAGGCCCACCTTTTTCCGGATACCACCATCCTGGCTCACAGCTCACCACACGTTTATCGATATCTTTCGTGATCCTCGCTTTGTGCATTATTTTACCTCGTGGATTTTCAATCCAGACCCAATCGTCGCTTTTGATTCCTAATGGTTCTGCTGTATCCGGGTGTATGTCCATCTGAGGATAAGGATGGGATTTTCTTGCCCACGAGGCCCAGCGATTGCTTGAATGCATAAAAGCCCCGCCTTTCACTCTGGCCTCCATAAGAATAAGGGGATATTCCTCGGCAAGCTCAGAGGTTGAAATCGGAGACTCGGGGGGTTCACGGTGATTCGGCAGTGGATCGAGACCCAATTGTTCCATGGTGGTTGAAAATAACTCCACCTTTCCCGTAGGGGTCTTAAATTTAAAACTGTCTTGATCATATAACCGGTACGGCTTGGCAGGAAATGGCAATACATGATGTTCTTTTAATCCCTCCCACGTCGCACCAAATCCTTTCAGGCAATAATCGAGAAATTCGGGGATTATCCGCCATTGGATGAAATCCACATCAGTGCGGCTCTTTTGGGGTTTGAACCCTTTTTCGATTAACTGCCAATAAATATCCAGTATAACCTGTTGTTCATTTCTGGACTCGCCATAAGGCGCTACCGTCTGAACACGTGCTTCTATGGCCGGCTGCCATAGCCCGGCAATCAACGGTATTTCGTCCCGTTCCAGCCAATGAGCGGCAGGCAACACATAATCTGCAAGTGCCGCAGTCGGCGTCATCATATAATTAAAATGAATGCTTAAATCGAGCTGTTTTAAAGCTTTGTAAACTGTTCTGGGTTCGGGAAACTGGGTTAAAAGATTGGTTCCATGGTTGATTAAGGCCTTAATGGGGTAGGGCTTGCCTGTATGCATGGCCTTGATTGCCAGCTCGTTATGACAGGCGCTGATCGGCGCTTTTACCCCTGACCACAGCGGAAATTCATTGTAACCGATTCTTTTTTCCTCGATTTCAATAGGCAACAGATGCTTCGGGTAGCTCGGTTTCAGAAATTCATAGGCCGAATAAAAACCTGGAGGCTTGCGTTCACCGGATAAAAGATTGCCCCCCTGCACATCGAGATTCCCGGTGATTGCCACTAAAATAGAATGGGCATGTCCGGTTGCCGTAGAACCGTATCCCTGCATCACGCCGATGCCACTGACCAGGGATGCCGGTTTAATGCCGGCATACAGGCGGGCAACCTTTATAATGTCTTTTTTAGGCACCCAGGTAATCGCTTCAATTGTTTCGAGCGAATCGTTTTTTACATGCGCTTTGAGTTCTTCAAGTCCGTGACACCAATGATTAACAAAGTCTTTATCATAGAGATCTTCTTCGATCATAACTTTTATCATACCCAATGCCAGGGCACCGTCTGCACCCGGTCTGACCTGGAGCCAGACATCGGCTTGCTTCGCAACTGAAATGTTGCGCGGATCTATCGTGATCAGTATGGCGCCGTTTTTCCTGGCCTCCTGAATCCAGCGCCATTGCGGCAGGTGAGTCTCGGGCGGATTTTGTCCCCAAATCACAACGCATTTGCTGTCTTTTGTATCGGGACCATGCCCGAATTGGGTACAGATGTCTCCGATAACAGCCAAATCCATGACCCGGCTGGGCCCTTCACAGTGTTGCATGCTTTTGAGCAGATTCGGACTGCCAAGGGCCCTCATCAGCAAGCAGCATAGGGTATAATGCCACCCATCGACTGAGGCCGCAAATGCGAGCGGGCCCTGTTGTTCATGAATCCTGATGATTTGATCCGTGATCTCATCAATGGCCTGATCCCAGGAGATGCGTTCCCATTTATCTTCTCCTTTTTTACCGCGCCTTTTTAACGGATATTTGAGTCGGTCAGGGTTATACAGGGTTCCGTTTATCACGTTGCGGCACTTGGAACATAGATTGTCACCCTCGGTGACCGGTGAAGCGGGATCACCTTTTATCTTGATGACTTTGCCGTTTTTAACATAGACCAGAACCCCATCTCCCATGTAACACTCCTGACAGACGGATTGAAATACGATGGTATTCTTTGATTTTTTCATTTAATGATCTCCTTGGAAACTCCCTGTTATCCCTAATTTATTATTCGCCTTTTTTTTGTCAAGCTCTCTCACCAGCTTTGCTTTGTATTCAAACTTTGGCAAACTGTTCGGTGCGACCAGCTCTACATGCGCTCGAAAGATAAGCTTTCCACGAATGAGCGCTGCAATCCTTTGTTTTAGTTCGAGCAAATCATCGGTTCCTTTGCCGGATATCAGGGACGTGGGATAAAAACAATCAGGGCATATTTCGGCTATGAGGGAAAGGGCGTGGTCTATCAGCTCTATCAAAGCAGTTGATATCTCTCTGTATGCTAAAAAGCCACATCGGTTGGGTCTGGGGGCGATTAAAAAACTGTTTTCATCGAAATGAACCAAAAACAAAAGGGCACCTTATATAGAGACGTCTTTTTTTACTTCTATGATATTACCCCTTTATGCTCCGGGGCAGAAGCATCTGGTGCTGGGGACAGATTGATTTTGGATTCTGGTAAACAGCACCGGCAAAGGCCATCAGATATTTTCTGATATCATTCATGGTTGAGATTTCATCCACAAACCCATTTTTAGCGCAGTAAATCGGCCTGGAGTTATCGTGATATTCCCGGGCTATTTTGTTCATCTTTTCGATTACCGGCCCCAGTGGCCTCCCGGCGTCTTTTTCTTTAACCAGCCTGCGGGAAAAGCTGGCCGCAGCGGCTGTTTCGCCATGCATTACATATATTTCAGTGGTCGGTATGCCGAGGGTGAAGGCGTTATGCCGGTTGGCCGTCGGCCCTCCCATGATATAATGGGCCGCAGCCGTCCCTTTTCTTAGCAGTACAAGCATCATCGGGATCTCGGTCTGCTGAATCGAATAGATCAACGCCTGGCCGAGCCCGAGCAGTTCTGCTTTTTCAGCCGGATCCCCCACATCAATCCCTGTCGTATCCTGGAACCAGATGATCGGTATGCGATCTCTGCCACATAATGTTACAAATTCGTTCATTTTTATTAGCCCCTGGCGGTACAGTTTTCCACCAATACCGGCATAGGGGGCATACTCAGGATATTCTTCTCCCAAATACCCCTGGCGGTTACCTATGCAGGCCACCAGAAATCCATCCATTTTACACAAACCTGTATAGACCTCAGGTCCATAATCCGGTCTAAACTCCATATGTTCACTTCCATCGGCGAGGCGTGCCAAAACCTCTTCAAATGCGTACATCTGTTTCTGATTAAATGGAATCAGACGGTATAAGTCTTCGGAAGGAAACCTCGGTGGTGCAGGTTCAGCCACTCGATAAAATTTGGGATTATAGGCGGGCATATCCTGCATGTAATCTTTCAGACCATCGAGCACCCCAGTTTCTTCCTCATAAACATATCTGAAAAAGCCGGTTTCATCGAAATGGATCTTTGCAGAGCCCGGTGGCTCATCCTTGTACTGTTTAGCCGACTTGATCAGCGCTTCCGCACCCTCTTGATCAAAGTAGCCTTTGGGTGTCATGCCGCTCAATATGCCACCGCCCCCAACGGCAACATTACAGTTTTTGTGAGCAAAAAGGATGGTAGGACTGATCGCATGGTATCCTCCACCTGCAGGGTTGGTACCGTAAATGCCTGTAAGAACCGGTATACCCAGTTGTTCAAGCTCAGCATGCCTGAAGAAAGCGGCACCGCCCCCTCTGCGATCGGCATAGAACTTTTCCTGTTCAGTCAGTTTTACACCGCTGCAGTTGACCAGCCAGACCAGCGGGATGTTCAATCTTTTTGAAAGATGGGTCGCCCGTAATATGTTATCACTCTGTCCCGGAAGCCAAGCACCAGCAAATACCTTATTATCAAATCCGATAATCACTGCCCATCTATCTGAAATTTTTCCAAGCCCGTCTATAACATTGGTCGTTCCTTCATCATTTTCAGCTGGATCGTACAGGGTGTGCATCGGGCACCATGTTCCAGGATCAACCAGGTATTGTAGTCGTTGCCAGACCGTCAATTGTCCCCGGACATTAATTGTTTCTTCGGAGAACCCGGCATTTTTAACCCGATCCACTTCCTTTTTTACTTCATTTTCGACTTCTTTTATTTTTTTCAGATTTTCTTCGGTACTGGTAATCTGCCCTTTGCTCAGTTCACTGCCGAATGCCGTCATTTCTTTGAAATAGGGTTTCATGTGATCACTCCCACCCTTGCTTTTATGATTAAGGTGTTGGTGCCCGGCCGTATCTACCTGGCCGCCGGACACCAGATTTCGATTCGGTTTCTGAGGATCACGAAGAGGGTTTTCGAGTTATCGTCCTTGAAAATGGGGATCGCGCTTTTCCATAAAGGATTTCACGCCTTCCTTTTTGTCCTCGGTTCCACAGGACAGGGTATGCAGATATGATTCATGCGCCAGCCCTTGGGATAGTGACCCTTCTGCAAAACGGAGTATGGCTTCCTTTGCGTATTGGAGGGCGAGCTTGGGACGGGATGCCAGCATCGTGGCAAGACTTCTAACTTCTATCATCAGTTGATCAGGTTCCACCACACGATTCACCAGGCCGATCGCGAGTGCCTGGTCGGCATTCACAGGTTCGCCGGTAAGAATCAACTCCATGGCACGGCCCATTCCGATAAGTTTCGGTAATCGTTGTGTACCGCCGGCCCCTGGGATAATGCCTAACTTCACCTCGGGCTGACCCAAACGTGCCTTTGAGGACGAAATTCGTAAAGTGCAGGCCATGGCTAGTTCCAGACCAGACCCCAGTGCCCAACCGTTAATAGCGGCAATCGATGGAATCCCCAGCTCTTCGATTCGGGTATAGACCTCTTGTCGACGCCGTGTTTCGAGACGCCCGTTCAGTCTGTCCCGGCGGTCGAGTTCATGAATATCAGCACCGGCAACAAACGCTTTTTCTCCTGCGCCGGCTAAAATAAGGACCCGGAGATCGAATGCCTTCTCTATTTGGTCCAATAATTGATCGATTTCCTCGACCGTGGCATTATTAATTGCATTGAGTTTTTCGGGACGGTTGACCGTCAGAGTTGCGATCGGACCATCAGTTTCAAACAAAATATTCTCAAACATCACTTGTCTCCATAATTATAAAAACCCCTGCCGGTTTTTTTGCCTAGCTTGCCCTCTTCGATCATTTTATTTAAAAGTTCCGGATGTTTGTACCGAAAATCCCCAAGCTCCTTAAAAAGCGTTTCCATTTTTGTCCGATGAACGTCCAGTCCGATGAGATCGATCAGCTCCAGTGGCCCCATCGGATGGTTGGCACCGAGTTTCATGGCCTTGTCCACATTAGCCGGTTCAGCCACATTGGAAGCTACCAGCCAGGTGGCTTCGTTGAGCATTTGGCCTAAAATGCGGCTGACAATGCCGGCCGGTGCTTCGTTTTTACAAACCACCGGATCTTTTCCCAACTGTTTGGCAAAAGCTTCCGCCGCTTCTAAAGTTTCTGCAGCGGTTTTCCGGCCAGGCATAATCTCCACCAATTTCATAATCGTTGGTGGATTGAAAAAATGCATTTGTACCACTTTTTCCGGACGGGTGGTCGCTTCTGCCATTGCTGAAATGGAAAGTGAGGTCGTGTTTGTAGCCAGAACAACCTCTGGCTGAACCCGGGTATCGAGCTCTTTGAAAATATTTTTTTTGATTTCTAAATTTTCAGACGCACTTTCGATTACAAAGTCGGCCTTGCTAGCAGGTGATAGATCCCCTGCTGTGGAAATTCGGAAAAGAATTGCGTTTTTGTCTTCTTCTGCGATCCTTCCTTTTGCGACCCTGCGGGAAAGCCCTTTTTCAATGTTGGATTTTGCCTTATTTGCTAACTCCTGATTTATATCTGAAATTACAGCATCGAAACCTTGCTGGGCGCAAAGCTGCCCAATGCCGGCCCCCATGACACCTGAACCGACCACGAGCACTTTTTTTATTGTCATGAAATCATCTCCTTATTAAAGTCTTTCGACCACGACTGCTACGCCATTGCCACCGCCAATACACAGGCTGACCAAACCGAACTGCACATCACGGTCTTTCATTGCATATAGCAGTGTACTCATAAGCTTTGCGCCGGTGGCGGCCACCGGATGGCCTAATGCGATTGCACCTCCATTTACATTGACCTTGTTTCGGTCGATATTCAGCGCACGTTCGCAGGCGATATATTGTGCGGCAAAGGCTTCATTGAGTTCAATTAGATCAATATCAGAAAGTTCCAATCCAGCCTGTTTAAGAGCGAATGGAATTGCCTTAACCGGCGCCAGGCCGAACCGTTTGGGTTCATAGCCGATAAATGCATACCCGCGAATACGTGCCATTGGTTCAAGTCCCATTGCTTTGGCTTTTTCACGTTCCATAATCACCTGTGCGGCCGCGGCATCGCATAGAGCACAGGCATTCCCCGCAGTGATGGTACCATTTTTGTTGAATACCGGCTTTAGTTTGGCCAGGGATTCAGCTGTGATGCCTTCACGAAAAATTTCTTCATCTTTAAAAACAGTGGCCTTACCTTTACGAGCCGGCACTTCAATCGGAACGATTTCATCCGCAAACTTTCCGGATTTGACTGCGACTTCAGCCTTGTTGTGGCATTCGGCTGCAAATTTATCCTGGTCTCCCCGTCCGATATCGAGTTCCTGGGCAAGTGCATCGGTCAATTCACCCATCAAGCCACCGCCCAATGGACAAAAAAAACCGTCTTTATGCATTAAATCCAGCAGTTCTCCCTTCCCCATACGATATCCCCAACGGGCCTTTGACAATGCATAGGGAATTTGGCTGGCGCTTTCGGTCCCTCCCACCAGGACAGTGTCCATATCGCCCGTCTTAATCGCTTGGGCTCCGAAAATCATGGCCTGTATGCCGGACCCACAACGGACATTAATGGAAACAGCAGGCGCATAGGTCGGTACACCAGCCCGGACAGCGGTGATGCGAGCTGGATTTGGTCCTACCCCTGCTTGCCAGGCATTGCCGATTATCGATTGATCGATGACATCCGGTGAAATACCCGCACGTTTTATTGTTTCCCGAACCACCACCGCACCGAAATCCGGGGCGGTCATGGAGGCCAGGGAACCACCAAATTTGCCGCCCGCCGATCGGGCGGCGCTTAGTATGACGACTTCTTTCATTTGTTCCTCCTTAACTTATTTTTATGATGTCTTAAAAAGAAATAGGCTTTTATGAAATCATGCGCACGTTGTTCTTAAAGGAAAATGGCAACAGAGCAAAATTAGCTCATGATGGCAAATATCATACCATCGAATAGTTTGGGCCTCCCCCTCCTTCAGGACATGTCCAGGTAATATTTTCAAACGGATCCTTGACTTCGCATGTCTTGCAATGAAGGCAATTGGCCGGATTGATTACTAGTTGCCTTTTCCCCTGTGGCCCTTCTTTTATCTCGTAAACTTTTCCAGGGCAGAACAAGGCGCAAGGGTTGCGATAACTCTCAAAGCATTTGGTTTCACAAATACGTGTGTCATGAACAATGAGATGGCAGGGCTGGTCCTCTTCGTGCTTGGTTCCGGAGAGATAAACACCGGTTAACTTGTCAACGTAAAGAGTACCATCAAAATGTTGAGGGACCGCTGTTTTGGTCTTATTTGCCTTTTTTGGCGTCAGTGTTTTCAATGTGGAATTGTCTTTTCTTATGGTGAGCGGATCTTTTAACCCTCTACCGCCGGTAAAATACTGGGCACCGATGTGCATGAACTTAAGGAATCCTTTTTGGGAAAGGGCTTGGGTAAAATTGCGCGCCTTATACCGTTCGTCCTTTATCCAGCTCTTCTCCACCCCCAATTCATATTTTTTCAGTGTTTTTGTCGAAAAATCGTTTTTTTCCAGTGCAAAAATAATTGCTTCCGCCGCTATCATACCCGATTTCATGGCGGTGTGTATACCTTTCAATCGCTGTGTGTTCAGCATTGAGGCGCTGTCGCCGACAAACACCGTCCCATTGGCAACAAGCGCGGGCATGGTGTAATATCCACCGGCAGAAAGGGTCTTTGCTCCCTGCTGCAGCACCTTTCCACCTTGGATAATTTCAGCAATAAGGGGATGTCTTTTGAACCGTAAAAAGGCTTCATAAGGCTCTAAAAACGGGTCTTGATAGTCAAGCGCGACCACCAAGCCACAGCAGACCCGGTTGTCTTTCAACCTGTAGAGAAATCCTCCACCTTTTTTATTCAGCCTCAAAGGATAGCCAAAGGTGTGGAGCACGGTGGTTTCTGCTGACAGGAAAGGGCTCGATTCGGGTATTTCAATTACTTCTTTGATTGCTGTTTCAAACACCTGGGGCATTTTGTTGGAAAAAATATCCATTTTCTTGCCCAGGTCTCGTATAAGACTCCCCTTGGAACCCTCGCCAAAAACAGATACCTTGGCAATTAAATCGATTCCAGGTTCGTAGTTGGACTTTTTTTTACCATGCTTATCAATGCCTTTGTCACCAGTTCTTACACCGATTACACAGCTGGCATCAGCATTATAGAGCACTTCGGTTCCGGCAAACCCGGGGAAGATGTTTACCCCCATTTCTTCGGCCAAACCTCCCAACCATCTTGTAAACTTAGAAAGGCTGATAACGAGGCATGCTTCATTATGTAGGTATTTTGGAGTAAAGGGGATCGAAAAACCGCCTTTACGGGTGAGGAAATAGAGGTTATCACGGCACTCGGTTTGTTCTATGGGGCATCCCCTTTCCAGATAATCGGGGATGAGCTCTTTTAGTGCGATGGGATCTAGAATGGCACCGCTGATAGCGTGGGATCCAATGGTATTCCCTTTCTCAATCATGCCCACTTCAATTTTCATTTTCTTTTCTCGGGCTAACTCCATCAAATGAATTGCACTCGCCAGATTTGCAGGCCCAGCACCTACGAAAAGAATATCAAACGGCAATTGTTCTCTCGTCTGATCCATTTATATCATCCCGAACTTTTTTATTGAACTCCCTCTCTATTTATTGACCGTGGGTGCATTCCCGGCAGCAAGAGGCAGAGGGCTTTTGTGTGGTCGTCTGAATCTGGGAGGGTTTTTGGTCTTATTGTATTATGTCATGTTTTTAATTGCTTTTATAATTTCCGGAATCAGTTCAAAAAGATCCCCCGTCACTCCGAAGTCGGCTTTTGAAAAAATGGGAGCTTCAGGATCTTTGTTTATCGCCACAATGCATTTGGATGTGGACATACCCGCCAAATGCTGAATGGCCCCGGAAATGCCACAGGCAATGTATAAATTTGGCGAAACCACCTTTCCGGTCTGGCCGACCTGATCGCTATGGGGGCGCCAACCTTCATCAACAGCCGATCGTGATGAGCCAACGGCAGCACCCAGCAGGGCCGACAGATCTTCAATGACAGAAAAATCACCGCCCGTACCCCGCCCTCCGGACACAATAATATCCGCTTCGGTTAATTCGATCTTATCACCTGTTTCGATTTTTTTTTCGAAAACCGATGTCTTAACTTCTCCAACTTTTACGGATGGTCTGTCGACCGTTGCGCTTTTGGGTGTTTCTACGATAGACATTACATTCGGTCGTATGGCGACAATTTGAGGTGTCCCGGCGATTTCGACATCGGCCAGAACTTTCCCGCCAAACATCGGACGGGTAAAGACCAATCCACCGTCGGTTTGTTTAATGGCGACGCAGTCCATTACCAAACCAGCGTCCAATCTCGCAGCGAGACGGGCCGACAGATCTTTGCCCTGGGTAGAGGCCCCAATAATTATCAATTCCGGATCCTGTTCCTCTATCAAATCTGTCAGGACATTGGTATAGGCATCGGTGGTATATTCCGAGAGCCCTGAATCATCGGCGACCAATATTTTTTCTGCGCCGTATTTTTTGATTTCCCCGCTCATTGTTGCAATATCCGCCCCCAAAATCGCTGCCGTCAAATTTGTGTTTAATAGATCGGCAAGACGCCTTCCCTCGCTGACTGCTTCGTATGAAATTTTACGAAAAGTGCCATCTCTTTGTTCTGTAACGACAAAAACACCTTGTGCCATCTTTATCTCCTTCATATCAGGCCAGAAACTGTAGGGTGTGGCCATTGTTTTTTGGTTAATCAATCATAGCCCTGTTTAAATGGCCTTGATTTCCCCATGCAATATTTTTACCAAATTTGCCGCCTTTTCTGCTCCGGATTCACCATCAATCATTCTCACCGCCTGTCTTTCAGACGGAAAATTCAGCGTTTTAATTTTTGTTTTGCTTCCGGCTTTTCCGACAATTGCGGGATCAATACCGATGTCGGCCAGCGTTTTGATATCCAGCGGTTTCTTTTTAGCTTTCATGATTCCGGGTAGCGATGCATATCTCGGTTCATTTAATCCGCGCTGGGTGGTGAACAAAGCTGGAAATGGAGTTTCTACAACCACAGTTCCCCCTTCAAATACGCGGTGACACCTGATCTTTCCGTTGAAAATTTCCTCTTTGATTACCAAAGAGATTTGAGGAATACCCAAATATTCGGCAACAGCAGACCCCACCTGATAATTATCCCCATCAACGGCTCGCTGACCGGCAATAATAAGATCATATGGAATCTCTTTTAGGGCGGCTGCAAGCACTTTGGCGGTTGTCAGTGCATCCCCGCCGGCGGTCATGGGGTCGTTGATAAGAACACCACTATCCGCACCCATGGCGAGGGCAGTTCGTATTGCCTCGGTGGCTTTTTCCGGTCCCATGGAAAGTATGGTCACCGTTCCACCTTGGGTTTCCCTGATCTGCAATGCTTCTTCGACTGCAAATTCGTCGTACGGGTTGATGATCCATTTTAAATCGCCGGTTTTTATGCTCACACTATCTTCCGCGATCTGTATTAGAGATTCGGTGTCTGGTACCTGTTTAACTAGAACAACAACATCCATTCTTAAACTCCTTTCATATTTTCGTCACGGCATTGGACCCATTGCCAAACACGCCGGCAATAAATGCACGCAGAATACGCTTTGTTCTACCTCCATTCTCAGCGATTTGCTTTTTTAATTCCGAGCTGATCCAAAGCGATGATCCATTTGCAAATATTGGCCGATCCCTCAACCATTGTGTACGTCGGTGTATCGCGATAGAATCGTGCAACAGGATACTCTGTAGAGTAACCATATGCACCGAGAATTCTCATGGCATAATTGGCACACTTTGTCACTACTTCTCCAGCGAAATATTTTGCCTGGGCAACATCGAGACCGTTATTCAGTCTTCCCCGATCTTTTGCCCAAGCCGCTTTGTAAACCAGCAACCGCGCCGCTTCAATTTCTGAAGACATTTGTGCGATCATATCTTGGTTCATTTGGAACTGACCGATCGGATTTCCAAACTGCTTCCTTTCGTTGCAGTATCTAATTGCTTCCTGCAGACAGGCCTGGGCCACTCCTACAGCCCCCGCCGCAGCTGAAAGACGGGTCTGGTTCAGGGACCCGAATAGAATTTTGGTGCCATCACCAGGATTTCCGATAATGTTTTTCGTGGGGACTTTTGTATTTTCCAGATAAATTTCACCGGTGGGTGAGGAAAATGACCCCATCTTTTCTATACCTGAGGTTTTTATGCCGTTGAAATTTTTGAGTTCAACGATAAAGGCAGAAAGACCCTTTGAACCCTGAGAACGATCGGTATAAGCGTAATAAACAATCACATCTGCTCTGTCGGCATTGGAAATCCATGTCTTTGAACCGTTCATGAGCCAGTGATCACCCTTGTCTTCAGCCTTGGATAACATGGACATGACATCGGAGCCGGCATCGGGTTCGGTCATGGCGAATCCGCCAAGATAATCGGCGCTGACCAGATCAGGTATATATTTCCTTTTTAAAAAATCGCTACCATATTTGAGTATCGTGTAAGCACAACCCAAAGCCTGCATATTGATCTGAACTCTCAAAGAGCTGGACACCCTTGCAATCTCTTCGGTTGTTACCATAGCCGCGAGCCATCCCATATCCGAACCGCCGTATTCTTCCGGGATGACCATTCCGAAGAATCCCAACTCACCCATCGGTTTTATGGCTTCTTCATACGGGAAATAATGTTTTTCATCCCATTCATCAACAAACGGGGCAACCTTTTTGGCCATAAAATCTTGAACCATCTTCCGCATAATTTCAATTTCTTCCGGCAGATTAAAATCCATATCCATCTCTCCTGTTCTCAAACGTTAATGTGTAAAGCACCCGTTTTCGAGGCCGCCGGGGGACAAACGGTGGTTGTTTACACAATATATAAGTAGATTTTTGTGCAAATTTGTCCAAATGAGATGTGTTGAAAACCAAATTTTGATCTATCTCAAAAATATTAAATTGTTGTCAAGAATTTTGTATCAGCAAGATAAAAATGAAGGGCTATTTTAAAGGAGCGAAGCGCTTACCGTTCAATTAATTTATTTGCTTTTTGAAAAGGGAACAGTATTTTTTTTTAGGACTGCTTGTCGCCTGAGACCGGTGGCTCTATTTTTCAGCCGTGTTCAAGACAGTATTTGGAAAGATTTTCATCAAAACTTACCGGATAGCACCCGTCAAAACATGCCTTGCAGAAGTTGCTTTTCGGATGATCGATTCCGGTCGCCTCAAGAAGACCCTCAAGGCTGAGGTAATCAAGTGTGTCGAGATTGAGGCATTGGGTCAATTGTTTGATAGATTGGCCTGCAGCAATCAGCTCTCCACTGGTTGAAAAGTCAATTCCATAATGACAGGGAAATCGATGAGGGGGGCCGCTCACACGCATATGTATCCGCTTTACCCCTATATTCCTCAGCGTTTTTACCCTTGTCTTAACGGTGGTCCCTCTTATAATTGAATCTTCAATGATGATGATGTCTTTTCCTTTTAAAATCTCTTTTATGGGGTTCAGTTTTACTCTTACACTGAAATCACGCATGCTCTGGGTCGGTTGGATGAATGTTCTCCCGATATAATGGTTCCGGATCATGCCCATTTCAAAAGGGATGCCGGATGCTTCAGAATAGCCCAAAGCAGCATATGTTCCCGAGTCAGGGAACGGCATCACCAGGTCCGCATCTATAGGCGATTCTTCCGCAAGCCTTCTGCCATGAGCTTTTCGTGTCAGATAAACATTTTTCCCGGATATGATACTGTCCGGCCGTGCAAAGTATATAAATTCAAATATACAGAAGTTGTGTCGTGTTTCGACATGGGGTTTAATGCTTTGAATTCCGTTTTCACCTATGATGAGAATCTCACCCGGGTCGAGCTCCCGAATCAGTTCAGCCTCGACAAGATCGAGAGCACAGGATTCAGATGCCAGTACATATTGCCCATTTAGTTTTCCAAGGCAAAGGGGTCTGAAACCATTGGGATCCTTGACGCCGATCACTTCTCCTTTACTGGTCATTACCAAAAAAGAAAATGCACCTTTTAGCCTGGAAACTGTCTTGATCAGGGCCTGGTTAAAACCGAGTTTCAGGTTTTTTACAAAGAGATGCAAGAAGACCTCGGTATCCATAGTGGTCTGAAAAATTGACCCGGTTTCCTCCAGCTCACTTTTTAAGATATGTGCATTGACAAGGTTGCCGTTCAGGGCAACCGCATATGATTTTGTCTTGTGGCGTATAACGAATGGCTGGGAATTGGATAATATTGAACTTCCGGTCGTAGAATACCGTACATGGCCAATGGCGCTCTTCCCTTTAAGATGGTCTAAAACGGGCATGTCAAAGACATCGGATACCAGGCCCATGCCCTCGTGATGAACAATGTTTTTGTTTTTTACAACAGCGATGCCGGTGCTTTCCTGTCCCCGGTGTTGAAGCGCATACAGTCCGAAATAGCTCAACTTTGATGCTTCGGGGTGCCCGTAAATCCCGAATAGTCCACATGATTCACGTGGTCTTTGTAAATAGTTCATTTTATCTCCAGATTGAGAAACCTTTTCAGCTTTCCCGCCAATCTTCGCCCCATTCTTCCGCGGAAATCGATTCCTTGGCTAAAATGTCGAGGGTCACCGCCTGCACTTTTCGATATACGTCCTGATAGTTTTTTTTCTCACCATTTACCATCAACAGATCGTTCTCGATGGAAATGCCAAGCAGTCTCTCGTTTTCCTTTAGATACTGAAAAATTAGATTCCAGTCTGCTTGAGTCATCTCAACCAGCTCACCTCCGTTTAATTGATCATCAACGACTTTATAAAATGGGTCTCTCAGATAAATCGCACCACCAGATGCCAGAGAGAAAAGGTTGGAACCGGGGTAGGGGGTGTCCTGGTCGATAATTTTACCTTTTTCGTCAAACTCAATCCCGTTTAATATCACAAACCCGCCTCCGTTTAGGGAGTCGCCGGCCATAAAAGATTCCGCAAGGTAATCTAGACAGGTGCCGTTGATCACAACACGGGGAGACCCGCCAGCATTGATAAGCGGGCGACCGGCCGCATTTCCCATCACATAGAGATCACCTCCTTTAGCGCCATATAAAAATGTCTGGCCCACATCACCATGCACCACCACCCGCCCGTTCTTCATGATCTGGCAGAGCTGGTCCTGGCCGTTATCATGCACGTGGATATCTAATCCGTCGACACCTGAGCCGAGGTAATCGCCGGAACTTCCATAAATGTCAATGCGCACTCCCTTACTGTCAGGTCCGAACCCGCAGCCATGGAACCGCTGGCCTCTCAACCCGTAAAAGATAAAACGCTTCCAACCCATCTGATATGCCCGCACTGCCAGCCAGGCATCACAGTCTTCACCTTCCGGGGGGAAGTTTCGGCTAGAGATCACAAGGGTATTCTCATCATCGACGGGTGAACGCAGCGCCTGCCGAGTCTCCCAATCAATTCGCTTGAAAGATCCTGATTTTTCCGAGGTGATGGATGAAACAGCGTCCAAAAGTCGGTCAATCCGAGCGCGAACAACCTGGAGCAGAGCGCTTCGTTTCATTCGGCCACAATCATAGCGACGATCATTGAGGAGCGTAAGGAGCGAGAGAACCCCATTAAAATGTTCACCCTGTTTTTTTACCATCCCCGCGATTTCATCCATAACCCAGCCAAGCTGATCAAGGTTCCATGGAGGGAGCGATTCCAGGACATGCAAAAGGGCTGACTCGATGTTTGCCGAACTGATTTTCTTTTCAACCTGATGCATCAGTTCGGTTCCACTCTGAGGCGATTCCGGGTCTTTTTTGAAATTGATCTGCCATTCACCTGCTGGTGAAGTGATCGGGTTTCCAAATTTGTCGGTACAGCTCAAGGCGGAAACACCATTTTTCTTTTTGACGGTGAAGGAAAATGCACCACCATCTGTATGGCTGCCACCACGGGCGTTCCAATAGCGGTCAGCAACCAATCTGAAGCGGTTATCTTCCTCCGATAGCGAGTGCAGAGTCGCATCGATTGCCTGCTTCTCAGATGCGACCAGCCCGATGCTTGCATCGCCCTCCTGTATAGCGAAAACCTGTGGGCGGAGCATAGCAGTGTCTGTAATCCCCAAGAGTTGGCAAACACCCAGGTCTGGATCGCTTCGGGCAATGATGAAAAACCATGGGCCGTCAGGTGAGCAATGCACATGCGACGTCTGAATGGCTTGGTAAATTCGTTGTTTTTCCTGGGGAAGCCGATCAAAATCGAGCTCGGTTGTGGGGGCAATCGCCTCAATCACATACTCCAGGGGGTACCGGTACACGCGGTGTAGCAAATCAAAGAGAAGAACTGCTACCTCGGTGTCGGTTAGAAATTGCGGAACGATGTTATGCTGTCTGAGGTACTCGGCAACACTATAATAATTGGCAAAGTCGCCGTTATGGACCAATGCCTCGTTCATCCCAATAAAGGGGTGAGAGCCTGCTGGATGCCATACCCTCCCTTTGGTTGGATAACGCTGATGGGCAATCCAGAGATGTGCCTTCATATCGTCAAGACCATAATACTGCACCACGTTTTCAGCATATCCCACGATTTTGAAAAGAACAAGATTTCGCGCATGGGAGAGAACAAACGCTCTTTGCTCACCGAGAGAAGCATAAAAATGTTGGTTCAGCCGAGCGCTGTTTTGATAGATGAACTCGTCCTCTACCGCTCGTTTTGGTGCTTTCGTCATGCCATGTTGCTCTGAAAATCGCGAGAGGACATCATCTTTGACACGGACGAAATATTGAACCACTTCAGGGGGCCGAACGCCAAGGCCGAGATCGCGGTAATCAGCTGCAGGTTCGATTCTGAATTTATGATTAATTTCGAGGTCTTTACTGATATATGTCTGCTCAACCTCGTTCTCTGCCTCCGGATCGAGCAGAGCTATTTGAAGGAGGTAGTTAGTTTGAAGCGTCACCGCATCAATACCAAACTGCTCGGGAATCAAGCCGGCAGCGGCGATTCCGCCACCCTTTCCATTTCCCCTATTGTGCATTTGAATAGAAGGCTCGAAGATATGCCTTCCCCGAACGGCAATGCTTGATGCAAATCCGACGACACCACAGCCACCTTCTTCGGAAGTCCGCCTCAGCGGCGCTGGAGAATGGGGTGAAAAGAGGTCTTCTCTTGATAGGAAAATGCGTTTGATCAAATCGTTCATATTCTGTAACCTACATTATTACCTGGCTGCAGCTTTTTAAAAGGGTTATCCTGATGTGACTGACCTTTCTGTTTACGGTTTTGTTCCAACTGTTTTTATATATAATCCCTGTGAACCAGGAGATCGGTTTTTCCGACCAGTTCCCGGATGCTTTTTAACCCAATGCGCCTAAGGATCTCTTTTAGCTGGACAGAATAGGAATGAAAGAGATTTTCCAGTCTCCGGGTTCCCCAGGACACTTCATATGCAGAGGCAAGCTCATCGTCGGTGGTTGCGATACCCCTGGGGCAGCCGCGGCCGCTTTCGCAGTTTCCGCAACGAACACATTCGAGAGCAACGAGTTCGGCCGTACCGATGACCACACCATCGGCTCCCAGGGCGATGGCCTTTGCGATGTCCCATGCAGAACGAATGCCTCCTGAGGCGATCAAGGTCAACTGGTTGCGTACACCCTCTTGAATGAGAAATTGATGGACTTTGGGGATCGCGTATTCAATCGGCATGGCGATATTTTTTTTAGCGATATCCGGCGCTGCCCCGGTGCCGCCGTAGCTGCCATCGAGGTGGATAATGTGTCCCCCGGCGTAGAAGCTACCTACGGCTACCATGTCTACATCGATTGGAGTTGAAACTTTAACAGAGACGAGTGCCCGGGGATTGATGTGTTTGATCCAATCCACATGTTTCTTATGATCTTCCACGGAGTAAACCGAATGAAAGGGGAACGGAGAAAAAAGGGCGCTCCCTTCGACGGCCTGACGTATTTTGGCCACTGCAGGGGTCACTTTATCGCCGAGGAGGTGACCACCCAACCCGGGTTTGGCACCTTGGGCATATTTAAACTCGACGATCCGGACTCTTCGGATTGTTTCCTCCATTACGCCGAAGAGGCCGGTGGCAACCTGGGTGATGACGTGGTCGTCGTAAGGTTTTAGCGCGTCAGGATAGCCGCCCTCTCCGGAACAGGTAAAAGAGTTAAATGCCTTATATGCCCTGGCCCGTGCAACCATTGTGGTGAGACTGATTGATCCGAAGCTCATGCCACCGCCATAAATTGGGAACCCGATGGTCACCCGCGGTCGATTATCGTCTTGCCTTCGGTTCAGCGGAATAGAGAGGTCGATGTCATCATAACTGAGCAATGGATCTGGTGGCTCATCCGGGAAGACAAATTCCATTTTATCAAAACCACCACCGGAGTCACCGATTTTGTATTCAAGCCCAGAGCCATCGGGCGGCATCGAGGTCTCTGCTTGCATCCAGGTGCTGGTAATCAGATCAGCGGTCCATCGGGGATCTCCAAAGGTCTTCCACATAGGATCTATCCCGACTTTGATGGCATTCTCAGGGCATCGATCCATACAGAAAGATCCACCGGCTTTGCACACTTCGGGGCCTTTGCAAAGCGAGACTCGGTGAGGAAGAACGAAGTTGTCACTTTTTATAAGTACACCGTGGCGGCAGGCTTCTGCACACTTGCCGCAATGGTTGCAATTGTTTTCAAGGATTACGGTATATTTACCGAGCGGATTTCGATATCTGGATCCCGCAGGTTTGGCATCAGACCGGGGTTGGGTCAATTTTTCGGTTTGGCTATGTTTGGACAGGGTTGACGGTTTCCAGTTAAAACTTTTTTTATCAGGTGAATCGGCCCAGTCAGGCGCTTTGGGCGAAGCGTCATTTTCTTTTTTTTGGCTAAAAATAGGGCTGAAGTTATCCTGTTCGAGATCTTTGAAGAACATCGCTCGGCCGACTTCACCCCTTAACCGCCTTACCTCACGAAGACCCATGGCTCCTAGGACCTCAATGAGCTGTGCGTGCCAGGACCCCAGAAAGTTCACTATACGCCTTGCACCCCATTCCTCTGTCACCTGATCGATTTTTACCGGACACTCGGCCTGCTCTTCACAGTCCGTACAGAGCCGGCATTCGAGTGCGATCATGAGCGAGCGGTCCACCCCCGCACCATCGGCACCGCAAAGAATGATCTTGGCTACATGTTCGGCCATGGTAATACCGCCGCTGACCAGAAGGGTTATCTGATCGCGGATCGAATTGTCGACCAGGTCAAGATGGACCTCACGCACCAGTTCAGTGACATGTTTTTTCTGGTTCTCTCCAAAGCCACTTCCATCCGGGCCGGCTTGGAGGTGAATGATATCTGCCCCACTATTAAGGAGCTTACGGGTCCGTCCTTTCGCCTGTTCGTCGAGCCGGAGGCGTATGGATACAATGATCTCCGGATAGGTTTCTTTTATGGTTGAGATTCGATCCATCATGTTATTTTTGAAAGGAATCTCTACGATTTTTGCTCCTCTGAGCGCGGTTCGGTCATCTTTGTCTGGATCGAACTTTATGATCAAAGAATCTCTAAATTCAGATAGCTTTCCATTCGCTTGTTCACTTTTTGTTATCGAAACGGTTTCCAGTTCAACGGCTGCCCGGGCCATTGTCCGGTGCGTACCGTCTCCCATAAATCTAAAATCAGGAATGTCGAGGACCACCGGAATCGATATTGGGTACAACGGTGGCAGGTCGGTCAATATTCTGCCGTCAGTGTCAAACGACAACCCCTCAGGTTTTCTGCCGAGCTCGATGATGGTACTGATAGATTCTCGTCCGTGAATGCCATCCCGAGTCGGTCGAATGATCTCAGACATATCAGTCCAAATCTGATCAAAGCCCGGTCCGCAGAAAGGGCCACGATACCCGGACCCTGAAACCGGAATTTTTCCGGTTTCAGCCTGATTCCATATGCTGGCAATGACGTCAGGGGTCCAATAGTCATTTCCCATCCGATTCCAACGCGGGTTTGTAGCACGGGTGAGAATGTTGTTTTTACATTCCTGAACACAACGCATGCAGCCCACGCACATGTGGTCGCCGGTATCAAGGATTTCCACGGGATCGAATTCGCGTTTTTCGTAAGTATTATAGATACAGGATGTATCCTTTATACAACGCCGACAACCCAGGCATCTCTTGATCTCAAAGGAGCTAATTTTCGAGATCGGCGAAAATCTTGGGGGAGCGTGCTGGAGATTAACATGAAATTTATTCGACATGCTGTTTCACCATCTATTTTTTTTTTTCATGGGGTTTGGGCCAAGAGGTCGGACATCCTCCGCATTTGCTTTTGCCATGTTCAAAAGATCTTCTCTGGTGAGCCCGTACCCATTGATCATTTTGATTCTCTCAGAACCGAAACCGATTTCATCCAGCAGCTTGCTGACCTGCTTCACCCGCTTTTCGGCCACAATGTTTCCATTTAAAAAGCGGCATTGATGCTCCGGACACCCAACCACCTGAACAGCGTCAGGTCCATGTTTAAATAATTTTACAAGATGGTCGATCTCGGCCTTGCTTGAACAGGGCATAATCACCCAGCGGGCCGTATGATCTGAAAAGCGTCTCGATGAATCGGTGAATGTCACATCCTTACCAACACAATGCCGGCAAAAAAGAATGACGATTTCAGGCTTGAAATTTTTGTCCGGCGATTTCATGGTTCTCCCTTATCTTCCCCCGTGTAAAGAGGTATAGACACTGGTTACCTTCATGGATTCTCGAACAGGTTTAATGCAGAGAAACAAGGCGGATTTGAGCTTTTATTTCTTTATTGTTCTGAAGGAGAATGCTACAGCAAAAAAGACGTCCTTTTATCAAATGCGGAAGATAGACGTCTTTGTCTTTCAGTCGAGAAAAACGTTGTTCCCAGTTTTGCAAAGCTCTATTTAACACATAAAGGGAGTCCAACTATCTCAATCAAACATTTTTGTCAAGCTATAAATTATCTTTTGGCCTATGCCGAGCCGGTCAGGCATAGCAGCTCCCTTGGGTTCCACCATTATCAAGACAGTTAGATGAGGACTTTGGGAGTTTTGGTTGCATTGTTTGTACAATAGCGAAATGGGTCATTAGATTTTTAAGTTGTGTTCAGATTGAGGCCATTTGGGGCTGTTTTAGGAAAACAGATTTCTGAAATTGAAAAAATATCCTTTTGCGAATATAAAGAGAAAACCCTCGAAAAATTAATTGGAAGCGTATGAATACGAAGTGGGAAGTCTTTTGCAAGGCTGCAGAAAAAGCGGATGTCAAGCCACCGGAAGACCCGGACCTTGTTGACACGCTGAAACGTGTTTTCTTTTTTAGCGATTTTGTGGCGACAAGTTGCATACGTAATCCGGAAATGTTGGCCGACATGGTCGCGAACGGTGATCTTGAGAAACAATATCCAGCCGATGAATACAATACACGGTTAAAGGAATCTTTACCTCAAATCGCTGAAACGATAAAGCGAGATAAAAGCCAAAACTTGGATTCCACGATAAAGCATACGCTCCGTGTGCTTCGACAGTATGAGATGATGCGGATTGCCTTCCGTGACCTTTCGGGGCTTGCCGGGTTATCCGATACCATGACGGAACTTTCCGTTTTTGCAGATAGATGTTTGAAGTGGTCGCTTTCGGTTTTATTTCAGCACCAGTGCGAGGAATTCGGTACACCCAAAAAAAGCGATGGGTCAATCCAGCAGCTTGTTATTATCGGGATGGGTAAACTCGGCGCAAGGGAGCTGAACTTTTCTTCAGACATTGATCTCATCTTTGCGTATCCGGATACCGGAACAGCGAGTGGTCGCCCAAAATCGGTCAGTGGAGAAGAATTCTTTGTAAGGCTTTGTCGCAAGCTGGTAAATGTGATCAGCGAAACCACTTTGGATGGTATCGTGTTCCGAGTCGATCTAGATCTTCGTCCTTTTGGAAAAAGCGGGCCGATTGTGATGAGTTTTGATGCAATGGAAGATTATTACCAGCGCCAGGGGAGAGAATGGGAGCGGTACGCATGGATTAAAGCGAGGGTCGTGGCCGATGGAAATGGGGAAGGGGTAAGGTTCCTGAAAAAAATGAAACCGTTTGTTTATCGGCGATATCTAGATTTTGCCACCTTTGAATCGTTTAGAGACATGAAAAGGCGGATCGAGGTTGAGGTAAAACGAAAAGGAATGAAAAACGACATCAAACTCGGCCCCGGCGGCATACGGGAAATAGAATTTTTCGGACAGGTCTTTCAGCTTATACGAGGCGGCATTTTACCCGCGCTTCAGGAACGCCGCATTCAGAAAGTTTTACAGATCCTTTTTAGGGAAGGACATATCGATGAGAAGGTATGTGAGGGATTGACCAGCGCCTACAAGTTTTTGCGCAAAACAGAACATCGGCTTCAGGAATTTGCCGATCAACAGACCCATAGCCTCCCTCTGCATGCGGAAGGAAGAAAACGACTCGCCGTTTCCATGGGATTCGATGAATGGGAACCTTTTTCATTTCAGCTCAAAAAACACATGGAATATGTACATCGCCATTTTATGATCCTTTTGGAGGCCAAAGACAAAGACGATCAGGCAGATGGTAAAAAGAAAATTGAGAAGAGATTTGAATCGATCGGGTTAGATCCGATTGAAGATGGGAAAACAGGAAAAATACTTTCTGATGCCGGATTTGATGCTCCTGAAGAGGTGATGCGTTTGCTATACCACTTGCAAAGCGTTCCTGCGACCAAAGCGCTCAGCGCCAAAGGTCGTAAACGTCTGGATCGTCTGGTGCCACAGATATTAAAGGCTGTTGTTTCATCTGATCACCAGGTGCTTGCCCTGGGTCGAATTATTGAACTGATCAAAACCATTGAGCGTCGTACCAACTACCTGGCCCTTTTGCTGGAAAATCCCACCGCCTTAACCCATCTTGTCAAATTCGCGAATGCAAGCTCCTGGATTATTAACTTTTTCTCTCGCCATCCCCTCCTCTTAGATGAACTGCTTGATCCACGAGCACTTTATGCCCCACCTAAAAAATCTGAACTCGAAGAGGAGATCCGCCACCGTCTTGAACAAATATCTCCCTTCGATATTGAGTTTCAGATGGAAGATCTCCGTATTTTTAAACAAATAAATGTATTGCGTGTGGCTGCATCGGATATCGCCGGTGTACTTCCTTTGCTTAAAGTAAGTGATCATCTCACCAATATCGCAGAGGCGGTCATTCATAAGGTTCTTGAACTATCCTGGAACCATTTGACCCAAAAGCACGGTAAACCAAAATGTATTCTGGACGGGGGAAAATGTGACCGGGGATTTGCCGTTATTGCCTATGGGAAGTTGGGTGGGATTGAACTCGGGTATGGATCGGACCTCGATCTTATTTTTCTTCACGCAGGCGAAAAAGGTGCCACGACAGATGGCAACCGACCAGTTGATAACGCGCAGTTTTTTGCCCGTTTGGGACAGAGGGTTCTTCATATTTTAAGCTCCCATACGCCAACCGGCGTATTATACGAAACCGATATGCGCTTACGTCCGAGCGGGGGGTCGGGCCTTTTGGTGAGCCATATCCACGCATTTGAAAAATACCAGGCAAAAAGTGCCTGGACATGGGAACATCAGGCGCTTATAAAGGCGCGGCCCATTGCCGGTGATATCCGCTTAAAAAGACGGTTTGAACAGATTCGAGAAAAAGTGCTTGCCTGTCGACGCGTGAAAGGAGAGCTACAGAAACGGATTGCCGGGATGCGAGAGCTGATGAGAAAGGAGCTTTTCCGCCACGAGGCAGGTGTTTTCGATCTTAAACAGGGCGCAGGGGGTATTGTGGATATTGAATTTTTGGTCCAGTACCTGATGCTTTTGAGGTCAAATGAGCATAAAAAGCTAATCAAATGGACGGACAATGTCCGCATTATTCGTGCCCTGCTTGAAACAGGAATAATCGATGGCTATACAGCGCATGTCCTGCGCCATGCTTATCTGGTTTACCGTTCTTTAGGTCACCAGCTGAGCCTTCAGGAAAAACCGGCTAAAATTCCTGAAAACGATTTCCTCGACCTGCGGGAAAAAATAAAAGAAATCTGGAATTTTTTTATTGAAGGCTAAAATTTCATTTTTGTAATTTTCTATCTATTTTCTTACAATAATGTAGTTTATTATTTTTTTTATCTCACCTTTAATAAACATATCCGTACCAATTGATTCGAATGATGGGATGTAAAAGAAAGCTGGTTCCGGTGCCCATGTTTATCCGCCTCCGAGGGGCTCCGCCACTTGAGATCCTCACCCAATATAATGACCCCACCGCATCCGCACCGACGATTACTGACCGACCCGAATTGTCCTACCGAAGCTTACCTATAATTAAAATGTAACTCGGTACACCAAGGACAAATATGCTCAAATTCGTTTAAATTCAACAACCTGCCCTCGAGGTTCCATATTGACATCTGAGCTTAAAAGCAACTTCAGCCGGGTTCTTCTTCAAATTCTTCCCCTGTTATTTGAAGCTTCCTTGTTTTCCAATTTCGATGGTTCCATATATTCGGGGGCCTTCTCGAAACCCGAACCTAATCGAACACTTTTCCTTCATTTATCCTCAGAAAGTGACTTCTTATCAAAAACTTCACTGGATTACCCCTCTTTGGTACAGATATTGCTTATGATGTTCCATACTAAATAGATCTTGTATCATAAAAAAGACGTAACATGTTGCGTCTCTATAAAAGGATCCTTTCATTAACAATATTAACAAAAGGAGTTACTATGAAAACATTACTCGCAATTTCGTTTATTTTGTGTGGATTTGAATCACAAGCTTGGGCAGGAGATCCGGTCACGCAAGAAATGTTTACCATTAACAACACATGGATGTTAGTGGCTACTTTTTTAGTTTTTATTATGCATCTTGGATTTGCCACCCTTGAATCAGGCCTCACTCAATCAAAGAACACCGTAAATATTCTTTGTAAAAATACAACTATTATTGCCATTGGTCTTTTAACCTATGCTTTAATGGGTTTTAATTTAATGTATCCTGGTGACTTTGCCTTAGGCAAGTTTTTAGGCTTTGCCGGCTTTGGAATTGCAACCGATGAAGCGGGTATTACAAGTGCTTACAATGTTGGGTATACGTACTGGACCGACTTTATGTTCCAAGCCATGTTTGCGGCAACAGCGGCAACCATTGTTTCCGGAGCTGTTGCTGAACGTATTAAACTCAATAGCTTTCTCATTTCTTCTGCATTTTATGTTGCTGTTGTTTACCCTATTGTGGGTTCATGGAAGTGGGGTGGAGGCTGGCTCGATGCTGCAGGTTTTTATGATTTTGCTGGATCAACAATTGTTCACTCTGTTGGTGGATGGGGAGCTTTAGCAGGAGTTATTCTTTTGGGGCCACGAATGGGTAAGTATATTAAAGGTAAGGCACATCCCATATTGGGTCACAACATGCCTCTAGCAACCATTGGAGTCTTTTTACTATGGTTGGGATGGTTTGGATTTAATGGGGGATCGGTTTTATCAGCTGATGCAGGGATGGTTTCTTTTGTTTTTACAACCACAACGCTTTCTGCAGCGGCAGGAATTATAGGCGCCATGTCTACCGCTTGGATTGTGCTCAAAAAACCTGATTTATCAATGATTCTTAATGGATGTCTTGCAGGGTTAGTGGGTATTACAGCAGGTGCAGATACCGTGTCGGTTGGGGCTTCAGTTATTATTGGATTTATTGCTGGTATTCTGGTCGTCTTTTCCGTTATAGCTTTCGATAAAGTTAAATTAGACGATCCTGTTGGAGCTATATCGGTTCACTTAACCTGTGGTATATGGGGAACATTAGCTGTAGGCATTTTTAGCACAAATCCACAACACACTTTTTTTATCCAACTTTTAGGTGTTGCTGCTGTGGGTGTAACCTGCTTTACTATGGCATTTTTATCCTTTTGGGTGCTTAGAAAAACAATTGGTATACGGGTTAGTGAAGAAGAAGAACGCGAAGGCTTGGATTTAGGTGAACATGGGAATATGGCTTATCCGGACTTTCGGCCTTCAACAGGGGGGCATGTTTAATACGTACTATTGGTTTGCTGTGCTATTGATATGTCGAAAAAGAGTATCGAAAAGAAAAGCCAAAACGGAATGGAGATATTGAAACAAAAAAGGGAACGGCTCATATCCCGTTTTTTAAAAGGGGAAATACCCGATTTCTTGATTCAACACGCCCGGATCCTGGATGGCTATTTTCAGAACTGCTTTGAAACCAGTCGGGTTGGTCTTCAAATAGACATTGTTAAGAATCCTTACGCCATCATTGCCATCGGCGGATACGGAAGAGAAGAACAGTGTATTCATTCCGATGTCGACCTTCTTTTTCTGTTTAAAAAGAATATTCCGGATAAAGCGGAAGAACTGATTCGAGAGATTGTTTATCCGATGTGGGACATCAATTTGGAGGTTGGATATGCGATTCGTTCCATGAGCAAATGTCTGAGCCTTGCTGAAAAAGATTTCGATGTGCTGACGCCTTTGCTGGATGCCCGCTTTGTTTGCGGACATTCCCTCCTATACACCAAGCTGATGGAAAAGATGAGGCAAAAAATCATTGCCAAACGATCCCACCGGATAATTAAATGGCTGGTTGAAAAAAACCGGAAACGCCATGTCTATTTCGGCGATTCAACCTACCTTCTCGAACCCAATCTGAAGGAAGGTCAGGGCGGTTTAAGGGATTACCACACGATGTTGTGGGTCGCTCACATAAAATTTGGTCTAAAGCAATTAAAAAATTTTGAGTCTGATGATTTTCTATCACGTGATGAGTACCAGACCCTAACTCATGCGCTTGCGTTTGTTTGGAATGTGAGAAACCGTTTGCACGCTTTGACAGGCAGAAAATGTGACCAACTTTGCTTTGAAGACCAGATCAAGCTGGCAAACAGATTGCAATATAAAAAAAGAAACGGTCAACAACCTGTTGAAAGTTTTTTAGGAGAGCTTCACGGTAAGATGGAATTCATAAAGCAACTGCTTCTGATATTCCTTCATGAGATGAGATATGCAAAAAAGGGAAGACGATTAGGAAAGCGAGTTCCAACGACCCGTTTCCAGGGTCTGGAGGTCAGGGGGAAGATGCTAAACTTTTCCTCGCCTGAGGTTGTCCGGCAAACCCCCGATCTTTTGATATATATTTTTGAAGAAAGTGCGCGACTGGAGTTGCCTTTAAGCATTGAAGCCAGAAGACGGGTAAAATTTTTTTTGTATCTCGTTGACGATGAATTTAGAAATTCCGATGCAGCCATCAGATCCTTTGAGCGGGTTTTAACCACCCCGACCCCAACTTTCAACGTTCTGAACGAAATGTTAAGCACCGTATTCCTAGGGGCATTCATACCAGAATTTAAAGGGATCGCCAACAGGATTCAATATGATGAATATCACGTATATCCTGTGGATAGACATTTACTCCGAACGGTTCAGACCCTGAAAGGATTCGACAGCTCCGGAGATAAAGATATCCCCTCCTTGTGTAGAGATATTTATAAAGAGTTGAAAGACCGTAAGTTGTTGCTTTGGGCGACACTCCTTCATGACATTGGCAAAGGTAAACCAGGAAAAAATCATTCATTAAAGGGTGCTAAAATTACCCGGGCTTTGTTTACAAGAAGAGGGTTTCAACCGAATGAGGTTGACACCATATCTTTTTTGATTCAGGAGCACCTGCTGCTGATGAAGGCCGCGACAAGGAGAGATATAAACGATGAGGAAACAGCACTTTTTTGCGCCAAAAAAATAAAAGACGTCAACAGTTTAAAAATGCTATACCTTTTAACGGTTGCCGATGCGATTTCAACAGGCCCTAAAGCGTGGACCGGTTGGTCATCGGTTCTCTTAAGAGACCTTTGCCTAAAAGTGATGCGAATTCTGGAAAAAGGTGAACTGGCATCCCAAGAGGCGGTGGAGCAGGTTGAAAAGAAAAAGAAAAAAATTTTTCGTTCCGCAAAGCAGTTACAGATTAGCGGAGAATTTAAGGAGCTCTTCAATGTTATGTCCCCGCGGTACTTGCTATACACACCGGCAAACGAAATACTTGAACATATCCAGCTATACAAAAGTCTTGACGGGGCCGATTTTGTCTGGAACATAGCCAAAATTTCCGATGCCAACACGAGAAGGGTGAACATCTGCGCCAAAGATCGTCCTGGACTCTTTTCAAAAATTGCCGGCAACTTTACCCTAAACAATTTTGATATTTTAAGCACCCAGGTTTATACCTGGCACAACCATATTGCTTTGGATATTTTTGAGGTGAAAGCACCGTTGGATGAGACTTTTGAAACCGATAAATGGGTTCGGGCTGAAAAAAGTCTGAGTGCTGCCCTTGCGGGGAGGCTAGACCTTGCATCGGCCCTCGGGAAAAAAATGTTTTCTTTTCGATCCATTGCCCCTCGAACCTCGGGAAAACCCAATAAGGTCGTTGTGGATAACACGAGTTCCAGTTTTTTTACCATTATTGAAGTGTTTACTTACGACTTTCCGGGACTTCTTTTTTGCATTGCGGACACAATATTCAGGTGCAGGCTCGATATCCGGATCGCAAAAATTGCCACGAAGGTTGACCAGGCCGTGGATGTTTTTTATGTAAGGGATTTTGATGGACAACCGGTTGATTCACCGGATCAGGAAAACAGAATTATAGGGGCTATTCACGAAGTATTACCGGTTTTTTAACGCATTTGTTCTGTGAAAAATTTTTTTATTCACCCCAAGCTGGAGGAGAAAAACCGATGGTTTGAGGGTGTGAAACTTGAGTTACTACTCAAAAAACAGATTCTACCAATGGAGGACTTTTTATGAAAAAAATCGAAGCAATCATCAAACCGTTCAAACTTGACGATGTTAAAGAGGCATTGAATGAAATCGGTATTCAGGGGATGACTATAACAGAAGTGAAAGGTTACGGGAGGCAAAAAGGGCACAAAGAGATCTATCGTGGTGCTGAATATGTGGTCGATTTTATTCCAAAGATCAAAATCGAAATCGTGGTCGACTCAGACTTTGTCAATCAGGCTGTGGATAAAATACAGGAGGCCGCCAATACCGGCAAGATCGGGGATGGAAAAATCTTCGTTTCTTCCATTGAAGAGGCGATTCGGGTTCGAACCGGTGAAACTGGAATTGATGCGATATAATTTTAAAGGAAGGGAGGACTTTGAAAGGAGGACATTGAAATGACACCAAAAAACGTATTGGAATTTGCAAAAGAGAGCGACGCACGGGTCGTTGACCTTCGATTTATGGACTTTCCGGGGCTATGGCAACATTTCACAGTCCCCATCTGTGAACTGGATGAAGGGAGCTTTGAAGATGGATTCGGGTTTGATGGATCGAGTATTCGGGGTTGGCAGCCGATCAACGCCAGTGACATGCTCGTGGTACCGGATCCGAGCACGGCGAAAATGGACCCGTTTTTCGAAACCCCAACGCTGGTGCTGATTTGCAATATTGTCGATCCGGTCACCCGCGAATCCTACACGCGAGACCCTCGCTTTATCACTCGGAAGGCGGAAGCCTATTTGAAGAGCAGCGGGATCGGAGATACCGCATATTTCGGACCTGAAGCCGAATTCTTCATTTTTGACGATATCCGGTTTGAAACGTCGAGAAACACGGCCTTTTACAAAATCGATTCCATCGAAGGGATCTGGAACTCCGGGCGGGACGAAGGCCCCAACCTGGGGTACAAACCCAGACACAAAGAGGGGTATTTTCCAGTGCCGCCTATGGACAAATTCCAAGATCTGCGGACCGAAATGCTGGTGACCCTGGAGAATCTTGGAATTCCGATCGAAGCGCAGCATCACGAAGTGGCCACCGCCGGTCAGGCGGAAATCGATATGCGGTTTAAACCGTTACTTGAAATGGCGGACCAGCTCATGTGGTTTAAGTATGTGCTGAAAAATGTGGCGGCTCAAAACGGCCATACGGTGACCTTCATGCCCAAACCGATCTTTGAGGACAACGGCACCGGCATGCATACCCATGTCAGCATCTGGAAAGATGATAAACCGCTCTTTGCTGGCGATCAATATGCAGGGGTTTCCCAAGAAGCCCTTTACGCCATTGGCGGCATCTTGAAGCACTGTAAGGCACTGTGTGCATTTGCCAACCCGACGACCAACTCCTATAAACGGTTGGTGCCGGGTTTCGAAGCACCGGTGAACCTTGCTTATTCCAGCCGTAACCGGAGCGCAGCGATCCGAATACCCATGTACTCCGCCTCGCCCAAGGCAAAAAGAATCGAGTTCAGAACGCCAGATCCGTCGTGTAATGGATATTTGGCTTTTCCGGCCATCCTCATGGCGATCCTGGACGGTATTGAAAATAGAATAGATCCCGGCGAGCCGCTTGACAAGGATATTTACGGCCTGCCGCCGGAAGAACTGGCTGATATTGAATCGACGCCAGGATCCCTGGAAGATGCGCTGGAGGCCCTGAAAGAAGATCAGGCGTTTTTAAAAAAAGGAGATGTCTTCACCCAAGACGCCCTGGACATGTGGACTGAATATAAGACCGAAAACGAGGTCAATCCGGTCAAACTACGTCCCCATCCCCATGAGTTTTTTCTCTACTATGATATCTAGCCGTTAAAATCGTGGATATTTTTAAGAATGACATGGTGAAAATTCTGGAGATGCCCGGATAAGGCGGGAAGCAGCGCTTAAGATTCTTTTATTTTTGAAGAATTCAAACCCGGTGGATAAGGTAGCGAAAACAAACTGTACCCCGCTGTTTTTCCGAATCAGCGATATTGTCGGTAATCGACCCCATATTTTTGGGATTTATAGGTAAATTTTCGAACCGTGGTTTTCAGCAGTCTGGCCGCTTGAGTCACGTTTCCCCGCGTGTTTTTCAGGGCATCTACCAGCATGTCCCGCTCCACTTTTTCCACGGCTGCTTCCAGAGATACGACCGGCAGTGTGTCTGATTCGGTTCCGGTTTGCAGCGTTGGGGGAAGATGGTAGCTGTGAATGACTTTCTCCTGGCACAACAAGACGGCCCGTTCAATGCAATTTTCAAGCTCCCGGACATTTCCTGGCCAATGGTAATACATCAGCATGTCAATGGCTGGTGTCGAAAAGCGGCGAATATCTTTGTTATTTTCTTCCCCGTAAGTTTCGAGAAAATGATCGGCCAAAAGGAGAATGTCTGTCTTTCGTTCTCTGAGCGGCGGCAGGTAGATGGGAAAGACATTGAGTCGATAATACAGATCGTGCCGAAAGGTCTCCTTTTTCACAGACCTCTCCAGATTCCGGTTGGTCGCAGTGACGATGCGAACATCCACACGTATGGTTTTGTGCCCCCCTATACGTTCCAATTCCTTTTCCTGAAGAACCCGAAGGAGGTTCATCTGAATATCGAGGCTGACGGAACCGATTTCATCTAGAAATATCGTCCCTTTGTGGGCCAACTCAAACTTACCCAATTTTTGTTTAACAGCGCCTGTAAATGCCCCTTTTTCATGCCCGAAGAGCTCGCTCTCGATCAGATTAATGGGAAGTGCCGCGCAGTTTACCTTGACAAAAGGGCCTTTTGAACGGAGACTGTTGTAATGGAGAGAGTTGGCAACGAGTTCCTTGCCGGTTCCGCTCTCTCCCCGAACCAGCACCGTGGCATTGCTTTTGGCAACCTGGGAAATCATTTGATAGACTTCGCGCATCTTGTTGCTGTTTCCAATGATATTGTTGATTCGGTATTTGTTTTCCAGTTCGTTTTTGAGCCTTTTGTTTTCTTCCCTCAGTTTCTCTTTTTCCAGACGAATCGTTTCCAGGTTGATGACATGTCTTGCAATCATGGTAGCGATGACAGATAAGAGTTTTTTCCCCTTTCCCAAAGGATACGAGGGATCAAAAGGTTTGTCGACGCTGAGCGCACCGATGACGTGGTTCCCTTTTTTTATCGGAACACATATAAAGGAAATTTCATGGTTTTGTTTTGATTTTCTTGAGGCGGTACGATTGAGAAACTGGGGTTCCTTACTGATTTTGGGTATGGCAACCGCCTTTCCAGATTGGATGACTTGGCCGGTAATTCCTTCACCGAGTTTGTATTTCCCTTTTTCCATGGCAACTTTTGAAATGCCGTGGGCGACTTCAATGCTGATTTCATCCCGCAGGGGGTTCAAAATTGATATGGTTCCACGTACCATTTCCATTGAATTGGAAAGAATGTCCAAAACCGTATATAATGATTTTTTCAGCCGAAGATGCTCGTTGAGTGCTTTGCTGATCTCATATAAAAGCGTTGTTTCCTCTTTTTTTTTCATCATTTAAACTTTCTATTTCATGCCATGGGGTATTATGGTAGATTTAATGAATCAAGTTTCGCACCCCCCAATCGACCGCAGGTCCGCTTTCGGCTATTTACAAAATTTTACATGGTTTTTCTCCAATCGGCAAACAAATTATCATACACTGAAAAAAGTGCTGGGAATTGTTTATGAACTCAAATCATCTGGACGGCGAAAAACCTGCAGTCAATCAAAAATGGCAACAGACCTGTAGTTTACTGGGCGCCCATTTTTCCATTGCAGGGGGGCTTCACAAGGCGCTTTATAAAGCCGTCTCTTATCAGTGCAATACACTTCAGATATTTACTAAAAACGCAAATACCTGGAAAGAACGATATCTTTCCCAAAGTGATATCGATCGCTTTGAAAAGGCAAAATCAGAAACCGGATTGGCCCAGATCGCTTCGCACACCTCTTACCTGATCAACTTGGCTACAGATGAAAAGAAAAAGCATTTCCTATCACACAATGCATTGAAGCAGGAATTGATCAGATCTTCAACCCTTGAGATTCCTTATGTTGTACTCCACCCGGGTTTTTCCATGGGAAGCGGTGAAGCTTGCGGTATTCGGCGAATCGCTGATAACATCAACGAGATATTCGCTGAAATTCCATATTCAAAAACAAGGTTACTTCTTGAAACTACTGCGGGTCAAGGTTCCGGTCTGGGACATACCTTTGAACAAATTAGGTCAATGATGGATAAGATTGAAAATAAGAAAAGGATTGGGGTTTGTCTTGATACATGCCACATTTTTGCTGCAGGTTATGATATTCGGACAGAGGCGTCGTATAAAAAAACGATTCGTGAGTTTGATTCAATCATCGGCCTGACAAATCTTTATCTTATTCACTTAAATGATGCCAAAAAAGACCTTGGTACGAGAGTCGACAGGCATGAACATATCGGACTTGGGCTCATCGGGGTGGATGCGTTCAAATATTTTATGAGTGATAAACTGTTTATCCATATTCCTAAAATTATCGAAACCCCGAAATTCATGGAAGGCAAAGATATGGACAATATCAATCTGAAACGGCTGAGAGGATTGACGAACTAACCTTCCCCAGAATATCCGCCATTTTTTTCTTCAGTATGGAGCGGTCAATATCATGATAAAAATAGCCGGCTTGATTCTTATTTGTTATGTTTTTTACAGCGGCTTTTTATTTATGGTTCAGCGGAAGATCATGTTTCCCCGTTACATGATAGATGTTCCCCCGGAGGGCGAAGTGAATGTTTCGGGTATGGAAAAAATCTGGTTGAAAACCGGCCGTGGAACAATTGAGTCATGGTATTTGCCCCCGGTAACCAAACCGGGTGCTTTACCCAGGCCGGCGGTTATCTTTGCCCACGGCAATGGGGAATTAATCGATTTCTGGCCGTTTGAGTTGAAACGGTTCACTCGTTTCGGCATCGGGGTGTTGATTGTGGAGTATCCCGGGTACGGGCGTTCAAAAGGGGCACCATCTCAAAGCAGTATCACCGAAACCTTTGTTACCGCTTATGATATGCTCTCCGCGCGAGCGGATGTGGACGCCCCAAAAATAATTCTGGTGGGGCGTTCCCTTGGCGGCGGTGCTGTCTGTGCACTCGCGGCAAAGCGACCTGCGGCAGCCCTCATTTTAATGTCGACCTTTACCAGTGCGCGATCGTTTGTAACAAAATACCTGATACCCGGTTTCCTGGCCAGAGATCCCTTCGATAACCTCTCCGTCGTCAGGTCTTTTTATGGTCCTGTCCTCATCATGCACGGGAAAAGAGACGAGGTCATTCCTTACAAGCATGGCCTGGCGCTCTACCGGGCAGCAAGAAACGGCAAAATGATCATGTATGATTCCGGGCACAACGATAGCCCCCCGGACTGGGACATTTTTTGGCGGGATGTGGAATCGTTTCTTAAAGATGCCGGTATTCTTTAGCTGATTGAGACAAAATAGCAACCGTCTACCTCCTTCCCTTCGTAACCGTATTATTGATAAACCAAGTGTAATTTAAAGTTTGTTTTGGTTATTTTGAGTTGTAATATTTAATTAAATATTAATATCTTGATATATAATTACAAGTATGTATACATTATAACCCGATTGAAACACGATTATAAACGGCCGATAAATCGCAGAATCGGCACTCGGATTGTGACAAGCGGTCTACTATCGATAGACAAGAAGGAAAAAAACAATTAAAGAGCTCCTTTCCACAAAACAAGTCGCACAGTTTTTAGATGTTAATGAGAAGATGGTCTATGCCCTCGTGGCTGAAAAAGCGTTACCGGCAACAAAGGTCACCGGTAAATGGCTTTTCCCGAGACACCTGGTGGAGCAATGGATAGAAACCCATACCGTCAACTATCCGGAAGCGGTACCATCATTTTCATCTTGCCAAGGATTAATGATAATCGCAGGGAGTAACGATCCACTTCTGGACCGGACGATTTCCATGTTCAACACCTGTTACACCGATCATATTGCGGTTTTTGGAAATCTCGGCAGTATGGGCGGGTTAAAGGCCCTTCGGCAGAACCGGTGTCATATCGCATCCAGCCATCTGCTCCAGAACAACGAAATTGAATATAATTTTGAGTTTGCCTTAAAGGAACTGAATAGGCATCCGGTAATCGTCAACTTTTGCAAGCGAGAGCAAGGTATTCTGATACAAAAAGGGAATCCCAAAAAAATCCAAGGTGTAGCCGATTTCGGGCGACCGGATATCAGAATTGTCAACCGGCCTTTGAGCACCGGCACACGACTTCTTTTTGACCGGGAGCTTCGGAAAGCGAAAATCAATAGTGTCGGAATTGATGGTTACGACCATGAGGTTAACAGCCACCTGGAAGTTGGTTTTGAGATTTTATCCGGATGCGCAGATGCCGGCCTTGGAATACGGCCGGTCGCTTCCATCCTGGATCTGGAATTCATCCCTATGCGCTGGGAACGGTACGACTTTCTCATCACAAAACAGAGATTTTTTGACCCAGGGGTACAACTGTTTCTCGGTAAGCTGCATGAAAAGCCGTTCCTTGAAATGGCTGAAAAACATCAGGGATATGATGTGGCATTGAGCGGGAAGATGGTGTTCCCAAATGAAACCAAAAGAGAATAGGATAAAGAATGAAATCTGGTTTGGTTCTAGCGGTCTGTATCATTCTCAGCATCGGTGTTACTGCTGAAAAGGTTCGGTCCGGCAGTAAAATGCTAAAGATGTCCACAACCACCAGTTTACAGATCTCGGGTCTGTTTGACATACTTTTACCCGAATTGGAAAAAGAGACCGGAATCGGTGTAAAAATCATTGCCAAGGGGACAGGCGCCGCTATCCGTGACGGTATAGATGGAAATGTTGACCTGATTTTTATACATTCCAAATCAAGGGAAGAAAAATTTGTCCGGGACGGATACGGGACAAAACGGTATCCGGTCATGCACAACGATTTTGTAATCCTGGGTCCCTCAAGTGATCCGGCGGGTATAAAAGGGATGCGAGATGCTGTGGCCGCGTTTGAAAAAATTGCACTTATCAAAATCCCGTTTGTATCCCGGGGAGATGATAGCGGCACACACACAAAGGAGCAAAACCTTTGGGAAAAAACGGGGTTAAATCTCAAGAAAAAAGTCACCTATATCAGAACAAAAGGGATAAAAAGAGAAATTGGTTTTTTCCACCCAGAGGGGTTGGGAAGGTGGTATCTCTCAATTGGCCAGGGTATGGGAAAGGCCATGACTTTTTCTGAAGAAAAACAGGCTTACATTCTTGCGGACAAAGGCACCTTCATCAAATATAAACATGGAAGAAAACAAGGCTTCGATTTGGAGGTTTTATGTGAAGGAGACCCTATACTTGCAAATCCCTATGGTGTGATACCGATTAATCCATCCAGACACCCCCATGTCAACCATGTGCTAGCGAAAATCTTCGTGGAATGGGTGGTATCAAAGAGAGGGCAAAACATTATTGCAAATTACAGGCTTCATGGAAAAGCGCTTTTTTATCCGGATGGAAAGGTTATTTTTAAATAAAGATGAATTTGCTGACCGACAGTCTGATTTCAGCCCTTCATCTCGTCGTTTCTCTGGACGCTGACATGGTCTCAATTGTTTTTGTTTCTTTGAAGGTCAGCAGTACTTCAACCCTTGTTGCCAGCTTGATAGGGATTCCCCTCGGTTTTTTCATCGCTTTTAAATCCTTTCCGGGTAAACCATTGGTGTTGACCATCCTCAACACCTTACTTGCACTGCCCACGGTGGTCATCGGCCTGTTTGTCTATTCTTTTATTGCCAGGAGAGGCATCTTTGGATCATTGGGACTCCTATATACCCAAAAGGCGATCATCATCGGGCAGACCCTGTTGGTCCTGCCGATTGTCGCTACATTTACCATCGCAGCCATCAGCCGGATTGATACGAGATATCGTAAAACCGCCATGACACTGGGTGCAAATCAGATTCAGACAGCGGTGGTTCTTTTCTGGGAGGCTAGATTTGGAATCATTGCGGCGGTGATAGCCGCATTCGGTCGAGTCATTGCTGAAGTCGGCATCAGCATGATGCTCGGGGGAAACGCCAAAGGTTTTACCCGAACCATAACCACCGCCATGGCCCTGGAATTCGATAAAGGTGAATTCACGCTGGCGGTTGCCCTGGGGATAATTCTGCTGATGGTCAGTTTTGGAATTAATCTCCTTTTCCATTCCCTGCAGGGAAGGTCTAGGATCTAATGCTTTATGTTATTTCACATCTTAAAAAAGTTTTCGATAATCGAACTGTTCTCGATATCCCTTTTCTGGAAATAGAAAGCGGGATCATCTACGCTCTTCTGGGGTCCAATGGTGCCGGTAAAACCACGCTCTTGAACATTCTCGGTTTTCTTGAACCACCGACACAGGGCAATATTTTATACCGTTCCGTGCAGGTCATTTTTTCAACATCACACCTGCAAAATTTACGCCGGAAGGTGGTTCTGGTTGATCAGAACCCCATCATGTTTACAACATCGGTTTTCAAGAATGTGGAATTTGGATTGAGAATCAGACGAATCCCGAAAAATGAGCGGGTTAAAATTGTAACCGAAGCTCTTGACATGGTGGGAATGCGGCATTTTGCTCAGGCTCAAGCACAAAATTTATCCGCGGGTGAAACCCAGCGCGTGGCGCTCGCACGGGGCCTGGTGGTTTCCCCTCAAGTGCTTTTGTGCGATGAACCGACTTCAACTGTTGACGTCGAACATCAGACCATGATTTTAAATATTTTGAAACAGATCACAGAGGAGAGAAAAATCAGCATTGTTTTTACGACCCACGACGGTTACCAGGCAGCCTTTTTGTCCCGTCACACCCTGTCACTCGATCATGGAAAACCGGTTTACACCGACCGAGACGCCGGTTTATTAGATTGACGGTCAACCATAGGAAAGCGCCAAAAAAGTATACCCCCGGAAAGGGCAATAAAACCACTGACCATAAACAAAAAATATGAGCCGGTCCTTTCATACAAGGCACCGCTGATGAAAAAACCGGTCATCAGACCAAGCCCATAGGTAACCGCATTGTTAACGGCCTGTGCCAGGGTTTTGGCCCTATCCGGTGCCAAGGAATCGATGTATAGAATACTGGCCATATGAAATGTTCCGTAAGTGATGGCATGGGAAATTTGTGAAGATAGTATTGCCAAAGGTGATTTGACAACAAATAGTACAAACCACCTTGCTGTGGCCACAATGAATGAGTATTTCAAAACATTTTCAAGGGGAAACCGCTTAAAGATTCGGTTTGATTTTATCATTACAAGGATTTCGGCAGAAGAGGCCAAGGCCCAAGTCATGCCGATAAAGCTGTTTCCATACCCCAGATTCTCAAGATGTATGGAGAAGAAGCCGTAGTAAGTTCCGTGGCTAACCAGCATCAGAAAAGCACAAAGAAGAAAAACTATAATACGCCCGTTTAAAAGTGCATCTGTCTCAGGAACCATGGGCGGTTTCTTTTTGATTGTCATCGCCGGTATTGTGGTTGAAATGAACGACTGAAGCAATGATCCGACAAAAATAGATACCAGTATGATTTCAATGGCAAAAAGGTCTATCATTTTTCCGAAAAGAATAACCATCAGGATAAAACCGAGGGAACCCCAAGCCCTGATTCCCCCATATTTTTTTTTCTCCTTTCCCAAAGAGTCGATGGTAACTGCTTCCAAAAAGGAAATAATAGGGGAGTAAAATATTCCAAAGAAAAAAGTAATAACGAGCATTTGCAAAAAATCGGAAGTAAAGATATAGAAAATCCACAGGGTGGTGCTTAAAAAATGGCAGAGTATGTACAATGGTTTTCGAATCTGGAATCGGTCGGCTAATGCGCCCCAAATCAGGGAGAACAGAACCAAAATCATAGATCTTAGGCCGGATAAAATACCGATTTGAAAACCGCTGAAACCGATATGGTAGCAGTAGAGGTTAAAGTAGGGGAGGAAAATACCGAGCACACCAAAGAACAGGAAGTACTGGGAACCCAGCACAAAATAGGTTTTGTTTGCTGAGTTGATACTCAAGTTGTGCCCTCCGAATCCACCGGTCCTTCACCTCCGGCATGGGATGAAAAAAAATTTTTCACACAAAAATACGATGACAAAGACTTCGGCAACAGCCCAGAACCAATAAAAACCACGTATTGCTCAAAGCAACCGAAGGTATAACCGATAAACCGGTTTATGAAGGAAAGGAAGTTTTTGAGTGAAAAAAAGCAAAGCCGGAGGTTGGCCAAAAATGCTACTCAATATCTACACTAATATGTTTTAGTTTCTCTTCTTCGGGTTTGGGAACTTCTACTTCAAGGATACCGTCTGTAAATTTGGCCTTGATCTGGTCCGGTCTCACAACAGATCGGAGTGTAAACGATCGGTGAAATGTTCCAAAGCATCGCTCTTTACGATAATATTTTTCTTCATCAATTTCCGGATCAATGCACCGTTCTCCCTTTAATGTGAGGACATTGTCTTTTATTTCAACGGAAACAACTTCTTTGCGGACACCGGTTAACTTTGCCTTAAAGACAATGGCACCGTCCGCTTCGTATACATCCACCGCGGGCTCCCATGCGCACAAAGTGACGTCATCATCCAGTGTTTTGGTTTGGGACAATGACTCGTCGGACAGTCGGTTAACCCGTTCTTGTAAAGCTGAAACACCTCTAAATGGATCCTATCTTACAACGGTCATATCATCACCCGCCTGTTTTTTCCCCACTGAAATGGCGAACACATAATAAAATTTTCTGGCCTACTTGTACAATTGAAGATTACACGAAACTCAGTATGGTAAAAGTTAATCATATCTGATACCTTGTCAAGCGATAAGAAAATCACTCTCTGCAGGGTTGGAATCCGCATCATTAAATACTTCTCTTTACATAAATAGATTAAAATGTTATTTATGATCAAACAATTGAGTTTAAAAAAACCTTGTGATTACCCTAGGTAATCTTAGGAGTTGAGGATGGATTATATCAAAATACGTTTTGGCGATGATCCCGATACTATTGAATCTAAATTTGAAAAAGTCATCGAGGACATATTCCGACCGAGTCCGATCAACCCGATGTTCATCTCTTCCGAGTGTATGTGGAGTCCGCAAATGGATATTTATGAAACACCTGACGAGATTGTTATCCTGGCTGAAATTGCGGGCGTTCAGAAAGAGGATCTGGACATTGAAATCAACAGTAAGGCGGTTAAGATTTATGGGCACCGCTATCAAATACCCCGCGTGGAGAACACCACTTATCGGCTGGCAGAGATTCAATACGGCAAATTTGAGCGTATTCTTTTTCTCCCAACCCCGATAGACACCGATAAGGTTTCAGCGTCTTTTTTAGACGGTTTTCTTCAGATACGGCTCCTCAAACTAAGGATGGATATAACCTACAAGATTCCCATCATAGATGGATAGTGATTCTGACGGGAATTTAGGGATTTCTCATTGTGATCCCATGCTAACCCGATCTCCCTTTATTTTGTCGGGCGCACCTTTTTGGAGGTACATATGGCAAAACAGCAACCATCGCCGGATTTTAGCCCTGAATTACTACCTAAGGTGCTTCCAATTCTTCCTCTTTTTGACGCGGTCCTTTTCCCTAAAATGGTTTTACCCCTGTTGGTCATGCAGGATGAATCTATTCGGTTGATAGACGAAGCAATGTCCAAGGATCGCATCATTGGACTTCTCTTATCCAAAAAACCGGACATAAAAAACATATATTCTGCGGAAGAATTATATGCGGTGGGTACAAGCGCTCTGATCCTAAAAATGGCCAAAAGCGAAGACCAAAAAGCACAGTTGCTTGTGCAGGGTTTAAGCAGGTTTAAAGTAAAAAATTTGATGGAAGGAAAGCCTTACCTTGAAGCCGCCGCTGTACATATCAAAGAGACAGAAAAAAAGGATACTAAAACTGAAGCATTCATGTCAAATCTGATCGGTTTATTTACAAAAATTGTCGAATTTTCTCCAGGGCTGTCAAAAGAGATCGGGGCGATGGCGAAATCGATACAAGAAGTCGGCACTTTGACCGATATGGTGGCATCCACCATAAACCTTACCCTCGAAGAGAAGCAAAAAATACTTGAAATCAGTGACGTAAAAAAGCGAATTAAAGAGGTGTCTCGTCTGGCAAATCATCAGCTGGAGATTCTTGAACTTGGAAATAAAATCCAGTCACAGGTAAAAGGTGATATGGATAAAAAACAGAGAGAATACTTCCTGCGTCAACAGATGGATGCCATAAAAGAGGAACTGGGAGAAAAGGATGATACATCCGTTGAAATTGACGAATACAGGGCCAAAATAGAGGAAAAAAAACTTCCGGATGAAGCAAAGAAAGAGGCGGAACGTGAGCTGAGTCGTCTGTCACGCATGCACTCGTCTTCTTCAGAATATACGGTGGCATCAACCTATCTGGATTGGCTGACATCCCTTCCGTGGCAGAAAAGCACAAAAGACAACCTCAACATAAAGAAGGCTCGAAAGATTTTAGACGAAGACCACTATGGGCTTGAAAAAGCAAAAAAGCGTATTATAGAGTACCTGGCTGTCCGTAAGCTCAAACCGGAATCAAAGGGCCCCATTCTCTGCTTTACTGGTCCCCCCGGTACTGGAAAGACCTCTTTGGGTCGCTCCATCGCCCGATCATTGGGACGAAAGTTTTTTCGTATTTCTTTAGGGGGCGTCCGGGATGAGGCTGAGATCAGAGGACATCGGAGAACCTATGTGGGGGCACTCCCCGGCAGAATCATACAGGGAATCAGGCGATCAGAATCAAATAATCCAGTTTTTATGCTAGATGAGATCGACAAGCTGGGGGGCGACTATCGAGGCGACCCCTCCTCGGCATTGCTGGAGGTCCTCGATCCAGAGCAGAATTTCTCGTTTTCAGATCATTACCTGGATGTCCCGTTTGACCTGTCCAAAGTCATGTTTATCACAACCGCAAATATTTTGGACACAATACCTTCGGCTCTGATAGACAGAATGGAAGTTCTAAAACTTTTGGGTTACACACTGGATGAAAAAATTAGAATTGCTTTTCGCTTTCTTATTCCGCGCCAACTGGAGGCACACGGTCTCGTGGGCGATCAGCTTACATTTACAAGAGTGGCCATAAAAAGAATCATATCGGACTACACCCGGGAGGCCGGGTTGAGAAATCTGGAACGGGAGATTGCCACTATTTGCCGTGGTGTTGCCAGCAAAATCGTACAGGAAGAGACAAAAAAAGTGATGATAAAGGTAAAGAACATCGCCAGATACCTCGGACCGATACGTTTTACTTCCGAGACAAGCGCACGGGTTTCAACGCCTGGAGTCGCCACGGGAATGGCATGGACGCAGAGCGGCGGAGAAATTATCTTTGTTGAAGCCACCGCCATGAAAGGAAATAAGCATCTTACATTAACCGGGCAGCTCGGAGATGTGATGAAAGAATCCGCAACTGCTGCTTTGAGTTTTATCAGGGCAAACGCAGAGGCGATCAAAATCGATGAGGATTTTTTTGAAAAAATGGATCTTCATATACATATACCTGCCGGTGCAATCCCCAAGGATGGTCCTTCAGCCGGAGTTACCATGCTGACGGCGCTCGCTTCACTTCTCACCAACCAGACGATCCAAAAAGATCTTTCCATGACCGGCGAAATAACGCTCAGGGGACGAGTGTTGCCAGTCGGGGGGGTAAAGGAAAAGGTTCTAGCTGCCCACCGCGCAGGTATTAAAACCATTATCGTGCCAAAAGGGAACAAAAAAGATATAGAAGACATCCCTATAAAAATTCAACGGGATATCCATTTTCACTTTGCTGACAAAATGATGGATTTTTTAGAAATCGCCCTCAAAAATAAACAATCCATTCAAAAAAGTTGGGTGAATAATTCAGCAAATTTTACATTCTAAAGCCTCAACGCGCTATCCAACCGGTGTGTCGGCCGGTTTAAAACATTAGACCCAACCCATGATCTTTTCATCAAAAAATAAATATACGCACCGCTTTTATCGTTTTCTTTTGGTCAGTGGCTATACTCTACTTCTGGTCCAGGGTTGTTTCAACTTAAAAAAGCCTCCTGATCGACCCGCAGGATATTCCAAACCGTATCGGGTGATGGGAAAATGGTACCAACCTATTCCATATTCAAAAGGATTCCAGCAGCAGGGGATCGCATCATGGTATGGTAAAAAGTTTCACGGTCGGAAAACTTCCAGCGGAGAAATTTACAACATGTATGCGGTTTCAGCCGCCCATAAAACCCTTCCTCTCGGTACATATGTGAGGGTACACAACCTTAACAACAACAAAAAACTCGATGTCAGAATTAACGATCGTGGCCCATTTGTTAGCGGTAGAGTCATTGATCTTTCTTATATGGCGGCAAAAAAAATCGGCATGGCCGAGGCCGGCACCACCCCGGTAAAGATTATGGCTCTCGGCGCGCCAGGAGGAACGAGCAGCCAAAGCAAGATGGCTGCTTCCTATGTCCCCATCGATTATTACCGGGGCAATTTCACCATTCAGGTGGGCGCTTTCTCAAAACGACAAAACGCTGATAAATTTAAACAAAAACTTGATCAAAAATTTAAGAACGCACATATCACCATTGGCCAGACTGGCGATAAAAAGATCTATCGAGTACGCGTCGGTAAATCCCGCACGTTGAAACAAGCGGTCGAATACGAAAATATTCTGATTCAAAATGGACACCCGGATGCGTTCGTGGTTGCAGAGTAGTTGAAGGTGGCGCATGACACTGGAAAGGGTCGTTTTCCTTGATAGGGATGGTGTAATCAATCGGGATTCCCCGGATTACGTCAAGAGCTGGTCTGAGTTTGAGTTTCTACCGCGGAGTATAGAAGCGTTGGTCCATCTGACATTGGCCGGATTTTCCACAATTGTCATTACAAACCAGTCCGTTATCAACCGAAACATGATGTCCAGAAAGACCCTTGAAAGGATCCATGATAGGATGACAACTGCTGTGGGCCTCCGGGGGGGTGAAATCAAAGATATTTTTTTTTGTCCGCATCTACCTGAAAATAGATGCAGTTGTCGTAAACCGAAACCTGGATTGATTTTCAGATCACAACGAGCATACCAGATCGATCTTGCAAAGACATTCATGGTCGGGGACAGCATAAAAGATATCGAGTGTGCAAAAAATGCCGGTTGCGGCTATTCTGCTTTAGTAAAAACCGGCAACGGCAAAGCGGCTGAAAAAATATTATCCGAAAGAAATATCTATCCCGACCATGTGGCAGAAGACCTTTATGAAGCCGTCCATTGGATCACTTCACAACAGGAAAATAAATAAGGCCCAGTTGGCTATCAAATCTTACAAATTTTCTTAAAATTTCCAGTGTTTAACCTGCCATTGATATGACCACCCTTGAGGGCCACATAGAACGAATTACATTCCATAATCCGGATAACCATTTTACCATTGCCCGATTTAAAATCCCAAAAACGAAAAAACCTGTAACCGTGCTTGGCTACCTGCCTGATCCTAAACCTGGTGAGACGCTCGAGATCATTGGAAAATGGGAAACCCATGCTAAATTTGGGGACCAGCTGAGAATCGAGTCGTTTGAAGTGATACTCCCGGATACGATTGAGGGTATTCGAAAATATTTAACCTCCGGATTTGTCAGTGGGTTAAGTGCAAAGAAGGTTTTGGGTATCATAGATCATTTTGGAGAAAAAACTTTAGAAATCATTGAAAGAGAGCCACATCGATTGTCCGAGGCGAAAGGGATCGGTGTTCTGACGGCTGGTCGAATTGCAACCTCATGGAGAAGGAACCATGTGGTTAGAAACCTGATGCTGTTCCTACGCGAGATGGGAATCAAAATATCCTATGGTGCTAGAATTTTTAAAGAATATGGCGAGGACGCCATGCAGATCATCCAGGACAACCCTTATCAGGTTGCAAGGGATATACCCGGGATCGGTTTTGTTGTTGCGGATGCGGTTGCGCAGAACGTCGGTGTCCCAAAAGATGATCCAAAAAGAATCGAGGCATGCATCAATCATCTGGTGGAGCAAGCTGTTTCAGAAGGGCATCTTTTCATACACGAAGATGAATTGATCGGAAAGTGTGCAGAACTGTTCCAAATTGATCGAGAGATGGCTGAAAACGCACTGGCTTTCCTCTCCGAGGATGGATCGGTTTTTATCGAGCAGGATAAAAGAATATCCGAAGTCCGAATGGTTTACCCAAAAATTCTATATGAAACGGAAACCGGTGTTGCCGATAGACTGCTTGCCAGATTATCCATTCCAGCAGATTTGAAAGGGCCGGACTCGGTGCGAATTACCGAGGAGATCCTGAGAAGACTTGCCATTAAGCTTTCTCCGGAACAGCTTAAAGTTCTGGAAGGCATTTTTTCCCATCGAGTGGCCATCATCACCGGTGGACCTGGAACAGGAAAGACGACTCTTATACAATCGGTGGCCGCTATTTTTGAATCCCTAGGAAAACGAATTCTCCTTGTAGCACCCACGGGTCGTGCTACCCGTCGGTTATCGGACGTTACCCGAAGACAGACTTCAACAATACACAAACTCCTCGGTTATAATTTGGCGACGGGGTATTTTGAAAAAAATGAGGATCATCCCATTGATGCTGATGGTGTAATCATTGATGAGGCCTCAATGGTGGATATCCTGTTAATGTTTCATCTGCTCAAAGCCATCCCAATGCGTGCCATCCTGATTTTGGTTGGTGATGCTTTTCAGCTTCCGCCTGTGGGGCCGGGCAATGTGCTGTCTGACATGATAAAATCGAAAAAAATCAAGTTGTTTGAGCTGAAAACGATTTTTAGACAAGAGCTTGAAAGCCCCATCACCGTAAACGCGCATCGGGTGCGTCGTGGGGAAATGCCCTTTCTAACTAAGATGGATATCCGGTCCCCTCTTTCCGGGTTTTATTTCATCCAACAACGTGAACCCGAGAAGGTGGTCAAAACCATCGTTAAATTGTGCACGAAAACACTACCGAATTCTTTTAACTTTGATCAGTTGAATGACATTCAGATTTTAACTCCGATGCACAGAGGAGAGGTGGGTACCATCAACCTGAACCAGATCCTTCAGGAGGGGTTGAATCCGAATTCCGGTATTCCGATGGTGAAGGGAATACCATTTAATTCCGGGGACAAGGTGATGCAATTGAAGAACAACTATCAAAAGGAGATCTTCAATGGAGATATCGGAAGGGTTACTTCCGTTCAAGCAGGAGAAGAGGTGCTTTTAGTGGACTATTTCGGACGTTCGGTGAGTTATGACTTTTCAGAATTGAACGAACTCACACTGGCTTATGCCATAACGGTCCATAAATCACAGGGGTCGGAATATCCGGTGATCATAGTTCCGATCATGGGACAGCATTTCGCCCTTCTCAACCGAAGCCTTCTTTATACTGCCTTAACGCGGGGGAAAAAACTGGTCGTTTTGATTGGAACATCAAGGGCACTTGAAATCGCTTTAAAAAACAACCAACCTCAAAAGCGTATGACAAACCTATCGGTCAGATTGGTCAATTGAACAGAAGTGCACCGCCCGGATCAAGCAATATCATCTGTCATGAAAATTAAGAATCCGTATCAGATGGCGTCGGCATCGGAAGTTTGAAAAACTGGATGCCCTCCTCTTTTAAGGTCTTTTCTTCCTGTTCGGTGCTGCTACCCCTGATATTTCTGGCCTCAGAAACCCCATAATGGATTTTTAGGGCCTCTTTGGCAAAATTACAACCGACATCATCGAAATTTTTCTCCACAAAATCGACAATTTTTTTTCCGAGTTTCGCAAGATCGGCCTGTTGGGCGGCAGGTTTTTTTGCAAAATGTGAAGATTTAATTGCAAAGGTGGAAGGGATTTTAGATACAGAAGTATCATCACAAACTGGGCAACCGACGAGACCGTTTGTTTTTTGCGCCTCAAATGCCTGTCCATCCTCAAACCAGCCCTCAAACGTGTGGCCGTTGACGCATTGCAAATCGTATGCGATCATAATTTACAATCGATTAACCGAAGTGGTGAACCGATTCTCCAATTTATAATATTTTAAAAGAAAATATTGACAGATTTATCCGTTTCAACACAGAATGTCCAACATTAATACCGATTTTTAATTTCGTCAATTTGAAAAGTTAAAACCGGATTGTATATTTAATCATCAGGTCGATTAAAAAGGGAGTGTGCCGCACATGAAAAAAGTTACTTTCATCGGAATTTGCCTCTTCTTGTTATGTTCAATAAGCCAGGCTGAAACACTGTATATCAGTGACTTTTTGCGGATTACCATGAGGACCGGTCCGGGAATTGATCACAAAATTATTGAGATGATTAAATCCGGACAGACGGTCACTGTTTTGGAGCAAGGACCTGAGTGGACCAAAATCCTGCTTCCCACGGGAAAGGAGGGTTGGGTTCTCAATCGTTTTATCACCCCAAAGCCACCCAGCGGACTTTTGCTTAAAAAATTAGAAGAAAAACATGCGGAATCGAGTCTCCAAATCACCACCCTTATTGATGAAAATAAAAGACTCCGCAATGAGAATCAAAGGCTCGACGCTGAACTTAAAACCAGCAGCCGCAACCTGAAAAAAGTGACCGATTCTTATCAAAAGCTCAAATCGGGATCAGCTGAATACCTCGACGTCAAATCAAGATATGAAATGATGGTCGTGCAACTCGACCAACAGAAAAAAAGGGCTCAAGATATTGAAAAGGAATTAGGATCGATTCGGTTTCATAAAAATATCAGATGGTTCCTAAGTGGGGCGGTCGTATTGATCATCGGTTTTTTGATCGGGTTTAGCTCCAGACACCAGCGCCGTCGATCGTCTTTGCTTTAACGGTTTCGAAAATTAAATGCCGCCGGATTCGGTGATAGAAGGGGAAAATCAAACCGATAACAGAACAGCGATCCGTCATGGAATTGCAAAAATGAATAGAAGTTAGAGATCCTTTTCACGGTGTTTGTTCATATATTTTTCGTTGACAAGCTATTATACTGCATTAAATTATCTGGATAATTCATCCATAGATTTTCGTCTAAAAAAACTTTTAAAATGGCTGTAAAACGAGATTACTACAACATTCTGGGTTTAAGCAGAGATGCCACTGATGATGAGATAAAATCCAGGTATCGCAAGCTGGCTTTAAAGTACCATCCGGACAGAAACCCAGGAGAAAAAACGGCTGAAGAAAAATTCAAAGAGGCTGCAGAAGCTTATGAAGTTCTGCGAGACCCACAGAAAAGGAGTATTTATGACCAATATGGTCACCAGGGTCTTGAGGGAACCGGTTTTTCTGGGTTTAGTGGCTTTGATGACATTTTTTCAAGTTTTGGAGATATTTTTGAAGATTTTTTTGGATTCAGCACGGATGGGCGTTCCCAAAGTAGAACCCAGCAGGGCTCTGATCTTCGGTACGATATGACCCTCAGCTTCATGGAAGCGGCGTTTGGAACTGAAACCGAAATAGATGTAGAAAAAACGGAAGAATGCCCAACCTGTTTGGGTAGCGCATGCGAGCCAGGAACAGCACCTGAACCCTGCAGGTATTGCAACGGCACCGGCCAGGTTTCCCGGAGCCAGGGGTTTTTTATGGTGCGTACAACTTGCCCGACGTGCCGTGGTGTGGGACAGACAATAGCGAATCCCTGCCTCAATTGCAGAGGATCCGGTAAAGTTATGGTTCGAAAAAAGGTATCAGTAAAAATCCCCGCGGGTGTGGATATCGGATCGAGGCTCCGGTTGACAGGAGAAGGTGAAGCCGGAGGTAATGGTGGACCACCGGGAGATCTTTATGTCTTTGTTCAAATCGAACCTCACGAATTCTTTAAGCGTGATAATACAAATGTGATTTGTCAGATTCCCATTTCCTTTATCCAGGCAGCGCTAGGTGATACAATAAAGGTTCCCACCCTAAATGGCAAAAAAACATTTGAAATTCCAAAAGGGACACAACCTGGGGATCTATTCCGTTTCCGCGGTGAGGGAATCCCTTCTCTCAGAAATGGACGGCGAGGGGACCAGGTGATGCAGGTTTTGATAAAAACACCAACAAACCTGAGTAAAAAACAACAAGCCCTTTTGAAAGAATTTGCAAAATTGGAATCAGGGAAGCTTTCCAATAAATTAAAAAATATTCTTAAACCCGGCACCCCTGATAATGCAAAGTAGTATCAAATGTTTGAACTGAAAATTACCACCTGTTTCGCAGCCGCCCATCAGCTGAAGATGGTAGAAAAAAAGTGTGAAAATCTCCACGGACACAACTGGAAGATTGAAATTTGTGTGGCGGGGAAAAAGCTGAATAATGCAGGTGTATTAATAGACTTTGGAGAATTGAAAGCGCATTTGTCAAACATCGTCTCAAAATTGGATCATCGATTTTTAAATGATCTTAATTGTTTTGATCTCCAAAGGCCGCCTTCTTCGGAGGTCATTGCCCAATATATTGCCAACGAGTTACAACGGGAAATAAAGGACCCTGACATAGTCGTCGACAGGGTAACTGCATGGGAATCTGATGATGCCTGTGCAACCTATATCGTTTGAGCTGTTTAACCGCCAATCTCACCTCAACAATCCTTTTTGTCGGTCAAGTCGGTCAAATTGAAACTTTCCAAAGAGGGTAACGTCATGAAATCAAATGTAATGTCCCTATCCTTATTTGTTTTCTTTGGATGTCTGATCTTATTCCCGATTATTAGTTCGGCCACTGGGACTGAGGCCGCATTTACGCTGCAACAGACGATCGTAAAGGCTCTTCAAGTCAATATCGGGCTAAAATCGTCACAGGAGGAAATAAAGGCGGCCGGTGCCATTAAAAACGCGCAGCGAACCTATTTTTTCCCCACGTTTGGTGCCACATATCGATATGTGCGTAATGATGAAGAATTGATTTCGCCTGTGGTGGGCACTATTAGTACGCAAAATGAGTTTCACCTTTCAACAACGGTCACGCAGCCACTTTTTGCCGGATTTTCTCTGTTGAAGCAGTATGAAATGGCAAACCTCGGGCTTGATGCAGCCCTGATTAACGAAAAACTGACGACTCAAAATATTATTCTAAATGCAAAAACAACCTATTTTCTACTGTTAAAAGTGCAAAAATTGCGGAACATCGCAATGGATACCGTAACGCAGCTTGAGGCCCATAGAGAGATTGCCGATAATTTCTATCAGGTAGGTATGATCCCTTTAAACGACCTGCTTCAGGCAGAGGTTGAACTCGCAAACGCCAAACAGGAATTCCTGGTTGCCAAAAACAATCTCGATAATGCGGAAGCGAATTTTAATGTTCTGCTTCGCCGACCTATTAATGCCACCGTTGAAATAAAAGACATTGTGGATTACACTCCTTTTGAAAAGAATCTCGACTACTGTTTTAAAGAAGCTGAAAAAAACCGTCTAGAATTTCAGATTACCGATTTAGATATTCAAATTGCCGAAATAAAACTCGCCTTGGTCAAAAAAGACTATTATCCATCGGTAAACCTGCTAGGGACTTACTTACAACAGGGCGAGGAATGGAATGCCCGGGGAGGGCTCGGTGTTTTTGGGGATTCAAGTGGCTGGACGGTTTCTGTTGTTGCTTCCTGGGATTTCTGGGAATGGGGTCGAACCAATTTTAGAAAAAAGGAACAACTTTCGCGTGTGTCACAGGCCAAGCTTAGAAAAACAGAGATTTCAAATAATATTCGGCTGGAGGCAAAAAAAGCATATTTGACAACCCAGGAAGCAGAGAAGGCGATCGTCACAATAGAGAAGGCGATTCAACAGGCAAAAGAGAATTTTAGGATAAGCAATGAAAGATACGAGGCGCAGATGAACACCTCAACCGATGTCTTGGATGCCCAGACACTCCTATCCAGAACCATGGCGAATTATTATAATGCCCTCTACGCGTTTAAGATTTCAAAAGCTTCACTCTACCGCGCCATCGGCCAGGAAATTATGGAATGATTGATGGGGGTGACAACAGCTCAATCATCCGGATGTTTCATGTCCACAAACACTACGGCTCAAAAAAAGCGCTGATTAACGCAACCCTTGATATTCATAGAAATGAATTCGTTTTTATTTGTGGACCAAGCGGCGCAGGCAAAACCACACTCCTTAAGCTTCTGTATTTGGGGGACAAGGTATCAGCAGGTCAGATCATCGTCGATGGAATCAACCTGTCTAGAATTCCCCGAAAACGGATCCCTTTTCTTAGACGAAAGTTCGGTATCATCTTTCAAGATTATAAATTGATCTCCACTAAAACCGTATTTGAGAATATTGCCCTTGTCCTTGAAGTGACGAGAAACACCAGACGCTTTATTGAAAAGAAGGTAAAAAGTGTTCTCAGGACCGTGGGTATGGAGGGAAGAATCAACGCCTATCCACCTAGCCTATCGGGTGGTGAACAACAAAGAGTCGCGGTTGCGAGAGCGGTAGTGGGCGATCCCAAGGTTATACTTGCCGACGAACCCACAGGGAATCTCGACGCCGAATCCTCCCATATTATTTTCGATTTTTTAAATCAATTTTACAACCGTGGGGCCACGGTTGTTATTGCAACTCATGATCTTAACCTTGTCCGGAAAACAAAAAAATCGGTTATTCATCTCAATCAAGGACAAATTGTCGCGTAACATCAAAAAGTCGAACCGATCCTTTTGGGTGGATTTTTTAGAGCGATATGAAGGGAGCATGAAATCCTCAAATGACGAGCCTTTTTTATAAAAGAGCGATTGAGGGCATCCTGGAGAATAAATTTTTGCAGGGAGTGACTATTCTCACATTTGCCCTATCCATCCTCATCGTCTGTGCTTATCTCCTTTTTTTCATCAATGCCAATGATTTCATGAATTCATGGGAAAAAGGCATACGGATAATGGCATACTTCGGATCGGATCAGCACCAGGAGGAACTGGAAAACGTAAAACGGAAAATTCAAAAAATGCCGGGTGTTCAGAGCGTTAGATTTATTTCTAAAGAAGAAGCACTGAATCGGATGAAAGAAAAGCTAAAAACCCAAGCATCTTTACTTATGGATCTAAAAGAAAATCCGCTGCCCGATGCGTTTGAAGTCAAGATAATAGCGGCATCACAAAGAATTGGTAAAATTGAGAATCTGGCAACTCAAATCAAAGCGATACCCTCGGTGGATGAGGTTGAGTATGGGCGGAGATGGCTCAACCGATTTTCAAATGTTTTAGCTCTCTTCAGATTAACCGGTTATGCGTTGGGCGGCCTTTTTTTTATGGCCACGGTCTTTATCGTGGCCAATACTATCCGCCTCGCCCTGTATTCAAAACGCGAGGAAATTGAAATAATGCGACTCATCGGTGCGACCGATCGGTTTATCAAGATCCCATTCTATATCGAAGGCCTGATCCAGGGGGCTTTAGGGGGGCTGATAGGACTCTCATTGTTATTCATTCCCTTTAAGTGGATCGCTACAAATATTGAGCATAGTTTTTCATCTGCACTCTTTCCAATTCGGTTTTTCCCGCTGGAAGTCTTTTTAGGCATCATCATATGTAGCATGTTCGTGGGATGGTTAGGATGTTACCTTTCTCTAAAACAGTTTTTAGAAGTCTAATATTTATTGGAATAACTATTCCGTTTGTTTTTTCCCCTTATGACCTTTTGGGTGCTCAATCGGGTGAGATGGGCATTATCGTTGCCAAAAGACTCCCCATAAGGTCTGAACCTGACGAACTTGCCACACGGGCATTTGTGCTTAAAGCAGGTACAAGAGTTAAAATCGTCAAACATTTAAACGGATGGCTTGAGATTGTTCACGATGGAAAGGCCGGTTATGTACAAGATTTGGAGGTATATGTACGTGTTATAGGACAAAAAGGAAGAGAGGGGAAAAAAAACAAAAGGATTCTACGGTTAAAAGGAGAAACAAAACAGATCGGGAGAAAAATCAAGGAACGAAAATTGACAATACAGGCGATCACCGAAAAGGAAACCGTTTACATCAGACGCTTTAATAAAATAGATCAATCCCTGAATCGTTTGAGAAAGAAAGTCTCCCATGTAAAGTCTGAACTCTTCAATCTTGAAAAAAATATTGCCGAAATTATGGATCGTTCGAAAGCATTGACAAAAGAGATTGAGTCGATTGAAGAATACGCATCCAGACGTTTGGTCGCCCTCTATAAACTCAGTTGGATGGGCAGCACGAACCTTCTCGCTTCTGCCGATTCCTTTTACGAGCTTATTCATCTGAAAAAAGGACTTGAGCGGATTCTGGTCCATGACGAAAATATCCGGGCGGATCTGATTGACAAAGAGGTGATCCTTTACAGGCTCCTCAATGAAATGAACGTCAATAAAAAGAAAAAACAAGCGATAGAGGCAGCTTATGATGATCAGATTAAAGCCATATCAGAGGAACAACAAAAACGCTCGGGGCTCTTGAGTGAAATACGAAATAAAAAATCTCTTCAAATTGCAGCTATCAAAGCTTTGAAAGATGCATCCGGCACCCTGGATCAGACTATAAAATCTTTGAGTCGGAAACAAAAACCCTTCCAACCACTCAAAAAGATGTCTCAAAAACCGTTTAGAGCTTTGAAGGGGTTGCTTAATATCCCTGTCGAAGGTAAAATAGTCGATCTGTTCGGCTCCTATAACGATGCCAGGTTCAATATTGTAAATTTTCGAAGCGGGATTGGCATCGAGACAGAACAGGGTGAACCGATTCATGCCGTGCGTGCTGGAAGGGTAATTTTTTCCGGCTGGTTTAACGGATACGGCAACATGATGATCATCGATCATGGAGAGAGCTATTCTACGGTATATGCCCATGCCCATGAGCTCTTTAAGAAATTGGATGATATAGTCGATACCCATGAAGTCATTGCCACTGTTGGGGAGACCGGTTCAATGGCTGGGCCGAAGCTTTATTTTGAAATGCGACATCGTGGAAAGCCGGTGGATCCGCTGGAATGGATGAAAAAAGGTTAAAAGGGGTACCTTCCATGGTTAAAAAGAAAAAACAATATGTAAGATTCGGATTGGCGGTTGTCATCATGACACTATTTTGGACCGTCGGAACAGGTTATTATCGTGATCTTGCAGCGAAGAGCGAGGAGAGCTATAAGGGGCTTAAAATCTTTTCCGAGGTGATCGAGTTGGTTGAAAAAAACTATGTTGACCCGGTCGATTCCAAGGAACTCATCAATAAAGCGATTCAGGGGATGGTTCGCAGCCTCGATCCCCATTCTTCATTTCTTCCGCCGGAAGCCTTCAAGGAGCTTAAAATCGATACGCAAGGCAAATTTGGCGGTATCGGCATCGTTATCACGATGCAAAAAGGTGTTTTGACGGTAATTTCACCCATAGAGGGTACGCCGGCGCACAAGGCTGGGATAAAAGCCGGGGATAAAATTATCAAAGTCAACGGAGAGTCCACAAAGAATATGATGCTTTGGGAAGCTGTAAAAAAAATGCGGGGACCCAAACGAACGTCCGTTGTTATCACCGTCCTTCGTGAAGGTTTAAAAGAATCTGTTGATTTCAAACTCATCAGGGATATTATCCCGATTGAAAGTGTAAAGTCTTTTTCTTTGAAACCGAGGTATGGATACATTCGAATCACGAACTTTAATGATAACACGTCAACAGAGCTCAAATCGAATCTGGAAAAATTAGAATCAGGCGCTCTCCCGTTAAAAGGCCTTATCATTGATCTTCGTGATAATCCGGGCGGACTCCTCAACCAGTCGATCAAGGTTTCAGACATGTTTCTTGAAAAAGGCACCATCGTTTCCATCAAGGGCCGGCAAAGTGCACACACAAAAACATTCAAGGCACATGCCAATGAAGTGAAACAAGAATACCCGATGGTGGTTTTGATAAATGGCGGGAGTGCCAGTGCATCTGAAATCGTTGCCGGCGCCCTTCAGGATCACAAAAAAGCTCTGATTTTGGGGACAGCTTCTTTTGGGAAGGGTTCGGTCCAGACCGTCGAGTCTCTAAGGGATGGTTATGGTCTTAAATATACCATCGCCAGATATTACACACCGAGTGGGAGATCCATTCAGGCACAGGGAATTGTTCCTGACATTGAAGTGAAAAAGAGATTACTGGGTGAATCGGCAATAGTTGAAAGTGAAGAAGGCTTGCTCAAGGAAAAGGATCTTGAAAACCATCTCGGTGTGGAACCGGATGACCGTAATAAGAAAAAATCAGATTCATCCGGGAATGGGGATGGGAAGGAAAAGATTAAAATTCCGAGACCTGACAGTAGATACGGTCCACTAAAAATTGAGACGCTTAAATCCGACAACCAGGTTATACGCGCCCTCGAAGTCCTTATCAGTTATAATATTTTCAAGGATGAAAAATGATATGTTACTGATTTTCCCCAACCGTAACAACCGCAGGTGCAAGAAAAGCGCTCGCTGCCTGGATCTTTTAAATCGATAGACCCAAAACGGTGCCCTAAAAAATTGCCCCTTTGGCACTCCGGGATTCCTGACAATCTCCGATCCGGTGAACTTCAATTCCCAGGGTTTTGACTTGATTGATCAATTGCCGTCTTATTTAAATATCCGCCGGACATCCTCGATAATCAAATAAATTGCAGGAACGTAGAGGAGTGTCAGAACCGTGGCAAAAAGGAGCCCAAAACTGATACTAATCGCCATCGGAATGAGAAATTGCGCTTGAAAACTCCCTTCGAGAAGTAGGGGAAAGAGCCCTGCAATGGTTGTCAGTGAGGTTAACAGGACCGGTCTGAATCGGGCTTTTCCGGATTCAACGACCGCTGTCAGAATATCTTCACCACCCCGAACTGCCCGGTTGATAAAATCGATGAGAATCAGAGAGTCATTTACAACAATACCCGATAAAGCAACAATTCCAAAAAGACTGAGGATGGTAATCTGCATACCCATAACCCAATGACCAACGACGGCTCCGATCAGACCGAAAGGGATGGCCATCATGATGATTATCGGTTGGACATAAGAGCGGAATTGACTTGCAAGGAGAAGAAATATCCCCATAAGTGCCAGAATAAAACCGTTTTTTAGATCATTGATGGAGTCTCGGGTCCGTTTTTCTTGTCCCGCCAAATCTATTTGTAATCCAGGGTAGCGTCTCGATAGCTCCGGTAGAAAATCTGTCTTCAGACCGGCAACGATTTTGCTCGCATTGCCCACGGTTTCATCGAGATCCGAACTGACGGTAATCACCCGCTTACGGTTTATCCGCCGAATTACCGAATGGGCCTGGCCATAGGTTATTTCTGCAACCTCTTCGATCGGAATTGCATTTCCTTCTGGGGTTCGAATATGCATTTCCTCAACCCCGGAAATCCGTTGACGGTCATATCCGGCGTACCGGACCATAACCTTTAAATCATCCATTCTTCTTTGTATTCGGAGCGCCTCTTCTCCATAAAAAGCCTGGCGTAATTGTCGGGCAAGGCCGGCCATGGTGATGCCCAAGGGTTTTGCACCTTCTTTGATTCGGATCTGCATCTCTTTTTTCCCGGGTCTGAAGTCGTCCACAATGCCATACGTTCCAGGATAGGTTCCAATCTCAGCTTTCAGTTTGTCAGCAGCCCGGGTCAGTTGACTAAAATCTTTGCCTGCTAGCTGGATCTCGATGGCGTTTCCACCGGGTCCACCGTGCAGGGTTGAAAAGGTGATTCTATCCAAACCGGGTATTTCTCCAATGATGGTTCGCCATTTGCTCAAGATGATGTTTGCAGAAAGGTCAGGGCGTTTCTCAGCCGGAACAAGCTCAAGCCAGATTTCGCCACAGTGCCCGCCAAAATCTCCGGGCTTCCAGTCTTTTCTGGGAATGACCCCCACCAGAGAGAAGATATTGACAACCACCTTGTCATTTTTATCGGTTACTTTTTTGAAACTGGGATTGAGCTCTAGGGATTTGTTCTCAATATATGCAATCGTTTCTTCAGTTAATTTAAAGGGGGTTCCAAGCGGATAACTGACCTCGGCGATGACCCAGTCACTTTCAGCTTTGGGAAAGAATACAAAAGGCACGTATCCGCCGATCACAACCCCAAGGCTTATAATGAGAACACCGATACCGATGGCAAAAGAAAAATATCTGTTTTTTACGACAAATGTAACGGCCGAATGGTAATAGTGATTTATCACATGGTTCAATCCCTTTTCAACCCGATTCCTCAGATCTTCATGCCATGAAGTGATCTTTCCGGCTTTTGATAAACTCCCGGTCAGGGCACCTTCCAGGTGTGCCGGTAAAATCATAAGCGCTTCAAATAAGGATACCACGAGGATCGCAATAACGGCTTGGGGCATCACAGCGATAAATTTGCCAATAATACCGGTGACAAAAAGGAGCGGAGCAAAAGCAACGACAGTCGTAGAGACTGCTATTGCAACCGGCCAACCGACTTCTTTGAGGCCGCAAACAACAGCATCAGATGGAGATTTCCCTTTTCCGAAATGGGTATAGATGTTCTCTCCCACAATGATGGCATCATCCACGAGAATCCCCAGTGTCATGATAAAAGCAAACAGAGAAATCATATTGATACTTTCGCCGGCGAACTCGAGTACCATGAATGCCGCCATAAACGATATTGGGATTCCGGCGGAAACCCAAAATGCAAGACGAAGATTTAGAAAAAGGGCGAGGATCAGAAATACCAAAATCATTCCCTGAACACCATTTCGAAGCAAAAGATTGATCCGGCCTTCAACCATGGGGGCTATATTTCCCCAGATAGCGATTTTTATCCCTTCGGGGATCGTATCCTTTTTTCTTTCAACATAATTGCGTACAATTCTTGAGATTTCTATAACATCCTCTGTTTTTGTTCGGTTTACCTGGACAACAGCGGCCGGCTTGCCGTTGAACCGGGTTTTTAACTCCACATCTTCAAAACCGTCATTTACGGTTGTCACTTCTTTCAACCGAACCGATGTGCCATTTTGAAGTGTAATCAGTGGGATTTCTTCAAACTCCCGGCCCGTGTAAAGCTGTCCCTTGGACCGGACAAGGACCTCTCCGTGGCTTGTCTTAATGGCACCGCCGGGAAGATCGGTACTCCCGGTCCTGATCGCCTTTGCAACTTGTTCAAATGATATGCCATATCTTCGGAGGTTTTCCTCAGAAACCTCAACCGAAATTTCATAGTCTCTTACGCCCAGGAGATCAGCCAGGGTGATGCCGCCCATATCTATTAGATCGTCCCTGATCCTCTCAGCCACCTCCCGCAACCGCTTTTCTGAAGCATCACCATATACCGCCACCGAAATTGCCGGGGTCCGATTGATGATTTCAGTGATGATCGGATCTTCGGCTTCAATTGGAAAGGTTTCGATATGATCCACTTCCATCTTGATATCATCGAGCACTTTTTTCACATCTGCTTTTGAATCAAGCTCCACCGTAACCGACCCCATGCCTTCACGCGCAGTCGAAAAAGTTCGGGATATTCCTTCAATGCTCTTTATCTTATCCTCGATCTTGACACATATGCCCTCTTCTATTTCCTCCGGAATAGCGCCCGCATAAGGGACGCTGATATTAATCATGTCCAGTACAAATTGAGGATTCAGTTCTCTTCTCATTTGAATGACGGTAAGGGTACCGGCAACAATGATGAAAATCATAATCAGATTCACCGTAACCCGGTTTTTTATCGACCATCTGCCCAAAGATTCCATAACGATATCAATAAATTTAGGTACTAAAAATCGTCTATTCTAATTTGGTTTTTTTATTCTCACCGGTGATCCGTCCACTATCTCTGACAAGGGGGTTTTGATCACCAGATCGCCGTTTGTCAGGCCTTTTTGTATATATATCGATTCCTTGAAACGTCGCAGCACATTGACCGGCCGGATACGCAATCGGTTCTCATGCACAGTATAAACCACATTGCCCGTGTGAACCGTGTGGCGGGGGAGGACAAACACCTGATGAACCTTTTTCCCTTCGATCCTGACCTTGACGAACATGCCCGGTCTAAGATCAAAGAGGTCTTTTTTTTCACCGCTGTTCATTGGGGGGGTGATTTCTACAACAATTGGGAGCCTTCGGGTTTTCTCATCCATGTTTGCTTTTATTCGCGTAACACGTCCCATCCAGGTGCGGGTGTTCCCTTGATGACTAAAAACGATCGTTGCCTGAGACACCGCTTTGGGTCTTTGTATGGATGGAAGCCATTTCAAGTCATTAACGGTAATCCTGGCATCAATTTCAAAGGCGCCCTCCTTATAAACCTGACCGAGATATTGTCCGGTATTGACGTGCTGGCCCTTTTCAACCGTTTTTTCAAGTACCCAACCGTCAAACGGCGCAACAATTCTTGTCTTTTCCAGATTCAGTTTTGCCTGACGCCAAAGGACGGTCGCCAGTTCCCGCTGGGCATCCAGTTGTTCCTTTTGTGGTCCGGTCAGGGCTATTTGATTTTCGATTGCCTGCAGACGCTCAAGGCTCTGCAGGTATCTCTGCTCTGCCTTGTCAAGGTTGGTCCTGGCTACAGCCTTTTTACCAGAAAGTTCTTTTAGCCGAAAAAATTCTGTACGGGTCAGGGCAACGTCTGATTTGGCGATTTTAGCGCTCGCTTTAAAATTGAGCACCTCCTGACGCAAACGCTTCAACCCGGCGTCTGCCTGTTTAATCGAAACTTTCCGCCGCTCTACTTCCAATCGGTAAGTCCGAGGATCAATGGTTAACAGAACGATTCCCTTTTTACCAAAGCTTCCTTCTTTAAAAGATGGATGAATATCAACAATTCGCCCACTGATTTCAGAAACCAGTTTCAAAACCTCCTGAGGCCTTACTGTCCCATAGGTCTCAATTATCACGGGCAGGCTTTGAGCCTCCACCGAAAACACTTCTACCAGCGGTTCTGCTTTGATTTTTTGGCGACGCTCTCCTTTAGGGCGATTGTCATATAGAAATATCGCGACCGCTGCTGCCGCAGTAAGAACGAAAATAATTCGCACCACCCTGAAAATAAGCCCTTTCTTCATGCGCGTTCCACTCCACCGGATATGATAAAGGAGATATTTTGCCCCTATTTTTTGGTTATGTTTAAAATCGGTCAGATCACCCAACCGTTTCCATTATAAGATTTTTTTTAAAGTAAGCAAATTAATAATTATCGGCTCACACGAAAACCGGGTGTATCAAGCATCGAACTGAAAGCTTACTTGACACCCCGATGCCGTTTCTCTAAACTTTCAAACTTTAAATTAATCTCTTTGGTAAAAGTTATGTCTGAACTGTTGGAAGTTAAAAATATCGTAAAAAAATTTAAAGACGTCATTGCGGTCGCTGACGTCAGCCTTTTAATTCCAACGGGGATCTGTTTTGGCCTTCTTGGTCCCAATGGCGCGGGGAAAACAACACTGATCGAAGTCATTGAAGACATCATCTCTCCTACATCAGGTGAGGTTTTATACAAAGGAAAGCCCCGGGCATCATCATTTCGGGAGGAAGTGGGTATCCAGTTCCAGCAAACAGCGCTTCTTTCCTTTCTGACAGTCCGGGAAACCCTGGCAACATTTCAGAATCTTTATCAGAAAACCGACGACCTGGAGGATCTGATGTACGCGTGCCACTTAAAGGAAATTCAAAACCAGTATAATGACAAAATATCCAGCGGTCAAAAACAACGCCTTTTGCTCTCCCTCGCACTGATCAACAAACCGGAGCTGATATTTTTGGATGAACCATCGACCGGACTCGACCCCCAGGCGCGGCGGAATTTGTGGGATATTATTGAAAAAGTAAAAGAACAGGGGAAAACCATGATATTGACCACCCACTACATGGAGGAAGCAGAGTATCTTTGTGACGAGGTGGCAATCATGGATCATGGAAAAATTATCGCGCAGGAGACGCCAGATCAGCTGATAGCAGAACATTGTAAGGGCGAGACGGTCAGTCTTCCCAAAGAAAACTTTAAAAATCGTGTCGACCGGGTCTTTATGGACCATCGGGAGATTCAGGGCCGCATCGAAATAGAACCGGATAACATCAACGCTTGCATAAAAGAATTGCTGTCACAAGGTGTCGAATTAACCGATATGATCGTTAAATCACCTAACCTGGAAAATGTCTTCCTAAACCTGACCGGTCGGCAGCTGCGATCGTAGAGATGAATTTCAAGAGACTTTGCGCCATATTTATAGCCAGAAACCGTGAGTTTTTCAGGGATCGAGCCGCCTTTGGCTGGAACTTTCTGTTTCCTTTTTTAATCATTGGCGGATTCGGTGTTATTTTCAGTGGGAAGGGATATACCGAATATAAAATCGGAGTATTTCCCTATCCATTAGAGATTGTTTCTGTCCAGAATTTAAAAATCCCTGAACAATTTCAAAAAAACAGTTACGTGGAATTCATCGGCTTTAAAACATTGGAAGACGGGCTGGAAAAACTGAAACATCATAAAATTGACTTTCTCATGAAAATTGGTTCTCCCTCCCACCAATACTGGCTCAGCGATTCATCACCGAAAGGTTACATCATTGAAAAGGTTTTTATGGCCAGCCTTCAGCCGGTTGATCGTCAACCGATTGCTGAAAAGAAAGAAATTCAAGGTAAAGAAATAGAGTACATCGACTGGTTATTCCCGGGAATACTGGCAATGAATATGATGTTCAGTGCCCTTTGGGGTGTTGGATACATTGTGGTCCGGTACCGGAAAAACGGTGTGCTCAAACGCCTGAGAGCCACGCCCTTAACTGCCTTTGAATACCTGGGTGCCCAGCTGCTTTCGAGAATTTTTCTATTGATGTTCTCGCTGGTGGTTGTGTGGGTTGGATGCGATTTGCTTTTTTCCTTTCACGTGGAGGGAAGCTATTTCAACCTTTTTTTGGTTTTTTTTGTGGGTGGTCTCAGTCTGAGTTCCCTGGGGTTGCTCGTCGCTTCCAGGGGAACGAGCGAGGAGTTTACCGGCGGAATCCTAAATTTTATCACCTGGCCGATGATGTTTTTATCGGAAGTATGGTTTTCCATTGAGGGTTCCCCCCAGTGGATCAAGATGATTGCACAGGTGTTTCCCCTGACCCACATGTTGACCGGTGTACGAAAGATCATGAATGATGGCGCCGGGTTGCCGGATGTCGGCCTTGAGCTTTCCATAATGCTTTTGATAACATTGATTTGTTTGGGACTTGGCGCCCGTTTGTTTTCGTGGAACAAGTGATTGATCAACTCTAAAATGAAGTTAACACAGGTCGGTTTTTGTCTCAATCCAAACAGATGGTCACACATTGAATCAACAGGGTTGGTGCCAGGTAATTTTCGCTTCATTTCTAGGGGGCAATCGCTGATATTTGAATTTTGGATACCCGACCATCATTGCGCCGAAACTGACGTGATCTCCCGGGAACCTCAATGCTTCCTGCATCGGTGCCCAATTCGTTGCCGCTGCATTAAAATATCCCCCCCAGCAAGTCCCCAGGCCGAACGAAAAAGCGGCCAATTCCAAATAGGTCAACGCAATGGTACAGGCTGCGGGTGCAGCCCGGTTTTTCTTGTGTGCATGGGCTACGATGACATGCGGTGCGCTTCTACACACCCGATCTTTTCCCGCTTCCCAGGCGGCAACAAGACGATCCAGGTGCATCGAAGAAGCCAGTGGCGATTCCGCTTTTATCAGACTGCGCATCCAGTCAATGACAAATCCGGCTAGCTGTCGGACTTCCCCGCTATCGTGAATGACTCGCCACTCGACCGGTTGTAGGTTGTGGCCCGAAGGGGCAAAACGCGCCACATCGATCAATTGGACCAGAACCTGGCGATCCACCCTCTCTTTCTTGTATGTCCGGATCGATCTGCGGCTGCGCAGGAGATGTTCCATCTGTTCCGGCTTGAGAAACCACTCATGCTGAACCGGTGGACAGTTTTCCGATTCCATGATGGCATGCGACATCGCCCCATCGGGACATATCGCAACACAATGGCCGCAGCTGATACAAAATTCCTCACCACCATCAATAAGGGTGGGAAAAGCGTCTTTCTCCTTAAATTCAATGATTGCTGCCGGGCATTCGGCGATGCATATCCCGTCTCGCTTACATTTTTCATGATCCACGGTTAACAAATCCATACGTACTCCTCGCTGCATCAAGGTTAATTTTATGGAACAAATCGGTTTTTATTCTGCTAATATCAAGAGTGAGGGGATGTCAATATATAATTGTGGATTCCATTTCCTTTTTTAAACACCTGCAATCGGGAGTTGAAACAGGATATAGTTATCCTGCCTTTAGACTAATTTCACATCTGCAATGGTTTCCCTTGACCCTTTGCCTCACAACCGATATCTATCTGCAGCGTTCTTAAACGAATCAAACTGTTTGAAAGGGGTTTATCAGATGACAAAAAGTGATGATCTAGATGGCAAAGTGGGGGTGGTGACTGGTGGCGGAAAGGGTATCGGTAAGGCGATTGCTAAAGGCCTGGCGGAAAACGGTGTCAAGGTGGTTGTCTGCTCCAGAACAAAAGCAGAGCTTGACCAGGTCGCCAGGGAGATCAAGGAAAACGATGGGGAGGCCACGCCGGTGGTAACCGACTTGACGGACAGTGATCAGATCAACGGACTCGTAGATGCGACGGTCGAGGCCTATGGCCGGATTGATATTTTGGTTAATAACGCGGCAAGGAGTTTCCTAAGACCGCTTATCGATCTGAGAGAAGATGGTTGGGACAAAATTTTCAATACCAACTGCAAAGCCGTTTTCCTGCTCAGCAGGGCCGTGGCTAAAATCATGGGCAAACAGGGCGGAGGACGGATAGTCAACATCACCACAATCGGGGCGGTTCGCGGAGGTGCCGGGATGGGGGTTTATCATGCCAGCAAGGCGGCGCTTTCGATGCTGACAAAGTGTATGGCCGTTGAATGGGCACCCCTTCAGATAAACGTAAACGCCGTTGGTCCGGGGTTGACCAAAACTGCCTTCAGCCAGCCGATCTGGGATAATCCGGATATGGAACGGATGATTACCGCCAGAATCCCCAAGGGGCGACTGGCAGAGCCGGAGGAAATCGTCGGTGCGGTACTTTTCCTCTGCTCAAACCAATCGAGTTTCATTACAGGTGAATCAATTTATGTGGATGGGGGCAGTCTGGCCCACAGCTGATTGTCAGGTCAGGAGTGGGGCTATTTTATCCTGAAAAACGACTCATCAAATTCGGGTTTGTCCTCATATCGTTTGAGAAAATATCCCGGCAACTGTTCGATGTTTTTATAAAAGGCGGGATCGACTTTGATGCCTGCTTTGTTGAGGGCCTCTTCAATGGACATCGGCGTTGGCGGGCACCCTTTAATGGCAATCATTTCCTGGATGTCCGGATGGTCCTTGTTGAGCTGGTACATGCATTTGCCAAACAGTACGGTCTTTTTCTTCCCCGGTGTCGGCGCCATCACTTTTCCATTGAGTATTTCAACATCATCCCAAGGTTCTCCCCTCCAGGCAAAGGCGATCGAGGTGAGGGCCGGACCGATCAGGCCGGAGCAGTAAGTGCACAGGGAGAGATCGTATTTTTTAAAAGAAAGCCCCTGAATACCCATCTTTTCCATCGGTAGGGGCAGGGTGTCGTCCTTATTGTAGGGAAAGTCATATCTATGATGAGAAGTTGCTGATTCTATGGATTTGCCAACCACTTCCACATCGGAGAGATCATAGGGCCTGTCACGGTTGTTGGCTGTGTTGGCGAGATGCTGCACTTCCGATGGCTGATATCCAAGAACCCCGGCGCCGACCATGTCTGCGGAAAGCACATCTGATGAGGCAACCAACAGATTGCTTCTGCGCATTCGCCCGTCAAAACTCGGGCCCTTTTCCAGGGAATATATTCCGTCAATCAGCGTAAACATTGGCGGCATTTTATCCGCCAACCTGGCAACCATAAAATGTAGATCCTTTTCAGGGTGGGTGTTGTGACATTTTTTGCGAGAAGGGATGTCGATCATCCCTTTCAGGTTTTTGATCCCCAAACTAACCGTCGTCATCGCGTGGGTCTTTAATACCGGTATGTTCACCACAAAGTCACTGTGAAGGATATCTGCATTAAAATTGAGAGCAACCCCTTTTCCCAAATCGATCTTTTCAAAGGGCCGGTCAAAAATGCTGATCGCCTTCACACCATAGCGATCTTTTAAAACTCGATACCCCAGGGTCTCAAATGCATGTGCCGGTGTTTCTTTATCCCTGGGTTTCCGCATCACCGTACCTTCTCCGATGGTTATATCATCGATTCCTCGTTCTTTGAGAATAATCACCATATCCTCGATAACCCGGGAGGTGGTGATCACCCCCCACTTCGGAAAAGCGGTCGCGCGGGTCCAAAAAACAATATTGGGTTTGATAAATACTTTTGCCTTTGCCGGCAGGCGGTCCATGCCATTTGAAAGCGCAACCGCTTTTCGAACAGATCTCAGTGGTTTTTCATATGCCACAATGGCAACTTTCGATTTTTTCATAAGAGATTCTAATCAGATCGTAATAATAGAAATTGATGCTGGGTTCAATAGCACAATCTCTTACAGTTTAATGATATATTGGTCAATCGGAAACCTAAAGTTGGTGGTCCTCAAGATCCAAAACAGGATGCTTTCGGGTTGCAATTTGATTGATTTATTGGTAAACATTACTACTCTGAACAGCCGGAGGGTTTGACGCATGTATGATCTTTACCCAATAACCAATAACATAAGGGGGGTATTATGAAAACACGAAGTATTTTTTTGAGTGTGGTGCTGGCATCTTTTTTTGTGATGACCATCAGTTTTCCGGTATGGGGAGCCAAAACCATCAAGGTCGGAGTGATCGGTCCCATGAATTTTATGCAGGGCAAAGGGCATTGGAACGGAGCCCTTTTGGCCCAAGAGGAGATCAATGCCAAAGGAGGCATCCAGGTCGGTGGTAAAAAGGTGAAGGTTGAAATCATAAAAGCCGATTCCAACGAATTTTTAAACATCACCGATGCCACCAATGCCATGGAACGATTGATGACCAAGGACAAGGTGGATTTCGTTGTCGGCGGTTTCAGGTCTGAAGCGGTTTTGGCCATGCAGGATATCGCCATGGACTACAAAAAGATCTTCCTGGGCACCGGCGCATCCCATCCCAAAATCTGTGCCCGGGTGGCCGAGAATTATGATCGGTACAAATACTGGTTTCGGGTTACGCCGTTTAATTCCAGATACCTGGTCAAGGTGACATTGATCAATCTGGCCACCGTCAGTGGCATGCTGAGAAAAGGGCTGGGCATCGAAAAACCGAAGGTGGCCATTGTCGCCGAAAAAGCGATGTGGATAGACCCGATGATCAAGGCGATAAAAGCAAATGTGCCGAAAATGGGTATGGAGCTGGTCGGTATCTGGCGGCCATCTGCGACGGCTACCGATGTGACCGCAGAACTAACGGCCGTCCAACGGGCAGACGCCCAGATTATCTTTACCATTTTTTCAGCCTCTGTGGGAATTACTTTTGCAAGGCAGGCCGGGGAGCTAAAGATACCGGCCGCCGTTACCGGTATCAATGTCGAAGCCCAAAAGGATGGTTTCTGGGCTGCCACACAGGGCAAGGGCAATTATGCCGTGTCATTGAGCACCTTTGTTCGCGGCGTGAGTTTCAACGAACTCACCCAGCCGTTTGTTCAGAAATACATCAAGCGATTCGGTGAACTGCCGCCCTACACAGCCGTTACCTATGATGCCATAAAACATGTCCTCGCCAGGACCATAGAAGAGGCCGGGACTACGGATGCGGAAAAGCTGATCCCGATACTCGAACAAACAGAGTACAAAGGGACCGGTGCACCCAAGACAAAATTTGACAAAAACCATGATCTGGTTTTTGGACCGGGCTATGCAACCTCCCTCACGATTCAATGGCAGGATGGAAAAATGAAGGCCTGGTGGCCGAACGGCTGGGAAGGTGTCAAATACGACGGTATGGCACCCTATAAGATACCACCTTGGATGATCGAAAAATATAAGAAATAATAAAACCCCGGGTTTCACGCCTCATCCATCCCTTCTCGGTGAATGAGGAGGGATGGCCGGGCTCACATACCGAAGGCGATATGATAATCGACATAATCATCAGCAGCCTGATAAACGGGAGTGTCTATGCCATTCTTGCCATCGGGTTTTCATTGATATTCGGCGTGGCACGGATCGTCAACATTGCCCATACCGCCTTCTACATGCTGGCCTCTTATTGGATCTATTTCGGCACTCAAACACTGGGCATTAACCCCATCCTATGTATGCTTGTGGCCATCATACTGGTGACGTTGATCGGACTTATCTCATACAAGCTCTTCATAGACCCGATACGCGAACATGAGGGCGCTGTTTTGATCGGAACCATCGCTTTGGCTATGGTCTTTCAGGAGATCATGCTCATTTCTTTTGGTGGAGACTTTCTGGGTGTACCCTCTCTGGTTGAAGGATACATGAAAATTTTCGGAGTGAAAGTCGCTTATCAGCAGCTACTGACCTTTGGTGTAGTCCTGCTGGTGTTGGCCGCGGTGTGGGCCTTGTTGCTGAAAACCAGGCTGGGGCTGGCTATCAGATCTACGGCAAATGATCGGGAGGTGGCCAACCTGATGGGGATGAATGAAAGCCGGGTGGCCCTGATAACCATGGGGATCTCTGTTGGGCTGGCCGCTTTTTCGGGGGCCGTGATTGTTCCGCTCAAGATCGTTAATCCTTTTATGTGGATGGGGCCCTTGATCATGATGATGGCCGTGGTGGTTCTGGGTGGACTGGGCAGCATCAAGGGTAGTTTTGTCGGGGCCTACATTTTAGGATTTGCCGAGTCACTCGTTGTATTTCTGATTCCGATGGGTGCTTACCTCAAGGGTTCTGTGGCCCTGTCAATTATGATTTTGGTACTGTTGATCCGGCCGGAAGGGCTCTTTGGCGTTGCTTTTGAGGAAGAGAGATAGAGCATGGGTGCGGTGGGTTACTATCTGAGAAAGCTTTTCACCATCTTTAAGGGGGAGGTTCTGGTGCTCCCCAGTCGCGTTGTCGTTCTCCTTTTTTTTCTGTCTCTACTATTATTACCTGTTTTTACCCAGGATCCTTATCTGCTTCGCATACTGATTTTGACCAGCATCTTTGCCATCTTTGCTGCCAGCTGGGATCTGCTGTCCGGGTTTACCGGCCAGATGAATTTTGGGCACGCCCTTTTCTTTGGTGTGGCCGCATACACCGCTGCACTTTTAAACCTGCACACCCATCTGCCGCCATGGGGCAGCATTCCCTTGGGAGCTCTGGCCGCGGTTCTGGCCGGTCTGATTATCGGAATTCCCTGTCTTCGTCTCAAGGGCACATATTTGGCCCTGACCACATTGGCCTTCCCGATTATTTTGATTGGAATTGTTTTCGCCATTCCCAATATAACAGGAGGGGAATTGGGTGTCTCCGGTCTGGATCGTCTTTCCGGGTCCCGCCTTGGCGATTACTACATTACGGTGGTGCTCATGATCGGTTTGGGCACGATCATGTGGAAAATAACCGATTCGAATACCGGTATCATTTTCCATGCCATCCGGGAAGATGAGTTGGCGGTAAAGGCTGCGGGTATCAACACGACCCGTTACAAACTGTTGGCCTTCTGCCTCAGCGGTTTTTTTGCCGGGATTTCAGGGGGACTCTATGCACATTTTATGAGAATTGCCGGCCCCTCCAATCTCCAAGTTTCGATGTCTTTCACGGTTATTATATGGGCCATTTTCGGGGGTATCGTCACAATTTACGGACCGATTGGCGCCGTCTTTATCCTTTTTCCTTTGCTTGAGTTTTTTCGCTTTTGGCCCGAGTACCGCATGTTGATGTTCGCGATTGTTATCTTACTCATCCTCCTCTTTATGCCCGAGGGGCTTTTCCCATGGGTGAGAGACAAAATCGAAAAAGTGTGTCCCAGGTGTAAGATCAGAAATGTAGCCACTCGAAAGTCATGCCGGATTTGTACGGCCCGGTTAGATTAGAACACGCGTGAGGATAACCTAAATGGATGCCAAAAAAGCATATATGGCCAAACCCTGGTTGAAGTATTATCCGGAAGGAGTCCCTGAGGACGTGGAGACCTCCAACGTATCTGTTCCGGAAATATTTAATCAAACCGTAGAAAAATACGGAAACAAAACCGCGTTGATTTTTTACGGTAAGAAGATCAGCTATTTGAAACTTGGGGAGCTGATCGACCGGTTTGCAACAGCCCTCGTCAGCCTGGGTATCCGCAAGGGAGATACGGTCGCCCTCTATCTTTTAAACTGCCCCCAATATGTTGTCTCCTATTTTAGTGCCCTGAAGGTAGGGGCCAAGGTTACGCCGATCAGCCCTGTTTATACGAGTCAGGAGGTGAAACATCAGCTTGAGGACAGTGAGGCGAAGACCGTTGTCTGTGAGGACATTCTCTACGATAATGTGCGGAAGTCATCTGTTGAGCTAGACACGGTGGTCCTCTCGAATATCGGGGATTATCTCCCTTCTTTGAAGCGTATATTCGGAAAGAGTGCTTTGGCGAAGACTTACCGGGGGACTGAGGTTCCTTCTCCCCAGTTGATTGAAAAGGCCGGGCTCCATCTATTTCAAAATCTGGTCAAAAAATATCCCCCCCAACCTCCACAAGTCACCATCGATCCTCAAAAGGATATTGCTGTCTTGCCGTATACCGGAGGAACCACCGGTCTTCCCAAAGCGGCCATCTTGACCCATTACAACATTGTTTCACTGCAGGCTCAGACCTTTGCTTTCTGGCCCATATTTGAGGAAGGCAAAGAGACGACAATTGCTTTCTTACCCTTCTTCCATATTTACGGGCAGGTGGTTGTGATGCTCAACAACCTGGTTCAAGGTGCCACACTGGTGCTTTTTACCACACCTGATATCGATGATATTCTCTCAGCTATGGAACGGTATCAGGCTTCCGGTTTCTTCGGTGTACCTACCCTATTTGAATATCTCAAGGAGTATGAAAAGACAGATCGGGTAAACTGGAAAAGGCTCAAATTGATCGCCTGCGGTGCCGATACGCTCCACGAAAGCACTATCAGGGAATGGGAGAAAAGGACAGGGACCAAGATATTAGAAGGGTACGGCATGACGGAAACGACCGCCGTCAGTCACAGCACCCCATTTAATCGACCCAAGACCGGCTCGTTCGGTGTTCCCCTCCCGGGGATTATCGCCGCTGTTGTTGATGTGAATGGCACCGATTTTAAGCCGGTTGACGAGGTGGGCGAGTTGATCCTCCATGGCCCCAATATGATGCAAGGCTATTGGAAGAGACCCAAGGAGACAGAGGAGTCGATCGTTGAGATCGACGGGAAAAAGTGGCTCAGAACCGGCGACCTGGTCAGAATGGATGAAGAGGGGTATTTCCATTTCTTTGATCGAAAAAAGGATTTGATCAAGTATAAGGGTTATTCCGTATTTGCCCGTCATGTGGAAGAGGTCCTCTATAAACATCCACAGGTCAAGTCCGCAGGGGTGGTGGGCGTGCCCGATCCCAAAGTGGGTCGGTTGATAAAAGCGTACGTGGTTCTTCAGAGCGAAGCCAGGGGCAAGGTCTCTGAGGAAGAGATAGCCGATTTCTGTCGCCAAAATCTGGCCCATTACAAAGTGCCCAAAATCATCGAGTTTAGGGGCGAACTGCCGAAGACAGACGTGGGGAAGGTCTCCAGGCGAGAGCTGCGGGAAGAGGCTGAAGAGAGCTGATATGGCCGAGCGGTTTCTGAAAGTAGAGAAACTCTCCAAGGACTTCGGAGGGTTGCGAGCTGTAAACGACGTCAGCTTTCCCATGGATCGAAAAGAAATAATCGGTTTAATCGGCCCCAATGGCTCGGGTAAGACAACGCTGCTAAGGCTTATAATGGGAATATTGAAACCCGATCCAGGGGTTATTCAGTTCAAGGGGAAAAATATTGTCGGTTTAAAAACCTGGGATATCGTGAACCTGGGTATTGCCTGTACCTTTCAGAATATGAGACCCTTTCGACGTCTTCCGATTATTGCCAATGTGATGGTTTCCTGTCTGTCGCCGAGGGCCATGAAAAGTGGAGAATGGGTCAAAAGGGTTGAAAACAAGGCAATGGATGCTTTGGAGTTCTCGGGTATCTCCGACATGGCTCTGGAAAAGGCCTCCACCCTTTCCCAGGGCGATCTCAAACGTCTGGAAGTTGCCCGGGTAGTGGCTACAGAACCGGAGCTGTTACTCCTGGATGAGCCCTTTGGCGGGCTGAGCCCGGCTGAAACCGATCTGATGGCCAAATCGATAAAGCGGCTGCATAAAGGCGGGCGATTTGGGCGATTGCACAGTGAAGGGCCGGCCATGATCATCGTGGAGCATAAACTCCAGCAGTTAATGAAGATTGTGGACCGGATCATCGTTCTCAACTTCGGAACCATGATTGCGGACGGGACACCGGAGGAGGTCGTGAAAAATCCAAAGGTTATCGATGCCTATCTTGGCGGAGGGGGTTAGGGTTGCTGTTGGACGTACTTAATTTGACGGTTTGTTATGATAAGGCCATGCTCATTAATGACCTGAGTATGGGGGTAGATACCGGTGAGTTGGTCAGTCTGATAGGCCCGAATGGCGCCGGTAAATCCACCCTTCTCAGAGCCATTACCGGATTGGTCGCCTGGGAAAAGGAGATTACGCGCAGGTCGGCCGGTAGGAACGTAACCCTTGATGGCTCGATAACATTTGCGGGCGAGAGAATCGATCGGATTCCTGCCCATGAGATTGTCAAAAGAGGATTGATACACTGCCCTGAGCGAAGAAGACCGTTTCGTGAAATGACGGTGCTTGATAATTTGCATGCGGGCGCGTACCTACTGAAAGAGAAAGCGGAAATGGAGGAGAATCTAGATAAAGTGTATCAATTATTTCAACCACTTAAGGCTCGATCCCGCCAGATATCCGGCACCCTTTCCGGTGGAGAGCAGCAGATGCTCGCCATCGGCAGGGCACTGATGTCTCGGCCTAAACTGTTGTGTATTGACGAACCCTCTACAGGTCTCGCCCCCATTATGCGGGCGGAGGTGTTTGAAAAAATTGGTGAGATTCGCGGTCTCGGTATCACCGTCCTTCTCGTCGAGCAGGAGGTCAGCGCGGTCTTCAAAATGGCCTCCCGCAACTATGTTCTTTCTTCGGGCAAAATCATCGCCGAAGGACCCGGCGACAGATTACTTGAAGATGAAGTCCTTCGAAAAACATACCTTGGTTTGTAACACCCCAATATTCTTTTCCCTCGATATGGAGGATTATCGAGTTTTTTCATTTTTTTACAAACTACCAGATTCGGTGTTATCAAAAAGTATGATTGAATTGATTTCTTTTAAAACAAAAATAAAAAAGAGATAGATGTAACCATGGCACAGGTGATTGCGGATCGAAGAGACGTCGATTTCGTTCTTTTCGAACAAATCGAAGTGGATCAATTCCTCAAATATGAAAAATATGAGGAATTAAACAGAAAAATGTTTGAATTGATCGTCTCCGAGGTGAGAACCTTTGCGGTGAAGGAGATTTTGCCGACTTACGCTGAAGGAGATCGAGAAGGTGTAAAATTTGATAGGGGCAAGATGTTATTTTTCATGATAGAACATTAAATGAACTTGTAAGTTATCTTCCTGATTCTTTGGACGAAATGCATGGCATTCACGGAATTGGAGAAGCTAAATTGAAAAACTACGATCAGCGGTTTCTCGAGGTGATTTCAGGGCATATTAAGACATATGGAACAAAAGAAAAGGTGTAGGCAGTGATTCAAAAATCACGGAAGAATTTTAACTCTATGATAACAGCCAGGCTAAGGATGGTAAGCTAGGAATCTTTACCAATATATTCTCCTTTTCTATCCACAATTATAACAGCACGATGTTTTTCTCGAAAGGCGGGCAGTTCACTGTGTTGTCTTTTTGGCCATGAAGAGGACGCGGTGGCATTTGGGTTTCATGGCTTTCCTCCCTTAGAAAAACCATAACCATAATGTTTGGAATTTAAAACAGAAGCAAAAAAACCAAATTTAGAGAAAATGGGTTTTAATCTTTTCTGAAAAAAGAAAAACAGAAGCAAAAAAAACTTGACAAGATTTAAGATCTGATTTATAATATTTCTTAAATAATAATTATTCTAATCAAGGACAACATGGCAAAAAAAGATTCTACCAACATGCTGGTGGATAGGTTCCGGGCCGCCGGTTTTAAGATAACCCCCCAGCGGATGGCAGTTTTTCAGTTTTTAGAGGGAAACACCTCTCACCCTTCCGCCTATGAGGTCTATGAGGTGGTCAAGAGAAGGTTTTCCACCACCTCATTTGCTACCATATACAACACCCTGAACGCCGCCCAGGAGATGGGATTGGTACTGGAGCTTACCCTTGATCCGAAAAAACGGCACTTCGATCCCAATACCTCACCCCACCACCATATCCTGTGTATGAAGTGTCGCCGAATAGACGATGTAAGGGGAAAGGTGTTTGGCGACTTTAACATCGATTCTTTTGAGATAGGCGATTACCAGGTGACAGGTTTCGGTGTTGACTTTCACGGCGTTTGCCCGAAATGTCGGGCCCAACAGCACTAGAGGATGGTCTGATGCCGACCGGATAGACGGCGGTCGAGACCATATATATTAACCATCAATCAAAAATGGAGGTAACAGCAATGGCAAAATTGATCAATGAGGTTAAGTTAGGAGTAGCAAAGGGTACAGGCGTTGAGAAGGCCGTGGATGCAAACTTCAAAGGGGAGACATCCGAGGTCGGCCTGTACCTGGCCATGTCCAGGCAGGCCTTCAGGGAGGGATACCCTGAGGTAGCTACGACCCTGGAGAAGTTGGCTATAGATGAAGCCTGGCATGCGGCCCACTTTGCTGAGCTAAACGGGTTGATCTCCGGAAGTACCAAGGAGAATCTGGAGAAGATGCTGACTGGCGAAGAGATGGCGAACAAAAGCAAGAGGGAGGCGGCTGTCAAGGCGAAGGAAGAAGGCTGTGACCCCGCTCATGACTTCTTCGATGAGTCTTCCCGTGACGAAGGAAGACATGCCAACGCCCTGGAAGGGCTCCTAAAAAGATATTTCAGTTAAAAAGGCATTTGGGGAATTCGTAAAACTTAAATGTTGCTCGAAATTCATGGGAGCTTTCTGAAACATTTTACAAGTAAGGATTTGGGAATGCCAGAGCACTCAACAGCCCGAAAATACTGAAGATGAGGAGAGGCGGCCTCCCTACCGCGTATCCACGCTGAGGTCTCGCATCGTCAACAACGGTTTTGGACCTCAGGAAGGCCTGAGACCTGTGTACTGCAAACCAAATCTTAAGCCAACATGAAATGGATAAATATTACGTATGTTTAGAATAGTGCCGGACATTTTTCCCTGCCTATTGTAGTTGATAATCGCCTCCGTGCGTTTGTTACCCACAACAAAACGGAGGCGGTTATGAATTTTCTAATGTTTTAAAGCGGTTGGCAAAAGGCAGCCTTCCATGGAAAATAGCTATTTCAATTGACAGTACAATACAACACAAATCAAGATTGCACACGGATAATTTTCGAGGAATTAAAAGGAATTATATTAAAGATGGTAACCGTTAACCGGTGGGATTGGTCAGGATTGGTGCCGGTTAATTTGGTTGGGAATTAAATCGGTGTTACCGGCGGCGTGTCAAATGATATCAGTGGACACTTGGAGCCCCAGGATAAGCTTAAAAAGATCAATCGTGAATTGCGGAAAGAAATTGAAAACTGTAAAAAAGCCGAAAAGGCGATAGCGAACAGGACCGAACACCTAAAGGAAGTCAATGTCGCGTTAAAAGTACTGGCCCAAAAGAGGGAGGAAGATAGAAAATCGTCTGGTAGCTGGTCGTTGATAATTGAAACTGCCCACTCTTGCGTATCCATGATCAAAATTTGACATTAAGTATCCGGGAAATTGCAATACTCCTTAATAATTACCAGAGAAACCGGGTTGCTCTATCGGTGGTTAAGAGCGGTAAAGAGTTTTTTAAGTGGGATTTCACCCCTCCTTAAGATTTTTGGGGTTTCTTCAGACACATCAACGACGGTTGATCCCGATCCCCCTTTTAGCGGTCCTGCATCTAGTATAAGATCGACCTCCGAAATAATTACAGGGTCGATATCCGCAATCCGAGAGGCGCCCAGGGATCCTGAGATATTGGCGCTCGTTCCGGTGATGGGACCGTTCGCCAGATGAACCAGACGAGATGCGACCGGGTGACCGGGTATCCGGACACCAATTTTACCAGTCCCTGCGGTAAGCGCAGATAAAATTACAGGCAAGGCTTTAAAAACCAGGGTAATTTTTCCCGGCCAGAAACTGTTCATGATTGACTTCGCTTCGGGTGAGACATGCTGGACCAGCCTACCTATATCTTTGTGATCCTTTACCAGGACGAGGAGGGGATTCTGAAAGGAGCGTCGTTTGATCCGAAAGATCCGTTCAACTGCTCTTGGGTTCGAGGCATCGGCCGCCAGTCCATAAAGACACCGGGTTGGAAACAGGACAACGTCACCCTCCTCGATTACTGATACCGCCTCCTCGATGATTCTAGCGGAAGGGTGGGCCGGGTTTATAATCCTGGATTTTTCTCGGATCGCTTTATTTGTGTGCCCTGAGCTTTTTTGCCTTTTGAACAACCTGTGATGCCATCTCCTTCTTATAATTTCCTAGTCTTTTTTCAAGATCGGGGTCGCTTAATGCAAGTATTTGCGCAGCGAGGACCCCCGCATTTTTCGCTCCGGGTTTCCCGATTGAAACGGTTGCCACCGGTACTCCGGGAGGCATCTGCACCGTGGAAAGGAGTGAATCGAATCCAAGAAGACAAGAAGAGTCGATCGGAACACCGATGACCGGCAGAGAGGTGTGAGCGGCCATTGCCCCTGCTAGATGGGCGGCATGCCCGGCCCCGGCGATAATAACATTTATGCCCCTCCGGCGGGCGGAAGATGCGAATTGGGCCGCCCTTTTAGGGCTCCGGTGGGCAGAGGCGATGGTCATTTCAAAGGGAATCCCTAGTTTTTCCAAAACACCTGTTGCTTCCGCCATGACCCCCAGATCAGAATCACTCCCCATTACGATTCCGACTTTTGGATTCTGTTCAGGGGTGTTTTTTTTTCTTTTTTTTTCGGCTTTCAAAAATGCATCCTATGTTTTACGTTATCAATCCCGGATTAACCTTGACCGTCATCGATCAACGTTTTTTTAGCTTACCCTCTTCAATACCAAGCTCGATCAATTTATCAAGCACCGTGGGAAAAGAAATTCCGGCAACTTCTGCAGCTTGAGGAAACAGGCTGGTTGCAGTCATGCCGGGAATCGTATTGGTTTCAAGAACATATAATTCTTCGTTATTAAAGATCATATCGGTCCGACTGTATCCTCTGCATGAAAGCGCATGGTGTGCTATTTTCGCATAGGTTTTGGCCTTTTCTGTCAATGCATCATCGATACGGGCCGGACAGATTTCTTGGGTTACACCTGCTGTGTATTTTGCTTCATAGTCAAAGAAAGCGTTCGCCTTATCAGGAATGATTTCGATTATCGGCAGGGCGTTAAGAACTTCATTTCCGATGACGCCGGCTGTCAGCTCTATGCCCGGTATAAAGGCCTCAATCAATATCATGTCATCGTGATCAAATGCCGATTCCACAGCATCCTTAATGTCGGTTATAGATTCGACAATGGTAATGCCGACGCTGGATCCGGCATTGACCGGTTTGACTACCAGCGGCAAGCCTATCTGTTCGGCAAGGTCTTCTGGATCGAAAACGTCGCTTCGCTTAACTGCGCTGTAAACTGGAACCGGCAATCCGGATTTTTCATAAAGCTGTTTTGATATCACCTTGTCCATGGCAACCGCACTTCCCAGGACACCGGATCCCTGATAGGGAATATTTAAAAGATCAAGAAACCCCTGGATGGTCCCGTCTTCACCGTACGGTCCATGTAGAATTATCAGGGCAACGTCAATCTGAGGCGCGTCAGAAACCAAACGGACAAGATCAGTTTTGGGGTCATACCGGAAGATCGTGTATTTTTCTTTATCCAGTGCTTCATAAACCTGGTCGCCACTTTTAATCGAAATCTCTCTTTCAGAGGATATCCCGCCGGAAAGCAGGGCAACTGTCAGTTTTTTCATGGTATTATCGCCCTTTTTTTGAAAAAAAATCTTAATTTTTACCGATCGATCTCGCCCTTTAATGACGGCACGCCAAAACGTTCCACCAATTCTAACACGTATTTCTGGGGAAGATCAAATACAAAGGACGTGTTTCGCATTGAATTCAACTTCATGATCAAATAATTTAGCTTTCTTAAGGTTCGATATTTCTCGGCGGTCTCTGTCATGCCGGACAGGAGATCTTCCGTCACCCTGGATTTATCTTTAAATTAAATTTTGACAAAACCAATAACTGATAACGAGTAACATCTAATCAAGTTTTAATTCGATTAGGGTTTAACATGGATTTTTAAATGGATATATACAACAAACGGCTTATTTTCAAGTCCAAAAATTACTTTGTCCTTTTACCGAAAATACCCAAGCGCTCCTGATGGTTTCTTTTTCAGGATCCTTGTAACGGTGATGAGCAAAAAGGGGACGACCAACACCATTTATGATTTGACCCTATCCATACGGTTTTGATAACAATAGGTGTGTTGTATTGGCAGGTTTGGTGATCACGTGAATAAAATAAAATCGAATCAGGGGAATTAAAAAACTCATGAAAAAAATAGCATTTGCCGGAACTGATGGAAGGACCTTATTATGCGCCCAAGTGGTATCCACGGCAACCAGTGAAACGTATAAAGAAGGGTTTGAAGCCGTAGTGGTAAGAGGAACGCCGGCAATGCCATTGTTTGTCCAGATAATGAATTGGCCTGTTCGATTTGTTCCCACCAAGAGCAATTCAATCCATGATTATTCTAAAGCCATCATCCAGGCCCTGAAAGAGGGCCGGATTGATTACGTTTTGCCGATGCCCGAAGCACTCCTGTTTGAGGGGCTTATCGATGCATTTGATGCGGCGGGATTTGGGGATCGGATTATTGGTTTAGATCAACAGGGTGCCTTTATCGAAAGAGACAAGATAAAGTGCAAAATGCTATGCGAGGAGGCGGGTATTCCGGTGGCGCCTTCTTGGGAAGAAGTCGATACCAAAAACTATAAGGATGTTTTGCGTACCAGTTTGGCCTTTATAGATCAATTCGGCGGAGCGGTTCTCAAGTTCCCGTACAGTGCTGGAGGAAAGGGTGCGCGAATTATATTAAATTCGTGGGAAATAAGAGAGGTTTACGACACGCTGTTCAAAGATTATAAACCGGTCTACAGGCAGATGTTTGGAAAAAAAGCAAAGTGGCCACTTTTGATAGAGTCGCTGATGTCCGGCGTGGAGATCAGTTTTACCATATTGGTTGACAGGGTCGGAAATTTTCAAATATTGCCGACCGCCATGGACTACCCGGAGCGCTTTGAAGGGCCTGCGAGCAAGAGCAATCCAATTACAGGAGGCATCGGGGCGATCTCGCCCCATCCGATGGAAACACCGGATTTGATTGAAATGGCCGGAGAGGTGATTGCAAAACCATTGATAAAAGAGATGAAACGACGGGGCATTCTCCGTCCCTGTGTCTTGTACCCGGGTTGTTTCGTCTCACTTGATGAAACCAAACGTCCGAAGAGCATTCGGATCTGTGAAATAAATATCCGCCCCGGGGAACCCGAATCCCAGCCGATGGCAAGAAGATTAAGAAACTTTGGCGCTCTTATCAAGGCGACCCTTGAAGGTAAATTGTATGAAGTGGAACCGGAAGTCAGATCAGATCAGTTATCGATCTGTTTTGCATTGGTGACAGGCCCGGGCGGCCCAGATGGCCAAAAGGGATATCCCTGGTCATGTACCAAGGGAGAACCGTTGGAGATTGACTTTAATTATCTTAAACGAAAAGGGATACAGATAATTCCGTCGGCGATGACCTATTCGGCATCAGAAAATAGATTCAAATCCGATGGCACACGGGTTGCATATCTCAACGCCAATGTGACGGTAAGAAAAAATGAGGCTCGGGGAGAGGTGGCAGAACGTCTGAGGAAAAAGCTGATAACGGCTTTTACCAGTGGGAAAGTCAGGGTTATTCCCCGCGAAAACAGTGAAGGGAATCGTCTGGATATCCGGCAGGATATCGGTTTACATTATCTGAAGGCGGCAGAGATTTTTTCACCTGGTGGCGATGCAGGGAATTGAACCCCGGACACTGCGGATATGAGCCGCATGCTCTGACCATCTGAGCTACATCGCCACAACATCGATAAATTTCATCAAACCTTTGAAAAGACTGTTCATCCCTTGCTCAATTGCTGGCTCCGGCCTCTTTAACAGCTCGTTTGAGAGCCGTCAAGTCCGAAAACTTTACCTTATCGGGGAAGATTCTTTAACCTCAACGGTAAATTCATCAAGATCGCCAGGCAGATTGTCAAACACAAGCATAAAGGGAAGCACTTTTCCCGGCTCTACATTGACAACGGTTTTGTTTGTGAGGCGTTTTTTAATTACGTTTAATTCGAGACTTGAAAGATCCTGTTTTGACAGGATGTTTCCAGAGTAAATGGTTTCCGTTTTTGTAAGCTTCTTTCCTTTGGTGTACAACCTTCCGATCACTTTGATAAAATTTCGTGTGACGGGATATGAATTTTTAACCTGGCCGGTAATAACGAAAAGCCTTCCATTTTTAGCATTATCTACAAAACTGCTGTTGATGTCGAATGGGGTTATTTTGAGGTTTCCCAAATCCTGGGATTTCGGTTTCAGGAAGTCGATGATATAGGGAATCGTTACTTTCGGTTTATCGAGGAAAATCCATGCCCCATAGGCCCCCCCGCCCAGAATGGCTAAAAGTAAAATCACAAGGAGCGGAGAACTTACCCCCTTTTTCCTCATCGGTTTGATTTCCTCGTCATCAAAGTGGGGTATTTGCAGTTGTTCATCTGTTTCACTCTGTTCGAGATCTGATAAGGCCGAAGCTGATTCTTTAGATATCTCTGTAGGAGTTGCCGGATATGCTGTAAAAATGTTTTTGCATTTCGAGCATTGAACTTTGGAACCTGATGGTTTTAAAATGGTTTCATCCAGGCTAAAAGTGGTGCTGCATTCCTCACAGGTGATATTCATAGTAAACCCTCTGTGGTTAAAATTTTAATTTGTAGATCTCAGGTAAACCCCGATACTTTTCGGCATAATCGAGTCCATATCCGACAAGAAAGCCTTTTTCCACCACGTGGCAGACATAATCGATAACCGTATTTTCCTTGCGGCGTTCGTGTTTGTCCAGAAGGGTACAGACTTTGACGGTTTTTGGACCGAACGACCTCAGATAATCATAAAGGAAAGCAAGCGTCAGGCCGGTATCGACTATGTCCTCTATCACCAGTAAGTCCCTATTTTTTATATCAATTTCTATCCCTTTTGTCAAACGGATATTTTCTGAAGAACTGATGTTGGAACCATAACTGGAAGCACGAACAAAATCGACGGTGACCGAGATGGTGAGATGTCGGATGAGGTCAGAAAGGAAAATAAAAGCACCTTTTAGAACTCCGATAAGAACCGGTTCACGGTCTTTATAATCCGATGAAATCCTAAGTGCCACATCAACGACCATCCTTTCGATATCCTCTTTTTTTAAGACCGGAATAAATTCAGGCATGATTTGAATAAAAACCTAATCTTGCATTTCATGCAAATCGAAGATCTGGTTCACCGATTGTATAGGATCCTCAAACGATCCGTTTTATAGGAACATCGTTGAGCCGGAATCTTCATCTCATAACGACTGTCTTTTTCGGTATATGTATCAAAAATTTTATTTTGTTACAAACCGGTCTTTGCCAATTGTTTGATTATTTTTTTTTGTTGAGCGGTGAGTTGCTCGGGAATGTTGATATGAATGAGGATATAAAGATCGCCTGTTCCTTTTGCTTTCATGTGAGGAAGGCCCATTCCCGGCAGGCGCATCTTGGTTTTGTGTTTTGTTCCAGGAGGGATGGTCAGGTTTATTTCTTTCTTTTCTAAGGTCGGGATGGATAGGGTTGTCCCCAATATGGCTTCACTTAATTTAATTTCACGTTTCATTGTGAGATCGTATCCGTTAGCAGAAAAAGGGGGACGGGCGACCACCTTCGACTGGATAAAAAGATCTCCCGGTGGGCCACCGTAGGAACTGGAGTCACCTTTTCCGGCAAGTCGGAGTTTCTTTCCCGTTATCATTCCCTTTGGAATTTTAACTGTTAAATTTTCAGACCGTCCGCCATGTTGGAAGTTGACTATTTTGCGGGTTCCGGTCGCAACCTCCTGTAATGTCAACGGAAGCTCATATACGAGGTCCGCCCCTTTCACCGGGGTCTGTGGCCGTCTTTGATGAGGGCCAAAGGGAGATTCGGGACCGAACGAAAACCGAATTCCGTTTCCCATCCCCTTGGAGCGTCTTCTTCCGCCAAATCCAAATTCTTTTAATATATCGCCAAGGTCAAATCCCCTGAAGATATCTTCCTGTGAATAGCGTTGATGAAATCCGGTTGAACCGAATGTGTCATATTGCCGGCGCTTTTCTTTGTCACTTAAAACCGCATAGGCTTCACTGATACTTTTGAACTTTTCTTCGGCGCTTTTATCTCCTTTGGTTTGATCGGGATGGTACTTCATCGCCATTTTCCGATAGGCCTTTTTGATCTCTGCAACAGACGCGTTTTTGCCTATACCAAGTATTTTATAATAATTCGTTTCAGACATTTTCCGGTTGCCTTTATCGCTGTACTCCTAAATATCTAGTCTATTTCTGCAATAGTTTGCATGTGATAAAACCATTTGACATTTAAAAATAAGTTGAAAGTTTCAACGTGTCAAGATGGTGGTTCAATTTTTAACATTTGATGGATTCCCAGCGTATTTGAGGGCAATCAGGATAGCAGAAATCGCAGCAGGGGTAATTCCGTCAATCCGGGTTGTCTGGCCCAGAGAGGTTGGTCCGACGTCTGACAGCTTTTCTTTTAACTCATTTGAAAGCCCATGAATTTTTAAAAAATCCAGGCCTATCGGTATCTTTTTTTTCTCAAGGTTTTTAAATTTTCTGATCTCCTTTAGTTGTCTCTGGATATACCCTTCATATTTTATCTCTATTTCTACCTGTTGGGTAACCTTATGGTTTAGATTATTCGGCGGTTTAGCGATGGTTTCGATCGTCCTAAAATCGAGACCGGTCCTTTTTAGAAGCTGATCCAGGTATATTCCATTTTTTAAAGGTCGTACCCCCTGATCGATTAAATAGTTGTTTACTTTTTCAGAGGGCTTGACAACCGTCTTTTTTATTCTTTTGATCTCTTCAGCGACCTGTTTTTTCCGCTCTTGAACATCTTTAACCACATCACCATCGATAAGACCGAGTTCATGTCCGGTTTCCATCAAACGCAGATCGGCATTGTCCTCACGAAGCATCAGCCTGTATTCCACCCTTGATGTAAACATCCGATAAGGTTCGCGTGTTCCTCTTGTTACCAGGTCATCTATCATGACACCCATGTAGGCCTGGGATCTATCCAGAATAAACGGGGGTCTCTTCTGGACAGCGCAGGCCGCATTAATACCTGCCCAGAGTCCTTGGGCAGCTGCTTCTTCATAACCCGAAGTTCCGTTGATCTGACCGGCCATGAAAAGGCCTGAGATTGATTTGGTTTCAAGGGTTGGTTTGAGTTGTACTGGATTAACATAATCGTACTCTATTGCATAGGCCGGCCGCATAATTTCTGCTTTCCCCAAACCTTCGATCGATTGGATCAAAGAAATCTGGATTTCAATCGGAAAGCTGTTTCCAAGACCGCTCGCATAAATTTCTTCGGTATCAATCCCTTCCGGTTCGAGCATGATCTGATGTCTGTCTTTATCGGGAAATCGGACGATCTTATCTTCCAGGGACGGACAGTACCGGGCAGAAACTCCTTTAAGAAGGCCCCCGTAAAGGGCGCTGCGTTTCAAGTTGGCTTGAATGATTTTGTGACTGTTCGGATTGGTATATGTAAAATAACTCGGCTTTTGGGGCAGAGCAATCTTTTGCGTAAAATAGGAAAAGGGAGTGGGGTGTAAATCTGTATTCTGTTTTGTGAATTTTGTGAAATCGATGCTGCTACGTTTAATTCTGGGTGGTGTGCCGGTTTTCATCCGGCCGGTTTCGAATCCAAGCGCTTTCAATTGTTTGGGGAGGCCACGAGAAGCAAACTCACCCGCTCGTCCAGCCTCGAACGAATGAAATCCAATGTGGACCAGACCATTTAAGAAGGTACCGGTGGCCATTATTACCGTTTTTGCCGAATACCCGAACCCGGTATGATCTTCTACACCTGCTATCCGGTTTTTCTCGATAATCAGCTTTTCAATCATTATCTGCTTGAGCTCTAGATTGACCTGATCCTCTAAAACCGATTTTATGGCCATATGGTAACGGATCTTGTCGTTTTGGGTTCGAGATGAATGGACAGCGGGTCCTTTTCTCGTATTCAGAGTCCGATATTGAATGGCTGTCTTATCTGCCGTTTTTGCCATTTCACCGCCGAGCGCATCAATCTCTTTTACAAGCTGTCCCTTCGCCGTTCCGCCGATGGACGGACTGCAAGGCATCGCTGCCACCTTATCCAAGTCTATGGCCACAAGAAGGACACTGCATCCCATTCTGGCACCAGCAAGAGCGGCTTCACATCCGGCATGACCCGCACCGATGACGATGATATCGTATTTTTTTATTCCAGAATCCATTTAGGGCTTTTGTCGTTTTTCGCTTCCCCTTTTTTTTATCATTATATATAATTACTTTGCAATGAGGTCAAGTATGCAGATGGAACGTATGATTAAAAGATACTATGATTTCAACACCTATCTCAGAGATATCTTCGGATGTAGGGTTCAAAAAATCGCCATAGATGTGGGCCTTTCATGCCCCAACAGAGACGGCACCCTCTCGACAAAAGGATGCATCTATTGCAACTCCCGCGGGTCGGGGACAGGCGCTTACGCAAAAGGCCTTTCAGTAACAAAACAGGTGATCGGTGGGAAACAGGTTCTTGTCAGACGATACGGTGCAAAAAAATTCATTGCTTATTTCCAGTCCTTTTCCAACACATATGCCCCCTTGGAAAAGCTTCAACGTCTTTATGATGAGGCCCTTTCGGTTGAAGATGTGGTCGGGCTTTCCATCGGAACACGTCCCGACTGTGTGAGCGAGCCGATATTAAAGATGCTGCAACAATATGCTGAAAATCATTTGATCTGGATTGAGTATGGTCTGCAATCCTGTTTTGATAAAACACTAGCGCTCATAAATCGGGGGCATGATTTCGCTTGTTTTAAAGAAGCAATAAAAAAGACAATAAACAGAGGAATAAAGATATGTGCCCATGTTATCCTCGGGCTTCCCAGCGAAAAGAGAGAACAGATACTTCAGACCGCGAAGGTCATCGCTCGACTGGGTGTCGATGGTATAAAGCTGCATCTCCTTTATGTGGTGAAAGGGACTGTGCTAGAGAAACTTTATCAAGATGGGAGCTACACATGTTTGGAGCAACATGAATATGTGGACCTCGTTTGTGACTTCCTGGAACTTATTCCTGATGATGTGGTCATTCAGCGGCTTACCAGCGATCCCCATTTAGAAGGACTTGTTGCGCCGGTATGGTCTCTCAAAAAGGGTGAAACCCTGTCCATGATCAACGATTTTTTGGAAAAAAGAGATTCTTGGCAGGGAAAGTTTGCGGTTTAAAAGGGACCTCCCCTCATAGTCCCAAGACTTCGTTGATCAAAACAACCTACCTCTCCGCATACAAAAGCTCTCCAGATTCTTGATGGTTTCTTCGTCAAGACCGATGGATTGCAGATAGAAAGATAGTTTTCTAAGCCGGGCCCGCTTCGTTTTTCGGGTCCGGCGCAGCCTGCAGAGCTGAGGGCGTGGGTTCAACTTGTTTTAATTGAACGGGATCGTAGGTGAGGGTGTCGGTGAAAAGCATATGGCCCCATTTGAGCAGAGGCACCAACAAATGCAATCGATCTGGGATGGAAGAAATATCCCAATAATTTTGGATCAACAGGCGGTTGAAATTCATTCTTTCAGCGGAAGGTATGAAGATAAGGAGCATAACACAGTTTTTTGGAGGAGTAAAACAGACGGATTGAGCCGACATTTAGAATGATCCGCTGTTTGAGGAGAGAGTAAAAAGTTCCGATGTTATGCTTTTTACTTTTCGTTACAGTTCAATCTTGACATGTAAAACTCATTTTCCTACTCTTTAACAAATATAAAAGAGCATTATCGTTTCCTTTTCATCTAAACCCTGTGTGACAGCGGGTATTGGTCTGTAACTACCGAATCTTTCCTTATTTTTGTTTGTCGGATCGGTTTGTCTATTTTGGATATGCCAAAGGATATTGTCTTGCCATGAACCGACGTACCTTTCTCAAGATATCCGGTATGGGGAGTCTTTCATTTGCTGCAGGATGTAGCCGTGAACCTGAAAAGACCCTCTTTTCCATGACCCACACTCCGGATGACAGGGTAACCGGGAAAGCCAACTGGTACGCCTCCACATGCCGGGAGTGCCCTGCAGGTTGCGGCATCCTTGCCAAAAACAGGGAAGGACGCGTGGTCAAAATCGAGGGAAATCCGGTTCATCCGATCAACAAGGGGAAACTCTGCATGCGGGGGCAAGCCGCCTTGCAGGGCGTTTACAATCCTGACAGATTAAAAACCCCTCTGTTCAAAGCAAAAAACGGTTGGCAGCCGCTTTCCTTTCTAAAAGCCAAAACTATTTTGAAAAATAAGGCCGATGAGGCGGCCCAAAAGGGCTCGAATCGGGTGCGCATGTTGACAGAGACCATCGGTGACAGCCTGATGGGTCTGTCATCAACGGTTTTGAAAAACCTAAAATCACATACCCCAATGGTGTATGAACCCTTTGCATATGAATCCTTAAAAGCGGCCAATGAAACGATGTTCGGCGTCAATGGCTTGATCTCCTATCGTATGGACAAAGCGGATATCCTGATTTCATTCGGCGCAGATTTTTTAGAAACCTGGTTGTCTCCGGTCGAATATGCCTGGAAGTTTAAAGCCATGCACTCGCTCAAAGAGGGTAATAAAAATCTGTCTTTCCATATCAGTTCCTATCAATCCTTGACCGGCGCAAACGCCGATCACTGGCTGGCATGCCATCCTGGCACCGAGGCTATGGTGGCGCTCGGCCTGGTTAAAGAGGCCCTGGATATCGGCAAAGGTAATCATCTTCCTCGATTCTTTCATGAATTATTAAACAAAGCCACCGCTCCTTTCACCCGGAAGCAGGTCCATCAGCGCTCGGCAATTCCCCCGGCGCTCTATGAAAAACTGATTGTCCGGCTTATGGGGGCACGAAACCCGCTGGTGCTTGGAACCGCCACCGGCGCATCTGACCTCAACGGAGTGCAAACCAATCTGGCTGCCAATATATTAAATCTTCTTCTCGATCCGGACCTGCTGTTGTTTGACTTTCACAACAGGTACAGCGTGGAAATGGCGGCAAAACATCATGACATTCTGAAATTTTTTAATACCCTAAATGCGGGTAGAGCAGACCTGCTGCTGCTTAACAATGTAAATCCGGTATTTACCCTTCCTTCCGATAGCGGTGTAAAGGAAGCACTTGAAAACAGCGATCTTTTCGTGGTGAGTTTCAGCAATTTCATGGATGAAACCTCTGAGACGGCTGATCTTATCCTACCGGTCCAAATGCCACTTGAAACCTGGGATGAATATGGTGGTCTAAAGCCGGTTGTATCGACCTTGCAACCGGCCATGGGTAAACTTACCAATAAACCGCATCTCGGAGATGTCCTTCTTTATATCGGTTTTGAAAATGATCAACCGACAGACAATTACAAAGCCTATCTTGTTTCCAGACTCGCAAAAGATCACGGCATTACTAATGAAGCCCAATGGGTACAGATGCTTCAGCACGGTGGAAAATTCAACCCATCCGTCAATCCTGTCAAGACGCCCAAACAATTCCATTTGAAAAAGCTTGAATCTATACTGACCCAAAAATCAAAACCGCCGAAATCGGATCTTGTCTTTGCCGCAGCACCATCCATCCGATTTTTTGACGGAAGGGGAGCCAATAGACCCTGGCTGTGCGAAATTCCGGATCCCCTGTCACGGATTGCCTGGCAAACACCGGCCATCATTCATCCCACGACAGCTCGAGAAAACAGCATTGCCCAGGAAGATGTCATTCGGATTCAAGCCAAATCCGGTGCGCTGGAAGCCCCTGTATACCTAACCGAACTTGTAACACCCGGTCTGGTGGTGATGGGCATCGGTCAAGGCCACCCTTCATACGGCAGATATGCAGAAGGGGCAGGTAGCAATCCCTTCAAACTTCTCAACGCTAAACCCGATCCGGATTCCGGTGGCACCAGCTATACCATCGATCAGGTTTTTATTAAAAAAACCGGCCGTACACTGAGACTGGCACACACGGATGGCAGCCGGACCCAACATGGTAGAACATACGCCCTTTCCATCACTTTGGTAGATTTAAAACAACCCAAACAGCCCCAAAAGCGTGGCCTGACCATGGACGATTTTCCTGTAACATTGCCTTTACGCGAAGGATACGATCCTAAACGTGATTTTTATTCGCCCCATGACCATGGGAATTACCGCTGGGGCATGGTGGTGGATTTGGACAAATGCATCGGTTGTGGGGCGTGTTCTGTCGCCTGCTACGCTGAAAACAATATCGGCATTGTCGGAGTGGATCGGATCATGGACGGTCGGGAAATGGCCTGGCTCAGCATCGAACGCTTCCACGATCCCGATCAGATGGGAAACATCACGTTTCTGCCCATGCTCTGTCAGCACTGTGACAACGCTCCCTGCGAACCGGTTTGTCCAGTGTATGCATCCCACCATTCAAAAGAGGGATTAAACAATCAAATATATAACCGCTGCATCGGAACCCGCTTTTGTGCTCAGAACTGCCCATACAAGGTGCGCCGATTCAACTGGTTTGAATGGAAATGGCCCGAGCCGATGGATTTGCAGTTGAACCCGAATGTCACCGTACGCAGCAAAGGAGTTATGGAAAAATGTTCCTTCTGTATCCAGCGGATAAAGACCACCCATGACATAGCAAAAAATGAAAAACGAATGATCCGGGATGGGGAAGTTAAACCGGCCTGTGTACAGACCTGCCCCACGGATGCCCTGGTCTTTGGCAGCCTGAAGGACAAGGAAAGCAGAGTAAGAAAGCTTGTTGATGATCCGCGGGCATACCAGGTCATGGGGTATTTGAACACCAAACCTGCGGTGATATATCTGAAAAAAGTTATTCATAAAGCCTAGATGCTAGAGATATTTTGGTAAACTGGATTAGCCTGTTGTGCAGGTGCATGCTTTGTAAGCTTGGAAGGATTGGAACAGATAGATAAGTTATGACGCAACTCACTTACGATCAAATCGATCAAACCATTCTGGACTCGTTAAACCCGCCGAAAAAGAGCTATTGGGGTATTGTTGCCATCCTGCTTCTGGGTGTGCTCATCGGGGCGGCCTCCTGGGTTTATCAAATTTTTGTCGGAATCGGTGTGGGCGGCCAGAACAACCCGGTGGCCTGGGGCACCTATCTGATCAATTTCGTATTTTGGGTCGGTATCGCCCACTCCGGAACCCTCATTTCAGCCATTTTGCACCTGTTCAGGGCTGGATGGCGCAATCCGATTGCCCGGGCTTCCGAAACCATGACGGTTTTTGCCGTATGCATCGCAGGGCTGTTCCCCTTTATCCATCTGGGCCGTGTCTGGATGGTCCATTACATGTTACCGATTCCAACCCAGAGACTTCTTTGGCCCAATTTCGTGTCGCCGCTGATGTTTGACGTCATCGCCATCAGCACCTATCTGATCGTCAGCTCGCTTTTTTGGTACACCGGATTATTGCCGGACTTGGCCGTAATGAGAGATCGCTCCACCGGGACTCGTCATAAAATTTTTAAATTTCTTTCCCTGGGCTGGACCGGAACCCACGAGCAATGGCGTCATTATTCCCGCGGCTATCTGTTCTTCGCAGCCCTGGCCACTCCTTTGGTCATATCTGTCCACAGTGTGGTTTCATGGGATTTTGCCTTGGGTATTACGCCGGGCTGGCATACCACCATCTTTGCGCCCTACTTTGTCGCCGGTGCGATTCATTCGGGTTTAGCCATGGTGATGATCCTAATGATTCCGTTGCGGAAAATATTCAACTACCAAAAATTTATTACCCAAGATGTTCTGGAAAACGTGGCCAAAACCATCGTTTTCACCGGCCTGATCGTTGGATTTGCGTACGTGACGGAGTATTTTATTGCCTGGTACAGCCAAAATATAGTGGAAATGGAATCTTTCCGCTGGCGTGCCACAGGAGAATACCGATGGGGATTTTTTATCATGGTGCTTTTCAACACGTTGTTCCCCATGCTCTTTATATTTAAGAAGATTCGGAGGACCATTCCATTGCTGTTTGGGATTTGCCTGCTGGTCAACGTCGGTATGTGGTTTGAACGGTTTGTGATTATCGTCGGCGGTGTGGCCCACGGATTTTCACCCCACGCCTGGGGACTATATGCACCAACCTTGGTAGAATACGGAATTATGCTCGGCAGCTTTTGTCTGTTTTTCTTTCTGTTCATTCTGTTCGTCAAGCATCTGCCGTCAATTTCCATGACCGAAATGAAAGAGACGATCGGAAAAGGAGCATTAGATCACCGTGCCTGAACGTTACCTTATGGGGCTCTTTACCAATGAAGACCAGGTCGTTTGTACGGTTGGTGCGCTGAAAAAATCTGTCTATCAATTTCACCGGGTTAACAGCTCCTTTTTCAGTCATAAAATTATGGCTGCTTTGAAATTAAAAAAGAGCGCTGTCGGCTGGTTCACCCTGGCCGGGGGTGTCATCGGCTTTTTTTCAGGCTTTTTCCTTGCTATTTACACATCAGTTCAATGGAATTTGATTGTCGGTGGAAAGCCAATTGTTGCTTTCGTTCCATTTATAATTGTCGGGTTTGAAGCCACCATTTTATTTGCTGTATTCGGCAATGTCATCGGGCTTCTGACACAGGCCCGCATTCCGAGCTATAAATGGTTGAAGAATTATGACCCCCGTTGCTCGGGTAAACATTTTGGTGTTTTGGCTTCCTGTAAGCCGGGGCAGGTTGACGAACTGAAAAACTTTTTTCAGAGGCAGGGAGGAGAGATTAGGGAATTTGACGATCACCGCCAGGCAAAGCCGCCAAGCTGGCAAGGTTAATTAGCAAGGCTTACCGATATGAAGGAAATCAATACGCAGGAATCGTTTTTACAAAAAACGCTTCGATTTTGGGTTGTTATCGCTTTTGTCCTCATTGGATTTGCAACGTTTATTTATGGTGTCTTTGGCCCACACCCTGAAAGGGCCTGGCAGGCGTATTTAATCAACTTTCTTTTATGGTCGGGAATGGCACAGGGAGCGGTGTTATTCTCGACGGTCGTGCACCTGACCAAAGCGCGCTGGAGCGGTCCGCTTGCCGGCCTCTCGGAATCATTTTCAGCGTTTTTCCCGCTATCTTTTGTATTTTTTTTGTTGTTATTTTTGGGAAAAACCCACCTATTTCCTTGGTTAAATGAAGATTTGGCCGAAAAGAAAATCTGGCTCAACATCCCGTTTTTATTCTGGCGGGATTTTTTCGGCCTGTTGATTCTTTATGGGATCGGTTTTGGATATCTCAATCAGGCGTTACAGCTTAAATTGGATCCAAACCAGCCACAGATGGGTATCCGCAAATTGATCTACAAAAGGTGGAAACAAAACGGCAACAATATAGAACTAATAGAAAACAGGATGACCATTTGGGGTGGTCTGTACATCCTGGCGTTTGCTCTGGTGTTATCCCTAATCGGGTACGATCTTGTTATGAGCATGGATCCCCATTGGGTCTCCACCCTCTTTGGTGCTTATAATTTTGTTAAAGCGTTTTACATTGGCATGGGTGCTTTGATCATTTTGGCATCGGTGTTTTATCTGCGATATGGTGAGGCTAGCGGTTTAACATCATCCCACTTTCACGATATCGGTAAATTGTTTTTTGCGTTTTCTCTACTTTGGGCAGACTTTTTCTATGTCCAGCTGGTTGTTATCTGGTACGGCAATATCTCTGAAGAAGCCCATTATATTATCCAACGTACTATGCTGGCGGATTGGAATTCGCTAGCCTGGGCAGTTTTGATTCTATGCTTTGTCCTCCCGTTTATTGTTCTTTTAAACAAAAAAGTGAAGACAAAACCTATTTTTATGATCCCGATCTGTGCAGTGGTTATTATCGGAATCTGGCTTGAGCATCTGTTGCTTTTAGGACCGGCGTTGAGCCATAACCCTGATTCAATTCCCCTGGGAGTTTCAGATGGATTGATTTTTCTAGGTTTTTTTGGGGTGATGGCTATCGCGGTGACATATTTTCTCAGGCGATTTCCCGAGCTTGTCAGGTATAAGGAAAATAAGGTGGCCTGATGGGAAATATTGCCGCCCTCAAAGATAAAAACGTTTTAACCGGCAATAAAAAGCCGCTTTTCTTAGCAAGCACTTTGGTGGTCACGGTCGCGGTGTTTATGTATTATTTCTATATCCCGCCAGGTGTCGATATCGGACCCGAACAGCCGATACCTTTCAGCCATCGGCTCCATGCCGGGATTAAGGAAGTTCAATGCCGGTTTTGCCATCCATATGTCAGCCGGTCGATTAGTGCGGGAATACCACCTGTGGGAAAATGTCTCTACTGCCATAATTTCATTATAACCAAACACCCCCAGATTGTAACAGTACACCGGTATTTTAACAACAAAACCCCGATATCGTGGGTTAAAGTTAATTATCTGCCCGAGCACGTGTTGTTCAATCATCAGCGACATATCAAAAAGGAAATCGCCTGTCGGCAATGCCACGGTGCTGTTGAAACCATGGACCGGATCAAGAAGAAACAATTTGAGATGGGATTTTGTGTTGCATGTCATCGTGAGAAAAAGGCCAACCTCGATTGTTGGCTGGCATGTCACAGCTAAAGACCCAAGTTTTGAACTTTGGATGTTACGAAGACTTGCCTTCGCATAATGTATAAATGGTTGGTGCACAACTAACAAATGACAAATGATGAATAGCTGATAAAGCGAGATGCGATAAAGGGGAGAATCGAAACTGCCAACTCCGGAACAAAAATTATCTCCAAGCTATGCGACCGCCAAAGGGTTTTGCATAACTGCGGCGTTCTGGATGGTAATCGGTACTCTGTATGGACTGGTCGGTGCAATCGAATTAGTGGCGCCGGATCTCCTGGGTAATATCGGCTGGCTCGTTTTTGGCAGAATCAGGACCGTACACACCAATCTTGTTGTTTTTGGTTTTTTGACCCCGGCATTGCTATCTGTCGGCCACTTTGTTGTGCCACGGTTGTTGCGAACGCAACTGTTTAGCGAGAAACTGGGCATATTCATCGTCTGTTTGTGGAATGTCATCGTGGCTGCGATTTTCATCACACTTTCCATCGGCTTAAGCCAGGGCAGAGAGTATGCGGAAGCGATATGGGAGATCGACATTTTGGTGGCAATCGCTTTTGCCCTCATCTTCATAAACATGATTATGACCATCCGAAACAGACAGGAACCGCTGCTTTATGTGTCGGTCTGGTACATCACCGCTGGGATCATCTTGACCCTGATCGTATATGCCATCGGTAATGTAATCTGGGTTCCGGGCGCTGGCGCACTGACGGGAATTCCCGATGCGGTTATCCTCTGGTTTTACGGACATAACGTACTGGGATTGCTGCTGACCCCGCTGGCAGTGGGCATCGCCTATTATGTCATACCCAGTGCCACTCGAACACCACTTTACAGCCACACCCTTTCGCTGGCGGGTTTCTGGTCACTGCTGGTACTCTATTCCCACATCGGAACCCATCACCTCATCCAGGTTCCGGCGCCAACCTGGCTCAAAGTGGTTTCTATCGTTGGCAGTATCGGCATGGTCATTCCGGTGATGATTGTTCTGATTAATTTTTGGTATACCGTTAAAGGGAAGATGAGAACCATTCACGAAAATATCGGCGCCAAATTTGTGTTTACCGGAACGGTCTTCTATTTATTTACCTGTATTCAAGGTCCTATCCAGGCTCTGCCACAGGTTCAGCGGCTCACACATTTCAGCAACTGGGTGGTGGCCCACGCGCACATGGGAATTCTTGGGTTCTCAGGGATGGTCGCCATCGGTGGCATCTATTTTATTTTACCCAAAATGACCGGTAGATCCATTTACAGCAAAACGTTAGCTGAATTCCAATATTGGATGATTCTTATCGGGCTTGTGGGCTTTATGGTGGTGCTGACCACCGTGGGTCTGGTTCAGGGAAACAGCTGGTTAAACGGCGAAACCATCTACCGAATCCTTCCGCAGATCCATAATTACAATATCGTTAGGGCCGGACTGGGGGTTTTGATCGTTACCGGTGCAATCATCGGCCTGTACAACATGGTTCGAAGCATATTTTTTAATTTAGGAGAAACCGCATGAACCTGAAAATGACGCCGACAGCCGTTGTTTTGGGAGGTATCGTTATTTTAGCGGTCATCGTATTCGGGGTGGTATATTGGCCGTGGGCTACAAGAATTGAGCAACCTTCGGCGATATTTCGACACCGAAGCGCTGAAGAAGAAAAGGGAAGACTGATTTATATCGCCAATGGCTGTGTTAATTGTCACACTCAATCCATCCGTCTGGTAGACTGGGGTCTGGGAGCCGAAAGGATTGCCCAGGCCGGCGACTATGTGGCAGACAGGCCTATTCTTTTAGGATCGGTACGTACCGGACCGGATCTTTCTCAGGAAGGCGGGGAACACCCGGATGATTGGCATGTGGCGCATTTTATCAACCCCCGTTACACCCGGCCGAATTCCATCATGCCGGCATGGGAATTTCTAGGCAACGAAAAGATCCGGCTTCTGACACGTTATGTTCAAGGATTGGGTTTGAAGATGGCCGATCGCCGGTTGGAAAGACAGAAATTCTGGAAGAAGAAATCGATTAAAGCTTATGAAGCCGGGCCTGAAAAAAACGTCCAGTGGCTTCATTCCCAGGTACCGGAAGGCTGGCGTAAGATCCCCAACCCGTACCCGACGACTAAGGCCGGTCTTGTCAGAGGGCATAAAATCTATCAGGATTTTTGTATCGGTTGTCACGGTCCCGTGGGAGACGGGATGGGACTGGCACAACCCTGGATTTATCCGCCGCCGCTAAACTTCACCATCCTCAAAGGACGTGGCGCATCGGGTGGGATCCTTTACTATAAAATTATGAACGGCATCACCGGTACCGCCATGCCGTATTTCAAACGCGAGCTTGAGTCCCAGAAAATCTGGGAAGTCGGAGATTACATCGCTGTTAATTTTATCGATGAAAGCGATGCCGACCAAGAACCCAAAGGGATTGATGCAGCATGGGAACCTTAATGGATTGCGGATTACGGGGTTTGTGGTGGCGTTAGAGATAGTGAGTTCATATATAAAAAAGGGTTTGAATAGCATAAGGTTTTATTGAATTCTATGGTTTACTTCTTTTTCATCTTATTTCTTTTCTCCGGCCTAGTCTTTGGCGCCGTTGTATTTGTATGGGCACTGAAAAACGGTCAATTTAAGGACCAGCAAAGGGCCAGATATCTTGCGATAGACAGCGATGAAGATAAGTCGTCTTAATGGGAGGAATTTACGATGAGATATTTTGAATTGCTGGGGTTTCAACATGTGGTACTCGCGCTCATGCCGGCTGTTATTTTTATTATTCTTTTTTATATCGCACTGTCCCGTACCCATTTTCATAGCAAAAATTCCGAGCGGAGAAAAACAACGAGGATTCATGCTTATCCCGATGGACTCGAAACAAAAAACGCTCCGGTTCCCCTTATATTGATTCTTATTATTGTTGGATTCCTGCTTTGGGCATTTTTCTATGTTTTAGGAACAGGTTTAACGGGAGTAAAAATATAATTGACTGACAACAAATCACAAGAATCGGTTTTTCTCACATGGATCTGCATTATAGTTCTGGCAGTCGGGTTTCTGATGTTTAACTTTTTTGCTTATAACATTGTCGGAGACATGGGTCCGCCAATCTGGAACTATGGAACCGTAAAAGACGTTCCCGCGGATTCAGCATATGGCATTTACAAAAAGCTGCCTTATCCGCAACATGTGCAAGGCGCTGAGGGCGAATAGATGAAAAAAATCTTTCTGATTGTCATTGCGGCAGCTACAGTTATTTACTTGGGTTACAAAGCCCTATTGTTTTACGACAATGAATTTCAAAGTGGACGTATGTGGGAAACCCCTGCCGTCAGGCCCTACGAGCAGCCGATGCTGATAATGGAAGCGGGGTTGGTTCCGTTTTCAGCAGGTGAGGAAAACTTTAAAGCCGTCAAGGCAGAGGCTTTGAAATCTCCTTTGCAAAGAAATGGCAATGAAACTATCAAACAGGGCAAAACGGTTTACTCGACCTATTGCACCCAGTGCCATGGGAAAAGGCACGATGGAAACGGTACTGTCGGCCAGAGCTTTTACCCTCTGCCCACCGATTTGAGAAGTGAGAAGGTTCAATCCAAATCCGACGGCGTCCTCTTTAAAGAAATCAGTTACGGCAAGCCGGACGGTCGTCAGCCTGCCTTGGCTACCACGATATCAGTGATGGATCGTTGGCGGGTGATCGCCTATGTTAAATCCCTTGGCCTCCGGTAGCGATAGACTTAAGTTTCACACCCCCAATCCATTGAAGCGTCACGTCCGGCCTATGTCGAAAACCGGTCTTCGTAAAACCAACGGTGCGAAACTTGAGTAACAGGGCTTCACATTTTCCTTCTGATGCGTGCGATCTTTGTGGCCTGCCTTTGCGCCATGGAAATATTACAGCCGTATTTTCCGAAAGGTCGTATTCATTTTGTTGTTTTGGATGTCGACAGGTCTTCAACATCCTGCTCGAATCAATGGATTCTGCTGATCCGGAATCATTCAAAGAAACCGGTCTGTTCAAACAATGCCGTGAGAGGGGCATCATACCGAAATCAGAAACTGATTCAGCCTCGAAGGCGTTGGCCATTGAGCCACAATATTCATCATTGGTTGCAACAGCGCGGCCTGACAGAACGTTTACCGAATCATTGGCAGACATATTGAGTGTCAATCTTAAGGTTGGAAATATGTGGTGTCCGTCCTGTGCCTGGCTGATAGAAGAAATTCTAAAAAAAACATCCGGCGTCATTGATTCATCCTGCAATTTTTTCACCGACCGGATTCATATTCATTTCAATCCGATTCAAACTTCTCCGGCCCAAATTATCCGGACCATAGGAAAATTAGGATATAATTCAGCTGTTCCTGAAGACTCCTGTGATGCCGGACAAGGAAGAAAAGAATTCTTACGGTTCGCGATATCGGCCGTTTTGACGATGAATATCATGATGATGTCTTATGCCCTTTACTCCGGGTTTTTCACCGAGCTTACTCAGAATGCGGTTTACAAACTCTCCTTACCCGCATTTATTATGGCCACAATTGTGCTGACCTATGGGGGCTTTAATTTTTTTAAAAAGGCATGGTCCGGGCTGACCCATGCGGCCTTCAGTATGGAAACTCTGATTATCATTGGCTCTTTGAGTGCCTATCTTTATAGCTCCATAAATCTTTTTACAGGGAGTATTCACCTTTACTATGACACCGCATCCATGCTGATCACACTCGTACTTTTAGGGAAAACTCTGGAACGCCGAGCCAAAAGTCGGGTCATAGAGGGCCTGGAACATTTTTTTTCATTGAAACCGACCAAAGTTAGAATCTGCACGGATCGGTTTTCTCAGGGTCGCTATGTCGCAATTGAGCAACTAGTAAAAGGGGATAGATTTCATGTAGAAGAGAATGAAATCAGTCCCGCAGATGGCAGGATCGTTTCCGGAGGCGGCACCGTAGATGAATCTTCACTAACCGGTGAGGCCTTGCCGATCATTAAAAAACCTGGCGACATATTGCAAAGCGGCAGCCGGCTCATTAGCGGAACCTTAAAAGTCAGGGCCGATAAAGTAGGGGGTGATTCCACCCTAGGGCAGATGATGAATATAATCCAAAAAGCGCTGATGACAAAAGCGCCGCTTGAGGGCAAAACCGATACTATTTTGCAGTGGTTTGTTCCGGTTGTAATTGCGCTTTCTGCAGGTACAGCATTTATTTGTTTGCTGGCAGGCCTGACTACAGAAGAATCCATGTTGCGGGCCATAACGGTTTTGGTTATTTCCTGCCCCTGTGCCCTAGGGCTTGCCATTCCTCTTGCCCGGGTCGCGGGCATTTCGATTGCGGGCGCCAAAGGAATTTTGGTGCGGGATTTTTCCGCTTTTGAACGGGCAGAAAAGATCAATGCCTTTGTTTTTGACAAGACCGGAACCGTTACCAAAGGCCAATGGCATTTACTTGATATTATTCCTGTTGCTCCGATAACGGCCGATGAAGCGTTGGCCTTGGCGGTTGGTCTTGAAAGGGATGCCGACCATTTTATCGCCACAGAGATTCTGATACAAGCGCGGAAAAAAAATATTGAACCTGTCATGATTGAGGCGATTAAAATCGAAGCAAAAGGGATTACAGGTGAAGCTGAAGGTAAGAAACTTAAGATCGGCTCGGCAGATTTTCTAACACAAGAACTTGAAGATACAGATTCATTGGAAAAAACAGGGCTTTTTAATGAACAAACCAAACACTCTTTGGTATATTTGGGAGTAGATGGAAAACTAGGCGCGGTATTTATATTTGGGGACCACTTACGTGAAAAGATTTTGCCAACGGTTCAAGAATTAAAGGAACGGGGATACCGTCTTGTGCTTGTTTCTGGTGATGGCATTCAGACCACCCAGACCATTGGAGACAAAATCAAGATTCAGGAATCATATGGCGAAAAATTACCTCAAGAAAAGGCGGTCTTTGTCCGTGAATTGCAGAAACAGGGAGCCCGGGTGGCCATGGTAGGCGACGGTATAAACGATGCTCCGGCTCTAGTGGTGGCAGATCTTTCAATCGCGGTCCGCTCAGTCGGTCAGCTGTGCAAAGAGACGGCCGATATTACCATTATGCGAAGCGACCCGGTGCAAATTCTGGATTTTCTGAAAATGGCTAAAAAGGTGAATAAAAAGATCCACCAGAATCTCATATACGCATTTATTTACAATATCCTCAGTATTCCAATTGCAATGAGCGGACTCCT